>Ga0081520_100002_pt1 | contig 415482 bp, 383 predicted proteins | sample HotLakmasection1_FD_70988 | JGI IMG/M metagenome (GOLD analysis project Ga0081520, IMG submission 70988) | Hypersaline microbial mat communities from Hot Lake, Washington, USA - Section #1 (SPADES assembly) (version 2) | ecosystem: Environmental > Aquatic > Non-marine Saline and Alkaline >... | reverse complement strand
TCCCTGAAGGAGAGGGGTTCTGAATCCGGCTCCCCTTCTCCCCAGGGGAGAAGGGGTTGGGGGATGTAGCTTGCTTCCCGGAGGGTGGGCCTAGCTTGGATGTTTTATTAGTTGGACTACTCTTAGCCGCAAAACTTTATTGGTACATGTCTTATCCCAAGTCCAGTTGGAAACCTGGAGCTTTCCCTTAGGCTAAACTTCGCTGCTGGACTTGAACAAGGTTTAGTTTGTATTTGCTTCTGCGGGGGGTTCCTGATTTTTAATGTGGGCATCTAGCCACCGGGTCATCTCCCACAGGGTATGGCCAATGGCTTCGCGAGAGCTATAGCTGTGACCTTCAGCTGGTAGCTCAACCCATCGCACGGTACCCCCTAGCCCCTGCAATGCTCCAAACAGGCGCTCGCTCTGGCTTGGGTAAGTACCTGCATTTTCGTCTTCTGCACCGTGAATCAGCAGCAGCGGCTCGTTGATAGAAGCCGCATTGGTAAAGGGTGACATGGCCATATAAATTTGAGGGGCTTCCCAGAAGGTGCGTTGCTCTCCCTGAAAGCCAAAGGGAGTCAGGGTGCGGTTATAGGCCCCACTGTTAGCAATGCCTGCTTTAAACAGGTCCGTATGGGCCAGCAGGTTGGCGGCGGTAAAGGCCCCATAGGAATGGCCCCCAATGGCCAGCTGGTCTGGACGGCTAATGCCCTCGGCAACTAGAAAATCGACCGCAGCCTGGGCACTGGCGGCAAGCTGTTGGATGTAGGTATCGTTGGGTTCTGCGTCCCCTTCCCCAACGATGGGCATGGTGGGATTATTCAAAATGGCGTAACCCTGGGTCAGTAAAAACAGGGGGGAATATCCGTAGGGGCGGCTAAAGACATGCTCAGCCGTAGTGACCTGGGCTGCAGCATCGCGACTCTTATATTCCTGAGGGTAAGCCCATAGCAGAGTCGGTAGGGGACCATCCCGCTCGGGAATATGGCCAGGGGGCAAATACAGCGTTGCTGACAACTCCACGCCATCGGCTCGGCGATAGCGCACGATCTGGCGGGTCACGCCCTCAAACCAGGGTAGAGGATCCTGAAAATCGGTGAGCGCCTGGCTCTCCCCCGTTTGCAGATTTCGCCGCCAGTAGTTGGGCACCTCCTGGGGAGACTGGCGATAGGTCATCAACCGTTGGCCAGAATTATCCCACAGCAGCACCACCTGCTCGAAATAGGGATCGGTAGACTGCCACAGCCGTTCCGTCTCGTTCGTGTCTAGATGCCACCGGTCCAGGAAGGGATAGACCCCCTCGGGAGAAGCTCCCCGCCCCTTCATGTAGACGCTGTTGCCCTCGGGAGCCAATTGCAAAGTATAGCGATGGTATGGACCGGGAGCCATCACCGGCTGACCAGGGCTACTGTAGCTGTCTTGAACATCCCGCTCATTTAAGAGAACGGGAGCCTGGGATGGGTCGTCAGGATGTAAGCGCCAGGTGCGCAGCTGCCGCGAGTCGTACCAGTACTCATAGCCAATGGCTAGAGAGCCATGCCCCCAAAGAATCTCGTTGTAGCGCAAGGAGGTCGTCCAGAGGTGCTGGGGCTGAGAGTTAGAAAAGGGAGCCTCTAGTTGATAAACGCGATCTCGTTCATCGGCAGGTTGGCCGGCATCACCACCGTCGAGGGCTTCGACCCAGTAGAGGGTGGCTGGTCGGTCGGTGCGCCATCCCGTGATGCGTCGACCGGTTCTGACGGAATCGAACGTAACGGGGATGTCATCTGCCAGGGGTAGGTCGGCCACCCGAAACTGTTCCTGCCCGGAAATATCCATCACCCCAACCTGCTTCGGGAAGCGGGATGCTGGCACCTGGTATGAAAAGGGACGCTGAAAGGTTCTGAGGATAAACCACTGACCATCGGGAGAAGGGCGAACAGAACTAATCAGCCGGGGGGAGATAATTTCTTGTCGATCTCCCGTCAGGGCAACCTTTTCCAGAGTTGAACTCAAGTAGTACTCAAATAGGGCTTCGTCGTGGGGAGACTTTAGCAGATTGGTATAGGTTCGTTGGGGAGCCTCTCGCCCCAGGTTTTCTTCAATGCGAGGGCCGGGAGGGATTAATGGCTCAGCAGGGGGAGCCGGTTGGCCAAAGGGAACCAGCTTGCACAACAGCCCCTGGACTTCGTTAATCCAGAAGCAGGGCTGACCATAGGTGTTATTGAGTCGAGGAGGGGTCAGCGGTCGGGCCTGGGCAGAGGCGGCTTCGACCACCCACAATTCAATGCCGTCGGTTTTAGTTAGCGTAAAGGCCAGGTAGTTGCCTTCCGGCGACCAGTGCAGATTGCGAATTTGGGCAGCTTCGGGCAGTTCTACAGGATGGGTCTTGCCGGTCTGGAGATCCTGTATCACCATGTGCCTAAAGGCATATTCCATTGCTGGTCCCCGGGTTTTGGGGTTGAGCTGAATACCGGCAAGCTGTACCCGAGGCTGGGCCAATAGCTCAATGGGCGGAAAGGTGGGCCGTTGGAGGCGTACCATCCAGCGCCGGTTGGGGGAAATTTTGACTGCCGGAAACCAGGGGCTATCCAGCATGTCGGCGATGGGCTCGGGGGCGTCTTGCCAGGTGTTTTGGGCGTTGGCGTCAAAGGGCATAAGCAGAATTAAGCTGAAGGTAGTTCCAAAGAGATAGGGCAACCGCATCCACACAGTTAGGGAACGCGGTTGCCGCGATCGCGCCCCGAAAACTCGACCCAGGCCAAACTTCGGGATTGACTGTGGAACAGGATGTTTTCTCTTCATCAAAGCAATTTCATCTGGCTCTGTCCATCTCCGGTATGGCTGGCGTCGTCGTAGCCCAGGTGGCGACGGGCTGATGGAGTGACCACCCGCCCCCGAGGAGTACGCTGCAGGTAGCCAATTTGCATAAGGTACGGTTCGTAGACTTCCTCAATGGTCTGGGCATCTTCCCCGGTGGAGGCGGCCATGGTATCGAGACCAACGGGCCCACCGCCAAAGTTTTCAATCATCACCGAGAGCAGGCGGCGGTCGGTCCAGTCCAAACCGCAGGGATCTACGTTAAATAGTTCCAGCGCCTCAGCGGCAATGGTTTCGGTGATGGGGCCAGAAGCCTTTACCTCCACATAGTCCCGCACCCGCCGCAGCAGGCGGTTGGCAATCCGGGGGGTGCCCCTGGCCCTCCGGGCAATTTCCTGAGCACCACCGGCTGCGATGGGAGTGCTGAGCACATCGGCAGTGCGAATGACGATTTGAGCCAGTTCCTCAATTTCGTAAAACCGCAGTCGCTGAATCAGGCCGAAGCGATCGCGTAACGGCGAGGTCAACGCTCCGACTCGGGTGGTCGCCCCCACCAGAGTAAAGGAACTCAGCGGAATACTCCGAGTCCGGGCCGACTGCCCCTTGCCGATGGTGATATCCAGCCGGGAATCTTCCATAGCCGGATACAAAATTTCTTCGGTGACCCGTGGAAGACGATGAATTTCGTCGATAAACAGCACATCGCCCGGCTTCAAATTCACCAGCAGGCCGGCAATGTCGCGGGGACGCTCCAGGGCGGGGGCGGTGGTAATTTTGCACTCCACCCCCATTTCCTGGGCCAGAATCAGGGCCATGGTAGTTTTTCCCAACCCCGGTGGTCCGTACAGCAGGAGATGATCCAGCGGCTCTTTCCGCGATTTGGCGGCTTTGATGGCAATGTCGAGCACTTCCTTCAGAGCCGATTGCCCAATATAGTCCTGCAGCCGCTGGGGCCGCAGGCTATCTTCGGGAGCCGTTGTTTCGTTAGTCTGCTGTGCCTCTCCCCCCTTCACCAGGGAAAGAACTGGGGTCTGGGGCTGTGCGGGCAATTCAGGCTGGGAAAAGTCAGCCTCTTGCGGCCTGGCATGCGCGCGTTTTTTCCCCTTTGCTGATGCCGATTGCTTAGGCTCCTTAGCTGAGTCATCAGACTTGTGGGAAGAAACGATAGCCATGGTTGAGATTTCTGCCAGCTCTGAGCACCCTAATCATACTGTGGTGCATTTATACTATCAATACCCATAGCAATCGGACGCATTTCTGCGGATACTGGAGGGGTCGCTCGCATTAGGAATCGGCTATGCAAAAAGTCGTCGTTAACAGCTTCGGGGATACCGACCAGCTGGAAGTGGTTGATCTGCCAGACCCAGAGCCATCATCGGGCGAAGTCGTGGTGCGGTTAACCAGTATCGGCATGAATAATGCTGATCTCATGGCTCGGCGGGGAGAATACAAGTTGATTTCGGGCAACCCGCCGTTTACGCCCGGCTTAGAAGGGGGCGGCATCATCACCGCAGTTGGGGCAGGAGTGACGAAACGTGCCCCTGGTCAGAAGGTGATTCTGACGCTGGATGCCCCAGCTACCCACGGCCAGGGGCACGGCACCTATCGGTCCCATTTTGTGGTGCCTGCCGAGAAAACTGTCATTGCCCCTGAAGCTTTACCTGAGGAGATTTTAGGCGGTCTCTGGCTCCCTTACCTGACCGCCTGGGGATGCCTGGTCTGGAAACAAAACCTGCAACCCGGCCAAACGGTTTTGATTACCGCCGCCAGCAGCAGCGTGGGGTTAGCCGCCTCCCAGGTGGTGAAACAGTACGGCGGTATAGCAGTGGGGACGACCACCAGCCCCGAGAAGGTAGAAAAGCTGAAGGCCATGGCCGAAGCCTGCTATGACCACATTATCGTGACAACCGATAGCCAAAGCTGGTACCGCGAAGCTAAAAAGCTGACCAGCGGCAAAGGTTTCAACGTCATTTTTGACGCCATTGCCGCCGGGGAATTTTTGAATACCGAAATTCGCTTGCTTGCCCCCAAAGGAACTCTCTGGATTTACGGCCTGCTGGGCCAACCGGAGACGGTCAACGTGCATCCCCTGATTCGCAAAATGGCTTCCCTGCGGGGATGGCTGCTCAACGAACTCTCCGGCAGCGGCATCGAAACCGGAGCCTACAAGCACGTCATGGAGCGGGTTGCCGATGGTACCTACCGGCTCCCTATTGCGGCAAAGTTCCCTCTAGACCAGGTGCGCGAAGCCCAAGCCATGATGGAGGCCGGTAAGCACATGGGCAAGGTAATTTTGGTGCCGTGAGGGGTGAAGGGTGTAGACGCGGAGCGGCTTCCCGCAGGGTGGGGTGAAGGGTGGAAATCGTGACGGTCTCCTACTACTGACTACCCTGACACCCCAAGTTGAAAGTATGGGGCATGCAGTTCCCCTAATCCCTAATCCCTAATCCCTAATCCCTAATCCCTATTCCCTATTCCCTATCCCCTACTACCCCTAATCAGGTCTTTTGCAAAATCGACGCCCCGCCACCCCGCTACCTTGCTTCCCGCAGTTCTACTGGTAGTTGTAGCGCTGCTCTAGCCAGACGAGAACATCATTCTCGGTGGCGGCATAGAGACGACGACCGGTGGTGGGGTCATAGGCATTCCAGCGGGGTTCGCCTGTAGCAGTGTGGCTGATCCAGATGCGGGGTTCGTCGCCCGAGCTGGTGATGAAGTTCAGAAAACCTTGCCAGGCGTTTGCGAGGAGTTCTTTAAAGGATTTTTGTGATTCCGCTGCGGGCGAAACGTCTGCAGTGTGGCTGTGGTGCCAGCTGTTGTATGTAATAACTGTCAAAAAAGGTGGTTTTCATGGCGCACTCCTTCTCGATATATATTCCTCTCTACATATCTAGAGTGCACTTTCTGTATTGAAAGCTACCAAACATTTCCTGCATGTTAAGTATTCAAGTTTTGCATAGAAGGTTGTGCTAAAAAACCCACCGCTGCCGGTTAGGAATTTTCTCAACAAGAACTTTGTGGTCGATCCACCTGGACTTGGTATCAACCTTGTCCAAGTCCAGAAGTGGAGTTTTGCCTAAGGGAAAGCTACAGTTTTCGAGCTGGACTTGGTATCAACCTTGTCCAAGTCCAGAAGTGGAGTTTACCTAAGGGAAAGCTACAGTTTTCGAGCTGGACTTGGTATATGAGGGGTTTGGCGCAACCATCAATCAAAGTCAGCGTACTGCGGAGGACTCGCCCCCACCCGGTTCGTAATCTTGGGATATTTGCCCTTCCCAGCTTTCTCCTTAATCTCTTCGACTTCAATGGCATGCCACCAGTCATCGCCGAAGTCGAACCAGTAGGCAAAGATGTCCCCTTCCGAGAGGTTCAAATCGTTAATGGTTGTCTTCGAGACTTCACCGGCAAGGTCAGAGTCCATAGCCGCCTTTAAGCCATAGCGCCTGGCATTGGGGTCATTAGGACCCTCCCCACCGACCTGGAACTCATACATGTGCTCGTCTTGCCGGTCGAAGGCTTTGAAGATAATTTGGTGCAGGGTTTCCAGCATTTGGCTGCCCTTAATCTCGATGGTGCGAAACACCTGGGGGTTCTCTTCTATAAATTCTTCGGTAACCGGCCCATCAATGACAATAGCGTTTAGGACATATAGGCAATCGGCAGAACGCTCCAGGCTCTTCGTTTTGGCCTTTTGAGTTGTTGATACCTTAGACTTTTGGGTTGCCTCTGCTGCAGCTTCACCGGCTTCACCCGGAACGTAGGGAATAATGCCCGCTTCGGCTAACTGCTCCTGCACCTTACGGGGGACTGAGCGGGCATCCAAAATCATACCGTTGACCGAGATCATCCAGGCTAGCGGATTGCGATCCATCATGCTGGGAACGCACCAGTCAGGGGCCATCTGGCTGATTTTCAGGATATCCCGCACCTGTTTAGATTTGCCCTGTCCGGTGCTGCTGCTAACGCCAAACCAGGCATATAGGTCTTTAGCGCTGATATGAGGTTCAAAGGATGAGTCAAATAAAAAATTAGCCATCCCAATGGCGTGAGTAATGCCACAGGCCCAGGTCTTATCTCTACCGCTGATAAGAGGAGATTGCCGCTTGCGACACAGGGCAGCGGTCGCCTGACGAATCAGCTCAGCATATTCGTCGTTCAGGTGCTGCTGGGCAAAGTCATCGGTAATGGCGGTAATGCGATCAAACTTTTCCTGCATCGCCTTGGGGACGTTTTCTGACTTTGCAGATTTTGCCATGGTGGTTCCTCGCGATCAGCAAAGGCTTGCTCAAACTCGTTTGCGTCCTATGGTCGAATTGTAGCGGATCCTCTGGCCAAGCTATATGCAACGAACACAGGGAAAATCCCCCGCTGAATCATAAATATCCCAACTTTTTATAGTTGAGGAGCTGCTTAGGGAAAAAGTACCCGTCGGATGGGCAAAGCATCTGGATAGAACCTGTTTAAGTCGTCACGTCAATTTCCACTCAGATGCTTCACCCTTACAGTGAACGTGCAACATTCAGTCAATTCTTTTTCAGCAACCACCTGAGTTTTCCACAGCTGTGAAATATGCCTTTTGAAGCCCAGTGCTATCGCTTACAGACCTCACTGAGATGTCAAGGGCTGCGAAATGGGAAAAAAACCCTGACCGAAGCCAGGGGAGGTGAACACTGTCGAGGTTGAAGGTTGAAGTTTGGAAAGATTAGCGGATGTAACGACGACCCATAAAGGTCAGTTCTTCAGCAGGCTGCTGCCGCTGAGCAACGTGGAACTGCTTCTTGGCATAAGACTTACCCAGAAACTTGCCAGTTGCTTCGGTAGCCATGGCCTCGATAGCAGGAGCAGAAGCGATATAGGATTTGCCGAGGAAAGAAAGTTGCATGGTTGGGGCTCCTTGTGTGTTTGTTGAATCTTTTGTTGAATCTAATGTCTCAGCTTTGGCTGGTTTCAACCACCCAAGATTAGGTAGTTAAGCCAGAACTTAAGGGGCAGTTTGGCGAAGTTAGCGGGTGAGCTTAATGCCAGTTCTCTCCAGTTCTGAGATTTGAGGTTTGAGTTGGGCAACAGTTGCTCTGTTAGCAATTCCGCGTTTATATCCTTAGTCAGATTCCAAAGCATTGGTATGAGTAGCTCGCTAGACTTGTTGATATCCCGCTCTGATTGAGTCCTATAGTGCGGCGGCTCTCTGAAAGGCACCTGACCCCAGTCTGGGCGTTTCCTAAGAGCTTCCTGAGAAACCTGAGCCCTAAGCTCAGACCACTACATGGCACGGATTCCTGGTGTGTATGAGCCAAGCATAGGGTTCAATCGTGAAAGTCTCAGGAAAGAAGTGGGGAGATCTGGGGAAGAAGGAGCCTGCTGCTTTGACCGGTCTCGATTAAGCTGGAAGTAAGGGTTTAGGGAATAGGGAATAGGGAATAGGGTTTAGGGAATAGGGAATAGGGTTTAGGGAATAGGGAATAGGGTTTAGGGAATAGGGAATAGGGTTTGGGGGCAAGGTTCAGGTTCTCTCTCGCTCCCTTTCTCTCTCGCTCCCTTTCTCTCTCGCTCCCTTCCTCTCCCGCTCCCTTCCTCTCTCGCTCCCTTTCTCTCTCGCTCCCTTTCTCTCTCGCTCCCTTCCTCTCTCGCTCCCTTCCTCTATGACTAGCTACCAAACCCCAACCGCCAATCCCGCCTACAACCTGGAAGAAGAAGCCTGGTGGGTCCAGCGCTGGATTGATTTGTTGAACTCCTACCGCTTCAAAAAGCGTCTGGAACGGGGACGCAAGTACGCCCGGGAAGGGAATATTCTCAGTCTTGAGTACAAGGGGTCGAAGGTCACCGCCCTGGTTCAGGGCACGGCGGACGAACCGTATAAGCTCTCTATCTGGCTGGATGCCTTCAGTGATGAAGACTGGAACTATGTCATCGATACCCTTTCTGAGGAAGCGATTTACTCAGCGCAGCTTTTGGCCGGAGAAATGCCGGAAAGTATTGAAGCGGTCTTTACAGCTAATGGGCTGAGCCTATTTCCATTCAACCTGGCCGAAGTGCATTCTAAGTGCAGCTGCCCAGACCCCAAAAATCCCTGTAAGCATATTGCTGCGGTGTACTACCAATTGGGAGATTTCTTTCGGGAAGATCCGTTTGTCCTCTTCCGCCTGCGGGGGCGGAGCCGCGACAACATTCTGGAAGCTCTGCGGCAAAAACGCCAGGCCAGTGCCCCATCGATGGAAGACACTGACCCTCAAGCCGTAGAAGAAACCGTCGAGGTAACGCAGGTCACTCCAAAACTAGGCCCCAATCTGGATCAGTTCTGGCAGTACGATGCGTCTCTAGATTCAGATCTGGTGGTCATTACCCCCTCAGATTCCACAGTTTTGGACGTATTAGGAAAAATTCCTCTGCCCCCGGAAGATGCGCCCGCCGTCATGGCCTATCTCAAAGAGCTTTATCAGGCGGTTGGGCAACAGGCCATGATCAAAGCCCTGAGTTAGGTTTGGCTCAATGCCATAAGCCGCTTTAGACCACTCCAGCCGATGATGATGTAACCCACGGCCAGCAACAGACTACTGATGGAAACGCGAATGCCTGATTTCCACGCTTCGGTGCGTACTCGGCGTTCGGCCTCTTCGCGACGGGTGCCAATTTGAGTTTGAATCTCTTGCCGGGTCTGGTCTGCCCGCTGCTGCAAAAACTGGGTCAAGCCTTCCGGGTCATCCTGAAATTGCTCAATTTCTTGGGGCAGCTGGCCACTCTGGATCGCCTGAGAAAGGAGGTCTTCATTTTGCAAGAGAGCACCCAGCTGGTTTTGCTGCTGATTCAGGTCTGACGACAGCTGCTGTTCAAGCTGGCTAGAAGCCTGACTAGCTTCGCTACTGACCTGCTCTAAGGCTGTTCTACTATTCAACCGCACAGCATTGACATGAAACAGGGCCAGCAGCAGATATATCAGCCCCAGCAAACTGGCCAAAGCACAGACCCAAAACCGCAAATCTGTCGCCAGGCTTTGCGGTAGCCGAGCGCGTCCGACACTGCTATCAATCCAAAATCCGGTCAGAATTAGCGCAATACCCACCAGCGGTACAATCCCTCGATCAACTAACTGGGTCGTCGTGGCTAACTGCCACTGGGGATTGGCGAAATCAGGCGGAATCACCAGAATCAAATAGTCCAGCAGAGCACTAATGATAGTGACGAGGCCCACCAGCTTGAGGGCGATCGCAGCCAGGGGAGATTTTGTAGGATTAGTTACAACGGAGTCAGACGTCATAAAGTTGGTCGATTGCTACAGTTACCCATTCTGCACCCGTGGGGTGGCAAATGGTCAAACATTTCAGGGAGGGAGCGAGATCAGGAGCAGAAGAATGGGTAGATGGATGAGTGAGGTCATAGATGCAAGGTGCAGAATATAAGGCTGAACCTTGCCCCCAAACCCTATCCCCTATCCCCTATCCCCTATCCCCTATCCCCTATCCCCTATCCCCTATCCCCTATCCCCTATCCCCTATCCCCTGTTCCCTATCCCCTGTTCCCTATCCCCTGTTCCCTATTCCCTATTCCCTGTTCCCCACTCCCCACATGTAGAGCCTCCCAATCCCGAAAAGTTCCAAGACTACTAGATGTAGCCTCATATTTCAGCTAACCTTAAGGTCATCCTGCTTCCTTAATTTGGCTGATTTCAGTAGACGAAGGAGGGCAGGAATAGTATTCTTGTACCATATAAATCTGTGGCGCTATGTCCTTTGTCGGTCTTCACATTCACAGCAACTACAGCTTGCTCGACGGGGCCAGTCAGCTTCCCCAGCTGGTAGACCGGGCAAAGGAGCTGGGCATGCCTGCGATCGCCCTCACCGACCACGGCGTCATGTACGGCGCGATTGAGCTGATTAAGGTGTGCAAAGGGGCCGGGGTGAAGCCCATCATCGGCAATGAGATGTACATCATCAATGGGGACATCACCAAGCAGCAGCGGCGTCCCCGGTATCACCAGGTAGTGCTGGCAAAAAATACCCAGGGGTACAAGAATCTGGTCAAGCTCACGACCGTTTCCCACCTGGAGGGGGTGCAGGGCAAGGGCATCTTTTCCCGCCCCTGTATTAATAAGGAACTTCTGGAGCAGTACCACGAAGGGCTGATCGTCACCAGCGCCTGCCTGGGCGGAGAAGTACCCCAGGCCATTCTGCAGAACCGTCCTGACGTGGCTCGCCGCGTTGCTCAGTGGTATAAGGATCTGTTTGGGGACGACTATTACCTGGAGATTCAGGACCACGGTTCCCCCGAAGACCGGGTGGTGAATGTGGAAATCCTCAAAATCGCCCGTGAGTTGGATATCAAGATTATCTGCACCAACGATTCCCACTTCATTTCCTGCAATGACGTAGAAGCCCACGACGCGCTACTCTGCATCCAGACCGGTAAGCTGCTGACGGAAGACAAGCGCCTGCGCTACAGCGGCACCGAGTACCTGAAGTCCGCCGACGAGATGCGCCAGCTGTTCCGCGACCACCTGACGGACGAGGTGATTGAAGAATCCATCGCCAACACCCTGGAAGTGGCCGACAAGATCGAAGAATACACCGGCATTCTGGGGCAGCCCCGCATTCCCGACTTCCCCATCCCCGAAGGCTTCGACGGTGCCCCCGACTACATGGCTCACGTAGCGCGGGAAGGGCTGGTCAAGCGCATGAAGGTATCCAGCTACGACGATATCTCCCAGGAGTACCGCGACCGGCTGGAATACGAAATCGAGATGATGATTCAGATGGGGTTCCCCACCTACTTTCTGGTGGTGTGGGACTACATCCGCTTCGCCAGGGACAACAAAATTCCGGTCGGTCCCGGTCGAGGCTCGGCGGCGGGTTCCCTGGTGGCCTACGCCATGGGCATCACCAACATCGACCCCGTCCACCACGGTCTGCTGTTCGAGCGCTTCCTCAATCCCGAACGGAAGTCCATGCCGGATATTGATACCGACTTCTGCATCGAACGGCGGGATGAGGTGATTAAATACGTCACCCGCCGCTACGGGGAAGAGCGGGTGGCCCAGATCATCACCTTCAACCGCATGACCTCCAAGGCGGTGTTGAAGGACGTGGCGCGGGTGCTGGATATCCCCTACGCCGAATCAGACAAGATGGCGAAGATGATTCCGGTGTCGCGGGGTAAGCCCACCAAGCTCAAGGTGATGATCTCCGACGATACCCCCACCCCCGAATTTAAGGAGAAATACGAAAACGATCCCCAGACTCGCCGCTGGATCGATATGGCTATCCGCATTGAGGGCACCAACAAGACCTTCGGGATGCACGCTGCCGGGGTGGTGATCTCCAAAGATCCCCTGGACGAAATCGTTCCGCTGCAGCGCAACAACGACGGTCAGGTAATCACCCAGTACTACATGGAAGACGTGGAAGCCATCGGCCTGCTGAAGATGGACTTCCTGGGGCTGAAAAACCTCACCATGATCCAGAAAACCCTGGATCTGGTGGAAGAAACCCACGGCAAAACCATCGATCCCGACGATTTGCCCATGGACGATCCCCAGACCTTCAAGCTGCTGGAACGGGGCGATCTGGGAGGGGTCTTCCAGCTTGAGTCATCCGGTATGCGGCAAATTGTGCGGGAACTCAAGCCCGACGGCCTGGAAGACATTTCCTCGGTGCTGGCCCTGTACCGACCGGGGCCGTTAGATGCGGGGCTGATTCCCAAGTTCATCAACCGCAAGCACGGACGGGAAAAAATCGACTTTGCCCACGAAATCCTGCAGCCTATCCTGAAAGAGACCTACGGTATCATGGTCTACCAGGAGCAGATCATGAAAATTGCCCAGGATATGGCGGGCTACTCCCTGGGCCAGGCGGACCTGCTGCGTCGGGCCATGGGTAAAAAGAAAATGTCGGAGATGCTGAAGCACCAGGAAAACTTCATCGAAGGGGCGATGAAGAAGGACGTGCCCAAGAAGGTGGCCGAAGAACTGTGGGAGCAAATGGTGAAGTTTGCTGAGTATTGCTTCAACAAATCCCACTCTACGGCCTATGGATTTGTCACCTTCCAGACCGCTTACCTGAAGGCCAACTATCCCGTCGAGTACATGGCGGCCCTGCTGACCGCCAACAGCGGCGACCAGGACAAGGTACAGATGCACATCGGCAACTGCATCGCCATGGGTATTGAGGTGCTGCCGCCGGATGTCAACAAGTCTCGGGTGGACTTTACTCCCGAAGGCAAGCAGATCCTCTTTGGTCTATCGGCAGTGCGGAACGTGGGTCTGGGAGCCATCGAGTGTATCCTCAAGTCGCGGGATGAGGATGGACCGTTTAAATCCCTGCCGGAACTGTGCGATCGCGTCGATCTCCATGCCGTTAACCGCCGCGCCCTGGAAGCGCTGATTCTATCCGGTGCCCTGGATTCCTTTAACAAAAACCGCAAACAGCTCATGCAGGATCTGCCCCTGGTGGTGGACTGGGCCCAGAGCCGGGCCAAGGACCGGGAAGTGGGACAGGGTAACCTGTTCGACATGATGATGGGCGGTAGCGACATGGGCGGTGGCGACAACGGATCTGCCGATGCTCCGGCCATGGGCGGCTACGAAACAGCCCCTAAAGCTACCGATGTATCGGACTTTGATCCCCAGGAAAAACTACGTCAGGAAAAGGAACTGCTGGGCTTCTACATTTCTGACCATCCTCTGAAGTCGGTGCAGCGGTCAGCGCGGATTCTGGCTCCCATCAACTTAGCCGAACTACACGAGCAGCCCGATAACGTCACCCTCAGTGCCGTGGTGATTCTGTCCAGCGTGAAGCCGGTGGTCACTAAGAAGGGCGATCGCATGGCCATCGTACAGATTGAGGATTTGACCGGTCAGGCTGAAGCCGTGGTGTTTCCCAAATCCTTTGAGCGCATTGGCCAGCATATTCAGGCCGATGTACGCCTGATGGTGTGGGGCAAGGTTGACCGACGGGATGAGCGGGTGCAGTTCATCATTGACGATGCCGAACCCATTGAAGATGTACGCATGGTGATGGTTGAGCTGGATCCTAAACTGGCGGGAGATATTGAGCAGCAGCACCGCCTGCGCAATGTCATCCGCAGCAACCAGGGAGATGACCCCAAGTACGCCAGGGTGCCTGTAATTGCCGTCATTGGAGCCAACCAGCAACGCCAGTTTGTGCGACTAGGCGCACAGTTTCGCGTCAAAGATCCAGAAGCAGCAGTAAACGCTCTGGTTAAAGCCAATTTTCAGGCGAAAGCAACTCCATTGATGGATAGCCACTTGTAGTACGCGTATTTCTTAAATAAAACTCAGAGAAATCTCAGTTTCCGTCAACACAGTGTACGTGTAATTTTAGAGAGTAAAGCAAGGAGATAAACTCGACGACGGCAAACCAGCAACATGCTTCCCGTAGGAACCATGTCTGCGTCATCCAGATGACATATTAAGGACACAGAACTGACACATCTCATCCTTACCATGGATGATAAGCAGATATATTGGCTAGCGGGAGTTTACGGCTATCGGCAGAAATGGCTCATGGTTCGGTTTTCCAGTGGGGTAAGCCCTAACCAGTAAGCAATTCATTTCCCGATAATAGAGTAGACACCACTTAAGAGACGACTGCGAAAGTGACACATTTGATGCAGAATCACGCAATTTTCCAGGAGACTATTCTTTCAGGGGAAACAAAGCCGCACCTATAGGAGTCATAAGGCTCACTACAGTTGTAGTACTTTACGCAACCAAAGAGTTGTTATATTCTGGAGAAAGAAACTCATATTGAGTATGAGTTATTGAGAGCCAAGTTATCCCTGTTGTGAAACAAAACTTGCCGTTAAGCCATTAAGGGTAGCCATTTCAGTCCTGATTTCCGGTACAACGCGTAGAAATTATGGATATGGGGAAATAATAACCTCAACTGGCCCTAGGAAGATTCAGTATTTTGTGACCGCTGCAGCTCGGTCTTGAGAAATCTAGCAGAAGACGATTTTAGCGAATTTCAGGTTTGGGTGTTATCAGCATTTTTCAGTGGAGGCGAATTAATTCATGCCAAAAACTAAGACCCGCACATCAAAAACTAAGCCCCTCTACAGCGCCGATGCCGTACGGACCTACCTCCACGAGATCGGGCGGGTTCCTCTGCTAACCCACGAAGAGGAAATCGTTTTTGGTAAGCAGGTGCAGGCTTATATGGCCCTGCTTGAGACCAAAGATGCTCTGGTCGAATCCCTTGACCGAGAACCCACCACAACAGAGTGGGCCGAGGCGGCTGCACTGCCAGAAGCTGAACTGAAGCAAAAGCTGCGTCAGGGAGAGCGTGCTAAGCGCAAGATGATTGAAGCCAACTTGCGGCTGGTGGTTGCGATCGCTAAAAAATATCAAAAGCGCAACCTGGAATTTCTGGACTTAATTCAGGAAGGTACCCTCGGTTTAGAGCGCGGTGTTGAGAAATTCGACCCCACTAAGGGCTATAAATTCTCAACCTACGCCTACTGGTGGATTCGTCAGGCCATTACCCGAGCCATTGCCCAGCAAGCTCGTACCATTCGTCTGCCCATTCACATTACCGAAAAGCTGAACAAGATTAAGCGTGTACAGCGGGAACTCTCTCAAAAGCTAGGTCGGGCTCCCGATGCGAACGAAATTGCCGAAGAGCTGGAGTTAGAACCTAAACAAATTCGAGAGTTTCTGGTGATGGCTCGGCAACCTATCTCTCTGGATGTGCGCATCGGCGACAACCAGGATACTGAACTGCAGGAGTTGCTGGAGGATGACGGCATTTCCCCCGAAACCTTTACGGCTCAAGAGTCCCTCAAGCAGGATATTCGCAACCTGTTGTCTGAGCTGACCCCCCAGCAAAAAGAAGTGATTACCCTGCGCTACGGGCTGGACGATGGCAATGAGCTATCCCTCGCCAAAGTCGGCAATCGCATGAACATTAGCCGGGAGCGGGTGCGTCAGCTTGAGCAGCAGGCTTTGAAGCACCTGCGTCGTCGCAAGTCGGCCATGCATGGCTATTTGGCCAGCTAGGCAATGGATGATGAGAGTGGGCAATCGTTCGATTTCGCCCCGTCTGCTTTGACTGATATAGCGCCTGGTCAGCTTCCCTGATCAGGGCGTCGATATCGGGGTAATCATCTTCGAGACCGGGTAACCAGCTGGTTACCCCAAAACTTGCGGTAATGCTGATTCTGCCGGTTTCACCGTTCACTCTACTTTTGGCAACGATTTTGCGCAGCCTTTCCGCCCCGTTCCAGGCCTGGAACGGGGCGGTTTCTGGCATTAGAATCACAAATTCTTCGCCCCCGTAGCGGGCTAAGATGTCGCTCTGGCGCAAATTCTGCTGGAGGCTGAGCGCTACCGCCCGCAAAACCTGAGCTCCCCTCCAGTGGCCATGCTGATCGTTAATGGCTTTGAAGTGATCAACATCTAGCATTACCAGGCTGACCGGATGGTCAAACCGTTTTGCCCTGGCCAGTTCACGGTTAGCCAACTCAAAGAAGTGGCGGCGATTATACACATGGGTGAGCGGGTCTCGCACCGCTAATTCCTCCAGCGCAAAGTAAGCCGCCTTAATTTCAGTGATATCCTCCATCGAGCCTTCATAAAACGTCTGGCGGTCCTCAGAATCGATGACGGCTTTCGCGCACATCTTCACCCAAAAATCCTGGCCGTTCTGGCGGATCATTTTAAGTTCGCTGCCCCCCGATTGCTCTGCGTGGAGAAGGTAGTTTTGCCACTGCTGTCTGTTGCCCTCAGCATCGAGATAAAAATCTTGCAAAAATTCTTGTTGGTCGGCAAAACCTAGCATCTGCGCCATAGCCAGATTGACTTCAACGGGCGATCCATCGCCAGCAAATCGATACAACCCGATGGGCATGTGATTAAACAACGTCCGAAACTGTTTTTCCGACTGGTGAAGTTTCGACTCAACTTGTTTTCGTTGGGTAATATCCTGAACAAAGGCCAAAATGGCCGGACGGTTGCGATAGTCAATGACTGCAGAGTTAAACTCAACATCAATCAGCTGGCCATTTTTGCACAGTAGCTTCTTTTCACAGTGGCAACCTTTGCCCTGTTCAAAAATGCGTTTCCAATGACATTGCTGGATCGACCAGTAGGCTGAAGGAGCCATCAAGTCGGTCATTTTGAGATGGCACAGTTCCTCTAAGGAATATCCCAACCACTGCTGGAAACTATGGTTGGCGTAAACGATATAGCCGTCTTGAAAAATGCCAACTCCCAGGTGGGCCTGTTCGACGATAGTGCGAAACAGGAACACCATGGTGGCAGGGGCTTGAACGGCCTCAATACCGGGTGGAGCCACCGACAAATGTGGCGTCGTTACTTCCGTAGAAGCCGAATTAGCCGCGATTTCAGGATAGGCATACTGAATTGCTGGATGGGTTTGATGATTGAGAATATCCGCTCGAATTGCTTCAGCCAGTTCAAAGTGGTGCAGCGCTTTTTCAAAGTCATGCCGGGCCTTGTGAATCTGGACAAGCTGAAGATGGCAATCGTACAAGAGATATGGGTTCATCTGCTCAGAGGCAATATTGAGAGCTTGATCAACGGCGGCGGTGGCCAAATCAAGCTGATTTTGCACAAAATGAACCGATCCCAGCCGCTGCAGCGCCAGGGCTTCAGCCGAAAGATCCTGGCTTTGCTGAGCAATGGCCAGGGCATTTTCAAACAGGTCGAGGGCCTGGGCGTAATCTTTTTTTACCAGGAATTCTTCGCCGCTACTTAAAAAGCAAGCGACCTGCGTAGAGAGAGATTGCATTTTTAAAACTCGCCATGCATACGACGCTCAAACTCTTGACGCACTGATTCTGCCAGGTCTACTGCTTCGGGATAGATTTCACCATGCCTCTCTTTTAACCAGGACAGAAGCTGACTAAACTGGGCATTGCGCAGCTCTAAATCAGCCTGAAAAATCGTCGCCATCGCCATTTGCTTGGCATATTCCAACGGATGCCCTTCTTTCACCAACTGGGCCGTTAATGCGACTAAAGCATCTTTTCGAACGTCGTCTTGTCCTAACTGATTTGGAAAAACCATTTTTCTTCCCCTGCCTATCGATTGAGATCATAGGCGACACCGGGGGACGAGGTTATCATCTCTGACACAGCTCTCGCTTCCCGTTCCGGTAGACCTCGCCCATCAGCCTGGTTCAATACACTCAAAATTCCCTCAGTCAAAACTCAACCGATAGTTCCAGCAAGAAAAGGCAATAAAACAAGACAGTTACCATTACGAAATTCAAGGTTTTCTATTTTCCGTCAAAAAACTTTACAAAAGCTCACATTTATTGTCATCCTGGCCGCTGCAGGTTTCTTTTCAATCCATAGAGTTAAGCAAATCCAAAGTTTTACTCTGGAAGCAATCTTTAGGCCTTAGGATGCCAAAAAGTGTGATTTTCATTTTTTTGTCTCGGCAATAAAACTAACCCCCCAGATTTTGGCTCCCTTCGTGGAGAACAGTTATGAAACAGATTCCGGCTCCGCTGTTGACCCTCATCATTGGGGTAGTTGTCACCCTGATTAGCCTCTGGTATGGCCAGAACAACCATCTGCTTCCCGTCCAGGCTTCTGAGCAGGCCCCTCTGGTGGATGATTTCTTCAACGTCATGGCCACCATTGCAATGGCCCTGTTTATCGTGGTGGAAGGGGCCATTATTTACGCCCTGATTCGCTTTCGACGACCCAAGGGAGATAATTCAGACGGCTTACCCATTGAAGGCAACCTGCCCCTGGAAGCCTTCTGGACCGCCATTCCCGCTATTATTGTGGTCGGGCTGGGGCTTTACAGCGTCGTGGTGTTTCAGGAAATGGGCGGATTTTCTCCTGGTGGGCATCACGGCAGCGGTACCATGGTGGCCCAGGCCCCTCAGCAGTCGGTCATTGATGTCGGTTCTGGCTTGCTCGCCCAGGGCGAAGATAGCGGCATCTACAAAAAAATTCCCGTCTACGGGTTCGGTGCTTCGCCCTTAGAAGAGGGCAACGAACCAGATGTGACTGTCAACGTAACCGGAATGCAATACGCCTGGATTTTCCGCTATCCCGATAGCGGCATTACCGATGGTGAGCTGCATGTGCCCATTGGTCAGGATGTCCAGCTCAGGATTGAAGCTCAGGATGTGATCCATTCCTTTTGGGTGCCCCAGTTCCGCCTCAAGCAGGATGCCATTCCCGGTGAAACCACAGAGCTGCGCTTCGTGGCCACCAAAGAAGGAACCTATCCGGTGGTCTGTACCGAGCTGTGTGGGGCTTACCACGGAGCCATGCGCACCCAGGTCATTGTGCATTCTGCTGAAGACTACGCCGCCTGGGTAGAAAGCCGCATCGCCCAGGAATTTGCTGGGAATGAAACCGTAGCCCATCTGCCCCAGCAGCGCACGGACGCAGACTATCTGGCGGCATTTACCGAAGACCTGTCTATTGGCCCAGACCAGATTGCCCAATTAGTTGAACACCCCATGCATTAGATTTTCCGAGGATTTTGACATTACGGGTCGTGGGCAATCCCCGAACTGCGATTGGTCTCCAGCACTTGGATGCATAGGCGGAACTGTCCTCTGGAATACTGCCCAACCTGTCATCCATTCATCCTTCTAACTTTTCATACCCTTTGACGCACTCATAACACGGATTTATGGCTCAAGCTGATATCTCTGTCGGGGCTGGCTCAGTGGGCCATGCCCATCCTGATAAGTGGAAGTGGTATCACTACTTCACCTTCAACGTCGATCACAAGGTGATTGGCATTCAGTACCTGGTCACATCGTTTATCTTTTATCTAATTGGCGGGTTCATGGCGGTGCTCATGCGTACCGAGCTGGCCACCGCCAATTCAGATTTCCTCAACCCCAACCTGTACAACGCCTTTCTTACCAACCACGGGACAATCATGATTTTCCTGTGGATTGTGCCCGCTGCCATTGGGGGCTTTGGCAACTACCTGATTCCCCTGATGATTGGAGCGCGGGACATGGCCTTTCCCAAGCTTAATGCCCTGGCCTTCTGGCTAAATCCCCCTGCCGGGGCGCTGCTGCTGGGCAGCTTCTTTTTCGGCGGAGCCCAGGCCGGATGGACCTCTTACCCTCCCCTGAGTTTGATTACCGCCAACACCGCCCAGACCATGTGGATTCTGGCCATTGTGCTGGTGGGCACCTCATCTATTCTGGGTTCGGTGAACTTCCTGATCACCATCTGGAAAATGCGAGTTCCCAGCCAGAAGTGGGATCAGATCCCTCTGTTCTGCTGGGCTATGGTGGCTACTTCTATCCTGGCGCTGTTTTCCACCCCGGTGCTGGCAGCGGGGTTAATTCTGCTGCTATTTGACATTAACTTCGGCACCTCCTTCTTCCGGCCCGATGCTGGCGGTAACGTGATTGTGTATCAGCACCTGTTCTGGTTCTACTCTCACCCAGCGGTATACCTGATGATTTTGCCCATCTTCGGCATTATGTCCGAGGTGATTCCAGTCCACGCCCGTAAGCCGATTTTTGGCTACAAGGCCATTGCCTACTCTTCTCTGACCATCTGCATCGTCGGTCTGTTTGTATGGGTGCACCACATGTTTACCAGCGGTACCCCCCCCTGGATGCGGATCTTCTTCACCATCTCCACGTTAATTGTGGCGGTCCCCACCGGGATCAAAATCTTTAGCTGGGTGGCTACCCTGTGGGGCGGCAAAATTCGCTTTACCAGCGCCATGCTGTTCGCGGTAGGCTTGCTGGCAATGTTTGTATTCGGCGGCCTCAGCGGGGTCACCCTGGGTACGGCTCCCTTTGATATTCACGTTCATGACACCTACTACGTGGTGGGGCACTTCCACTATGTGCTGTTTGGCGGTTCGGTGTTCGGTATTTATGCAGCGGTGTACCACTGGTTCCCCAAAATAACCGGACGCCTGCTGAACGAAAAGCTGGGTCAGTTACACTTTGTACTTACGTTTATCGGCACTATCCTTACCTTTACTCCCATGCACCAGTTAGGCATGCAGGGTATGCCCCGCCGTGTCGCCATGTACGATCCCCAGTTTGAAGCCCTGAATCAGCTGGTAACCGTTGGAGCTTACATTCTGGCCGTATCGGTGGTGCCCTTCTATCTCAACGTCATCTGGAGCTGGAGTAAGGGCAAAGAGGCCGGTCCTAACCCCTGGGATGCCAAAACCCTGGAGTGGACTACGGCGTCTCCTCCCATCATTGAGAACTGGGAAATTCTACCCGTTGTCACCCAAGGCCCCTACGAGTATGGGTATGACCCGGAGAACGTCGTTCCTGAGCAACCCTCCCAGGAGTCTATTGTGCCCAAGTAGCGTGGGTCTCAAAATCCCTCTCCAAAGTTTGGGAGAGGGATTTAGGGTGAGGGCAAAATTGGCACTGTATCTCCTACTATTGCCCTGCCTGCCCTGCCCCTCTGACTTGCTCCCTTCCTCTCTCGCTCTCTATTTCCTTAAGCCATGACAACCACTGTTGACTCTCAACCTCAACTTACCGCCCAGGCTGGCCATGAAGCCGAGCATGGAGATCTACGGGTCCTGGGTTTGCTGGTTTTTCTGGCGTCAGAATTTTTGATGTTTGCGGGCTTTTTTGCCACCTTCCTGATTTTTCGCAGCACCATTGCCGAATGGCCCCCCGAGGGCACTGAGGTCGAGCTGCTGCTACCCGCTATCAACACGGTAATTCTGGTATCCAGTAGCTTAGTGATTAACTTCGGCACCAAGGCCATCAAGAAAAACGACCTGGCCGGCATGCGCCTGTGGTTTGGGATTACCGCCGCCATGGGAGCGATTTTCCTGGGGGGGCAAATTTATGAGTATTTGTCTCTGGGCTATGGTCTGCAGACCAACCTGTTCAGCAATTGCTTTTACCTGATGACCGGCTTCCACGGTGCCCACGTGTTCATTGGCCTGCTGTTGATTTTAGGTGTGCTGTGGCGGTCCCGTCGAGCTGGTCACTACAGTGATGCAACCCACGTTGGCCCCGAAATGGCTGAGGTCTACTGGCACTTTGTAGATATTGTGTGGATTGTGCTGTTTACGCTGATCTACATCCTGACATTGTTTTAAGCCCAAGCCTTCGGCAGACTGCGCCAACAGCCCCTCCCTCGCAGGAACGCCCTGGATTAAGGCTAGGGCGTGTTTTAGTTTTTTTAAGGATTTTTTTAAAGGCTATTCAAAGCCCCATGCGCTCCTACGAGAAATCAAGGTTGCCAGCGCAATCAAGGGATGCTTTGCTTCGGGTGGCCAAAATATGACCCACGCGGGTGCTGCCGTGGGATGAACTCTACCAACAGAATAGATTCGAAAGCAAATGCAAGGCCAAGAGCAACTAGCTCAAAGCCCACAAGTTTGCTCAATCTAATTCTTAGTTGGGAGATTCCCCATGGAAGTTTCTACATTCGAACTATTGGTTAAGCGTATCGCGCCTCCCCCCGCTGATCCGGCTGTAGCTCGACGGGTCGTTCAGGGCTACTTCTTGACCATGTCTAACCTTGAAGACAAAGAATTTCTTTACACCCTCGATTTTCATATCAGCCTTCCCACCCCGCCCGATGCAGATCGCACCCTGGCAGGCAATAGCATTGTGCTGCTGGATATTGCCGGTGCCAATCAGGTACTGACCCTAGCCCCCAGCACTGCCACGGTAAGCACGACTCGGTTTTCCACAAGTTTTCGGCTGGGGGCCAAGCAAACGGCGTCTTTACAACTACTGCCCAACATCAATAACCCTGCCCTGCTGACCAATCCCAACCCTGATTTAGAGGTTCGAGGGTTTGTGCAGCTGCGGTTACCCGCTGTTTTTGGCAGCCCCAGCGGCTTATTCCCAGTATTCCAGCGGGTTCCCCAGAGCGATCGCCCGGTTAAAGTCCTGCTTAATCCTGAAACTCGTGGCACCTTTTTACCCAACAGTTTTCCTGGTAGCGGTGGCGATTTTGACCAGATTAACTATCCCCTTGAGCTGGCCAGCGGTAAGGGTCTCAACGAAATCAAACCCGAACCGGGTGGGCCGATCTTCCGCCTGCCCCAGGAACGCATCCCCGGACTCATCGAGCAACTACCACTACGGGAAAGACCGATCATTGATTTCGTCACTCTCAGCGAAGAAGACCGCACAGCCGCTTTAGTGGAGACCATTAGCCAGATTGAACCGACTGAGGAAAATCTGCAAAACGTCAGTGACCTGCTCTCAAAGCTAGAGGTTCCCATCGCGATGGAACTGGTTCAGCAGTAGGGTGCAGCCCCATGGAGCTGCTGCTACGGCGGCAGCTCTCATCCACTATTGTTATCCACTATCTTCAGAGGCACAGGCGTAATCGATGACTTCGCTGAACTTTCAACCCATCTCGTTTAGCTGGGTTGCCCTGCACCCAGACCCCAAGGGTATTATCCAGTTCATGGGCGGTGCCTTTTTTGGCACCTTCCCCACCGTGTTTTATCGCCACCTGCTGCAGACCCTGTATCAAGAAGGCTATACCCTGGTGGCCTTACCCTTTCGGTTCTCCCTCCACCACTGGCAAATTGCCTACAGCTTGCTGGATGAGCAACATCGACTCCGGCAAATTTTGCCAGATTTAGCCCACCACCAGGGGTATGCCTCGTCAATTTATCAGGATGGTTCTAGCTATCAGTGGCTGGGCCACAGCCTGGGGTGCAAGTACATTGCCCTGCTGGAACTGCTGAGTGGAGACGATGACGCTGTCGCTGCCGCTCTACCCGAAAGTCTTGAACCAGCCTACCGTAGTAGCCCAGGCATTTGGAGCCAAAGGTCAGTTTTGCTGGCCCCAGACATTAGCGACCTGGAAAGTGCTATTCCCAGTCGTGCTGTAGTGGCGTTGCTCAACCATCTGGGGGTGGGGGTCCGGCCCGATCGTCAGGAAACCCTGGATTTAATTCGCCAAAGCGCTCTGTTTAACCTGACGGCAATGATCTCGTTTAATCGAGATACTGTAGCCGGTAACCTGCTCGATGGCGATGCCGACAAGAGTGATGTGCTTTGGCTATCCCAATACCTCCAGACCAGAACTGCCTCCATTAAGGAATTGCCTGGTAAACATTTAGAGCCCCTGGGTTGGCGAATCGGTCGCTTTATTGCCGATTTCAACCCCCTCGACAAGTTCATTAAACCTTTGCAGCAGTGGCGGGTGGCTGAAATCGCCGTCGGTTTTCTGACATCGGGATCAGGTTCAGACCGTCGCGATTTTGCTGTAGCCAGCCCCTCCTGGCAATCGAAAACCCCGGTGGGGTAGTACAAAGCGCCATCAATTCTGCACCATCCATAAGCGGGGGGGCTAGGGAGCAATACATATTGCACAACTTATGAACTGGAATAATAGTGTGTTGCTGGTCTGATACCAAATCCAGCTCGAAAACTGTAGCTTTCCCTTAGGCAAAACTCCACTTCTGGACTTGGACAAGGTTCAATTCATCTCTGCCAGACGAATGCGGGGATCAACAAAGCTCAGAGCCAGATCCGCTAGCAGGTTGCCGATAATCAGCATCACGGCCCCCATCATCAGACTGGCCATCACCAGGTACAGGTCCTGGGCCGTCACCGCTTCCAGAATCAATTTGCCCAGGCCCGGCCAGTTGAAGTAGGTTTCGGTGATGAACGCGCCACCCAGCAGGCTGGCAAATTCAAAACCCAGCAGGGTGATCAGAGGATTGACCGCATTCCGCAGGGCGTGGACGTAGATCACCCGGTTTTCGGGCAGTCCCTTGGCCCGAGCGGTCTGAATGTAGTTCTGCCGCATTACGTCCAGCAGTTGCCCCCGGGTGATGCGCTGCAGACCGGCAAAGCCGGTGATGCTGAGGGCCACCGTCGGCAAAATTAAGTGCCAGCCCACATCCAGAAACTTACCGAACCAGTTCAGGTCATCGTGAATGGTGCTGGTACGTCCCCCAATGGGAAAGAGGGGCGCAGTGAGCTGGGCAAAGAACAGCAGCAGCAGGCCGGTCACAATGGTGGGCATGCCCTGACCTAAATAACTCAGCACCCGTAGCGATTTATCGGCCATTTTATTTTGGTTGACCGCACCAATGATTCCCAAAGGGATCGCAATCAACCAGGTAAAGAAAATCGAAGTCAAGGAGAGCAAAAGGGTATTGGGTACCCGTTCCAGCAGAATATCGACCACTGGACGCTGATACGAGAAACTTAAGCCAAAATTGCCCTTAAACAACACCTGATAGAGCCAGTTCAAATACTGCCGCCAGGGGGGCAGGTTGAGACCAAATTGCTCTTCTAGCTGCTGCAGGGTTTCGGCAGAAAATTGAGGACTCTGGCGGTACTGGTCTAAAAAGTCCCCAGGTGCCAGCTGAATTACAAAAAAGCTCAGCGCTGAAGCTAAAAACAGGGTCAAAATAGCCTGCAAAACTCGCTTCAGAATGTAAAGAGACGTCTCGCTGGTCAGAGCCGAGACGATGCCCTTCACGGGGTTGGCAGAGGATCTAACGGTGGGAGAAGACTGGGCCATCCTAAAACTCAGTGACGACTTCAGAGACATTCCAGATGGATCGACATCTATCGATTCTATCCCAGGTCCAGCTTGTACCTTGTGGCTTTGTTTGAAGCCAACCCAGGCTAACTGAACCGGGTTGGGGCTTATACCAAGTCCAGCTCGAAAACTGGGGCTTTCCCATCAAGAAAGCTCCACTTCTGGACTTGGACAAGGGTTAATACTCCAGCAGGGTCGTAATGGGGACATTGGGTAATTTAGAGCGCCCCTCTAGCCCCACCAGCTCAATCAAAAAGCCGTAGCCAATTACCTCGCTACCAGCTTTTTGGACCAGTTCTGCCGTGGCGGCTGCCGTGCCTCCCGTTGCAATCAGGTCATCCACAATCAAAACCCGACTGCCCTTGGGAAAGGCGTCTTGATGCAGTTCGAGGGTGTCGTTGCCGTATTCCAGAGCATAAGAGGCGGTATGGATGGCAGCGGGGAGTTTACCGGGTTTACGAACTGGCGCAAAGCCAATGCCCAATTTGTAGGCCAGGGGCATACCAAAGATGAAACCCCGTGACTCAATGGCGGCAATGTGGTCGGGCCGATAATCCGCCACTTTTTCAGCAAACATATCAATGGCGTACTGCATTGAGGCCGGATTGGCCAGTAAGGGGGTAATATCGCGGAAGAGAATGCCGGGTTTGGGAAAATCAGGAATGGCGCGGATATGTTCTCTCAGGTCCATTGCAGCAGAGGAAAGACGAGAATTTTCTCTGCAATGCTATCACTGCGACAGGGGCAACGAGGGTCATGCTCTCCACGAAGTTTACTGAGAAGTTGATTGAACTGATGGCTGGGTATGGTCGGGGTGCGATCGCAAAATTGACCCCAACTGCTGGCGACAGAGCTTCAGTAAGGCCCGATCCAGCATATGACTATCTATCCAGCCGTGGAGCACCAAGATTTCCTCCAGGGGTAAACCGGTACGCTCCTCGTCATAGAGGACAACGGCCATTTGTTCGGCACTGACCCAACCTTCCTGTACGAGAACTTGACTGATCAGTTTTGCCCGATGCCCGGCAGTAGAATGAGGGTCGGAAGTCATAATGGCAGCCCATGGGTAAAGATAAAGCGGCGCATTGCCGTCTCTGTTCAGTTCTACAAATGGGCCTCAAGCCATCAGGAGAGCCAGGGAAAATTGGGCAATTCTCCGGAGAGTTTTAGAAACATTTTGTTACTGCGGCAGGGGGCGTATCATCCCTTGACTGAACCCGCCAGTAGACCTCGAACGAAGTAGCGCTGCAGGCTAAAGAACACAATCAGGGGCACAATCATGGTGATAAAGGCCCCGGCGGTGAGAATGTGCCAGTCTTGCCCCCGAGAACCTACCATGTTAGACAGCTTCAGCGTAACGGGAGCCACATCCGGAGTGCCCCCCAGGTAAACCAGAGCCACCAGCAGGTCGTTCCACACCCAGAGAAACTGAAACACGGCAAAGGAGGCGATCGCAGGCATGGACAACGGCACAATCAACCGGGTAAAAATCTTCAGGTGCGATGCCCCATCCACCGCTGCCGCCTCAATCAAATCCCTGGGCAGGGAACCAATGTAGTTCCGCAGCAGGTAAATTCCCAGGGGCATCCCGTAGGCCGTGTGGGCCAGCCAGACCCCCAAAAAAGACCCGGCCACCCCCAAATCGCGATAGGCCCGCAGGATGGGGATAAAGGTCATCTGCAGGGGCACCACCAGCAGCGCCACGATGATGATGAACAGCCACTGCCGACCGGGGAAATCCATCCAGGCCAGGGCATAGGCGGCAAAGGTGGCGATGGCGATGGGGATGACCGTGGCCGGAACCGCAATGGTCAGACTATTCAGGAAGGCCTGCCCCATACCCTCGGCGGTAAGCACCGTGGTGTAGTTTTCCAGGCTGAACTGGGTAAAGTCGAAGGGGGTTTGAAACACCGTCCACCAACCGGTTTGCAGCACGTCATCCCTGGGGCGCATGGAGCTGATTAAGAGGCCAATGCTGGGCAGGGTCCACAAAATCGAAATGGCCACCAGGGCGACGTGAACCGGAAATTTGTTCAGGAAGTCTGAGATCTTTTTGCCCAGAGTTTCCTGGCTCTTCGGAGTCGGTGAGTTGATGATGGTAGTCATAGTGTGAGTTTCTACCCTACAAAGATTCTTAGACAGCACTAGATACTCAATGGGTGGGTTACGACTCCCTGGAGTGATCTTTGCCTTGCCTGAGCTGAGTTAAGGTCTAACCCGCCCTACGATGTTTAAATAAGCCCTCCCTCTCTTCCTCTCTCCCTCTCTTCCTCCCTCCCTCTCTTCCTCCCTCGCACCCTTATCAACGAATCGCGTCCTGCTCTTGGAAACGCTTAATATTAACCACCATCACGGGAATCACCGCCAGCAAAAGAATGACGGCAATGGCGCTACCTCTGCCGTAGTCTCGAAAATTAAACATTTCCTTAATCATGCGGCTGGCAATCACTTCAGTACCCTGGTTCCCCGCCGTCATCACAAAGACGATGTCAAACACCTTCAGCACCAGAATGATGATGGTGGTAGAAACCACGACGATGGTGGAGCGAATCATGGGAATGGTGACCCGCCAGAAAATTTGAAACTCATTAGCCCCATCAATCCGCGCGGCTTCGATAATTTCGTTAGGAATGCCCTTTACCGCCGCCGATAGCAGCACCATACAGAAGCCCGTCTGCAGCCAGATCATGATGGCAATCAGGGCAAAATTGTTGATGGAGCGTTCCACCAGCCAGCCGACTGGCTCAAATCCTAATCCGGTGAGAGCGGCATTCAGTAAGCCAATCTGCTCTGCTCCCGCCGGACGATAGTCGTAGATGAACCGCCAGATCACGCTGGCCCCCACAAAAGAGATGGCCATGGGCAGAAAAATCAGCGTCTTGGGCACTTTCTCGTACCGTACCCGGTCGGCCAGCACCGCAATCACCAGCCCCAGGCTGACGCTGACGCCCGTAACGAGAACCAGCCAGAGAATGTTATTGCGGAAGGCTTCCCACATCACCTTGTCGGTGAACAGGTCCATGTAGTTAGCCAGGCCGACGAAGTTCTGCGATCGCTGATCAAACAGACTGATGTAGATCGTCAGCACCGTGGGAATGACCAAATAAGCCCCCAGCACAGTCAGGGCTGGAGCCATGTAAACCCAGGGTAGGATGCGGTTTTTCCACTTGCCAGGGGCGAACCGCTCCACCAGGATGTTGGTGCCGTAAAACAGAGCAATTACGCCGCCGCTGCCGATGAGCATGGCCAGGGCGGCGGTTAAGGCTTTAGTGACAATGACAGGCATGGCTGCTGGCAATAATCACAACTGGTCGGGATGGGTAACACGTTAAACACCGTACCATTTTCTCGGCAATGGCCTACCCCGGCTGTCGATCCAGGGATGGTCTGGGCTTAGTCCACCCGAATGGTGTAGGGCATCAGCATATAAAGTCCCCTGGGGTCGTTGAGGGTGCGCACCAGATTGGCGTCTTCCACCACGTTAAACACCTGCTCTGTTAAGGGGTCGGTTTGAGCCGCCCGGCGCGCTTCGGTATTAAAGAATTCACCAAAGAAGCGCTGCCACTCGTCTCCTTCGGGATACTCCCGCAAGCGCCAGTCGTCTGCCTCTAACTCGGCCAACTCGGCAGCAATGGCAATGGCCCGGTCTAACCCGCCCAGTTCGTCCACCAAACCCAGAGCTTGGGCCGCTTTGCCAGACCACACCCGCCCCTGGGCAATTTCTGCAACCTTATCTCGGGGCAGATCCCGTCCTTCCACTACGCGATCCAGAAACGCATTGTAAATCTGATCTACCGCTTTCTGGAGTACCGCCAGTTCGGCCTCACTCTTAGGGCGAGTAGCCGAGAAAATATCAGCAAATTCGGCAGTTTTGACCCCATCCCAGTTGACGCCGACTTTATCGCCCAAATCCTCCAGATTCAGGAACAGGCTAAAGACGCCAATGGAACCAGTAATGGTGGTGGGTTCGGCCACAATACGATCGGCCAGGGAAGCAATCCAGTAGCCGCCTGATGCCGCCACGTTGCCCATAGATACCACCACCGGCTTGCCCGCTTCCCTCAGGAGACGAACCTCCCGCAGAATAATTTCCGAGGCCGTGGCGCTACCGCCGGGGCTGTTGACCCTGAGGACCACAGCTTTGACGTCATCATCTAGCCGCAGGCGGCGCAGTTGCTGAGCCACCTCATTACCGGCAATCACTCGGGGTTGACCAAAGCCACTGCCGCCATCTCCATTTACGATTGGCCCCTCGGCATAGAGCACGGCAATTTCCTGGTCGGCAGAACGGGTTTGCAGATCATCTTCCGTAAAATTGGCATAACGAGTCAGGCTAATTTGCCGAAATCCGATCAAGTCCCCATCTTCCAGGGCATCCCTATCGATCGGGCCTTCGCCGGTAATCTCTCGCAGCGCTGTGATCACCTCATCTTCGTAGGCCATGACGTCGGCCAGCTGCCGGGTCACGGCTTCTTCTCCGAACAAAAACCCCTGCTGATTGGCAATGGCCTGCAGCTGCTGGGGCTGCAGCGACCGGGGAGCAGAAATATCGGCCAGAATCGTCTGCCAGAGATCCTGCAGCAGTCGCTGGGTTTGCTCCCGTTCTTCAGGGCTCATGCTATCGCGAATGAACGGTTCTACCGTCGACTTGTACTCTCCCACCCGCGTGACCTGCACCCCAATGCCCAGCTTTTCAAGGGCTTCGGCCTGGTACATCATTTCGGCATAAAGACCATTCATCTCAATGCTGCCGAAGGGGTTGAGGTAGACCGTATCCGCCAGCGCGCCAAGGTAATACTCCCGCTCGGTCCAGGACACATCGTAGGCAATAATCGGTTTTTCAGACTCTTTGAACCGGTTAATCGCCTTATAGAGTTCCGCTTGAGCGGCCAGACCAGCCCCGGCATCGGCAGGGCTTCCTTGCAAATACAGTCCCACGATGCGATCATCATCGGCAGCTTCATCCAGGGCCACAACCGCTTCCCGCAGGGTGAGTTGGTTCGGAGGCGATCCTCCCAAAACAATCGCCCCCGGATCGGGCAATTCTTCAGAATCGGGAATAATCAGCGACAGGTCATACACCAGCACCGAGCCTCTTTCCACGGCGGGGGCTGGTTCACGGCTGACTATGCTAGTAATCAACAGGGTGGCAAGGCCAAAGGCACCCGCCCCAATGACGACGCTTAGCAAAATAAAGAACAAAAACGACCCGGTAAGACTGGCCAGGGTGTATTTCAAAAATTGCCGCATGAACCGTTAACCAACGCTATGAGCCGCTACCTTTCAACTTTACTGCACGCTATCCCCAGTCCAGTTGAAAAACCAGCGCTGTCCCCAGGCAAAACTTCCCCCAGGCAAAACTTCACTGCTGGGCTGCGCTAGGCTGCCTACGGATTACAGTAAGCGCACTGGCCGGGGTCGGCACTGGTCATGCCTTCCGGAAAGGGAACGGTCTGCTGGTAATCACAGTTCTGGCAGGTGTAAATCCAACTGTAGGTCAGCGTAGTGGCTGCACCACAGCCAGCACAGGGTAGCCCCGGCAATCGCCGGGTCACCTGAAAGCCAGGCCAGCCACAGCCAGGGCAGGTTTGCTGAATCTTTTGCACCAAATCTTCGGTGGCGGCTTGAATCACCCCCATGCGGGACGGATTCATGTGAGCCCGCATATCCGTTTCAATCCAGACGCTCGGGTGGGTCTTGAGCAGATGCTCTACCGCGGCCATGAGCTGGTGCTCTTGAACGATGCCTTTGCATATCTCCCGGTTGTCCTTCGGGTTTTGCTCCGGCATCACCACCAGCCCATGGGAAGGGAACTGAACCGCTTCGGCAAAGGCCAGAGCTTCCCCGACAGAACCAACGGTGGTCTGGCGATAGTTGGTCGCGGCAGAGAGGGCTTCACCCACCAGCTCCAAATTGTGCTGGCGGTCGATCAGCACAACAATTTCGCGATCACAAGCCACCCAGGGCATCGCCGGATGGGGGCCAAACGCCCCTTCGCTGGCCAACCCTAGGTCACAGCCGGTCATATCCATAGCCGCCAGAGCCTTGCTGCGGGCAGACTCGAGCTGCGATCCGGCGCGGGGAATGTCGCGGGTAAAGGTGCCAAACCGGTCAGAGTCAAACCCTGACGGCACCGTTAAGTGAAGGGCTAAAGAATCTTTCAAAACGGGAGCAATCGCCTGCTCTTTACCGTGCATCGTGGCAAGAACAGCGGTTCTACCCCCCAACATAGCCTGGCCAGTCATAGGAGCGCAATTCAACGATATACGTCGGCGTCTTCAGCGTCTTCGTAAAGTTCCACATCGGCGTTGTCGTCACCGTCCTGGTTCATCTCTTCCTTAAAGCCCCGCAGGGTTTTGCCCAGGGCACTGCCCAGTTCAGGAATCTTTTTCGGACCAAAAATGAGTACGGCAACGCCAATGACAACAATAACCTCGGTCCAGCCTAGATTAAACATGATGATGCGCAGTTAAGAGTATCTTTCACTATACCGTTCCCGATTCGTGGACGGATCGCCCCGTCACCGAATTGGGGGACGACCGAGATTAAACAGCGGCAGCGGCGGCTTGAAACCGAAATCCCGCCTGGCGGATGCGGTTCATGGCTTCTCCCAGGCGATCGCAGTCGGCAATCAAACTAACGCGAATATAGCCTTCGCCGCCCTTGCCAAAGGCGTTGCCGGGGGTCACCACTACCCCAGTTTCCTGCAGGACCGACAGGGCAAAATCTGTGGAAGTGGTATCGGGCGGGCAGGGCACCCACAGGTACATGGTGGCCCTGGGCTTATCCACCGTCCATCCCAGGGAGGCAAACTCGTGAATTAAAAAGTCTCGGCGAGTGCTGTAGCGATTCTGAACCTCTTCCAGGTAATGTTCCGGCAGGGCCAGGGCGGCTTCGGCGGCCTGCTGCAGGGCGGCAAAAATGCCGTAGTCCAGGTTGGTTTTCAAAGTCCGCAGTCCCTGAATAATTTGGGCATTGCCGACCACAAACCCCACCCGCCAACCGGCCATGTTGTAGGTCTTCGACAGGGTATGAAATTCCACCCCAACCTCTTTACCACCGGGAATTTCCAGCAGACTGGTGGGCTGGTAGCCATCAAAGGCCAGTTCCGCGTAGCAGAGGTCATGCACCAGCAAAATCTGGTAGCGGTGGGCAAATTCAACCGCCTGCTCAAAAAATTCCCTCGGTGCCGTGGCTGCCGTGGGGTTGTTGGGATAGTTAAAAAACAAGGCTTTTGCCCGCCGAGCCACGGCTTCTGGAATGGCGTCAAAATCAATCAGCCAGTTGTTGGCAGCAGATAGGGGTAAATCATAAATTTCGCCTCCTGCAATGGCCGGTCCTCGAAAATGGGCCGGGTAGGCGGGCGTTGGCACCAGCACCAGATCACCGGGGTTGATATAAGCCATCGCCAGGTGAGTAATGCCCTCCTTGGATCCCAGCAGGGGAAGCGCTTCGCTGCTGGGGTCAAGCTGCACTCCGTAGCGCAGGGCGTACCAATCGGTAATGGCGGTGCGAAAACTGGCCGTCCCCTCAAAGGGTGGATAACCATGGTTAGCGGCGTCCGCAATGGACCGTTTTGCCGCTTCGACTACCGGCGCTGGAGTGGGGCCATCCGGATTGCCCATCCCCAGATCAATTAAATCCAGGCCCTGTTCTCTGGCCCTGGCCTTCAGCTCATCCAGACGGGCAAACACATAGGGAGGCAGAGCACTCAGGCGATCAGCGGGCTCCATCCAACTCAGGCTCATGGGTTAACCTCCGGGTTCGGGGCAGGCGTGGCAGAAGCAGGGACAGCACTGGCAGAGCTGGGCTGCCGCCCCCCACGCTCCCGCAGTTCTGGACAAAGGGGCGACACCATTGCCGCCATTAGCGCGTCGGGCGAAATCGTCAGGGGCAAATGGTGGATATCGGACCCTTCCCGACAGGCAAAGATAGCCGCCTGCTGCAGCTCAGCCAGAGAGACCTCTCCCAGACCTAAATCCTGCAGCGTCATGGGCAAACCCAGGGCCCGATAGAACTGCATCAGCTGCTGACGAGCGGTAGTAGCCAGGGAGCCCTTCGCCCCCATTTCCTCCAGCCGCAGCTGCACCAGAATGCCGTAGGCGACCTTTTCACCATGGAGAGTGCCATGGCTGGCTGCCAGCTGTGTCAGGCCGTTGTGAACGGCATGGGCGGCTACGGTACGACATTGAGCCCCGCCCACGCCACCAATGACTCCGGCCAGAAGCACCGTGGCATCTACCACCTGCTTCCACTCATCGCCACCCCAATCGGCCAGAGCCGCCGCCGACTTTTGAAAGAGAATATCCCGCAGCACCCGAGCCTGCTGCACCGCAGCAATAACCAGGGTTTGCTCGGAGGTACCGCTGCTTACCGAAGCTTCATACCACTTGGCCAGCCCATCCCCAATCCCCGCAACCAGGGTACGGGGGGCAGAGGTGCGAACCAGGTCGTAGTCTAAAATCAGCAGATCAGGACAGCGGGGCAGGGCCACATCGTAGAGAAAGGCTCCGTCCTCAGAATAGACATTGGATAGCGCCGTCCAGGCCGCACAGGTGGCTCCAGAGGTTGGAATGGTGATCACCGGCTGACCCAGCTGATGGGCCAACAGCTTAGCGGTATCCAGGGCCTTGCCGCCCCCTACCCCAATCACACAGTCAGCCTGATGGCTTGCTGCCGACCGGTGCAGCCTGGCCAAAGCGACTTCACTGCAGTCAGAGCCATAGGAGACCGTTTTAGGGGTGACATTGCCCTGTTCAAGGGTAGCCAGGAGAGGCTGCACCAATTTCAAAGTGCGGCGTCCACCCACCACCAGGGGGCGCTGCCCCAGAGCCGCGATCGCCCTACTCTGGGTGGTCAAAATGCCCTCTCCCCGCACCACCTGAGCGGGAGCTATCGACAATACCGGCAAAGTAGCAGTGGTCATAGGCAAAGCAACATGAACTGAGATGGAAGATGACAGCGACCCTGGCGCAACCTGACCGCCGCCCCTGAGGAGACCTAGCTGGCAGCCGCTTCGGATAACTGAGCCAGCTTTTGAGTGTCAATGGTGACCTGGTAATCGCTGCCTTTACTGCCAGAGGGATCGGGTTTAACCTGGCCCAGATACATCAGCCGCGACACTCCCCCCTGCTCATGGATAATGGTGCGGGCACGGACAGTGGGGCCGTTGCCAGGCACGCCCAGCCGGTAGGGCTTAAACAAGTTGCTGGCGGCCTGCCGCAGGGTGGCATCCAGGGCTGCTTCAGAAATCGTTGAGGGGACCGTGATCACGATATTGCTGGCACCAGAATCGTAAACCGTGGCAAAGGGCACCGCCCCTGGAATCACCGTGCGGGTAAATGGCTCAAAGCTTAACCCCAACAGCCCTACCGTCAGTACGGCGGCAAAGCCTGCTGCACCCACCAACCGAAATCGAATACCCCACTTGAATACAAAGGCCAAACCCGCTAGCGCCATCAGCGCCAGGGTTCCGATGCCGGCCCATTTGGTTGCTTCGAGAAACTCTTCTGGCGTTGGCATAAGTCAATACCGTGGATAGATCATTCAAGATACAGCATTTTTTTGTCCCATGTGACGCGGGTTTCTACCCGAAAAAAGGGCTTTTGAACTGGCAATAGGCCTCCCTCGCGCTCCAGCAGCTGCCGTAAAAACCTCAACCCTCTGCCGGAATGGTTTAGTTGCAGTCGATACATTTATAAAAAATCCTATCAGGAGTTTCTGTTGCCCGACGACAGATCAGGTCATAGAATCCGAATTTGTTGTAAACCCAGCCAAGACAAGGTAAAACTTGAAGCCGTAACGTTCTAGGCTGGCAGCAGCCAGAGTAAACAGCCATGGCAAACACAATTCTCGAACGGGGCTCCCGACTCAGACGACGGATGGGGATATCAGCAGGGGCATTAATGGCACTTTTCCTGGTGGGTTGTGGGCCCTCTAAAGTTGCTCAATGCAACCAACTGGCTGAAGTGGTCAACCAGACCCAGGGGTTTATGCAGGAATTTGAAACCGAAATTCAGACATTCAGTGAAAATGCCTCCCAGGTCAAAAACCTGGACGACATTAAATCCGCTGCCAGCCAGTATACGACCGCCGTTGATAAAGTAGTGACCAACCTTGATGGCTTGGTCGGAGACCTGCAAAATACCTCGCTCCAGGATGAGACCCTGGTTCAATTTCGAGACAGCTATATTGGGGTCGTTGAGGGCTTTAGCACGGCCTTACAAGATGCCCGTGAAGCCATGGATCTGGTGGTCACCGTAGACTCAGAGGCCGATCTACCGGCCAGAATTGAAGATTCCCAGCAGCAGACCATGACCGCCGTAGCCTCCATCGAAGAACTTTCTCAAACCGAAGCTCAACTGATCAGCGACGTTAACGCCTATTGTGGGGCCGCCCAACCGGTAGAAACAGAAACGGAGGAAAATGCCGAGTAAGGAGTTTTGCGGCATACTAGTAAGTTAAAAAAACTGGATTTTTCTAATCAAAGGCGATCTCGCTCTTATCCCAAGTCCAGTTCCCGATCGGTGGCGTTCCTGTAGCAACATTTTCTCTGGACTTGGACGAAGTTTCTATCTGGTTTTGACCTGTTTTTAACGTTGGTGCACCGTGGCCCAGTTGTCTGAAGTATCGGCTCAATTTAGAGAAGAACTTGTTCGGGTATTAGACAATAGCCCAGCAGACTGGATCTTGTATTACCTGGCGACGAGCACCATGAAAATGGGAGGCCATCGCTATGGAGCATTTCTAGATGCTGCCACCACCGCCGCAAAGTTGGCCATCTATTCCAGCTACCAGGAGCAGGGTGCAAACATTCGCAAAACAGGCTTTCTTTACCACGTAGAGCCAAAACGCATCAAAGCCATTATTCAAGAGGTAGAAGCTGCCCTTGCCCAGGGTCAGGGCATGAAGGGGCTTAATTCAAAGGAGCCCTACTACCTGATTGCCCTGCCGTTTCTCTGGCAAGAGCAATTCCCGCTACAGCCCCCAGCATCACGGGTGGCCATCCATGGCCTGACCCCCAGCGAACGCCGCCAAATCGAAGATAGTCTCCCCCCAAACGCTCCTGAAGCCAGGATTTTAGACCAGGTTGAATTTAATGCCCTGATTGAGATGCTGCACCAGCTCTCTCAAAAAGAGTTGCCGGAAAATCAGCGCATGCCCTTCAGCGATGCGCTCATGTCCCACATCAAATTTCGGCTCTTACATTCTGGCACCGTCATTCAGGTTGACTCTCCCCTGGTGGACATCCCCCTGTTTGCCCTGGCCAGCGAGTCCTACTCCCCTAAAGGGGAACGGGAGCGAGTCTCCGCCATGATTGACGATGTCGCTCAGTACTTTAGCCTGCTACAGTCCTGGGTGAAAGCAGATGAAGGGGTACTGCGGGGGGTAGAAGTCTTTGACATCGATATCGACCGCCGCCAGGAAGCCCTCCAGGAACTGGACGAAATGCTCAGAAACTGGGCCGACAAGTACCACCAGGAGGGAGGATTTCCCATGGTGCTACAGTTCGCAGCGGGCAGTCGAGACTATGACACTGGCCCCTAACCCAAGGCGTCGTTAGTTCACGATATCCTGACTTTAAAAAGGCAGGGAAGCCAGGGCGCAGGAGGGCGGACAGGCTGCATTGCTTTCAACCATTGACCGCAACGACACACCCACCCATAGGAGGGCAGGAACGCTACGGTTGATTAAATCACTTATTGGTTATATATTGATTTATGACGTGCCAGTTTCATGGGCTGGAAATATTGCTATCCCCTGGCCCTTTTGCGTCAGTTCGCTCGAACCAAGGACAAAGTTTTTATGTGGAAAGTCGTCTCCACCCTCAAACAGAATTTGGTCTGGTCTATCCCGGCCTTTATGATTGCTGGTCTGATTGTGGGAGCCTTGGTTAACCCGGCTCCCCTCAAAGCTTTGATTATTCCCCTCACGTTTTTGATGGTTTATCCCATGATGATTAACCTTCAAGTCCAGAAGGTGCTGTCGGGGGGAGACTTTAAGGTTCAATTGGCAACACAGCTGATTAACTTTGCCATTGTGCCCTTTTTCGCCTATGGCCTGGGCTATATCTTTTTTAGCGACCGCCCCCTGGTGTGGTTAGGGCTTTTGCTGGCATCTTTATTACCCACCAGCGGCATGACCATTTCCTGGACAGGATTCGCCAAAGGAAACATCAGTGCCGCCATCAAAATGACGGTTATCGGGCTGATTTTGGGGTCCATTGCCACGCCGTTCTATGCCACCTGGTTACTGGGCGCATCCGTTGAAATTCCCCTGGCTGCCGTATTTAAGCAGATTGTAATTATCGTCTTTCTGCCGATGATCCTGGGAATTGTCACCCGTATGGTGCTGATTCAGCAGGTGGGTCAAGACAAATACAACAAAAACCTGAAGCAAAAGTTTCCTGCCTTTTCCACCCTGGGAGTGCTGGGCATTGTATTCGTCGCCATGGCTCTCAAGGCCAAAGATATTGTGTCTAACCCCATGCTGCTGCTGTCATTTCTGGCTCCTCTGGCCATCCTTTACCTGGGCAATTTTCTGCTGAGTACCCTGGTGGGCAAATTCATGTTCAACCGTGACGATGCCATTGCTCTGGTTTATGGTACCGTCATGCGCAACCTCTCCATTGCTCTGGCCATTGCCATGACCGCCTTTGGGGGCGAACAGGGCTCTGAAATTGCCATCATTATTGCCATGGCATACATCATTCAAGTGCAGGCAGCCGCCTGGTACGTGAAGTTCACTGACAAAATTTTCGGTCCCAGCCTGGAAGATGCATCCGGTCCCCAACTGTCAGGTAGTTAAAGCGTTTGACGGGGAACCGCCACTCCTCGTTTTAGCAAAGATTGCTCAATATCTCGCAATAACTGAAGGTCAGCCTCGGGCAAGGAACCATTCCCATTCAGATCCATTTCATGACCCCATAAAAACTGAAACGCGCCTAAAAAGTCCCGAGGCTTAGCCACCACAGGCGCATCTAAGTGGGCCGGAATGATTCGCTCAAACTGCCAGGTCGCCACCCAATTGGCCCACTTCAGCACTTCCTTAGGCCCCCGATTTAAAATCAACGTCTGCAGGATTGGCGCAACCAGAAGCCGACCCCCGCCGTGGAGGGCCTCAAAGGACTGTTGCCAGCCCTCCTGCCAGCGAAACGGATACAGCCCAAAGTAATTTCGACGAGACCGATCCGGAGACGCTTTGGCCTCCCTCAGCATTTCACCTGTGTCAGCCACATCTAGCGTGCCAGGGCGAAAATAGAATGCAAAAAGCGCAATGCGGTGCCATCCCTTGCGACGATTATCGGGAGTGTCTTCGATGGGGTCAACAGCACTGTCCTTCGCATGAAACAGCAGGGGGTAAGGGTCTCGCTGTAACACTTCCGGCGGCTCCTTGGGGATGGAAACGACTACATCCGTCACCAGCAGGGTGCGGGATGCCCGGTGGTAGCAGGCGGTTTCGGCAAAGGGACCTAGGCCTAGATTGATGGGTTGCAAAACCGCATAGTCAACCTGGTCGGCAAAAGGGGCCTGGGAGCTATTCTGGGGCAAAAGACGGGTACGATCGCGGGGTAATCCCAACCAGGGCAGGGGCAAGTTTAAGGGATAGCTCCACTGGCCAGGGGTAACATACACCTCAGCCTGGGGAAACTTTCGGGCAAAAGGCCCGACAAAAGCCTTATGCTCAATGCCGGTCACGGTAGACAGAATGATGTATTGCACCGGCCCGTGGGCTTGTTCTAACTGCCGCATGAGGCCAACACATTCGGGCGTTGGGGCAACCGGCGAGTACACCAGCAAGCCCCTCGGCTGCAGGCGCACTACGGTCATCCGAATCGGCACAATGACGTAAAAAATTCCCTGGGTTTGCTCAAACGTCCAGACTGAATCTTTCACAATTTCTCGACACAGCGTTGCCCTCTGCCCATAGGGATAAATCGGAACCACCGGCCAGAATGGCCAACTTTGCTCTCGACGAGAATTTTGCTGATTCTGGTTCACCAAAATTGACACCTCTAGGCAACCCCCCTGCATATCCAGGTCGTTTTATACCAAGTCCAGCTCAAAAACCATAGCTTGCCCACCGGCAAAACTCCACGAGCGGAATTGGACATGGTTTAAAAGTAGTGTAAGGCCGCTACAACGGGAGGTTAGCTTCCCCCTGACGACAGAACGATTCTGGCTCAAAAATTTCTAGCGAAACTTAAATTTCGCCTGCCTCACCGAGCTAGCAGGTTCCTGCTCCTTGTCCGGTTCACAGGTATCCTTGTCCAGTTCACAGGTGGGGGAAACCTGACCCACACTTACAACCATCTAGTTATATAGTAAATCATGTAAATATAAACCCCTCTCTTAAACTCTCAGTGGAGCTTTGTATCGTGGACAAACCCCTCATCTTCCGCCAACTCTTCGACGCGGATTCCTCAACCTATACCTATTTGCTGGCCGATCCAACGTCTCGGGAGGCCGTGCTGATTGACCCGGTATTTGAACAGCACCTGCGCGATCGCGCCCTGCTAGAAGAACTTGACCTGAAGCTAGTGGCGACGCTGGATACCCACTGCCATGCAGACCACGTCACCGGAGCCTGGCTCATGCAGCAGGCCACCGGGTCCAAAATCGGCATCTCCCGCCGTTACGGCGATATGGTCAAAGGGGCCGACCTGTTGCTCGACCATGGCGACACCGTTCCGTTTGGCGAGCGTTCCTTAGAGGTGCGGGCAACTCCGGGGCACACCGATGGTTGTGTCACCTACGTGCTGGACGATCAGTCCATGGCTTTTACGGGGGATTGTTTGCTGATTCGGGGGGCTGGGCGCTGCGACTTCCAGCAGGGCAACGCCCACACCATGTACAAGTCCATTACCGAGCAAATTTTCACCCTGCCCGACGACTGTTTAGTCTTACCCGGCCATGACTACAATGGTCGTACCGCTTCTACCGTTCGCGAAGAACAGCAGTTCAACCCTCGCATTGGTGGCGAAGCCGACGAGCGCGACTTTGTCGGCTACATGGAAAACCTGGGCCTGCCCCATCCTAAGAAAATCGACATCGCAATTCCCGCCAACTGCCGGGTGGGCCGTCCTGAAGACGATGCCATGCCGGTCATTGCCGATTGGGGTCCGGTCCGGCAAACCTATGCTGGCCTGAAGGAAGTTGAGCCCCAGTGGGTCGCCGAAAACCTGCCCACCGTCCATATCTTAGATGTGCGCGAGCCAGAAGAGTATAACGACGAGTTAGGCCACATTAGCAATGCTCAGCTAGTGCCACTGGGTGAACTTCAGCAGCGCGTTAAAGACGTACCCACCGACAAGCCCATTGTCACCGTGTGTAAGTCAGGACGCCGCTCCGGCCAGGCTACAGTCATCCTGAAAAAGCAGGGCATTGCCCAGACAGCCAGCTTACGGGGCGGCATGTTGCGCTGGAATCAGGCAGATTTGCCCATCAACCGAGGTTAAACACCTTGCCTGACGGCAAGATTCAAGTTCGCACAGCCCAACGACTCCAGCCGAGGCACCGTTTTGCGGTGCCTTTTTTTCCAAGATTTCCGCAAGCTACTACTCTGCTGTTCGGGAACCCGTAACAAAGAGTTTGTTGCGATCACAGCCTCCCAGGGCGTAAATTAGCACTCGGGGATTGAGAGTGCTAAGTCCTCATCTGTTCATCTGCGTCTGGATAGAACTATCCAGGTCGCGGTCGTAGTCGAAATTCCGGAGAAGTTTTTATGGCAGCTATTACTTTGGCGGCTTCCAGCGTCAAGCCGCTGGCCGATCGGGTTCTGGTTAAGGTCAGCGCGTCTGAAGAAACCACCGCTGGTGGCATTCTGCTACCCGACACCGCAAAAGAAAAGCCTCAGGTTGGCGAAATCACCGCTGTCGGTCCCGGCAAAGTGGACGATAAGGGCGAGCGTCAGGCCATGGAAGTCAAAATTGGCGACAAAGTTTTGTATTCCAAGTACGCCGGCACCGATATCAAGCTAGGTAGTGATGAATATGTGCTGCTGTCCGAAAAAGACATCCTGGCTGTTCTGAGCTAGTTTTCGTCATCGTTTAAACTCTGCTTCCCATTTTTCGGAACTGCTGCTTTCTACACATTTGGAGATTTTTGCATCCATGGCTAAGCGCATCATTTATGACGAAAACGCCCGTCGGGCTCTAGAAAAGGGAATGGACATTCTGGCTGAGGCCGTTGCCGTCACCCTTGGCCCCAAAGGCCGCAACGTCGTACTGGAGAAAAAGTTTGGCGCTCCCCAAATCGTTAACGACGGGGTCACCATTGCCAAAGAGATTGAACTGGAAGATAACGTTGAAAACACCGGAGTCGCTCTGATTCGTCAGGCTGCCTCCAAAACGAACGACGCTGCCGGTGACGGTACCACCACTGCTACCGTCATCGCCCACGCGATGGTAAAAGAAGGTCTGCGCAACGTTGCTGCCGGGGCCAATGCTATTGCCCTCAAGCGCGGTATCGATAAAGCCACCGCCTTCCTGGTAGAAAAGATTGCTGAGCATGCCCGTCCGGTAGAAGATTCCAAGTCTATCTCCCAGGTAGGTTCTATCTCCGCTGGTAACGACGAAGAAGTCGGTGCCATGATTGCTGAAGCCATGGAGAAAGTGGGCCGAGAAGGGGTCATCTCCCTGGAAGAAGGCAAGTCCATGACCACTGAGCTGGAAGTCACCGAAGGGATGCGCTTTGATAAGGGCTATATCTCTCCCTACTTCGTGACCGACACCGAGCGCATGGAAGCTGTTCTGGATGAGCCTTTCATCCTGATCACCGACAAGAAAATTGCCCTGGTGCAGGACCTCGTACCCGTACTGGAACAGGTAGCTCGTTCTGGCAAACCCTTAGTCATCATTGCTGAAGATATCGAGAAGGAAGCTCTGGCTACCCTCGTGGTCAACCGCCTGCGCGGTGTGCTCAACGTGGCTGCGGTGAAGGCTCCTGGCTTTGGCGATCGCCGTAAGGCCATGCTGGAAGACATCGCTGTGCTGACCGGTGGTCAGGTGATCAGCGAAGACACCGGTCTGAAGCTGGAGAGCACCAAAGTCGATATGCTGGGTCAGGCCCGCCGCCTTACCATCACTAAAGACAACACCACCATTGTGGCGGAAGGCAACGAGCAGGCTGTGAAGGCCCGCTGTGAGCAAATTCGCCGCCAGATCGAAGAGTCTGACTCGAGCTACGACAAAGAGAAGCTGCAGGAGCGGTTGGCGAAGCTCTCGGGTGGTGTGGCTGTAATTAAGGTCGGTGCCGCCACCGAAACCGAAATGAAAGACCGCAAGCTGCGCCTGGAAGACGCCATCAACGCGACTAAGGCGGCTGTGGAAGAAGGGATCGTCCCCGGTGGCGGTACCACCCTGGCCCACCTGGTGCCTGACCTCACCAACTGGATCGAAGACAACCTGACCGGCGAAGAGCTGACCGGTGCCACCATTGTGGCTCGGGCCCTGGCGGCTCCCCTCATGCGGATTGCCCAAAATGCTGGACAGAACGGTGCCGTGATTGCTGAGCGAGTCAAAGAGAAGGACTTCAACGTCGGCTATAACGCCGCCACTGGCGAGTTCGTCGACATGTTCGAAGCCGGTGTAGTTGACCCTGCTAAGGTGACCCGTTCTGCCCTGCAGAACGCAGCTTCCATCGCAGGGATGGTGCTGACCACCGAGTGTATCGTGGTCGACAAGCCCGAACCCAAGGAAGGCGCTGCTGCCGGTGCTGGCATGGGCGGCGACTTCGACTACTAAACCTCTGCTGCCCGTGAGGGCGGCTGAATCTAAAGCAAAAGCCTCCCTGGAGACCAGGGAGGCTTTTTTGTGAGAGCTATAGCGAATCTCGCTCGCATGAAATACACCTCAAAAATCCCCCCTGCCCCCTGCTCAGGAGGGTAAAGGTTGAAACTTAAGCATCCAGAAACCAGGGGGATCCTCAGCTAATCAAGTTTGTACCGCATTGAACTGAGAACCGCTATATATCCAGGCCAGATCAAAAACTGATGCCAAATTTGAATTCAGAAACTCCACATTTAAAAAATCAATATCCAAAACATCAATATCCAAAACATCAATATCCTGATGGGGAAAGCCCCTTCCAGACCAGTGGGGCTATGAAGCCAGCATTTGGCATGGATCTTTCCTTCAGGCAAAACCACATGTCTGACTTTATACCAAGTCCAGCTGGAAATCTGGAGTTTTCTCTAAGGCAAAACTCCACTTCTGGACTCGGACAAGGTAGACAGGGTTTCAAAGATCAGACGTTTGCTCCCCAGCGGTGGTTAAGCCCTACTGGAAGTTCACGATCCGAGCAAAGCTCTCGGGTTCCAGGCTGGCTCCACCTACCAGAGCCCCATCAATCTCGGGTTGGGCCATCAGCTCATCCACATTGGCAGGTTTGACAGAACCGCCATACTGAATAGGCACATCCTTATTTTTAAGCAGGCCGCGGATGACCCCAATCACCCGATTCGCCTCTTCAGATTCACAGGTGTCCCCCGTGCCAATTGCCCAGATGGGTTCGTAGGCAATAATCAAATTGCTCTGATCAATATCCACCAGGTCTTTCTGAATCTGGTTCGTGATCACCGCCTCGGTTTCGCCAGCATCTCGCTGTTGCTTGGTTTCACCCACGCAGAGAATGGGCGTTAACCCGCTCTTTTGAGCAGCCTGGAGACGCAGGTTAACAGTTTCGTCGGTTTCGCCAAAATACTGCCGCCGTTCGCTGTGCCCAACAATGGCGTATCGCACCCCCAGTTCACGGAGCATATCCCCAGAGATTTCGCCGGTATAGGCTCCGGCAGACTCCCAGTGGATGTTCTGCGCTCCCACTTTGACTCGGGCGCCGTGCAGGCTTTTAGAGAGGGCACTGAGGGCTGTAAACGGAGCGCACAGCACCACCTCACGGCCATCGGGAGTATCATTCAGATGCCCCAAAAACTGCTTCAAAAAATCCAGGGTCTCTGCCTGGGTCTTATGCATTTTCCAGTTGCCAGCAATAACAATTTTACGCACGGTTTCTAAGGTAAAGGGGTAAACGTATGGGTTCGCATCATTGCATCCTACTAAGAAAGACTCCTTGAATCAAATCCCGCAACCAGGCTGTTGCATTTTTTCAGTAAAAACGGCAAGAGACACAGACCATAATGCTGTGTCTCTCTAATCAAAGCGTGCATCAAGAATCAAAGCGTACATCAAGGCGCAGCAGGCAGACCCGAAGGCCTCCCGCTAACCGGATGGGGGCAGCGGGCAGCACGGATTCTACCGGGAGTAGCTTAACTCAAGCCTGCCGAGGCCCTGGCCGCCGCCGCTTCATCGGGATGAATATTCAGTCGGGTCAGGTTAATACGCCCGCGGTTATCAATTTCCCGCACTTTAACGATGACGTCGTCGCCCACATTGACTTCATCTTCAACCTTGTTGACCCGATAATCGGCCAGTTGGGAGATGTGAATCATGCCCTCCTGACCGGGGACGAACTCGACGAAGGCCCCAATCGGGATTACCCGAGTCACCTTACCGGCATACACGTCCCCAGCACTGGGCTTATGGACAATGGCCTCAATCATGGCCTTAGCCTGCTTGGCCTTTTCCCCCTCAAGGGAAGAGACGGTAACCGTGCCATCGTCGTGAATGTCAACCTTGGCACCGGTTTGCTCGGTAATGGACTTGATTTTCTTACCACCGGGGCCAATCACCATACCAATGAGTTCAGGATCAATCTTGAAGCTCAACAGTCGAGGCGCATAGGGAGACAGTTCCTGGCGCGGAGTCTCGATGGTCGCCAGCATTTTCTCAAGAATATGAATGCGGGCGGGCTTGGCCTGACGGATGGCATCGGCAATAACTTTGACCGGCAAACCAGGAATCTTCATGTCCATCTGCAGGGCGGTAATCCCAGAGTCGGTGCCCGCCACTTTGAAGTCCATGTCACCCAGGAAGTCTTCAATCCCCTGGATATCAGTCAAAATGCGGACTTCGTCGCCTTCTTTAATCAATCCCATAGCGGCACCGCTCACTGGCTTGCTGAGGGGCACACCGGCATCCATCAAGGATAGGGTAGAACCACATACTGACCCCATGGATGTCGAGCCATTGGAAGAAAGAACTTCTGAAACAACCCGAATGACATAAGGAAACTCAGCCTGCGGAGGCAGCACCGGTACCAGAGCCCGTTCGGCCAGGGCACCATGACCAATTTCTCGACGCCCCGGAGAACGCATGGGGCGAGTTTCGCCCACGGAATAGGGCGGGAAGTTATAGTGGTGCAGATAGCGCTTTTCTTCATCAGGATGCAGGTCATCCATCATCTGGGCATCGCCCGGAGTGCCCAGGGTGACGACCGACAGCACCTGAGTCAACCCCCGCTGGAACAATCCAGAACCATGGACTCGACTGGGCAACAACCCAACCCGGCAGGAGATCGGCCTGACCTCATCTAGCTTGCGACCATCAACCCGGACTTTCTCTGCAACGATTTGCTGCCGCATTAGCTTTTTAGTCACGCTCTTATAAACGTTACCAAGGGCCTTGCTATTCTCAGCTACAGCCAGCTTAACGGGGTCTTCATCGTCTAAGGCTTCGATTTTTTCGGCCAGGTCAGCTTTGATGGCATCCAGCTTTTCGTCTCGCTCGGGCTTAGAGAGTTCAAACTGCTTAAGAACGTCCTTAATGGCATCCTTAGTTTGGGCCGTAATATATTCTTCCAGGGTAGGATCGGCCTCAGGCTCGGGTTCCTGAACGATTTCGATGTCAAGTTCTTTAATCAGGTCTAGTTGGGCCTTGATTAAATCTTGAACCACCTCATAGCCAAAATCGATGGCTTCGATGACATCATCCTCGGGCAACTGGTTGGCCCCAGCCTCCACCATGATGACTCCCTCGGGAGAGCCGGCAACCACCAGGTCCAGGTCCCCTTCTTCCATCTCTTTGTAAGTGGGATTGATCACAAAGTCATCGCCCACTAGCCCTACGCGCACCGCCGCCATGGGTCCGTTAAAGGGAATTTTGGCCAGCAGTACTGCTACCGAGGCTCCCGTTGCCGCCAGAACATCCGGTGGTACCTGCTCATCCATAGACAGGGTGGTAGCCACAATCTGAATGTCATCCCGCAGCCACTGGGGAAAGAGGGGACGCATGGGACGGTCAATCAAACGACTGATCAACGTTGCCCGTTCCGGTGGTCGTCCTTCTCGCCGCAGATACCCGCCTGGAATGCGACCCGCAGCATAGAGGCGCTCTTCGTAATCAACCAGCAGGGGTAAAAAGTCGATGCCCTCGCGACCGCCGGAACGTGTAGCGGTGACCAAAACAGCAGTTTCGCCAGACTCGATTAAAACCGCGCCGCCTGCCTGAGGGGCGAATACTCCAGTTCTGAGTTTAATATCGCGCCCATCAAAGGATATTGATTTTTCTATTTCTTGCATGTACGACTACGTCCTTCTTTCGTTTCTTTCTCTCTTTTTTTCCTTTTGCATGATCGTAACATCGATAGCGAAAATCGCTTCTTAAGACATTTCTACGGCTTTTCGAGGCTCCTTCAGGGTGCCTGCAAGCTTCGCTAGATAGTCTCCGTCAACAAAAGCAGGCTCTGGCCCAAACAGCAAACTGCCGCGGCGACGCCACGGCAGTAATGTTATTCTGCTGAGCAGAATTCAGGAAAATTTAAGCTTTAAGTCTCGTCCCAGCTCAGGAGTGGAGTTTTCCCCTGGAACAGACTCAAGATTTCAAACGAGCCCTGGTTTAGTAGGCCAGGGTTGCGAGGGTTTCGCGCAGGTAACGACGAACTAAATGATCTAAAGGAGCTGACTCTACCTCACCGGCGGGTAATTCGCCTTTCCAGGTTTTGAACCCGGAGCTGCTGGCGATGGCATGTTTCAGGCTTTGCCAGATCTGTGCATTATCCGGAAATTGATGACCGTTTGCAGAACTCGTTAATGATGCCATTTCTGCCTCGATAAATTCCTAACTGGAGAACTGAGTGACGCAACACTCGCTTTAATACCTAACATAGCTCAAGAAAAGGAAGACCACTGTGATTCAAGCCACAGTTAACCTCGAAACCAAAGCTCTGGAGAGGAGTTGTTTCACTGGCCAAGAGCATTTCATCGATACGGTTATCCCGCTAACGGGCTGGCTACTCCCTGGCCGTCGCCCAGAGCCTTGAATTTCCGTGGCTCTGCCAATGACCGTTGCCCTGAAATCCAATCTGAAGTGGAGATGAGGACAGCAACCCTATACTCCCCGTACGCCGGAGGCAGGTTCTGGAATGACTTCAGAATTCTGGTTCGCGGATTCTGACGCTGCAACCCTGGGTTCAGGACCCGGGTTAGCTGTACGGGTGGCAAGGGCCGGGGCCGGGGCCTCGCTTTCGGGAGGAATGACGAGAGGGAGTATTTTACTCACCGGCAAACCGACATGCACAAAATCCCGGTTGATGTGGTGGGTTGGATAAGGTTGAGTCGCCTGCAGTGTTTTTTCGGGAGTGAGCATAACCTGAAGTACGCTCACGGGTACCTGCAAAAACAAATTGGCTGCCAAAAACCCACATGTAGCAATAGCAAGCCCCTGGGGACGACCCCAGTCACCCCAGGGGGTAATGCCAGCAGCCACTGGCGCTACCCGATACAGCTGTAGCCCAACCCATACCAGGAGCAGAGCAACCCAGGGGGCAGCTAACCGTACTCTCCATTGACGGAAGAGCGTCAGCAGGGTCCGCTGTTCTTGCCCCAGGGCCTGAGGCTTAAGGGCTAACCCCAGAACCCCATAAATAGAAAACGGTCGTCGCAACTGCATATAAAGCACCGGTACGCTACCTAAGCCGAACACCAGAGAGAGTTCAAGCAGCGGGATGGTTGGATACCCCACCGCCAAACCCAACAGACACAACGCTAACCAGAGGGGAACCGTTGCCAGCCCAGCCAGGTGTACCCACAGGTATGGGTCGTACCGGTATGCAGTCATGATCAGGCCATTGCTAGAGTGCGGCGCTTCGTGACCATCTTGAAGGCATCGATAATATCGCCCTCTTGCCAGCCGCTGAAGCTATCTATACCAATACCGCATTCAAAGCCAGCCGCGACCTCTTTGACATCATCCTTCATCCGCTTGAGGGAGTCGAGCTTACCGGTGTAAACTACCTCGCCCCCGCGAACGACTCGCAGGTTGCAGTTGCGAGTCACTTTACCGGACAGGACATAACATCCGGCCACAGCACCTTTGCGAACCGGGAAGACGGCACGGACTTCTACCTGTCCGAGAGGCTCTTCGACCATTTCGGGGTCAAGCAGACCTTCCATGGCCCCCTGAATGTCATCGAGCAGGTTGTAGATGACCTCATAGTCTCGCACATCAACACCGAGGCGATCAGCGGCCTGACGGGCACCTGGGGCCAGGGTAGTATTGAAGCCGACAATGACGGCACCACTGGCGGCAGCCAGGTCAACGTCAGTTTCGCTAATTTCGCCAGGCGCAGCCAGCAGGACTCGGATCTGAACTTCATCCTGGGGCAGCTGTTGGAGAGCCGCCAGAATCGCTTCGATGGAGCCCTGCACATCTGCCTTAAGCAGCAGGTTGAGTTCCTTCAGATCGCCTTCCTGGGCCTTGGCAGATAGGCTGTTGAGCGTAACTCGGCGAGAAGCCATCGCCTGCTGCAGCCTTGACTGACGCTGCTCGGTCATACGCCGATCGGCCACGGCCCGCGCCGATTTCTCATCGGGGTATACCTCGAATTCGTCACCTGCGGCGGGTACGTCATTCAAGCCCAGCACCTCTACGGCAAAGGAAGGCGTGGCTGCCTCCACCCGTTCCAGGCGGTCATCGATCATGGCTCTGACCTTACCCAGCACTGGACCGGCTACCAGAGAATCTCCCACCCGGAGGGTACCGTTCTGCACCAGCAGGGTGGCCACCGGACCACGGGCCTTATCCAGGTTGGCTTCAATTACCGTACCGCGAGCGTTTCGGTCTGGGTTAGCCTGCAGGTCTTCGACCTCAGACACCAGCACAATCATCTCCAGCAGACTGTCGAGATTTTCTCCTGCCAGGGCGCTGACGGGCACCATAATGGCATCGCCGCCCCATTCTTCAGGCACCAGACCATGTTCCATCAGTTCCTGTTTAACCCGGTCTGGCTGGGCTGTCTCTTTGTCTATTTTGTTGATGGCAACGATAATAGGCACCTCAGCCGCTTTCGCATGGCTAATGGCCTCAATCGTTTGGGGCCGCACCCCATCGTCGGCTGCGACCACCAGAATGGCCACATCCGTCACCCGAGTACCCCGGGCACGCATGGCGGTAAAGGCTTCGTGACCTGGGGTATCCAGAAAGACAATCTGGTGAGTTTCGCCGCCGTGCTCTACGTCAACGTGGTAGGCCCCAATGTGCTGGGTAATGCCGCCCGCTTCACCCTGAGCGACTTTAGTCTTGCGGATTGAATCCAGCAGAGTGGTCTTACCGTGGTCAACGTGGCCCATGATGGTGACTACAGGAGGACGTCGATGCAGGTTTTCCAGGTCGGCGGCATCGAGCATTTCGGTCGTTTTCTTGGCTTCTGACTCGGCCTCGCTGGTTTCGACCAGCACATCGAATTCTTCGGCCACCATTTTGGCGGTTTCAATATCCAATGTTTGGTTGATGTTGGCAGCAATGCCCTTAAAGAACAGAGACTTAATCAGCTCGGTCTCGGGCACCATAATTCTTTCGGCCAACTCATGCACCGTAAGCCCTTCGCTCAAGACAATCAACTCTGGGCGCTCCTGCTGGGGCCTGTCGTCCCGCCGTTCTCTGCGCTGCTGACGTGAGCTACCATCTCGCTGTTGGGGCTTATGGCTCTTAACGGTGGGAGAGGAAGGCTTGCTGCTGGACTGCCCCCTTGGCTTGGGAGGACGGGCCAGAGAAACCTTGAGGTAACTCTCGTCAGACTCTCCACCTTCGCCGTCGTTCAGCTCTTCGGCCAGTACTTCCAGGTCGTCTTCGTCATCATCCAGCACCGGCTGGCCACGACGCTTCGACTTGCTGACCTTGCTGGCCTTTTCGCGCATTTCTTGCTCGTCATCTTCCTCATCACGGCCACGGCGCTTGTGGCGGGGGGGGGACGGTCGACGCAGCTTCGCCCCGCCATCTATATCATCGACACCAATGACGGAGATGGAATCGTCTTCAACTTTGCTATCCCGATCTTGAGTGTCAGCTTCTTTAGCTGCGGGTTCAGCCGGTTTAGGACGCTTGAGCTTGGGCTTAGGCTTGAGCTTGGGACCTTCGTCCTCTTCACTGTCGATTTCACGAATTGGGATCGTGGGCCGTTGAGGCTTGTCACCATCGCCCTTGGCCTCTGAACGCTTAATCACTGGACGAGGAGAGCGGACTTTTTCGGTGGTGATTTCGGCAGCCGTTTCCTCTGGCTCGGCTTCTGCCCGAGTGGGAGGACCGACCAATTCTGGAGTCGGCTTGGGGGGAGCAGCAGGCGCTGGGGCCGGTGTCTCAATATCCTGCGTATCTTCTGACGCTACAGTCGGGGCGTTGGGGCGGTTGGGACTGGCAGGCGGTTCGGGTTTTCTAGCCGATATGGGCGGCGTTGCAGCAGCAGCAGGAGCCGTTGGCCGGGCTGGAGGGGTTGTCAGGGCATCGCCATCACTGGGCTTTGTAGGCCTAGCCTGAGGGGGATTTGGCTTGTCAACCGATGGGGCCGATCCAGAGGAACCCGCCGTTTTGTGGCGGCGAATCTCTAAAATTTGCTGCTTTTGCTTGGGACGGTTGCCGTTTTTGACAAGGTTAGGGCGACTTTTGTTGGGTCGCTTTGGGCCACCATTGTTGCGTGATTGTTGCGCGGCAGAGCGAATTTGATCGGCCTCTGACTCAGCAATTGTACTGCTGTGGCTTTTCACGGCAATATTCAGGCGATCGCAAATCGCCAATATGTCTTTGTTGTCCAAATCTAGCTCTCGCGATAGCTCGTATATTCTCACTTTGCCGCTGTTCATTCACAACTCCCTACAATAGTCAAACTTATTTCATAACCAACCTGCTTCGTCTGAAGAAACTACATCGAACCTATCCTGACGAAAACGTTAGCCCTAGCATGGCATTGTAAACCAATGCCCGATAGAGCCGAAATGTGAAAGCAAGTCTACCGACGGTTAGTTAGGTCAGTGTCATGCCCTTAGTAAGAGTTTAATCAGTTCAGCCCATCAATGACATCGTCCCAGATAAATCGATGCCTGCAATCAAGACTGTTACAAACTTTCTTGAGGTTCAATCTTTAGTCACTTTCCTTCAATGCTTTCGTTCAATGCTTTAGTTCAGGCGTTTTGCCTAGGGCCCCTAGACGCTGCCACAGCGCTTGATAAATTGTCTCCGGCACCTGGGCCTTCAAAACTCTCCCTAATTTATCTTTTTTTTGAGCGGCCTTGAGGCAACTCTCTTGGGGGCAGAGGTAGGCGGAACGCCCCATGCCGTTATCGAGCTGTACCTGGCGGCTTGGATGAACTCGAACCACTCTCCAGAGGTAATCTTTATGAGCTACTTGGCGGCAGCTAATACAACGTCGCAGATTGGGCTTCATGGGCACAGTTAGGTAAAACGACGCTGCGAATCCAGAGCATCAAGGACCGTCAGATCTCAGTTTCTGCCAATTATTATCATAACAAGCCATCTCCAGAGTCGGTGGGGAGACCGGCATGACTATCGAGACCTACTCCTCTGCATCAAAATCCTCTGCTTCTGAATCAGCGGAGGATTCCATTTCTGGAGCCTCCCCGGCATCTGAGTCTGCATCGTCAACCTCAAAATCTTCATCAGAGTCTGCCTCGTAGTCCTCGGTCAGGTCAATATCTTCGGAATTCGCCATGGCGGTCTTGGTAGATGAGATGTAGAGGTCACTATCTCTAAGGGAGGGAACAACCTCAGGATCCAGGACTCCCGCTGCAGCGGCAGCAATCGCCAGTGCTTCGATCTCCGCTGCTTCAGCCTCTCGAATCGCAGCGGCAGCGGTAGCTTCAGCCTCTTTAGTGGCCTGTATCTCGGCAAACTTCTGATTTTCGGCGTCGTAGTCGTACTTGGCGGTATCTTTGATGTCAATCTTCCAACCGGTGAGACGAGCCGCCAGGCGAACATTCTGGCCCTCTTTACCAATAGCCAAACTGAGTTGGTCTGCGGGAACCAACACATGGGCCTGACGCTCATCGGGATTGACCAACCTCACTTCATCCACCCGAGCCGGACTGAGGGCATTAGCAATGTAGGTGGCCGGGTCGGGCGACCAGCGAATCACATCAATTTTTTCACCCCGCAGTTCATTGACCACGACCTGAATGCGGGAGCCTCGCGCTCCGATACAAGCCCCCACCGGGTCAACATCTCGCTCCAGGGTATCTACGGCGATCTTGGTGCGAGGACCAACGGATCGAGAGGGGGGATTGGCTTCTCGCGCTACGGCGACAATACGGACAATTTCGTCCTCAATTTCGGGCACTTCGTTAGTAAACAGTTCTACCACCAGGGCAGCATCGGCCCGAGATACCAGCAGCTGCGGCCCCCGGTGAGATCCCTCGGAAACCTTTTTGAGGGCCACCCGGAATGTGGCATTGGCCCGATAGTTGTCGTTGGGCAGTTGATCCCGCTTGAGCAGTTCTGCCTCGACTTCAGGCTGACCAATGCCGCTGCTAACGGCCATAATTACAGACTGCCGCTCAAATCGCAGCACCCGAGCATTGAGGATGGTTCCTTCCAGGTCCTGGAACTCTTCTTGAATGAGCTTACGCTGCTGATCCCGCAGTTTTTGGGCCAGCACCTGCTTGGTTTGAATTGCTGCCATCCGGCCAAAGTCCCGCTGCTCGGGGGTAACATCCAGAACCACGGTGTCACCCGCCTGGGCTTCAGGAGCAACTTCCTGTACTTCGGCCAGGGAAATTTGGTGGTCGGGGCTGGTGACTTCTTCCACGATGGTTTTGGTAGCCAGTACCCGAAAACCCTGCTCGCCGTACTCATCGGAGTCGAGCTCAATGTCAAAGTTGTCAAAGTACTCTTCATCGAAGTGAATGCCCATTTGTTGAGTCCGGCGAAAGCGCTCGTATCCCTTTAGCAGGGCCTCCCGCAGAGCATTTTCGACGGCATGCTTGGGTAGATTGCGCTCATGACTGATGACATCAATCATTTCCTGCAAGTTGGGCAGATTAACTAACGACATAAACTTAACCTCTAGACATCTCAATAGGGCAAGGGGAAAGCAGAAAGAGACCTGAATATTTGAAGAGATGAGCGACTTTCAGATCTGGTGGATCAAAACGGTTAAAAAAATTTTCAGCGCCGTGCAACAGGAAGCCAATTTTGCTGGGACCCAGTCGCAAAGTTCAGCCTGGACTCTCATTGCTGAGCTGGACCCATTCCACCAATTCTCTGGGCAGGGCAAGAGGCTTGCCTTTCTGGGTGAGTACCACGGACTTTTCATCTCGCCGCACCAGTTGCCCCACCCAGGTCTGTTTACCTTTGTGGGGTTCTGAGAGACGGACCTCGACCATAAATCCTTTAAAGACGGAAAAATCTCGGTCCGCTGTGAGCTGGTCAGATATACCAGGACTGGAAATTTCCAGCACGTACGCATCGGGGATAATGTCGGCGGTGTCCAGGACAGCCTCCAGGGCCTGGCTCATTTTTTCGCAGTCATCCAGGCTGGTATCTTCCTGGTGCAGGCTGCGTACATCCAGCCGCAGCACCGGGGGCGATTGGTTGGTTTGAAAAACGGCATCAACCACCTCTAACCCCAGGCGCTGGGCGACGGGTGCGGCCAGATCAATCACTTGTGGAACGAGCGGATGTGTCATGGAACTGGGGGCAACAAACAAACCTTTCTAAAGTCCAGAAGGAAAGTTTTGCTTAGAGGAAAGCTAAGGAGTTCGAGCTGGACTGGGCTATAGCCAATAAAAAAGTGGGCGCTAACCCACTTCCCAAAACATTTCTGCTAAAGGAACCCAGTCCCGAAGGGTCTGGGCACCTTCTATAGTAGCGTTTTTGGAGCTAAATGAAATATAGCTTTGGCCAGATCGCCCAGGACGCTATAGATTGGTAGCGAAAGCGTTGCCCAAGCGGACGGGGTTGACGTCTTCATACCCATATGTCAGGTCAGCCCCCGTCTACTCAACTGATGCTGGCTCGCATCCTTAACACTTTCTAAAACTGCCGACTCCACTCCTTGGGCCAGCGTTCTACTACCACCTTGGTTTGGGTAAAAAACTCCACCGCATGGGCTCCCTGCCCGTGAAGGTCGCCAAAGAAGCTATCTTTCCAACCGCTGAAGGGGAAGAAGGCCATGGGCGCGGCAACGCCGATATTGATGCCAATGTTGCCCGCAGTAGCTTCGTAGCGAAACTTGCGGGCGGCGGCCCCGCTGCTGGTAAACAGGCAGGCCATGTTGCCCCAGGGACTCTGGTTCACCAGCTGAATGGCGTCGTCGATGGTGTTGACCTGCATCAGCCCCAGGACGGGACCAAAAATTTCCGTATGGGCGATTTCGCCGGTAGGCGGCACATTTTTGAGGACTGTAGGCTTCACGAAGTTTCCAGATTCCAAGTCAGCACCCTTGCCATTGCGACCATCCACCAGAACCGTCGCTCCCTCGTCAGCACCCGTTTGGATCAAACCCTCAATGCGCTGCTGGCTCTGGGGGGTGATCACTGGTCCCATCTGCACTTCGGGATTCAGCCCGTTACCGACTTTGCGGGTTGCTGCGGTGTCTGAAATCGCATCCGTAAACCAGTCCCCCGCTGCCCCCACAGTAACGGCTAAGGATGCCGCCAGACAGCGCTGCCCGGCACAGCCAAAGGCACTATCTGCCACAATTCGCGTAGTCATCTCCCGATCCGCATCGGGCAGCACAATGACGGGATTCTTTGCGCCCCCCTGGCACTGCACCCGCTTACCGTGGGCCGGGGCCCGGGCGTAGATGTACTTCGCCACCGGGGAAGACCCGACAAAGCTAATGGCTCGAATGGTGGGATGCTCCAGAATCGCATCTACAGTTTCTTTAGCCCCGTTTACCAGATTCACCACGCCGGGGGGGAATCCCGCCTGGTCCAGCAGTTCAAAGATGCGCTGCATAGTCAGGGGCACTTTTTCGGAAGGCTTGACGATGTAGGTGTTGCCGCAGGCCAGGGCGTAGGGCATGAACCAGAAGGGAATCATGGCGGGGAAGTTGAAGGGTGCGATCGCCGCCGCTACCCCCAATGGCTGACGAATCATGAATTCATCAATGCCACGAGCAATATCTTCCAGCACGGTGCCCTGCATCATCATGGGAATACCGCAGGCGACTTCCACATTTTCGATGGCTCGCCGTAGCTCTCCCTTAGATTCCGCCAGGGTTTTGCCGCACTCCTGGGTGATGATTTGCGCCAGTTCTTCCAGGTGAGTCTCCAGCAGAGCCTTCAGCTTGAACAGGTACTGCACCCGCTGGGGTGGAGGCACCCGTCGCCAATCCTCAAAAGCTTTTGCCGCCGCCTGGGCCGCCTGATCCACCTCATCCTTCGGGGAAACCGGGACATGGCCTAACACTTCCCCAGTCGCTGGATTATCCACCGGCATCTGGTTTCCCGCGTCAGAAGCGACCCATTCGCCGTTGATGTAATTCTTCAAAAGCCCCGATTGCGTCATGGTTCAGTCGTCATTTACTGCCTTCTAGTGAACCATAGGATGCTTGTGTCCTGCCGTATCCTTGCTTAAACGGCAAGGATACGGCAGGACACCTCACCCATTCTGAGCCAACCAAAGAAAAGGGAGGATATATCGTTTCAGTGCAGATATCTTGGTAATACCGACAACCTCTTGCTCCTAATCATGATCTGGCTCAAGAAAACCGCTATCGTTCTTTTGCTTTTGGTTGGGCTTCCAGTCACCGTGCTGACCACCCTGGAAATCCTTGACCCTGATACCCCTTCCAGTGCTAAGGGCGACTTTGCTGCAGGACTCGTCATGATCGGATTACCTCCCACAGCCCTGGCAGGATGGCTCATCGCCAATTTACGCCACCAGCATCAACAAAACCTGAAGCAGGCCGCTCGGGAGCAAGAGCAAATTTTTCTAAACCTTCTGCAAGAAAGTAACGGCAAACTGACGACGGTTCAGCTGGCTACTCGGGCCAATATTTCCCTGGAGGAAGCAAAGGCCTACTTGGATGAAAAAGCCCTTCAGCTCAATGGCGATTTTGATACGACGGATAGTGGGTCTATTGTTTATCAGTTTCCCCTTTAGCGATTCATAATGGGGAAAAATCTTACGTCAGGGCGACTACGGCGGCATCTTCCAGCAAATGGCGACCTTGATAGATGGAGGTTCCCCAGGTAGTCGGCAAGTCCGCAGTCGAAAAGATGTCTTTGATGGCGACCGGAATCCCCCTGAGAGGCAAATCAACCATTGTTTGGGATTTTGTCAGTTTTTGGTCGAAGAGTTGAGCCCTGTTGCCAGCAGTCTCGATAGCTAGAGATTGCCAGGCCCGAACGTCCAGTTCCCGCTGTTGAATGCGCTCTAGACTGAACTGCAGCAGGGTGAATGGTTGGAGTTTTCCTTCCTGCATTTGCTGCAGGGCCTGGGTTGCAGTGAAATAGGTCATTGCTGCTCTTGGATGGTGCAAAGACTAGCTTCACCAGTATCCTGTCCTGGCCGACCTCCTCACCAAAGGTAAGGATTAAAATAAACGCACAGGATGCTGAAACTTCGCGATGAAACGGTGGGTCAATTTCCTTTCGCTTGTGCCGAGCACATCGCTCACCGTCCTCGTTATCAGCATCGCCTTTCTGAGGTTTTATGATGAAACCGATTTCACCCTCCTCGGACAACTTACCAGCCCCCGACTCTGGAGCAACCGACTTACTGTGGCGGCCATCCTGGTGGCGCTGGTTAATTTCGGCTTTGAGTGGGACCGTCGAAACCGAGAAACAGATCGCCTGGCTCAAGAAGAACAACGCAGAGTTGAAGAAAGGCAACGCAGAATTGAGGCAGAAGAACGAGAAGCTCGCCGAACTCGAATCGAAACTGAACGAGATTTTGCACTCCTGAGCTTTCTGGTGGATCCTTCCGATGAAAATCGACAAAAGCTAGCTCAGGTGCTGGCGCTGCTCAACGACTATCGAGAGCCTCTCTCATAAGAACGGCCTGGCGAAAAGAGTAGAATTAATCTACAGGATGCTGAAAGGTATTCATGAAGCGGTGGATCAACTTCCTTTCCCTCGTACCGGGTACGTCGCTCACCATCCTCGTTATCAGCATCGCTTTTCTCAGGTTTTATGATGAAACCGATTTCACCCTCCTCGGACAACTCACCAGCCCCCGACTCTGGAGCAACCGACTCACTGTGGCGGCCATCCTGGTGGCGCTGGTTAATTTCGGCTTTGAGTGGGACCGCCGAAACCGAGAAACAGATCGCCTGGCTCAAGAAGAACAACGCAGAGCTGAAGAAAGAGAACGCAGAGTTGAAGAAAGGCAACGCAGAATTGAGGCAGAAGAACGAGAAGCTCGCCGAACTCGAATCGAAACTGAACGAGATTTTGCACTCCTGAGCTTTCTGGCGGATCCTTCCGATGAAAATCGGCAAAAGCTGGGACAGGTGCTGGCGTTGCTCAATGAATATCGAGAGCCTCTCTCATAAGAACGGCCTGGTGAAGAGAGTAGAATTAATCTACAGGATGCTGAAAGGTATTCATGCAGCGGTGGATCAACTTCCTTTCCCTCGTACCGGGTACGTCGCTCACCGTCCTCGTTATCAGCATCGCTTTTCTCAGGTTTTATGATGAAACCGATTTCACCCTCCTCGAACAACTCACCAGCCCCCGACTCTGGAGCAACCGACTCACTGTGGCGGCCATCCTGGTGGCGCTGGTTAATTTCGGCACTGAGTGGGACCGTCGAAACCGAGAAACAGATCGCCTGGCTCAAGAAGAACAACGCAGAGCTGAGACAACAGAACGAGAAGCTCGCCGAACTCGAATCGAAACTGAACGAGATTTTGCACTCCTGAGCTTTCTGGCGGATCCTTCTGACGAAAATCGACAAAAGCTAGCTCAGGTGCTGGCTCTGCTCAACGAATATGGAGATACCCTTTCATAGAATTCATTGATACTCAGGAACCGCCCCCTTTGCTAAGGGGGGCTTTACCAGGCAACTGAAACGAACGCACACTTGGGGGGATCAACAAAAGCATCCCCACCAGGCAGAAAAACTTAAGAAGACTGCCTCGAAGACCGAGAACTTCCCCCCAGGGACTTGAACCAGCCCACAATCCCTCGCTGTGCCCGGGTGAGAATGGTATAGAACACCGGCACCGCGTACAGACTCAGGGCTGTTGAAACGATCATTCCCCCCAGCACCACAGTTCCCAGGGAGGTACGGCTCACGGCACCTGCGCCGGAACTCAGAGCCAGGGGCATGAGGCCGAATATGGTGGAAAATGCCGTCATCAGAATGGGGCGAAAGCGAATGTTCCCGGCGTTGATTGCTGCCTGGGTGATAGATTCCCCCTGGTCTCGCTGCTGGTTGGCAAACTCCACAATCAGGATGGAGTTCTTTGTTACAAGGCCAATCAACATAATCAGCCCCACCTGGCCGTAGACATTCAGCTGCAGCCCGGTCAGCAGCAGCGCCAGAAACGCCCCCATCAGCGCCAGGGGAACCGCCACCAGAATCACCAGCGGGTCAAAGTAGCTCTCAAACTGGGCCGCCAGCACCAGGAAGATGAACACCAGCGCCAGGGCAAAAATCAGCAGAATGGACTGCCCAGCCTCCTGAAACTGCAGAGACTCTCCAGCCAGGGCAGTGCTGACGCTGGCGGGAAGAATGTCGTCCGCCGTGCTCTGCAGAGACTCCAGGGCATCGCCCAGGCTGGCACCAGGGGCAGGACTACCGGAAATGGTGGCAGACCGCAGACGGTTGAAGTGGTTGATTTGGGGCGGGGTGGTGGAACGCTCTACCTGGACAACACTACTGAGGGGAATGAGTTCGTCCTGGCTTGAGCGAACATAAAAGTTGCTGATGCTGTCAATGGTATTTCGATACTCTTCCTCAGCGCGCACGACCACTTCAAACCGGCGATTGTCCTGATTAAAGTTGGTGATGTCCTGCCCACCCACCAGAATTTGCAGAGTGTTGGCGATATCCGCGACGGAGACTCCCAGGTTAGCGGCGGCAGCACGATCTACTTCTACAGCCACTTCCGGCTTGTTGAGCTGAAAGTCCGAATCCGCATTGACGATGCCTGGCAGCTGGCGAGCCTGTCCTATAAGTTGATTGGAATACTGATCCAGGTCATCCAGATCCGAAGCCTGCACCACAAACTGGATCGGTTGGTTAGAGCCTCCCCCCGGTAGCCCGGAAGGATTGGTCGGAATCACAATCGCTTCCGGCAGTTGCCCCAGCTGCCCCCGCACCTGATTCACCACCGCCTGCTGGGAACGGTCCCGGTCGCCCCAGGGCTTCAGGTCCACAAAGGCAATGCCCTGGTTGACGTTATCGCCACCGTCGCCGCCAAAGCCGCCGATAGTAAAGTAGCTCTCGATTTCGGGCACCTGGTCGTAGGTCTGCTCAATCTGCTGCATCACCCGGTCGGTGTAGTTGAGACTCACTCCCTCCGGTGCTCGCACAATGGTGAAAATGGAAGCTCGGTCCTCCGTGGGCAGGAACGCCTGGGGCAGAAGCTGGTAGGCTCCATAGGTCACCACCACCGCTGCCACGAATAGGGCGACAACGGCCCAGCGCAGCTTCAAGGCCAGCTTCAGGGACCAGATATAGCCGGAACGCAGAGCATCCAGAAATCTCTCAAACTGGTTAGATAGCCAGTTGTCCATCTTGCCGTGCTGATGCAGCAGGCGAGCGGCAAGGGCCGGAGCCAGGGTCAGGGCTACGAAGGAAGACAGCACCACCGCCCCCGCCAGGGTCAGAGCAAATTCGGTAAACAACCGTCCCGTCGTACCCGTGGCAAAGCCCACCGGCAGGAAGACTGCCACCAGCACCAGGGTAGTCGCGATGACGGCGAAGACCACTTCGACCACCCCCAGTTTGGCCGCATCAAAGGGGGGCATTCCTTCTTCTTCGATGTGGCGATCAATGTTTTCCAGCACCACGATAGTGTCATCGACCACCAGGCCCGTCGCCAGGGTGAGGGAAAACAGGGTGAGGGTGTTGATGGAAAAGCCCAGCAGAAACATGACGCCGAAAGCACCAATCAGCGCTACCGGAATCGTCACCGTCGGAATCAGCGTGGCGCGCCAGTCCCGCAGAAAGATGAAGATGACCAGCACCACCAGGGCCACCGCAAATAAAAGAGATTGCCACACCCGGTTGATGGCCACATCCACAAAGCGGGAGTCGTCGGATGCGATCGCATACTGCATCCCCGCCGGAAAGTCCTGGGACAGATCCTGCATCCGCTCCTTAACTGCACTGGCCACCGCCAGGGTATTGGCGTCCGACAGCTTGAGCACCCCCAGCCCCACCGCTGGCTGATCGTTGTAGCGGACAAAGGTGCGATTGCTCTCCGCCCCAATTTCGGCATAGCCCACATCCTGCAGGCGCACCTGGGAACCGTTCTCGCCACTGCGGAGCACCAGTTCCTCATACTGTTCGGGCGACTCCAGCCGCCCCAGAGTGCGGACGGAGAATTCGTTGAGCTGCCCTTCCACAATACCGCTGGGGATAGAAACGTTCTGCGCCCTCAGCGCCTGCTCCACCTCCAGAATCGTTAAATCCCGTGCTGCCAGCTTCTGCGGGTCAATCCACACCCGCATGGCGTAGCGACGCTCACCCCCAATCTGGATCCGGCTCACCCCCGACACAGACTCCAGCTGGTCCGTCAGCTCGGTGTCGGCGTAATCGCTCAGCTCCAGGGTAGTGAAATTTTCGCCATAAAGGGCAAACCAGATAATGGCGGCACCGCCTCCGCCCCCTTCTTTTTGAATGACCGGATTCTCCACCGCATCCGGCAGTTCCCCCAGCACCCGATTGGCCCGACTGCGCACATCCTGCGCCGCCACATCCAGGTCCCGATCCAGCTCAAACTCAACGGTAATCTGGCTGGTCCCCTGGCTGCTGGTGGACTGCAGGGTTTTGATGCCTTCCACCCCGTTAATCTCATCCTCCAGAATCTCCGTCACCTCCGTCTCCACTTCCCGAGGGTTCGCCCCCGGATAGGTAGTAGACACGGTCACAATGGGCGGCTCAATGTCGGGATACTCCCGCACCGGCAGTCGTGTGTAACTCACCGCACCAATCAGAATGATTAGCAGAGAGCACACGGAAGCGAAGATAGGACGACGGATGAAAAAGTTGGTGAACATGGGGAAGAGGTTTCGGGTATCAGGTGTCAGGTATTAGGTATTGGGGATGATCAGGGCTAAAGTTCGGCTGATAATCCCCTCACGAAGGGGTAGAGGTGGGTGATCCCAAGGACAACGAGAGCTTCGGTCCAAAAATCCCCTCCTGGGAGGGGTAGGGGTGGGTTAGCTCCTGGGAAGAGTAGGGGTGAGTCATCCCCAAGACAACAAGAACTTCCGTCCAAAATCCCCTCCTGGGAGGGGTAGGGGTGGGTTAGCCCCAGGGCAAAAGGAGTTCTGGGGCATCAGGTATTGCAGGCGAAGGGTAGAATAGGACACTTTGAAGGCCAAAGCTTCCTATTCGCTGTGAGTGCAGAAGTTCGCAAGTGTCCAAACCAGGTCTTCGAGCGCTATAAATCCTCTTTGCCAAGTTGACCCACCCCGCCCTGCGGGCACCCCTCCGAGGAGGGGATGGCGCATCAAAATGTCCTAGTTCCGGGAATCTTCGGGATCATCGCCACTTCCTGTCTCCTGCCCCTCCGTCTGACTCTCCGGTTGAATCGGCATCCCATCTCCCAGCCGCTGAATACCGGAGACGATGATTTCCTGCCCTGGCTCCAGCCCGGACAAAATCTCGACATCCGTGCCCTGCTCCAGCCCCAGCTCCACCGATTGGCGCATGGCCACCAGATTGCCGTCCTGCTCCTGGGGCACGTAAACAAAGCGGTCCTCCCCCTGATAAATCACCGCCGACTGGGGCACCACCGGCTGACCGGGGCGGCTTTCCCAGATCACCTCGCTGCGAACGAACTGCCCATCCCGCAGTTGCCCATTGGTATTGGGAAAAGTCGCTTCCGTGGGAATGAACTGGGAAGACTGCTCCACCTGGGGCGAAATAAATGAGATGCGCCCTGCTTGCAGTTCTTCCCCATTACTACTGATAATCTCCACTGGCAACCCCGTTTCCAGATTTCCTGCCCGCTCCTGGGGAATGCTGATGTTCAGGTCCAGATTTTCGTTGGCTACCACTTGAGTCAGGGATTGCCCCGGCTGCACGTAATCTCCCTGCTCTATGGGAATATCGCCAATTACTCCCGAAAACGGGGCTGTAATGGTTGTATCCTGCAGACTTTCTCGAATGCGCTGCAGGTTAGCTTGCTGCTCTCGTAGAGTGGCCTGGGTTTCCCGAATCGTGTCCTGGGCCGCCTGAATGCGGCGGTTCAAAGAGTTAAGGTCTGCTCGTGCGACTGCTAAATCTCGCTGGTTCAGGTCCAGCTGCTCCTGCGCCAGGGCACCCCGTTCCACCAGAGCAGTGGTGCGAGAGAACTGCTCTTCCTGCAGATTGATTTCGGCCTGGACGCGATCGCGCTCCGCCCGCAACGACTCCAATTCCGACTCAGCCCGTCGCTGTGCCGCCTGGGCAACATCAGTCCGGGCCAGGGCTGCATCCACATCCGCCTGCTCCTGCTCGGCGCTGAGCCGCACCAGGGGAGTTCCAGCACTCACTGCCTGCCCCTGGGCAACGAGGATCTGCGCCACTCGCCCCGACTGCTCCGCCTGAATGTCGCTGGCCTGATCCGCCTCCAGAGTGCCGGTAAAGGTAGACGTCTCCTCCACCGTTGCGGTTTCCACCGTCGCCAGCTCTACCGGGGAAGCCTGCGGTCCCTGCTGCTGGGACTGTTCAGGAGAACGCCCCTGCCACCATCGCCATACCCCAATGCCGATGACTGCGAGCAGCACAAGACCGAGAATCGCCCACCATTTCGATGGAGAGGAATCGGAGGTTCCATTTTCACTCGATTCATCGGAGGCACTGGAGTCATTCTCGGTGTACTCCGGCAACAGGCTCAACTGTTGAGAATGGGTGCGACCATTGCCGTTGTCTGCCAGCGCAATGCCCTGGTCTGGCCCATTGCTGTCGCCATTCTTAGAAGAGGAGGACATTAGATTTCAGCAAAGAAAATTAATACTTACGTTTGAAGATAAAACTTGCTGAAGCCCCAAGAACTCATTCGAAAGGCAGAGAATCTTCCAAAACTATTGTCGAAACTATCAAAAGATAGATCCCATAGCTTGCGACCCAAAATGCCATGGCTAGGCGTTGCTTTCAATGCCGTGCACCTCTAACAGGTCGGCCATGGTTGAACAGTAAGGCTGAAGCCCAAAGCTAGAAGGATTAACCGCATCGGCATACACAAAATGGCGATATTGCAGGCAAAAGTAATCCCAGGGGGCCATTTCAATGCGAAATACTTTGATGAAAAAATCGGCCAATAAAAACGATAGAGGAATTTGAAACCAGACCCGCAGGCCCAGGTAATCGCAAACCTGCTTTACAACCTGATCTACTGTCAGAGCAGGGTTACCTATCACAAATTCGCGATAACCGGCTGCAGATGGATGCTCGACCAAATGATTTACGATCTGAGCAATATCCTGGGCATGGGCAAAATGGAACCCTCCATCAGCTTTAAAGAACCGAATCAGGCCCATCCATTTCGTCACATCTTTCAACCCGGCAGAAATAAACGAAGCGGGTTTGTCTTTGTCACCGCCGAACACCAGGGTCGGAAAGACCGTGGTGATTTTATCGTAGACCGCTAGTTCAGGTAGCTGACGATGGCATTCGTACTTACTGCGGATGTAATCAGTGCCAATCTTGCCAGCTTCAGGCAGGGGATTGTTGTTCTGATCTAAAATGCTGGCTGTTGAAAAATAAATTACCTGCTGGCAACGCTCAGGATCCAGCAGCGATATCAGCTTCAGGTTGCATTGTACATTGATGTGCATCACGTCCTGGTCGCCACCCCAGGCTGCTGCCGTCAGGATGGCAATATCAATGGTAGCCAGCAACTCCGCAAATTGCTCAATATCACTCAGGCTGCCCTGCAAAATATGCACCCGAGGATTGTCCTGCCCAGGCAGGTGCAGCTTGGAGGGGTGCCTCAGCAGCAGAAATATTTCGTAGCGCTCAGCACGCAAAAGCAATTCTAAGATGTAATGCCCAATGCAACCGCTAGCCCCTGTCATAAACACACGCAGCGTAGAGGATGGAGCAGACTCAACCGGGGTAACGACAGAACTCAAAGATATCCAGCCTCAACAGTTGGCATATGGGATAGGCACGAATGTCTGATGATATGACGATTCGAAGCAATCTTTACAGTATTCAATCTTGTCTCTACTGACAAGTCTACTTCGAGAAAATCAGCCTCCGCCTGAGAGCATTCCGGCAAAATCTTCTCCTCCCAGGGATTGAGGACAAAGATGCCGCCGCTAGACGATAAAGTCGCTGACCGTCAGGCAAGATAGCCCATTCACCTGGCTTTCCATGGCGGCGGTTCTGTAGTTCATCAGACAACCCCTTATGATTCCAAGCCTTTTTACCTGGATACTATTTTTATGGGCCATAGCCGTCATTCTGGTCCAGTTTATGAGCTAACTGGCCAGGGCAGACTTCTGCAACGTTGTTTTTTGTGATTTCTAGAAAATCTTAAATCTTGAGCATCACTTGCTCTCAACCCTGGCAGAGGGGCATAAGTCCGCAAGTTCGCAGGCCCCGCAGTTGGGATTGCGAGCCATACAAATTGCCCTACCGTGGTAAATCAACCGAATTGACCAGTTTTCCCAATCCGGCTGAGGCAATAGTTTCATCAAATCTTGCTCGATTTTAATTGGGTCAGTTTGTTTTGTTAGCCCTAACCGTGTGCTCAATCGCTTTACGTGAGTATCGACGGTTACCCCAGCATTGATACCAAAGCCGTGGGCCAGAACCACATTGGCAGTTTTGCGAGCCGCACCGGGAAGGCTGGTCAGTTCTTCCATGGTTTTGGGTACCTCACCGCCGAAATCCGTCACAATTTTTTGACAGGCCGCCCGGATGTTCTTAGCCTTGTTGCGATAGAAGCCAGTGGATTTAATCAAGTTTTCCAACTCTGTCAGGTCTGCCTCTGCAAACCCATAGACATCGGGATAAGTCTCAAACAGAGCTGGCGTAACTCTATTGACCCGCTCGTCGGTACATTGGGCCGACAAAATGGTTGCCACCAGCAGCTGCAGCGTGTCTTTGTAATCTAGAGAACAGGTTGCATCTGGATATAAACGCTTCAGTCGAGTCAGAATTTCCAGGGCACGCTGCTTCTTGGCAGCCCTACCTCGGAGAGCGCTCACCGGCCAATATTCTGAAAGATTTCAAGCTGGGTTGTGTCTCGCACAATTAAGAACACCCCTAAACCCAGCAGCAGAACCAGGCCAGTTTGCATCACATTTTCCTGCACTCGTTCTGGTAAAGGCTTGCCCCGCAGCGCTTCCACCACCAGAAAGGCCAGTTGTCCACCATCCAGGGCGGGTAGGGGCAAGATGTTGATGATCGCCAGGTTAATGCTGATGATGGCCGTAAAGGGGAACAGCGTAATTAAGCTGGATTGAGCTAACCCCGCCCCCTGCTCAACGATTTTGACCGGTCCTGCTACTTGACTGGCCATTTCGTTGAAGTTGGTAATCAGGGAAGCAAACCCCTGTACCGTACGCACCAGCATATCTTGAAACTGCTGGGCCGCCATGGTGAACACTTCTATGGGGTTATTGGGCCGACGATACTGGACCTCGCCGTTGGGCTGAAGCTGCACGCCAATGACTGGCGTACCATCGGCCCCTACTTCTGGAACCACGGTCACATCAAATTCGCGAGTACCCCGTTGAAGAGTCAAATCTACCGGCGTCTCGGGGTTGCCTTTGATCAGTTCAATAAACCCGGTAATAGTGTCTTCTGAAGCGCCCAGCTCTGCTCCATTTGCGGCGACGATAACATCCCCCTGGCGAATGCCGGCCTGGGCGGCTGGAGAAGTTTCTGAGATGACCTGAGGCACCAGAATGCCGGGTTGGGGATTAAAGGTTTCGGGCACCCCTACGGTGGCAAACTGGGCGACAAATACTAAATAGGCAAAGAGCAAATTCGCAATCACACCTGCACTAATTACAATTGCCCGATCTAGAATAGGCCGGTTTTTTAGCAGGTCAGGATCCGTTGGGGGAATTTCGCTCTCGGGGTCATCGTCCGGGAAACCGACAAAACCGCCCAGGGGAATGGCACGCAGAGAGTATTCAGTTTCTTTGCCCTGAATTTTCCACAGGATGGGACCAAAGCCAATGGCAAAGCGATTAACGTGAATTCCTTGCAACCTGGCGGCAAGAAAGTGCCCCAACTCGTGAACGGCAACCAAGAGGGCAATGACTGCGATCGCAGCTAAAACGGACATAAACTAACCCGACGAGCGTTACAACAGTTTTCTTATTCTAGCGCCCGCTATCCCTTAACACAGCTATGGGGCTCTGGAGGAGAGTTCTTGGCGAAAATTCAAATACATGACGATTCCTTCAATCCGCTCAGCCTGGGTGTTGGCAGGCATCGCTTCCAGGCGCTGCTCAAACTCATAGCGAGTCAGCTTATCGCCATTTTCCAACGGAGGCACCACTGGTAAAGAAATAGGAGGTGGATTTGAGGGCATGGGCAGACCAGCGTTCCTTTCATCGCTCTAATGGAATCTATAGAAGTCTCAAAAACTGAGGCTTATTCAATCTGGATTTGGCTGAATAGCCAAAATATCCAGAGAAGCTGGTGAACGGTCACAATTATCCAAAAAACAACCTGATAAGACTGTTTTAGAGTTTTATGCCGTAACTTTCGCTGGGCAACAAGACCACCTGGCCATCCTCCTAGCAGTTCACATAAGTGCAAAATCGACTCCTGGGTTCGCCATCGACCTGCTTTAGCACGAGCCTTATCATCCGCATAGACGACAAAGGTGATAAGGCTTATGACCGGATAAACAAGCAGCGGCAGGGGGTTCCTTGTAGTCAATAAGATTTGCAGGGAGCCACAGAGAGGCAAAATCAATAATAAGCAAAGCCCTACAACCGGTACGGATGACTTGCTCTTGCCAGTCAATGAAGGTTTTTGAGTACCCTCCGAACTAGCTTTTGCCCTCGCGCCCAATATAAAAGCATCACTAGCCTTCGTTTTGCCGTCTTTGACTACGAGGTAGTAGCAAATTTGATCACCGACCTTAGGACGACGAGTTGAATCCTTCAGATCTGAAATGTGCAGAAAAACTTCCTTTTCACCACTAGAAGGTTGGATAAAGCCAAATCCTCGGTCATCCTTCCATTTTGAAAGTTTTCCTTGCCGAAGGCCACTTTTCATGGCACCTTCCCTCTTTAGTTTCGCAATGCTCAGGATACCCATTGGGACCGAGGCAGCGACAGAAGCTAATCCCTTAAATAAGGATGCTGCACTCGCTCTAGCAGCTCGTAAAAGGGCTGCCAGTCATCCTCAACGGTAATGGGTTCCCACACCGCTTCAATTTCGGGCCGAAGCAGGACTGTTTCGGGATTGGTCCGAGCCAGACAATCCTGTACAGATTTCATCGCCTCTGCGGGCAGGGCATTCAGACAGCGATGGTAGGTTGCCCGCCAGTTATCTAAAAGACTGGAAGCCGCCGAATCTGATGCCTGCATGGTGGTGCTGAAGATGATTGACTGGTCCTCCCGCCATTGCGGCGAAAACTGACGCACCAGTTCCAGGAAAAAGTTGTGGTAGCCCACCTCCACACCTTTGAGGAGTTCGATGGTGATGTTGACGATTTCCTCACCTAAACCATCTGGTAGCTGCTCAAACCCTAGCTTGCGTAGCATTCGAGCCTGGTAATGGCCCTGGTATCGAGCCTTGAACTGTTCCAGAGATGCCTCCATCTCTTCCTGGGGCATCACCAGCTTGAGAGGCTTCTGCAGCGCCTTCAAATTCATCTGGCAGATGATGGGCTGGTTGCCGTAGCTGTAGCGACCAGCATAATCAAAGTAGGCCGCCGTAAAGCGGGGATCATACTGATCTATAAAGGCGTAGGGACCATAGTCAAAGCTTTCCCCGGTGATGGACATGTTGTCGGTATTCAGAACGCCGTGGCAGAACCCAACCGACATCCACTGGGCTACCAGCTTGGCGACTCGATCCACCAGCTCATCGTAAAACCGCAGAAACCGGTCCTGCTGGTCCGTAAACAGCCGCACCGAGGGATAGTAAACATCAATGACGTGCTCCAGCAATTTGCTGATCAGATCGGGCTGATTGTGATACTCAAATCTTTCAAAAGTACCAAAGCGAATGTGGGACTTGCTGAAGCGCACCATCACTGACGACCGGGTGGGGGAAGGCTCATCCCCCCGCCAAAGGGATTCTCCCGTTTCAATTAAGCTCAAGGTGCGGGATGTATTCACGCCCAACGCATGGAGCGCCTCTGCCGCCAGCACTTCGCGCACTCCGCCTTTAAGGGTCAGTCGTCCGTCGCCACCCCGAGAATAAGGAGTGGTACCGGAGCCTTTCGTACCGAAGTCGTAAATTTCGCCATCCTTACCCTGCACCTGACCGTATAAAAAGCCACGACCATCCCCCAGGAAAGGGTTGTATTCCCCAAATTGATAGCCGTGGTAACGCAAAGCGAGAAATGGCTCTCGTCCGGAGAACTTGCCAAAAGCTTCGATAAAGTGCTCATCCTCAACGTCAGCAGGATCCAGACCCAGTTGCTGCAAAATATCGTCATTGCGAAATCGGAGCATGTGCTGCGGAAATTCTGCTGCCGCCACCACGTCGTAGTACTCATCTCCCAGGGCTTCTATCACCGGAAGGTATGCCAGAGAAAGTAGCGGATTTGCAGACCGAGTCGAAAAAGTAGTCATGGCACCTAAGAAGAAGGGAAAAGCGGCAACAGTTAGACTCTAACAACAAAAATTTGACTCAAGATACCTTTAGGAACCAAGGCTGGTGGCTATCGCCTCCCTACCCAGAACGGAGACTCCTGGGCTGCCCTGCCCAAAGAACTCTTCCCCTCGCGGGCCATGAATTCGTCAGGAACTTGTTTTGTTTTGCGAGACATCAACCAACAAGTTCCCCCAAGCGAATAAAATTAAGGTCTTAGGTTCATTCATATTCCAGACATTCATTTATGAGAGCGTACCGGGCAGCAGCCGTCCAGATGACCAGTGTGCCAGATTTAGACAAAAACCTGGCCCAGGCCGAAGAAATGATCGATTTGGCGGTGCGCCAGGGGGCAGAGTTAGTTACCCTGCCGGAAAACTTCTCATTTCTGGGCGACGAAGAAGCCAAAATGGCCCAGGCCGACGTTATCAGTAAGGCCAGCGAAAATTTCCTCAAGATTATGGCCCAACGCTACCAGGTGACGCTAATTGGCGGTGGCTATCCTGTACCGGCTAAGGAAGGCAAGGTCTTCAACACAGCCTTGCTGGTCTCTCCCGAAGGCCAGGAACTCATGCGCTACGAGAAGGTGCATTTATTCGACGTCAATTTGCCTGATGGCAATACCTATCGAGAATCCAGCACGGTCATATCCGGGCACCTGTTGCCCGATGTCTTTCCCTCTAAAGACTTCGGCATCCTCGGACTATCCGTCTGTTATGACGTACGCTTTCCTGAGCTGTACCGGCACCTTTCCCAGCAGGGGGCAGAAGTCCTTGTGGTGCCGGCGGCATTTACGGCCTTTACCGGCAAAGATCACTGGCAGGTCTTGCTACAGGCAAGAGCCATCGAGAACACCTGCTACATCATTGCTCCAGCCCAAACAGGCTTCCACAATGCCCGTCGTCAATCCCACGGCCACGCCATGATCATCGACCCCTGGGGTATGGTACTTGCCGATGCCGGCATTGATAAGGGAATCGCGATCGCAGAAATCAATCCTTCCCGCTTATTTCAGGTGCGTCGCCAAATGCCATCCCTCTCCCACAGGGTTTTTCTGTAATCAATACTGATTCCAGTGAACTCTACATAGTTCTTAAACTCATGTAAATTGGTTAAGATGAGTTTTGGCGGTCTGCATGATTGATTGGATGAGTAGCCTCATCGGCAGCACCCTGGTTATTCCCCCCACAGCACTTCACAACATCCCACTTTGGTTAGCTGAGGTTTCAGAAGCCGATATCGAGCCTCTGATTCTAGCCACCGTACTGTTAAGCCTGATTGTAGTGTATCTTTCGGCAAAATTAGGGGGAGAGCTTTGTGCCCGAATTAACCTACCTCCGGTGCTTGGAGAATTGGTCGGCGGGGTTATTGTCGGAGTCTCCGCCCTCCATCTGATCGTTTTTCCAGAAGCTGGCATTGAGCCCAACTCTTTACTCATCAGGGTAGTCGAGATGACTGCCGGTCTTCAGCCCGAAGCTGCGATGCGAGTGTTTGAAGGCGAAAGCGAAGTCATTTCTATTCTGGCAGAACTGGGGGTTGTGATTCTGCTGTTTGAGATCGGATTGGAGTCTGATCTCAAAGAGCTTATTCGCGTTGGCCCCCAGGCCGCCGTTGTCGCCATCATTGGGGTAGTCTTGCCGTTTGCCGCCGGCACCGCTGGCTTAATTGGCCTTTTTGGCATCGCCACCATTCCCGCCGTCTTTGCGGGGGCAGCGCTCACCGCTACCAGCATTGGCATCACCGCAAAAGTCCTGGCAGAACTCCAAAAGCTCAGCTCTAAAGAAGGCCAGATCATCATTGGGGCAGCGGTGTTAGATGACGTGCTGGGCATCATTGTGCTGGCCGTTGTTGCCAGCCTGGCTAAAACCGGAGAAATTGAAGTCCTCAACGTCGTTTATCTGATCGCAGGGGCAGCCATTTTTCTGGTGGGAGCCATTTTTTTAGGACGATTGCTCAGCCCCTACTTTGTCGCCCTGGTTGATCAACTCCGCACCCGAGGTCAGGTGATCATTAGTTCCCTGATCTTTGCCTTTATCCTGTCCTACATTGCCGCCGCCATTCAACTCGAAGCTATTTTAGGGGCCTTTGCTGCTGGCCTTATCCTGGCTGAAACCTCTAAACGTAAAGAACTCGAAGAGCAAATCAGCCCCATTGCCGATATGCTTGTACCCGTCTTTTTCGTTACGGTGGGTGCAAGGACCGATATCAGCGTGCTGAATCCCCTAGAGCCGGCCAATCGAGCCGGGCTAGTCATTGCCTCCTTCCTGGTAGTGGTAGCTATCATCGGCAAAATTGTCACCGGTTTCGCGATTTTCGGGCAACCAGGGGTCAACAAACTGGCCGTAGGCATCGGCATGATTCCCAGGGGAGAGGTTGGCCTGGTCTTTGCCGGGGTGGGGGCTGCCAGCGGCGTGCTATCAGAATCTCTGGATGCAGCCATTATTGTTATGGTGATTCTCACCACATTTCTGGCTCCTCCCTTACTTCGTGTTGTCTTTCGGGATGACCCTACTCCGGTGATTGCCGCAGGAGATGGAAAAACGCTCGTTGATGAAGGCTCGCCAGGGTCTTCGCCAGAAGCAGCTGAGTCATCCACCGAAGGCATCGAGTCTTCTCCTGGAGCCTCCTAGACAAATACTCTGGACATTCCGCCAAAAACCGCTAAACTCATTGGGAATTCATTCAATCTGTTATTTGGGCAAGAGCACCTATGAGCAATTGGCAGGATCGTCGTCGCGTCGTCGCATCCAGACCTGCTCCCATTGGCATTTTTGATAGTGGTGTCGGGGGGCTGACCGTTCTACGGGAAATTTATCGACAAATTCCCAATGAGTCGGTCATCTATTTTGGCGATACGGCACGGTTGCCCTACGGTTCTCGGTCGCCCGAGGAAATTCTTTACTTTGTTCGACAAATCTTGACCTGGATGGAAGCCCAGGGCGTGAAGATGGTCATGATGGCCTGCAATACTAGCTCTGCCCTGGCTTTAGACATTGTTCAGCGAGAATATCCATTCCCCATCCTGGGATTGATTCGTCCTGGTGCCCAGGCCGCCGCTCGCTCAGGCCACACCATCGGTATTATCGCCACCGAAGCAACGGTCAAAAGCAACGCTTACGCCAATGCCATTGGCGAACTAGATCCCAACCACCAGGTCTACCAGGTCAGCTGTCCCGAATTTGTGCCCATTGTCGAACGCAATCAAATCCAACAACCCTACGCCCTACAAACGGCCCAAAAGTATCTAGAACCCTTTATCGAAGCCAGGATAGATACTTTGGTCTATGGGTGCACCCATTATCCTCACCTCGAACCCGTTCTAAAAACAGTGCTGCCAGCGTCGGTCCAGTATGTAGACCCCGCCATTTCGATGGTCTCAGCGGCATCCAGGGAACTTGACGCCCTGGGCTTACGGAGCAACACTCCTGCCTGGTCAACAGAATTCTATGTCAGCGGGTCACCCCATACCTTTAACCGGCTAGCGGTGCAATGGCTGGGCTACAAACCTAAAGTTCGGCAAATACAACTTCCTGCCTTGCCAGTTGGTCAGGTAGGTCAGCCTCAGTAAAGGGAGCCAGGCCTGCCAGCTGCTGTTCAATCCGAGGATGCAATTCTGCCTCTAATGCCCCAGCCCAGGCTACCGGAATATTCTGTTTCGACAGCATACCCGAAATATTTCGTTGAAATATGTCAACTCAAAGCTGGCCTGACAAATTGTCCAGACCAAAGAGTGATATAATAGGCATTCGCCAGTTCGTCGATTAACTCGCTAACCTTCAGGTCGGCTCGTTCGCTCTGAGCGCTTAGCAAAAAGCAAAGCGCTATATACCATCACCAGGTATACGATGGCCAAGGCCGGAATAATCACAAAAGATAGATTGGTAGTCATGGCGGCAGGTTCGAGTGGTAAGAGCGAAAAGGGAAATTTTGACCTAAAGAAACATCGCTACTGCCAACAGTACGCAGCTTACTCCTGTAGAGGAGAGCCCAGGTACAAGCCTTTGTCGCCAGAGGTCAACTCAAGCGATTTTTGCCGTGCTTCGAACTAGCGATGACCAACATCCAGAAAACTGGAGCCTACTCACGGTCTTGCAAGAAGCACACTTGCTGAGAGAGCTGTACCATCTGGCAAGCTGACTCAGATATTTCTTCAGCAAATTCTTAATAGTTATGATAGCACCCCAACCCTTTGATTGATAACGGATTTGGGGGCTACTTTACAAAAATCCATGACAAATTCTAATCTCGCCCATTGGTTTTCTTGCGCTCATGGATAAATAAATTTTATAACCCTCTAAAATCCCTCAAGATTTCGGTGTTATCCGTAGTCTGATCTGGTATTCATGCGAAAAGACACGGATTTAGCGCCACTTATTCTGGGGTTGTCTTAGAATAAAACGAGATATGTAAAAAAACGTAACTGAGCCGCCTTCGTCGGTAGTCCATGACTTCAGTAACTTCTTTATTTGCACCGGTTGAGACCGATCTTGATCTGCTAGCTCAGAACCTCAAAAGTCTGGTCGGAGCACGGCATCCCATTCTTTCTGCTGCTGCAGAGCATCTGTTTGGCGCTGGCGGCAAGCGAATTCGGCCCGCAATTGTGCTGCTGCTAGCTCGGGCCACCACGCCCGATCAAGACATCCTCCCCAAGCACCGTCGCCTGGCAGAAATTACAGAAATGATTCACACGGCCAGTCTGGTGCATGACGACGTGGTAGACGAGGCCAGTGTGCGGCGCGGGGTACCCACCGTACACAGCAGTTTTGGCAATCGCATTGCGGTGCTGGCCGGAGATTTTCTCTTCGCGCAATCATCCTGGTACCTGGCTAATCTAGACAACCTCAGGGTCGTCAAACTACTATCTCAGGTGATTATGGATTTGGCCGAAGGAGAAATCCAGCAGGGTTTGAACCGGTTTGACACCGACCTTTCCATAGAGTCTTATCTCGAAAAGAGCTACTACAAGACGGCTTCACTCATTGCCAATAGTTCTAAGGCAGTTGGGGTTTTAAGTCAGCTCCCCGAAGAGTTGATTACGCAACTCTACAATTACGGTCGGCATCTCGGCTTGGCCTTTCAAATTGTGGATGACATTCTGGACTTCACCAGCACCGACGAAGTCCTGGGTAAGCCTGCGGGTTCAGACCTCAAGAGTGGCAACCTGACGGCCCCAGTCCTCTACGCAATGGCAGAGAAACCCTTCCTCACCAGCTTGATTGAGCGAGAATTCTCAGAACAAAATGACTTTCCCCAGGCGATGGAGTTGATCCATCAAAGCAGTGGTATTGAGCGGTCCCGAGTACTCGCGGCTGACCACGCCCGGATTGCTGTAGAGTGTTTAAATCATCTACCCGCCTCAGCCGCAAGACAGGCGCTCAACGACATGGCTGATTATGTACTGCGGCGTATTTCCTGAGTTACCTGAACTTGCGACTGTACAGGTCCATCGTCACTGAAGACCAGACCTCAACGGCAACGTTATGCCTGCCTTTGCAACCAATCCCCAGGTCATTTGTCTCGGTGAATGCCTGATAGACCGTATTTTTCATTCTTACGACAATACCTCTGCAGAACCTTTTTGGGAAGATTACCCCGGTGGTGCCCCCGCCAATGTCGCGGTTGGGTTAGCCAAGTTAGGTACCCCATCCGGGTTCATGGGCTGTCTTGGCTCAGACGAAGCAGGTCAAATACTTCTGTCGGAGCTGTCAACGAAAAAAGTAAACTGTGCCCAGGTGCAAATTCATCCCACAGCTCCGACCCGGGTTGTTTTAGTGCAGCGCGACGAGCAGGGGGACCGACATTTTGTCGGGTTCAGCCAATCGCCTAAAGACGGATATGCCGATACCCTACTCAATTTAGAGGAGGTCGAGAACAACCCCTGGTTTCAAACCGCATCCGTTTTAGTCACGGGTACTTTGGGGCTAGCCTACCCCCTTACCCATGAAAGTATGGTGCGGGCGCTTCGGTGGGCTCAAGCCAATCAGATGAAAACGGTTGTGGATGTCAACTGGCGACCGCCATTTTGGCCCCAACCCCAGCAGGCCCCAGCCATCATTAAGGAGTTCATCGACCAGGCAGATATTGTCAAATTCTCCCAAGAGGAAGCTCAATGGCTGTTTCGCACCACCCACGCCAGCCAAATTCTTGAGCAGCTGAGTCGACCAATCCTGGTGGTGGTCACGGCTGGGGATAAAGGCTGTCAGTATGCCACGGCAACCGTTGCAGGAGAGGTGCCAGCTTTTCCGGTGGATTGCGAAGACACCACGGGGGCTGGCGACGCCTTCTTAGCGGCCCTGGTCCATTGCCTGTGCAAGGATGGTTTTGATAGTTTGAGTCATGCTGAGCAGCTGCAGCAGACCATGCAATATGCCAGCGCAGCGGGTGCCCTGACGACCTTACGACCTGGAGCCATGGCGGCCCAGCCTCAGGCAGAAGAGGTGAAGGCATTTCTCTACCTGCAACCACCTGCATCCTCAACTGGCCATGTCCCTGAACCCTGAACCACAGTGAGGTAACTCGATGGGTCAAGAGATTGAGCGTAAGTTTCTGGTCGTTAACGACGACTGGCGTCAGGGCGTGAAGGGAAAACTTTACCGCCAGGGCTACATCCCCACTGCCGACGCCCGCACCGTTCGCGTTCGCGTGGTGGAAGACAGGGGATATCTAACCCTGAAAGGCCCGGTTAGCAATCTAACCCGCCCGGAGTTTGAGTACGACATTCCCCTAACCGACGCTCAGACCATGCTGGATACCCTGTGCGAACCGCCTTTAATTGAGAAGTATCGGTATCGACTTCCGATAGGGGCCCTGGTATGGGAGATTGATGAATTTCTAGGTGCGAATTCGGGATTAATCATCGCTGAGGTGGAGCTTAACGCTCCTGACCAGAGCATTGAATTGCCCTCCTGGGTGGGAACAGAAGTTACAGACGACAAACGCTACTACAACGCTAACCTGGTTCGTCATCCATTTTGTAGATGGAATTTGTAGATGGAATTCAGTTTAGAGTGTTCCAGCGAAATCATCATCCAGCCGCTTGAGGGCGATTCAAGGTCATTAGCTCTTACGAGGGCATAGCGAGCCCGATATGTGGATAACTTTTTCGATGGGATACTCTTAGAGCATTCCAGTCAATACTGGACCTAACTCGAATATTGCCGACCCCGCCATTGAGTTGGAGTTCGCAATGCAGATAACCCAATCCGCATAACCGCCGGAACATCTGCTAGCGGGGACAGCCAAAACGCCCATCTGCCCCTGGCTCCGTCAAAGCAGTAGGCGGAAGCAACAGCCGTCTGCATACCCAGGCGGAGAGCCACTAAACCGATATTTACCCCCCAGAGAATTTGCAGCGTCAATGGCCAATCTCCAGAAGTAAAGACTCTCAGCCCTCCCAGAGCGGGTGCCAGCAGCCATGGCAGCGCTTGTACCAGGACCAAAAAAGTGACATCTCCCCAGAGTTGAGCCTGATTTGAGGCATCTTTAAGGTCTAGAGACCGGCCCCACTCCCGCCAGGTTTCTTGCACTCCTTCATACATTCGGACCCGCAAAACCTCGCGACCATCCCAAAAGCCTACTTTTGCCCCCTGGGCGGCCAGATTCCGGGCCAGGGTAACGTCGTCACAGAAGGATCGGCTTGCGGTTTGGTAACCATTTACCTGCTCTAGCCAGGACCGCTTCACCATAAAGCACTGACCATTCGCCATTGTTCGTTGAGGATCAGCACTGCCGCTACCCGCAGGCCCAAAGCGATACACCAGCGTCATAAGCAAGGCTGGCTGCAGCCAAAATTCCCCGGCAGATTTCAATATGAATTGGGGGGCCAGAGACACTAGATCAAACCCATCCTGCTCCATATTGGCGATCAATGCTGAGACTAACCCTGGCTGGGGCTGAGTATCGGCATCAATCCCGAGAAACCATTGGGTCTTCGGTGAGCTGTGCCGAAAGCCAAAATCTAGCGCCCAGGGACGACCGACCCAACCGTTGGGCAACGGGTCATCTATCACCAAGCGCACACGAGAATCCCTTACCTGGTAGGCATGAACAATATCCTGGGTGCCGTCGGTCGATCGACTGTCTACAACCAGAATTTCCCTCACTTCTTGGCCCTGGCGGATCAACCCCTCCAGGCAGGGGCGGATTCTAGCAGCTTCGTTCAGGGTGGGGACAATGACGGCAACGGAGCCAACTTGCTCAGGGATAGTTGAGCCAGGCTGAACGGGAGGGCGTCGAAACGGACCCCTCAACAACCTTGACAGCAAGATAAAGAAAGCCGGAACCTGCATCAGTAGCAGGGCAAAGGCAGCGCAATAGAACCAGTCGGGATAGCCAGACAACTCAGAGGTCAACAAACGAACTTTGCCTACTTCACAACTACCTTGGCCGGGGCAACGGAGGACTCTACCGCCTGGGCCACGCTAGAGGCAGATTCTACAAGAGTGACAGAAGACCGTTGCTGCTGCTGTTTAGCCGACCAGTAACACCAAACCGCAGGGGTTACCCCAGTCACCAGACCCAAAGCGATGGGAACGTAGAAACCAGCCCCCAGGCTCATCACCAGGGCAAAGGCAAAATTAGCAATGTACACCACCAGAGGTAGGGTCAGCTCATCGGCCTGTAACGAGGGAACAACCTTAAAGCCGTACCATCCCAGGGTGCCAACCGTCATGAAAATGACCCCGGTGCCGAACCAACCGGCAAAGTTCTGATAGGGCATACCAAAGAACGCCCCCGGCTGATGCCAGTACCAAAAGGGTAATGCGGTCTGGCTCATGGCCGGGTCAAGAACAAAGTCCCAGGAGGTCAGTAGCGCTGCACCAATGGCAATTGCAAGAACAGACCGCCCCCAGAAGTAACGTCCAGGCCCCGTCTGGGACAACAAACCACCCCGAGCCAGCAATAGCGAGGACAGGCCCAAATAAAACCAGGACAGGGGAATTGTGAAGGGCACTAACCCGGCGACCTTATACCCCAAGCCATTGAGGTAGGTGTAATGACCAAAGGGGAACCCCGTACTGGTACCCAGCAGCTCACTAGCCAGGGAAATTCCGATGGCGGCTCCGGCAAATAGACCAAGGGCCTTGAAGCCCATGGTGCGGTATGCGAAAAGGCTCACGGCAATGGTGCCCAGCACAATGTAGCCAACGCCACCCCCCGCCATGCTCCAGCGAAACATCGTCTGCCCGGCGGGGATGTATTGCAAAATTTCGGCGTGGGGAACAACCCAGAGCAGCCCCGCCAAGCCAAACGCCATAGCGACCAGATGACCGTACAGACAATATCGCTCAACTTTAGTCATAGGATTCCTCATGGTTCTTCCCAATAGCATTTGCCGGGTAGCGCATTCACTTGCCCAGCTTCAAAGTAAACAGCAGAACCTGAAGCCTGCTTATGGCAGCTGGGTGGCGGCGATGCGAAGTGGGTACAAGGCTGTCTGCAACAGCCGATATTGCAATCCTGCCTTAAATCCTAAGTTTTGTAAACGTCAGCTTTGGTTCTGTTGCGATGTTACTTCACTTGCGAAAGATAATTTCCCTAGCAGTAAAGCATTGTAGTTCCCTGATATCAATCTTTTTAAGCTCGTCTACGGGTTGAACACCGTGTAGAAACTGGGAAAACCGGCTAAGATGACGGCAGAAAGGCTTGCTACCCAGCGCTATGGCTCGCATAACCATGACCGGCCCCCTGATTACCGTTCGCCCACTGCAATATCGGGACCTGGATGACTTGAAGCAGTGGGAGGTCGAAGATTTAGATGCTGGAGATGATGACTTAGCTCCGGCGGAGATTTTGTCGTGGTTGAGCTACCAGAGGCGATGGTACGGGCCACTCAAGCTGATGAGCTGGCTCCCTCAGCCCTTTCAGCAATCCCATGCCACCTTTGTGGCAGAGTCAAACCACATCCCTGTAGGGCTAATTCAGGTTTCTCCCTTTAATCGAACCCGCAGTACCTGGCAAGTCGACAACATCATCATTAATCGTTCTGCCGTTCAAAAAGCGACCGCCTCGGGGTTTATGGATGTCGGTTCGCGGCTGCTGCGTCACTGCTTTGAGGCAGTCTGGGAAGCTCGAACCTGGATGTTGGAAGTCAACGTTACTCACAAGACCGCTCTGGCACTGTATCGCTTCAATGGATTCCAGCCCCTGGCGCAAATTACCTACTGGTCTTTAATGCCGGAGCAGATTCAGCAGCTTGCCCAGCGCGATCCAGATTTGCCCAATCTACTACCGGTCAGTAATGCCGACGCCCAGCTGCTCTATCAGCTTGATACTGCTTCCATGCCTCCCCTGGTGCGTCAGGTATTTGACCATCAAATTCAAGACTTTAAGACCAACATCGTCGGTACCGCTTCGGCAACCGTGAGTCGGGTAGTTCATCAGCTGGAGATCGTTAGCGCCTATGTGTTCGAGCAGCAGCGCAAAGCGGCCATTGGCCATTTTCAGCTGACCATTTCAAGGGACGGCAAGCAACCCCACGAAGCGGATTTAACGGTTCATCCGGCTTATACCTGGCTTTACCCTGAGCTGATGACTCAGATGGCCAAAATTCTCCAGCCCTTTCCTGACCAGCCCCTACGTCTGACCTCCCTCGATTATCAGCCGGAGCGAGAAGAATACCTGCTGAACCTGAAGGCGGTTCCCGAGTCCCATGCCCTGCTGATGTCTCGCTCGGTCTGGCACAAAGTTCGGGAAGCAAAACCCATTTCCCTGGAAGGACTACAGCTTTCTGACATGCTCACCGGGCTCCAGCCCTCGGGCAAACCGGTCCCCGGTCGCATGACCTGGTCGGCTGAACGTTGGCAGGCCATTACCCGTCATCCTGACCTCAACGAGGATGGTAATTCCAAACCCCGGTTTCCCTCTCAAGATGCTGATTCATGAAGTATGTCTCGGCCCTGGGACTGGATATCGGGCGTAAACGAATTGGCGTTGCTGGCTGCGATCGCAGCGGTCTTATTGCCACCGGGCTGACTACCTTAGAACATTGCTCTTTTCGAGAAGTAGTCGAGCATCTGCAGGCTTTAGTCGAAGAACGCCAGGTTGAAACCCTGGTGGTCGGTCTGCCCTACACCATGGCAGGACAGGAAGGATTTCAAGCTCGACGGGTAAAAAAATTTGCCCAGCGTCTATCCAGGGCACTGAATCTGGACCTGGCCTATGTTGATGAACGTTTGACCTCCGTCGAAGCGGAACAGCTGATTCAGGCCGAACGCCGTTCTCCCTCCCGGAATAAGGCCTTGATAGATCGGAAGGCCGCCGCTATTATTCTGCAACAATGGCTGGATGACCAGAGAATCCGGTAACCATGATGGGATATTCTGATAACACTGGGGAAGCTACCCATGGCCAGTTCAAGCCGTTTTTTCTGCTGCCCCATTGCCAAGCCGACCTGTTCAGGTCAATTTTGTAGCTCAGAGCAGCCTCTATGGCGAACGAAGCCCAACCTTTTGACGATTCTGCCCTCGTTTTAACCGATGATTTTGGTCGGTTCTTACCCTGCCAGGTAGAACACCAGTTCCACATCCATGGACGTGAATATCTGCTGCTGCTACCCATTGATGCCCCGATTGAAATTTTCGCCTGGCAAACCGAAGACAGCGAAGACGGTGAAATGCTGGTTGATATCGAGGAAGAAGAAATTGACCAGGTTTTCTTGACCGCAAAAGCCGTTCTGGCAGAGCAAAACCTCATGCTACAACGTACCGCCATCACCCTCACTGCTGCCGGTGAACTCCCCGAAATGGGGGAAGATGACGCCCTGACCCTGGAAATTGAGGATGCGGACGGAGACGGACAAGCGGTCACAGAAGAGTTTCAAATTCTAGCCACCTGTTTTCACGAAGACGAAGAATATACCCTCTGTACGCCCCTAAATCCCCTCCTGATTTTTGCCTGCCGCAATGCCAAAGGAGACCTTGAGGTGGTTACCCCCGAAGATTTTCGGACTATTCAGAAAGAGCTAGAGGAAAAACTGTTCGATATGCTCGACGACTAGCTGCTCTCCAGAGGTTCGGGATCCTCCTCTCGCAAAATCGCTCACCACAATGCAGCTTTAATAAAATCTCTAAATCGTTACAATCTGGATAGCATTTCCATAGAGCGAGTTATGGCAAAAGGGTCTAGGTGGATTAAGTGGAGCTTTTGGGGATTAGTCGTTCCCGTAGCCACCGGGGTGGCTGCCTGGCAGGGATGGGCCTGGTGGAGTTGGGTCACCTCCCCGGTCTCAGCAGCAACCACTGATGCAGTCGAAGCAACTGCGGTTCAAATTGCCATTCCCACCGGAACGTCGGGACAACAGATCGGTCAAGACTTAGAATCGGCTGGTTTGATTCGCTCTGCCCTGGCCTGGAATCTCTGGTCCCGGTGGCAGGCGTTTCGCAATGAGGAGGGGGGCTTTCAGGCCGGAACTTACGCCATTGACCCGACCGCTTCCATGGTCGACATCGCTCAGGTGATCTGGGATGGACAGGTGCTACAGACCTCCTTCACCATTCCGGAGGGCTGGAATCTTGAACAGATGGCTGAAGCGTTTCAGCAGCAGGGTTTTTTTTCGGCCAGCGAATTTTTAGCCGCTACCCAACAAATCCCCCAAGACCAGTATCCCTGGTTACCGGATGACATTCCCCATTTAGAAGGATTTTTGTTCCCCGACACCTATCAGCTCCCGATGGATCAGATCACTGCCCCAGCGGTAGTTGACGTCATGTTAGACCGGTTTGAAACCGTCGCCTTACCGATCTACCAGGAAACTCCCGAGCCTAACCTTTCCCTCCTGGAGTGGGTTACCCTAGCCAGCATTGTTGAAAAAGAATCGGTCGTTCCAGATGAACGCAATTTGATTGCCGGAGTCTTTACCAATCGATTGGTCAGGGGCATGCCCCTGGGAGCTGACCCGACGGTAGAGTACGGTCTGGGTATCCGCCAGACCAAAGACCAACCCCTCACCTGGACCCAGGTTGAAACGCCTTCTCCCTACAACACTTACCTGAACCCGGGTTTGCCCCCCACTCCCATTGCTAGCCCTGGGCAAGCTAGCTTAGCGGCTACTCTGTCCCCTGAAGCAACAGACTATCTCTACTTCGTCGCCCGCTATGATGGCACCCATGTGTTTAGCCGTACTCTGGCCGAACATGAAGCAGCCCGGGACGAAATTCGAGCTAATCTGGATAATTAAAGCCTGTTCAAGCCCGGTAGGAAAATTTTGCCTGGGAAACGTCGTTGTTTTCGCACTGGGCTTAAAAGGAGGCCTGTTGAGTTTCCCCCTTAGTTCAGTCCCGTTTGGCATCAAGCTCCTGGGCTTAGCGTTTCGGGCTCAGGTCTCAAGCGGTTCTGCATCATCATGATTTTCAATCCATCCCTATTGCAACCTGATTTAGTACTGGGCGGCAACGTCCTCCAGCTTAATCCCGACATCTTGCGTCGCCATAACCTCGGCGGCCTGGTGCTGGATGTTGACGACACCCTGGTTCCCCTCCGACGGAGCGAAACTTTGCCCGAACTTTTGGAATGGATGCAGCCGATTAAATCGGTCGCCACAGTGTGGTTGGTCAGCAACAACGTCAACACTGCCCGGATTCAGCGCATCGCGTCATTCTTCGACGTTCCTTACCTGTCTAGTGCCCGCAAACCATCCCGACGCAAACTTAAGCAGGCGGTACAGGCCATGAACCTGCCTGTTCAGCAGGTGGCGATGGTAGGAGACCGACTATTTACCGACGTTCTCGCCGGTAATCGGGTGGGGATGTTCACCATTCTCGTCGATCCCATTCCGGCAGTCCTCGACCATCCAGCCCATCGGGGACCTCTGAGAACACTGGAAATAGCCATTTCCAAGTCGTTAGGGGTGAATTTGCTGCACTCGACTCCCGATAAGTTTTAGGCCCTGGGTTCAAGAACGTCCCATCCTGAGGAACGTCCCATCCTGAGGAACGTCCCATCCTGAGGAACGTCCCATCCTGAGGAATGAGGATTGTATCACCTCCCATTTTTGTAGGGCAGGCAGCTTGCCTACCTTTGCACAGCCGAGACAGCTATCCCACAGGATTGAATTCTGATTCCTCAGGGATTTTCCCATCCCCAACATCGTCCTGTCCCGTTCTCCCTGAGCAATTGCCCCAGGACTTGGTACCAAGGTCGGCCCCGGGTGAAACAAGGACATCAGCCCATCAGCCTGAGGCTGTCGTTGGTGAAGCGTCCCCAGCGAGGATGCTTCATTGGTTAGAAGCTCGGGTTAGAAGCTCGAGATTGGCTCTAAACCTGGTCCAAGTTTCTCCATGGGAAAATAAAGAAAAGATTACGAATATTACGGAAGGTGTTCCCCCCTGTCATTATGTAACTAAGGATAAATAAGGGTCACGTTTAATAAAGACCCTTTAAGATAATAAACTCCTAAATTAGGGGTACTGTTGCAGCCGCAGCGGGACCCCTAAATTTTTGTCTTTTGTAGAGATCCGTGAGTCGAGCCTTAACCATCGTTGTCAAAATTGGTACTTCCAGCTTAACCAGGCCAGAGTCTGGGCAGCTTGCCCTGTCTACGATTGCTTCACTGGTGGAAACCCTGTGCCAGATACGCCAGATGGGCCACCATGTTGTGCTGGTGTCATCGGGAGCCGTAGGAGTGGGTTGCCGTCGGCTCAACATGGCAGAGCGACCCAAAACCATTTCTTTGAAACAGGCCGTCGCTGCCGTGGGTCAGGGGCGGCTCATGCGAGTATATGACGATCTGTTTTCCTCCCTCAACCAACCGATTGCTCAGGTCCTCCTGACCCGTAGCGATCTGGTCCAACGATCTCGCTATGTCAACAGCTATCGCACCTTTCGCCAGTTAATACGGTTGGAAGTGATTCCCATCGTGAACGAGAACGACACCGTTGCCGTCGAAGAACTAAAGTTTGGCGATAATGACACCCTCTCGGCCCTAGTGGCCAGCCTGATCGGTGCCGATTGGCTATTTTTACTCACCGATGTAGATAAACTCTACTCCGCAGATCCCAGATATCATCCCGATGCCAAACCCATTCACCGCATCGAAAAATTAGAAGAAATCACCGCGCTGAAAGCTGTCGCAGGCCAGCGCAGTACCCAGTGGGGGACCGGCGGCATGGTCACCAAACTCGAAGCCGCCCAAATCGCCACGACCGCAGGTATTCAAACCGTAATCACCGACGGCAAGAAGCCCAGTAATATTTTGAGCGCCATAGCGGGGGAAGCTATCGGCACCCAATTTGCCCCTCATCCCTCTCCAAACCGGGGCCGCAAGCGATGGTTAGCTACCAGCCTGGTACCGGCAGGGCGGCTGTATGTCGATGCCGGGGCCGTCCGAGCCCTGGTTGAAGGAGGAAAATCACTGCTTGCAGCTGGAATTGTCGAAATTGAAGGGGATTTTGCCCCTAAAGATGCCGTTGTTTTATGCACCGTTGAGGGCAAAGAGTTAGCCCGTGGCTTAGTCAACTACGGGAGCTCTGATCTGAGAAAAATTCTGGGGCACCACTCCGATGAATTCCCCAAAATTCTGGGTTACTCCGGGGCCGATACCGCCGTTCACCGGGATAACCTGGTTCTAGCCAACCAGTACCGAGATATGCCACTGCCTTAGAAACCATCGGAAAACCTGGCAACCTCGAAGTTTTTAACCTGGTTCATCACAGAGCGCCCATGAACCCGGTGCTTCCCGAACATCTTCCCAGCCCTCTGGTTCATGGGGATAACCCTTGCAACTTGAATAACCTCAAACTAAGGGGATCCAAAGCTCATCAAATCTGCGCCTGACCGATTGGAAAACCGCTCTATGCCTTCGTCCTTGAGCTGCAATATGTTGAGCAGCGGATGAACAATTCGGTTCCCCTAAAATCTAAACATGAGCTGAATCTTTCATGCAGGATATTAAGATAAAGCCTAAAGCCGCCCCAAAACGTTAAGGGATTGATTTCATGGTGATGGCAGACAAATTAGCCGCCGATTGGCTGACTCGGCTTAAATCAGACAAGCCCGGACAGTCTGAGGCGGAATATCGTGGTGTCGTCAACTGGCTATTGGGAAATTCCCCAGAGAACCTTCAGACCCTAACTCCAGAAGATGCTGCTGTTGCCATGCGGGCAATGGAATATCGGTACCGGATCTTTGTGCAGCGGTACTGGAGCGTTAGCCCCGAAATGGGATACCGCCGCTTAATTAAACGGTTGAGTAGTTTATTTTTAGTCCGCAGTAAGGTCAGCACCTGGATTGCCCTGAGCCGAGATCGCCGCCGCACCGTAGTGGATGTGATTCAAGAAGTCATTCAGGAAATGATGCGCAGCGACCGGCACCTGGCCCAGCACTTCGAATGGATTGCCCAATGCACTTCCAATTCTCGCCTGCGAAATTTAATCATGCTGGCCAGCGTTGAAGAATATTGCCTGCGGCCCATACGCAACCAACCCCTGATCGTTTACCGCTTTGTCAATTACCTGAGGCGTAGCCAGAAAGGCGGCATGACCCAGGTGCCTACGGGAGAACTCATTCGATTAGTCTCTGAAGAAATCACGGGAGAAGAGGGCGAAGAATCCTTAAGTCTATTAGATATTCAGGCCCTGAGTCGCTATCAAGAAGAGCAAAGCCTGCTGGAACAAACCCAGCAGCGCAGTGATGTCAAAAATTCGTTCAAAACCTACCTTAGCCGTAACTTAGACGAAACCGCTGTGCAATGGCTGGAACTTCATCTAAAAGGGTGTTCCCAGGAATCTATCGCTCAGACTCTCAACCTGCCGATCCAACAGGTTTACCGACTCCGAGAAAAAATTAGCTACCATGCGCTCCGCATTTTCGCCCTCAGAGAACAACCCGCGCTGGTCCTGAACTGGCTGAAAACGTCCCTGCAAGAACACAACTTTGGCCTGACGGTTGCCCAATGGCAGGCCTTCTGGAACCAACTAAGCCTTGAACAGCAAGCTATTCTAAGTGGTTACCAGGAGGGAAAATCAGCAAAGGAAATTGCCAAAACCACGGGCCTGACGGTCAAACAGGTGCAGGGTCAATGGGTGCAACTTTATTTACAGGCCCAGGACTTGAGACGTTGAGCATACCTAAACCTTATCCAAGTCCAGAAGGGGAGTTTTTCCTGAGGGAAAACTCCAGGCTTCGAGCTGGGCTTGGTATAAAAGCCCAAGGGATACAATAAGTCTTCTTTCTAGAGGGGAGTATATTTGCCGATTTCCAATTTTGATGAATAGGATAAAGGTATCCAGATTTCAGGCAGACCCATGGTGAACTCAGACGCTCCATCGGACCCCTTATCAGGCCAAGCTAATTCCGGGTTAAGACCCGACTCTGAATCCGGGCCAGATTGTTTTGATATAGACCAGATGCTGTCGCTGGTTGATACCATTCTGCCCTTCGAGGCCTGCCTGTATTATCAGGTTTTACCCTTATCCCTCAGTTCATCTCACCTCAACCTGGGAATTGTTAACCCTGAAGATACTGCCGCTACAGACTACGTCAGACGCCAACTGGCTTATGTAAACTATTCTTTAGCCACCAGGCAGATTCCCTCTAACTGGCATCGAGATATGTTGTCGCATTATCTCAGCCACAAAGCCAAAACCAGAGCCAAAACCAAACCATCCCCCTCTGCCCATTCAAGTTCCCAGGCTCAGTCTTCAAACCAGCCTTCTAGCCCTTTGACCGCGACTGAACAAGCAACCTTTATTCTCGATAGTTCGACATCAATTCCTGCGGAGTATTATAGCGTTCCGACAGCAGCTCCCGATGAACAATCCGCCTCTAAACCAGCGTCTCAGTTGAATGGCTCGCGTCAGGGCCAGCTTAGACCAACTGCGAAAACAACACCTGCTGCCGCTCCCAAACCATCGGTAGCCAAACCGCCATCTTCCAACGCCAGGCAGAAGGAACGGCCCCAGCCCCTGGATTTAAACTTGCCAGTTGCCAAACAGCCCGTAAGTTTGGACACCTTGGGTAACCTGCCTCCCAAAGCCCTTACCCAGGCTCTGCTGAAACGAGTATTACAGGACGGAATCGGCAGACTGTATTTTGAACGCCGAGAAACCAGGGGCCGCATTTTGTGGAGTAAAGATGGCATTGTGCAGGCCGTTCTAGATGACCTGCCCCTACCGCTCTTCCAAAGTGTGATCAACGAACTGAAACAGCTGACCCATCTACCCTTGATAACAGCCCAAAAAACTCGACAGGTTGAAATTGAGCGCACCTATCGCCAAGAGCGCGTAGTCTTGCGATTTCGGCTAATTGCCAGCTCCCATGGAGAAGAAGCGACTCTGCAGGTGCTGCGGGGAGCAGCCCTAAAGTTTTATCAACAGCAGCAAATCGACCAGCTCGGTCAAGATGCCCTGACCTTTGCCCATCGCCTGCAAAGCCAGATTGACCAGATTCGAGATCGCGCCCGCCAGACATTTACCCTGGAAGGAGTCTCGGAAACAACCCTGACAACCATTAGCCACTTACTGAAAGACATTGATTCCGAGATCAATCAGCTCATTCAGCGGCACAACAAGCAATAGCACACTGTAGCGCTTAGCTATCTGCTTTAGAACCCCAGGAGCCTGTCAAACGACCAAAATTGACCTTAAATTCATCTAACCCCAGCCAGTTTCCTAAGCGATCCTCATCCCAGGAAGCCGAGAGCGCACCATAGCTCAGCCCCAACACCCCAAGCCCAAAACAGCCCAGGGTAGCCAGTAACACAAAATAAGACGGAAGCTCAACCACCTCATTAATCAGCAAAAAATAGCTGACAAAAAAGGTGAGCACCCCAGCAAAAGTAGGAACCCCAGAGAAAAGAATCATTCGCTTAAGCATGCGCCGACTGACAGCCTCTGGAATGGCGGCATCTTTAGCCTGGCTGGAAAGAGTTGCCTGACGAGTTTTGGCCTGATTGCGCTGCTTAGCTTTTGCTCCACTGCCCTTAGATGCTGCCTTGGCTTTAGACCCAGACACTTTAGACCCAGGCGAATTGTCGTCGCCTTTACGTTTGCCAGGCTCAAAGGGCAGAGACTTTCGTGAAGATTCGGGAGCCATAGGAATAGACTGATGACGACCTGGAACTTAAATTCCCTGATTTGCCCGTGACCTCATCAGCCAGCCGCTGCAGGTGCGGAATGCAAATCACCTTAGAAACCGTTAGCCGCGAATGCCCAGCTTTTGGATCAGGTTCCGGTAGCGCTCAGTGTCTTTCTTGAGCAAGTAGGCCATAAGGCGCTTACGCTGACCAATCATCTTAAGTAGACCACGACGGGAAGAGTAGTCTTTCTTGTTCTTCTGGAGGTGGGCACTGAGTTGGTTAATCCGCTCGGTAAGCATAGCAATCTGCAGATCAACGGACCCAGTATCGGTTTCGTGGATTTGATATTCGGCAATGAGTTCTTGCTTGCGCTCTTGCAACAAAGTCATGGGAAAGCTTGATTTGAATTGGTTAGATTTTACGTCAGGTCTATCACTATAACACAGTAACCCCCTACTGACTCAGCCAGGCAATGGCTTCGCGCATCCAGCTTTCGGCATCGGCAGACTTTTGCAGGGGGGTCTGACGGCTCACGGCTTGGAGGGCCTGGTAGATTTCAGACTGACTATATCCCAGGGCCGCTAACGTGGCTTCTACTTCTTCATGAACAGAGGGCGTCGGACCTCCAGCGGGCATCGGGGTCAGGCCGGTTTGCTGCCAGGCTTCAAGCTTGCTCTTGAGCTCTAATACAATTCGCTCTGCGGTTTTACTGCCGACCCCAGGGGCTTTAGAAATGAGGCGAGTATTACCGGCTACAATCGCCCGCACCAGTTCTACATCTCCCAGGGCATCCAGCAAAGCTAGAGCCATTTGAGGGCCAATGCCGCTCACCCCAATTAGCTGGCGGAATAATTCTCGTTCTTCTCGTTGGCTAAAACCAAAGAGAACAATCTGATCATCCCGAATTTGCAGGTGGCTGAACAACTGTATCACGTCCCCAATAGGGGGTAGGTCTGCCAGGTGGCGGGCGGCAACCTGCAGGTCATACCCGGCCTGGTTGACATCCAGAGTCACGATAATTTTGTGGTTGCCCGGCTTTTGGACATCGGCCAGCACCCCCTTGAGGTAGCTAATCATGACAAGAGTGTTTCAACGAAATCATCATCAAGCGGCTTGAGGGCGGTTTAAGGCCACGAGCTACGGCGCGGACATGGCGAGTCCGCTGTTTAAGCACCTGTTTAGATGGCATACTCTACACAACCATCATTTTTTTGTAGCGTCAGAGTCTTTGGCACGGGAGCGTTCTGACCGTTGTTCCGGTGAGGGTTGAGCGCCCGCACCGGGTTTGGGTTTGGGACGACGAGTTGCCGATGGAGGCGGGCTTGGGGTTGGGGCCTCGGGCTGCAGGTGGCTACGGCCATTTTGAATAATATGCAGCATTTGAGACAGCTGCTGCTCTACCTGCCCCAAAACTTGATCGGCATAGGCGTCGGACTCCTGTTGTATCATCGCCTGCTCAGATAGGGCATCTTGCCGCATAGATTCCCATTCGCGCTGGGCCTGTAGCTGCATTTGCTCGATGTCGGCCATCACCTGGGATCGCAAACTATCGCATTCCTGCTGAGCCTGGCTCTTAATCTGCTGGGCCATTTGCTCAGCCTGGCGCACAATGCCCAATTCGTCGAGCATTTGAGCCGCCTGTTGCTCTGCCGCGGCAACGAGATCTCCGGCATAGCGTTCAGCCTCGGAAATAATAGCGTTACGACGTTGCAGAATATCTATCGCCTGGCGAAAAGCCGGAGGCAAATTGAGCCGAATCGCGTCCAGCTGGTCCAGCAGCTGGTCTTCATCGATCATGGTGCGCCCACTGAAGGGAACCCGTGGACTACCCAAAATAATTTCTTCGAGCTTGTTCAGCTCCTGCTGAATATCTATATCTCCGACGGTGGGGACGAAACCGGACTGTCCGGCACCGTCGGTGGTGGATTCTGCAGCAGATCCATTTCTTTGGGCGGGAATTCGGGCTGGGTCTGGGCGTAGCATTGGCATACGTCTCGCGCTACATGATCAGGAACAAGATGACCGATGGGGCCGCCAAAGCGGGCAATTTCTTTAACCAGACTACTGCTGAGGAAGCCATATTCAGTAGATGTTGCCAGAAACAGGGTCTCGATGTCATCGGCGAGGGTTTTGTTGGTATGAGCCATTTGCAGCTCTTTCTCAAAATCTGAGAGTACCCGCAACCCCCTGAGCAAAACCTTAGCCTGATGCTGATGAGCATAGGTAATGGTCAACCCATCGTAGTAGTCAACATCGACATTATGAAGATGGATCACCGTCTGCCGAATTTGTTCTAGCCGCTGTTCAATTGGGAACAGGGGAACTTTATTGGGATTACTGGATACCAGAACAATAACCCGTTCAAATAGGCGACTGCCACGGGAGATAATGTCTAAGTGGCCTAGGGTAATCGGGTCAAAGCTGCCAGGATAAAGCGCAATCAAACCAGCATATTTTTGTACCAATGAAGCGATTATAGCGGACTTAGCTGGCCTGTAGTTTTTTCAGATAAATTCGGTCGCAACGGGGTGTTTCTACCCCGGTGGCGGGCAAATAGCCGGATGATTCGTAAAGTCGGCAGGCTTCCTTTAAGACCGAAGCAGTTTCAATCCAGATGTGATGAAAGCCTCGCCGTTGAATCTCGGTTTCTAAGCAAGCCAGGAGATATCGCCCCAGCCCCTGACCTCTTACCTGAGGCAGCAGATACATTTTGCGAATTTCTACCGCCTTTTCGCCTCGGCTGACCGGATAATACCCGGCTGTACCCACCAGAACCTGGTCATGCTCTACAACCCAAAAAGCCCCTCCGGTTTGCCAGTAATGGGTTTCGACATCAAAGGCATCCTGATCGGTAGCATCGGGTTCGCAGGACAATCCATATTCTTGTAAAACTTCCCCAATGAGAGCTATAGCCGCTTGACGATCTTGAGGCTGCCAGGCCCGAATTGCAAAATTTCGGTAGGTATCGCGGTAATTCGGTTGAGTCAGCATAAATTCCAAATGCGCTTCCAGAGCAGAAATTCCGTCATGCAACGGCAGTTCAGATCTATCTCAGATATAAACTAGCTATGGATTCTAGGTTCAGGATGCAGCCTGGACAGAATTTGGCTTTCAACCCGAGCCAGTTCTTCAAGTCGAAGATTCACCTGTTGAGGGTCACAGCGATTGCAGGCCAGCACCCAGTAGATGCCGTAGTGGCGAGCCTCAGAGGCCATCAACCCCCGATAAAACGCCGCTAGTTCAGGGTTGGGACAGTGTTCTGCCAACAGGCCAAGTCGCTCGTGGCTGCGGGCTTCAATGAGGGCAGAAACCAACAGCAGATCTAACTGGCGATAGGGCTCGTCGCGCCGTACCTGTTCCCGCAATCTGGCTCCGTAGGGAGGTGGCGGCAAAGGACCGAGGGGAACCTGTCGCCGTTCCAACCACTGATTCACCTGCTCGAAATGGGTGAGTTCTTCCTGGGCAATCGCCGTCATGGCCCTGACCAGTTCGGCATCTGACGGATATCGGTTGATCAAACTCAGGGCCACCCCTGCGGCCTTGCGCTCACATTGAGCATGGTCCAGCAAGACCAGATCTAAATGGGCCAGGGCTTGCTCGACCCAGGCAGGAGAGGTAGGAGTTTGGAGAAACTTAATGGTGGCGGGGGCCGACGTCATAGGGCTCCTGGGTCGAGCGAAGCGTTCAGATGACAGAACTCTGCGGGAACAGCCTGATATGTCAACCTTACACTAAGGAATGGGGATTCAATAGCGTTGGATAGCCGTCTCGGCTGTCCAAGAGCAGGCAAGATGCCTGCCCTCCAAAAATTGGATGTTATAAAATCCTCATTCCTAAGCTTAGGCTAGCGGCGCGTCTTAAACGGCCTAAACGTCGGTCTTTTTAACAGCTTCTTTTTGACGATTTAAATAATTGATCAGGGCCTCTAACCCGAGGCGATAGCTGTCGACGCCAAAGCCAGAAATTTGCCCTACTGCTACGGGGGCAATGTAAGAATGGTGGCGAAAGGGTTCGCGTCGGTGGATATTACTGAGGTGAACCTCTACCGTGGGCAGGTCGACGGCTGCGATCGCATCTCTCAAAGCCACACTGGTATGGGTATACGCCCCTGGATTAATCAAAAGCCCATGTTTCTGGTTCAGCGTGGCTTGAATACAGTCAACCAGAGAGCCTTCGCTATTGGACTGAAAAAACGAAACCCTTACCCCCAGCTGTTGGGCCAGATCCCGCAATTCCTCGTTGATAGAATCCAGGGTTTGGTGACCATAAATTTCTGGCTCTCTCAGCCCCAACATATTAAGGTTAGGACCATGAATGATCTGAATGTCGAACACGGGACGCGCAAGCAAACGATTGATTGGCCAGAGGCATCATACCCTGTAGCAGACGGGGAATGGACCGCCAGCTACAAGAATTCCCCCAAATAAAAAGATTCAACACTAACCACAACCACCAATCTACTTTTGGATGATGGTTGCACGCTGAATCAATCGAGAGATTCTAACTTTAGATTGTATGCTCGCCTTTGCAGTTGAACAGCCTTTGCCGTGACTCTTACCGTCTTGGTTCATCAACAGGAATAGGGATCAACTCGGGCTCTTGCTGAGGCTCGGGTCCAAATAAGGTATCAATTACCTTATCTACCCACTCACGCAGTTTTTCGAGAGCCTTTTCGATGTAATCCATTAGGACAAAACTCCTTGCTGGCATACGCTATCTCGGAAGGCTTCCCCGAGACAAATCCCAAGTTAATCGTCGGGATCACGCTTTTTACATAACCCCATCATAACCAATCGGAGCAAATGATCAAGGGACCCATCGACAGAAATGGCGGGTTGAGAAAAAATTTCAGGTTCTTTTTATGGGACTGTACTCCCCATTGAGCAGTCGTCGCCGCAGGTGATCTAAAGCCGAACAGGCGCTTAAATGCCGGACCCAGCCACGGCCTCGAAAACTAGCGAAGTGGTGCTCAAAACTGTAGACCTGTCCTTCTGGCGTAGCTAACCCCAGGTAGACCAAACCCACCGGCTTGTCGGCGCTGCCTCCCCCAGGACCAGCAATACCGGTAATACTCAAAGCCCAGTCAGTCTGCAAGCTGGCTTTTGCCCCCAGGGCCATTTGTTCAGCCACGGTGCCGCTAACGGCCCCCTGCTGAGCAAGAGTTGCTGCGTCAACCTGCAGTAAATTCACTTTCACCTGATTGTCGTAGGCAATGATGCCGCCGTGGAAATAGGCAGAACTGCCGGCTACGGTGGTTAACATATGGCCCAAACCACCACCCGTACAAGATTCTGCCACCGCTAGAGTTTGTCGGCGCTGCAACAGCAAATCGCCCACCACTGTAGCCAGAGTGTCATCATCCGTGCCATAGCAGTCTGCCCCCATCAGGGCTTTGATTCCCATTTCCACAGGCTGAATCAGGTCGAGGGCAGCCTCACGGGTAATGGCTTTGGCACTAATGCGGAGTCTGGCTTCTCCCTTACTGGCGTAGGGCGCTACAGTGGGATTGCCCTGGCTCAGAAAATCCGCCGCCCGTTCTGCCATGGCCGCTTCACTGATGCCCCAAAACCGCAGTATGCGGCTGACGATGGTGTCTTGAACCCAGCCGTTGGCCTGCAGGTAAGGTACCGCGGTTTCTCGCCACATGGTCTGCATTTCTTGAGGCACGCCGGGGAAGGTCATTAGCACCAGGCCGGGGCGGGGTTCCCAAATCAGCCCTGGGGCGCTGCCCTGGGGGTTGGGCAAAGTTACAGCACCCTCCGGCAGGAGCGCTTGTTTGCGATTGCTGGGGGACATAACCCGACCCCGGCTGACAAATTTTGCCTCGATATCCGCCAGAATTTCAGGGTGCTCTACCAGGGGAGCACTAAAAAAATCAGCCAGGGTTTCGGTGGTCAGGTCATCTGGGGTTGGACCTAAACCCCCCGTAAATAAAATCAGCTGCGACCGTTCGCAGGCGATGGCAACGGCCTGCTTGATGCGGGTCGGGTTATCGCCCACCACAGACTGGTAATAGTGGGGAATACCTAGAGCGGCAAGTTCTTGGGCTAAAAATTGAGCATTGCTGTTGAGAATCTCTCCTAACAGCAACTCAGTACCGATGCAGATGAGTTCGGCGCTTCTGGTCATGCAACATTGCTCATTTCATGGCGGAACAGTGTCATTATGACGGAATTACGACCCATGACATCGCAAATCAGGGGACAGGCCCCCTCCCTCATTGACTGAATCTATGACAACCCCTATCAGGCAGCACATTCCCTGGACTGCCCCCCTGTTGAAGCTGATCATGGGGGGCCTGATTGTACGTACTCTGGTTGCGATCTGGTTATTTCCGGGCTTTGACGAAGCTTACTACTACCTCTACAGTCGCCATCTGTCGTGGAGCTATTTCGACCATCCGGCGATGGTGGCGTTAACGACCGGGGTGGGCTGGTGGCTCACGGGCATTATTTCGCCATTGACCATTCGCATTGGGGCTTTGCTGCTGTACTGCCTCAGCCTGTGGCTGCTTTATCGGGTGGCTACCCGAATGTTTTCCCCCGCCGTGGGCCAAATGACCATTGCCCTGGTCACGCTGATGCCATTGTTAACCCTTGGCTTCGGCATTCTGACCTCCCCCGATAACGGATTGATCTTCTTTTGGAGCGCCACGCTGCTGGTCGCTGCCTGGGAGTTTTTTCCCCTCAATAGTGGTTATCTTCGCCATGGCTGGAACAAAGAGACTTACACCCCCTCCTGGCGACTGGCCCTACTGGGAGTTACCGTGGGCCTTGCCTGCCTGAGTAAGTATCACGGGTTTGTGCTGGGCCTCGGTCTGGTGGGGTTTTGTTTGACCTGTTCTCCCTATCGCAGGGCCTTGATGTCGCCATGGACCCTCGTCGCCCTACTGCTCTTCATCATCACCCTGTTTCCCCTCTGGTACTGGAACAGCCAGCACGACTGGATTTCGTTTCGGTTCCAGCTCCTTATGCGGTTCGATGGTGACGGCGGCGGCAGTTCGTTTAGCCTGCTGCAGATGGTCGGCTACTGGCTGATTTCCATTGCCTATCTGTTTCCGCTGCTGGGATTTCCCCTATGGTGGATAACCTTTCGGGAAATGTTTAGACAGCTTCAGTTCTATCGCTCTCCTACCCTGTCGTGGGACGAGGCCAGGGAACACCATCAACGGTTCCTGATCCTGTGGCTGTCCTTACCTATCATGATGGGCTTCACGCTACTGGGGGGAAAGCAGCAAATCTTTCCGGCCTGGCCTGCTCCGGGCTATTGGGGCATGTCTATTCTGCTGGCGGCTCAGGCGGTCACCTGGCAGCGACAAAGCCCCCGACTGGTCCGACGATGGCTGTGGGGGTCAGGATTATTTCTAGTTCCTCTACTAGCAATCGCCCTCCTGCACCTGCAGCTGGGTCTCCTGCAACAGCCGGGAAATTACTCCCTCTTTGGGGGCTTCGTACCGGTAGAGCAGGATGGCTCAACGGAACTGATCGACACCGGCCAGCTTAACCGCAGCATAGCCGCTGCACCGGCGGTGATGGCCGCCTTGAACCATGCAGAGTTTGTCTTTACGAATGAGTACTACCTGGGGGGCTATCTAGACATGGCGATTCATCCCCTCGTGGATGTGCCGGTAACCGCGTTCAGTCAGGACCCGCGCGGCTTTGCGTTCTGGTTTAATCAGCAGGACTGGCTGGGGGGCGATGCGCTATATATTACCCTCGCTCGTTTTGTCGATGACCCAGCCATCCTTGAAGCATATGAGCCCCTCTTCGACTCCATTGAACCCCTGACCACCCTTTCTCTGGAACGGGGGGGCGAAGTGACGGAAACCTTCTATATCTTCAATGCCCGTGGTTTTCAAGAAACCTATGAGTATCCTTACTGAGCAACTTTGTCTAAGAGTGTTCCAGCGAAATCATCATCCAGCCGCTTGAGGGCGATTCAAGGTCATTAGCTCTTACGAGGGCATAGCAAGCACCATATCTGGATAACTTTTTCGATGGGATACTCTAAGGCTATGGGGGGAAGTTGCTACGGAAAAGGGGCAGGTTGCGCACTGGACTTGGTAACTAGCTATCGGGAGCGTTGCCGCAGTCGCCAGCCGGTATAGCTGAGTAAAGCCGTTGCCCCCAGGGCGTAGGCTACCCCACTGGGCATACCAGAGAAGGCCAGGGCCAAACTACCGGCCCAGAGGGTAAGGACATAGATGAACAGAACGGTTACCCGATGAGAAAGCCCCGCCTGCAAAAGGCGGTGATGCAGGTGCCGCTTATCGGCAACGAAAGGCGACGAGCCACAACGGAGCCGATCAAGAATGACAGCTGACATATCCAGAATAGGGACTGCCAGAATTAAATAAGGGAGTAGAACCGCAGCCGTAGTCACGGTTTTTACCAGACCAATCACCCCGACCCCGGCCAGGGTGAACCCCATGAAATAAGCCCCGCCATCTCCCATAAAGATTTTGGCCGGGTTAAAGTTATAGCGTAAAAAGCCCAGAGAGCCACCCGCTAACGCCGCCGCAATTAACGCCGCCGCCGGTTGGTTCATGAACAAACTCACCACCAGCATAATGATGGCAGCAATTCCCGATACCCCAGCCGCCAGACCATCTAAACCATCAATCCAGTTAATGGCGTTGGCCATACCCACCAGCCAAAGCACGGTTACCGGCAGGCTGACAAAATTAGGCAGCTGAGTTAGCCCATAAAGGGGAATCGTTAAAAAGTCGATACTGACGCCCACATGCCAGGCGATGGCGGCAACGATAACCTGCATCAGCAGACGGCTAAAGGCCGACAGCCCAAACAGATCATCCATTAAGCCGATTAAAAAGAACGCCAGACCGCCGATGGTTACCCCCCAAATTTGAAACTCCTCGGGGGGAGCCAGATGCTGACCGGTGCCGTCGATGAAACCGCCCGTCACCCAGACCAGTAGTAGCGATATCAGGGTGCCTAAAAATATCGACACTCCCCCCAGGCGTACCATGGGCTGATTGTGAACTTTGCGGCCCCCTGGCAGATCTACCCGACCACTTTTTAGACCAATTCGGCGCACGATGGGCGTTGTCAGTAGTACAACCAAGGCGGAAATTACAAAGGCAAAAAAGTGATACAGATGAAATGGCATCTGAACTCCTGGCTGACAAACCCTGTAGAACGTTTATTTTGCCGTCAATTCAATGCCTCAGGTACAACCTCAGCCCAGAGCCAACCTAGATGACCCCCAGCCGGATAAATTGCAGCCCAGCAGCAAGAGATTCGTCACAGACCCCAACGCATTTGAGCGGTGGTCGTCCATAGGATAGGCGAACTTTTAACGATAAACAAAAACTCCATGCAGATTATGACAGATCATGAAGGGATTACCTTCCTCTCTGACCGTATGCATGGAGTTTTTTTTCAAGTTTGAAGTTGTCGCAAAAATTTTCCCTTAAACCAGAGCGGGCACCCGGTCACCCAGGTGAGGATACAGGGGGAAACGCTCACAGAGGGCAGCGACCCGATCCAGACACTGCTGCTGAACTCCTTCATCTTCAGGATTCAAGAGCCGGTCAGCAATAATGTCACCAATGAGGGCGAACTCATCGGTTCCCATGCCTCGAGTTGTCATCGCCGGAGAACCAAGCCGAAGACCGCTGGTGACAAAGGGAGACTCAGGATCGAAGGGAACGGTATTTTTGTTAGCGGTAATGTTGACACCGCTGACCAGCTTATCCGCCAGCTTACCGGTCATGCCAATGGAGCGGAGATCAACCAGCATCAGATGGTTGTCTGTGCCGTTAGAGACCGTCTTCAGCCCCCGTGCCTGCAGCTGAGCCGCCAAACGCTGAGCATTTTCGATAACCTGGGCGGAATAGTCGCGAAATTCGGGCCTGAGGGCTTCTCCGAAGGCAACGGCTTTAGCCGCAATCACATGCTCGAGAGGACCACCCTGGGTACCCGGGAATACAGCTTTATCAAACTTTTTGCCCAGTTCAGCATCGCGAGTCAAAATGAGGCCACCGCGAGGTCCCCGTAGAGTTTTGTGAGTGGTAGTGGTGACCACATCACAGTGGGGAATGGGGTTGGGATGAACACCTGCCGCCACTAAACCGGCGATGTGGGCGATATCAGCCAGCAGATAGGCTCCTACCTCGTCGGCAATGGCACGGAACTTCTCAAAATCGATGATGCGGGGATAGGCGGAATAGCCACAGATAAGAAGCTTGGGACGATGCGCCAGCGCCAGCTCCCGAATCTGATCAAAGTCAAGCTGCTCGGTTTCCTGGTTTACCCCATAGTGAGCCACCTTAAACCACTTACCGGATACGTTAACCGGCGAACCGTGGGTCAGGTGGCCACCGTGGGACAGGTCCATGCCCATGATGGTGTCGCCGGGTTGCAGCAGAGAGAGAAAGACGGCAAAGTTGGCCTGGGCACCAGAGTGAGGCTGTACATTAGCATGGGCCGCACCGAACAGTTCTTTGGCGCGGTCGATGGCCAGCTGTTCAGCTTCATCGATAAAAGCACAACCGCCGTAGTAGCGCTTACCGGGAAGGCCCTCAGCATATTTGTTCGTCAGCACAGAACCCTGGGCCGCCATGACTGCCGCTGAGGTAAAGTTTTCACTGGCAATCAGCTCCAGGTGATCGCGCTGACGCTGCAGTTCTTTTTGAAGAATGCCAGCCAGGACAGGATCAGATTGGTTGAGAAAATCGAGATTGGTTTGAGGCACAGGCAGGGCTCCCAACGACCATCGTTTGAAAAAGGGCAGAACTCTTATTCTATCGAGGTTGACTTGAAAAGGAAATAGCAATTATTTCCCAGCTCTGGGATGCAGGGGGTTTTCTAGAGAACCCATGAAAATGTTACGGATTGCAACATATAATTTAATAATTAAGACTGTAATCAGTGAATTTCTTATCGAGGGATTAAATAGGTCATGCGCGTTGCGATCGCAGGAGCAGGACTAGCCGGGCTATCTTGTGCCAAGTATCTGGTAGATGCAGGCCACACGCCTATCGTTTACGAGCGTCGGGATGTACTGGGCGGTAAAGTCGCCGCCTGGAAGGATGAAGACGGTGACTGGTACGAAACCGGGCTGCACATCTTCTTTGGGGCTTACCCCAACATGCTGCAGCTGTTCAAAGAACTCGACATTGAAGATCGACTGCAGTGGAAGCAGCACACCATGATCTTCAATCAGCCCACCAAGCCCGGCACCTACTCCCGCTTCGACTTCCCGAATCTGCCCGCTCCCATCAACGGTATCGTCGCCATCCTTCGCAATAATGACATGCTCACCTGGGGCGAGAAAATTCGCTTTGGCCTGGGTTTGCTACCCGCCATCATTCGCGGACAAAAGTATGTCGAAGCAATGGATGGTTTATCGTGGACCGACTGGCTGAAGCAGCAGCGCATTCCCGTGCGGGTTAATGATGAAGTCTTCATCGCTATGACTAAGGCCCTCAACTTCATCGGCCCTAACGAAATTTCTGCCACCGTCATTCTCACGGCCCTGAACCGCTTTTTACAGGAAAAGAACGGCTCCAAGATGGCCTTTCTGGATGGCTCCCCCACTGAGCGGCTGTGTCAGCCCCTGGTGGATTACATCACCGAGCGGGGCGGCGAAGTCCACCTCAACGCGCCCCTCAAAGAAATCGAACTCAATGACGACAATTCCGTCGCGGGTTTCAAAATGCGTGGCCTGGATGGCGCTGCCGATTGGCACGTTAAAGCCGATGCCTACGTTTCCGCGATGCCAGTGGATCCTTTCAAAACCATCGTCCCCCAGCCCTGGCGCGACATGGACTACTTTCAACTGCTCGATGGGCTAGAAGGGGTGCCGGTGATCAACGTCCACCTCTGGTTTGACCGCAAGCTCACGGATATTGACCATCTTCTATTTTCTCGGTCGCACCTGCTCAGCGTGTATGCCGACATGAGCAATACCTGCAAGGAATATGCCAATCCAGACAAATCAATGCTGGAATTGGTTTTGGCTCCAGCCAAGGACTGGGTAACCAAGTCAGACGAAGAGATTGTGGATGCCACCATGACTGAGCTGGCCAGGCTCTTCCCCCAGTACATTCCCTCCCCGGCCCAGCTGCTGAAGTCGAAGGTGGTTAAAACGCCTCGTTCTGTCTACACGGCCACCCCCGGACGACAGGCCCATCGGCCCAACCAGCGTACTCCCATCCAGAACTTCTATCTGACTGGGGATTACACCATGCAGCGCTATCTAGCCAGCATGGAAGGAGCAGTTTTGTCCGGCAAGCTGACAGCTCAGGCCATCGCTCAAGATGACGCCGCCGGACTGACACCAGTGGCCGCCTCAGCCGCTAAAGTTATTGAGGCGGCTTAAAGCCCATCACAAATCCGCATAACGACGGACTTGACCTATCAGATCTCGGTTTTGAGACATTCATGGCCCAAAGCGGATTTATTGCACGGTTTCAACTATTTTTCCAAAGTTGCGTGCAGTTATGAGAGGCTAGTCTAAGCAGATTTACCGTTGTCGGTTCGAGACTTATTTTCTCCAGTTTGGGATATTAATGCTGCAACTGACTGATTCTCCCCCCCTCCAATCTCTGTCCTCTATTGAGGATGCCTACGAGTTATGCCGTCAGGTAACGGCGAAATACTCTAAGACCTTTTACATGGGCACCATGCTCATGGCTCCGGCCAAGCGTCGCGCCATTTGGGCGATCTACGTGTGGTGCCGCAGGACAGATGAATTGGTGGATGGACCCCAGGCGCAGTTCACCAGCGAAAAGACCCTGGACCGCTGGGAATCTCAGCTGGAGTCAATTTTTGCGGGCTACCCGGTGGATGATGAGGATGTCGCCCTGGTAGATACCCTGGAACATTTTCCCCTGGATATCCAACCTTTTCGCGACATGATTGCCGGACAGCGAATGGACCTGCATCGCTCTCGTTACGAGACGTTTGAGGATCTTTCCCTCTACTGCTATCGGGTTGCAGGGACGGTAGGGCTGATGTCTACAACCGTCATGGGGGTCGATGCTCAACTGCAGAGCGCCCCCTGGAATCCGCCGGGTCAGCCGGATCCGACAGAGCAGGCTGTGGCTCTGGGTATTGCCAATCAACTGACCAACATCCTGCGAGACGTGGGCGAAGATGCGCGACGAGGCCGCATTTATCTGCCGTTAGAAGACTTGAAGCGCTTTAACTACTCCGAATCAGACCTGATGAACGGCGTGATTGATGATCGCTGGCGTCACCTGATGCAGTTTCAGATCACCCGTGCCCGCCAGTTCTATACCGATGCAGAAAAGGGAATTAGCCTGCTCAGCCCCGATGCCCGCTGGCCGGTCTGGTCTGCCCTGGCGCTGTATCAGCAAATTTTGGATGTAATTGAAGAAAACGATTACAACGTCTTTAATAAACGGGCATTCGTTCCGTCTTTCCGGAAGCTGCTGACTCTGCCGGGGACGTTGTTGAAGTCGAGGGTGCTTTAGAAGGGAGCGAGAGAGGGAGGGAGCGAGAGAGGGAGGGAGCGAGAGAGGAAGCGAGAGAGCAATGATTGAGTGATGGTGAGAGGTGAGGAGCCTAACCGATACTCACTGGGGAATGCTTTTGAATTTAGGGCTTTTAGCATTCTGAGGGGTGCAACGTTAAGATATGTGTAGTGCTATTACTGAAAGCTCCCCACACGAATCTATGAGTTTTACTTCCTCAACTGCCCCGGTTCAAGACAGCCAAAATCTAAACACAGCTGATTCCTGGAAAATCAACCTGCTCTTCGACGGAGACTGTCCCCTGTGCGTGCGGGAAGTGAACTTTCTGAGGAAGAAAGATAACGGTCGTGGCTGGGTGAAGTTTACCGATATCGCAGATCCGGCCTATGCACCCGAGGAAAACGGTGGCGTGGACTTTGAGACTGCCATGGGTCGCATCCATGCGGTGATGGCGGATGGCACGGTGTTGAAAAATGTTGAGGTGTTTCGTAAAGTCTACACTATTCTGGGCGTTGGCTGGATTTACGCACCGACCGGGTGGCCGATGATCGGACCTATTGTAGATTGGCTGTACGGAGTCTGGGCGGACTGGCGCTTAGCCCTGACCGGACGTCCCAGTCTGAAAACGATTCTTGCGGAACGAGAGCAGCGGCAGAGCGAAAATTGCGCAGACCGCTGCCGGGTTTAGACCAGGGGAAAATTCGCCGAACACTATGCCCCACATGCAGGTGCTATGTTCCGCTAGTTCTTCCAAGGTTGTGGAAACTCAAATACAGACTATTCAAAAATCCCGTCCGGAGTTAGGCCAAAATCCGGCACTAAAGTTGATTGAAACTTCTCTGCCCCTTGGTACACCCTGTCTTCGTAAAGACCGCTAACCCAGGTGCAAAGGGTGATTTGCTTCAGCTCCGGATCAACGATCCAATATTCGGCAATGCCGCGGGCGGCATATTCGGTGTGCTTGTAGCGGTAGTCTCGTTCGCGGTTCGCCTGGCCGGGGCTGACTACTTCTACCACTAAGGCCGGGGGAGGCATGTCTCGGGTAATGGTGGCGCGAGTCGCACCGCTTACGGCAACTTTCGATTCTTCGGTATGAACGAGCAGATCGGGGATACGACCGGTGGCCCTTCTGCCGGTAACTTCTATTTCAGTCCCCCATACCACCAGTTCAGCGGGAAAATGCTTGATCAACTCCAGAAACAGCTTGCGGGCTATCCCGATGTTCTCGTCACTTTCTGGCGGCATCTCCACTAGCACTCCGTTCTCTAGTTCATAGCGGGTGTCTGTACCGTCGTCATAGGCCAGATGGTCTTCGAAGGTGAAATATTTTGAAGGCGATGAGACGGATTGGCTCATGGAGGGGATCTCTGTTCTCGGGGAGGCAATATGCTAATCTTAGCGAGATTTTTTTTGCCTTCCGTTAATCATGCCTGGCTTAGAGCTCTTAACTCACAGCGCTTTGATGCCTCGCATCAGTCCCTGGCAAACGTAAGTTAAAAAGTCTAAGTCCAGTGTTTCCAGTTTATCGGTGGGCTGGTGATAGTGGGGATTGCGCAGGTCAGCAGTATCCGTCACCATGATGGCCGGATAACCCAGGTCCCAGAAGGGGGTATGGTCGCTCCGGCGGGTATCGGGCACGATGCGTCCTTGATCTATCACGGGAAGCCACTGGCTGCGGACTCCTGCAGTACGAAAGCTCCACCAGAGACGCATCATGGCCGGAATAGTTTGCCACTGGCCAATTAAGGCAATGAAGTTGCCCTGGGTAGGGTAGATTTTTTGCAAAGCCTCTGAGGGGTAGCGTTGAGAATTGGGCGAAGAGTTACAATATCCCAACATTTCCAGAGATAGCATCAGGCGAAGAGTTTCCCCTTGGTGGTGAAGATGCTGGGCATAGGCGCGGCTTCCGGCCAGGCCATACTCCTCCAGGTCAAAGGCGACGAGGCGAACAGGGGAACGTGCCGGAGCATCTTTGATGGCCCTGGCAATTTCTAACAAAGCGGCAATGCCGGTGCCATTGTCGTCTGCCCAAGGGCAACCGGGCACCGTGTCGTAGTGAGCACCGATCAAAATTGGAGGACGGGTAGGCGCGGTACCTGGCAGGTTCAGGATCCAGTTGGTGTGCTGCTGTCCCTGAGCGGTGAAGTGAAATGGCTCAACTGCGCCCCACTGGGATAGTTCCTGCTGGATATAGTGGGAGACAAAAAAGTGGCCAGCAGAGGAAAAGCCGGGGCTGCGATCGCGCACCACCTGTTTGAGATGCTCCAGCAGCCTGTCCTTAAGCCGGTCGAACTCAAAATTTGACATGGCCTGATGAACCTAGTCAGGTTTTTGCAGGTCTCTGGCCACATTTGCCAACTGCTTGCGGGGTAGGAAGCGAGTCGCGAAAGATAGCAACTTGTTACTGAAGCCATGGACGGCGACCGCTTCGCCTTCCATCATGGCTTTGTAGCCGTATGCCGCCACTTCGGCGGCGGTGGGAAGCTTACGCCCTTTCACCATTTTGGCCTCCCCCATGTCGGCCCGTTCCTGAAACTCAGACGCGGTAGGGCCGGGGCAGAGGGTGGTGGCGGTAACGCCGGTGCCGTCAAGTTCGCCTGAGATCGCTGATGTGAAGGACAGCACGTAAGCCTTTGTGGCGTAGTAAACCGCCATGTAGGGTCCAGGCAAAAATGCTGCCGTGGAGGCCACGTTCAAGATGCGCCCCTGCTTCTGCTCAACCATGGCTGGCAGAAACAGACGGGTTAGATGGGTTAGAGCCACTACATTGAGCTGCAGCATGGCCTCTTGCTTATCCCAGTCTGACTGGGTGAAGGTCACGACATCCCCAAAGCCAGCGTTGTTTACAAGGGCGTAGAGGGTCTGCCCTAATCCCTGAGTCCACTCAAAGAACTGTTGGCGAGTGGGAGGGTCGGTGAGATCTCCCTGGTAGGTCCAGACCTGGACTCCGTGGGCCGATTCCAGCTTTCCCTTGAGGTCTTTCAGGCGTTCTTCCCGGCGGGCGATCAGAATCAGGTCATGCTGATTCGCGGCACAGACTGTTGCCAGTTCATAGCCAATTCCGCTGGAAGCTCCGGTAATTAAGACTGGACGCCCCATGGGATCTCCTTTATTCAAGACGAAGAGACAGTTGGCTCAATGCTAACGAATCCAAGTCAAGGCGTAGGGGCGAAGCATCTGGACAGAAATTTTTGAGCAGTCCCGCCGATTTTTTTCCCGTAGGGGCGAAGCATCTGGACAGAAATTTTTTGAGCAGTCCCGCCGATTTTTTTCCCGTAGGGGCGAAGCATCTGGACAGAAATTTTTTGAGCAGTCCCGCCGATTTTTTCCCAGATGCTTCGCCCCTACGGATGCCTCTATCCTCTGATTTGAACCGGCATGACCAGGTAGGTCATTTTGGTTTCTCCCAGGGGTAACATCACCGCCGGGCTGGTGGCGGCATTGCACTGCATTTGCACTTCGTTACTGTCAAAGGCTTTGAGACCATCCAGCAGGTAGCGGACATTAAAGGCTATATCCAGGTCATCGCCGGTAATTTGAGCCTGGAGTTCTTCCTTACCACTGCCCACTTCCTGGGCCTCTACCGAGAGGTAAACAATTTGGTCAACACTGTTGAGGGACATTTTAATGATGTCGTTTTTCTGACCAGCTAGAACTGCGATTCGCTCAAGGCTAGAGACTAGCTCTCGACGATTGAGGGTGACCTGGCGGGCAAACTGCTTGGGCAACAGCTGTCGGTAGTTAGGATACTGTCCTTCTAGCAGCCGGGTCGTGAGCTTTTGATGACCCAGGTCGAACAGGACTTGAGTGTCCTCCAGGCGCACCGTCACCGGCTCGTTAGAGGCATATCCTTGAATCATGCGCTCTAGTTCTCGCAGGGCTTTGGCTGGAACGGTCACGTTCATTGCAATCCGTTCTTTTCCAGCAGCGTCCGATTCGTCGCTGGTTTGCACCACCGCTAAACGGTGCCCATCTGTAGCCGCAAATTCCAATCCGTCAGTTTCGGTCAGCAGGTGTACCCCGGTGAGCACCTGTTTGGTCTCATCGGCACTGCTGGCAAACAAAGAACCCCGCAACCCCTCCAGCAGTGCTTCGGCTGGAAGTTCTACCACCTCACCGTCTTCTACCGTGGGCAAAGCTGGATAATCTTCTGCGCTTAGCCCTTTGACCTGGTAACGCCCGGAGCTGCTGGCAAGGGTCATTTCGTCCTCTTCAACGGCGATGGAAAGATCACCATCCGGTAGGCGAGACACAATATCGCCCAGGAGTTTGGCCGGGAGGGTCAGAGTTCCCGACTCTTCTACCTGGGCGTCAAATCGGCTTTCTATGCCCAGCACTTCATCAAAGCCTACCAGCGTAATGGTTTGACTATCCGCATCAGCGGTGGCCAGTACATTGGCCAGAATAGGTCGGCTAGGCCGGGAGGGAATCGCCCGGCTGACCGACGAAAGCTGATGATTGAGTTCACTTTGAGCGCAGATAAACTTCATGGGTTTCGTGAGAAGCGACCGGTAAATTCAACGTCAGGCATTAAGTCTGGGGCACGGTATCCCAAAATTTTTTTGAGAACAGCCTTAGTGCACCCCACTGAACCTGATATAGCAGTATCTCATTTTTGCCGCTTCGCGGTTTCACCGAGTTTGACTTCGTTTTTTAAATCCTGTCCAAGTCCAGACGTGGAGTTTTTCCTCAGAGAAAACGACAGATTTTGAGCCGGACTTGGTATATCTCCCCTGCGGGCCTTTTCTATGGGTGGGAGAAAACACTTCAAATCAGCTTAGAGCCAGGGGTTTTTGCAATGGAGCCTCACCCTATCACTGTCCATGGGGGGAATCAACTGGCCCCTTTTCAGCCTGGCGGGTAGCCATATCCGGATTAAATTTAAAAAAACCGTAGCTATAGTAGAGCTTGTGGAAACTGAGGAAAATCTCGGGATCGCCCGTTCCCAAGCGGATTGCACTGTGGATAGTTTGTGGAAAACTTGTCGATATCCTCAGGTTATTTCCCCAAGCCTTGATTTTGCGATACTTTTATCCCCATTTTGAGGGAAGTTGTCCACCCCAGGAGCAGGGCTTTTCCACAAAAAGGTATAGGTTTTCCACAGGCCTTACTCCAGAAATGTTAACCAAAATTTACATTCTTGAGATTCCTGATCAGATGCCTCTTGAGGTCAACTGGCTTTAAGCAAGCAAATTCTCTCTATGACAACCCCGGTTGTTGCGCTGGGCCTGTGCCAGCGCGCTCTGTAGGGAGTCATTAATACCAAATCATTAATCACCAAATACTGTTGACGTAAAGCCTGGGCTGGTCCAAAAGAAGTGGAGTGTGGCCGGTAATAAAACTACAGCTCTCAGTCTGGTTTGGGTGTGAAGGGGAGTTCGGAATCTTGTGGGATAGGCATCCTGCCTGTCCCAGCTGAGCAGGCGAGACGCCTACCCTACAAGGCTTGCAGAAAACTTGATTAATCGGCTGATTGGCCCTTACACAAAAATCAGAATACTCTCGTGTGAAGGCATTAAAAAACCCCTCCAGCGTTGCATCCGTCGGAGGGGCTAAATCGGCTTGGTCGTTTGCGTGGCCGGGGTATGGCCAGAGCCATCAAGGCGGGGCTAGAGTCATCATGTTTCGCGGTCTGCCAGGTTGATGCGATCGCTCAACCGGCGAACGGTTTGGGCCAGATCCGGGTCCTGCTTCATGAGCTTTTCGATTTTGTCGCAGCTATACATAACTGTGGTGTGGTCTTTACCTCCAAACTCGTCGCCAATTTTGGGCAGGCTCAGGTCGGTGTGCTGGCGCATCAGGTACATGCCGATTTGTCGAGCCAGACTAATCTCTCGGCGGCGGGAAGCACTCTTGAGGTCTTCGATGGTGATCTTAAGCTCCTCAGCCACTGCGGCTATGACTGCACTGGGGGAGGCTTCTACCTTTTCTGCGGGAGAATTGAGTACCGGCATTAAGTTTTCTACTGTCATGGCCAGGCCAGAAATGGAGGTATAGGCAATGGCGCGGATGAGTGCCCCCTCAAGCTCGCGAATGTTGGAGGTATAAATCGAGGCGATATATTCGATGGCCTCACGGGGAAGCCGGACATTTTCATATTCGGCCTTTTTCTGCAGGATGGCCATGCGGGTCTCAAAGTCAGGAGGTTGGATGTCGGCAATCAGCCCCATGGAGAAGCGCGAAATCAGACGTTCCTGGAGCTTCAAAATTTGGTTGGGAGGGCGGTCAGAGGCCAGCACAATTTGCTTACCCGCCTCGTGCAGGGTGTTAAAGGTATGGAAAAATTCTTCTTGGGTGTATTCTTTGCCCTCAATAAACTGAATATCATCCACCAGCAGAATATCCACATCCCGATAGTGGGAGCGGAAATGCTGCATACTATCCCGGCGAATGGCGGTGATCAGGTCGTTGGTAAATTGCTCGGTGGAAACATAGGCCACCCGAGCCGCATCAGAAATTTCCCGGCGATAGTGGCCGATGGCCTGCATTAAGTGGGTTTTGCCCAACCCTACGCCTCCGCATAGAAACAGCGGGTTGAACTCTCTGCCTGGCGATTCAGCCACAGCCAGGGAGGCGGCGTGGGCCATGCGATTGTTTGAACCCACCACAAAGCGCGAGAAAACCGCCTTTGGGTTCAGGGCATTGTAGGTGTTTTTCTCCCTTGAAGAGCTATCTTCAGCGTCTTGGGGGCGGGGCAGAGAAGAGGGACTGGGCCAGGTTAGATCAGATTTTGGTTGAGACCGGGGGACATGCCCTGCTCCCGGATCTTCCATAGCGACGACCACCTGCACGATGATGGGCTGCCCCAGCATTTCCTGAACCACCGTAGCAATGGTGCTGACGTAATGTTTCTGTAACCAGTTGCGGGCAAAGGGATTGGGGGTTGAAATGACCAGAGTGTCATCGTTCAAAGACTGGGCCTGGGTGGGCTTGATCCAGGTTTCATAGGTGGGGCGGCTGAGCTGCGACTGAAGGTTAGTCAGTACGTCCTGCCATAGTTGCTCAAGAGCCTGATCCATGGCATACCTCTCGACGGTGGGGTCCATATCCTGGGATTTGACTTTAGTAATGCTTACACAAATTGGTGGTAGTCAGGGCATGCTGGCCCCTGCAACCCAATCAGGATTTCTAGACTACTAGATATGAGGCATAAATGGTGGGTAATGGGCTGCATATAGCGTCAGAAATGGCTTATTTCTGTTATTAGTTGAAAACGGATCCTACTTCGATCCAGGATCCGTTTGCCTGAATTCATAGGGCCTGGATCCAAATCCAAGAGAAAACAGACTCTGCTATCGGTCGCGTTATCATAATTGCCATGAACTCTTCTTCACCAATTTTGACCCTGGGGAATCCAATTTTGAGGGAACAGGCCAGGCCTGTAGATTGTCTTAATTCGCCCCAGTTACAACGGTTGATCGACGATTTAGTTGCCACTACAGCGGAGGCCAATGGGGTTGGCCTTGCGGCTCCTCAAATGGGGTACTCCATCCAGGTGCTGGTGATTGCTTCTCGACCCAACTTGCGGTATCCCCATGCTCCAACCATGGAACCAACGGCTCTCATCAATCCCCGGTTGGTGTCCCATAGCGATGAGCAAGACAAGGGCTGGGAAGGGTGCCTCAGCGTTCCTGGCGTACGAGGTCGAGTGTCCCGCTATCGAGAAGTGGAAGTGGAATATATTGACCGATGGGGGCGCACGCAACGCCAGGTCTGGCAGGACTTTGTAGCCCGCATTTTTCAGCATGAGGCTGACCACCTCGCGGGCAAAGTATTTCTAGACCGGTTGGAGTCAGAGGTGGATCTGATTTCAGAAGAGGCTTTCCAACGGTTGGTGGTGGCGGGGCAGATGTAACGGCTGACGGCCAGGGGACAGGCTATTATCGGGCGGGGTCGGAACATTGCAAAAGGCAAGAGTTCCTAAAAAATACCCTACGGAATACAGCATTTTCAGGAATCTGACCTATTCTGGTATCCCTAGGGAATCCGACCGCAATGGTTCAGGTGGTCACCTGTCATGGCCCTCGGGTCGGCAGCTTATGGTTGAACCTGAAACAGTGGATGACCCGAAATGAACTAGATCTGCTTGATTGCTATCTACAGAGCAGCTCTGTATCTCGCAGCAGAAGGAGGCAGTTTGAGTTCCCATCAACAGCCTAAAATCGTCCATCTGAATATCTTTGACACTGACTTTGCCAAAATGGCCGCTGGTGAACCTATTCCTGAAGAAAAAAAGCGGCGTTTGGGGTTTGAGCAAGATGACTTTCAAAAACTGGGTAAGCAAGTGGCCCAATATCGCTACGGCAATGGCGACCAACAGCGACGAGATGACATTTTGTGCAGCATTGCTACTACGGCGGGTCTCTTTTCCATGGCCGATATGGAAGATATTACTGACCGGCAGCGGTTTACCGGCAGGTTTTTTCTCACCGAAGGAGAGCGGCAGCAGGTGATTAACTGGCTGATGGACGAGTTGGGGGTTAACCTCAATGCGCCCCCACCCGAATGGGCTGGATAGCCTGGCATTCTAAGGTTAGCGGTAGAATGACCCCAGGCATCACCGGAGACCATGGGGCGCACACCAACCCTCACCTACGATCGAGGCACGCTAATACTGCATCCACCCCCCAGGGGCAAGCGCTGGATAGACTTCGCCCGGTGGGATGACCGGATCGAGAAATTTCGCATTCCGGCCCGGCAGTATCGTGCTCTGGTGGAAGCTTTGAAGACCGAGGGCACGGCGTTCAACGACAAAACCCAGACGTTTCAGCCTCTGGAACTGTCGCCAAAGCTGGCGATGGAGCCCTATCCCCACCAGCAGGAGGCGCTGCAGGCCTGGCTGGAACATCACCGCCAAGGGGTGATTGTGCTGCCGACGGCGTCGGGGAAGACCTATCTGGCCCAAATGGCGATGCAGGCGACTCCTCGCCCTACCCTGGTGACGGTTCCCACTCTGGACCTCATGCACCAGTGGTATGCCCATCTGGAAGCGGCTTTTCCCGATGTGGAAGTGGGGCTGCTGGGCGGCGGTTCCAGGGATCGGTCCCCGATTCTGGTGGCGACCTACGATAGTGCTGCTATCCACGCCGAAAGCCTGGGTAACCTCTATGCCCTGCTGATTTGCGACGAGTGCCACCACCTGCCCAGCGACTTTAACCGGGTGATTGCGGAATATGCGATCGCCCCTTACCGCCTGGGCCTCACCGCTACCCCCGACCGGGCCGATGGCCGCCACGAGGATCTGGCCCATCTGCTTGGCCCTATCGTTTACCAAAAGTCAGCGGCGGATCTCTCCGGCCATGCCCTGGCTCCCTTTCAAATTGTCCAAATTAAGGTCAAGCTCTCGGATGCAGAACGCACCCGCTACGATGGCCTGATTCAGCGACGCAACCAGTTTTTGCAGGAAGCCAATATCTGGCTCAGCTCGGCCCAGGGGTGGCAGCGATTCGTGCGAGCCAGTGCCCAATCCCAGGCCGGGCGCCGAGCTATGCTGGCCCATCAAGAGGCTAAGACCATCGCCCTGGGCACGGAGGGTAAACTCCGAATACTGGAGGATCTGCTGGCCCAGCACCATCCCGAACGCACCATCATCTTCACCAACGACAACGCCACGGTCTACCGCATCTCCGAAACTTTGTTGATTCCCGCTATCACCCATCAGACCCCAGTTAAGGAACGCCATACGATTCTGCAGTGCTTCCGCAATGGCGATTATCCCTGTCTGGTAGTGTCCCATGTGCTCAACGAAGGGGTGGATGTGCCAGAGGCCAGGATCGCCATTCTGCTCTCTGGCAGCGGCTCGACCCGTGAGTACGTACAGCGGCTGGGGCGGGTGCTGCGCAAAGGCACGGGCAATAAGCTGGCGCTACTGTACGAAGTGGTCGCGGAGCAGACGACGGAAGAAAATATCTCTAATCGTCGGCGTAAGACAACCAAGAGCCAGCCCTCTCCCAATCGACAGCTTGAATTGGTGCCCGTTAACCCCGTCTACGAAGTCGAGAAAACGCCGTTGCCCAGAGCCGCAGAACCGGATGACGATCCCTACTTAAAGGCTTAGGCATGGGGATTCAATAACGTGGGATAGCCGTCTCGGCTGTCCAAGCGCAGGCAAGATGCCTGCCCTACAAAAATTGGATGTTATAAACCTGATCCAGGTCCAGAAGTGGAGTTTTGCCTCAGGGAAAGCTACAGTTTTCGAGCTGGACCTGGTATATTTCGCTGGAACACTCTTAGCCTAGATGGTGGCCATGGCCGGGGCAAGTAAGGCTCGTGCCATGCATAGGGAATCTTTCATCACTGCTGGTCCATCACCTGCGAGGAACGGGGGGCATATCTGCCGCCGTGGAGATGAAGGTGCGTTGACCAGCGCTCAACTTCTGTGTTTAGAGGCATGGGAGAGCGCCATCGGTATTTTGGTAGTTGGCATCTGTCGGAATAAAAAAAGCCCCGGAACTTTTCCACGAAAAGACCGGGGACGAACTGGAGAAACTTAGAAAAGGCAGACTTACCAGCCCTGCTCGGCCTGGCTTAGAACATAGGTGGCAACATCTTCAATGTCTTCTGCCGTCAGGCGTCCCAGGAAGGACGGCATGGCCGCTTTACCATTTTTGACCTGGGTGGTGATGGCCTCCAGAGAAGCCATGCCATACTGCTCTAAATCTGCTTTTTTGAGGGTTTTTGCCCCATTCACCACGTTACCGCCGCCAATGTGACAAGCGGCGCAGTTAGTATCAAAAACCTGTTTGCCGTGAACGATATCTGCGGCCTGGGCCGGTGCGGCGAGCCAAAAGGTCAGAATGGCCACCAGCGTAGCCAAAACTATCCTAATTTTTTTCATTGCATCTGTTTAAAAATCTACGCTTGTTCAGCAAAGCTGTACCAGGCTCAGCTCCGAAGCCATGGTGTTGTTCGCACCGCAATTCCCTGCTGGCCTGGATATAATTTATTCTCGGTATCGGCAGCGCGCGGGTCAAAAGACGGGCTGTCAAACTATTGCGAAACGTAACTACGAGAGTTCGCAGTGTAGACTGAAAACCTAAGCGACGCTGACACCTTTACCCATGGCTCCTTTACCCCTAAATCGTCCCCAACAGCTTTCTCTGGGTCCTCTAGAACGGGAAATTCTAGCGATTTTGTGGACGCAGAAAGCGGCAACTGTGAAGGAAATCCACGACGCCATTCTGGCTGACCCTGATCGTGACCTGACCCAGGCTAGCGTGACCACGGTACTTCAGCGATTGGCTAAGAAGGGATGGGTAAAGCGACGAGCAGAACGGCAGTCCTTATCCGGCAAGCCTCGCCGGGTCTATGTTTGGGAGCCGAAAGTTTCCCGCCAGGAAGCAGATGTGCTAACGGCTCATCAGCAGCTGCAAGACTTTTTGGCGGTAGGCACTCCCGATCTGGTGGCGGCCTTTGCTGATAGTTTGGACCGGACGGATCTGGACAAACTGGATGCGATCGCCCAACGGCTCCGCCAACTGCGGCAGGCTCAGCGGGAGGACGCATAATGCACATGCTCTTGCTGATGGGAACAGCTGCGATCGCGGTGCTCTGTCGCTGCCGGTGGCGGCCCCAGGGAGAAACCTGGAATGCTCGATGGAACCATGCCCTGGCCACCTTTTGTCTACCGCTATTACTGCTGCTGTCAGCCTCAGTAGCAGTGCTGTGGATGGGCCACCACGGCCACATGATGGGAATGCCCGTCAGCCCTGTCGGGTGCTGGTTGGGTAGGCTCGTCCTGGCTCTCGTGGGGGTGCTGTTTTTGTTTTCTCTGGGCAGAGCCCTGTGGTTTCAGGCCAGGGTGCGGCATTTGCCCTGGATTACCTTGCCTGGTGGAGAGCGGGTGCGCTGCCTAGAGGGTAATGCTCCCTTTGCGGCCCAGGTTGGCTGCTGGCGGTCTCAGGTTGTGGTTAGCCGTGGCTGGCTAAATCAGTTAACTGAGCCAGAACAGTTGGCTATACTGCGCCACGAACAAGCCCATGCCTGCTACCGAGATCTTTTCTGGTTTTTTTGGTTAGGGCTGGCGAGGCGGCTAACGCTATGGCTACCGGCGACTGACGACCTGTGGCAAGAGCTGCTGCTGCTGCGGGAAATTCGCGCCGACCGCTGGGCCATGCAAGACACTGATCCCATCCTGCTGGCGGAGTTGCTGGTCAAACTGGCCCGGTCCCCGATGGCAGAGCATGAACACCAGCCCCTGACCATCGGCTTTTGTGGCCACGGCTCGGTAGAACGCCTAGAGCAACGGGTAGAAGCTCTGGTGAATCCGGCCTCATTGCCTGCAGCAGTTCCTCAACGGGGTGAGCTGGCCTGGATATTCGTGACCGTGATGCCTCTAATGCTGGTCTGCTTCCATTCTTAACGTATCCCAGAAGTTCTGAGGCAGCGGCGCGGCAGCTCTGTGACTGGGGCTGAAGCTGGGAGGCCCCAGAAGAATCCTGCTATCCCTCCACGCCAGCGCCGACTTCCATCGGCATTTCTACCCTGGGTTCTTGTCGCTGCAGGGCGGCTTCTACCAAGCCATCAAACAGCGGGTGGGGTGCACTGGGGCGAGACTGAAACTCTGGATGGAACTGGCTGGCAATAAAGAAGGGATGGTTCGACAATTCAATGATCTCTACCAGACGACCATCTGGGGAGGTGCCGCTCACGGTATAGCCCGATTCCATAAACAGGTTGCGGTAGGCGTTGTTGAACTCATAGCGGTGGCGGTGGCGCTCGTACACCACCTCATCTTGATACAACCGGCTGGCCAGGGTATCGGGAGCCAAACGGCAGGGGTATAAACCCAACCGCATGGTGCCGCCCAGGTCAACCACATCCTGCTGCTCAGGCAGCAGACTGATCACCGGGTTAGGGGTCTCTTCGTCAAACTCGGAACTATCGGCCCGTTCTAGATGGGCGACATTTCTGGCCCATTCCACCACCGAGCACTGCATACCCAGGCACAGCCCCAGGAAAGGAATCTGCTTTTCGCGGACGTATTGAATGGTTTGAAGTTTGCCATTGATGCCGCGGGTGCCAAAACCACCGGGCACCACCACCCCATCGACTCCGCTGAGATATTTTTCGGCCCCGTGGGCTTCAACATCTTCAGAGTTGACCCAGCGAATATCTAGCGCCGCCTGATGGGCAATGGCCGCATGGCGCAGGGCCTCTACCACAGACAGGTAGGCATCGTTAAGGCTGACATATTTGCCCACAATGGCAATGGCCAGAGGCCGGCTAGAGCTGGTCAGCCCATCCACCAGAGACCGCCAGTTGCTTAAGTCAGGCTGCCTCTGCTCCAGCGCCAAAATGTTTAACGCCTGGTGGGCCAACCCTTCCCGCTCTAGATTTAGAGGTACTTCGTAAATGCTGCTGGCATCCTGGGAGGTAACCACCGACTGCACCGGCACATCGCAAAATTCCGAAATTTTCTCTTTAATGTTTTCCGGCAGGGGACACTCACAGCGGCATACCAGAATATCGGGCTGAATGCCGATGGATCGCAGTTCTTTAACGGAGTGCTGGGTGGGTTTGGTTTTTAGTTCCCCGGCAGAGGCAATCCAGGGAATCAGAGTGACGTGCATATAAAGCACATCGTGGCGGCCCACATCTTTGCGAAACTGGCGAATGGCTTCCAGAAAGGGTAGCGACTCAATATCTCCCACGGTGCCGCCAATTTCGGTAATCACCACGTCGGGGTTCGTGTTGCGAGCCACCCGATGGATCCGCTCTTTAATTTCGTTGGTGATGTGGGGAATCACCTGCACGGTGCCCCCCTGGTAGTCGCCCCGCCGCTCTTTGTTGATCACCGCCTGGTAGATGGAACCGGTGGTCACGCTGTTGAGGCGCGACATGGCGGTATCAGTAAAACGCTCGTAGTGCCCCAGGTCCAGGTCAGTTTCGGCCCCGTCTTCGGTCACAAACACTTCCCCATGCTGAAAGGGGCTCATGGTGCCGGGGTCTACGTTAATGTAGGGATCTAGCTTCAGAATAGACACCGAATAGTCCCGAGACTTCAGCAGCCGCCCCAGGCTTGCCGCCACAATTCCTTTACCAATGCTGGAAACCACACCGCCGGTGACAAAGACAAATTTAGTCATACTGGCCAACCCCTAGACCCTTAACCTGTTAATTGTGCCACAGAGGAAAGGGAGGCAGACGGAAGCGTCAGGGATTGAGCTGACAAGGCTTTATTGTTTTCGCCCAGCCTGTTGGCGGCAGTTGCTAGGTGCTGCTGTCTCTCCTGCGATTGAGGGCTGTTAGCCTTCAGCCTCCATAGGTCGAAGAACGATGGGTTGACAGCATAGTAGTGAGTTCATCCAGCAATAAGGCCTGGGCTTTGATAATGCGCTGTTTGGCTTCCTGAACGGGAAACCAGGCAGCCTGATCAACTTCGGGAAATTCCTGCATCTGCCCGGAGCGGGGAGGCCATTCAATGCTGAAGGTATTGCTGTGTAGTTTTGCCGGGTCGAAGTCGCCCTCAAACGCCCAGGCAAAGACCAGTTTGCCGCTCGCCTGGCGGATGGGCTTCAGGGCCTTAAACTCCCCTTGGGGGACCTGCCCGGTTTCTTCCTGAAATTCTCGCTGGGCGGCAGTAAAAGCATCTTCACCGGGGCCAATTTCCCCCTTGGGTATCGACCAGGCCTGCCACTGGCGATTGGCCCAGTAGGGACCGCCAGAATGTACCAGCAGGACTTCCAGACTGTTGTTATGCAATCTGTACATCAATAGTCCTGCGCTTTTTTTCGCCATGAATCTTTTAGGGATCGATGACAAACGTCATCAGACGTCACAGACGGGCCTATAGAAATAACGGAAAGATTAACCCTCGGTCATATCCACCCTGACCGTCCCACAATAGTAATGGTAATGCCTTAAGTGGAACTATGCCTTATCGATGTGACTTAAACACTGGTCAGCAAATTTATCTCGACAATCAGGGTGAAAAAACTCTGATTACTGTGTCCAGCAGCAGCCCTGGGCAGCAGCAACAGTCCAGCAGCAGTTTGCAAACAGGACAGTGGACAGAGGTTCCCCAGGTGGCTCAAATCAATGGCGGAGCGGTAATTCGTTGTGTCTCGGCCCAGGGTACCTACACCATTCAGGTGCAGGGTAGCCAAATTGGCCAGGCGGCAGGTTCGGTGAACTGGAGTGCAGCGCAAACCATGGCGGTGCATCCCATTGACCACATGCCGGAGCAGGCTATGCCCAATATGCAGCCAATGCAGCCGATGCAGCCGATGCAGCCGATGCAACCCATGCAGCCCATGCAACCCATGCAGCCGATGCGCATGGGCGATATGGAAATGTCCTCAAACCCGATGGCCATGCGCATGGGAAACATGGCCATGAGTATGGGCAATGCTCCTGAGCAATCACAGCCCACCAAGCGATTTTGTACTCAGTGCGGGGCTCAGGTTAAACCCGAAGACAAGTTTTGCGGTAGCTGCGGGACCCAGTTGCAATGAATCGTAGGGATAGATCTGCGGCTCTCTTATAGGTTTCTGACAAATCTTTGCCATCCTGATGGGCGAAAGCAAAATCAAACCCTGTCTAACTCCAGAAGTGGCATTTTACCTTAGAGAAAACTACAGATTTCGAGCTGAACTTGGTATTTAACTGTCCTATGCCCCTTGTATGGAATGCAGGCTAATCAGCGCTCCGTTCAGGGGTGGTGCAGCCTGCTAGGTTGGTTAGGGTTTCTGCCTGTGTTGCTAATGATTGTGTTGTTACCGATGTGAAATAGCCATGATTCAGCCGCCCCTGATGTCTCGCCTCCAAAAGACAAACCGTCGCTTTTGGCAACGGTGCGGGTTCTTGTTTACCGGTCTGCTGCTGGCGGTTTTGATGGTTTCTGGTACCAGCCTGGCGGCAAAGGTTTCTAACTACGAGTTGAATCAGGCTCAGCCCTTCAATCAGGTCGAGAACTTTCCCATTCAACCCCTTCCCTCTTCCCCCAACTATCGGCCCAACGGCAGTTGGATCGGACGCCTGATTCTGCCCTCGGAGCAAGAGTATGCCGACAATCTTGGCGATTGGGCCTGGTTTGAGGTGTGGCACAGCCCGCCAGATGCTCCCGACTTACTGGGGCAAACGGTGAAGCTTACCTGGCAATCGTCTGACGAGTTGGAGGGGTATCTCGACGCCGTCACCAAAGATGTCACCTTCAACCAGCAGGCTGAAAATTTTCTGGAAAATGGCAGCATTGTGCCGGTGCGGCTGAACGGGCGTCAGCAGGTTGGGCCGCTGCAGTCCCTGGCGGGGGCACGCCCTAAGGATGATGTCATCGTGCGCCTGGTGGAAACAGAATGGGTGACAGAGAATGGACAACCGGTGCTGAAAACCGGTTTAGAGCCGATTCAAATTTCCGGGAGAGAATACGGCCTGGTGACCATTCTGGAACCAGATTTGACCTTCGATGCTCCCCTGCCGGAGGTTTGTCCGGGAGAGCCCCCCTGCCCGACGGAATATTTCCGGGTGCAGCATTTCAACTCATCAACTGGAGATTTCACCGGGCCTGTCGAAACCATTCGCATTCCCCAGCAGCCCATGCTGAATGGAGAGCGGTTTTTCTCGAACCTGCGGGATTTAGAAAACTCCCCTGCCGGTCGGGAGGGCTGGTACATCTACGGCGCAGCGGATGCCGGGGGAATGTTCACCGTCCAGGCCCTCAAGCCCAGAGCCTTATTTCGGCTCAAGCCCAGCCAGGTCATCATCGGTGAAAAAGATGGGCTGCGCTACATCGACAGGCTGAACTGGCGCAATACTCCCCAGCGTAAAGGCAGCCTCCAGAGTGTGCTGGTTAGCCCCGATGGTGGTAGTCCTGAGGCGGCCATAGCCCAGTGGCAGGAAGGAGACTACGCTCTGTTGATTCACCTGTTTGGCGGCATTGGCGGCGAGAATAAGGAATTCACTCCGGCGGGTACGGTCACGGGCCATTTTTCTTATGGTCTGGCCAGGGTGCGCGAAGAACCTATTGCCCGGGAACTCCAGTTAGATGTTCATTACCAGCAGATCTACGCCCATAACACCGGCGGCATTATCTCAGGCACCCTCGACTGGTCGTCTTACACGGGCGATATGTCACGGGGTTGGCTGGGCATTCGTCCCATGTCAGATATTGTTGTCAAGCTAGATTCCTTTGTGGAACCGTTTCAATTTGGCGATGTGAGGATTTCGCTGTTTCGCCAGCTCTTAATACAAACCCAAATTCTGGCCGCCCGTTACCGCATCGGAGACGGTACCGGAGTAGCTGGCATTACCCCGGCCACTTCCTGTGTACAGGATTCTAACCAGGCCCTGTTTATCGCCATGGAGCAGGTTAAGCGCCAGGTCTATGAACGTCCTCAAATCATTGAATGGATTCAACAAAATCCCGATGCTCCAGAGCTTGAGCGCATTAATCGGTTTGCCGCCCTGGGGCAGACGCTAACCGATATGCTGACCCCCTATGGGGTCGTGCGCCCCGATTGGCAAAATAACGCCGAATCTCTGGCTGGCATTACTCCCCGAGGAGCCTTTACCAGCAATACAGGCCTGTTTAGCGGAGCCCTGAGCTGGCAAACCATGATGCCTCGCTGGGGGCAGGATGAGGTTGCCCGCATCTTTTTGCTCAATGGGGCGCAGCTCTGGTTTTTGCGCACCAACATGGTAGGGGGAAATGATCCCAGGGTTGAGCCTATCCCCCCCACGACCTTGTTTGGCTTGATTCCTGGCCTGGGCCGCGCCGTGCAGCGGTTTGCCGATGCCGTTACCACCTGGCCCAGCTGGTGGATGGTGCTGCTGGGGGGACTGGCACTGGCGTTTTACGGTGGCTTCGCTTTCCTATACGGGCGAAACCGCGGCTTTTTAGAGGTCAGAAATGGCTTCGACAACCCGGTGGAATTTGTGCTCTATGCCGTTCGCCTGTTCTTGGTGCCCGCCCTGGTGGAAGAAATTATCTTTCGGGTGGCGCTGCTGCCCCATCCAAAAGAAGGGATACCGGTCTGGCTGTGGCTACTCTGGGCTACCCTGAGCCTGGTGCTGTATGTTCTCTGGCATCTGCTGCTGGCCAGAACGATTCATAGAAACGCCCGGGAGGTGCTGACAGACTCTCGATTTTTGGCCCTGGTAGGCGGGCTGGGTGTGATGCTGACCGGGGTATACCGGGTCACCGGCTCCCTCTGGCTGATCGCCTTCATCCACTGGATTGTGGTGCTGGTGTGGATTTACGCCCTGGGAGGCAAAGACAAACTACCCAAGCGGATCTTCTGGCGTAAGAAGAAAAAGGCTAAAGGGCAGGATGGGCCAGCTCCCGCTGTAGGTTAATACAACGTTCAATTAATTCTGCCATAGCTTGCTCCCGAGGGGGCGGGGGGCGGCATTTATGGCCTACGCCCACAATTTTGTGCTGGTTTTTCCAGCGGTTGACGCAACAAAATGAATCAGGAAAGCCCCATTTGCCAGTGACCGCAGTATGCTGAGGCAGAATTATGAGTTCCGGTTATGTGGAAGTTATCGTCACTGATTTGGTTAGGATGCGCCCTTAGTCTGGCGCTGTTTGGGTTTAGCCAGGGGCCGGTAATGGCCCAAACCTGTGTAGAAAATTGTGGGTCTGGCCAAATTCAGTTTACGCCGGGCGATCACATCTCGGTAGAAGTGGTCAATCTCAGCCCGGTTATCGTTGCCGCAGAACAGGTGCCCCTGCGGGGTCCCATTACGCTGCCGCCCGGTACCAGCACAACCCTGGGGTTTGGCTGGGGAACGACCCCTAACCTGTCAATGTTCATTTGGTCTTTGAGCGATCAACCCATTCGCTATCAGCTGGGGCGTTTGGATGACACCACCCTACTTTTGGAAGTGGTTGCCGCCCCGAGTGAGCCCAGCGACCGATCGATCTGGATCAAAAATGACGGGCGAGTCATGGTGAGATAGCCCAAACCCATTTTCAGTGGATGCTACCATTGCCACAGTTTGCTGACCGGTGGTTTTCCCCAGCAGCCATGATGGGCAAAGTCCTGATTCTGCCGAGGAAGATCCGGTCTATGATAAGTTCATGTGATCTAGTCTTTCTGGCTTGTGACTGATTCTCCTGACCAATCGCTAGATACCGCAGCCCAACCTGTAGAGGCCCCCAGCACCAGCACCACGACACCGGCAAAACTGCCGCGCCAGAGATGGTGTCAGCCTACTCCTAATGCTCCACAGGCTGGCCAACTGGCAGAACTGACGGGCCTATCTCCCCTGCTGGCCCAGGTTTTAATTAATCGGGGTATCTCCACCGGAGCCCAAGCCAGGGAATTTTTAGATCCTGAACTCCAGCGCCTGCCTGTTCCCATAGAAGAATTTCCTGATCTAACGCCCAGCCTGGAACTCCTGGTGGATGCGATTGCAGGGCAGCAGGCCATTGCTATTTGCGGCGATTACGATGCCGACGGTATGACCAGTACCGCCCTACTGCTCAGAGCGCTGCGCGTTTTGGGAGCCAGGGTAAATTACGCTATCCCCAGTCGCATGGCCGAGGGGTACGGCATCAACCAGCGAATTGTGGAGGACTTCTACGCCGAGGGAGTCAGTTTGATTCTGACAGTAGATAACGGCATTGCGGCGGTGGAGCCAATTCAGCGGGCACGAGAGCTGGGGCTGGCGGTGATTGTTACCGACCACCATGACCTTCCCCCAGAGCTGCCCCCGGCTAACGCCATTCTGAACCCCAAGCTTTTGCCGGAAAACTCGCCCTACCGGGGTGTTGCCGGGGTTGGGGTCGCTTACATTCTGGCGGTGTGTCTGGCCCAGGCCCTTGACAAAAACCAGGACCTGACTGCCCCCCTGCTGGAGCTGTTTACCCTGGGTACCATCGCCGACCTGGCTCCCCTGGTGGGGGTGAATCGACGCTGGGTGCGGCGGGGGTTGGGGCTATTGCCGCGATCGCAAATTCTCGGCATTCAGGCCCTGATTCAGGTGGCCGGGTTAGCCGACCAGAGCAAGCCCCTGAAGCCAGAGCACATTGGGTTTCGTCTCGGGCCCCGGATCAACGCCGTGGGCCGTATCAGCGATCCCCAGATCGTCATCGACATGCTTACCACCGATGACGTGGGGGTGGCCCTGGAGCGGGCCATGCAGTGTGAGCAAATCAACCACACCCGACAGGAACTTTGCCAGCAAATTGAGGCAGCTGCTATCGCCTGGTGCGAACACCAGCAACAAACCGGAGCCATTGACCTGACCGAAGACCGGGTGCTGCTGGTCGTTCAGCCTGACTGGCACCATGGCGTTATCGGCATTGTCGCCTCCCGATTGGTCGAGCGTTATGGTGTTCCGGTATTTATTGGCACCTATGAAGATGAGGAGCAAAAGATTATTCGGGGCTCGGCCCGAGGGATTCCCGAATTCGACGTCTTTGAAGCGCTGCAAGCCTGCAAAGATTTAATGGATAAGTGCGGCGGGCATCGAGCGGCAGGGGGCTTCTCCTTCCCCAGTAAGCATTTGCGGCAGGTGAAAACCCGCCTGGTTAACTATGCTAACAGCACCCTCTCGGTTGATCTGCTCAAGCCCCTGGTCACTATTGATGCCCAGGCCAGCCTGGCCGACATTGGCCAGACCCTCTACAACCAGATCGACTACCTGCACCCCTGCGGCATTGAGAATCCTGACCCTGTCTTCTGGACTGCCAATGTGCAGGTCGTGGAACAGCAGGTCGTGGGTCGTAACCGCAACCACCTGAAGCTGGTGCTCGCCGAGCCGGGCAGTAATACCACCCTCAAAGCCATCGCCTGGCGGTGGGGTGAATACTATCCTCTACCCGACCGGGTCAATATCGCCTATAAGCTGAAGCAAAACGATTGGCAGGGCAATCGCACCATAGAGCTTGAACTGACAGGTGTGCAGCCCCCCGAGGTTGTGCCGTCTCTGCTGCCTGCCCCATCGACGGCTCCAGAGACAACCCACCCGACGACAGCCCCGGTTCCTACCCCGTCGGCACCGGCTGGGTCGGCATCAGCTCAACCTCTGGCGGCTACGAAAGCTGCTCCCCCACCGGTACCGGCTGCATCGACCTCAATGCCGCCCCCTGCAAAAGTTGCCTCATCTCAAATGGTTCAGGTCAAGCCATTGCCAGTTGAACCTACGGCCAGCGCCAGCCAGGGGTTACGCCATGGCCAGGGAATGGCCAGTCAAATTCAGCCCTATGATCCCTCCAGCCATGCTCCGTCTTCTTCTGAAGTGGTTCATGAAGCTCCCGGATTCCAGGAGTCAGAATCGTCTGCAGCATCACCTGATTCAAAGGGGGCGATAGCCTCGAAGATCAGCCCCGACCCTCAACTGCTGCAAAGCCAGGGCGTTGATTTTCACTACAGCAAACGGCGCTATTGGGCCGCCATCGACAGCCAGAACGGCACCCGCCAGTTGACCATCGGCAACCCCGAAGGGCAGCTACTGGTGGTGAGCTTGAGCGAACGGCAGGGCTTTCTCTACATTCCCGGCACCGACCCCAAACCTGTGGATGTGTCTGAGGCCCACTATTTTAACCTGGTGCGGGCGGGGCTAAATGCCGTAGAGCTGCAGCAAATGGGTCGGCTGTTGCTAGAAAAAGATGAGCTGCTGGCAGATAAAGATGCTCAGATTCAGACCCTGAGCCGACAGGTCGCGCTGCTAGAACAGCAGCTGAGCCAGGTGCCCCAGCCCGAACGGCATCAGTTTAAGCAGCTGCAAAAAACTCTGCAACAGCAGGAGACGGCTATTCAAACCCAGGAGGCTCACATTGCCAAAATGCAGGCTGAAATCGAGACACCGGCCCCTGTCATCAATGCCAAAAAAATTCGTCAGCAGGCCCGTAATGCGGTGGGCGATGCTGCCTGGTTTTGTTTATCCTCTGATAGCCAGAAAGACCTTTATGGAGCGTTTAAACAGCAAGAAATGCTGAATGCCCAAACCAACGGGGAGAATGCCGATTATTCACCAGCTGCGCTTTACCTGATCCAAGCGTTAGAACGAGAAATTCTGATGCCCTTGCTGCAGGGGTTTACCGACTACGGCCAGCAGATGCAGGATGCCGATTTGATCCAGCTAGCCAAGGCTTTAAGCGAAAGTCAGAGTCTAGAAGATTTGCCCCCACTGCTGAGCGAATCCTGGAGTGCTTTAACTGAAAAGGCTCTCAGCGCAACTAAAAAACCCCGCAAAATGCTAGAAACCATTTCCATGGATGAAGATGGCAAGATTGACGATACCCATCGGGTTTTATTGGATGAGTTTCTGCAGGGGTGGGATCATCCCATGGCCCAATGGTTTACCCATGCCAATGGAGACGCTGCCTCTTGCCTGGGCCAGGTGCACCAACTACTGGAATTGGTAGCCGATGATGACCGGCCACTGCATCAATGGCAGTATCAGCTCATGCAGCAACTGGTACTCGGTGAGGAGGCTAAGCAGGGTATTTTTCAGAAGGTTTTTGGTGGCTGAGTCTGGCGGAGATTCGCCCCGCAAAAAATGCCTTACCGGGGAGAATTTGATACAAACTAGCTGCAAATTAAACCTTGCCCAAGTCCAGAAGTGGAGTTTTACCTTAGAAAAAACGACAGATCTCGAGCTGGACTTGGGATAGCTGCAAAACGGTCGCCGAACCTGTTTCAATTCAATAGATCAAACGTTCCGAGTGATAGTCTCGTCCTGGGATAGCTGCAAAACGGTCGCTGAACCTGTTTCAGGGCCAGGAGGCAAGTTTTGCGTTAGAGAAACCTAACGATTTCGAGCTGAGCTGAATACATCGCGCTGGACTTAGTATTTTAGTATTATCGAGGTATATATCAAGCCAGCATAGGCTCCCCTCTAGTGTTCTATCGTTGCTTTGTAGTAAGCTCTCACTTTCAACAACAACAGGGTAATACCCACTATCTCTGCTGACTTCCTCCCTCCTATGCTGGATTTTTTAGAACGGTTTAGAAAGCTGCCCAAAACCCTGCTTTTTGGTATCAGCCTGGGGCTGTTAGGGCTAATTGGGTTGCTCGATACCTGGGTCCGTATCGACCTGGGGTTGTCGCTGTTTTATTTGGCCCCCATTGCGATAGCAGCCTGGATGGTCGGGCGGGATGCCGGCATCGTGATTGCCACAGTCTCAGCTCTAACGTGGTTTTATGCAGAACTCAATAGCCACGCTGCTGGCGATTTCCCCCTGACTTTATGGAATACCTTTGTGCGTTTGGGCATTTTCTGGATTGTCAGCACCCTGCTCAGTTCCCTACGAGATGCATACGATCTCGAAAGTCGCCTGGCCAGAACCGATGCCCTCACCGGTATTACGAACTGGCGAAGCTTTCAAGAATTGCTGACCGTAGAAATTCAGCGGGCTCAGCGATACCCCTACCCCATTACCCTGGCCTATTTAGACATTGACAACTTTAAGCAGGTGAATGACCAGCAGGGCCATAACCAGGGAGACAAATTACTCAAAGGGGTGGCCCAAACACTGACCAATGGCCTTCGCAATACCGACGTGGTTGCCCGTATTGGTGGCGATGAGTTCATCGTCATGATGCCTTACACCAACCGTGCCCAGGCTGAGCAGGTGTTGCCGCGGGTGCACCAAACCTTACTCGACTTCGTCCATGAGCATCATTTCTCTGTAGGGTTTAGCGTGGGGGTGGTTACCTTCGAGTATCCTTCCACAACTGTAGACGATATGGTGTCTGTGGCAGACTCGGTGATGTACGAGGCCAAGCAAAATGGTAAAAATCAGATTGCTTATCAGGTGTTGTGAGATCTGGGCTTAAGCCATCACCGGGGCTGGAGGTTGGCCAGGGGCTAAACTCTACTTCCAGACTTTGACAAGGTTGATATGGGCTGATTTCATGCAGGCGCGGTAGGTTAGAAACGTTCTTTGTTATCCAGTTTCTGTGACCCAGCCTGACGTAATCCGTTCACTACTTGATGCTGTTTCCCGGGGGCAACTCAGCCCGGAGGCAGCTTTCGAACAGCTAAAGTATTTAGACTTTGAACCCATCGAAGAGTTCGCTAAGGTCGATCACCACCGCCCCCTGCGCACCGGATTTCCCGAAGTCATTTGGGGGCCCGGTAAAACTGTGGATCACATCGTTCAAATCATGCGCAGCCTGCATCAGCGCAACCCGGTGGTGATGGCGACCCGCATTACCCCAGAGGTCTACAGCCAGATTCGACAGCAGATTCCAGGGGCGTTCTACTACGAGCAGGCCCGCATCTGTGCTCTGGTGCCCCTCAACCTGGTGCCCCACCACCCCGGCACCATTGGTGTGCTGGCTGCGGGCACGGCTGACCTGCCCGTTGCCGAAGAAGCGGCTGTTACCGCAGAACTGTCGGGCTTTGCCGTCAAGCGGGTGTGGGATGTGGGAGTAGCCGGACTCCATCGCCTGCTCAGTCACCGGCAACTGATTCGAGATATGGATGTCCTGATTGTGGTTGCGGGTATGGAAGGGGCGCTGCCCAGTGTGGTTGCCGGTTTGTCTGACTGCCCAATTGTGGCTGTTCCCACCAGTGTGGGGTACGGGGCCAGTTTTCAGGGACTATCAGCCCTGCTGACGATGCTCAACTCCTGTGCAGCGGGGATTGGCGTAGTCAACATTGACAATGGCTTTGGGGCTGCCGTGTTGGCCGGACAGATTTTGCGCACGGCTGCTCACATCAAACTTAACCAAAGCACAGGTTAGAACACTCATCGAGGATGGCGAGAATCCTGGTTGCTTAGTGGGCTATGGAATGAAGATTTTATAACATCCACGTTTTGTAGGGCAGGCATCTGGCCTGCTCTCGGACAGCCGAGACGGTTATCCCACGTTACTGAATCCCCATTCCTAGGCACAGAATTTGGCGCATGCAGGAGTAGCAACCGGGGTTCTGCACCGACGCTCTGGATAGAGTAGGACTTGGTCCATCCCCAAGGGAAAATCCAGAATCGAGCCCTGGGATTACTCCAACAGGCCCAGGTCATCTTCCAGGGGGTCAATGGCCACGACGTAGTGAAAATTATCCGGGCCTACATTGGCGGTCAGGGTCTTGATGATTTGATTCGCATTGTCATAGGGGCCAGCGAAGTAAAACGGCTGGCCATCTTTGCCGAACTCAAGTGGGATGAGGGTCTCTGGTCGCAGCCCCAGGTGGATTTCTGCCTTTCGATCAAAATCGCGGGCCGGCTCTAACCCCAGGCTGCGGGCATAATCTACCGCTCCATAAATGATGGATTGCGCCTGCTCCAGCGTGATCTCAACAAAAGGCTCATGAAACTGCTTCAACAATAACTGTTTGAACCGCTCATATCGGCTAGAGCCCATGCTTTCCGGGGGAATCACGTCCTTCACCCCCAGACACCAATAGTCCACTAGATAGGAGGCCGAGACAATCCGATTGCCGTCCTGCCGAGCCAGGAGGATCTGGGCCATGCCTCCAACCCCTTCATCTGCATCAAGTGGTTCCCCATCCAGGAGGCGCTTGGCTGCGCTCTGGTTAACCAAACATTCATGAACAGGCTGTAAAGTTCCTTCCTGGGCTTTTTTCAGCACCAGAGCTTCTGAATGATCGCGAATGTACACCTTAACTTCGGCTGGACGTAAGCCCAGTTTGCGAGCAATTTGCTTGGGAGCAACTTTTGCTTCTCGCAGTCGAAGAATTTCTTCGCCTTGCTCTGGTGTCATAGACCCTCCGATTCAACACACTATTGGTTTGGGGCTTCACCCCCATTCTCAGATAACTCGCTGGGAGATGCCGCGACGGGCTCGGTTCCCTCTTCTTCCGGTTTGGCATCCGTGTCAGCGGGGGCTTGGGCCGCTTGCTCGCGCTCTTCGCGCTTTTTGCGTTCGGCGGCCAGGATATCCTTCATGACCTCCTGGGCCTGGGCCATTTTTTCCATATTGCTACGGTACAGCTCCAGGTCTTTCTGGAGCTTGTCAGACGAGATATGGAGCTTATCGCTAAGCGATTTGAACAGTTCCTCAACCGCGTCTTTGTCGTTCAGGGTCTCTTCTGGGGCCACCATTTCTACCAGGGTATATAGCCCGATGCCGAAGGGGCGACTGTATTTGAATTTATCTCGAGAGGCAATCCTAGCCATTTGACCCTTGATGCCTTCAGCCTGTTCAGCCCCTTCCAGGTTGTCGAAGATCGCCTTAAAATCATCCAGAGACATACCATTGATAGAAGCCTTGAGAGCTTCAGCATCTTGCCGATACTGCTCGGGAGAACTGCCCACAGAACGCACCAGGGCGTTAAAGATGGATGGCTGATCCCCTTCGGGTCTGTAGCCCTTCATGAAACGGTCAAAAGTTGTAACTACCCCCAGGGCATAGATAGGGTCGTACGCAAAGTCTATATTGACCGAGAGCAGGTGCATTTCTACCAGCAACTCATCCACCACGCGCCGGTAGATGGAGTTGATGGGGCGGGCATGGTGGGTGTAGAAATCCCGTTTTGCGTCGGAAACCGTGCGTACAGGTGCGTTATTCACAGCCGAATTCTTGATTGATACAGTCTTTACATTTTCGCGTGTTGCTGTGTCTTTGCCAAGTTACCATACATCAAAATTTCAGCCAGGGTTAGGGGGCGATCCCCCAATCTGCGCTTACTCTCCCTGATTCTGCCGTTGAAATAAATTTATTTAATCAGCTTTTCCAGCAGCTTTTTTCTGACCCGCTTGACCCATAAACGAACCATTCGGGGTTTGGAAAAATCGGGAACATCTGCAGCAAATTTAGCGCGATGGTCGAAAAAACGGTTGATTTCGGCCAAAATCATTTCCAGGCGGGGTAAAACTGCCTCTTCTCGGTAAGGCTTTAGCTGCTCCTCCGTCAGGCGTAGTGGGTTTGGGTTCTGCAAGGCCTTCAAAATACGCTGCACATCGTAGGCCGTGGAGTACACACCAATTTTGTAGCAGTTGAAGCCGGGGTCTAAATAGTCGGCCAGTGCCCCGTTAACGCTGGAAAACACCTGACAACCACAGGCCATGGCCTCCATTGGGGGTAGCCCAAAGCCCTCACTGACCCGTTGTTGAGCCCAATATTCTGCCGAGTCGTAAAGGTAGATTTTGCTGCGGTTGAAGAGTTCTCCCAGGTCAGCCACAAAGCGGTCTAGCAGTACCACATTGCAGTGGGGTTGCAGAGCTGGCACCAGGGATTGCAGCAAATATTCGGAAGACTTGCGCACCTGCACCAGCACGTCAATGTCTCGCTGCAGTCCCCGGTCGCTGAACTCTGGAGACAGCAGATTCGGCAGGTAAAACAGTAATCCATTCGGGCAGGTTTGCCCCCAGTAGCCCATGGAGTTGCGACTGACGGTCATGATGGGCACATCCCCCGGTAGCTTAAACCCGTAGCCGCTGCTGTGGGCATGGTACACCACCTGATGGGCACGCAACCGCCGCGCTAGCCTGGGCACATGAAAGCCCCAACTGATGACAAAAATGCTGTCCTCCATGGGTTCCCCCTGCAGCAGGTCATCCAAAAATAGAGTGTCGGACTCCCGCTGTTGATAGGTCACGACCTCTGCAGGGCAGATGTGCCGGGCAAGATCCACGGTTTTTAGTTCGGCAAACAACCCACCACAGGCGTAACGCTTACCCGTCCCCGGCACCAAAAAGTAGAGTTTCCGCATGGCCCCTCTTACGCACTCCCCTGATTGTAAAGGCCACAACTACCGATTCTCCCCATCCCCCACTCCCCACTCCCCACTCCCCACTCCCCACTCCCTATTCCCTATTCCCTATTCCCCATTCCCTATTCCCCATCCCCCACTCCCCACTCCCCACTCCCCACTCCCCTTCAACTGCCCAAAGTACTTGTTGAGTACAGCCTACCCCAGGGACTTTTTGTCTATTATCAATTTCTTGCATACAAACGATTCATCCCATGCTTTGGCAGACTCTTGCCAACTGGGTAGATTAAGAACGTGGACAACCGGCGAGGATTTAGCCGCCGTCGTTCACGAGAGATTCTAAGCCCGAAAAAAAATTCTTTCTAATCGAAAGAAACGGCAGTATTTTCCCAAATTTGGCTGTTCAGTCCAGATCTTCGATGACGGAGGTCGGGGTTGCTATGGCTGATAAACAGGGTTGCCAGGGTTTGGCCCACATTACCGGAGTAACCATGAACAGTTCCACCAATTGCCCTAACACCCTGGACCAGCAGCGGCAGCGGCTTGAGCGCCTGGTCGACTATCCCCATGCTGCTGCGGTTCCAGGGCCTTTCGTACAACATCTCATTGCTTTAGGAGGGGCAATCATGAGATTCTTTACGGCTAATCAGGAGCTGCGGATCTGGCAGCGCACCCGCAATGGTCGCCAGGTCTGGTTTGCCTATGATCCGATTACCGAGCAGAGGCGTCAATTCTTTGCAGAAGAAGACGTTCGCCATTGGTTAGATGCCCGTTACTACGAGTAGGGGCCATGGCAAAATCTGACCAGCCCCCGTTATCGGTCAATAAACGGCAATCTATCCAAAAGAAAAAGACCGGGTGCCTTGAACACTCGGTCTTTTGTGGTCTAGAGAGGTCGTTTCGTTGAACCGTTTGGGTTCTGGAGCCGGTGCCTAACCTGCCCGTCAGGTCCGCCCAGAACCCCGAGACTCTGTGGGCTTAGAAGGTGTAACCCAGGCCTACGGAACCATTCACCTGGCTATCGCCATAGATAGACCAGTGAACAGCGCCATTGGCCACCAGTCGATCGGTCAGGCGGTAGTCAACCCCACCAGTCACCAGGGGGCCTACGGCTCCATTGCCTTCGGTGGATACCGACAGGCCACCGCCGACATAGGGCAATAGACGACCGTCTTCAGTCAAACCGTCTAAGTCGTAGGTGACAGGAGCCAGGAATACGGTTTCACCGTCGCTGCCAAAGTCCAGATCGCTGATGACTCCGGGGCGTACAGACACGTTATCGGTAACGGTAATTTTGCTGTTGATAGACAGGCCAAAGTCACTGTTGCCCAGATCACCCAGGCCAACCCCTGCACCAACGTAGTTGTAGTCGGTGGTTCTTTCCTGGGCATTAGCTGCGGTTGGTAAAGCAGCGATGGCGGCGGTTGCGAATACAGCGGTGAATGCAGCGAGAAGACGAATTTTCATAGCTTTTCTCCCAAAACGAGAAGAGTTTGGTACAAGAGTTCTTTTGCTCTTACGATTCTGTTGTATCGCTTGGGGATAGGCGGTGCTTTAGATCTGAATGACAGTTTCTGTAGTGGGCAATACTTTGGGAACAAACCCGTTGTCTCGGTCCAGGGTGATAAAATCCAATCCTCAAACGCTTTCAAGCCAGGATATCCGGATTTAAGGGCAGATTTGCTCGAGGCAGTGCCGAGCTGAGACCCAGAAAAGATAGGACATTGGCTCAACTGGCACATTCGATTGTTACACTTGCCTGGGAACCTTAGGTGGTCTCTGAAAAAGAATTTCCTGAATATTGCACATTCGCTGTCAGGGCAAAGCATCTGGGAGGAAATTGACGTGACTGTTCCAAGAGTTTTGGGCCAGATGCTGCGCCCCTCCGGCTGGTAACTTTTTTCTCAGAGATCTTCTTAGGTGTGGGTTGGGCTGATTTCAGCGTCGTTTAAGCCTGGACATCCAAAAACTGGTTGATGTGCTGAAAAATTTCCTCAAACAGCTGGGGGGGCGCCCCGCCCGGAATCAGCAGGTCATTCATGACGAAGGAGGGAGTGCCCGTCAGCTTTAAGGCATTGGCCAGCTCTAAATCAGCCTGAACCGCGGCTGCGGATTCGGGGCTGGTGCGATCGCGATTGAACTGCTCCATATCCAACTGCATAGATTCCGCCAGTTCCAGATACAGGCTTTCGCCCATACGGTCCTGGTTGGCGAACAGCCCGTAGTGGTACAGCCAGAACTGCCCCTGCTGCCCTGCCGCCCAGGATGCCCGCGCTGCCGGTATCGCCTCATCATGGATATGAGTTAAAGGAAAGTGCTTATACACGTAGAGAATGTCATCTTCGTGCTTTTCCACAAAGTCCTTCATCTGAATGGCCGTGACTGCACAGTAGGGGCATTCAAAATCTGAGAATTTGAACAAAATCACCGGGGCATTGGTGTTGCCCTTAGTGGGGGAGGTGCCGATCAGGCTCTGGCGGTCCATTGAGCCAATGACTTCCGTAACAATGGCCTGGTGTTCCTCGCGGCTGGCGGGTGCCTGCGACTGGCTACGGTTGGCTACCATCAGCGACGTTGGAACCGCGATGCCCACAGCAACGACTGCCCCGCAGGTGGCCCAAAACCATCGTGACCGTCGTAATTTCTCCCACATCGTATCGGAAGCCCCCTAAACTTCGGCACAGCGGCAATCTGGTCGGGTAATAGATCTTGTTCAAGTCAGAAGTGGAGTATTACCTGAGAGCAACCTACTGACTTCAAGCTGGACTTACCATACAACCTGATGCTGCAACCGTCAGTTTAAAGCGTCTCAGGAATGAGAATCGAATCATACTCTAATTCCTGTAGGCCAGGCATCTTGCCTGCCTGGGACAGCCAAGACCCTGCCTGGGACAGCCGAGACCCTGCCTGGGACAGCCGAGACGACTATCTCACATACAAAAAACGCATACAAAAACGGAGACCGTTCCCCTATCGGACGGTCTCCATTAAATCCTTGATACTCAGTCGTCAAAACTAGCAGAGGGGAGTTCTTCTCCTAGCTTGCGTATGGAAGAGCAGTCTACTCTACCGCTGAAGCATCAATGTCAACGTTCAGGGCAACTTCTGCTGCCGTCAGATCGGCCTGCAGAATTGGGGTTTTCATCACCGCGTCATTGGCCAGGGTAAACAGAGGGTTAGACAGAATGCCGGCCAGGGAAGTTGCCACCACCGCCAGAATTAAACTAACCTGCATGGGCCGAAGACCGGGGATATCCCACCGCACTTCGGGGTAAGCCTTAACGGAATCAGACATTTCGTGGGGTTCTTTCACGACCATCATCTTAATTACGCGGATGTAGTAGTAAATGGAGATCACGCTGGTGACCAGACCTACCAGCACCAGGCCATAGGCTCCAGCCTGCCAACCGGCCCAGAAAATGTAAATCTTGCCGAAGAACCCGGCCAGGGGAGGAATGCCCCCCAGGGACAGCAGACAGATACTTAAGCCCAGCGTCAGCAGGGGATCTTTTTGGTACAGGCCGCTGTATTCGCTAATTTGGTCGGTGCCGGTGCGCAGGGAGAACAGAATCACGCAGGTGAAGCCCCCCAGGTTCATGAATAGATACACAAATAGATAGAACACCATGCTGGCATAACCGGCATCGGTACCAACGACCAGACCAATCATCAAAAACCCGGCCTGACCGATAGAAGAGTAGGCCAGCAGACGTTTCATGCTGGTTTGGGCCAGGGCCACAACGTTACCCAGCACCATGCTGAGGACGGCCAGGGCTGTGAACACAAAGTGCCACTGCTCTGAAACCAGGGGAAAGGCTGTCACCAGCAGACGGATAGCCAGGGCAAAGCCAGCTGTCTTAGACCCAACCGACAGAAAAGCTACCACCGGGGTAGGAGAGCCTTCATACACGTCCGGAGTCCACTGGTGGAAGGGGACAGCGGCAATTTTGAAGGCGATACCGGCAATCACAAACACCAGGGCTACTACCAGGCCGATGGGGGCTTCACCCCCGTCGCTGACAATGCTTGCAGCAATGCTGATCAGCCGGGTTTCGCCACCGGACAAACCGTACAACAAAGACACACCGTAGAGGAAAATGGCGGAGCTGGCAGCGCCAATCAGTAAATACTTCAACGCCGCTTCGTTAGAGCGGGGATCACGCTTCATGTAGCCCGTCAGCAGGTAAGACGAAATACTGAGCGTTTCCAGAGAAACGAAAATCATCACCAGCTCGTCGGCCCCGGCCAGAAACATACCGCCCAGGGTGGCCGTGAGCATAATCACCAAAAACTCTGCCAGGGAAGTTCCTGACTGCTCTACATAGCGGATGGCCATCGGCACCGTAACCGCAGCGGAGAGCACGATGATGCCTCGAAAGACAACGCTGAGGGCATCAGCATTGAAGCCCCCCAAAAAGCCAATGGGATTAGCCAGATCCCATTGAAATACGAGGGCAACGACCGTCGCGAGGGAACCCGCGATCGCGGCATAGGGGGTCCAGGCCGAAGAAGACCGCCCCTGAATTAAATCTCCAATCAAAATGATCAGAATTGTGAGGACCACAATCCCTTCAGGTATGACTGTACCGGCATTAAGTTGAGCCCCAAGGCTGACCAGATCCATGCCTTTCTACACCTCAACAGAACTTAAACGACAACCCCTAACAAGGTCTCTACCAGGCATATTATCGCGTTAGTGTCCTTTACAAAGTATGGTCAAAAGACTGGCTAAAGCCTCAAAACAACCGACTGGCCTCTATTTCGGGCATTTGCGGCTATAATTTCAATTTTCTGAACTCTAGTATATTGAGAGCCTAACAATTCCAATTTTTCTTTAAGTCGAAGGTGCAATGTTGACGGGTGCAGTAAAGTGATTAACACCTGAACCTACTCAAATGGGGTGTCGATCCCAGCTTTATAGGTTAAACCTGAAGATAGACACCTGATTCACCCTCCCAGTTCGTCAAAGAGTTCATCCCCTTTGGCCCAGTTCATTTTCTGGATCCTAGTGGTCTGGTTATGGTAGCTCTCCATATCAAGCCCAGCTCAAACTGAAGTTTGCGTAAAGGCAAAACTCTGCTTCTGGACTTGGAAAAGGCTTATATCTATATTGTTTGATTTTTGAAACGCCCAGACAGCCCTATGTCAAAGCTCGTCATTGTTGAATCACCCACCAAGGCTAAAACCATTCGCAACTACCTGCCATCCGGGTATCAGGTAGAGGCATCGATGGGGCATGTGCGAGATTTGCCCCGGTCGGCCAGCGAAATTCCACCCAAGGTCAAGGGCGAAAAATGGGCGCAGCTTGGGGTCAATACCCAGGCTGACTTTGAGCCGCTATATGTGATCCCCAGCGACAAGAAAAAGGTGGTTAAGGCGCTGAAGGATGCCCTCAAAGATGCCGACGAGCTGGTTCTGGCCACTGACGAAGACCGGGAAGGAGAAAGCATTAGCTGGCACCTGCTGCAGGTGCTCAACCCCAAGGTGCCGACCAAGCGCATGGTGTTCCACGAAATCACCCAGGAAGCGATTCAGGAGGCCCTGAGCAATTGCCGCGACATCGATGACCAGCTGGTTCATGCCCAGGAAACCCGCCGCATTCTTGATCGCCTGGTCGGCTACACCCTGTCTCCACTGCTGTGGAAGAAAATTGCCGGAGGGCTCTCCGCCGGACGGGTACAGTCTGTGGCGGTTAAGGTCGTGGTCAATCGGGAGAAAGAACGCCGCGCCTTCCGCAAAGGCTCCTACTGGGATTTGAAGGCGACCCTCCTGAAAGACAAGAATTCTTTTGAAGCCAAACTCTACACCCTGGGCGGCACTCGCCTGGCTACAGGTAACGACTTTGACGAATCCACCGGGCGCATTGCCGAAGGGCGTGAAGTTGTTCTACTGAATGAAGAGCAGGCCAGAGAGCTGCAGGCGCGAATTGAAGCCGGTACCTGGACCGTCAGCAGCCTGGATGAGCGTCCTTCCACCCGCAAGCCCTCTCCTCCCTTTACGACTTCCACCCTGCAGCAGGAGGCCAACCGCAAGCTGCGCCTCTCGGCCCGAGAAACCATGCGTGTAGCCCAAAACCTGTATGAACAGGGCTACATCACCTACATGAGAACCGACTCGGTGCACCTGTCTCAGCAGGCCATTGCCGCCGCCCGGTCCTGTGTCGAAACCAAGTACGGCACCGAGTACCTCAGTCCCAAGCCCCGACAGTACGCCACCAAAGCCAAGGGCGCTCAAGAGGCCCACGAAGCTATCCGCCCCGCCGGTAGTACCTTCCGCACCCCCAGCGAAACGGGCCTCTCTGGCCGGGAAGCCGCCCTCTATGACCTGATCTGGAAGCGCACCGTAGCTACCCAAATGGCCGAAGCCCGCCAAACCCATATCACGGTGCTGGTGGAGGTGGATAATGCCGTCTTTCGGGCCAGCGGCAAGCGGATTGACTTTCCCGGTTTCTTCCGGGCTTACGTAGAAGGGTCAGATGATCCCGATGCGGCTCTGGAAGATCGCGAAGTGCTGCTGCCCCGACTCAGCGCTGGCGATGCGTTAGACTGCTCGGACCTGGAAGCCATTGGCCACGAAACCCAGCCCCCCTCGCGCTTTACCGAGGCCAGCCTGGTGAAAGTGTTAGAAAGCGAAGGCATTGGTCGCCCCAGTACCTACGCCACCGTCATCGGTACTATCATTGACCGGGGCTACGTGCGCCTGGTCAACAATAGCCTGGTGCCTACCTTCACGGCCTTTGCGGTCACCTCCCTGCTGGAGCAAAACTTCCCCGACCTGGTGGATGTGCATTTTACCGCCCGCATGGAGCAAACCCTCGACGAAATTTCCACTGGGGAAGTGGACTGGTTGCCCTACCTGAAGGAGTTCTACCAGGGAGACAAGGGCCTCGAACACCAGGTTCAGGACCGTGAGGAACATATCGATCCCACCGAAGCCCGCACGGTGCTGCTTAACGACCTAAGCGCTAAAGTGCGCATTGGGCGCTACGGTCCCTACATCGAAATTGAGCAGGAGGGCGAAGAAGACTCCATTCGCGCCTCCATTCCCCCCGATGTACCGCCAGCGGATCTGGATGATGAGCAGATCGAGCGCATCGTTCGGCAGAAAATCGAAGGGCCTGACAAAGTAGGGCTGCATCCCGAGACGGGGGAGCCCATCTACGCCAAAATCGGGCCTTACGGACCCTATGTTCAGTTGGGAGACACGACCGACGATCATCCCAATCCCAAGCGCGCCTCCCTGCCTAAGGGAATGCAGCTTGAGGATGTCACCCTGGAAACGGCAGTGGGTCTGCTCTCTCTCCCCAGGCTGTTGGGTACCCATCCTGAAACGGGGGCACCCATCAAGGCCGGTCAGGGACGGTTTGGTCCCTATATCGTTCACGATCAGGGCAAAGAAGGAAAAGACTACCGCTCCATCAAGGGCGACGACGATGTCCTGACCATTTCGTTGGATCGGGCTCTAGAAATGCTGGCCCAGCCTAAGGCCAGTCGTGGGCGTAAAAAGGCCACTCCCATTCGGGAAATCGGGAAACATCCCGAGGATGATGAACCCATTGCCGTGTTTAACGGCCCCTATGGTCATTACGTTAAGCACGGCAAAATCAACGCCTCTGTGCCCGAAAACACCGAGATTGACTCCATTACCCTGGAGCAGGCAATGGAGTGGATTAACGCCAAAGCCGCCACTAAAAAGACGAAGGGCGGTAAGCGCAAGACTACCAGTGCTAAGAAGACTACCAAGACGGCGGCAGCGTCAAAGTCTTCCGGTACGAAGAAGACCACTAAGGCTGCGACCACTAAGAAGAAAACAACTCGCAAATCGACGACCTCTAAGTCCAAGTCCACTTCTGCCAAGAAGAGCGATAGCGAGTAGGCAGGGTAGTCTTCTGGGTGGCCCTGTCTGGACAGCCCATCCAACTTGACTGATACAAACAAAAGGGCGGTTGCTGGTATGCGGCAACCGCCCTTTTGCTTCGGATGTGAGCATTCCCTCTGACGAGGGATGGCCTCGAGTACAGCCTGATGGGCACTGCCCACCCTACGTTAGGTTCTAGCCTGTGGGCAATCCACAAGGTCCGTTTCAAGGCCGTTTATGCCGATTAGCGCATTGGGGAAGAAACCCGAGTGTTCTTCAGGCTCTCAGACAGCTGACGCACCACAGCGACCATTGCCAGGAGGTTATCCAGCTTATTCACGGCGGAACCAACCCCGACCCCGGCAGCCCCGGCAGCCATGGCCATGGGAGCGGTGACATCTGACAGGCCGGAGGCACACAGTACCGGCACATCCACCACCCGAGAAATGGCGTGAGCCGCCGCCAGGGTGGGAGCCGCTTTCTCAATCAGGCCCAAAACTCCGGCATGGGTGGGCTGGCTGGAGGTGCCGCCCTCGGTTTGAATGATGTCAGCCCCAGCTGCCACCAGGGCCTCGGCCAGCTGCACCTGCTCATCTAACGCCAGAATGTGAGGCACGGTTACCGATAGGGTAATGGTGGGCAGCAGTTCGCGGGTGCGGCGAGTCAGTGCCAGCACCTCGGGCGCTTCGAACCGACGCCCCTGGGCATAGAACGCGTCAAAATTACCGATTTCAATCAGGTCAGCCCCCGCTTCCACCGGAGCCAGGAATGCCTCGGCCTCCACCGCCGAGACACATATCGGCAGAGACGTTTCGGCCTTGGCCAGACGCACCAGGTCGGCATCTGCGGCGATATCGACGAAGGTGGCACCACCCTGGTCAGCTGCTTTGACAACGGCAGCAACCCGCTCGGGGTCATAGTTCGTCAGACCGCTGATGATCTTCAGAGCACCGTTAGTCTCGAAAGCTTGTTGGAGTTCAGACAGCATAAGGTTTTACTCTCAATCGCAAGTTCGGTTTGCCTTATTGTCGCATTAAATTCCCCACTGCCCCATCTAGTCGATACCCAACACCCGTGGTATAGTTAAAGACTGTGTCGAAATTATTGTGTAACCATGCCGAAGCTGAAGACTCGTCGAGCAGCTGCCAAGCGTTTTCGCCGCAGTGGTAGCGGTAAAATTATGCGCCGCAAGGCTTTCAAAAACCACCTGTTGCAGCATAAAAGCACCGGGCGTAAGAGCCGTTTGTCTAAAATCGCCAAGGTGGACGAATCCGATATCGATCGGGTTGAGGGCATGCTGCCCTATCTCTAGGGCGCATGGCTGCAGAGGTTTAAGTGTTGTTTAGAGATTGATTCCTAAGGATTGTAGAGAGTCATGGCACGTGTCAAGCGCGGCAACGTCGCCCGTAAGCGGCGTAAAAAGGTATTAAAGCTCGCCAAGGGCTTTAGAGGTTCCCACTCCAAGCTGTTTCGCACCGCTAACCAGCAGGTGATGAAGGCGTTGCGGTATGCCTATCGCGACCGTCGTAACCGCAAGCGTGATTTTCGTCGCCTGTGGATTACCCGCATCAATGCGGCGGCTCGGATGCACGGCATTAGCTACAGCCAGCTAATCGGCCAGCTGAAAAAAGCCGACATCGAATTGAACCGGAAGATGCTGGCCCAGATGGCTGTGTTGGATCCTGACGGTTTCAGCAAAGTTGTTGAAGTCGCTCAGTCGAAGTAAAGTAAGTTTTTATCGGCCTTCGGTTTAGGCTCACGGATAAATTTCTCGGGCGCTGACAGAGCTTCCATAGCGGGACTGTGTTCATACCTGGCAGTGAAATCTTCCCTGGGAAAAGCCACAGAGTTTGAGCTGAACTGGGTATAGCGCGACTGATTTGCTTTGATGCGGTGTGCAGCGTTTAGTTTCGGTATGGTGCTGGGGGTGCAGTTGGCTGTGCCCCCAGTTTCTGTTGCAGCTGACCTGGAGACTATTCAGGCACGGGGGTATCTTGTTGTTGCTGTGCGGGATGGGTGGCGTCCTCTGGGCTATCGAGACGAGTCAGGTAACCTGGTGGGGTTGGAGATTGATATTGCCCGGCAGTTGGCTGACGTGATTTTGGATGACCCCAATGCGGTTGTCTTTGAGGTGGTTCCCAATCGAGATCGGCTGCAGGCGGTGTTAGAAGATAGGGTGGATGTTGCGATCGCCGGCGTAACCCTGACCCCCGACCGGATGCGTCTGGTCCGGTTCAGTCCTCCCTACTACCTGGACGGTACCGGTATTCTCGTACCCGGCGGGGATGAAGTGCCGGAGTTGGCCGACCTGCGCCTGAGTCGAATCGGCCTGCTACAGGGGTCCAGCGCCATTTCCTCTTTGCGGTATGTGCTCCCCCTGGCCGACCTGGTTCCCCTCGGCAGTTACCAGGAAGCCTACGCAGGGTTGAACGGCGGGCAACTTGACGCCTTCGCCGGAGACATTTCGGTACTGATTGGTTGGCAGCAAGAATATCCGGGCTACCGACTGGTACCCGAAGCTTTGTCGGCGGACCCCCTGGCCATTGTGATGCCCAAAGGGAATCAGTATGACGACCTGCACCGGTTGGTTTATGACGCCGTCGACACCTGGCACGATCAGGGCTGGCTTGAGGATCGGGCCACCTACTGGGGACTGCCCTGATTCATGTCAAGATGTACACAGATAATCAGTAAGACTAAGACGATTTAGAACGGGCTTTAAGGACTGATGGAGAAAAGCAATCTGCTCTTAACCTACCTGGCACTGTTGCTACTGCTGCTCAGCGTAGCCGCCTTCTTTATTGTGCGGCAGGTACTCAAGACCCGTCGTTTGGAGGGAACGCTGTCGCGGCTACAGTCGAAACTCTCCAAAGAAAAGGGCACCGCCCAGGAATATTACGAACTGGGCAGCCTGCTGCTAGACAAAAAGCTCTACACCCAGGCGGCCCTCTATCTCCAGCAGGCCCTGAAAAATATGCCGAAGGAAGAAGCCGACAATGCAGCTATGGTCTATAACGCCCTGGGTTATGCCTACTTTGCCCAGGACCAATTCGACCTGGCCATCCGCAATTACAAAGAAGCCATCAAAATTAATCCCGAATATGTTACGGCCTTAAACAATTTGGGCCACAGCTACGAGCGTAAGCAGCTCATGAATCAGGCCCTCGAAGCTTACGAGAGCGCCCTTAACATTGCGCCTAAAAACTCCACCGCCAGGCGACGGTTTGATTCTTTAAAAAAGCGTTTGGTCACCTCCGATCAGTAGCCCGTCCTGGTAATGAACCTGGGTTCTACTGCCGCAGGGTAGAGTCTGACACGATTTGGGACGCCATCAGAGCATTCATGGAGGATAGTAACTCTTTGGGATTGATGGGTTTGGTGATAATCGCCTCCGCCCCAGAGTTTCTGGCTTTGGCTGCCTGGTCTAGGTCTGTCTCATTCAGCAGTGCCACAATTTTGACCCCCAGGGTACCCACATAATGCCGCAGAGACTCGATAATTTCGTAACCATCAGCGCTGGCCAGAGAGACATTGGTGATGACGGCAGCCGGTTGCAATAGTTCAACCTGATCGAGTACCCGAGAACCATCGACAATCCAAATCACCTGGTAATCGGCAGCGGTTAACATATCGCAGATGACGCTGGCGCTCTCTTCGTTGTCTTCTACCAAAACGATGCGACCAATGACAGGCTCTGAGGCAATTTCGTTAAGATTTTCGTCAATGGCAGCAGACTGACGTTGTAAGGGAAGTCTGACGGTAAAGACGGAGCCAACCCCTACTTCAGATGTCACTTTGATGGAACCGCCGTGGAGTTCAACCAGTTGTTTGGTGAGCGCCAGTCCTAACCCTGTCCCCTGATACTCGCGTTGGCGAGCACTTTCAAGCTGCTGAAACTTTTCAAAAAGAATCGACTGAGCACTGGCCGGAATGCCAATGCCCGTATCCTCAACCTGAAAGACTGCTGCATTTTGCTCTTTTCTGACCCTCAGGGTGACTTTACCTTCCTCAGGGGTGAACTTGATGGCATTGCTCAACAGGTTGGACAAAATCTGGCGAATGCGTCGGGGGTCAGCCACAAAGGTATCCTGGCCAGGGGGAAGTTTCAGATCCAGGACAATCTCAATGCCGCTTTTCATGGCCTGGTTGCGAAACGTATCCACACTCTGGCGGCTGAGGGTTGCGAGAGAAAACTCCCGAACTTCCAGCACCGTTCGCCCCGCCTCAATTTTCGAGACTTCGAGAATGTCGTTAATCACGCTGAGCAGATGTTCTCCGCTGGTGTGAATGGTATTGAGATAATCTCTTTGACGGGGACTCAGGTCGCCCAGAGACCAGCGCAGCAAAGTTGCTGACATGCCAATGATGCAGGTCAGGGGTGTGCGTAATTCGTGGCTCATGGTGGCCAAAAATTCGCTTTTCGCCCGGTTCGCCGATTGCGCTGCCGCCAGGGCATCGCGCAAATCTTGGGTGCGCTCAATGACACAGGTTTCTAAATTTTGGGTCTGCTGCTGCAACTGCCGATAGAGTTGAGCCTGGTTGATGGCAATGGCCAGATGCTCAGCAATATGCTGCAGAAACTCTAGCTCCCAGGGTTGCCAGTGGCGCACATATTCGCACTGGTGAATAATCAGCAACCCCCAGAGTTGCTTGCTCACTAAAATGGGAGTGACAAGCTTTGACTTAACCTGCACTTGATTTAAGAAAGACAGCAGACAGCTAGAGCCCTGGTAGGCCTGATTTACGTCATCAACGGCAAATGGTCGTCCTTCTCGATAGCGGGGATGGCATTCTTGCAGATTTTGGAAGCAGTAGTTTTCGGTGTAGTGCAGAACGGACTTTAACTGGTCGTGGGCTCTTGACTCGTAAGTGATGTAGCCGTTGAACTGATGATTGCCGCTGTTGGCGACGAGGGCTTCAGTATCACCACCCGCTAACGCCATAGAACGGATATGGTCGTCGGCTTCAGGTTGGTCAAACTGGTAAATCAGTAAGCGGTCGGCCTCTAGGAACTGACGCACTTCATCCACCGTTGTTTGAAGAATGTTGGATAGTTCTAAACTTTCCTGAATTTTTGTAATCACCTGATTCAGCAGAACATTGCGCTCAAGTTGCTGATCGAGCTGTTCCTGAACGGGCCGACAGGACATTATGGACAGGTTAGAAGACTGCTCAATACAGGTCGATAATAAACTCATCGTAAATTCAACCTGGGCGTCATGACTGGTATTTGCCAGTTTTTTAGAAAATTCTGTTACCAACTGACGCTCGGATATGCTTAAACCTGCCTGATTGGTGAGATTACTTAGAAACTCTTTAACTACAGATTTTTGGTAACAGAATTTAACGACACAGTGTTCTGAAAGTTCTACAGATTGATGATTGGTAGCAGTAATCAGCAGACTTAGATCGGGTTGGCTGATGCACCAAAAACTTTCTGTCTCAAGACGAATCCCTTGAAATTCACTTTGTCTTAAGATTCTGGCGTCATTTTGCTGGCAGTACTGACTGCAAAACTGCCCTAATTTTGTTAAGGCAATTTTCGGAATGACCTTTTCAGAAGAACCAGTAAAAGAAGTCGCCATAAATTTAGTCTAGGCTAAACAGCCTCATACCATTTGCGATTGAAAACAAAACGGTGCATCGAGCCTAAGCAGATTTCTTTTCGAAACACCTCGATTGCGATTTGTTACAAGCTGTATGTTTTTGTGTTGAAACACCCCGTTTATTGATTGGAAGCCCTGCCTTAGCCCCTACAGGAACCAAAAGTACCTCTTTCAAACCTCGTCCCAGTCCAGAAGTGGAGTTTTGCCTTGGAGAAAACTCCAGATTTCGAGCTGGACTTGGTATAGATTGTGGACATAAGCGCTAAGGCTGCTCCATAAAAATTGCCCTTTCTTTAAGAAAATCTGGATCAAAAAGAAAAGCTCTACGGAAGTGAAACCTTATCCCAGTCCAGAAGTAAAGTTTTGCCCAAGGGAAAGCGACAGGTTTCGAGCTGGACTTGGCACAGAGGGGTAGCGTCAATTTGTGGTTGAGTTCATATGGTAACTTTCGTTTTCACCCATTGGGGGCTGTCGCTATAGTTCCTTCAGATTTTGGAGTTGCTTAAGATTTCAGCTTTGATCTTGCTCACGGCTGTTGAGCAAAGGTTTGCGTTTGCCCAGTACCCATAGGTCATAATGGGGCCAGCTTTAGTCTCGGTCGTCGATGCTTTCAAATGCTCACAGAACTAACTCGCCAGGCTGGCAAACTCGCCAGGGGTTTCAGCGCCTGGGGGAATGGTGGGAATATCAGACCTCCAGACTCGATATTGAAAGTCCCGATCTACCTGACTGGGGATGGCTGGAACCTCTGGGGCGGGGTTTGTTCTGGCTGTTTATTGCGGCGCTGACCCTGTGGATTGTCTGGCTGCTATATCGAGCCGTCAAAACTTTGCTGGACCAGCGAGACGGTACCCCCGTCGCCCCCCGTTCTGGCCCCGCTGAAGCGGTGTTGCGCCAGGCGGCTCAGTGGTGGCGCGAAGCCCAGGATTTAGCTCAGCAGGGCGATTACGCCGGGGCCTGTCGGGCTCTGTATATGGCGGGGTTAATTCGTCTTAACGATACCCAGGTGGTGCCCTATCTCTCTAGCCGCACCGATGGGGAGTATTTGTTCTGCATCGATCAGCAGACTGCCCCCCGCCCTTATCAACTGCTGATTCGCACCCACGAACGTCTGACCTTTGGCAATGCTGTAGCCAATGAGGAAACCTACCAGCGCTGTCGCAGGGCCTATCAAGAAATTGCGCAGGGGTAAGGGGATGGTCAGGACATGGGGAACAACCCCTCAAATCCTTAAAAATCGGTATTTATGGCTGGCGCTGGCCCTGCTGGTGCTGCTGCTGGGGTTGCTGATTTTTACGGCTCCTGCCACCAATCGTCTGGAGACGGGCTCTACCTGGAACCGCGGCCCATCGGGATATAGCGCCTGGTTCGAGTCCCTGGCGGAAGCGGGTATCCGTCTTAACCGCTGGCAGCGTCCTGTGCCTCAGCTGATTGACCTGTTAGAAAACGATCCGGACAGCATTGAAGGGACGACAACCCTGATTCAACACCCGGCAACTTCTGCCCAGGATGATAGTCAGGTTGTGTCTACGATGGTTGTCGTGCTGCCGGGATTTTTTGAAGCAGCCGAACTTCCCGGTCTGGTGCCCTGGCTTCCGGACTGGATTGATGCCGGGCATCGCCTGGTGCTGCTGGGGGTGAAATCTCCTGTTACGGCTGCGCCCTTTGCCCAAACCGTAGGTAGCCCATTTGGTGGTGTAGAGATTGATACTCGCCGCCGCCGTGAGGTTGCTCCTGAATCCAATCAACTGCTGGCGGATGACTACGGCACCATTATCTGGCATGACGACTGGCGATTTTCTATGAATGAATCCACCCAGAACCAGGGCAATGTAATTTTTGTCGGAACGCCCTTTCTTGCTGCCAATGCCTACCTCAATGCGCCCGGCAACTTCGCCATGCTCACTGACCTGGTAACCCGCGATGGTGGCCAGGTTTGGGTAGATGAGTACCTGCATGGCTATCGAGATGTTGAGGAGGTCGCCGCTGAACTGGGTAGCGAAAACTGGCTGGCCTACCTGGTCAGGACTCCCTGGCTGGTTTTTACCGTTCAGGCGATTGCAATTATCCTGCTGCTCCTGCTGGGGCTGAATCGGCGGTTGGGCAATCGCCTTACGGTTCAGGCACCGGTACTGGATAACAGCCAGGCTTACATCAAGGCCCTGGCGGGGGTGCTGCACAAAGCCAACAGCCACGACTTTGTGGTGAAAACCATTACCCAGTCAGAACGGCTAAGATTGCAAAAAGCTCTGGGGCTGGGCGACAAACCAGTGTCTGATGATCAATTGGTGACCGCCTGGGTCCAGCAAACCGGAGGTTCTGCCGCTGACCTGACTGCCCTGCTGCAGCCACCCACCCCCCGCCATGATGATCAGCTCAAAGCCTGGCTGAAGCAATTACAATTCTTCCATCAGTTCAACCAAACGAGGACCCGGCCATGAGTGACCTCAACCCCGCCATTAACCGCATTGGCCAGACCCTCAACGGCATCGTTGTCGGTCAAGATACGTTGGTGCAGCAGTTACTGGTGGCCCTGTTGGCCGGAGGGCACGTCATTCTTGAGGGGGTGCCCGGTACCGGCAAAACCCTGTTGGTCCGAGCCCTGTCCCGGTTGATTCAGGCCGATTTTACGCGCATTCAGCTGACCCCAGATATTCTTCCTTCCGACATTTCTGGTACCAACGTCTTTGACCTTAACAGCCGCAGCTTTGCCCTCAAAAAAGGCCCGGTCTTTACCCAGGTGCTGCTGGCAGACGAAATTAACCGCACCCCGCCCAAAACCCAGGCTGCCCTGCTGGAAGCCATGGAAGAGCAGACTGTCACCCTTGATGGCACCAGCCACCCCCTGCCGGAACTGTTCTGGGTAGCCGCCACCCAAAACCCCCTGGAGTTTGAGGGTACCTATCCCCTACCGGAAGCCCAGCTCGACCGATTTCTGTTCAAGCTGCTGGTAGATTACCCCGCCCCCGAGGCCGAAAAGCAAATGCTGCTCAATGCCCAGGCCGGGTTCGAGGCCCGTAAGCTGGACATTAGCCAGCTCAAGCCCATGGTTAAAGCAGAGCATGTACTGGCGGCACGCAAAGCGGCCAAAGCCCTCACCGTGCAAGAGCCTGTGCTGGACTATCTGCTGGCTCTGGTGCAGAAAACTCGCCACCACAGCGATCTAGCCCTGGGAACATCTCCCCGCTCTGCCGTGCAGTGGCTGCAGGCCAGTAAAGCCCAGGCCTGGCTACAGGGGCAGGATTATGTCACACCGGATAATGTCAAGGCGGTTGCTCCACCGTTGCTGCGCCATCGCCTGATTCTCGCTGCTGAGGCTCAGATGGATGGATTAACGGCTGACCGGGTCATAACGGGGATACTGGATAGTGTGCCGGTGCCGAGATAGTAGTTTTGTATTTTTTGTCCTTTCGGTTACCGATGGCAATAGATGACTCTGCTCTTCAAGCTCAGGCTCGAAGTATTTTGAATGAGATCGCTTTCGCTCCCTTTAAACATTGCCTACCCTTGAGCCCCGAATTTGAGGAAATTCCAGCCCGACCTGGTATTTACGCTGTTAGGCACCAAACGGAGGGATTGCTCTATATCGGTAAAACGAAAAGCCTGCGAGGTCGCTTTAAGGGCGGGCACAAGGCATTCCTATGGGCGTGGCTGGATAAATATGATGATCAGGACGTTAGGATTGCGATCCGGGCTATCTCTCACTGGAGAAATCCCAGACTACTATTAGAGCTAGAAGCCATTATTTTAAGAGCAACGGCTCCCCCTTATAACGTTCAAGTGCCGCCAGAGAGTTAAAGCGATGCAAGCTAAGTTTGAAGAGCAACTTTCTTCTGCAGATGCAAAGGTCATCCTAGACTGCTTACCAGCAAGAATTCGTGAAGCTCTGGTTACTCGTGCTGATGAGATAGAGTATCCGGTTGAAGCGGTTGTGGAAATGGCGATCGCAAGTTTTCTTGATAGCGAAGCACTGGGTTTTGCAGATTGTAAACCAGGACGCGGTCACTAAACGAGTAGGCATTTTTGGTGTTCAACTACCAGAAAAATTATTGAAGAGATTGCACTGGTGTCTTGATGGCCATTGTCCCGACTCGAAAAACCTATGGTTTGCTGGTGGTGGGCGGCGCGATCGCAACCCTGCTCACCAACTTTTCTGAGGCTCCCAATCGGCTCACCATTGCCCTGATTGCCCTGCTGCTGTTTGATGGTGCCGTTCTGGTAGCGATGTTTTGGGACGGTCTTCGAACCCGTGCCCGCCGAGTTACCGTTAGCCGAGATCCCCTCCATCGTTTGTCCATTGGCCGAGATAATCCTATTTCCCTGAAGTGCGAGGCTCAGCATCAAACCCGGTTACGCCTTTACGACAACTATCCCGTAGATTTTGACGGCACCCCCATGCCCCTCGTCCTCGATCTGCCCCAGGGGGGAACCGAAACTGTGTCTTATACCGTGAATCCTAAAGAGCGGGGAGAATATGACTGGGGAGATATTCAGATCCAGCAGCAGGGGCCGCTGGGCCTGGCCTGGGCTGATTGGGCGGTTCCTGCCGCCGCTAAAGTCGCTGTGTATCCTGATTTAATTGGCCTTAACCAGCTCTCCATTAAACTGGCGCTGCAGTCTACTGGCACCCTTAAGCAGAAGCGCCGCATGGGAGTAGGTACCGAGTTTGCAGAACTGCGGGAATATGGCGTTGGCGACGACCCTCGCTTCATCGACTGGAAGGCCACCGCTCGCCTGAGCCAACCGTTAGTCCGAGTTCTGGAACCTGAGCGCGAGCAAACCTTAGTTATCCTGCTCGACCGGGGGCGGTTGATGACCGCCCAGGTGCAGCGGCTCACTCGGTTTGACTGGGGCTTGAATGCGGCCCTTGCCCTCGCATTGGCAGGTATTTCTCGTGGTGATCGGGTCGGCATCGGTGTATTTGATCGCACTCTCCACACCTGGATTCCTCCCAGGGGCGGACACGCTACCCTACAGCAGATGATCGACCGATTGACACCGATTCAGCCAGTGCTGCAAGAATCTGACTACCTGACCGCCGCTACCTACGCTGCCCAGCAGCAGCATCGCCGCTCTCTGGTGGTGATGATTACCGACATTGTGGATCAAACGGCTTCTGGGGAGCTGCTGTCAGCTATGGCCAGAATGCGCCCCCGCCACCTGCCGTTTTGTATTACTCTGCGGGACTCTAGCATTGACCGTCAGGCCCAGCAGATGACAACGGATGTGGATGCCACCTTTGAGCGCGCCGTTGCGCTGGATTTGCTGAATCAGCGGGAGGTGGCATTCTCAAAACTCAAGCAGCGCGGTGTACTGGTACTGGATGCACCGGCCCATCAAATTTCAGACCCTCTGGTAGAGGCTTACCTGCAGATTAAAACCCAGGGCAGATTATAAAAGCAAGCGCCCTTACGGCAGAGTGTTTGTAGCCTCCATGAGAGCAACACTTAACCGAAACATAAACTTTGGTATCAGGGGTAGGCGATACCCGCATAGGGAGAGTATTCTAATAACAAGAGGTGAATAAATCTTCCCTCGATTCGAATAGTTCAGTCCTTGAAAACAGGAGGTACGTTATCGATTTAACGTCTGAATCTATCTCGTCGAAATCAGCAGCACTCGGCTTTGTTGTTGATATTTCCTCCCCTTAGCTACATGAGAGCACTGCAATAGATACCCAGAGACGCAACAGTTAACGCAACGCAAAACGACGGTATCGAAGTATCTCTACATAACCATAGCCCATTTGAGGAATTCCCTCACACAACGGGTCTGAGTGCTGCTTCTGCTCTAAATGGTTCGTTTTTTACGGTTAAACTGCTTATTTGAATATCCCCGGTAGTAACTGCCCTTCAGCTATCGGGGATATTCTTTTTGTGCCCGTTCTGGAGGGGCAAAAACCGCCTGTCCAAAACTTAAAATGCGTGGGCAGAATTTGGCAACGGCAAACTGTTGTGTCTGCTGCTGCCTCCCATCGATATATAAGAATCGTTAGGCGTAATGGGCAACAACTGCAGTCGCTGATTCTGTAAATCTGGCTCCAGCCCCAGCTGCTCTTGAGGAATTACTCTCAAGCAAGGATCAACATCATTGGGTAGCTTTAGACCATAAAATGTCCAAAGTCAAGCTTTGGCCTCAGCTAAGCCCAATACCCAATCTCTCATTAAACAATTCACCTGATCTGGCACTTCATCGTGGGGGCAGTGCCCCGCCTGCAAATATTGCTCTGTGAGGGAAGGGTAATACTTGCGAAACTGCTCCCCTTTCTGGCGACAGTTCATCCATGGGTCGCCTTCACCCCAGAGCATTAGCAGAGGGCAGTTCATTTTTTGCAGCAGCTCATCTACCTTTTCTCCCTGGCGGGACTTGAACACCGAGGCAAACACCATGGCGGCTCCTGGATCACTGGATGGTCGGCGGATGTCTTCAATGAGCTGGTCGGTGATGGCGGATTTATCCATATAAACCTGCTCCAGGGTGCGGCGAATGGTGGCAGGTTGGCGCACGTACTGGAACAACAGCCAGCTGGGCAGGGGCTGCAGCATCAAATTGCGAATGACTTGAGCTACCAGGTTGGGCTGAGGCGGTTTTCCTTGTTCCGAGGTAGTTTCGGAGAACGGCCCGGCACTATTCAACAGCACCAGCCCGGCCACAGAGTCCGGGTGGTTTGCCGCTACGCACAGAGCAGAGTAACCCCCCAAAGAATTCCCCGCCATTACCGCCGGACGACCGATAACGTCGTTGATGAAGTCGTTGAGTTGGGCCTGCCACAGCTTGCCGCTGTATTCCCATTCGGGCTTTGCAGACCGGCCAAAGCCCATCATGTCGATAGCCCACACCTGAAAGTCTTGCTGCAGTCCCTGAATATTTTTGCGCCAGTGGTCGGTTGAAGCCCCGAAGCCATGTATTAGGAGCAGGGGCGGTCGGTCGCCCCGCGATTCACCCGCGACCACGTAATGTACGGGTTGCTCGCGCCAGGTCCAGTAGGCACCTTCGGAGCCGGAGTAGGTCATGGATTGAACGCCGGGAGCTGCAGCCGTCATGGGAATTACCGTTTTGCTTAATAAACCTTTATTACGATGGTAGCGAATCTTGACATGACAAATGGCTGAATTCCAGGCATTGTTGCATAGGAAGCGTTTTTATTTGGTGGTATGACTGCCCTCTCTCGCCCTCGCAAGTATGTTCCCCGTCGTACCAGAGGGCTCTGGTTTCGGCGATTAATGGCGATCATTGCCCTGATCAACCTGATGCTGGTCACGTTTGATGTCAGCTATATTCGATTTCGGGATCTGTATCTGAAGGTGGTCCCTGAATTTACCATCTGGTATGGCGAAACCTTTAAGGGCATTGAGCCGGAGCGCGCCACCGTACGGTATTTAGACACAGTGGCGCTGTTGGAAGAGCAGGTCGCCCAAACGGGGCTCGGCTCTATTCAGGCCAGGGTGATTCTCAGTCAGCTGCAGCAGCAGAGTATTGCCATCATTGACGAAAACCCCTTTGCGATTGCCGATAAGTCGGGAACGCTGGAGTTAATTAAGAACAAGATGCGCGATCGCATCGGCACTGACTCTGCGAAAAATGCTTTCCTCGACTTTTGGAGCGAACCCTACCTCAGCGACAACGGCTGGTCTCAGGAAATTGGTTTTTTTAATAACGAAATCAAGCCCCGGTTTGAAACCAACTACTTCCGCGGTATTGCCATTGACGGTGGCCCTACCGACCTGTTTTGGACCATTGACATCTGGTTTATTCTTCTTTTTGCCATTGAACTGCTGGCTCGCAGCTTTTACCTCAGCCGGCACTACAAAAATTTGACTCTGCTAGATGCTATTCTCTGGCGCTGGTATGACCTGCTGCTGCTGATTCCCTTCAGCGCTCTGCGACTACCTCTGCTGGGGCTTTTGCGCATTTTTCCCGTAGCGATTCGATTGAATCAGTCCCAATTGGTGGATTTGGAACCTCTGCAAAATCGGATTAATCGGTTCTTCATCAGTCAGGTGGCTGTGGAACTGACCGAAGTGGTGGTGCTACGTATCATCGACCAGATGCAAAATTTGATTCAGGAGGGCAACGTTACGGAATGGCTGCTGTCCACCGGTACGGGCCGTCGCTACATTGATATTAATGGTGTTAACGAACTGCAGGTGATGTCTCAGCAGCTGACTAATCTGCTGGTGAATGACGTGGTGCCCCAGCTCAAGCCCGAGATTGATGCTTTATTGCAGCACAGTGTAGTGCAGGTGCTGGATCAATCTCCGGCCTATAAGGGGTTTCGTCAAATTCCCGGCATTGGTGGTTTGCCCGACCAAATTGCCCATCAAATTGTGGGGCAGGTGTCTGAAAATGCCTATGATGTTGTTCGCGCTGCCCTGCAGGACGAAAAAGGTGCCCAGCTGACCCGGAGCCTTGTGGCCAAACTGGTGGATACCACCCGCACCGAAGTCCAGAAAAACGGCATAATCGATGAGCTGGAATCTCTAACGGCGGCATTGCTAGAGGAAGTTAAGCTCAACTACGTCCGTCGTCTTGCCGCCGAAGATATCGATCGGCTGATTGAACAGCGCTACCAGATATACAACGTTACGCAAGAAAGTCAATAGACAGCGTCTGGAATGAATTGCTTGTTGGGCAAAGTTTTCAAAGCAATAATTTAGAGATAGTCAGTCTCACCTCATTCCCTATGGCTGAGCCAATCACCATTCAGGATATTTACGATCTGTTTCGTGCATCCCAGGCCGAAGCGGATCGTCGCGCTGCCGAAGCGGATCGTCGTGCTGCCGAAGCGGACCGTCGCGCTGCCGAAGCGGACCGTCGCCTGGAACGACTGGAGCGCATTGCCGCCAACACCAGTCGAGAAGTAGCAGGGCTCACCACCCGATGGGGACAGTTTGTCGAAAACCTGGTAGAGCCTGCCGTGATTCGACTATTTCAAGAACGGGGCATTGATGTGCAGGAAACCTCTCGCCGCATGAAGTCGAAGCGGCCAGGGGGGCAAATGGAAATTGATATCTTCGCTGTAGATGGTGATGTGGCCGTTGCCATTGAGGTGAAATCCAGACTTTCTCAGCGGGATGTAGACGAATTTCTTGCAAAACTAGGCCGATTTCGACAGGCTTTTCCCCATTACACCGACTATCAAATTTATGGAGCCGTTGCTGGCATTGAGATTGATGCGGGAGTTGACCGCTATGCCTACCAACAGGGATTATTCGTGATTCAGCAAACTGGCGACACCGTGAAGATTTCTAACGATGGGGCTTTTAGGCCGAATGCCTGGTGAAGCATAAGAGCCATCTGAAGGAATGAGGATTTCATAACATCCCCATTCTTGTGGGCAAAAGGCCGCTTGCCTTGAGAGAGTATCGGCAGTAGTGAGATCATCTGCTCCAGGGTCTGATCAATCGCAGGGCTGGCTTAACCCGCATTCTTTCGTCTAGCAAGACTTAAGATAAAAGAGTTGCGCCGGAGTTGATCATGGCCAGTGATATTAGCGTGGGCGACCGAGTCCGTCTGGCTACCCAGCCCCCTTATTTCAAAACCGCAGATCCCATGCCGATGCTTCGCCCTCCCGATACGCTACGGGTTGGGGCCGAGGGAGTAGTGGTTGACCGACGCCCCGGAGGCTACTGGGGGATAAAGTTCGACCAAGGCTCTTTTTTGTTAGACAGCCAGTATTTAGAAAAAGTGATTCAACAGACCCGGGCAGAGATAAAGGACGCCGATACTACCAGTGGTGATGCAGCTATTGATGTGGCTGAATAAAGGGATGGGCAGTTTGGGGAACGAATCCTTGGATATTGGTGAACGCCCAACGAACAACGGTTGCAATTGTCGATAGAATCTACTGCAAAGAAAACCTCCATCGCCTATGGCAAACCCCATTCCTGCAGAGCAAGAGCGAGCGTCTCTAGTTCGCAAGTACGAAAATCTTGATGATCAAGATCGAGAACTGCTGCGACTGTACTCGGTGATCTACGCCCCCATCGGCAAAGAGCAAATGCTGGTCTGTTCGACCACCTATTTTCGGGTGATTGACCAGCCTATTTTGACCCGCAAAGAACTCCTTAGCCGTATTAATGGCCTGCTTAGAAAAAAACTGCTGACCAGCCAGGGCGGCCAGGGGCAACACTGCCATCCGCTGATTGTCGAAATTGTTACCCGCGATGCCGTTAAGGATGGGGTGTTTGAGGCCATTGCCAAAGTGGTTGAAACGCAACTGCCCATTCGTTCTGCGCCCTGGAACAAGAATATTCGCCATTATCACAGCGAGCAAGAGCTACTGCGGGAAGTTCGCATCGGCCTTTACCGTTACGACTGGGACTACATTGAAGAACAGCTCGAACTTTATCAGCGCAATCTCTTTTTTCGCTCCCCCATTTCTCTTTCCGAAATTTTTGAGCTGATTTGCAATAACCCCTTCGACCGCGACTGGTTTCTGACCCTGAAGAAAGATCAGGATCTGTTTGAAGCCGGACTGGTCAATATCTGCATCGATTCGCTCATGATGCTGCAACCGGCAGATGGTCCTTTCGGGCTACTGCACGAAGAATGCAGCCGTCCCGATAGCGACGCTTCCGACATGATGCGCCTTATCTGGGTCAAGCAATTGCTGAGCCGGGGACGGTTGCCAGAGGCGGAAGCAGCGCTGACCCAACTCGCAACCAGTCAGGATGTCCAAACTGAGGTTTTGCTATACACCAGTTGGCTGCGATTTTTGCAGGGGAACTATGCCGAGACCATTGCGTTAAGCAATTCGGCCCTCAGGTTCTACAAAAAGGAGTCTGGCAAACGCAAGGTCTACTTTGACAGCGTCACCGGCATATTTTTGGTGCTGGCCCTGATTCGGGAAGGATCTGCCGCCAGCCTTCAAGAAGCGGAGCAGTACGCCCACCTGATTGCCGCCCAGGGTTACAACCACTGGCTCAGCGTGATCTACACCTGCCTGGAAAAAGTCTGCCAGGTGCTGCAAGGAAACTCTACTGCCAAGCGTTACCTGACCGGCACCCCCGTGTCTACCCTCGACTCCAGCATGAGTTTTGAGGTGCTGATAGACTGCCTGACCCTCTACTGGGTAGACCTGGCGGAAGCTCGCAAAAAAGTCCCAAGGGTGATGCGAGAGTTCTACGAAAGGGCAATTGCTTCCGGCTACGACTGGTTTGCCATGGAAGCTGCCACCCTGATGTCGCGCCTCAATGGAAGCCTGAAGGAGTCGAAACAAGCAACTCCCCTGCAAGAAAAAACCGGCATTCACCCCCTGGTGGATCTGATTAAACCCAAGGAACCCTGGGAAATTTCCCTCACGGCGCTAGCAGGGTTAAATCCTAAAGTTGATACCGGCCAGAAAACCAGCAGCGCCACAACAGACTACCGGCTGGCCTGGTTCCTCACCTTTTATTCCGAAAACAACTGGACCCTGCAGCCCAAGGAGCAGAAAATTTCTGCCAAAGGGGGCTGGAGTCGGGGGCGAGCCATCGCCCTGCGCCGTTTGAAGCAGGAAACCGAAACCTTCAGTTACCTGACCCCACAAGATTTAGAAATTTGTGCCCAATTAGTGCCCGAGTATTCGGTTTACGGCTACCAGAACAACAACTACGAATTTAAAGACAGGGCGTTGCTATCCCTGGTGGGCCACCCTCTGGTGTTTTGGGAAGGCTCCCCCACCACCCGCGTCGAAATTGTGAAAGGGGAACCCGCCCTGATGGTGCGCCAGACGAAGCCAGGATGGCTGGCGATTTCCCTGGTGCCTGAGGTGAGCGACAAAAAGAACATAGCCGTGGTGAAGGAGACCCCCACCCGCATCAAGGTCGTAGAGCTGAATGTCAACCACCACCGCATCGCCGAAATTTTGGGGCCGGACAACCACCTGGAAGTGCCCGAAAGCGCCAAGGATCAGGTTCTCTCGGCTATCAACGCCGTGTCTGGTCTGGTGATGGTGCATTCCGACATCGGCGGCGGCGTGGCGGATGCCGAAGAGGTGGAATCCCACCCCGAACCCCACGTTCACCTGCTGCCCGCTGGGGATGGATTGAAGGTGTCCCTACTCACCCGCCCCTTTGGGGAGGATGGCCCCTATTACCGCCCCGGTACCGGCGGCGAAATGGTCGTGGCCGAAGTGGGCGACAAGCGCCTGCAGACCCATCGGGATCTGAAGGCAGAGCAGAAGCTGGCCCGAGCGGTAGAAAACGCCTGCCCCACCCTGAAGCGGGTGGAGGACGAAGCAGGCGAATGGCTGATTGGTGACCCGGAAGACTGCCTGGAACTGATTTTGGAATTGCAGGATCTGGGCGATAAAGCCGTCATCGAATGGCCCGAGGGCGAAAAGATGCGGGTTACCGACCGCATTGGCCTCAGCAGTTTCAAAATGCAGATTCGCCAGCAGCGGGACTGGTTTGCGGCCAGCGGTGAGCTGCAGATCGGTGACAACGAAGTGCTCGACATGCAGCGACTGATGGAGCTGCTGGAGGCTTCCCCCGGTCGCTTTGTGAAGCTGCAGGATGGCCAGTTCCTCGCCCTTACTCAGGAATTTCGCAAGCGGTTGGACGAACTCCGCGCCTTTTCCGAAAAGAACGGCAACGGCATGCGCTTCCATCCCCTGGCCTCCCTGGCTATGGAAGACTGGATAGATGAGGTCGGCCAGCTCAAGGCCGACAAGCACTGGAAGGAGCACATCAAGCGGCTGAAGGAAGTCCAGAACCTGAAGCCGGAATTGCCTTCCACGCTTCAGGCGGACCTGCGGGATTACCAGGTAGACGGGTTTGAGTGGCTGGCGCGATTGGCCCACTGGGGCGTAGGGGCCTGCCTGGCCGATGACATGGGCCTTGGCAAAACCCTGCAGACCCTGGCGGTTATCCTTACCCGTGCCCCGGAGGGTCCGACACTGATTGTGGCCCCCACGTCCGTCTGCATGAACTGGATCAGCGAGGCGGAAAAGTTTGCCCCGACTATGAATCCGGTGCAGCTTGGCAGCGGCGATCGCAAAAAGCTGATCGACAATCTGCAGCCCTTTGACATGCTGGTGTGCAGCTACGGCCTGCTGCAGCAGGAGGATGTCTCGGAAATGCTGGCCGAGGTGGAGTGGCAGACCATCGTGCTAGATGAGGCCCAGGCCATCAAGAACCCCGCCACCAAACGTTCCAAAGCGGCAATGAAGCTGCAGGGCGGCTTTAAGGTGATCACCACCGGCACCCCCATCGAAAACCATCTGGGGGAACTGTGGAACCTGTTCCGGTTCATTAATCCTGGCCTGCTTGGTTCCCTGGACCAGTTCAACCAGAAGTTTGCCAACGCCATCGAACGCCATCAGGATAAACAGGCCCGCAACCGTCTCAAAAAGCTGATTCAGCCCTTCATCCTGCGGCGCACCAAGACCCAGGTGCTGGACGAGCTGCCCGCCCGCACAGAAGTTACCCTGCAGGTGGAGCTAAGCGCTAAGGAAATGGCGTTCTATGAGGCTTTAAGGCGGGATGCCATCGAAAAACTTACCGAGTCCGACGCCCAGGCCGGGGCCAAACACCTGCAGGTGCTGGCCGAAATCATGCGCCTGCGCCGCTCCTGCTGTAACACTCGTCTGGTGAAAAAGGATGCCGCCCTGCCCAGCGCCAAGCTGGAAGCCTTTGGCGAAATCCTGGAAGAACTGCTGGAAAACAACCATAAAGCCCTGGTGTTCAGCCAGTTTGTAGACCACCTCTCCATCATCCGCGAGTTTCTGGATGGTCAGGATGTCCACTACCAGTACCTGGACGGCAGCACCCCTGCCAAAGAGCGGCAGAAGCGGGTCAATGCTTTCCAGGCCGGGGAAGGAGATGTGTTCCTGATCAGCCTTAAAGCAGGGGGGACTGGCTTGAACCTGACGGCAGCGGACTACGTGATCCACATGGACCCCTGGTGGAACCCGGCGGTAGAAGATCAGGCCAGCGATCGCGCCCACCGTATCGGCCAGCAGCGACCCGTCACCATCTACCGCCTGGTAGCCAAAAACACAATTGAGGAGAAAATCGTAGACCTGCACCGCCAGAAACGCGACCTGGCCGACAGCCTGCTCGAAGGAGCCGACATGAGCGGCAAGATGTCCACCGACCAGTTGCTGAAGTTGATTAGTGAGGGCTAGGGAGAAAGGTAGGTGGGTAGGTGAGGTGGGTGAGGTAGGTGAAGTGGTAAGAACTGTAGCGTGGGTTAGGCCCTCATTTAACCTCAAATGGAGCAGTTAACCTTTGTCCTGGCCGTAACCCACAAAGAAAAATTTTGAAGCAGAAAGAACGGATAGAAAGCATCGGTTTTAGAAACTTCCCCTCCTGGGAGAGGTGCCCAGAGGGCGGGGTGGGTCAAAACTGTGCAAACAAAGAACTCCCTCTTTGCCGATGAGCTGATTCATCGCCAAGGTGAACCCGCCCCTGCCCCTCCAAGGAGGGGAAAGGGCTGCGAAATTCTCGTGGTCTGACTTTGTCCCGAAGGCGGCTGCAATTTCAGGTGGAAGCCTCAACCCCTTCAAACAGCGGCAGATACTCCCCATATCCCTCAGCCTCCAGATCAGCCACCGGAATAAACCTTAGCGCTGCCGAGTTCATGCAGTAGCGCAGGCCGGTTGGTTTTGGACCATCTTCAAACACATGGCCCAGGTGAGAGTCGGCATGGCGGCTGCGTACTTCAGTGCGCACCATAAACAGGGAGCGGTCTTCCACTTCAACAATATTGCTGGGCTCCAGGGTCTTTGAGAACGAGGGCCAGCCGGTGCCCGAAGCGTACTTATCCAGGGAAGAAAACAGCGGCTCTCCCGACACCACATCCACGTAAATGCCGGGTTCTTTGTTGTCCCAGTACGCATTTCTGAAGGGGCGTTCGGTGGCGTCTTTCTGGGTTACCGCATACTGCTGGTCGGTAAGCTGAGCCTTCAGCTCTGCCTGGCTCGGTTTCTCAAAAGAGCTGTAGGGGTCATTGCCGTCGTCAGTCTGATACTGAACAACCTCCACTCCACGATTCGGCGTTGAGGTCGCCATATTGCCGTTGCCGGTCAGTTGAAACAAGAGTAAGGATCCCCCAATCACTGCGCCGACCAAGGCAAGCCAATAACGTTGTTTCATCTGTTCTCTCAGGTCCTTATTTACTCTTGGGTTTTTGATTCGCTTTATCTATAGGGTAGCGATATCTTTTGCCCTTGCACTTAGCAAATGATTGCTGAATGCTTATTACCACTCTGCCTGTCTAGCTGTTCTAGCCCTGAGAGAGCCTACAATAGTGTCATATCAGGTAGTTGCAATCCAGCATGAAGCGATGGGTCAATTTCCTTTCACTCCTTCCAGGAACAACCCTTACCATTCTGATCATCAGTGTTGCCTTTTTAAGGTTTTACGATGAAACCGATTTCATCCTCCTCGGACAAGTCACCAGCCCCCGACTCTGGAGCAACCGACTTACTGTGGCCGCCATCCTGGTGGCGCTGGTTAATTTTTGCGTTGAATGGGACTCTCGAAATCGAGAGACAGTTCGCATTGAAAGAAATGAGGCACAAGCAGCGGATGATCGAGCTGAGAGAAAGCAACAAAGAGCTGCAGAAGAGCAACGAAGAGCTACAGAAGATCAACGAAGAGGCGAGGAAGAACGACGACGAAGCGAGGAAGAACGACGACGAAGCGAGGATCGCGCACGAGCTGAGAATGAACGAGCTGAAGAAAGAGACCGAAGAGCTGAGGCAAAAGAACAAGCGGCTCGCCGAGCTAGAGTCGAAATTGAACGAGATATTGCACTCCTGAGCTTTCTGGCAGAAGAGAGTGATCTGATTTTTGTGTAAGGGCCAACAAGCCGATCCATCAAGTTTTCCGCAAGCCTTGTCGGGCAGGCGTCTCGCCTGCTTAGCTGGGACAGGCAGGATGCCTATCCCACAAGGTTCCGAACACTCCCATATACGCGGTGCAATGGTTCCCGCGAGCGGCGTAATGATTCCCGCGAGCCGCTGAACACTTCCCGCTTGCCCCCGCAAGATTCCCGTGTGCGGCGCAATGGTTCCCGTGTGCGGCGTAACGATTCCCGTGTGCCGCTGAACACTTCCCGCTTGCCCCCGATGGTTCCCGTGTGCGGTACAGGTGAAGAGTAGGTGGGGTAGGGTAGGTGGGGTGGGTGAAGTTGGTGGGGTGGGTGAAGTTGGTGGGGTAGGGGAGGTAGGGGAGGTGGGGTGGCGCTTGACCATACTCTAATGTCCTCAGTCATCTGGCTCCGCCTTAAACTAGGGCAAATCCACGCGGCGGCGCAGATGCTGCAAAACTATGTCCTCTGAACTGCAAGCTGGCCACAAAAACTTATATGCAACCGGTTCTGTAAGGTGGGTCGATGTCATCGTGCAGCAGTTACGGGCAAAAAGCTATGCCGTGTATGGTTCAGACGATTCAGGCCAGCAACATCAAAGAGCTGGGGGAGCTTGTGGACCTGTTTGGTCTGAAGCAAAACTTTGCACTGGACTTTTTTCCTGAATGGCAACAAGACTTGCCTGCTCTAAGCGATTTTGAGCAACAAGCCCTGCAAGACATGCAGCAAGACTATCAGCACCTGTCTAATGGGCCAGACTTGCAATTTCTGAAACTCGTTAAAGGAGAGAGTCCCGTTTTTGGCTTGTCGAATCGTTTTTATATGGCCAATGCCGACCATGATCTACAGCGAGTTTTGCAGATCCTTAAAAAGCTGAGCGGGTGCATCCCAGTTTTGCAGCCCTCACCCTAAATCCCTCTCCCAGAGCGGGAGAGGGACTTTGGGTCCTATAAGCATCACTGTCGCCGCCGGGTTACCCACCAGAACGTGGCAAACTGCATTACTACCCTGGCTGAGCCAATCAGCAGCAGCAATACACTCAGCAAATAGAGTACCAAATAAAACCGACCCGCCTGAGCATAGGGAAGATTGCGCCGCAGGTCTCCCAACCTGACAAGGATTAAGTTGATTGAGTAGAACCCCAGCAGCACCGGAAAAAAAAGGGCAGAGCCTCCCGTAATCAGATCTATCAACCCCCGCTTTGGGTCTAGCAAGACGGGGGCAATCAGCGAAACGTCGATCTTTGCGCCCAGGGCGGTGGCCTCCTGCTGAATCGCCTGGCGCAGGCGCATCTGGCCCACCAGTTGAGAGGTGGTGGCAACAAAACCACCCCCTACCAGCAGCGGAAACAGCACGACAACTTCTGCCGTAGAAATGGGGATGTTACCCCAGGAGGAGGTGACTTCGGTAAAGCGGTCTTCCAGAATAGAGGTTTCGAGCTGGGTACACTGCACCTGCCGACTCAAGCAATCGGCCCGGTTGCCCAATAGGGTTAGATAGGGGAAAAACACAAAAAAGAAAAAGGCGACCGTGCCTACCATCAGCAGGGTGAAGGAGACCTGAAACCTTTTGCGTTTTTCGTCGTATAGGGAGAGCAACCGCTCCAGATACGCTGACTGGTCCTTCAAATCCATAACTCCCTCGCCAGTCTCTGTAACCTGTAGGATGGACTCTGCCCATCAGCTACCGTCTAGCGCTATCAATCCTACAGATTATTTAAAAAAGCATCCAGATCTGTATTTAACAAAGGCTTTAGGTAGTTTCTAAAAAAGAATTTACCGAATATTGTTCATTCGCTGTAAGGGCGAAGCATCTGGAAGAAAATTGACGTGACTGTTCCCATAGTTTTTGTCCAGATGCTTCGCCCCTCCGGTGGGTACTTTCTTTCTCAGAAATCTCCTTAAGGTTCTTGCCTGCTCCAAATTACTGGTTAGCTGAGCATGGTCTATCGTCACGCCATAGCTGTCCCGTTTGGCGAATGCGCTCAGCAAAGGGGCATTTACACACTTCCACTAAGTCTACATCTCGCCCAACGGCTTCAGACAAAGCCGCCATAGCTGGGAAGAAGCGATTGGCATCGAATTTAGGCATTGGATGCACCCTCCGCCCAAAACTCTTCGGAAAGTAGGTCCTCTGTTGTGCGACTGAAGGGAAACTCTTGAGGCAACGAACCTTCAGGATAGGCTGCCCTTGCCTCGGCCAAGGCATCCTGGTAAACCTCATCCAGCACTGCTTCCAGATACGGTTTGAGGCTTGGGGATTGCTTCAGCAAGCGCTTCAGGGCGTTACGCTGTTCCAGAATGGTCAATTGCCAACCTCGATAGCAATCTGGCAATTCAACATAGCACCGTTTGAGCAGATGGTTGAGCAGCACGCTCAGGCGGCTTTCCAATTCCCGCTTTTCGGATTTGCCCAATCCCTCAATCTCCTCAAGCAAGCTCTCCCAATCGAGGCGTTCAGCATCCCTGGCACGCAGGCAGGCTGAAGTTTCCTCTACCCAACGGGCAAAGTCTTGATCGTAGAGCTGTCGCAAGGGCGCTTGGAGATTTACCTCGGCCATAGGCGATGCAGTGCCAAAACTATCCATTCTCTCCAGTGTAATGGCAGCTCTTTTATGTCCCACTGCCTTGGACATTCCGGCAGCAATTCTCATTTTGGGTCGCTGCCGTTCGGCCTGAGCTAGTCGTTCGTAAAACGTCCCCGGAGGGGAAAGGCCATAACCCTACGCTGTAGCAATAGTTACAGGCTTCGACAAGCTCAGCCTGAGCGGTATCGCGTCCTCTAGAAAGTCATATTGAGAATTGCTGGCATTCCGGTAGGCTTGAAGTATCTCAAAGTTCCAGATTTCTCTATATTCTCACCCTTGCCGCTGAATCTTCTGACCTCTGGTGACCACTATGTCTGTTCCTACATCTGAGCAAATGCAGCATTATGTAGCCACTGCTCGCCGTCGTGATCAAGAACGCCAGGCTAGGCTGAAGGATCGACGGCAAAGGGCACTGGCGGTAGCCCGAAAAGCGTCTGACCTGCTGAAGTCTGAGTTTGGGGTTAGCCGGGTTGTGCTGTTTGGCTCAGTGCTCAGTGACTCTACGTTTCACGAAACTTCGGACTTAGACCTGGCGGTTTGGGACCTTGCGGAAGCGAATTATCTGAAGGCGTTAGGGAAACTGTTGAATTTATCGGAGTTCCCGATTGATTTGGTGATGGCGGAGAACGCGAATGACTATGTTCAGGATGCGATCGCCCAGGGGTTTCCCCTATGAGTCGCTATGGTGTTTTAGTTGCCCGCATCAAAAACGAGTTAGCGACTCTAGATCAAGTTGTCCAAACTGCTCGATCTCAAGTCCAAAAGGGTCAGGCAACGGAGGATCCAGACTTCTACCAGGCTGCAGCGTTGAGCCTCCAAAACTATTACATGGGAGCTGAACGCATTTTTGAGGAAGTCGCGAAGCAAATTGATCAATCCCTTCCGACAGGGGCGAATTCCCATCAAGCTTTATTGCAGCAAATGGGGCTGAACATTCCCCAGACCCGACCAGCCCTACTGTCTGATCAAACCTGCGAACTTATTAATGACTACCGGGCATTTCGCCATGTGGTGATCCATCGTTACGGCTTTGAGCTACAGCCAAAACGAATAGGCGAGTTGGTCGATCAACTGGTTAACTGCCACGCAAACTTCAGCCGAGAGGTTGAGGATTTCTGCCAGTTTCTACTTAAGCTAGACGCGGCAATCTAGAGACTCCAACGATGCCGCTGGGCTAAAGCGTACTGCGATTTGTGTCAGCTTACAGAGAACTGGAATCCAAACTGGCGGCCTCTTCTGGCGACTGGGGCAGGTGTAGACCGCACTCCTGCTTCAACCCCTTAAACCGGGTATCTCGCTCGTTGCTGTCCCCAGGGGTGATGGGCCGGCTGGAGTGCCAGTCGCCCACCGTGACGTAGCCCTTATCGAACAGGGGATGGTAAGGCAAGTCAAACTGGGTCAGGTATTTGTAAACGTCCTTCGCTGTCCACTGGAGGATGGGCATCACCTTATAGCGCCCGCCCTGCATGCCCACCCGGTCCAGGGATTTGCGGTGGTCGGTCTGGTCTGATCTAAGACCGGTGAGCCAGGCGGTGGCTCCCAGTTCCCGTAATGCCCGCTGCATGGGTTCGACTTTGCGGATCTGGTCGTAGCGGTTGAGGGCTGCTATGTCGTGTTGATCCCACAGCCGCCCATAGAGCGCTTCCATGCGAGCAGGACTGAGGGGGGACTGGTAAACCTGCAGATTCAGGCCGAGGCGATTGGTGAGTTCTTCTGCGAAGCGATAGGTCTCCACCGGCAGGTAGCCAGTGTCTACCCAAATCACGGGTACATTGGGCACTACCTGAGTCACCAGGTGCAGCATCACCGCCGACTGAATGCCAAAGCTGGTGCTCATCACCAGACCAGCCCCGAAGGTTTCGTAACTCCAGCGCACCAGCGCGGTGGCGTCAGCATTTCCCCATTCTCGATTAACTGCCGCTAAATCGAGGTTGGGGGCAGCCTGCTGCTTGCTTTGCAAGAGCACGGCATTTGACATGGGTTTACTCCTTCCGTTCAACACAGGTGTAGCTCCACAGCCGACGACTGACCTCATTGCGTGGTCAACAGGTACTCGACAGTCAAAGTTAGATCAGCGCAGGGTTAACCAGACCCAAGACTAACGCAAATTTATCCTTAATCTACTGATTCGACAGTAGTGCATTTCATGATCATAAATGACAGATATTGCACATTTTTCTCACAATATGCCAGTTATTTCCCAAAAACCGAACTTTGTGGATCCATTTATTTCAAAACAATTGGGCAGGGATCCTCCCAGAGTAAGCTGTAGACTCTCATCAAAAACCCCACTAAAATTCGCTCATTGTTGGCGGAAAAAGCATCTATGACTGCAGAATATCCCTACCCTCGCGACATGATTGGTTACGGGCAAAATCCCCCTGATCCCAAATGGCCGGGAGGTGCCCGCATTGCCGTGCAATTTGTGATTAATTACGAAGAAGGGGGCGAAAATTGCATCCTCCACGGCGATGCCGCTTCAGAAACTTTCCTGTCAGAAAGTGTGGGGGCACAGCCCTTACTGGGGGTGCGCAACCTGAACATGGAATCCATGTACGAATACGGCAGTCGGGCCGGGTTCTGGCGACTGCACCGGCTGTTTACCAGTCGCGGACTGCCCCTGACGGTTTACGCCGTGGCCATGGCCATGGAGCGCCACCCGGCAGCCGTCGCCGCCATGGTGGAGGCCGATTGGGAAATCGCCAGCCACGGCTACCGCTGGATTGACTACCAGTACATTGGAGCCCAGACCGAGCGGGAACACATCCGTAAGGCGGTGGAGATACATACCAAGGTAGCGGGTAGCCGTCCCCTGGGCTTTTACCAGGGGCGGATCAGTCCCCATACCCGCTTTCTGGTGGTGGAAGAGGGAGGCTTTCTCTACGACGCCGACAGCTACGCCGACGACCTGCCCTACTGGACGACGGAATTTGGCAAGCCCCATCTGATCATCCCCTACACCCTCGACACCAACGACATGCGGTTCGCCACCTATGCCGGGTTCAACTCCGGGGATCAGTTCTTTGCCTACCTGCGAGATGCCTTCGACACCCTCTACGCCGAAGGGCAGGATGCCCCCAAAATGCTGAGCATTGGCCTGCACTGCCGCCTGGCCGGTCGTCCGGGACGCACGGCAGCCCTGGCGCGTTTCCTCGATCATGTTCAGAGCCATGATCAGGTGTGGATTTGCCGCCGGGTCGATATTGCCCGCCACTGGCATGATCATCACTATCCGGAGTGATGCGGTAACCTTTTCCTAGCGCAGAATTTGCTCCTCTAACCTATGGCTGATCCTACCCTTGTCGTTGATTGTGAATCCTCTCCAACCCAGGCTATGCCCTGGGCTGATCCTACCGCTGCCTCTCAGGCTGAGTCTGTTGCTCAGCCTGCATCCGAAGATATCGATATTGTTATTGAAGACGCTGACGATACCGAAGAACCCCTAGACATTGATCCTGAAAAACGTCGGGTAAAAACTGAAAAGCAAGATTTGCCCGTGGAAACCATGGTGAGCTGGGTAAATCGGGGCAAAGTGAACCTGCAGCCCGATTTTCAGCGCAATTTTGTCTGGAATGCCAGCAAGGCCAGTCGCCTGGTGGAATCGTTGCTGCTGGATATTCCTATTCCCGTCATTTATGTTGCAGAAGAACCCAACCGTACCTATTCTGTGGTGGATGGGCAACAGCGGCTGACCAGCATCTGTTCCTTTGTCAATGGCACTTTGCCGGGTGGTCAAACCTTTAAGCTGTCGGGGTTGCAGGTGCTGAGCGAGCTGAATCGCAAAACCTTCGGCGACTTGTCGATAGAACAACAGGAGTCGATCCTGAACTTCATTCTGCGGGTGATTATCATCGAGCGGGACTCTGACCCCGATGTCAAGTTTGAAGTGTTTGAGCGCCTGAACCTGGGGGCCGAAAAACTGAACGATCAGGAAGTGCGCAACTGCGTTTATCGGGGTAACTATAATGAACTCCTGCGAGATCTGTCCCAGAACAATTATCTGTTGAAAATTCTGCGGTCTGAAGAACCCCACACCCGCATGGCCGACCGCCAACTCATTCTGCGGTTTTTCGCCCTGTGGCGGCATTCCCCAACCGGCTACAAGGGGCCGATGAAGCGGTTTCTCAACAGCGAGATGGAATATCACCGCAACCTCAGTTTAGAGGCGCTGCAGCAGATGCGGCAGGTGTTTGAGGATGCAATTGCAGTCGCCTATGTTGTGTTTGAGGAGAATGCCTTCCGTCGGTTTAAGCCGGGGAATGCCTATAACCCCAACGGGTCCTGGGAAAGCAGTCGGCTTAATGTGGCCTTGTGGGATACCCTGCTTTACACCTTTACCCAGTTTGATCAGGATGCTTTGCTGACGGTTGCTCCCCACATCCGCGAAGAATTCCTCGATCTAAGCACCAATGACAGCAAGTTCAATGAATACATCAGCAGCAGTACCGATAAACCTGATCGGATGCAGTACCGAGCCCAGGTGTTTGGTGAGCGAGTACGCAGCCTGGTGGAGGGTTTCCAAAATGTGCAGGAAGTCACATTTTCTAGAGACTTTAAGCAGGGGCTATTCGAGCGAAACGCCACCTGCCATATTTGCTGGAAGCCCATCGAGAGCGTGGACGACGCAACTCTGGCCCATATTCCCGATTTCTGGCGCAACAATCAACAGCTTCCCCAAAACGCCAGGCTAGATCACCGGTTTTGTCACAAGTCCAGGTAATCCCACTCCTGGTTTTGTAGGGCAGGCATTGTGCCACTCAGCAGGCTTTGCGCTTATATAACCACTTAGATACATTTAAGGGTGGCCTGCAATCTGATGTGCCCATGTTGGGCCTGCACCAACCATGAAATCCTCCCTGCCTGAAAACCCCAGTGGTTCACCTACCCTTTTCCAGCGGTTGACCCGCTATATCCCCGCCCTGGACTGGCTCTTGCATTACCAGTCTGAGAACTTACTCGGCGATATTATCGCTGGCATTATTGTAGCCAGTCTTTTGATCCCCCAGAGTATGGCCTATGCGTTGCTGGCCGGTCTGCCGCCTCAGGTGGGGCTTTATGCGGGAATTGTGCCCGCCATTCTCTATCCCCTGTTCGGCACCAGTCGGGTGCTGGCGGTGGGGCCGGTAGCGGTCGATTCGCTCATGGTAGGAGCCACGGTGTCTCAGTTGGCTCCTCAAGATAGCCCTGACTACCTGGCGTTGGCCTTAACGCTGGCGTTTTTAGTGGGGATCATCGAACTATCAATGGGGCTACTGCGGCTGGGCTTTCTGGTGAACTTTCTCAGCCGTTCGGTAATCTCGGGCTTCATTAGCGGGGCGGCGCTGATTATTGCTTTTAGCCAGGTCAAGCATTTGTTTGGCCTGAATGTGCCGTCTACAGATTCCTTCTTTAGACTGGTGTTTGTCCTGATTCGCAACCTGCCCCAAACCAACTGGATTGCTCTGGCCCTGGGATTGGTCAGCGTCGTGATCTTGCTCTATTTCAACAAACCCCTGGTTCAGCAGTTGCAGCGGCGGGGCTGGAGCGATCAGAAAATTTTGCCAGTGGCGAAAAGCGCTCCCCTGCTGGTGGTCATTTTAGGAACGCTGGTGGTGGCAGGATTGAATCTGGACCAGGTGGCAGACATCAAGGTGGTGGGCGACATTCCCCAGGGGCTGCCGCCGCTGACTGTGCCGCTACTGGATGTGCAGACCTGGCAGGTGCTGCTGCCGACCGCTCTGGCTGTTGCCCTGGTGGGCTACATGGAAGGCTTTGCCGGGGGCCAGGCCCTGGCCAGCAAACGGCGCGAAAAAATCGACGCCAACCAGGAGCTGGTGGCGTTTGGCATCGCTAATTTAGGGACTTCGTTTACGGGGGGGTATCCCGTCACCGGGGGAGTCAGCCGTTCGGTGGTGAACTATTCGGCGGGGGCAAATACGGGGTTAGCCTCCATCATTTCGGGCTGCTTGCTGGCGATTACGGTGCTGTTTCTCACCTCCCTGTTCTACTTTTTGCCCCAGGCCTGTCTGGCGGCTATCATCATCACTGCGGTTTATCAGCTCATTGATCTATCCACCTTCAAGCGGATGTGGTCTTACGACCGGGCCGATGGCATCGCCTGGCTGGCGACGTTTTTAATCGTGTTATCTCTAGGCGTGTCGAAGGGGATTATTTTTGGCGCGTTGATTGCCCTGGGGCTGCACCTGTGGCGCACCAGCCATCCCCACATTGCGGTGGTGGGTCGCCTGGGAGACTCGGAGCATTTTCGCAATGTGTTGCGGTACCCGGCCAAAACCTCGCCCCAGGTTTTAGCGGTGCGAATGGATGAAAGCCTTTACTTTGCCAATGCCAAATATTTGGAGAACTTTCTAACCCGCGAAATTGCCGACCATCCCGATCTCAAAAGTCTGCTGCTGGTGTGCAGTGGCGTCAACGTGATTGACGCCAGCGCCCTGGAAATTTTAGAAAGCCTGGTGGTGGAACTCAAAGAGCTGGGCATCGAGTTTTACATGTCTGAAGTGAAAGGCCCTGTGATGGATAAGCTGGTGGATATTGGGTTTATCGACCGGCTGGGTAAAGACCATGTGTTTTTGACTACGGATGAGGCCATGCAGGAATTGGGAGGAATTTAGGATGATCTATTAAGGTGTGCCGAAAAGAGATTGGCCCTATCGAATGCGATGATGCAATCTGTTTGCATTGGCCGAAACGCACCGTTCGCGTCCGGGAAGTCACTCGCAAAAGACGCGCTATGCTTGAATTCATAGGATGCCTTAAGAGAATTCTTGCAAAGAAAATACCACATGGCGGCTCAGGCAGACATCATCATCATTGGGGCGGGAATCTCTGGCTTAGCGGCAGGCTGCTATGCCCAGATGAATGGCTACCAGACCCAAATTTTTGAACTCCACGATTTGCCCGGTGGGTTGTGTACCGCCTGGCACCGGCAGGGCTACGTCTTCGATGGCTGCATTCACTACATCTTCGGCTCAGGGCGGGGGCAGCCCTTCTACAACGTTTGGGAAGAGTTGGGAGCCGTGCAGGACCTGGAGTATGTGAACCACGCCGACTTCATGCAAATTCGCGGACCAGCCGGTGAAGTGCTGAATGTCCACAGCTATCCCGATGCCCTTGAGCAGCATCTAACAAGCATTTCCCCAGAAGATGCCAGGCTGATCGAAGGCTTTTGTCGGGGTGTGCGCACCTTCAAGGACTTTGACCTGTCGATGCTGCAGCAGAAGCCCAAGTCCCTGATGACGGCGGCAGACTGGGCCAGGGTGGGGAAAGAAGTGCTGCCCTTTATCCGGGTTCTGGGCAAATGGGGCAACCTGTCCCTGCAGGAGCTAGCCAGTCAGTTCAAACATCCCTTTTTGCGGCGGGCGGTGCCCCATATGTTCGCCTGGCCAGACGTGCCGGTAATGGTGGGCATGTCGCTGCTGGCTTATTTGGACAACCGCAATGCCGGCTCTCCCATCGGCGCATCCCTGGAATTTGCCAGGGCCATTGAGCGGCGGTATCTGGATTTGGGAGGAGAGGTCATCTATTCGGCCCAGGTTGAGCGGGTGCTGGTGGAGGACGACCGCGCGGTAGGAGTGCGGCTTTACGACAATCGGGAATATCGCGCTAACCGGGTCATCTCCGCCTGCGACGGGCGGCGCACCATCTTCGACATGCTGCGGGGCGAGTACGTCAACCGCCGCATCAAAAAGCTCTACGACGGGCATTTGCCCATGCATTCCCAGCTCCAGGTTTCCCTGGGGGTAAACCGCGATTTGTCGGCTGAGCCCCACTGGGTCACCCATTTGCTGGACGAGCCAGTTCTGATCGCTGGAGAAGACCGCTACGAAATTGGCGTCAAGCACTATTGCTTTGACCCATCCCTGGCCCCACCGGGCAAATCAGTGGTGATTGTCATGCTGACCACCTCCTACTCCTACTGGCAGCGCATCTACGGTCGTCGAGATTACAACGCCGAAGAAATTCAGGAAGCGGGCATTCTCATCGACCGGCTGGAGCAGTTTTACCCCGGCATTAAGGGCGACATTGAGGTTATGGATGTGGCCACACCCCTCAGCTATGAACGCTTTACCGGCAACTGGCAGGGGGCCAGCTGCGGCTGGCTGCTCACCAAAGAAACCCTGCCCCTGATGATTAAAGGCGTCCCGAAGCGGTTGCCCGGGCTGGATCGCTTCTACATGGTCAGCCAGTGGACGGAACCCGGAGGCAGCGTGCCGATTGTGGCCATGTCGGGGCGCAACATGATCTACGAAATTTGCCATGAAGATGGGCGGGAGTTTGTAACGACAACCCCCTGAGCTATGACACTTCTTTACGGTGAGCCAGGGTTTTGGGGAATCCGGAGGACAATAGAGTTGGAGGGTGTACCAGTCGTAAGCTCTGGGAGGTAAGTCCTATGCTGTCGATGTTGTTGACCTACCACGATGGACTTTACTTACTGACGGAATTGGGAGTGCTGGCGGTTGTGTTGCTGGCCTGCTGGTTGGTGCCGAGGGTAGAACACCATGGGCAGGCTTGAGAGGGAGAGAGGGAGAGAGGGAGAGAGGGAGAGAGGGAGGCTTAATTTAGCGTCAGTTTGGGATAACGCTCAACTGCAGACGTCGGAGCTAAATCCCCTCCTTGGAGGGGTGCCCGGAGGACGGGGTGGGTCAAATCTGCTGGTACAGATGGCTGATTGCATCCAGGTAAACGGTCTCAAGGCCAGGATTAACCCACCCCTACCCCTCCCAAGAGGGGACATTACAGCAAATTTCTAGCGGTTTCAGCTAATCCCGAACTCAGGTTAATTTAGTCGGAAATTAGAGCCAGAAATTAGATTCGGGAGGAAGAGAGCATGTACACCAAAATTCTGGTAGCGCTGGATCAGAGTGAGGCTAGCAGGCTAGTTTTCCAACAAGCTTTAGAGTTAGCCCAGGGTACCCAGGCTGAGTTGATGCTGGTACACGGGCTATCCAGTGAAGAGGAGGGCAGCCCGGTGCCCCTGCCTCCCCCCGTTGATGGCAGCTACTGGATGCCCGGCGCAGCCTCTGCAGTGGATTTTGATATCTGGCGCGAAAGCTGGGAACGCTACGAATCTGAGGGCATTGACCGACTGCGGCAGTTCGCTGCCATGGCTAATGAGCAGAACGTTGCTACAGAATTTCGTCAGGTTGTCGGTAGTCCGGGCAAAGTGATTTGCAACCTGGCTCGACAGTGGGGGGCAAATTTGATTGTCATCGGCAATCGGGGGCGGTCTGGTTTAACGGAACTGATGCTGGGTAGCGTGAGCAGCTATGTTGTGCATCGGGCTCCCTGTTCGGTACTGGTTCTCAGGGGAAACCGGCAGACTCAGGTCGAATCAGCGGAGCAGGCTACTGCTGCAGTTTAATACCGCTGCAGAATGAGTTCATTGAGGGCGATCCTCTACAGCTGGCGCAAAATATCGGGGAGTAACTCCCCAGGCACCTGAGATAGCACCGCTTGCTGACTCGAAAGCCCTAAAATTTCGTAGCTGAGATGAATGTTGTAAACGAAGGCGGTTACCAGTACTTCTAGCTGTTGGGGGCTATCCTGCCAGCCCTGGTAGGCCAATAGGTAATGCTCCAGGGCATATTGCAAATGACCTTTGCGCTGCTCGGCCTGGTTGGATGGTAGCCCCTGAGCGAGTTGATCGTGCACAACTCCGGCACTGTGGGCGGTGGCCCAGACATCAAAGCCCAGGGCTTGCTGGGGGTCAACCTGGAGGGCAACTTCAGCAACATTTAGAGCTTCTTCGTAAGCCTCGACAGACTTATGCAGATAAGCCAGGCGCTGATCGGGATTGCGGCTGTATTGCTGAGCCAGGTCCCAGTAGGCGGTTCCCAGGTTGTTATGGGTTGCGGCGCAGCCATGGGGAAAGGTGTCTACGGTGCGATGTTTGAGAGCCGTTTGGTAGGCCGTAATGGCATTTTCCAGACAGGCCAGGGGGCTTTCGTGTTGGGCCAGGTTCCAGTAAGCGATGCCCAGATTGTTCTGGATCATGGCGTAATCCAGAGATTGGGTTGGGGGATGGCGGTCTTTTAACGCTTCAGAGTAGGACTGAATGGCCAAACGTAGATGGTGATGGGGCTGTTCGAGCTGGGCCAGACGCCAGTGGACTGCCCCCAGGCTATTGTGCAAGTTAGCGTACTCCACAGGCTGAATTTCAACGGACCCGTAGGAGAGCGCCTGCCGGTAAGCGTTCAGGGATTGGTGCAGATTGGCTACCGGCTCATCAAAACCGGCTAACAGGCTGTAGACTGTGCCCAGGTTGCTGTAGAGCCTTAATTGGGTTTCGGGATTGGTTTTTGTATGGGTTCTGGTCAGGGCTTTGTGATAGGCCGCAATGCTGTGTTGCAGCCACTTGACGACGGCGTCGGTGGCCTCTTCTTGCTGGGAGCGTAGCCAGTACAGGCTGGCTAGATCATTCAGGGCATCGCACCAGTTGTCTTCTCCTTCTAACAGTCCCGAAATGGCCTGGCCATAGACTGCAATGGCGAAGTCAAGCAGGGGAAGGGTGACCGGGCCGGCCTCGATGCGATCGCGACTTTTTTGCCCCAGGCCCAGGTAGGCACGCGCCAGGGTCATAGGTCCGGCATGTTGAGCTTCCAGGGTGTGGACATATTGCCAGAGGGCCACCACAGCCTGGTCGGTGGCAAGCTCGTCCGGCAGAGAGACCGGGAGCGACATCAGCGAGGAGGGAGGATGCTCTCGCTCCTCTAGCGAGATGGAATCTGATAATTGCGGGGGGTATGGGCTTTGAGCCGGAGGTAGAGAATGCTCGCTCCTGGTTTCCGTGCTTGCGGAGGGATCTGCCAACTCATCCGAGGAGACTAGAGCCGAAAATTCCGTGGTCTCCCATTCTGTCGCGGGTGGCAAAATGGTTGCAGAGAGGGGGGCATCATCCACCACGGTGAAATGATCTGCGAATTGGCTGGTAGCCTTTTCGTCAGGTCGGCGGGGTGGAGCATAAGGCCGAGTTGGAGTGACATCCGGTGGGAGAGGAACTTGCCCCTGGTTCGCGCCAGGGGCCTTTGTGGGAGAGCCATCCGGAGCTTTTGCGGAAATTGCTTGCTCAGCTCTATGGGCTCCGGCTTGAGAGTCCGCTTCAGAGGGGGGTTGGCCCGGCGCTTGAGGGGCGTTTGCGAAGGCCGAAAGCCCTTCCCTGGGGTCCGGCCACAGGGTTTGGGGCGAGTTGGAGGGGGGGATGCTGGACGGTAGGGATGCTGGACCGGTAGGGGTAGAGCGGCCCGATGGTTCAAATTCAGGCAAATCAAGCCCTGAACCAGAGGCCTGTGCTCTGGCAGGTCGCGTTTCTAACGACTGGGCAATCTCAAAACTAATGGGCCTGTTTGCCGTTGGGGTCGGGTCGCCAACAAACTCAAACGAACCGCTGCGGGAGCGCCAGAACCCCGGCACCGCCTGCCGAATTTTGCCCAGCCAGGGGCGAGGAACCCAAATCAGCAGGCGGCAGTCGAGGCGGGTAATGAGCGCATCGACATAGGTCAGGGAGGCGAGAAACGTATTTTGCAGGGTGGGCGACCGTTGGGTCAGTTGCTCTAAACCCACAATTTGAAAGGCCGGAATGGTTTCTGCCGATGCCTTCAACAGTCGATGTTGCTTGAGCCACAGCAGCACCTGACGCACTGGATCGGGCTGGTCGGTGTTAAGGCTGAGGGTCACCATGGGTGAAATGCTGCCCCGTTCTGTCGGGCGTGCCGTTGGCCCTGGGCGGCTGACCTGACTACTATTGAGGTCGGCTTCCAGGCGACGGGCCAGCTGAATTTGCAGAGCTGCATCATCGCATACCGCCAGCAGCAGTTGGCGTCTGAGGTTGAGCTGCAGCGCCAGTCGCAGGTCCTGGTAGGTGGCCTGGTTATGTCCTAAAAAGGTTTGAGTATCCAGAGAAATAACGGCTGACACGGTAGGTAGAATGCAACATCGTATACTTTAAAGCTTCATCAGTTGCCTCCCTGGTTCAGGATAGAACTGTGACAGTTCTGTTGTTGGATGATGAATTTGCGGCATGGCCAACACAACGGATGCATTGGAACCGGCGGTATTAGAACGGCTAGCGGCGCTGGGAGGGCACTGCCAGTCGGCAGAGGAATTGTTTTCAAAGTTTAACTGTAAGGCTTCCCAACAGAGCCAAATTTGTCACAGGTTGCAGGAAATCGGCCTGGTGACCTGGCAAGAGGATATTGTGCGCTTTGGGCTATCGGTTACGGGCAAAACTCTGCTTAAGCTCGATACCTCGGTGTGGCCGGTAACCCCTGACCAGCTGCTGGTGCTGAGATCCTGTGCCCGAGGGCGCATTAGTCCACAGCAAATTCATGCCAGGGTGCCGGCCAATCAGCGGCAGGGTTTGCTGCGTCAGCTGGCGCACCAGGGGCTAATTGTGGTGTATCAAACTGCCATTGTTGAGATTGAATTGATTCGCCAGCCTGGTTCTGCATCGGTGGCGGGGGATGGTTAGGGCTGCTTGTTGAAGTAGGAGGGTGGGAGGGTAGGAGGGTGGGAGAGGTTTGGGAGGAAAGTAGATCAACAGTAGGTAGAGGGTGCGTTAGGGAGGATTGCTACGCAGAGATCAGGGATCGACTTGCTTATGGATCTGTAGCTGAGAGTGTTCTGATTTTTGTGTAAGGGCCAATCAGCCGATTAATCAAGTTTTCTGCAAGCCTTGTAGGGCAGGCGTCTCGCCTGCTCAGCTGGGACAGGCAGGATGCCTATCCCACAAGAGTCCGAACACTCCCCCCTATTCCCGATTCCCGATTCCCTATTCCCTATTCCCTATTCCCTACTCCCTACTCCCTACTCCCTACTCCCTAGCTCCCTAGCTCCCTAGCTCCCTAGCTCCCTAGCTCCCTAGCTCCCTAGCTCTCTTTCACAAGTACATCTCCCCTAAACGTAGCTATGTTTCAAGGTTTTAAGCAATGACATTACAACTTACTTTCGCCGCTATGGCTCTGGTCACCAGCGGTATCAGCGTCGGCATGCTCCGGCGCTTTTTTATTGGTCTGTTAATGGATATTCCTAACGAGCGCAGTTCCCACACCCGCCCCACGCCTAGAGGGGGTGGGCTGGGTTTTATTATGGCCTTTGCGGTGGCCATGGCGCTGGCGCAGCGGTACGCCCCTGGCCTGCTGGTGGGCACCATTGCGCCCCAAACCTGGCTGGCCCTGGTGCCCCTGGCGCTGATTGGCGTAATCGATGACTGGCGTAATCTGCCCTCCGCAGTACGCTACCTGGTGCAGCTGGGCACGGCCTGGTACGTGGTGTCGGGCTATGGCGCTTTTACCTTCCCCTGGCTGGATCAGCTGGGTTCCCTGGCAGGCCCCCTGGCCTTTGTCATTTCCGTGATTTGCTTCACTGCTCTGATCAACTTTTACAACTTTATGGATGGCCTGGATGGCCTGGTGGCTGGGGTATCGGCGGTGCAGCTGGCGTTTCTGGCCCTGTGGTGTCAGCAACCGGTGCTGTGGCTGTGGGTTGCCGCCCTGGTCGGGTTCCTGTTCTGGAACTGGTCTCCCGCCAAAATTTTCATGGGAGATGCTGGCAGTACCATCCTGGGGGCGGTGGTGGCCACGGCCCTGATGACCCAGCCCAATAGCTTTGAACAATCCTGGGCCTCGGTAGCCATTCTGCTGCCCCTGATTGGCGATGCCGTTTATACCCTGGCCCGTCGTCTCTCTAGAGGGGAAAACATTTTCCAGGCCCACCGCAGCCATATTTACCAGCGGCTGCACCAGGCTGGCTGGCCCCACGGCCAGGTGGCCGGGCTGTACATTGGCGCGACCCTGGCCATTGCCTTCGGGCTGTGGCAGTTTGGCACTGGTGCCGCCTGGGTGAGCCTGGGGGCAACCCTGCTGGCCCTGGTGGCTGGAGAGCTGTATTTATCCTTGAGCCCCAAGGTCAATACCTACATTGCTCCCCGCCTTGCAAGCGAGGATTAAGCCGGGCACCTGTTAGGCCCGTACCCAACCACAGCAGCGACCTGGCGGCATCGCGGCCATTTTTCCACCACGACTCTTCGTTTGGATAATTCGAGGGATCGGCTACTGGGGTAACGGCAATGCCGCGACTACCAAACACCAGGGCCGCAATCATTCTGGCTCGGGTCATATGGTAGTCCGACGTGACCAGGTAAACGTGACGAATTTCCCGCTCAACATAGTCCCCCGCCAGAACGGTGAAATGGGTCACCGTATCCGTCGCCAGCAGGTCGTAACGCACCCGACCTGGGGCTAGTCCCGCTGCCGCAAAAGCCTGGTGCACCGCCGGGCGACCGCTACAGTCCCCCGAAATCCACACCGGCAGGTCAGGATGCAGCCCGGCAAAGACGGCCCCAAACCGCACCCGGGCATCACTGCCATCCAGAATCAAAATGGCCTGGGGCTGAGGCTGCTGGCGACGGGCCAGGGCCAACCGGGTAGTAATGCCTGCGGTCAGCACCAGGGCACCCGTTGCCAGCACCAGAGCCATGGGGTTGAAGCTGTGCTTTGCCGGTTTGTAATGGCGACGACGGAAAGCCATGGCGGTTGTCGGTTGATCGTTGATTCTATTTTGATACGGCTGCGGAATGATTTGGCGTTTATTTTTATTTAACCATCAGGTCTATCTCTATGCAACAGCAAACCCCGCTTCACGCAACTCCCCTCCCCCTTGACTTAATTGACTGGCTGGCCACCGACCTTTCACCCCAGCCCCTGTTCGGCACCGATGGCATTCGCGGCCAGGCCGGACGCGACCTGAAGGCACCCCTGGCCCTGAAGTTAGGGTTCTGGACTGCCCAGGTCTTAATTCAGACTTATGGCCCCTCCGGCACCGTCATCATCGGGCAGGATTCGCGCCACTCCAGCGATATGCTGGCCGCGGCTCTGGCCTCTGGCCTTACCGCGACCGGGCTGAATGTGTGGCACCTGGGCCTGAGCCCTACTCCCGCCGTTGCCAATCTGACAGCAGCCACCGAAGCCGTGGGGGGCATTATGATTTCCGCCAGCCATAACCCCCCGGGCGACAATGGGCTGAAATTCTTTGCCGCCAGTGGGGCTAAGTTTTCCCTTGAGCAACAGGCCGCCGTGGAAGCCGGGCTACGAGGGCAATGGCCCCAGGACTATACCATTGCGGCTCCAGCGGTATGGGGTAAAAAACACTATCGACCCGAACTGCTGAACCCCTATTACCAGCAGCTTAAAGCTCCCCTGCCGAAGGATTTAACCGGGCTGCGGGTAGTGCTGGACCTGGCCTGGGGAGCTGCCACTGCCGGGGCCGCCAGGGTCTTCGCCAGTTTAGGGGCAGAGGTGATTGATTTAAATAATGACCCCTGTGGCGATCGCATTAACGTCAGATGTGGCTCTACCCACCCTCAGTTTTTGCAGGAGGCCGTGGCCCATTACCAGGCCGATATGGGGTTCGCCTTCGATGGAGATGCGGATCGGGTAATTGCCGTAGATGCCACCGGCAGGGTAATAGACGGCGATCATATTCTGTATTTTTGGGGTCAACAGCTCCAGGCAAAAGGGCAACTTCCCCACCAGACCCTGGTCACTACGGTGATGGCCAACCTGGCCATGGAACATGCCTGGCAGGCCCTGGGGGGCAGGATAATTCGCTCAGCCGTGGGCGATCGCCATGTTTATGCCGAAATGCTGCAGTCAGGAGCCATGCTCGGTGGCGAACAGTCGGGGCACATTTTGTGCCGCCACTTCAGTGTGTCGGGGGATGGTTTGCTGGCGGCCCTACATCTGGCCAGCCTGGTCAGGCAAACGGGGGAATCCCTGGCAAAACTGCGAGATCAAAGCTTTCAGCCCTATCCCCAGGTCCTGATAAATGTGCGAGCGGCGAAGGCCGAGCAGCTTCAGACCTGGCAACACCATGAAGGACTGCAAACCAGCATTGCCCGGGCCAGACATGCCCTGGGCCACAAAGGACGGGTTCTGGTCAGGGCCTCGGGTACCGAGCCGGTAATTCGGATCATGGTAGAGGCCGCAGACGCTCAAGCCGCCCATCACTGGAGTACTCAGCTCCAAAAGTCGGTAGAGCTCTATTTAGCCTGACTACCAGACCATCAAAATGTTTTAAATTCTGGATTAAATATGACTTTACTAATTACCGGAGCAGCTGGTTTTGTAGGTTTTCACCTCAGCCGTTCGCTATTGTCTGAAGGTATCTCTGTTATTGGTATCGACAACCTTAACGATTACTATAACGTGTCTTTAAAGCTAGCTCGACTGGAGCAGTTGAAGGGCTATTCTAATTTTGAATTTATTAAATTGGATCTGGCCGACCGGGCCGCCACCGAAGCTTTATTTCAAACCCATAAGCCTCAGGCTGTAGTTCATCTGGCAGCCCAGGCCGGGGTGCGATATTCCTTAAAGAATCCCCATGCCTATCTCGACAGTAACCTGGCCGGTTTCTTAAACATTTTGGAGGGGTGTCGCCACTGCCAGCCCGAGCATCTGGTATTTGCTTCTTCCAGCTCTGTATACGGTAACAACAAGAAAGTTCCCTTTTCTACCGACGATTTTGTTGATCATCCCGTCAGCCTGTATGCCGCCACTAAAAAATCCAATGAGCTGATGGCCCACGCCTACAGCCACTTATATGGTATTCCCACTACAGGTCTACGTTTCTTCACGGTATATGGACCCTGGGGACGCCCAGATATGGCCTATTTTCTATTTACTAAAGCCATTTTTTCTGGGCAGCCCATCAAGGTGTTTAACCGGGGTTATATGCAGCGAGACTTTACGTATGAGACTTTACGTATATTGATGACATTGTTGAAGGTGTCAATGCAACCGGGGGATGTGCCCACTACCTTTGCCGAGATTGAAGATCTGGAGCAAGCGGTAGGGTTTAAGCCCCAAACCCCCCTTGAAGAAGGGTTAGGCGAGTTTGTGCACTGGTATCGTCACTATTACAGTGTTTAACGGGCAGTCCGTTGGCTTGGGTTGAACTGTAAGTAAACCCCCAGCAAGCCTATCCGCAATTTAAATCAAATATCCTTTATCCCCCAGGTCTACCCCAGGCCTGGGGGTGTTTTGCGTGCTCATTTTTCCGCCCAAATCCATAGTCTGGAGACGCCTTGACCGTTTGCGATTACGCTTGCTCCGGTAGAGTCATAGGTTTAACTAGTCGATAACTTAAAACCTGTGTTCAGAAAAGGGCTGAGCTATCGGTTTTCTCCACTATCAACTTCGCTGATCTGGTCCGGGAGTAGTAATTTCTATCTCGAGGTCATCCCCAGGTTCGCCATTGTCAGTGGTGGCTTCATCCAAAAACTCTTGGGATAGATACTGCCCATAGGGTTCATAGGTCGAAATTACTCCATTCACCACGAGCCCCAGCATGCGCTGTTGGCCCTGTTCCAGCATGCTCTTGACATAGCTAGCGCTCTGTTGCGTAGCAACCCCCGGTCGCACTACCAGCAGAGTGCCATCCGCCCGTTTACCAACAATCGAAGCGCTGGCACCGACACTGAGGGCAGGCGTATCTAAAATTACGAAGTCGAATTCTTCTTTGAACTGTTGCAGCATATCGCTCACCCGTTGGGAATCTAAGAGGGCGGCCGGGGTTGGGGGTAAAGCCCCGGCGGGCATAACCGTTAGATTGGTTAGGGGCTGAACAACAGCTTGAGAAAAGCTGGCCTGCTCTACTAACAGATGGCTTAGACCCGGATGCTGCCGGATATCCCATATCCAATGCTGAATGGGGTGGTGCATATCGGCATCAATTAGCAATACCTTTTGCCCCGCCTGGGCTATGGCGGCGGCCAGATTACTGGATACCGTCGATTTACCCTCTTTAGGTAACGAACTGGTCACCACCAAAACCTTGGGAGGATTATCTGAATTTAGAAATTTAAGATTACTGCGGAGCATGTGATATGACTCACTGCCCAGGGAATTACTTTCGGTGCACACAACCAGACGAGGAATCAATCGATCATCGGTATCTCGTTGGCGTACCAAGCCTTTAGTCTTAGAGAACTTAGGGATGACCCCCAATACCGGCAGATTAAAGTAGAGTTTCGCTTCTTCCACGGTTTTCACTGACTGATCCAGGGCCTCTAACAACAGGGCTATTGCAGCGGCCAACAAGCCTCCCAGCATAGCCCCGGCCACCAAGTAAAGCTTTTTGCGTGGAGCGACAGGGTTATCCATCGCTTCCGCCGGTTGTATGACGCGAATATTACCAATGTTCTGATTTTCTGCCACCCGCACTTCCTGCAGTCGCTGTAGCAGCAGGTTATAGGTAGCGGTAGCCGCATCCAGCTGCCGTTCCAGCTCTCGTTGCTCCTGTTCCAGCCGGGGTAAAGCCCCGGCTCGCTGCTGAACCGAGGCTTCTGCTTCCCCCAGAACTTCGGCTTGTTCCATGAGACCGGCCATGTGGGCATCCAGCTTTAGGTAGTCAGTCACTAAAGCCGCCTCTACCTCACCCATCTCTAAATTCAAGTTTTCGGGAAGGGTTCCCTGCCCTAGCACCGCTTCGATGCGTTGCAATAGGACCTGCTGCAAATTGGCCTGCTGGGTTTGCAAATCTATGACAGTAGGATGCTGATCATGGAACCTGACCTGTTCCGTAGCGATTTGCGTTTCCACCGCCTGTAATTCGGCCAGAATATTCTGAATCCCCGGTGCCTGGCTGAGGGCCGTAGCCACTAGGGCTGATTGGGGATCGAGACCCATGCGGGTTCTGAGGACACGAAACTGAGCTTCTGTATCCGCCAGGGCAGATTCCACTGCCGTCATCTGGTCTTCGAGTTGGTCTAAGGAAGAAACCGTTAAGCGGGTTTCTTCCTCCAGTTCCACAATGTCGTTGCGTTCTTTAAAATCCCTTAACACTGCCTCAGCCTGTTGAGCATGGGCTTCGGCACCTGGCAATTGTCTTTGGATAAATACCCGGGCAGCCACGGCCTCGGCTCGATTACTGAGCAAATGTTCTTCTAAATAAATCTCCATCAGAACATTCACAATCTGCTCAGCGGTCTCTGGGGAAGGGGAGCGGTAAGCCAGGGTCAGAATATCCGTGTCGTTTTCCTGGCTGACCTCCAAATTACCGAGCACCTGTGTGGGATTAAGGGGCTCACCAGTGTCATTAGTGAGCTCCAGCTGATCGATGACTTTTTGAATCATAGGAGTGGTACGAATCACCCCAATTTCGGTAGAAATGGGGCTTTGATTTGTAACCAGTGATTTAAGCTCACCCCGTTCATCGTCGATTCCGGTCAGGGTCGATGCGGCATCTCGCATTTTGAAGCGGAGTTTCCCTTCCGCTTCGTAAATAGGGGTTTGGTTGAAGCCGTAGGCGGCAACGGCGGCGGTAATGCCTGAGAAAACCAAGACCGCAGGTAGCCATCGGCGTTTGACAATTTGCCAGACCTGGTCAAGTCTGATGTCATCGTTCGATAGCCCTTCAGGAATAGTTTGGCTTGAGTCTCGAAGCTGTTCCAAGATAGATCCCCTTCGCATGCTTGGGTGACTAATATCAATCGAAAATATTGAACAGGAAGTTAAACGGTGACAAAATTGCCCCCAGGGGGCCAAAAAGAGTACCCACGGTGTCGGAAAATGCGGCACCGCCGGATCGCCCTACAATAATGACGTCGTTATTTTTTAAGGATGGGTTGGTTTCGTCATTAATACCCTGTTCGAGGGTAATGGGTATCACCCGCTGGGTGACCGTACCGTCAGGATTTAGTCGTACCAGCTCAACCTGGTTCTGGTCAGCCCGGGCGGGATCAAAGCCCCCCGCTGCCAGCAGGGCCTGATTCAGCGGCGCATTGGGCGGGATTTCTACCAGACCAGGCTGGCCCACTTCTCCCACGACGCTGACGCGAATGGCGTCGGGGGAAAAGTTTGCTTCGGATAATTGGGTGAGTTCTTCCGGAGTGAGGGCCGTCGCCGTTGGCACATAAACTGCGTCCCCATGCCGTAAGGTAATGTCCTGGCTGATATTACCGGTATTCAGCATCTCCCAAAAATCCAGGGTGATTGCTTGAGTCCCTTGCCCTGGCCCTTGGCGAAGAATTTCAATTTCTCTTACGTTAGCCTGGTCTGTAATGCCGCCGGCTAATTGTACGGCTTCGATCACCGTAGGCCATTTAGGACTATCTTCATTACCATCGTCTACGAGCGAAATTTCATAGGATCCAGGCCGATTAATCTCTCCAGAAATGCCTATCTTTATGGGTCGGGGAGTAATGACTTGCAGGGTAATCAGCGGGTTTCTGAGGTAGGGAGTATAGATATCATTCAGACGATTAGTTGCTCCTTCCACTGTCAGACCCGCAACTCTAACTTTGCCTATCAGAGGCATATTCAGGGTGCCGTCCACCAGTACGCCCTTTTCCCCGTTGTATTCGGGCACATTGAAAAACTCGATAGCGAGCTGATCTCCAGGACCGAGAATATAATCCGAGGCGAGGTTTCCAGCATCAGCCCCTATAAACCGGCCTGTAGTATATGGCATCGATTGGGCATGAATAGCCGAAGGAAAACATAGCCAAACAGTTGGCTGAATTATGCCCAATCCTACTGCCGTCATGGCAAGACATTTATAACGAGGCATAGGCTTTTACGTAAAGTGATAAATAATACGATTTAGAGTTTTATGGCTAAGGGTCTATGGTACTAGAGCAGTCAAAAACACATAGTCGGATATATGCTCTTCATTCAGATCTTCTAGCCCGTTCCCTTACTATAAGAACAAAACCAAAAACTTTATCCAAACAATATACGGCCATGAGGGAACAATGTGGGCTATGCCCGAATGACGGTTAAACATGCATGGGCGACCAGCGCCAAGGTGATGTGACGATACCATCCCGTCCACGATGCCATAGACTTCATCGCCACTCCACGATGTAAGCCACCAACTCATCCCGCACCGCATCGGCTTCCCACACGGAACGACCCAAGGGATGTTGAATGCCGTAGGGTGTAGCCTCTCCCACCTGCTCAGCAATTTGCCACCCATTTTTACGCTCGGCGGAACTCAGCAGGCCCCGCCAATAATCCCCGGCCTGCTGTTTCGTTTCCACCCGCTTAAAGTGCGGGGCGAACCGTTGATGCAAAGACAAATTGGGCTAAGCGGGTGGCCAAAATGACTATCGATAAAACTCAGACGCCACCAGCATCGAGCCAATGCCCAGGTCGGTGAATATTTCCAGCAGCAGAGCATGGGGAATGCGGCCATCAATAATGTGGGCAGCTCCCACGCCCTGGGCTAGCGACCGAACACAGCAGTTAACCTTAGGAATCATGCCGCCAGCCACAACGCCCTGGTCAATCAAATGCCTGGCCTGCTGAATGTCTAGCTTGGGCAGCAGAGTAGAGGGGTCTGTGTAGTCTTCTAAAATGCCTTTGGTATCGGTGAGCAGAATCAGCTTTTCGGCCCCCAGGGCGGCGGCCAGTTCTCCGGCAACGGTATCAGCGTTGATGTTATAGGCCTGGCCGGTCTCGTCGCTGGCCACACTGGAAACGACAGGGATGTAACCATCTTCCACCAGGGATTTGACAATACCTGCGTCAATGTTGGTAACTTCCCCAACAAACCCAACCCCTTCAGCCCCCTGGGGGCGAGCGGTGATCATATTGCCATCCTTGCCGCAAAGGCCAACGGCTTTGCCCCCCTCCCGGTTAATCAGTGAGACCAGTTCTTTGTTCACTCTGCCCACCAGCACCATTTCCACCACGTCCATGGTGGGGGCATCGGTGACCCGCAGACCATCCTTGAACTGAGGCTCAATGCCCAATTTTCCTAACCAGATGTTGATTTCGGGACCGCCCCCATGCACCACCACCGGGCGAATGCCCACGCAGGCCATAAACACCACATCCCGGATAACATCAGCCTTGAGGCTACCGTCCTTCATGGCGGCACCGCCATACTTAACCACAACAGTGCGACCACGAAACTGCTGGATATAGGGCAGCGCCTCACTCAAAATTTTGACGCGGGTCGCTTCAGCTTCGTGAACGGCATCTTGGGGAGAAGGAGTGGATTGAACCATGGGTAAACTTTACTCAGGGGCTTAAGGAGAGCTCCCAGTAGTGTATCAAGAGGTCGGTAAAATGCGCGCTGCGACCAGGTCTAGGGTGCGGGTTGCGATCGCATCAATTTCCTCTCCTTCGGTAACGGTGACTCGCACATCCGCCTGGGCATAGAGGTGCTCTCGCTGCTGGTGCAATTGCTCAACCTTGTCTTCCCAGTCACTCACCTGCAGTAGGGGACGACCCATATCTCCCGCCAGGCGTTGTTTCAGTACTACGGTTGGGACATCCAGCCAAACGACAACGCCGTGGTGCAGATAGCTCCAGTTCTCTTGTCGGAGCACTATGCCGCCCCCCGTGGCAATCACCAATTGCTTATAGGTCGATAGTTCAGCCAGTACCTCGGTCTCTAACTGGCGAAAGGCTGATTCCCCCTGCTGGGCAAAAATTTCAGGAATGGTGTGCCCCGTTGCCGCTTCCAGCACTGCATCCGTGTCAAAAAACTGATACCCCAGGGCTGCTGCCAGGGCAATGCCGGTGCTGCTTTTGCCAGCTCCCATCATGCCGACAAGATAGAGGTTAATTCCCTTTAAGCGTGCTTTCAAAGTCATGGGTGAGGCAACTATATGCTGCGGGTGGACAGGGTGAAACCGGGAGACAAGAAGAGCCATCAGCCCCTGGCCCAGAACCCATCATCGCGGGGCTTGCCATTGAGAGGGGTGAGCACCTGGGCACATATTCTAGGGAGATAGGGCATCTTCCACCGATCCCCAATCATCGTCATCGTCACCTCTGTCCTCCCAGGTATCACTACCGGAAGCCGTCTCAGCATTGGCGGTATCCTCGCTGGCGGAGGGAGAGGGGGGAATAATCACCCGATAATCGGCATCGACCACCCCATCTTCGGCCATTTCCGGCTCATTCAGGTCTTGGCCAGGGTAGCCGTCGGAACCGTAATCTACCGATGGGCCGCCCGCTGCTGGCGGATCGCCGTAATCCTCAGGCTGCGAGAGGTTGATGTAGCCCTGCCGATCAAAATCATCATCGTCGTAAACGGCATCGTCCGGGGGACCATAGATATTATCTCGCTGCCCGGTACTGTCCTGGTTACGGTAGCTGTAGGAATAAATAGACCCGTCCTGGTACACTCGCTTCGGTGATTGGGGGACTTCAAAATCTTGGCAGGGCTGTGGAGGCCGGGGGTCGTCCCAGCCCCGGTTGATATCGTCCAGGTTGTCGTCCACTGGGCTAACGCCCCTGGCCCTATAGTCTCGCCCTTCGACATCGTCCCAGTCGTCAGAGAGTTCCTGCCATGAGCGATTGACCTGCTCTTCCTCAGCGGCTTTGCGATTGCCAAACAGCCAGCTGCCGATGCCCGCTCCAGCGGTCGTCCCCACGGTTCTCCCCCCTGCGGATGAGGTCGGGGTAGCCTGAGCTGTCTGTTCCAGGGTCTCCCAGTCGTTGACCTGGTTCGCAGACTGTAAATTTGTCCAGTCTTGCCATTCACTGCCGTAGTTGTGGCTATCCGTTCCTCCCTCTCCACGAGGTTGCCCCCGTTTTGAAGAACGCCGGGTAGACTGGCTCGACGGTTGCCGGAAGGTTCTATCCTCTGCGACATTCTCGGCGGCAGCCTGGGTGTCAGCAGGTTCGTAAAAAGGCTGGGGACGATATTTATAGGCCTTACCGCGCTTCCCTGGCCCCACATTAGCCTGCAGCAGTGCCGTAGCTAACAGGGTAGTCAGCGCTCCTAACGCTATGGCCAGTAGCAGCCACAGCGACAGTGGCAGGGATCCGGTCTGCCCGCCCAAAAACACCAGGGGCAAAGCCGGTGAAGTGTTTTGCACCGCTAGCAGCACCACCGCGCCCACAATAATCACGACTATGACAAGACGAACAGTAGCCATCGGTGAAGTTCTCTGCAAACGCGGTTTAGCCAGGACGGTTCACCCCTATCCTACCGTGCCTCCTGATCGAGATGACCCTGCCAACGGTTCAAGGGCACACAGTCTATATCCAGTTGATCCAGCGCGCGAGCCACCACAAAATCAACCAGATCTTCGATGGTCTGGGGGTGGTGATACCAGGCGGGAATGGCCGGGACAATGCGCACGCCGGCTTCGGCCAGGGTAGTGAGGTTACGCAGGTGGATCACGCTTAAGGGCGTTTCGCGGGGCACCAACACCAGCTTGCGGCCTTCCTTCAGCTGAACATCGGCGGCCCGTTCCAGCAAGTCAGAACTCATGCCCGCCGCCAGCCGAGCCACGGTGCTCATGCTACAGGGAATGACTAGCATACCGGCGGTGCGAAAAGAGCCGCTGGCAATGGTAGCCCCTACATCTCCCCAGGGATGACAGCGCAGGGTGCCAGTTTTGGGTACTCCGGCCTGTTCACGCCAAAACTTTTCCTGGGGTTCGGGGGCCAGGGGCATATGGATGCCCAGTTCGGCCTGCCAGACCATTTGGGAAGCTTTTGAGGCCACCAGGTCCACAACTCCGCCTGCGGCCAGGGCATATTTTAGCGTCCGGACGGCGTAAATCAGACCAGAAGCCCCCGTGACTCCAAGAATCAGAGGGCGATTGGGGTCAATCATAGATCTCGCTACTGGGGTCTATTCGCTTTCGTCTTGGCCATTCTCTCGATCGTGGATGGGTTCACCGTTGTCGTCTTCGCTATAGCCGCCGGGTTCTTCGTCATCGGTGGCTTCGCTACCCCCACCCACAGCGACCAGGTCAATTTGTTGTCGATAGTAGTCAACGCTCTTAACCTGGACATCTACCTGGTCGCCCAGGCGATACTGGCGACGGTTTTTGCGCCCCACCAGCTTTTGCTGTCGGGCCCGGTACTCGTACCAGTCGTCCTTCAGAGAACTGACATGCACCAGCCCTTCCACCAGCAGTTCTTCGATCTCCACAAAAAATCCGTAGGACTGTACGCCGGTAATCAGCCCGTGGAAGACTTCGCCCGTGTGAGAACGCATGAATTCGGCTTTCTTCAGCCCCTCCAGGTCAGACTCGGCCTCCTGGGCTAGCCGTTCCCGCTCGGTCAGGTGTACCACAATGCGGGAAATTTCGTCTTCCAGATCATGGTGCATGTCGGGGGGCAGCACATTCCAGCTAATTTTGCCGTGGCTAGAGCTGTGGCGCAGGTTAACCCGATCTTTAGAACGGGTTGAACGGCGGTCTCGTCCTGAGTCAAACACCATGTGCAAAATGCGATGGATCATCAGGTCAGTGTACCGCCGCGACGGTGAGGTGAAATGGGTATACCCATCCGTGAGGGCCAGCCCAAAATGGAGATCGGGATGGGTGCTGTAAAAGGCCGGTTGAATGGTTTCTAGCAGTAAATAAGTAAGGATTTTCTCTGAATTAGATGCAGCAAACTGCTCCACGAATTTTTGATAATCCTTGGGTTGGGGCGCATCTTCATCTTCTAAGGTGAGCTGAATGGTCATATTTTCTGCCAGTTTTACTAACTCCTGCACCTCTGCCGGTTTGGGGGCTCGATGCAGACGATAAATGGCCGGTACCCCCAGGGCTTTGAGGTGTTCGGCCACCAGCTGGTTGGCCAGCAGCATACATTCGGTAACGATGGCCCGAGAAGGCAGCTTTGAGGAGGTGACAATGACCCCCAGTAACCCCTCGTCGTCGTACTGAAACTTGGGGGAACGGTAGTGAGCCAGCAGTTCTCCAGCATCATCCGGGAAGTCATACTCTGGCAGGTTCAGTTCAAAGGCTCCCCGCTGCAAACGCTGGCGCTTAATGGCCTGGCACAAATACAGCAGGTTATCCATCAGGTCAAAGATGGGGGCCAGCGCCTTGAGATCTTTAGGTTTAATATCCAGCGCCTTGAGGGTGTCAGAATTGTCGCGCTCAAGCACCGCCTGAGCTTCTTGATAGGTGATCTGATGATCAACATTGATCACCGAGGGCTGCAGCTCATATTCCAGCACCCGCCCGGTATCGTCCAGGGTGACCAGCACCGACAGGGCCAGACGATCTTTCCCCCCCAGTAAAGACCCCAGGGAGTCCGACAGGGGGGCGGGCAGCATGGGAATCACTTCATCCCCCAGGTAAACCGATGTACCCCGTTTGGCGGCTTCCTGGTCAATCACAGAATGGGGTTCGACGTAATGGGCAATGTCGGAGATATGAATCCCCAAGCGCCAGTGGCTATCGTCCCCCCGTTCCAGGGTGAGGGCGTCATCAATGATCTGCGCGTTAGGCCCATCAATGGCGATGGTGAGGGTATCTCGTAGGTCAACTCGCCCTTTGATCTCGGTTTTTTTGATCCGGTTAGGGAGCTTCTCAGCTGCTTCTAACACCTTGTCGGGAAAGCGACGGGGTAGGTCATGTTTGCAGTAAACAATATCAATATCAGACGCGGCCTCGGCATCGGTACCTAAGATTTGAGCGACCCGCCCCTGGGGAGGATGCTGCCCCAGGGGGTAGCGCACGATCTCCACATGGGCCAGTTGATCAACGGCAGCCTGCAAATCGGTGCCGTTGGCCAGCAGAGCGAGCTCAAACAGCAGACGGTCGTCTAGGGGCGTAGCCCGATATTCATTGTCTTCTTGCTTCACCCGAGCCAGCACGGAAGAATTTGCCCTTTCGAGAATGAGCTGTACTTCTCCTTCAGGGCTGCGGCGGCGACTCCCTTCCTTGGTTACTTTGACCAGCACCCGATCGCCATTCCAGGCGGTGTTGAGCTGGCTTTCGCGAACGTAGATGTCGTCTGCCCCTTCCTCATCTTGAATAGCGAAGCAAAACCCTTTACTGGAGCACCGCAACTTTCCTTCAATGACATCCTCCTGGGGATTACGGCGGTATTTGCCGCGTTCCTTGATCAAAACCCCGATTTTCTCCAGGGCATCTACTGCAATTTGCAACTCCCGCTGGCTGGCTTCGCTGTTGCAGTGCAGTTTTTTTTCTAAGGTTTTAAGGGTCAGCGTTTTATCCTTAGCGAAATTCGCTAGCAGCGCCGCGATCGAAAATTCCATGTAGCGACAATTCCCTAAATTTTGTTCATCCTATGGACTGCGAAACCGCTAGCTCCAGCATCATCCAGAAACGCTGTTGACCAGCAGCAGAGAGTGTTCAAGCGCTCCCAATAGTAACGCGGGCGAGCTTGTTGCGGATCAGCTAATCTTTTCCAGAGACCATACTCCAGTTGCCACGCCTCGCCGTGGCATTAGCTGCCGCCAGGGTAGACACGAAAACCAGAAGCTATTGCGCCCCAAGTTGTGGCGTTAGCTACCGCTAATATAATGCGTCAACCGATCGGTGAGTTCAACAGGTGCGATCGCAATAGCGCTAGCACACCTCACAAACTCCATCCTGGTTTTTACGATGTTTCCACAGCTCTCACCAGGTCTTTTGGTCGCAACACGCCAGCCATCAAGCTTTTGTGGCAAATAAGAGACCCGTACTATACGGTCTCTCAAGCCGTAGCACGATGTCAAATGTTTCTGTCAATACAACGTAACGTTTTGTAAAAAGAAAAGCTAGGTTCTTTCGCCCGTAACAATGTAGGCGACGCGTTTACCGATATTAGTAGCGTGGTCAGCAATACGCTCTAAGTAACGAATGACCAGCACTAGCAGCACCGTAGGCTCAATGGAGCCACCAATGTTGCTTTGATGCACCAGCAGATCATAAAGCTCTTCATAGTCGGCATCGACAGAGTCATCTTTCTGCTTGATTTCAAGCCCCGATTCGGCATCTAAGTCAGATAGAGCCAGCAGGCTCATGGCCACCATTGAGCGGCAGCGGTCGAGCATGGTCTGGACCCGCCCCATGACTGGATGCACCGGATAGGGAAAAAGTTTTAGGGCCACTTCACCGATGTCTTCGGCGTAGTCTCCAATCCGCTCCAGATCTCGCACCATCTGCAAAAAAGCTCCGATGCGCCGCAGGTCTTCATTTTCTAGGGCTTGCTGGGCCAGCAGCTGCATACAGTCTAGTTCAATCTGGCGATACAGTTGGTCGATGTGTTTGTCGTGGTGACCCAGACTTTGGGCTGATTCCAGGTTGCCATCGCACAACGCTTCCCGGGCCAGTACACAGGAGTTTTCCACCAGCGCCCCCATCCGCAGCAAATCCCGCTGAACGCGAAGTAACTGCCGTTCAAATTCACTACGAGTGGTTTGAGAAAGATCCCCGATGGCCATTATCAAGAAAAAATTAAACCTTATCCAAATCCAGAAGCGGAGTATTGTCTATGGGAAAGGGTTAGCTTGGGCGCTGGCTTTGGTGTCCCTAGACTAAAATCGTTAAGCTCTGTAACAGTTGTAAGGGTGCCCGTTCCTCAAAATCCCATCTTAGTTAACAATCAGGTCAAGAACAGTACGTCATTCATCAATAGTTGAGGAATCTTCGTATGCCCCTATCTGACACTCAAATTTTTGTTGCCCTCGCCCTTGCTTTGCTACCAGGAATTTTAGCGTTCCGCTTATCGACCGAGCTTTATAAATAGGTTAAAGTCTGAAAAGCTTTTGTTTATCTGGCAGAGCTACCCAGTTGGCCATTGCGGCATAGGTTAATACTTCAATGGTGGAGCTACAGCGTTAACTCCCCCTCTCCCCTCGGTGTTTAAGCTCACCGGGGGGTTTGCTGTTGACTTCAGGGTGTCCTTGCCCTTGCGCTCAGACTAATCTCGTTGAGTTCTAAGCTCGTTGAGTTCCCATTATCCTCAATGACCAGCAGCAGCCCTCGGTACGTAGGGTTCCTGCTGAAGGTCATAATTTAGTCATAAATTTAGTCTTTAAATCATAATTTAGAGGCTCATAGCCGGCTCATTTTTCACGGGTCCCAAAGCTCCAGAATAGACCATGCCCCGGCGAGCATCCAGGGTCAGAATGGTGCCATCCCGAATGATTTCCGTGGCATTTTTGACCCCGATAATAACAGGTACCCCCAATCGCAGGCCAATCACTGCCGCATGGCCGGTCACACTATCGTCTTCGGTAATGATGCCTCCAGAGCGCCGAATTGCCTCGACAAAGTCGACGCTGGTACTGGGCACCACTAAAATTTCTCCATCGTTAAAGTCATTCACATCCAGGCTGCGGTGGGCCACCCGGGCGCGTCCACTGACGGTGCCTTCGCCAATGCCGACCCCACGCCCCAGCACCGCCGTTACGACGTCTACTTTGATCAGGTCCGTAGACCCGGATACCCCCTGTAGCGTGCCCGCAGTCAGCACCACCAGGTCGCCATCCTGCAGCATATGATTTTCCTGGGCCACGTTCATAGCCGCCTGGAAGGTCTGGGTGGTAGAGGGCAGATCTAGCACCAGCAAAGGTCTAACCCCCCACACCAGCTGTAGTTGACGGGCAACGTTAACGTGGGGAGTGACCGCCAAAATGGGGGTTTGGGGACGAAATTTCGATACGTTGCGAGCGGTCGCCCCGGTTTTGGTTAGCGTCATAATGGCGGAAGCATTGAGCTGCGACGCAATGCGCCCCACCGCCTGACTAATGGCATTGGGGATGGACCGGGCTCCAGTTTCCTTAGGTTCGCCTGCACTTCTGCCCTCCTGCTCGGTGCGAACGGCGACTCGGGCCATGGTTGCCACAGCCTCCACAGGATAGTTCCCTACCGCCGTTTCGTTGGACAGCATCACGGCATCGGTCCCATCCAGAATGGCGTTTGCCACGTCGGAGACCTCTGCTCGGGTAGGGCGAGGGTTAGAGGCCATGCTGTCTAACATCTGGGTGGCGGTAATGACCGGAATTCCCAGAGTATTTGCCGTCGCGATCAGCCGCTTCTGTAAAATCGGCACTTCCTCCGCCGGCAACTCTACCCCCAGGTCACCGCGAGCCACCATTACCCCGTCTGACAGAGAGAGAATGGCCTCCATTTGTTCAATGGCTTCATGCTTCTCAATTTTGACAATGACCGGCACCTGCTTGCCGGCATTGGTGATAATTTCTTTAATTTCAAGCACGTCCTGAGGGTTACGCACAAAGCTCAGGGCAACCCAGTCTACCCCCTGGTTAAGACCAAACATGAGGTCGCGTCGGTCTTTTTCCGTCAGGGCCTTAATGGATAGGTACACCCCCGGAAAATTCACCCCTTTATTGTTAGAAAGGATGCCGCCCACTACCACTTCACAGTGGAGTTCTGCCGCTTCCAAATCAACCGATACGACACGCATCTCCACCCGCCCGTCATCTAACAAGATGGTGGACCCCGGAGGCACTTCCTGGGCCAGGCGATCGTAGGTCACAGAAGCTCGGCGCTGGTTGCCCAGGATGTCTTCACTGGTGAGGCAAAACTGATCTCCCCTGGCCAACTTAATGGAGCCTGCTTCAAAGCGTCCCAGACGAATTTTTGGCCCCTGCAAATCCTGCAAAATCCCTACCGGCTGATTCAGTTCAAAAGAAATCTGCCGAATCAATCGAATGTTGCGCTGGTGATCGTCGTGGGTACCGTGGGAGAAATTTAGCCGCAGGGTGGTGGCTCCGGCTTCAATAATCGCCCGGAGGACATCTGCCTCCTGGGTGGCAGGCCCGATGGTAGCAACGATCTTGGTCCGACGGAGTTGATTTCGCAATTGCATAGAGGTTACCGAGTCCATTAATGGAAATATGACCAAATTTCTCTACATCAGGACATGGGGACGGCCCTGTGAAGTTTGGGGTAAGGAGGAGGTATTTGCCTGCACGTAGCCCAGTGCCTCAGTCAAGGCAGCCCAGGACAACCGATGGTTACAAAAGCACAGGGATACTACCACGAACCGGGTCACTACCTTTTTAGTGATTCTTTCAAAAGACGGCACCGTAAGTATCCTACCGACTTGCCAGGATTTTTGAGCCGCCTCTGCTAATCCCTGGCGGGGGGTTGACAAAACGAGTGCATGTCACAATTCTTTATTTACTTCACGTCGTAACGTATACTACCGGAGTTAATGGTCTAGGAGCGATGCAATATGTCGGCGGCAGTAGAGCCCCTGACGATCCGAAAAACGGTTCCCCCTGAGCTACTCAAGACCGAAGGCGGTCTGAGCCCAAATATGCTCATGTTCTTGGTCTCCGCTGGCTTGATCGGGCTATCAACTGCGGGGTACTTTTTATGGTCATGGCCCGCCTGGTGCGTCTTCTGCATGAATGTGCTGGCGCTTCACCTGTGTGGCACCGTCATTCACGATGCTTCCCATAACTCGGCCCATCGTAACCGGGTCGTAAATGCCTGCCTGGGCCACGGCAGCGCGTTAATTCTGGGATTTTCGTTTCCAGTGTTTACCCGGGTGCACCTGCAGCACCACGCCCATGTTAATGATCCCGAGAACGACCCTGACCATTTTGTGTCTACCGGCGGACCTCTGTGGTTAATTGCAGCCCGGTTCTTTTACCACGAAATTTATTTCTTCAAGCGGCGGCTGTGGCGTAAATGGGAACTGCTGGAGTGGTTTCTAGGACGTTTTGCAGTGGGGCTTCTGGTCTTTACCGCCTGGAAGTTCGACTTTTTGGGCTACATTTTCAATTTTTGGTTTTCCCCGGCCCTGGTTGTCGGCATTGCCCTGGGGCTATTCTTCGACTACCTGCCACACCGCCCTTTCAAAGAACGGGACCGGTGGAAAAATGCAAGGGTTTACCCTAGTGCGCTCCTGAACCTGCTGATTATGGGGCAAAATTATCACCTGGTTCATCACCTCTGGCCGTCGGTACCCTGGTACAAGTACAAGCCCACTTACGAAGTTATGCGCCCCCTGCTGGACCAAAAGGGGTCTCCCCAGTCTCTCGGCTTACTCCAGGGGAAAGACTTTTTTAGCTTTCTCTACGATGTCTTCCTGGGGATACGGTTTAAGTCTCATTGACTTGATCCTCTTGGACCTGCTGCAGCCCCCAATCTTCCCAGTCAACAGGCCCCATTGGGTAGAACCTCCATGGGGATGGAGCTTTCCCTTAGGCAAAGCTCCACCGCTGGACTCAGACAAGGGTTAAGACCTTTACCCTTGCCCCAGGGGATGGGTAAGCTGTGGCGAAGACTAAACTCCGGGCAGGCTACTGACGCTCAGATCTGGGCGCAGGTCTTTAGCCCCTCGCAGATAGATATGATGCACGGTGCCATGGGCTACCGGCAATTGCACATGAATTAATAGGCGAATGCAGCGGGGCAAGCTCCCCGCCACATGCATATGCTGTACATCCAGGAGAGGAACCCCATCCCATCTCGGACGCTGACGGGCGATCGCAGCGGGAAACACCGCATCTAAATCTCGCGTGACCGAAAACGTGGCGCTGATGATATGGGTGGGATCGAGTTGATTGCGAACTTCTAGTTCGTCCAATAATTCGGTAACGGCCTCCCGCATAGAGGCTTCAGTATTTTCTGGTACGGTTACAGCCCCACGAATTGCCCAAACTCGCCAATCCACATCCAGTCCTCCAAACACAGAATTCCAGAAAAACAACCGTCAACCCTAACGAAGCGGTTTGCTCTGGAAGCAGTCGATGATATTCAGGGCTGCCCCGATATTCAGGGCAGCCCCCAGGGGAGAGGTCCCCTGAAGCAAGCTTCTAACCTGACCTCAGAGGTGATTTCTCACGCATCTAATCCTATCAGAGTGTTTCAGCTAAGTCTTGATTCGAGTCGCCAGGGGCAATATCGCCAAGTTATCTGCTGTATAAACTGACAAATTGGCTGCCGAGGTGGTTGTTTCGATACCCCACCCTAAAGTCTAAGGGCGGTAAAGCCACAGCGGTAGACCGTTGGTAGACCGCTCAAACTCTAACCATTCCAGCGTAGCGTTCAGGGCGGGCAGGTTCAGGGTTGACGCTAGGGATGTATTTCTGGGATTGGTCGATGGGGTTAGCAGGCCGCTATCACTGCCGCCAGGCACTAACTTTCGCCAAACCGGCTTTTTTTCCTCAAAGTTGACGTACTCGGCCTTATCAGGGTCTAGCCCGGCCAGTTCTGCGGCCCAACGCTTCGCATCTTCTTCGCTGCCGAGCCGGTCTACCACCCCTAAACGCAGGGCCTGTTCGCCGGTAAAGATACGGCCATCGGCAAAGCTGCGTACCGTTTCCTCCGTCAGCTTACGGGCCTCGGCGACAGTTCTGACAAACTGGCCGTAGCTAACATCAATCAATTCCTGAAGGATATTCTTCTCGGGATCGGTCAATTCTCTATCGAACGCCAGAATGTCTTTATAGGGGCCGGACTTAATTACCTTGAAGGACACTCCAATCCGATCCAGCAGACGCTCCAGATTATTACCTCGCAAAATCACCCCAATGCTGCCGGTAATCGTGCCAGGATTGGCCACAATGTGGTTGGCCCCCATGCCGATGTAAACTCCGCCCGACGCAGAGATGTTGCCAAAGCTAGCCACAATTTTGACGTTCTCCTGCAAACGTCTCAGGGCATTGTAGATTTCCTGGGAATCTCCTACGGTTCCACCGGGGCTGTCAATGCGCAACAGTAGAGCCGGAAACTTACGTTCTTCAATTTCTTCTAAAGCCTTCAGCACTCGCTTACGAGTTTCTGCAGCAATTACACCCGTGACTTCAATGCGGGCAATAGACTTACGAGCACGAGAATTAAACGGCCAGATCATTTGGGTATTTCAAACTTGAGTAATTCGACACGGCCAGCGGGCAACTCTTGCTGGGATTACATCCTCGCTCACCCTACCCGCTGCACTCCGATGCAACCCATTGTAGCTAAACCAACATTGCTTCCGACCGTCCCTCCCCTCCCCTTGGCCTGGTTCACTTCATCGACCGGATCCATCTACCTCTTCCCCCTTACCCGCCTCCTGGCTCTACCCGGTGCCCCTTCACTCTCTCCTCCTTACTCAACGAACTGCGTTAAGATTCCTTAAGAGTCTTCTTAAATTACGATCTCCCGTTATGTCATCGCCCTCTACCCCGCCCCAGACCACTCGCAATCCTCTGGTCTTGATTGCCCCGTTCTTTCTCTGGGGTACGGCAATGGTGGCGATGAAGGGAGCCCTGCCCCATACTTCCCCGTTTTTTCTGGCGGGCACACGCATGGTTCCAGCCGGGTTCGTCGTTTTACTGGTGGCTTTGTGGATGGGGCGATCGCAAAAAATCACCGGTCAAGGCTGGCTCTGGATTAGCCTCTTTGCCCTGGTGGATGGAGCTTTGTTTCAAGGGTTTTTGGCCGCTGGGTTAGAGCGTACCGGAGCAGGATTGGGATCTGTGATGATTGACTCCCAACCCCTGGCCGTGGCTCTGATGGCCCGATGGCTGTTCAACGAATTTGTCGGTGCTTTAGGCTGGATTGGTTTGCTCTGGGGCATCCTTGGTATCAGTTTGCTGGGGCTACCAGACGAATGGATTCTCTCTCTCCTCCACGGCAATGCAGATTGGCTGCTGGAGGGTCATCCTCTGGATGTACTGCTGCAGGGGGGCGAATGGCTGATGTTGCTGGCGGCTCTCTCCATGGCCATCGGCACGATTTTGATCAACTACGTCAGCCGCCATGCAGACCCGGTTGTAGCAACGGGATGGCATATGGTTCTCGGTGGGCTTCCCCTCTACGCTGTATCTGGGCTGTGGGAAACCCAGCAATGGCAAAACCTGAGTATGGTTGACTGGGCTGCCATTAGTTACTCAACCCTGATGGGCAGCGCTTTAGCCTATGGGGTCTTCTTCTTTTTAGCTGCCCAGGGTAATCTAACCAGTCTCAGCGCCCTGACGTTTTTAACACCGGTGTTTGCCCTGGTATTCGGCAGTCTATTTCTGGGCGAATCTTTAACGTCTCTGCAGTGGGTTGGCGTGGGCTTTACCCTGGTTAGTATTTACCTGATTAACCAGCGAGCGGTACTGACTCAAAGGCTGCGGCAATGGGTGTTAGCCTACGATTCCTTAACGGCTTCAAAAGAGACGTCAGTTGAGTCAGAATCATCCTGAGCCCATAATTCAAACTACTCTGGTCTCAAATAAATCATTAGCTTGAAAGTCTGGTGTTCTCCGACGAGACTTCCGCAATCTTAAATGTCTATTCATCGCCAAACCCGAACCCTTCTCTTTCTTTCTACGCCGGTTGGTCCCCTTGGTTCAGGCTTGGGCGGCGGGGTCGAGTTGACCATTCTCAATGTAGCCCGAGAACTGAGCCAGCGTGACCACCAGATCACAGTAGTTGCGCCCTCACAATCGCAGCTAGAGTCTGTCCCAGTGGTGGAAATTCCAGGTCAGCTTCAACCTACGGCCCATACTCAGGGCCGGCAAACGCCCACCGTGCTGCCTGTGGATGCCGTTCTGGCGAATATGTGGCACTACGCCCAAGCTGTCCAGGAGAACGTCGATCTAATTGTTAACTTTGCCTACGACTGGCTTCCCTTCTACCTCACCCCGTTTTTTGAAACACCCATTGCCCACTTCGTCACCATGGGTTCCCTTAACCAGGTGATGGATAACGTAATTTGTGCCGTAGCAGCTCAATCTCCTCATGGTCTCGGGTGCTACACTCGCAGCCAGGCCGAAACTTTTCCCTGCTCGCAAGCGTTTTATCCTCTTAGCAGTGCTGTTCATATCAATCAGTATCAATTCCGTGCCGAACCCGGTCCGGCACTGGCATGGCTAGGGCGTATTTCTCCCGAAAAGGGGCTAGAAGATGCCCTCGCGGCTGCCCAGAAAGCAGATATGACCCTCAAAATCATGGGCAAGCTAGAAGATCCAGAGTACTGGCAGCAAATCTGCAAAGCATTTCCCCATGCTTCCGAAGCGTATCTGGGTTTTCTCAACACCCATGATTTACAGGCCGTACTGCGGGAATGTCAGGCGCTGATTATGACTCCTCGCTGGGTCGAAGCCTTCGGTAACGTCGCCATTGAAGCCCTTGCCTGCGGAGTGCCTGTAATTTCCTACGCCCGTGGTGGTCCCGCCGAAATCATTGCCCATGGCAAAACGGGATGGCTGGTGCCTCCAGATGATGTAGAGGCTCTTACCGACGCGATTCAGCAAATTGACACTCTAGACCGCTACGCCTGTAGACAACAGGCTGAAGAACAATATTCGTTATCTGCACTGGGGGATCGTTTTGAAAATTGGTTTGAAGCAGTCTTGGATCAGGCTCATTGAACCCCTCCTAAGGAATGGGGATGCAATCACGTGGGATAGCCGTCTCGGCTGTCCAAGAGCAGGCAAGATGCCTGCCCTACAAAAATTGGATGTTATAAAATCCCAATTCCTAAGTCACTTCTAAACCTTGTCCAAGGTTACTTGGACAAGGTTTAGAATAATTAATTTTAACAATCAATTTTTTTCAGGCAACCGGCATGGAAAGCTGCTGTTCTACCTGCTGTAGATCACGCTGGACTGATTCTCGCAAGGACTTATTTTGAGGGTCAAGGCGCAACGCCTTTTTCAAACAAGCATTAGCTTTACTGGCATTGCCATTTTTTAGCAAATCGTGACCCCACCGATAATAAGTAATGGCGTGCCACTGACGAACTTCAGCGTCATCCGGGAAACGGTTTGCTAAGCCTTCCACGAGAGCAACCGCCCTCGGAAACCGGTTACTCTGGAACAGGTCACGAAGTTTACCAAAGTTCACCATCTTCAACTGCTGATCTGCCGCAGAGGCTCCTGGTACAGCTCGCAACGTTGGATTGACAGAGGTCGGTTGAGGCGAAGGTTGCGATGGACAATCTCGCCCCTGCACCCCCTTACCTCCATTTTCCTTGGCCGCCACACCATCACGAGTCGGTTCAGCTTGGCTGGCTGGCTTCACAGGCTCGGTTACCGATTCCTGGCGATGAGATTGCCGCCAGGCAACTTCCTGAGGCAGTGACTCTGCTAGCGCCCGATAGGCTTGAGTAACTTGAATAAACTTTTCCTTAGACCGCTGATCTCCCGGATTTACGTCGGGATGATATAAACGCGCCAAATTGCGATAAGCCAGCTTTACGTCGCCAAAGCTGGCTCCAGTTCTTAGTCCTAAGATGCGGTAGTGATCTGCAAGCGCCATATCAGCTAAACACAGAATTATTCAGGCGAATGACTCTATTTTGCCAACTCTTAGCCAAAATGGCGCAATGGATTCATGGTCGAATCTGAGTTAATGGGCTGAGGACATGCCCTAAGCCGCCTCTGTCGCCTGGGATCTTTCCTCAATGACCCGGTCAATTAAGCCATAGCTCATAGCTTCTTCGGCAGACATAAAGTAATCGCGGTCAGTGTCCTTCTCAACCTGCTCCAGAGATTTGCCAGTATGCTTGGCCAGCATCTCATTCAGAGCATGCTTGATGCGGATTACTTCCTTAGCTTCAATCTCAATGTCTGAGGCCTGTCCCCGAGTTCCGCCCAGAGGCTGGTGAATCATGATCCGGGCATGGGGCAGCGCCAGTCGCTTGCCGGGAGCCCCAGCAGCAAGCAAAAATGCGCCCATGGAAGCTGCTAACCCTACACAAATGGTGATGACTTCAGACTTAATATGCTGAATGGTGTCGTAAATGGCCATCCCAGCGGTCACAGATCCACCGGGGGAATTGATGTAGAGGTAAATTGGCTTGCTGTTGTCATCCGAATCCAGATACAACAAATAGGCCACGATCGCATTGGCAATGCTGTCATTCACCTCTTCAGACAGAAAAATGATCCGCTCCCGGAACAGCCGCTCATAAATGCTGATCCACTGCTCATAAGGGCTGCCGGGCATGCGGTAAGCTACACTCGGAACACCAATAGGCATAATTAATTTCTCCTAGGCAAGTGAGGGGTCAGACAACAAAACGCTAAAACTACTGGGAAGAAATACCTGGCTCAATCCACGACCTTGTCAATCAGTCCGTACTCAACGGCCTGTTCAGGCGTCAGGTAAAAGTTGCGGTCCATGTCCTTATTCAGCTTTTCAATGGACTGTCCTGTGTTGTCAGACAGAATTTCCATCATCAGCTGACGCTTAGACAATACTTCCTTCGCATTCACCTGAATATCAGAAGCCTGGCCCTGGGTCGCCGCTTTAGGATGCATCAGAGCAATCATGGCATGGGGCAAGCTGTACCGTTTTCCTTTTGTTCCAGAGGAGAGTAGTACTGTCGCTACGCCAACCGCCTGGCCCAGGCAAATCGTCGTAATCTCGGACTTGATATGCTGCATCGTGTCCAGAATCGCCAGGGTAGCCGTAATGGCAGATAAACCGGCAGTGGCATCGCCCATGCCAGCCGTCACCGGGTCACCCATGGAGTTGATGTACAGGTTAATCGGCTTATGTTCTTCCGAATCCAGATACAACAGGGCTGACACCACAGAATTAGCCAGCCCCATCGTAATGGGCTGATTCAAGAAGATAATCCGCTCCTGGCTCAGTCGGGTGTAAATGTTAATCCACTGCCAGTTTTGGCTACCAGGCACCTGATATGGAACGCGAAGAATTTCATCAACCGGCATTACAACTCCTAAGCCATTGCTGGCATAGCTTTGGGCAAGTCTTTTGTGCTCTCCAGCACCCGGTCGATCAGACCGTATTCCTTCGCCTGCTCGGGAGTCATGTAGAACATCCGGTCGGTATCCTTAGCGATCTTCTCCGCTGCCTGGCCAGTGTTGCGGGACAAAATATCTAGCATGGAAGCTTTGTTATCCAGGACTTCCTTGGCTCGGATCTGGATATCGGTAGCCTGGCCCCGCCCCATGCCGATGCGGGGCTGGTTAAGCACAATCGTCGCGTGGGGCAAACTGGCACGATAGCCCTTGGTTCCCGCCGACAAAATCATGGCAGCAGTGCCCATGGCCTGGCCGATGCATATGGTGTGGACAGGGGGCTTAATGTAGCCAATGGTGTCGCAGATGGCAAAAGCTTCCGTATCCTGACCAATGGCATCCCCGGTGTACCAGGACGTACCTGTAGAGTTGATGTAGAAATAGATTGGCTTGTCGGGGTCGTCGAACTGCAGAAACAGCAGCTGAGCAATAATCAGCTTGGTGACATCGACTCCCAACTGGCGCTTATACTCGTCAGCGGAAACCAGGGGCAGCCCCAGATAGATGATGCGCTCTTTCAACAGCAGAGACGGCAAGTCCGGCGGCGGAGTGCGGTAATAAGCACCACCCCCACCACCGTAGGGAGCTTGCACAGCGTTAATTTCCAAACTCATAAGATCGAACGTACCCAAAAACCGCTTTCGTAACAGTGTAACGTGGGAACGAATATGGTTCTACAGCACCTGCAGGCGGTTATCACTACTCAGGTTCTGACAGCAAATTTTCCACCCTAAATTAAACCTGAGGATAGCCCAATTCAGCTAATTTCAGTATGCTGGCAGAGCATCCGATTACTGACCGGCTAGTGCAAATTTCCCATCAGCTATTCACTGTCAAAAAACGAGTGCCCCTTACCATCAGCCGGGGCACCAACTCCGAATCCACCAACCTCTGGCTCAGGGTTGCTGACCCCCATATCCACCCGGATATCGAAGGGTGGGGAGAGGCGGTTCCTTTTTCCATTGGCAGTCATCGGCAAAACCTGGATGAGTTCCAAGCTGCCGCCCAATTTCTGGCCAAACAACTCAAACCGCTGCATCCCTTTGAGCGACAAAAAATTGAGAATTTGGTGCAGGAATACGCCCTGCCCTCAGCCATCCGTGCCGCCCTGGATGTCGCCCTGTGGGACTGGTGGGGCAAATACCTGCAGCAACCCCTCTGGCGTATTTGGGGTCTAGACCTCGACCAAATTACCTCCACTTCTGTCACCATCGGCATTTCATCCCCAGCCGCCGCCCAAAAGCGACTGCAGGATTGGCTACAGCAAACTTCAGCCCTCGCCGTTAAAGTCAAATTGGGTAGTCCAAACGGCATTGCGGCAGACAAAGCCATGTTTCAAGCCATCTTTGACCAAACTCCCTCCACCGTCAGCCTGAGCGTTGACGCCAACGGCGGCTGGTCTCTGGAAAATGCAATTGAGATGGCGGAATGGCTGGCCTCCCGTCGTGTCACCCATCTGGAACAACCTCTGCCGGTTGAGCAGAATAACCAGTTAAAATCGCTCAAATCTCAATCTTCCCTGCCTATTTTTGTGGACGAAAGCTGCTTCTCCAGCCGAGACATTCCTTTACTCAAAGACAGCGTGAACGGCATCAACATCAAACTGATGAAGGCCGGTGGCCTCACGGAAACTCTGAAAATGATCCATACCGCCCGCGCCTGCGGTCTCCAGGTGATGTTTGGCTGCTACTCCGACAGCACCCTCTCCAACACCGCCATGGCCCATCTGTCCCCCCTGGCGGATTATCTGGATCTCGACAGCCATCTCAACCTCAAAGCAGATCCCTTTACCGGTGCTACGCTACAAAACGGTAAACTCATTCCCCCTTCTCAACCCGGACTTGGATTAACCCACCATGTACCTGAATGAAAACAGCCGTGTCGCCCTCTTGATGCACGAGGGCACCCAAAGCCGCATGGGCAAAACCGGACTGGCCATGCTGCGCTACAGCCGAGTCCCGATCGTTGCGGTAATTGATTATCAGTGTCATGGCCAGTCCCTTCGAGACCTGACCGGCATCGACAGGGCTATTCCCATCGTAGAATCCATCGAAGCCGCCCTGGTCCACGAGCCCAATGTGCTCACCATCGGCATCGCCCCCTCCGGAGGCGCACTCCCTGCGGCATGGTTTAAGGAAATTGAGCATGCTGTGGCAGCCGGTATCAGCATCGTCAACGGGTTGCATACCCCTATGGCCGAACATCCCCAGCTCAAGCCAAAACTTCAACCTGAACAGTGGATCTGGGATGTCCGCAAAGAACCCGAAGGTCTGACCGTCGGCACTGGCAAAGCTCGCGAGCTCTCCTGCCAGCGCATCCTTACCGTCGGTACCGACATGTCTATCGGCAAAATGTCCACAACTCTGGAACTTCACCAGTCCGCCGTTGATCGAGGAATTAGCTCAAAAGTTATTGCCACCGGCCAAACCAACCTCATGTTGGGCGATGATGGTGTTCCTTTAGATGCTGTGCGAGTAGACTTTGCGTCTGGAGCCATCGAGCAAATGCTGCTGAAGCATGGCCCCTATCACGACATGATTTTTGTTGAAGGCCAGGGCTCGCTCCTCAATCCGTCTTCCACTGCTACTCTGCCTTTATTAAGAGGAACTCAACCCACGCATCTGGTGCTCGTCCATCGTGCAGGACAAACCCACATTCATAATTGTCCCCACGTTCCCATCCCCGACCTTAAATCAGTTGTTACCCTCTATGAACAGGTCACCAGCGGCGTCGGAGCTTTTCATCCAGCTCCAGTTGTAGCGATTGCCTTAAACACTGGCCATTTGTCCGAGGGAGATGCAGAAGGAGCAATGCGCGAGGTAGAAGCTCAGACCGGCTTACCCTGCACCGACGTTTTTCGCCACGGGGCAACCAAAATCCTGAACGCAATTCTGGCGCAAGGAAGATAAATCTCTTGTGTAGAAAGGGATTGCCCTAAGGGCTAAAAACAAAAATAGCTTCGGCATGCACGCGCAAAGCTAGCTTTCACGGATTAACGGAAAACTACTTTTTCCGGAGACGATAGGTAATGCGGCCCTTGGTCAGATCGTAGGGCGTCAGTTCAACCTTCACCCGGTCACCTGGCAAAATTTTGATGTAATTTCGGCGAATCTTACCGGAGATGTGGGCTAAGACGTTAAATCCGTTGTCCAAATCCACCCTAAACATTGCGTTAGGCAGAGACTCAGTAACGGTACCTTCCATCTCAATTAGGTCTTGCTTAGACAAGCTGCATTCTCCCCTACTGTATTTACATTGAGCTGATTGAACCAATAAAAGATCGCTGATCCAATCGCAGGAACTTTACAAGGCCCAGATTTATCTTGCTCGAAGTCCCTATTAAGAGTAACAAATTGTATATACATTCGCCCCTACACAGTATAGCCAAACAGGTATTTCTAACCTTCAGCCCTGGGATGGAGACTTCGAGCAAAAACCAAACTATACCAAGTCCAGCTCAAAAACCGTAGTTTTCCCGTAGGCAAAACGCCACTTCTGGACTTGGACAAGGGTTAAATTTCAACCACTTTACGCAAATCAGCGTTGACGGATGCCATTTCTTGGTTGCCATCAATGGAAACTAGCTTCTGGCGATTGCGATAAAAATCAATCAAAGGGGCCGTCTGCTGACGATAAACATCTAAACGATGGCGAATTACCTCTTCGGCATCATCTTTACGTCCCCGCTTCAATAGACGAGCGATGATAACCTCGTCCGGCACATCCAAGTTGATCACAAAATCAAAGGGCTGGTTGATTTCGTCCAACAGTTGTTCTAAGAACTCAGCCTGGGGAACATTGCGGGGGAAGCCGTCTAGTACCCAGCCATCCTTAGCATCCGGTTGAGTTAACCTTTCACGAATTAGATTCAGAATCAATGCGTCGGGAACCAATTCTCCGGCATTCATGTATTGTTCTGCTTTCTGACCTAATTCGGTTTGGTCGGCAACAGCCGCACGCAAAATGTCGCCAGTAGCAATATGAGGGACATCACAATGTTCAGAGAGCATATTCGCCTGAGTCCCCTTGCCAGCACCAGGCGGTCCAAGAAAAATCAATCGGGTCACTACTGTTTCACCATTCCTTCATAACGCTGAGAGATCACATAGGTCTGAACCTGCTTGGCCGTATCGATGGCCACACCTACAAGAATTAGAAGGGAAGTTGCTCCTAATCCACGGAAAGTCTGAACACGAGTTAAGCTCTCAACCGCACTGGGAATAACAGCCACTAGACCCAAGAAAATGGCACCCAGGAAGGTCAAACGATTGAGAACTTTACTGATGTACTCCATCGTTGCCTTACCGGGGCGAATACCCGGAATACTGGCCCCCATTTTCTTCAAGTTGCGAGAGACATCCTCAGGATTCATCACCAACGAAGAATAGAAGAAGCTAAAGAAGACAATCAGCAGCAGATAGAGAGAAACGTAGAACCAGGAAGTTGGGTTGAGGTAAGTATTTACAAACTGGCTGAACGCCGCACTGGGAACATACTGGGTAACTGATATGGGAAGCACCAGCACTGCCGAGGCAAAAATGATGGGCATTACCCCACCCTGGTTCAGCCGCAGGGGCAGGTAGTTGCTCTGCTCCAGATATAGCTTCCGACCCACCTGGCGACGAGCGGAGATGATGGGAATACGACGGGTACCTTCTTGAACAAAGACAATTCCTACGATCATCGCCAGGAAGACAATCATCAGAATGATGACGCCGCCCACCAGGCTGCGATCTCCACTCTGGGCCAAGTCAATCGTCTGTCCTAAAGACTGGGGTAATGTGGAGACGATGTTGACGAAAATCAGCAGTGAAGCACCGTTACCGACACCTCGCTCCGTAATCAGCTCACCGACCCACATCACAAACATAGAGCCTGCAGTCAGAGCAATAACGGTCTCCACTACAAACAGAGGACCCGGTACTTCCGCAAACTGGTACAAGAGGAAGGATGACAGCAACGAACTTTGGAGTATTGCCCATCCAAGAGCAACGTAGCGGGTAATCTGGGAAATTTTCCGTCGACCGGCCTCCCCTTCGTTTTTCTGCAAGTCCTCAAGGGCAGGCAGGGCTGCCGTCAGCAGCTGCATGATAATCGAGGCGTTAATGAAAGGCAGAATCCCTAACGCAAAAATACCCAGGGCTGATAAACCGCCTCCGGCAAAAATGTCCAGAAATCCGACAAAACCGCCCAGGTTACCAGACTGAATCGATTGTGCAAACGCTGGCCTATCAATCCCAGGTACAGGAATGAAAATCCCCAGCCTGACCAAAACCAAAAGCCCGAGAGTCACCAGAATGCGACTTCTCAGACCAGCGGCCTGGGCCATTTGCATAAATGTTTCCTGAGCGCTTGGAGTTTTGCCCCGACTTACGACCATGCAAACATTCCTCGGTCTTTACCGTTATTAATTACAGAAGTAGCGACAGCATACTGCTATCGCCACTAGTCTAAGGGATTCGGGAACCATCCCGCTAGCTAACCACCTCGCAGGTACCGCCCGCTTCTTCAATCTTGGCTTTAGCCGATTTAGTAAAAGCAGCCGCCCTCACGGTTAAGGCGTTGGAGATTTCTCCGTTACCCAAGACTTTCAGCGGTGCTTTTGCCGTGGTCAAAATACCGGCTTCCAGCAGCGAATCCAGAGTAACCTCGGTTCCTGCGGCCAAGTCAGCCAAGTCTTCCACATTCACGATGGTGTAGATTTTCTGGTTCACCAACGGGAAGTGCTTCAGCTTGGGAATCCGCCGATAGAGGGGTAACTGACCACCTTCAAACCCAGGGCGAGTGCCCCGACCAGAACGGGACTTCTGACCCCGCATACCGAAACCACAGCTAGCCCCCTGACCAGCCGATATGCCCCGCCCCACACGGCGGCGACGTTTTTTAGAACCCTCTTTGGGTTGTGCGTCATTCAGTCTCATGGCTAGCAAAAGTTACAACTGAGTTAGATGTACAAATTCTCAACGGGAACGTCACGCTCTTCAGCTACTTCGGAGAAGGTGCGTAGCGCAGCAAGGGCATTAGCTGCAGCCCGAGCGTTGTTCAGGGGGTTGTTAGAACCCAACTGCTTGGCCAGCACGTTACGAACGCCAGCCAGTTCCAGTACGGTGCGCACGGCTCCACCAGCAATAACCCCGGTACCGGGGGCAGCGGGGCGCATGAATACCTTGGCTCCACCACCAATCCCATTGGAGGGATGGGGAATGGAATAGGAGCGGGTCAGGGGCACATCTACCAGATGCTTTTTGCCGTCGGCCACGCCCTTTTTCACGGCACCGATTACATCCCCGGCTTTGCCCACGCCAACACCGACCTGGCCTTTCTCATTGCCGACCACCACAATGGCGCGAAAACTGAGTTTTTTACCGCCTTTCACTACCTTGGTAACGCGGCGAATTTGCACCACCCGCTCCTGCCAGTCGGTTTTCTTTTCCTTACTCTTATTATCCTTGCGACGGTTGTTTGCCATGCTTCTTACCCAGTTTCACTTCGATTCAGCAATAGAGAAATTCAAAGACCCAAACTCATTCTTAGACTAGAACTCCAGGCCACCTTCCCGGGCAGCTTCGGCCAGGGCAGCAACTCGACCGTGGTACAGCTTACCGCCCCGGTCAAACACGACTTGAGAAATTCCAGCCTTCTTAGCCCGTTCGGCGATGGCCTTACCGACCGCTGCAGCAGCTTCCTGGGTGCCGCCATGATCGCCGTCCAGCACGTCAGATTCAACGGTTGAAGCCGCAGCCAGGGTATGGTGGGTCGTATCGTCGATAATCTGAGCGTAGATGTGGTTATTTGAGCGAAACACCGATAGCCTGGGACGTTCAGGGGTACCAAAAACCCGTCTGCGAATCCTCGCGTGACGCCGGTGGGTGAGTTCTTTACGACTTGCCTTCATGGTTTATTTCTTCCCTGACTTACCAGCCTTACGTCTGATGTATTCGCCTGCATAGCGAACACCTTTGCCCTTGTAGGGCTCGGGGGGACGGCTGGCCCGGATGCGAGCCGCCATGTTACCCACCAATTCTTTATCGATACCGCTGACAATGACGTTGGTGTTGTTCTCAACGGCAAACTCGATTCCTTCGGGAGGTTCGAACACCACGGGGTGGCTATAGCCCAGACTCATGTTCAGGTTCTTGCCCTGTACCTGAGCCCGGTAACCAATACCCTGAATTTCGAGGCGCTTCTGATAACCATTGGCAACCCCCTCAACCATGTTAGCGACTAACGTCCGGCACAGTCCGTGGCGCTCACGGGCCAGGCGGGAGTCATTGATTCGCTGTACAAGAACGGTGTCCCCTTCCTGCACAACCGTGACTCCGGTGGGCAGGGTACGAGCGAGCTCACCCTTAGGCCCCTTGACCTGAACATGCTGCCCGTCAATCGTAATTGACACCTTGGCCGGAATGGGGATTGGCCGTTTGCCAATACGTGACATGATGAAAACTCCTTAATCCTAACCAGTGAATGGACAACTTAACTGCCAAATACCGCTGTTCTGCGTAACCTGCGCTACCAAACGTAGCAGAGTACCTCACCACCGATGCCCTGGCGACGGGCATCTCGATCGGTCATAATGCCACTCGATGTAGAGATAATGGCGATACCGATGCCGCCCAGTACCCGGGGTAACTCTTTACGATTGGAGTACACTCGCAGACCAGGCTTGCTAACGCGGGTCAGATTGCGAATAATGGGCTGGCGATTTTTACCCTTATATTTCAGGGTAATCACCAACTGAGGTCTTCCATCCCCCTCGGTTTCCGAAAAGTCAGTAATGAACCCTTCATCCTTCAGCACCTGGGCAATGTTCCGGGTCATCCGGGTGGCGGGAATTCCTACCGTTTGATGCCGCGCTAAATTTGCATTTCGAATGCGCGTCAGCATATCCGCAATTGTGTCGTTAGCAGCCATAGTTCTAGTACGCTTAAAAACCTGTCTTACTGGTCACGGAAGGGCATACCCAATTCTTTGAGTAGCGCTCGCCCTTCTTCATCGGTGTTGGCGGAGGTGACAATGGTGATGTCCATACCGCGAATTTGATCAATGCTGTCGTATTCAATTTCCGGGAAAATTAGCTGCTCGCGCAGACCCAGGGTATAGTTTCCTCGACCGTCAAAACTCTTGGGGCTGATACCGCGAAAGTCACGAATTCGGGGAAGGGACAGGTTGATCAGGCGATTCAAAAAGGCATACATACGGTCGGAACGCAGAGTTACCATCACCCCCACTGGCATGCCCTGACGAATTTTGAAGCCAGCGATCGCCTTTTTGGCTCGGGTTACCACGGGTCGCTGTCCGGTAATGAGCGCTAACTCACTTTGGGAGGACTCCAGGGCTTTGGCATTCTGAGACGCTTCCCCCAACCCTCGGTTGACGGTTACTTTAACCACCTTAGGCACCTGATGGATGTTCGTGTACTTGAACTGATCCATCAACTTGGGGACGACGGTGTCCTTATAAAGGGTTTTCAACTGGTCTGTCATGGGATTTTTCTGCTCTTTCCTGGGCTTTGTCAGGAATAAACGATGGACTTGGTTTGGCTCGATATGTGGCTTGCCCAAATGTGGGAACCACCCTCAGGAAGGAAATTACTTGTCAATAATTTCGCCAGTCTTCTTCAGCATGCGAACTTTACGTCCGTCATCGGTGAAGGTGTAAGCAACCCGGCTGGCCACCTTTTCCTTTTCGGAATACAGCATCACGTTAGAGCTATGGATGGGCGCTTCCTGGGTGACGATCTGTCCAGATTCGCCTTCCTGCTGAGGCTTGACGTGCTTGGTGCGGATGTTGACCCCTTCGACGATCACCTGGCTCTTTTTGGGGTTAACGCTGAGGATTTCTCCCACTTTGCCGCGATCTTTCCCCGCAATCACCTGAACCGTGTCGCCCTTGCGGACGTGTACCTTGAATCGGGTGGGCTTCTTTGAGGTAGTTTTTGCCATCAGAGAACCTCCGGCGCTAGCGATACAATTTTGGTGAAGTTTTTGTCTCTCAATTCCCGAGCGACGGGACCAAAGACGCGGGTGCCCCTGGGGTTGCCGTCCTGGTTGATGATCACTGCAGCGTTGTCATCGAACCGGATGCTCATGCCGCTGCTGCGACGGAGACCTTTCCGGGTACGGACGATAACCGCACGAACCACGTCGGACTTCTTCACTGCCATGTTGGGGAGAGCGTCTTTCACAACAGCGATGACCACATCACCCACTCCGGCGTAGCGACGGTTGCCGCCCAGTACGCGGATACACATCAGCTTCCGAGCTCCGCTGTTATCCGCCACATTCAAATAAGACTCTTGCTGAATCATAGTTAACCCCCACTAAACCTTGGTAGCGCGATCAACAATGTCAGCTACGACCCAACGCTTGGTTCGGCTTAATGGGCGGGTTTCCCGGATGCGCACCCGGTCTCCCTGCTGACAGGAATTCTCTTCATCATGGGCCTTGTAGCGCTTGGTGCGGACCACAATTTTGCCGTACTTCTGGTGAGATGTCCGGCTCTCAACAGCGACCACGACGGTTTTATCCATCTTGTCGCTAACCACTACTCCAACTCTCTCTTTAACCGCCATCTGGTGTTTCTATCCCCCTTGGACCTATGCTTCTTCCGATTCTTCGCTTGCGGTGGTGCTGGCCGCTGGAACTGCCGCCTCAGTCTCAACTTCAGCAGCCTCCAACTCCCGTTCCCGCTGCACAGTCATCAGTTGAGCCAGGCGATGACGGGCATGTTTGAACTGATGCACTTCTTTGTCGAGCTGGCGGGTGGCCTTCTGGAAACGCAGCTGGAACAGCTCCCGCTTGGTTTCGACAATGGCATCCAGTAGTTCTTGATCGCTAAGACTGCGACATTCGTCAATTTTCGGTAGTGCCATTGACTTACGCCTCCGTGCTTTCGCGAGCGATGAACTTGGTCTTGAAGGGCAGCTTGAAGGATGCCAGGCGCATTGCTTCTCGCGCGGTCTCTTCAGGGACGCCAGCGATTTCAAAAATCACCCGACCCGGCTTGACCACGGCCACCCAATACTCAGGGTTACCCTTACCAGAACCCATCCGGGTTTCGGCAGGACGCATGGTGACGGGCTTGTCGGGGAAGACGCGGATCCAGATTTTTCCGCCCCGGCGAACATAACGGGTCATGGCTCGACGGGCAGCCTCAATCTGGCGGGAGGTCAGCCAGCAGGGCTCGGTGGCCTGCAGGGCGAAATCCCCAAAGTCAATGGTGTTACCGCGCTGGGCCATCCCGCGCATACGCCCGCGATGCTGCTTTCGGAATTTAGTTCGTTTTGGACTAAGCATGGGTCAGCACTCGACAATTCAAAAATCAATACTGGGAGGGAAATTGAAGCTCGCTGATATTTTCTAGGACTCGTTCGAGCGGTCTTCAAACTGCTGACGTCGCCGGGGCTGACGTCGCCGGGGCTGGGTACTGGGAGCGGGAGTTACTTCTTCCTGGCCAGGAATCACTTCTCCCTTGAAAATCCAGACCTTGACGCCCAGAATGCCGTAGGTGGTCTGGGCGGTGGAGTAAGCGTAATCCACGTTGGCGCGGAGGGTGTGGAGGGGCACTCGGCCTTCCCGGGTCCACTCGGTACGGGCGATCTCAGCACCGTTCAAGCGACCGCTGACCTGAATTTTGATGCCTTCCACGCCAGCCCGCTGGGCCCGCTGAATGGCCTGGCGCACCACTCGACGGAAGGAAACCCGACGCTCTAATTGCTGAATGATGTATTCCGCCACCAGAGAAGCGTCCGCATCCACCCGGCTAACTTCCACCACGTTGATGCGAATTTGACGGTTCGGATCCTTCAGCGCCTTCTGCAGACCGGCCCGGAGGGATTCGATACCCGCACCACCGCGACCCACGACCACACCAGGGCGTGCGGTGCGAACTTCGAGATCAATTTGATCCGCCTTGCGCTCAATGCGAATGTCAGAAATCCCCGCATTGCTGAGGTTTTTCTCGACGTAATCGCGAATGATATGGTCTTCCTGAAGCAGTTCAGGATAACGCATACCTTCGGCGAACCAGCGGGAACGATGTTCCTCAATGACCCCGAGGCGAAAACCGGTTGGATGTATCTTGTGTCCCACGAACTAACCCTCTGCAGTATGATGCTTCGAACGTCAAAAATGCTTACTCTTCAGTGGCCGGTGCTACGGCGATGGTGATGTGGCAGGTCGGCTTCCGGATCTGATAGGCCCGACCCTGAGCCCTGGGCCGATATCGGCGGAGCGTTGGGCCAGCATCGGCATAGGCTTCGCTAATGACCAGATCCACCGGGTCAAGCCCTTCGTTATGTTCTGCATTGGCCACAGCAGAGCGCAGAACTTTGGTGATGGGTTCACAGGCCTTGTAGGGCATGAACTCCAGCATGATCAGCGCCTCGCGATAGCTGACGCCGCGAATCTGATCGAGGACTCGCCGCACCTTGCGAGGAGACATCCGAATATAGCGGGCTACCGCCTTAACCTGAACAGAGGTATCTACAGCCATTGGTTTCTCCCAAAATCCTCGACCTAACGACGCGCTTTCTTATCGCTTTTGGCGTGCCCACGGAACGTGCGGGTAGGGGCAAATTCGCCTAGTTTATGACCCACCATTTGCTCGGTGACGTAGACGGGTACATGCTGCCGTCCGTTGTGAACCGCAATGGTGTGACCAATCATCTGCGGCAAAATGGTGGACGCTCTGGACCAGGTCTTGATTACCTGCTTATCGCCTTTAGCGTTAAGCGCTTCGACCTTGGTGAGCAAACTGTCGGCAACAAATGGCCCTTTTTTTAATGAGCGAGACATATCGCTTTAGCCCCTACACAACTGCTGATCAATAAGAAAGAGAAATTTTTCAATACCAGCGATGGATCAAGCGTTACGACCACCGCGACCCCGCTTGGACACCCGACGGCGACGACGCACCACGTACTTATCGCTGTCCTTGTTCTTCTTGCGGGTCTTATAGCCCAGGGTCGGTTTACCCCAGGGGGTCACAGGACCAGGACGACCGATGGGAGCCCGACCCTCACCACCACCGTGGGGGTGGTCACAGGGGTTCATCACACTGCCTCGAACTTCGGGGCGACGACCCATCCAGCGCTTACGACCGGCTTTACCTAAGCTGACGTTGCGGATATCGGCGTTACCAACCTGGCCGATGGTGGCATAACACTCTTTACGCACCATCCGCACTTCGGTAGACGGCAGCTTGAGGGTGACGTAATCGCCTTCCTTAGCCACCACCTGAGCACCAGCACCGGCAGCCCTCACCATCTGACCACCCTTACCGGGCATCATTTCAACGTTATGGACGACCGTACCCAGGGGAATTTTGTAAAGGGGCAGAGCGTTGCCCACTTCCAACGGGGAGTCGGGACCAGAAACAACGGTTGTGCCGACAGCCAGACCAGCAGGGGCAAGGATATAACGCTTCTCGCCATCTTCATACTGGAGCAGCGAAATCCGGGCGTTGCGGTTGGGATCGTACTCAATAGAAACCACCTCGGCAGGAATACCTACCTTGTTGCGGTGGAAGTCAATGATGCGATACAGCCGCTTATGGCCACCGCCCCGGTGGCGACAGGTGATCACACCCCGGTTGTTGCGCCCTTTGGCGCGGTGAATGGAGCGAGTGAGAGACTTCTCGGGCTCGCTGCGGGTAATTTCCACAAACCCCGAGACAGTGCGCTCACGGGTTCCGGGGGTATAAGGTCGGTAAGAACGGATGGCCATTGGATTTACTTAGCTGGCTACACGGTATAAGTCAGAAAAAAGCTTGAATAAATACCCTAGAGGTCAGGGAACAGCGGGATGGAATCTCCAGGAGCAAGGGTAACAATAGCTCGCTTGTACCTGGGCCGATGCCCTACAAACCGGCCAAACCGGCGCTTCTTCCGGGGCGGGTTGGAGGTACTGATGCCGGTCACTTTGACATCAAACAACTCCTCAATCGCCGCTTTAATTTCGGGCTTGGTTGCCTTGGGAACAACCTCGAAGGTGTACTGGTTGTTCTCAAGAATCAGAGTTGCTTTCTCGGTAACCAGGGGACGCAGAATAATGTCCGCCAGGGTAGGAATTTCGGTTGACCTAGGCACTGTAAACCTCCTGAATCGCCTCAATTGCCGGGGATGTAATGACAAGCTTGTCAGCCGCCAGGATGTCGTAGATGTTGGGATTGCTGGCAGTGATGAGTTTGACGTTTTCGATGTTGCGGGCAGAGAGGTAAACCAGCTCTTGCTTGTCGGCAATGATGAGAAGAATTTTGGCCGTCGGATCAACGCCCCAACGCTCAATAGCATTCAGCAGTTCCTTCGTCTTGGGACGAGAAAACTGATCCTGGAAGTCTTCAACCACCACGATGTCTTCAGCCCGACTCTGTAAGGCAGTAGCCAGTGCCAATTGACGCTCTTTGCGGTTCATCTTGACGCTGTAGTCTCTGGGCTTGGGGCCAAAGATAACACCGCCGCCCCGCCATAGGGGAGACCGGCTGGAACCAGCCCGAGCGCGTCCAGTCCCTTTCTGACGCCAGGGCTTACGACCACCCCCGCGCACTTCGGCACGGGTTTTGGCTGATGCGGTACCCTGACGCGCATTGTTCATTTGCCGCACAAGGGCACGATGGACAATGTGGGATGCCGCGTCACCATCGGCGACTTTGAGGTCTAAAGTTGCCGTACCGGCTTCTTGACCCTCCCAATTTTTAACGACGCACTCTACCATCGGCTTGCCCTACCACTAAACTCTCCAAACATCCAAAAATCGCTGACGCGGGTAATTTACGCTTTCACTTTCACCCAACGGGCCGGGGTCACATTCAACAGATTGCCGGGCTTGCCGGGAACAGCGCCCTTGATCAAAATCAGGTTGCGATCGCTGTCAACCCGAACCACTTCCAGCTTGCGGGTGGTCACTTTGGTGTTGCCCATGCGACCAGCCATGCGCTTACCGGGATAAATCCGTCCGGGGGTGGTACCCGCACCGGTAGAACCGGGCAGACGGTGGTTCTTAGAACCGTGGGCCATGGGTCCACGACGGAAGTTGTGACGCTTCTGGTAACCGGCGAAGCCGCGACCGATGCTGTTGCCGCTGACATCCACTAGCTGACCTGCCTCAAAGGTTTCGGCAGTAATGGCCTGACCCAACTCATAGCCGTCGACGGAATCAACCCGGTATTCCTTCAGGTGGCGCAGGGGCGCACTGTTGGACTTCGCCAGGTGACCCAGCTCAGGCCTGGTCAGCGCTTTTTCCTTTACCTCATCAAAACCAATCTGAACAGCGGTGTAGCCGTCAGTCTCTTTGGTTTTAATTTGAGTGACCACGCAGGGACCAGCCTGAATGACCGTGACGGGGACTGCGTTACCCGCATCATCAAAAATCTGGGTCATGCCCAATTTTTTACCGAGAATACCGACTGCCACAGCCAACTCTCCAACTAACACACTACAAAATGCGCAACTCTTCCATTGGTGGAAGGTAATGCGCACTTACCCAGAACAACTTTTGAAAACCGACAAACAGTAGCAGCCCTGATGCAATCAAAGACTGCTGGCTCACTTGGTCTCATTCAAAAGAAACTAGCCGTATCACCTTGAAGCCGGGCATCGGTCAGCCACTCAGCTTTAAGATGGGTAGCGAGTCACCAGGACTTGAGCAGCAAAAGCTGTTCAGTATCCCTTGAGGCGACGATTTACTATCTTACATAGGGAAATCAAAAATGTCTATAGCCAATTCTGATTTTTCCCCAGCAAGCGGCTGAAAGGGTTGCAGTTCAGGGTTTTTAGGTTTATGGGTAATTCCTGAAGCCGGGTCTGAGCCAATTTGAGGTCAATTCCCCCTTCAACAGCCTGATACCTTATAGATATCTTGTCCAGCTCAGCAACGTCGATCACAACGGATGGATGATATGGTTTCTATTCCCCTGATAGCTGCAGGAAAATCCTTTATCAAGGATGTCGAGTCGAAAAAGGCGATCGCAGTCCGTATGCCTCTGGAAGGCGGTTTTGAAGGTCGGTACGAGCGTCGCCTCAAGGCCGCTGGCTACGAAATAATCAAGTTGACGGCTCGGGGGCTGGGGGATTTGTCCTCCTACCTGACCGGAGTGCATGGGGTGCGTCCTCCCCATCTGGGTAAGAAAACCGTGGGCCAAAGTGCCGCCGTTGGCTATGTCTATTTCGTGCCGCCGATTTTGACCTATCGCCTGGAGGCCATGGCGACGGATAAGAAGGCGATGGTGCTGTGGCTGATTGAGGGACACATCCTTTCTCGTCAGGAGGTGACCTACCTGGTGAACCTGCCTTCCATCGAACCCCGAGTGAGGGTTGTCGTAGAGATGGGCGGTGCCCGCGAATTTAGCTGGAGCCCTCTGGCGGACGAGATTTAGGCCCTGCCCATGTCCTTCAAGGTGCTTCGAGAGAACACCTCCAATGCTCAGGCGTAAAGATGCTGCGCTTAAGCATAGGAAAGAAAATCCGTAGATGTCGCAGATGAACCAGCTCAGTTGGGGGCAGAATCTTAAAGAAGTTGATTTCAGATTCTCTTTTTATTGAATGTCTACGTTTCACGCGTCATCTACGGATTAAGCTATTTTCTTCAGTCTGATTACTTTCTCCTCTCATCGCTACGCTAGAAGGTGGAGAGATTCAACAAAGCTCATGACTTTAACCCTCGACTTTCCTCCCGAATTAGAACAGTACCTTTTGCAAGAAGCCGAGCAGCAAGGGGTATCGGTCGAGGCGATGACAATCCAGCTGTTGTCGAGGTCATTTCAACTTAAGCAGAAACAAGCTGAAGCGGTTGATATGCTTCAGTCCTGGATTGAGGACGAGGATATTGCAGACCAACGGGATACAGGTGAATATCTGATCCAGGCGCTGGACGAAGATCGGCTTTCTGAGCGCAAGTTATTCCCGCCCGAGATGAAAGACACGACATGGTAAATCGGGCAATTGTATTGGATGCAGGTCCAATCGGATTAGTTACCAATCCAAAGGGCTACCCATCTCAGCGATGAACAGGTTGAACCCTTTTGGAATGACCTATTGTAGCCACTGAGGGAATGATTCTTCGTGACAGCTAATCAAAGTCCTCTACAGTCTCTACAAACAGGACGCTGGGTCAAGCTGATTTGTGGGGCCAGCTATCAAGACATGCCCTCCATTCGCTGCTTGGCGATGCTCTACACCCTGTCCGGCGTGGATTGTATTGATGTTGCAGCTGACCCGGCTGTCATTGCAGCCGCGCAAAGGGGTATGCAGGACGCCCGACAGCTCGCTACTCGCTTCCGAGTCGGTGACTGTAGCCTTGCCAGTGCAACGCCCTGGCTGATGGTCAGCCTTAATGACAGCGAAGACCCTCACTTCCGAAAAGCCTACTTTGACGTAACCAGCTGCCCACCGGACTGCAGCCGCCCCTGTGAAGCGGTGTGCCCTACCGAAGCGATTCAGTTTCAGGCTCTGGATTCGGGCGGAGTTGTGAGCAATCTTTGCTACGGTTGCGGTCGCTGCATCCCGATTTGTCCGATTAGTAACATTGAAGCGCACTTCCATCAGGCAGACATTCGGTCCTTGTCGGAAGCCCAGCACTTGGATGCCATTGAAATTCATACCCACATTGGGCAGCAAGTGGCATTTGCCCAGCTTTGGGAAAGCCTGGTAGCTATGCGTTCCAAGCTCAAGTTGGTCTCTGTCAGTTGTCCGGGTGGTCCTGGTCTGGAAAGCTATCTGAAAGATCTTCACGCTATCATGGCTCCCCTCTCCATACCCTTGATTTGGCAGACGGATGGTCGGCCCATGAGCGGCGATTTAGGAAAAGGGACTACCCATGCCGCGATTCGACTGGCCCAACGGGTTTTGCAACTGGGCTTACCAGGTTTCGTTCAATTAGCCGGAGGCACCAACCATTACACGGTGGATAAGCTGGCTGAGTTGAACTTACTGGGGGCTGATGCCCAGGTTCCAGTAAAGGTCGGGGCTGGGGCTGGGGGTGGATATCCGAACGGTGCGATCGCAGGCATCGCCTACGGTAGCTACGCCCGCAAGCTGGTCATGCCCATGCTCGACGCCATTGAGCAGGAGGTGCAGATTTACTTGAATAGCGATGTAATCCAGCCTCCATCTCCTGACAGCTCGCTGATGCAGGGATTGCAACAAGCTCAGCAATTAGTGGGGAAATTGAAAAACTATCCTGCCGGCGTTGGCTTTGCAAGCAAAAGTTGACTTTCTGGATTGCTGTGAATCTGCCTCCCATAGGACTTTGTACGGTCATTTCAAGCAATCTTGCTCACCTGTTGCTAGGCTAAGACTAATCACGCAACGTGCAACCAGACCCTCGAATTGCAGACTTCCGCGTCGGATTAGTCCTTTTGTAGTGAGTTGTCGAAGTTTCCAGGCAGCGGCATAGCAGGCTTTTCACGAAAGTTGCACATCGCGTTACCTCGTAGTTAGATCTAGAAACTTCTGTTTCTAGTGTTATATGGTTAGCTATAACGGCGAAAGCCATCTGTTTGATAGCCATCCCAGCAGCAACTCACCTGTGCAAGCATCAGAACCTGCAAAACAGAATATTTCTACCCCTGAAGAATCCACTGCCTTGGACCACGACCTCGATCTTCTAATCGGTATTTTGCCCCCGTTTCTGCGCAGTACCCTGACTACCCACCCCCAGCTGGATACTCTGATTGAAATTGTATTAGACCTGGGACGATTGCCAGAAGCACGATTTCTCGACAGCGCAGAATATCTTTCCCAAGACCCTGTGACCCACGCCGACCTGGAACACTGCATCAAACGGGTCGGCACCTTTGGCGGGGACAATCGGGCTGGCATCGAAAAGACATTACACCGCATCAGCGCCATTCGCAACCGTTCTGGCGACGTGATTGGGCTCACCTGCCGGGTCGGGCGCGCCGTATTCGGCACCATTGGCATGATCCGCGACCTGGTAGAGACCGGGCAATCCATTCTGCTGCTGGGGCGGCCCGGTGTGGGTAAAACCACGGCTCTGCGGGAAATTGCCCGGATTCTGGCGGATGATCTGGAAAAGCGAGTCGTCATCATCGACACTTCCAACGAAATCGCCGGGGACGGCGACATTCCCCATCCTGCCATTGGTCGGGCCAGGCGAATGCAGGTGGCCCACCCCGATGAGCAGCACCGCGTCATGATCGAGGCGGTGGAAAACCATATGCCGGAAGTGATCGTGATCGATGAAATCGGCACTGAACTGGAAGCCCTGGCCGCCAGAACCATTGCCGAACGAGGGGTACAACTCGTCGGTACCGCCCACGGCAACCGCCTCGAAAACCTGATCAAAAACCCCACCCTATCTGACCTGATTGGCGGCATCCAGTCCGTCACCCTGGGGGATGAAGAGGCCCGACGTCGGGGCAGCCAGAAAAGTGTGCTGGAACGCAAGGCCCCACCTACCTTCGACATTGCGGTGGAAATGCTGGAGCGGGAAAAGTGGGCCGTCCACGATGATGTTTCCCTGACGGTGGACAACCTGCTGCGGGGACGACAGCCCGGTCTGCAAATCCGCACCATCGGCGAAAATCAAAAGGTTGTCATCACCCACGAACTGCCCGATTCCGGTAGAGAGGTGGCCAAGCCCTACCGTAAGGGTCCGGGCTGGCGCTCCAGCGGGCAAATGGTGCCTCCTTCCACCTACGAGAGGAACCCTCTCCCTGCCGCTCAATTCAGCGAATCCACCTCCAAAACCAGGGGAAGCAACATTCGCAGCCTGCCCGGTGCATCTCACCTGCGCTCCGTAGACGATGCCCTGTCCCTGCAGATGATGGAATCTGCTGCAGACATGAACATGGCCGGGCCGAATGGCGAAGACTACCTGCGCCTGTATCCCTACGGCATCAGTCGCCATCAGCTGGAGCGAGTGATCCAAACCCTGATGATGCCCGTGATCATCACCAAAGACCTGCATTCCGCCGATGCCGTTCTGGCGCTGCGGTCCCAGGCCAAGTCTCACTCCAAGCTGAAGCACATTGCTAAGGGCAGCCATATCCCGATTCACACAGTGAAGGCGAACACCATTCCCCAGATCACTCGGGCTCTGCAACGCATCCTGGATATGGACGAAAATCCGGGGGCCGTGAATCTGGAGTTGTTCACCAACAGCGGCAATGACGACGAACTGGAGGCCCTTGAGGAAGCGCGCCTCGCCGTGGAGCAAATCGTCATCCCGAAAGGTCAACCGGTGGAGTTGTTGCCCCGTTCCGCCAAAATTCGCAAAATGCAGCACGAACTGGCGGAGCATTACCGACTTAAATCATCTAGCTTTGGGGAGGAGCCAAACCGCAGGCTCCGAATTTATCCTGCTTAAGTAGAGTCGCAAGCCATCCGGCAGCTACAATTTGCCCAACTCTCCGAATCCTGAGTCACCCTGGACCCAGGAGCAGTGAGTTGGGTTCGCTCACGCGTCGGGATAAGATATTGAAGTCCAAATCAGCCTGGCAGGACTTGCAATGCTCTACTGCCCCTGATTGATCGTTTAAGAGAAGCTTATGAAATCACTGCTCACAAAACTGTTCGCGGTGCTGCTAGTTGCCGTCATTGGCCTGACCGGATGCAGTGCTGGCACCAGTGGGCAACTCACTGGTAACTATCAGGACGATACCCTCGCACTGGTCAACAGCCTCCGTACCGCCATCGAGCTGCCTGATGACGATCCGTCCAAAGCCGAAGCCCAGGCGGATGCCAAGATGCTGATCAACGATTTTGCTTCTCGGTATCGGCGGGACCCCAAGGTGGAGAATTTGAGTTCCTTTACCACCATGCGGACGGCGCTGAATGCGATCGCGGGCCACTACAGCTCTTACCCCAATCGTCCCCTGCCCGACAAACTAAAAACTCGGGTTGAGCAGGAACTGAAGCAGGTGGAAGCCGCCCTCAGACGGGGTGCTTAAGAGTCTCAGTATTAGTTTTAGAGTAATCCCCAAGAAAGTTGTCCTTATCCCCTGGCGCTTCCTCAAACTTAAAAAAAACCGGGTGTAATATAGCGTGGGTCAAGCGAAGTGCGCCCTACCAAATCTCTTGGAACCGTGGGTTTCTTAAACTCGACGCCACGCTATAACTCTAAAGTTAGGCTTAACGTTGGACTCGCCCCTTCTAATATTTTTGGGGAAAGCAACCCGGATTCAAATCCCCTCTGCCGCTCTGGCAGAGGGGATTTAGGGTAAGGAAGGCCGATAGGATGGCGCTTTACCTGGGGACTACTCCTTAAAATTCTTTTCTAAATAAACTGGCAGGTCTGCCAAGAAATAAGTTAAATTGATTGACGGGCTATTCCTAGTTTGCTAGGATAGCAATTCTGTAGTCAAGTGCGAGTTGGGCATGAAAGTCCGTGCGTCTGTGCGCAGAATGTGTGATAAGTGTCGAGTGATCCGTCGCCGCGGTCGGGTCATGGTGATTTGTTCTAACCCCAAGCATAAGCAGCGTCAGGGTTAGGTTGAGCGAATAAACCAAAATGTTAGGGTTCAGTGTTGCCATTGGAGAGGTGCTTATCCACCTTTGATAGATAGGCGCACTGAACCTGAAAAGTTGAAGGTTTGTCTGTACTGGTGGATTTGAGTATCGGGGAGAAAACTGAGTGGCACGGATAGCTGGCGTGGACCTCCCACGCGATAAGCGGGTCGAAATTGGCCTTACCTATATTTACGGGATTGGTCTTACCCGGTCAAAAGAAATTTTGGCTAAGACTGGTGTTAATCCTGACACCAGGGTCAAAGATCTTACGGATACCGATGTCGCTAGTCTGCGGGATGCCGTAGAAAGCGACTATCAGGTCGAAGGGGATTTGCGGCGGCTTGAGAGCATGAACATCAAGCGGCTGATGGATATTGGTTCCTATCGGGGACGTCGCCATCGGGCGGGATTACCTGTGCGCGGCCAGCGGACCCGAACCAATTCCCGGACCCGTCGGGGTGGTATGCGTCGTACCGTAGCCGGTAAGAAGAAGGCTCCGAAGAAGTAGCGGCAGTTTTCCCTATCCCTGGCAGCTCAGCAGCCTGAAGCTGGTCGGGGATATCACATTTAGCAAAACTCGCTGACCCGAGTGGCGAGTTTTTCTGACTGTTTATCAATCTTTCATCTAATTTCGATTCTTAGTCTTTAGTTTTCAGAACCATGGCCAAACCAACACGAAAGACTGGTCCCCGCAAGAGCAAAAAGAATGTGCCCAGTGGAGTCGCCCATATTCGCTCCACTTTCAATAACACCATTGTGACCATCACCGATCAGAGTGGGGAAGCTGTGTCCTGGGCATCCGCCGGGTCCAGCGGTTTCAAAGGAGCTAAGAAGGGTACTCCCTTTGCCGCTCAAACGGCTGCTGATAGTGCCGCTAAACGGGCGATGGATCAGGGCATGCGCCAGATTGAAGTGATGGTGAGCGGTCCTGGGGCTGGACGGGAGACAGCGATTCGGGCGCTGCAGGGAGCTGGCCTGGAGATCACCCTGATTCGAGATGTAACGCCGATTCCTCATAACGGATGTCGTCCTCCCAAGCGGCGACGGGTTTAATTTTTTCGGTTTTGGGGTCTGGCTAGCCAGCTGCAGCGAGGTACAAGGGAGGCAAGACAGTGGCACAGTTTCATGTTGATTGTATAGAGTCCGTCGTCGAGGAAGATCAGAGCCAATACGGTCGCTTTGTGATTGAGCCCCTGGGGCGCAGTCAGGGCACTACGGTTGGCAACGCTTTACGACGGGTGTTGCTATCGAACCTGGAAGGGGTAGCAATTACTGCCGTGCGGATTGCAGGTGCAACCCACGAGTTCTCGACCATTACCGGCGTTCGGGAGGACGTGCTGGATATTCTCCTGAACATGAAGGAAATTATCCTGCGCAGCTATTCCAGCCAGCCCCAGATTGGGCGTTTGCTGGTGCAGGGTCCTGCTAAGGTGACTGCCGGCCACTTTGAGCTGCCCTCCGAAGTTGAAGTGGTCAACCCTGAGCAGTACGTCGCCACCGTGGCTGACGGGCATACCCTGGAAATGGAATTCCGCATCGAGCGCGGCCAGGGATACCGGGCTGTAGAGCGCAGCAAAGATGACGCCACTGCCCTGGACTTTATCCAGATTGACTCCATCTTCATGCCGGTTCGCAAGGTGAACTACAGCGTTGAGGAAGTTGTGGTTTCCGGCTCCATGCAGCGGGATCGTCTGACCATGGATATCTGGACCAACGGTAGCCTCACTCCGCAACAGGCCATGAGCCAGGCGGCAGACATTCTGGTAGACCTGTTCATGCCCCTCAAGGATGTCACCCTCGAACCCAAATTTGACGAGGAAGTCCCAGATGAAGATCCCAATAACCAGATTCCTATCGAGGAATTGCGCCTTTCGGTACGGGCTTACAACTGCCTGAAGCGGGCTCAGATCAACTCCGTTGCCGACCTGCTTGACTTCAGCCAGGAAGACCTGCTGGAAATCAAGAACTTCGGCCAGAAGTCCGCAGAAGAAGTGATCGAAGCCCTCCAGGAACGGCTCGGTATCACCCTGCCCCTGGAAAAGGCGTCTAAGACTCCCTAGTTCCTTGTTGTATCAGCCTTGGCTCTTGACGGAGGCTGGGCTGATTTCTGTTTTGTCCACTCGTTGTTCATCTAAAAGTCAGAATCATGCGTCATCGTTGTCGCGTTCATCAACTGGGTAAGCCTGCCGACCAGCGAAAGGCATTGCTGCGTTCCCTCACCACAGAGCTTATCCGCCATGGTCGGATCAAGACCACCAAAGCCAGAGCCAAAGCCGTTCGGGAAGAAGCCGATCGCATGATCACTCTGGCTAAGGATGGCTCCCTGCCTGCTCGTCGTCGTGCTCTCGGGTACGTCTACGATAAGCAGTTAGTGCATGCCCTGTTTAGCCAGGCCAACGAACGCTACGGCGATCGCGATGGTGGCTACACTCGCATCGTCAAGACCATCCGGCGTCGGGGCGACAACTCCGAAATGGCCATCATCGAACTCACTTAGGTACTGGGGCTAACTGCGAAACACAGTCATGGGTAAGGTGTCTGCCATACAAAAAAGCCTTGAGGCTAATTCCCCTGAGTTCGGCCAAGAAACTCAGCGGATAGCTTTGGTGGTGCAGTACGTGGGCACCCATCTCCACGGCTGGCAGTGGCAGCCCAATGCTCGGACTGTACAGGGGGAGGTAGAAGCAGCGATCGAGTCCGTTCTGGGATATGCCGTCAGACTGCATGGCGCAGGCCGTACCGACTCCGGTGTCCACGCAGCGGCCCAGGCAGCTCACTTCGATGCGCCCAAGTTCATCCCGGCCCATCGCTGGGCGGAAATCCTGAACTCCCGGCTACCCGCAGATATTCTGGTGCGGGCTTCGGCCCAGGTGACGGATGACTGGCACGCCCAGTTCTCGGCAGAATGGCGGCGTTACCGCTACACCCTGTACACTGACCGTTGCCCAAATTTGTTTTTGCGGCCTTTTGTCTGGCACTACTACCAGGAGTCTCTGGACCAGGCCCGGATGCAGGCGGCTCTGACGCCTATGGTGGGAGAGCACGATATGGAAGCCTTCCACCGGGCCAGATCAGGGCGGGGACATTCCTGGGTTTATCTGCAGGAAGCGGAATGTCAGCGGCAGGGCAGCCTCTTGACGGTAGAGCTGCAGGCCAGGGGATTTCTGTACGGCATGGTGCGCCTGATCATGGGACTGCTGGTACAGGTCGGGACGGGAGAGATGACGCCCCAGGCGTTCACTCAGCTATGGCAGAATCGGGAACGGCATCGCGTCAAGTATTCTGCTCCGGCCCAGGGACTGTGCCTGTTGCGGGTGGGCTACTCTGACTGGCCCTTTGCGAAAGATGTGTGGTTTGATGCCCAGCCCCACTTTTACCTGGGGGCAGCGGTGGCTTAAGGTTTGTGATTTTGATAGAGCTTAGATTTCAACATTAGGTAGACAGCTAAGGCGGATGATATGACAAAAACCTACGTTCCCCCTCACGATACGGTTGAGCGCAACTGGCATGTAATTGATGCCGAAGGCCAGCGTTTGGGCCGGTTGGCGACCGAAATTGCCACTATTTTGCGGGGCAAAAACAAGCCCAACTTCACCCCCAACATGGACACGGGAGACTTTGTGATTGTGGTTAACGCTGACAAAGTCGTTGTCACCGGCAGAAAAGACAGCCAAAAGCTGTATCGCCGTCACTCCGGTCGTCCTGGCGGGATGAAGACCGAAACTTTTGCTCAACTGCAGGCTCGAATTCCTGAGCGGATTGTGGAGCAGGCCGTGAAGGGTATGCTGCCCAAGAACAGCCTGGGCCGTAAGCAGTTCACCAAGCTGAAGGTTTACGCCGGGCCTGAGCATCCCCACCAGGCGCAAAATCCCCAAGAGTATGTTGTTCAAACCATTCCAGGAGAAGCTAAGTAATGCAGGCCACTGATCAGTCAGAACGGGTAGTTTACTGGGGCACTGGACGCCGCAAAAAGTCCATTGCGCGGGTTCGTTTGGTGCCTGGCAGTGGGCAGCTCACCATCAATAAGCGGGCTGGTGAAGATTACCTGCAGTTCAATCCCTCTTACCTGACCGCGACGAAGGCTCCGCTGGAAGCCCTGGGTTTAGAGAATGACTACGACATTCTCGTCAACGTCAAAGGCGGCGGGCTTACCGGTCAGGCCGATGCCATTAAGCTGGGTGTTGCCCGTGCCCTCTGCGAACTGGATCCCGAAAATCGGAAGCCCCTGAAAGTTGAAGGCTACCTGACCCGTGATCCCCGTTCCAAAGAACGGAAGAAATACGGTCTCAAGAAAGCCCGGAAAGCACCCCAGTTCTCCAAGCGTTAATTTGGCAGCTAACCTCTATTCGGGGTTTATCACTGTCGTAGGATGGTGGGCACTGCCCACCACCCCCACACCAGGTCCAGTTCAAGATTCGGATGTTTTCCCCAGGGAAACCCTGCTGCTGGACCTGGATGAGATTTAGTTCAACGTATCACTGTTGTCTCACCGTTAATTTGAGCCATGCCTAAGTCTGAAATCCATCCCACCTGGTATCCAGAGGCCAAGGTCTACTGCGATGGGAAAGAAGTAATGACCGTTGGGTCCACCAAGCCCGAACTCCATGTCGATGTTTGGTCTGGCAACCATCCCTTTTATACCGGCACCCAGAAGATTATTGACACTGAGGGGCGGGTTGAGCGCTTTCTGCGTAAGTACGGGATGGCCGATACCAGTGCTACTTCTGAATCTGAAGAAGGCAAGTCATAACCCTGCCACCTGGGTTAACGTTAGGTTAGTAGTGGGGCACTTAAGTTCCTCAATGTGTCTGGTGGCAAAGGGTTGGAGCTATGGCTGAAGCTTATCTGATTGACAAACTAAATTCCGTTGAGCAAACCTTTCAGGAACTGACCCGACGAATGGCGGATCCTGATGTTGCTCAAGACCCGGATGAGTTTCAGCGCATTGCCAAGACCCGTTCTTCTTTGGAAGAAACGGTAATAACCTACCACCAGTGGAAGGAAGCTGTAGACGAACTGGCGGGTGCCAAAGAAGTCTATAAGGGAGCCCAAGGGGATCCCGAAATGAGAGAAATGGCAGCTCTCGAAGTGGAAGAGCTGGAACAAACCATTGAGCGATTAGAAAATCGCCTCAAGATTCTTTTGCTGCCTAAAGATCCCAACGACGAAAAGAGCATCATGCTTGAGGTTCGGGCCGGAACTGGCGGCGACGAAGCCAGCATCTGGGCGGGGGATCTGGTCCGAATGTATTCCCGTTACGCCGAAGGCCAGGGCTGGCGGGTGAAGCTGCTGAGCGAGTCTACCGCAGACATGGGTGGCTTCAAAGAAGCCATTTTAGAGATTATTGGGGATCAGGTCTACAGCAAACTCAAGTTTGAAGCAGGCGTCCATCGGGTACAGCGGGTGCCCGTGACAGAGGCGGGGGGACGGGTTCATACCTCCACTGCAACAGTAGCGGTCATGCCGGAAGTGGATGATGTCGAAGTCGAAATCGATCCTAAGGATATTGAGCTGACTACGGCCCGATCTGGCGGTGCGGGTGGTCAGAACGTCAACAAGGTGGAAACGGCTGTTGACCTGTTCCACAAGCCGACGGGGATTCGGATTTTTTGTACGGAAGAACGGTCCCAGCTGCAGAACCGGGAGCGCGCCATGCAGATTTTGCGGGCCAAGCTCTATGAAATGAAGCTACGGGAGCAGCAGGAAGCGGTTACTTCTATGCGCCGTTCTCAGGTGGGGACGGGTGCCCGTTCAGAAAAGATTAGAACCTACAACTACAAAGATAACCGGGCTACGGATCATCGTTTGAATCAGAACTTTACCCTGACCCCCGTGCTAGAGGGCGACATTGAGGACATTATTCAGTCTTGCATCAGTCAGGACCAGCAGGAGCGATTGGAGGAGTTGGCGGCAGAGTCCACTACGGTCTAACCACAGAGCCATATTAAAACTTCTCGCGCCATGGCATCTATTGTATGAGTGCGTTAATTAAACCTTGTCCAAGTCCAGACGTGGAGCTTTGCCTTAGAGAAAACCACAGGTGAATGTCACTGAATTAAGCTGAAATCAACCCCTGCAAATTGCTGAAAGCCCCGATCTGCCGTAGGGTGGGCACTGCCCACCAGCCTTATGTCAGTGACATTCAACTACAGATCCTGAGCTGGATTTGGTATAGAAGCTTCTGCTTCAGCACTCATGCAAGTCATTACCCCCTGTTGCTGCCCATCACCTGCGGGATTGCCGTTCATGGGTCTTAATGCCAGGGTTGGCTTGTAACCTGGGTAACATCTTACTAGTACCGTGTCCTCGGCACGAGTAATATACAGTACCTGAATTGGCTTTCCGTTCAAAATTGCGGGTTGTAAAGTGGGGGGGCTGGGCGCAGTGGCCAATAGAAAGGGAATGACTCCAGCATCATCCATCCTGCTGCTCATGGATTGGGCCTTTGTTTGCCATCCGATGGTCAACACTGCTACCACCATCGACAGCAGAAACACCAGCAGGCGAGTTACAAGTTTTGACATAAGAGCAAGCCTTAAACGCTGAGAAGAAGTCTAGGGCCACAGTACAGCTGTTTAAAGTTTTGCAAGAATTGTTTAATGCTTTAGACCATAGACGTGCATATTGACTGTGGTCTGGAAAAGTTAATGCTACAAGCCTGATGATCAGCTGCGTAAGCGTCAATCTTAAGATTGACGATAAAATTTGCAGGCCGTAGGGGACTATATTGCGAGACGCAGTTGGGCCAGGATAAATCTGTGGCTAGAATGGTAGATGCTGCAAATTATTTGGGCTGCTAATGCTCGAAAGCCTTCAAATTTTTCTGTACGACCTGGCTCAGTGGTCAACCCAAATTGTGAATGACCAGCTGACCCACGTTTCGCTGCTGAGCCTGACTGTTGTAGCCCTAGCAGGGTTGCTGACCAGCCTTTCGCCTTGCCTGCTTTCAATGCTACCGATCATGGTGGGTTACATGGGCGGCTACGAGTCAGAAACTCGGCAAGGAGCGATGCTGCGATCCACTAGTTTTGCCCTTGGATTAGCAACGACCCTGGCACTTTTGGGTCTGGCAGCGGGGCTATTTGGCTTTGTCTATGGACAGGTAGCCGTTGGTCTCCCCATTCTGGTGAGCCTGGTTGCCATCGTCATGGGACTGAATCTGCTGGGTATTCTTCAGCTTTCATTACCTTCCCTCCATAGCCCGACCCCGGATGATTGGGACATCCCCAATTGGCTTAAAGCCTATGGGTTGGGATTGACCTTCGGTATCGTGGCTTCTCCCTGCAGTACCCCCGTTCTCGCCACCCTGCTGGCCTGGATTTCTTCCACTCAAAATCCAGTCTTAGGCAGCGCCCTCCTGATGGCCTATGCTGTGGGCTATGTAACCCCTTTGGTGCTAGCAGGAACCTTTACTTCAACCATCAAGCGCATTCTGGAACTGCGCCAGTGGTCGAGTTGGATTACCCCCGCTAGCGGTGCACTGCTACTGGGATTTGGGGTGATTTCACTACTGACCCGTCTCTGGCCGACTACCCTGGTATGACCTTTCAGAATTGATATTATGACTTCCTCCGATACACCGCAATCGAGTCTCTGGCAGGGATTTAAAGCTTACTTTCAGAAGGATTTGCTACCTCTACTGGCCGATTTGAGGCTGGCGATTGTGCTGCTGCTTGCAATCGCAGCCTTCAGCATCACCGGCACCGTTATTGAACAGGGCGAGACCTTGGCCTTTTACCAGGTTAACTACCCGGAAGACCCAGCTCTATTCGGCTTTCTAAGCTGGAAGGTAATTTTGATTGCGGGGCTGGACCACGTTTACCGCACCTGGTGGTTTCTGGCCCTGCTGATTCTATTTGGGGCCAGCCTTACCGCCTGCACCTTTACCCGGCAATTTCCGGCCCTGGGGGCAGCCCGGAAGTGGAAGTTCTACACTAAGCCGCGCCAGTTTCAAAAGCTGGCCCTCAGTGCTGATCTGCCGCATACTTCTGCAGACTCGCTAACTCAAGCCCTGCAACAGAAGAAATACAAAGTTTTTCAGGAAGGTAATGCCCTCTACAGTCGCAAAGGAATCGTGGGCCGCATTGGACCTATTGTGGTTCATGCCAGCATGATCTTGATTTTGCTTGGGGCCATCTGGGGAGCCATGACCGGCTTCTTTGCCCAGGAAATGGTGCCCAGTGGCGAAACCTTTCAAATTCGCAATATTTTCGACGCCGGTCCCTGGGCAGAGGCACAAATTCCGAAAGATTGGGGGGTGCGGGTGAATCGCTTCTGGATTGACTACACTCCGGAAGGAGCCATCGACCAATTTTATTCCGATTTGTCCGTAATCGACCGGCAAGGGACTGAACTGGACCGCAAAACTATTCACGTGAATGAGCCCTTGAGGCACAACGGTGTTACTCTCTACCAGGCTGACTGGGGCATTGCCGCAATACAGGTGCAGCTTAACAATAGCCCTGTATTTCAGCTGCCGATGCAGCAGTTGGACAATAACGGACCGCGGTTTTGGGGTACCTGGTTACCGACCAAACCAGATATGAGTGAAGGGGTCACCCTGCTAGCGCGGGACCTCCAGGGCACTGTGTTGGTTTATGGTCAAGACGGGCAACTGATTTCTACCATCCGCCAGGGGTTGACCACTGAAGTTAACGGGGTCACCCTATCCCTGGTAGATGTCATTGGCAGTACCGGTCTGCAGATTAAGGCTGACCCCGGTATTCCGCTGGTCTATGCGGGCTTTGGGTTGTTGATGGTAGGCGTCATTATGAGCTATGTATCCCACTCTCAGATTTGGGCTTTGGAACATGAGGGGACGTTGTATATTGGCGGGCGAACCAACCGGGCCCAGGTGACTTTTGAGCGAGAGTTGTTGGAAATTCTGGAAGCACTTTCTTCAACCCCACCGACATCCTCAGAAACCCCGGATGTATCGCCTAAAACAGCGATAGTTTGAGGGATGGAACCCTTCACGCTGCAACGATATGCAGGCCCTGGATATAATCTCCCAGACCTACCGGCTTGAAAAGGTGAAGCGGCCCAGGGGAACGTGAGCTGATATTATCGCTGGAGCAATCCGTGAAATCTGGGTCACCATGTGGTGATGCCACGGGGTGATGCCACTGTTTTTCCCTCCTCCACCAACATTCATACCGTTCTTTTAAGTAGGATGCCCCATGATATATGACATCGCCTTTGCGCTAAATCAGGGAATTGTGGTGGCCCTGCTAACCGCCATGAACTCTGTGGTCAGCAATACCGCTCAGCCTGAGCAGATCAGGTTTAATATCGCGGTGCCCCCGGATGAAGTTGCATTTTTTGAAAAAGAAATCACAACGTTTTTTGGTAATCCTGATTTTAGCTGGCGGGTCCATCCCTTCATGCCGCCGCAGTTCATGCAGGACTACATTCGTGCAAAATACGAGCCGATGACTCCGACGCGCCGGATGTCCCGCTTTATGCAGTACGCACGGCTGTTTTTTAATGACATATTTGGTGATGTCACCAAGGTACTTTACCTTGATGCTGACATTGTGGTGCTGGGGGACGTCGCTACCCTGTTCGAGACCATTGAGTTCACCCCCAGCCGCTACTTTGCAGCAGTGCCCCACTTTTATCCGGCAATTTTTCAATTTGGTAATCCGTTTAAAGCCATCGAGGAAATGCTGGCCTTTGAATGTTCCTTTAATAGTGGAGTACTCTTTACCGACTTCACCTACTGGGACGAAGCAACAGAGAAAACTTTGCACCATTACCTGGACTGGGATGCGGCCTGTAAATACGGAATGTTAAACCGAGGGGATGAAACCCTGCTGAATGTTATGTTCAAAAACTATATTCAGCTCGACCGTAGCTGGAACCGCTGCGGTTACGGGAACATGCAACCCCTGGCTCGGTTGTTGAAGCAGCCCCTGGATCAAATCAACGTCATTCACTGGAGCGGTGGTCACCACAAGCCCTGGAACAATCCTAATATTGTCTATGGAGATATCTGGTGGAAATACGCTGCCCCCAAGTCTGAGCAGACGACTCCGGTTCCAGGAACGGTCTGAACAATAGCTGGCACACGATACCTGGCACACAATACAATGTGAACCCTATTGATATTCCGAGGGAAGGGTTCCAGCAGCAACTTCAATGGTCAACGCTTCACCTTCACGGTTAATATCCAGGGCCAGAGTTTCGCCAATTGCTGTGGCTTCGACTTGGGCCTGCACCTCTTCGGGGGCATCGACCGCTGTTCCATTGATGGCTTGAATGACATCTCCCGGCTGCAGCCCGGCAGTTTCGGCTGGGGTTCCTTCCATAACGCCTACAATTAAGACCCCGGTCATGGTTTCATCAAACTGAAAATCGAAGTTTTCTTCCTGTTTGATGCGCTCGATTGTATCGGCATCGAGGTTAACCATCTGAATCCCTAAAAAGGGATGCTTGACTTCGCCCGTTTCAAATAGCTGGTCGGCAATCCGCTTCGCAGTTTCAATGGGAATGGCAAAGCCCAGCCCCTGGGCATTGGCCCGGATAGCTGTATTCATGCCGATGACTTCTCCCCGGTCGTTCAACAGAGGCCCACCAGAATTGCCGGGGTTAATCGCAGCATCCGTTTGGATAAACTGCACCCGCTTATCAGGAATACCGATCTGGTTGCTGGAGCGACCAATGGCGCTAATAATGCCTGCTGTAACGGTATTGTCCAGCCCCAGGGGATTGCCAATGGCAATCGCCCACTGGCCGGGGGACAGGTTTTCAGTGTTACCCAATTGCACCGAGGGTAGGCTATCGGCATCGATTTCGACAGCCGCTACATCGGTAACCCGGTCAAAACCAACTACACGCCCTTCAAACTCACGCCCATCCTTAAGGGTGACCTTGACAGTCCTAGTCCCCTCAATCACATGGGCATTGGTCAAAATTTGGCCGTCAGGGTTAATCACAAACCCAGACCCCGTTCCCTGTTCAATACGGTCTGGTAGGGCAGAAGGAGGAATTTCGTCTCCAAAAAAGCGCTTAAAGAAAGGATTATTGAGGCCCTCGGGCATGGCCTCGGACACGGAACGCTCTGCGTCGATGCGTACAACGGCGGGGCCAACTCGCTCAACGGCATCGGCAATGAAATTGGGATTGGCTTGGGCACTTGGCAACGGCGCAATTGTCTCGATCGGAGACTCGACTACCGACCGCAGGGAAGTGGTCATGGTCTGAGATGGTAAGCTGGCTGACTCTGTCGATTCTGCAGTTTGGCGTGAGATATAACTATGACCAGCCCAGCCTACTCCACAACCAGCCAGCAGAGCTGCTGATACCCAAATAAGTTGTCTCGGAACCGAGCCCATTATCTTTTCCTCAGCTTTTATCGACAATATCTGGGCACTTTAGCCTGCCAATGCCCTGCCACGCTTCTACTGTAGCGAATATCCCGAAAGAATTTACGGCATCTATCCGGAAAAGCCACCCTAGGGCATGACAATCCCTGTAAGGGAATGCTTATCATGATTGCTATGTCTAATTCGTCTCAAGTGTTGATCCGTTCTCTCTACAACCGCTTGGCCCGGGTAGTCGGGTTAGGCTTGGCCGCTGGCACTCTGACTGGTAGTTCAGGGCTGGCACAAATGAGCAGCCCAGGTTTTCATACTGCTGAAGCGCTTAGTGCCTGCCCCGAACCGGCTCTATCGCGGGTATTTCAGCATCGTGTTGCTGAGGGAGATACCCTCGAGTCCATAGCCCAGCAGTACAATCTGATTCCCGACACTATCCGAGGGTTTAATCCATCCTTACAGTCGGGTCGTTTGGCGGTGGGGCAAGAGTTGATGATTCCCCCTTTCAATGGCATTCGCGTCACCGTACCCCAGGGGCAAACCTGGCAGGATGTGGCCCAAGCCTACAACCGTCGGGCAGATGTCTTATTTGAGGTGAACGGCTGCGTGAGCGATGTACCTGGCGAAATTTTTGTACCGGGGGTGAACTGGTTTCCGGGAGTGCAGACCGTTGCTAGTCCGGTGGCAGAGCCCTCTGCTGACAATGCCCTTTTGAGCGGCTATCCCCTGCCTAACCGTACTGATATCGTCGTGAATTATGGTTGGCAACCCGCCCCTGCCCAAGACCGGTTGGTGTTCAATACCGGCATTGCCCTGGCGGCAAGAGAGGCAACCCCAGTGCTGGCCGTAGGTCCTGGTACGGTAGCCTTTGCTGGCAATGACCAGGTGTACGGCAATTTAGTCGTTGTTAACCACGAGCAGGGGTTGCAAACCCGCTATGCCAACCTGGGTACTGTTGAGGTAGAGGTAGGCCAGTCTATTCAACGGGGGACTCCCCTGGGCCAGGTGGGGCCAGCCGACGGTGAAGAATCTTTTTTATTTTTTGAGGTGCGTCTCAATTCTGAGCGGGGTTGGGTTGCTCAAGATCCTCAGGATCATGTTCCATCTCTGGCTCTCCGGTGAAGCCGCCGCCAGCCGTTCCCGTCGCCTTCTCGGATCACTCTTTATGAATGCTCGTTTTATGAATGCTCATTAGCCAAACTGGCATTGAAGCGTCAGACCCCATACAATTGCCTATAGCCTACAGGTCACTATCATGGCGCGGCGATCCTCTCATCACCCCCACGGGAGTCCCCGGTATCTATTTTCTGAGGCAGGAGACCCCTCGGTACTTTCGGGCCAGTTTTGGGCCCAGCTATTTCGGTACCGCCCCCTCCTGCTGTTAGGGGTGTTTTGGCTAACCCTGATGTGTATTTCAGCGGTGGCCTACAGTCGCCTCATGTTTTCTGGAGTGCCGGTTAACTCTACCGCCAATGTTCCGATGCAGCGGTCTTCTCCGCCACCGGTCATCCGCCCCGCCCCTAGCGGTGTCGGCAAAGCCGAAACGCCATTCACTGCGCCGAACCCCACAGAGGCCCCTCGACCAGTCTCTGGGGAAGCTCTGTCCCGTGCAGCGGCAGATGGAAACCAAGCTAAATCACGAGGCAAGGGAGTCCCTTGGAAAATTCTGGCTGAGCTGGGAATATTGGTTGGGCTATGTGCTCTGGGTTCTTTTGTGATCACCCGGCAGGCCAGGCGCCCTCCCCGTCCAAAAGCTAAGAAGAAAAAGCGGAAGGTAGCGCCGAAGGTTGTTCGTAAGCCACATTCTTCTCCCAGGGCTGTTTCCCAACCCAAGCGGTTAGCTCCCTTTGCCCCAGAGCGAGATAGTGTCGTCGTTCCAGGGGCGACCACCGCTAGTGGTGGTACGGCTATAACTCCCCCAGCTTTTCCCAAGCCTCCCTACCCACCCCAAACCCGACATCCTTCTAAATCCCAACATCCTCGTGCTAAATCCCAACATCCTCGTGAGACCCATCAGCCTCCTGAAATCCACAATACCGATGTTGTTCCCGACCATGAGGATCATCCCCTAGACTGGTCAGAGGAAAGCATTGCCCATTCTTTAGACTTGCGGCATCGGCGGTCCCTGTCCTCGTTTATGTAGGGTTTTGAGTCAGCTGCCAATTATTTATCATGCCGATTATGTTGCGCCGCTGCCACCGGAGCACCGGTTTCCTATGCCCAAGTTTGGCCTGCTGTGCAAATATCTCCTGAGAGAGGGAGTAATTACTGCTGAGCAACTTTATCAACCGGGGGAGCCGCCTCAAGCGTGGCTTGAGGCCGTCCACGAAACGTCCTACGTCAACGCTTACAGCCAGGGAACGCTGGATGCTAAGGCTCAGCGAAGGATTGGCTTACCCTGGAGCCCGGCCCTGGTAAAGCGGACCTGTACCGCTGTAGGGGGCACTATTCTGACTGCGAAGCTGGCCCTCAAGCATGGGTTAGCCTGCAATACCGCAGGGGGGACCCATCATGCCTTTCCGGGTTATGGAGCAGGGTTTTGTATCTTTAACGATCTGGCCGTTGCGGCCAGAGTGCTGCTCCAGCAGCAGCTGGTGAAAAAAATTTTGATTGTGGACCTGGACGTACACCAGGGGGACGGCACCGCCTGGATTTTTCGGGATGACCCCAGCGTATTTACCTTTTCCATGCACTGCGCCGAAAACTTTCCGGCCCGTAAACAAACCAGCGATCTGGATGTGCCCCTGCCCGTGGGGATGGAAGATGACGATTATCTCCGCTGTTTGGCCGAATACTTGCCGGACTTACTTACCCAGGTGAAGCCTGATCTGGTGCTTTATGATGCTGGTGCAGATACCCACCAGGAAGATCGGCTAGGCAAGCTGGCGATGACAGATACCGGGCTGTATCGGCGCGATCGCATGGTCCTAGAAACCTGTACCAAAGCCGGACTCCCCGTAGCCTGCGTAATCGGCGGCGGCTACGGGGAGTCGATGCAGGATTTAATTTTCAGGCATTCTCTACTACACCGGGCCGCAACAGAGATTTTTCCCAGCGTCTAATCCCATTCCCGAATTCCGCAGCTGTATCATGTGCCCCTCCCAGGAGGGGATGAATTTCACTAGGCCTCAGCATCCGGACCGTTGCTGGAATTCAGGCTCTGCTAAACCACTATATGGCGCTGGGTCAATCGATCCAGCTGCTTCACCAGCAGGCTAAGGAACAGTCCCACGTCCGTGACAACGCCTGTGGATTCTAAGGAACCCCGGTCGGCTAGCTTGGTCACCACGGCGGGGTTGATATCCACACACACCATCTTGACGCCCGCAGGAGTCATATTGCCGACGCCGATAGAGTGCAGCATGGAGGACAGCATGAGAATCATGTCGCAACCCTGCACCAGGCGGGCATAGTCTTGCTGGGCTTCAATCAGGTCCATCTTCGTATCCGGCAGGGGACCATCATCCCGGATGGAGCCTGCTAGCGAGAAGGGCACGTTGTTTTTGACGCACTCGTACATCACCCCGCGAGTCAGGATACCCTGCTCGACGGCATTAGCGATGCTGCCGCAGCGACGGATCGTATTAATCGCCCGCAGGTGATGCCGATGGCCGCCCCGCACAGAGGTGCCCTGCTTCATGTCGACACCAAGGGATGTCCCTAACAGGGATTGTTCGATGTCGTGGACTGCGATCGCGTTCCCACCCAACAACGCCTGCACATAACCATCCCGGATCAATCGAGAAAGGTGGTCGCTGCCGCCGGTGTGAATGACGACGGGGCCTGCAACGACGACGACGCGACCACCCTGGTCTCGCAGACGGCGCATTTCCCAGGCGACCTGCTCGACTACCAACTCAACTCGGCGTTCGCTGGAGACTCCCGAACCCATAAAGCTGAATTCTTCTTGCCCTGCCCGGTCTCGATTGGTGGTGCTACGAACGCTGCGAATACCCTCATATCCTACGACGACCTGATCGTTGACCTGTAGATCACGCAGTAGCTTGCATTCGGCAGTCAGTTCAGAGCCAGACTGATGAACCACCAGAACACCGTCCATACGCTGATTGCGGACGGGAATCCAGGTACCTTTAACCCGCACCTCTGTAGGATAGATGGTGGTGCTGTAGAAGTCGTCAGGCGCTACTCCCGCCTGGGTGATGGTCACCAGATTGGCATCCTGCTCGTTTTGGGGTAGCGCAACGGCACCCAAATCGATCAACTGCCCCATGATTTCTTCCATCACTTCCCGATCGGGGGCCGAGACGCGAATTTCTGCGGTGGACGTGCTCTGGCGCTGTTCGCCCAGGTCAAACTTCAGTACTTGAAAGCTGCCGCCGCCTTCAACCACCAGATCCAGAGCCCGGTTCACGAGTCCTGTATCCAGCAAATGTCCCGTCATGGTGATAGTGCGAGACAAAATACCGCTTTCCCCCGGCAGTTCGGGATGGGGAGGTTCCGTCACCCTAAGGGTCAGACACTTAGCGGCACCGCCAGCCTTCAGAAACTCTGTTAAAGGAGTTTCAACGACCTCAAAGCCAGCCTCCGCCAGCCGGGCCTTCAAGCCATCGCTGGCCTTGTTCATAATCACGGTGTGGTCGATATTAACGGCATTACAGGCAAAATTGATAGCATCGGGTTCATCAATGGCAATGCGCTTTTCGGCAGGAACCCGCATCTCAATCAGTCGATTCGAGTAGGCATCAAAGGCGGCTGGATAGTACAGCAGGTAACCATCTGTCAGGGGGCAGAAGCAGGTGTCGAGGTGGTAAAACCGCTCATCCATTAAGTGGAGAGACAGGACTTCAATGTTCAGCCACTTAGCGACATAACCGTGGGCATCCAGTTCGGTACGGAAGCCATAACCTGCCCAGAGCCAGCGTCCTTCTCGGTCGAGCAAGGCGTCGCCAGCCCCTTCGAAGGGTAGGTCAGCGGGGAGGGTGTAAACGGTATGGCCCTGTGCTTCAAACCATTCCTTGAAGAACGGCTCCTCCCCCTGGCGCTCTGGATGCAGGAAGCGGCTGAGCACCACTTGATCTCCCAAAATCAGACCGGCATTGGCAGTAAATACCATATCGGGCCAGCCGGGTTGGGGCTTCACCAGGTCAACCTCTGCCCGTTCAGAAATAATCTGGTAAAGTCCCTGCCACTGCTCTTTGGCCTTTTCAAAAGAAGACCGATGAATGTTGCCCTCCATCCAGGGGTTAATGACATAATCCACCTCGTAGTGGTGGGGAGGACACATGAGAAACCGAATGGAAGCCGCCATAGAACTGATGCCTGTGTGAATGAATGAACGCCTGTAGCAACGTCTGAAAAAAAGCAAAACGTTGAGGCCCAACATCGTATTTTAGCCCTCAACGCTACTTAGAATATTGACTTGTAAATGATTATGTTTAGGGTTTTCCGCCCCTCTACTGGCCAGAGGGTAGGTCTGTAAAGAAATGGGCCTGGGTCAGGCGATTGCCAGTCATCACAGCACTTGTTAGAGTGCCATGACGTAAGCGTCTCGCCGTCGCTACACTGGCGTTGCTGCTTACGGCCTCGGTTTTAGAGGAAATCAGCTGACTGGAGCGGTTAAGCGTATCGCCATCCGCAGGGGTCACGTTTGGAACTAACGAAGCCTGATGCTGGCGCAGCAAGTGTGCGGCTTCAGCCTGGTTGCCTGAGGAGTCGAACCCAACAGCAACGAAAAAGGCAAGCAGGCCGATGAGGAGAGCCAACCTGATATCAATCATCTGCCCGACCTTAAACAGCACATCCTGCAGATGGACTAGAAAATTTGGGGGTGTTTCCGTATCGTGTGACAAACCAGTATGCCTCGAACCTGACGCTCTTCAGTTACAACCACACCCTGGGGCAACTGTCTAGGCAAAAAAGGACGAATCGCCCAGGGTGATATTGCCAACTATTAATGTTCCTTAAATAAGTTTATAGATCCAACTCAATGAAGTTACAAGGAACAAGGAATTGATCTCCACTGCAATACAGACCCAAAATGTAGCCTAAGCAACCTTTCCATGCATTTACCCTGATTTTTGTTTATGGATATAGTATTCGTATAGATTAAGCTCTATGCGAACGTCCGAAGTTACCTTGATTCGGGTGATTCTGCGGTATTCATGATGTGAACAGCTACCCAGATACAGGGAGGTTCCTGGCTGGTGAAGTCAACCCGGTGACGGGTGTGGGACGGGAGCAGCACGTAGTCTCCTGGTTTCATGGATAGTTTGCTGCCATTGCCGTAGATCAATGTTGCCTGGCCCTGCAGCAGAATCACCCACTCATCCTGGTCCTGGTCGTACCACTGACCGGGAGGGGTGGTTTGCCCTTTAGAGACAATGCGTTCAATGCGTAAATTTTCATGCTCTAGCAGCGGCGTGAAAAGTTCTTCTGGGGGGAGAGGATTCGGGAGTTGAAACAGGTTGCCAATGCTTGAGAATGCCATGGGGAGTACTCGTATCGATTTCCGTAACCAGGACAGTACAGCCCAATGTAACCCCTAGTATCGAGGTTGGAAGCTCAGGTGAATGGCCTGAGAGTTCCCCTAAGTTTTATCCGTGAGGAGGTTACGAAAATGAAGCAGCTATTTCAACTGTGGCTGGGCCGATCATTAGCGATCGCGCTTTTGGTCGGCAGCGGGCAGCAAGCCTTTGCCCAAGCCCCGGTCTCTCCCTTAGTTTCCAGTGCCAATGCCATATCCTCAGACCTTACCGTAGCTATGCCCGATTCTCTGGAAAATATCACCTGGCAGCTGGTCAGCTATCAGGCCTCCGATGGTTCAACTGTAGAAGCCTTTAGCGACCGGGAGGCTACATTTCGCTTTGCAGATGGTCAGATGACCGGAACAACGGGCTGCAATCGTTTTTTCAGCAGCTATAGCCGAGAAAGAGATCAACTGACCATCAATCCGGGGGGTAGCACGCTGATGGCCTGCATCAATGAAACCCTGGCTACCCAGGAAATGGCGATTCTAGAAGGTTTGCCTCAGGTCACAAGCTATGCTCAATCGGGAGAGCAACTTGTGCTGCTGAACCATGAGGGAACCACTCTGTTTACCCTAATGCCCCAGCCCACCGCAGAATTAACCGGTACAGAGTGGACCCTAGCGGTTTACAACAATGGCCGCGGTGGACTGACCACCCCCATCCTCGATACCACCATTACCGCTCAATTTGATGCTGCAGGCTTCCTTGCCGGTTCTGCCGGATGTAACCGGTATAGAGCTTCCTTTGAAATTGATGGCGATACTATGTCAATTGGCCCTGCCGCCAGCACTCGCCGTCTTTGCTCCCAACCAGAGGGCGTTATAGAACAGGAAGTAGCCTTCTTAGCATTGCTGGAAGATGTAGCTACCTATACTATTGCCAGCAACCAGCTTGACTTCAAAAACGCAGAAGGGACTGTCCTGGCTCAATTTTCTGCCGCAGAATGAGCCTGTCGCCTTTGCTCTAAGTCCTCGCTCGAGCAGAATTCCCAGTAAGCAACCTTAAGAAAGTGCGGCGTCGGTTTCCAATTAATGGTACAGGTTCATCTAGATTAATCTCCCTCGCCGCCCTGACCAGGAGAGCCGCCGTCGCCAAACTCGCCAGCATCGAACTGCCCCCATAGCTCAACAACGGGAAGGGCAATCCCGTTGTGGGCAAAACCCCCGTCGCCACACCGATATTTAACAGCGCCTGACCCACCAGCAGCACCATGCTGCCCACCGCCACCAGCCGGTGCAACGGCTGAGTTACTCGCATAGCCACAAACAGCGCCAGGGAAGCATAAACCGCCAGCAGCAGCAGCAGCACCATGCCTCCGATAAAGCCAAACTCCTCAGCATAGACCGCAAAGATAAAGTCCGTGTACTGAATTGGCAAGTAATCAATTTTTTGCAGGGAGAGACCATACCCCTGCCCCCACAGGCCCCCAGACCCAATCGCCAGAAGACTTTGAATCAGCTGATACCCACTCCCACCAGCATCTGCCCAGGGATTCAAAAACGCGACAATCCGCTGGCGCTGATAAGGGTTGGCACTGATACTGACAAACGCTGCCGACAGCCCTCCCAGGGCGGTCATGGCCATATAGCCGAGGGGAATCCCCGAGGCCAATGCAATCAACCAGAGGGTAAGCCCACAAATTGCGGCGGTGCTCAGATTAGGCTGCAGCAAAATTGCCGCCAGGATGGACATGAAGATACCCAGCCAGGTGAGGCGCGTCCTCCAGCTCAGATAGTGCCAGCGTCCAAACAGCCTTGCCCCTTGCAACACCAGACAGGGTTTCATCAACTCTGAGGGCTGAATCATGAAGGGTCCCAGAGGTAGCCATCGAGTTGCCCCGTTCACCGTCACCCCAACTGCTGGAATCAGGGTTAACGCCACCAGTCCCAGCAGAACCAGGACCAGAATTCCAGAGACCTTCAGCAACCGATCTAGCGAGGTGTGGACAATCCAATTGAACAACGTCAAACCCGCAGATGCCCAGAGCAGCTGAATCAGCACATAGTGCAGCCCGTTCCCCCGCTCTGCCAGGGCTACAGGATAGGAAGCTGAATACAGGACCAGCAGACCCAATCCTAACCAGACAAAGGTTAGCCACCTGAGCCAGCGAGCCTCCGCCGACCACTGCGGTACCGTGGTGTCAATCCATGGAATAAAGCGGGCGATGTTCAACGCGTGCTACCCCTAATTTCAAGGGCCAGTATAGCTAAGCCTGGGGTAGACAGAACATCTGAAAATCTTGAATTTCTATTGATGAAGCCGATGCAAGAATCAAGCAATCAAGCAAGCCACTTCATCCATCTCCGCCTCGGAGGGGTGCCCGCAGGGCGGGGTGGGTAGTCCCCCAGGCACAACAAAGCGGGCGATTCCTCAGAACCTCCCGCTACAAGCAAAACCTTAATGGGTCGCAACCCAAACCCCGACGGGCGGGGTGAGCAGCAATCCCCTTAAAGCAAGCCGGTGTTGGTCTGCTGACGACCGGTAGCCAATTCAACCTTAACGATTTTGCCGCCCATTTTCTGGATGCGCTGTTGCTCACGAAACCAGTTTTCGTAAGGCACTAGCTTAGTAAAAAAGGTGTTTTGTAACTCACGCTGGGTGCGAATGCGAGTTTGGCTTGGAACGCAGGCCGTAACCTTAAACATGCGCATGGAAGATAAAGTCTCCTACTAAAAATGTAGATACCTAAAAGCCAGAGTCGAAAGCCAATGCCAGGGACACCAGGAAGACAGTACAGCACAACCCATTGTCCGCAACACTCGCTCCTGACTCTGGCCTACACAGGCTTCATCTCAACGGACGAAGCAACGGTGATGGATTACAGACTTAGCTCAAGCCAGAGCTGATGTAATCGAAGTAAACACCCATTTCCTTGCCAGCGTCAGCGCCAACCAGGCTGGCGGTCACTTCTTTCATCGCTTGGATAGCGCTCACGGTAGCACCGATGGGCACACCCAGGGAGTTGTAGGTTTCCTTCAGGCCGTTCAGCACGCGCTCATCCAGGATGGAAGGATCGCCAGCCAGCATCGCGTAGGTGGCATAGCGCAGGTAGTAATCCAGGTCGCGGATACAAGCAGCGTAGCGGCGGGTGGTGTACATGTTGCCGCCGGGACGGGTGATGTCAGAGTACAGCAGGGACTTGGCCACAGCTTCCTTGACGATTTCAGCAGCGTTGGCGCTGATGGTGGTAGCGGCCCGAACCCGCAGTTCGCCAGTCTGGAAGTAAGCCTTCAACTTATCCATGGCGGCGCCATCCAGGTACTTGCCCTGAACGTCGGAGGAATTAATAACAGAAGTAATTGCGTCTTGCATGATGAAGCTTCCTTAGAACAGACGTAATCTCAACAAAAATCAATCGATAGGTGAGCTGCAACTATTGCATCGCGCCGACAACGTAGTCGAAGTAAGCCGCAGCTTCAGAAGCGTCGTCGCTAGACAGCAGAGAGGTAGCGACACCCTTCATGCAGCGCACAGCTTCAGCTACAGCAGGAATGGGGGTGCCCAGGGAGTTGTACATTTCACGCACGCCCACCAGACCAATTTCTTCGATGGGGGTAACATCACCAGCGACCACACCGTAGGTGATCAGGCGCAGGTAGTAGTCCATGTCCCGCAGGCAGGTAGCGGTCATTTCCTCACCGTAAGCGTTGCCGCCGGGAGAAACAACGTCAGGGCGCTTCTGGAACAGCTGGTTGCCAGCTTCCTTAACGATGCGCTCACGAGATTCGGTCAGTACCTGAGCGATGCGCAGACGACGCTCGCCAGAGGTAACAAAGCCCTTGATGCGATCGAGTTCACCGGGGCTGAGATAACGAGCCTCGGCATCAGCATTCACGATTGACTTCGTGACAATACTCATTGATGGATTCCTCCGAAAAATATAACCAGGTTTATGAAACTGGTATTCACCTGTGGTTTTGCTGAGACATTCGGAATCAGCATCCTTCCCGATTTATTGTCCGGTATGGTGGAAGCCTTCTTGAAACTCATGAAATATTTTGTAATAGTTCCCCTCAGTTTCCCCTATGGCTTACCCCTCGGGCACCCTGACGCTCAAAACGAACAAAAAAACAACCCCAACCCCCCAGATTAATGAATCAGGGAGACCAGAGCTTTACACAAGTTTACGTTTCGAATTGCTTCCTTAATTCACTCTATTGAACAAACCGTAGGTTGGGTGAAGCGATAGTGGAACCCAACCTACAACGCTGATGCTACTGGAGAATTTCCAGATGCCCTGTTTTCCCCTCTTCCCCCGGCCCCTAGTCCCAAAATGGGAGCAGGGGAGCCAGAGGTGTTTTTCAAAGTCCCTCTCCCAAGCTTGGGAGAGGGATTTAGGGTGAGGGCCGAGCTAGGACAGCAAAAAATTCTATCAAAAAAGAAAGCAATAGCAAAAGAAGTGGCGGATAAGACCAAATCCCATCCGCCATTCCCATTCACCTAAACCCGACGATAGGGAACTCCCTGCTCGCCAAAGTACCGCAGGTACTCATCCGAAGCCAGCATCGCTGCCGCAACCGCCATCGCTCCGGCATCCTCAGCCTTCGCCAGGTAAGACTGCAGCTCAGCATCCTGCACATTCCGACCCAGCAGCTGACGGGCCATAATCGGCACCAGCTTAGCTACCGGATAGGCCGCCACAAACCGGGCCTGATAGGCCGGAGACGCCAGCAGCTGACGGACAAACTCCCGCACAGTCATCTGACCATTGTGAACCGCCTGCTCGGCATCCGCCAACCGCCAATCTTCAGGTAGTTCACCATTCGGGAAGACCATGACTTGGCGATAGGTGGCGTCCAGAACTGCTGCAACCTGGGCCTGGTCAGCGCCAGGGTATAGCCGATATAACCGAGTTGTCGAGGGCTGAGCCACCGGCATCACGTCCCCTTCCGGCTGGGAAGTCCGGCCCAGGGTAGAGGCCAGCTCAGCATCAGCTTTAGCTTGATTTGCCGTAGCCTCGGCCATCAACGGCATCTGGGTCAGATCCATGCCGTTTTTGGAGGACTCGAAACTGGGTACCACCAGATCCCGAGTTTGCTTGGTCAGGCGGTTGTACAGCCGCTCCGTATTCGGGAAGTTGGCCGCTGGCAAGGTGGGATAGCGGCGATAGGGTACCGTATCTTCCCCAAAGTATTCGGCGTACTCAGGGGTTGCCAGCATCGCCTGAATAAAACCGCGAATGCCTTCGCTGGCCAAAATCTGGTTGTACTTGCGAATTTCTCCCTGATCTTGAGGAGCCCGACCCAGGAAGTGCTTGGTACCAAACTCAATTACCTGGGTGTTGGGGTAGGGCGCGTAGAACTCTTTGATATAGAGCTGTGACGTCCCCAATCCCTCAATGAACTCTTTCAGATTGATTTCGCCGTTGCCCAGCTTACTTTCCAGCGCCGTGAACTCGCTCTTGACGATGTAGGGCGCAATATCCCGCTCGAACACCTGCCGGTAGGCGGCGGCGATAACCCGCTGCAGGTTGGGCTTGTCGGCCAGGGAGGTGAGCTTGAAGACCTTGGTCTGCTCCCGCTGACGGTTCACACCCTGACGCACACGGAACATGACATCCGGCATGGCCCGATCTTCGGCCACGGTGCCCAGTTCCACAAAGCGCGGGGTGGTGTCGTCGGGGATGGGGACCATACCCTTCTCGGCCAGGGTGCCCGCCCGCATGCTGCGCAGGGACAGACCCTTCGGCGTCAGGTAGCGCTCGTAGGGAACAGTATCTTCCCCGAAGGCTTCTTCATACTCTTTGCTGTCGATGATGGCATCTACCAGAGCGTAGAAGCCCTGCTTGGCGCAGATGTCGAAGTAGGCGTTGGTTTCCTTCCGACCGTAGGTGGGCCGACCCAGCAGGCGACGGTGAATGTACTCCACCGCCTTCATCACGTAGAGGGAAGACCAGTAGGTTTTGCGGAAGGCTTCTGATTTGGCGATGATGCGGATGAATTCCTTCATGGAAATCTCGCCGTTCTCTAGCTTGATTTCCGCCACCTTAGACCGCTGGCCGGAGTAAACCTCCCGACCAAACACCTGCCGGTAAGCCGCGTTGATCACCGCCTGGGTGGAACTTTCGGAGTACCGCACGCTGGCCTGGGTGTTGCCCGTTGCCGGGATTTGATCCAGCTTGAAGACTTTGGCCCCCAGAGAACCGGGATTCTCGCCCCGAGCCGCAGGGTTGCTCAGCTGGTTGTTGATGGCGGGACCGCGGTGAATCAGAATCCGGCGAGTGTCCTTATTAAAGAATGCCGGGGTAGCGCTGGGGTCGCGGGTCTCTTTCGGGAAGATGGCCCCAAACTGAATTTCCAGCGGATCGTTACCGGAACCGTAGGGGTGCTGATCCGGCAGGGGCTGCTCGTAGGAGGCGAACAGGGTGATGAACTGGGGCTTCTTTCGGAAGGGAGCGCTGTAGTTGAACAGGTCAAACTGGGGCCCCCAGTTACGGCACTCCTGAGCTTCCTGACCCAGACCCCGCAGGTAGGGCACGGTCTCTTCCCCGAAGTAGTCGGCATACTCCTTGGAATCCACCAGGGCATCCACCAGGGCAGCCAGACCACCATCAGAGACGATGGAGAAGTATTTTTGCACCTCTTCCCGAGAGCTGGGAGCCCGGCCCAGAATGTGGCGGAACGCCAGTTCCAGCGCCCGGCTGTTGATGTAGGGCTCGTAGAAGTTCTTGCGGTACAGGGGAGACTTAGCCAGACGGCGGATGAATTCCTTCATGGAAATCTCGCCGTTCTTGACCTTAGATTCCAGGTCAGACAGCCCCAGGGAATAAGCCCGGGTGATATCCCGCTCGAATACCTGACGATAGGCCGCCTTCACCACGTCGTTCTTCTCCAGGGAAGACAGGCCCGGCTTCATGGCGAACTTGGGCCGACGCTCGGAAGCGTTGTAGTAAATCTGGGGCAGCTGCAGGCCCTGCAGATCAGAAGAGGGACGCTGGCGCAGCTTATCTGATGGAGTAGGGGCCTTAAATTCTGTCAGCAGCACGTTGAAGTACTGCACCACAATGTCTTTCGCGTCGGGATCTTCCCGGAAGTAGCGGATTGCCGCCTGCTGCATTGTCTGAATGGCAACGATGGTGGCGGCGGAAGAGCAGGCATTCTCAATAATTTCCCGCAGCCCCCGGACGTTGACGGAAATAATGTTGGGATCACCCGCCACGATGGCGTAGGTAACGTAGCGGAGGAACCAGCTCAAGTCCCGCAGAGACTTCTGCATGTTGCTGGGGCCGTACCGCGATACGTTGATGGGGCGGAATCCGGGCGGAATCGGCCCGGTGGGGGTAGAGCTGAACAGGTTGCTCAAGCCGCCAAAGAAGCCGCCGCTACTCTCAATGTAGGTGGCGGTTCCCAGCCGGGACGCTTCCTGCTCGTTCAGCACCTGACCGCCGCGGGTCATTTCTACGGTGTTCTCCTGGTCTGGGCGCTCTAGATAGGCCAGGGGAGAACCACCCGTGAAGATGCGGTTGGCAGCCTGGGACACGATCAACTCGGAATAGCGAGTCAGAGTTTCAGCGATTTGAACTCGTTTCAGGCCAGAGTTAAAGAATCCTGACAGTTCCTCCAGCTCTCCCTTACCCATATAGCGGTCTTGCTGCTCGGCCTGGGAAATAGTTGCGACAGGCAGAGTCTGATAGAGCTGGGGACGCGCTGGTGCACTTCCACCACTTGCTTTAACACTCATGCGTATTCAAAGGCTCCCTATGCGGACAATCACTGCATCAAAATAAAGCTTCTCCAAATCCAGAAGCGGAGTTCTCCCTCAAAGTGAGACCACAAACTTCAAGCTGGACCTGGTATAAGCGACCCAATCAACGTAGCCAGAGCAAGCTTCTTCGCATCGGGCAAAGAACACTGACCTGCTGGGGGCGAACCGTTATCAACGACATTTTCAAAACGAAGTCTAAAAAATATAGACGCGCCGTCAACGAACCTGTGATTCAGATTAAACCGTTTCAGGACCGCAACACTATTTATTAAAAACTGTGTAGCATCCCGTTTTGGGTGGGTCTTCGGAGATCATAGAGGATGGTCACTACCTCCCTGAGAAGCCGGATAAGTTTTGTAACGTTCCGTTATATTCAATGTCTAACCCCCAATCCGTCACCGACGCCGTCGCCAGCCTCTACAACACCTATCCTTTCCCGCCGGAGCCGATTCTGGACGAGCCGCCCCCCGGCTATAACTGGCGCTGGTATTGGGATACGGCCTACAGCTTCTGTGCCGGGGCCAAACCCGAAACCCAATCCGTGCGGGTGCTGGATGCAGGCTGCGGCACGGGGGTCAGCACCGAGTACATCGCCCACCTGAACCCAGAGGCAGACGTGACCGGCATCGACCTGAGTGAGCAGGCCCTGGCCACCGCCGCCGAACGCTGCCGTCGTTCCGGTGCGAAGAACGCCACCTTCCGCCACCTCAGCATCTATGACGCGGATCAGCTGGAAGGCCAGTTCGATTGGATCAACTGCGTCGGCGTCCTCCACCACATGCCCGACCCCATCCGAGGCATCCAGGCCCTGGCCCACAAACTCGCGCCAGGAGGCATCTTCCATATATTTGTTTACGCCGCCATCGGTCGGTGGGAAATTTCCCTCATGCAGCGGGCGATTCGGCTACTCCAGGCGGAACGGCGGGGTGACTATCGGGATGGCGTCAAAGTCGGACGCACTCTATTTGATGTACTGCCAGATGACAACCGTCTAAAGCGCCGGGAGAAAGAACGCTGGTCCCTGGAAAACCAGCGGGACGAGTGCTTCGCAGATATGTACGTCCACCCCCAGGAGGTGGACTACACCATCGACAGCCTGTTCGAGCTAATTGAGTCGTCGGGTTTGGAATTCGTGGGCTTCTCCAATCCCCACATTTGGGATTTAGAACGGCTGTTGGGGGATTCCGAAGACCTGCTCAACCGGGCCAAGCAGCTGCCCCGGCGAGACCAGTACCGGCTGATCGAGCTGATCGATCCAGAAATCACCCATTTCGAATGGTTCCTGGCCAAGCCGCCCCTCCCCCGCTCTGACTGGTCCAAAGATGAAGAGTTGCTGTCCGCCTTCCCAGAGCGCAATCCCTGCATGGATGGCTGGCCCAGCCAGAGCATTTTCGACCACAACTATCAATATGTGACCCTACCTACGGAAGCATTTGAATTTTTGCAGGCCTGCGACCAGGCCGAGGGCAAGGCCACCGTCGCCGATCTCCTGAACGCCACCACAGCAACCCTTAACCAGGTGCGCGAGATGCAGCAGCAGCAGCTGGTTCTGTTACGTTTGCCACAACCTTCAACCTAAATTCAGAGAATAATCATCCATTTCCCTCCATGGATTTGGTCATTAAGTATTATTGCCGTGATATGATCATCCACGGTCTGTATGACAGGCCAAACTGCCCAGGTGCTAAGGATTGAGGGTTTGCGTGGCCTTAACAGAAACTGACCACAAAAACAATGGCGGCAACGAGGTGGAAGTCGCAGAAAACATTTCTGAGCTTCCTCCCGCATCAGATTCTGCTATGGATGAATATTTTCGCCTTCAGCAGAATTTGCTGCTCTGTACGTTGGGATTTACCGCCGTTATTTTTGTGTCGGTGTGGTGGGCCTACTCCTTAGCTGTCGCTTTGAATTATTTAATAGGAGCGTGCACTGGTGTGGTTTACTTGAGGTTGTTGGCAAAAAATGTTGCCAACATCGGGCGCGGACAGAAGAAAATCAGCAGCAGTCGGCTTGCCTTATTTATTGGCCTGATTTTAGTTGCGACTCAATGGGAGCAGCTTGAAGTCATGCCGGTTTTTTTGGGATTTTTGACCTATAAAGCTGCGCTAATCGCATATACCCTCTGGACGGCGGTGCTGCCCAGTCAGTATGCCGATTAGGTTAATAGTTTTCTAGTCTAGCACGACCCCCATGCAAGTCCTGAAGAAGATTTGAGTTTGCTAGAGATGACGCTCAATATGGTTCCGTTTCATCCATTCTTGGCAGAACTAGAGGTCGGCCAGCACCTCTATTGGCAGATTGGTAACCTCAAGGTTCACGGACAGGTCTTTTTGACCTCCTGGTTTGTGATTGCCATTCTGGTTCTGGTTTCTTTGCTGGCGACCCGCAATATTCAGCGAGTGCCTTCAGGACTGCAAAACTTCATGGAATACGGCCTGGAGTTCATTCGTGACCTGGCCAAAAACCAGATCGGCGAGAAGGAATATCGCCCCTGGGTTCCTTTTGTTGGCACTCTGTTTCTGTTCATTTTTGTGTCTAACTGGTCCGGTGCCCTGGTGCCCTGGAAGTTGATTAGCCTGCCGGAAGGGGAACTGGCAGCGCCGACCAACGATATCAACACCACCGTAGCCCTGGCTTTGCTGACCTCCCTGGCCTATTTCTACGCCGGGTTCAGCAAGCGCGGATTGGGATATTTCGCTCGCTACATTGAGCCGACTCCCATCCTGCTACCGATCAATATTTTAGAAGATTTCACCAAGCCCCTCTCCCTGAGCTTCCGTCTGTTCGGGAACATCCTGGCCGACGAACTTGTGGTGGCTGTGCTGGTCTTGCTGGTGCCTCTCTTCGTGCCGCTACCAGTGATGATCCTGGGTCTGTTTACCAGTGCTATTCAGGCATTGATTTTTGCGACCCTGGCAGCCGCTTACATCGGTGAAGCTATGGAAGGCCACGGTGAAGAAGAGCATGGATAACCCCTTTCAAGGGTTATTCAGTTGATTCCCCGACCAGCTGATGGGTCAGGTTTCTATCAGCTGCTGTGGTTCCAACTCAAGTCCAGCTCGAAAATTGGAGCTTTTCCTCAGGTAAACCTCCAACTCTGGACTTGGACAAGGTTAGTACCGCATCTAGAAACGCTTTCCGAGCGTTATCTATGACCTGATTAGCTTGTTGTTGATTGTCAAACTCGAGGTAACGACATGGATCCCATTATTGCAAGCGCTTCCGTACTGGCTGCTGCTTTCGCTGTTGGCCTGGCTGCTATCGGCCCTGGCATTGGTCAAGGTAATGCCGCTGGTCAAGCTGTAGAAGGTATTGCTCGTCAGCCCGAAGCTGAAGGCAAAATCCGCGGTACTCTGCTGCTCTCCCTGGCCTTCATGGAAGCGCTGACCATTTACGGCCTGGTGGTGGCCCTGGTGCTTCTCTTCGCTAACCCTTTTAGCTAGACCGGTTTAGCCCGGGGAAAGTCTACACCAGGTCCAGCTCAAGATCTTGAGGTTTCTCTAGTCAAGCCTCTACTTCTGGACTTGGACAAGGTTTATTTCCTTCCCCGGGTCTCTTTTTGAAAAATTCTAGCAAGCCGTGTTCAGGCCCTTTGGGTGGTTCAGAGGGATACAGAAGAATGATTGACTCAATTTGGCTCCTGGCTGTTGAAGCTGCAGAAGAAAGTGGCGGTGGTCTGTTTGACCTGGACGCAACTCTGCCTCTGATGGCGGTGCAATTTGTAATTCTGGCCGTCATTTTGAACGCTCTGTTTTATAAGCCATTAGGCAAAGCCATCGACGAGCGGGATGGCTATATCCGCGGCAATAAAGTGGATGCCGCCGAGCGTTTGGCGAAAGCTGAGCAAATCGCGAAGCAATACCAGCAAGAGCTGGCCGAAACTCGTCGCAAGGCCCAAACCGTGATTGCCGAGGCCCAGGAAGCAGCTCAGAAAATGGCAGCCAAAACCATTGCTGAAGCACAGCAAGAAGCTCAAGCCCAGCGGGAACAAGCCCAGCGGGAACTGGATGAGCAAAAGCAAGCGGCCATGGGCACCCTGCAGCAACAGGTGGATTCCTTGAGCCAGCAAATTTTAGATAAGCTGCTGGGTTCTGTTGCCGCCTAGGGTTCCGTTTTTTCGGAAAGCTTAAGCAATTGGTAATTGGCAGCAGACTTTAACAGCGTCGTTGACGGACATGAAGTTATGGTTATTGGTTGGTTTTTAGCAGAAGAGGGAGGGGTTGGTCTTAACTTTGACATTCTCGAGACCAACCTGATTAACCTGGCGCTGGTAATTGGCATTCTGTTTTATTTTGGCCGTAAGTTTCTGGGCAGCACCCTGTCATCTCGCAAAGCCGAGATTGAATCTGCCATTACGGATGCTGAACGCCGTAAGAAAGAAGCGGCTTCGGCCCTGGCTGAGGAACAGCAGAAGCTGGCTCAGGCCAAGGAAACAGCCCAGAAAATTTTGGCAGATGCTGAAGTAACGGCAGCTCGCTCCAAGGAATCTATCCTGGCTCAGGCTCAGGAGGATGTGCAGCGGATGAAGGCCAATGCGGCTCAAGACTTGAGTTCCCAGCAGGCGAAAGTGATGCGGGAACTGCAGCAGCGAATTGCGGCTATGGCCATTGAGCGGGCGGAAGGTGAGCTACCGAATCGCTTGAATGATGACATTCAGCGCCGCCTGGTGGACTCCAGCATCGCCTTATTGGAAGGAGGGAAGTGATGATGAACGATTCCATGACCGCTGAAATCACAGGTCCCTACGCCCAGGCGCTGATGGATATCGCCAAAGATGCCAACGCAGCAGACCAGGTAGGTCAGGAGGTCAGTGATTTGTTAGAAGTGTTAGACAGCTCTGACGAGCTATCAACCTTCTTGATGAATCCGCTGATGACCGCTGAGCCTAAGAAAGGCGTCTTACGGCAGATTGCTGAGGGTAAAGTTAGCCCCTTCCTGCTCAACTTTCTATTGCTGCTGGTGGACCGGGGCCGGGTCACTCTCCTGCCGGAAATCCTGAAGCAATATCAGGCACTGCTGCGGGAGCTGAATCAGACGGTTCTGGCCAACGTCACCTCTGCGGTTGAGCTGTCTGACGACCAGAAAGGCGCTATCTGCGATCGCGTTAAGGCCATGACCGACGCCAGAAACGTCGAGTTATCCGTTGAGGTAGATCCTTCCCTGCTGGGAGGACTGATTGTTGAGGTCGGCTCTCAAGTGATTGACGCCAGCCTCCGGGGACAGCTCCGCCGCATTGGTCTGCAGTTGTCAACCGCCGCCTAGTTACAGGCATTTTGATCTTGTTCCGTGTTTATGTAGGTTACCAGGGCAAATCCTATGGTTAGCATTAGACCTGACGAAATTAGCAGCATTATTCGCCAGCAAATTGAGCAGTACAACCAGGATGTCAAAGTATCCAATGTGGGTACTGTGCTTCAGATTGGGGATGGTATTGCTCGCATCTATGGCCTGGAAAATGTGATGGCCAGTGAGCTTCTGGAGTTTGAGGACGGCACCATTGGGATCGCCCTCAACCTGGAAGAAGACAACGTGGGTGCGGTGCTGATGGGCGACGGCATCAACGTGAAAGAAGGTAGCCCTGTGACCGCTACCGGCAAGATTGCCTCCGTCCCCGTAGGCGAAGCCATGCTGGGTCGCGTAGTGGATGCTCTGGCTCGTCCCCTGGACGGCAAGGGCGACATCCAGACCTCCGAGAGCCGACTGATTGACTCCGCTGCTCCTGGCATCATCGCCCGTAAGTCGGTGTATGAGCCGATGCAGACCGGGATTACTGCTATCGATGCCATGATTCCCATCGGTCGGGGCCAGCGAGAGCTGATCATTGGGGACCGTCAGACTGGTAAAACCGCGATCGCCATCGACACCATCCTGAACCAGAAGTCCGAGGACGTCGTCTGCGTTTACGTCGCTATCGGGCAAAAGGCCTCCTCTGTGGCTCAAATCGTAGATGTACTGCGGGAGCGCGGTGCCCTCGACTACACCATCGTAGTGGCCGCTAACGCCAACGACCCGGCTCCCCTGCAGTACCTGGCCCCCTACACCGGTGCAGCCCTGGCTGAGTACTTTATGTACAAGGGCAAAGCCACCCTGGTGGTTTACGATGACCTGACCAAGCAGGCCCAGGCCTACCGTCAAATGTCCCTGCTGCTGCGTCGTCCCCCCGGTCGTGAAGCTTATCCTGGGGATGTGTTCTACCTGCACTCCCGTCTGCTGGAGCGGGCCGCCAAGCTCAGCCCCGAACTGGGCGAAGGCAGCATGACCGCCCTGCCCATCATTGAAACCCAGGCTGGCGACGTTTCGGCGTACATTCCCACCAACGTGATTTCCATCACCGACGGTCAGATCTTCTTGTCCTCCGACCTGTTTAACTCCGGTTTGCGTCCTGCGATTAACGCCGGTATCTCCGTATCTCGGGTAGGTTCTGCGGCTCAGATCAAGGCCATGAAGAAGGTGGCCGGTAAGGTGAAGCTGGAACTGGCTCAGTTCGATGAACTCCAGGCCTTCTCCCAGTTCGCTTCTGACCTGGACCCTGCTACCCAGAAGCAGCTGGCTCGGGGTCAGCGGCTGCGGGAACTGCTGAAGCAGCCCCAGTATTCTCCCCTGCCGGTAGAAGAGCAGGTGGCCATCATCTACGCCGGTATCAACGGCTACATGGATGATGTTCCTGTTGAAAAAGTCACCGAATTCGCCAGCGAAATGCGGAGCTACATCCGGAACAACAAACCCAAGTTTGCTGAACTGATCCGGGGTGAGAAGAAGCTGTCGGACGAAAGCGAAGCCCTTCTCAAGGAAGGCATTAACGAAGCCAAGCAAGCCTTCATGGCTGCGGCTTAATCGTCTCTCAAAGAGAGCATCTGTGGCTGTGGTCAATGGGTGCTCTCCCTCTGACATTTGCTGAGGACACACTATGCCTAACCTAAAAGCGATTCGCGATCGAATTAATTCCGTTAAAAATACCCGCAAGATTACCGAAGCCATGCGTCTGGTGGCCGCCGCAAAGGTGCGCCGTGCCCAGGAGCAGGTGATTGCCACCCGTCCCTTTGCGGATCGTCTGGCCCAGGTGCTGTTCGGCCTGCAGAGCCGGCTGCGATTTGAAGACGTGGACCTGCCTCTGTTGAAGCAGAAGCCGGTAGAAAGCGTGGCTATCCTGGTCATCTCCGGTGACCGGGGTCTGTGCGGCGGCTACAACACTAACGTCATTCGCCGGGCCGAAAACCGGGCCAAAGAACTGGCGGCAGAGGGCATCAACTACCGCTACGTCATCGTGGGCCGTAAGGCGAACCAGTACTTCAAGCGTCGGGAACAGCCCATTGATGCTTCGTTCACCGGCCTGGAGCAAATTCCCACTGCCGATGAAGCCTCCAGCATTGCGGATGAACTGTTGTCCCTGTTCCTCTCCGATGAAGTGGATCGGGTAGAGCTAATTTACACCCGGTTTGTATCCCTGGTGAGTTCTCGTCCAGTGGTGCAAACTCTGCTGCCCCTTGACCCTCAAGGTCTTGAGGTTGCCGATGATGAAATCTTCCGTCTTACCACTCGCGGCGGTGCGTTCCAGGTGGAGCGGGAGAAAGTGCCTGCTGCCGAAGCAACTGCTTTCCCTCAAGACATGATCTTTGAACAAGATCCCGTCCAGATTCTGGATGCCCTGCTGCCCCTGTACCTGAACAACCAGATTCTGCGGGCCCTGCAGGAAGCCGCCGCCAGCGAACTGGCCGCACGGATGACCGCCATGAACAACGCCAGCGACAACGCCAAGGAACTGGCCAAGTCCCTCAGCCTGAGCTACAACAAGGCCCGTCAGGCGGCCATTACCCAGGAAATCCTGGAGGTGGTTTCGGGAGCCAATGCTCTGTAATCACTTGTTTAAGTTTGCCTGGTAAATTAAACCGGATCGTAAGAGAGCTAGCGTGAGTTAGCTCTCTTTTTTGTCCTGTGGCAAAAGCTGCTGATTTTTTTTAATTTGCTGGGTTCTGCTGCGATTCAGCTGATCACATCCCCTAATCGGGATAATTCCTGACAACCACGCACTGAGCAACTTCCCCTCCTTGGAGGGGTGCCCGGAGGGCGGGGTGGGTTCAATCTCTCAACCTAAACAACTCTCTTCTCATGATGGAAAAACTGACTTATTGCCAAGATTAACCCACCCCTGCCCCTCCCTGGAGGGGAAAGCTTTCATGGGAATCTATCTTGCTAACCTTGCCTCGAACTCAGTTTACGAGTAGCTAGAGCCTTTCACTTGCAGCAGGACTATCTTTCGGATTTCATTGCCAGGGAGAGCTGGTAGATTTCTTTTTTAGGTTTGCCGGTGGCTTTTGCCAGTTGGCGGCTGGCCTCTGAGCGAGAGAGACCCGATGCCATCAAGTTCTGGAGTTCTGCTTTCAGCGCGTCCTCAGAAAGGACTGGACCGACAGGTTCGCAGCCTTGAACCACCAGGGTGAATTCTCCCTTAGGTGGGTTCTCTTCGTAATGGGTCAAGGCAGATTCCAGAGTCCCATACCAGTATTCCTCGAAGCGTTTGGTGAGTTCCCGCCCCAGGGCAATTTTGCGGTCTGGGGAGAAAGCTTCAGACAAATCTCCCAACGTTTTGAGGAGCCGGTGGGGAGCTTCGTAGAGAATAATGGTGCGCTGCTCTTGCTGCAGCAGGGTCAGCCTTTCCTTCCGGGAACTGTCCTTGAGGGGGAGGAAGCCCTCGAACACGAAATGATCCGTAGGAAGACCGGAAACACACAGGGCGGTAATAGCTGCAGTTGGTCCCGGAATTGGGATGACGGCAACACCGGCTTCGATGCAGGCGGTGATTAACTCATATCCAGGGTCTGAAATGCCGGGCATACCGGCATCTGATACCAGGGCTATGGAATGTTGCTGGACCTGCAGGTGATGCAGCAATTCTTCGTGGCGCTGCTGCCGGTTGTGGGTGTGGTAGCTGATTTGAGGGGTCGTAATTTGGAAATGCTGGAGCAGTTTGGCGGTGTGACGGGTATCCTCTGCCGCGATCAGATCGACAGATTGTAAGATCCGCACCGCCCGAAAGGTCATGTCCTCTAGATTGCCGAGGGGAGTACCAACAACATACAGATGGCCAGCTTTTGGGGCGGTGGAGGAGTTCATAAACTCAGAGCCTTCCGATGAATTGATCCAGTTTGAACCGGTTGGTTTGGTTCCAGCTTAGAACTTCACTGCGGAAGTTGCTCCACTGGTCGTAGACCTGCTTGAAGGTGGCGTCCCGTACAGCATATCCAGCGACTGGGGCCAGCTCATGCCATTCGGCCACTGCACCGCTGGTAGAGCAGTATTGGTGGATTCTGTGGAAGGAGCGGTGGAGGCACAGGAAGCCCGGGCGGCGGTATCGGCAACCCCCCCACCGTAGCGCATCAGGCGACGGCGTTTCATGACGATAGGGGATGTTCTAAAAAGGCAAACTCTTCCACCACCTGGCCGCCGATCAGGTGCTCCTGAATGATCCGCTCAATTACGTCGGGGGTGGCGCTGTGGTACCAGACTCCTTCGGGATACACCAGCAGAATCGGTCCCTGCAGACAGACCCGCAGGCAGTTGGCCTTGGTACGAAAGACGGAGGTGGGCCGCTCCTCGGTAGGGATATCCAGCTTCAGTTCCTTGAGGCGATGCTTGAGGTAGTTCCAGGCTTCCAGGCTGGCTTCTTTGTCACAGCACTTGGGCTTGGTCTGGTCGGCACAGAGGAATACATGGCGCTGAATAGTACTCAGCGCCAGGGCTGAGACACAGTTTTGCAGAGGACTTTGGGGTTCCGGAGTATCAGTCATTGGTGCTGGTAGAGGTTTCAATACCTTTGTCTTTTTTCTCCTTAGTATCACTTTCAGGGGCTTCTGGTGAAGCTACAGCACCCTGAGGCTCTGAAGCATCCGAAGTCTCTGGGGACTCTGGAGTTTCGGAAGAATCCGCACTCTCCGGAGTCTCTGACGTCTCTGAAGGCTCGACTACAATCGAAGTTGCAGCAGTTTCGGAAGATGCAGATGCAGCCGGTGCAGCCGGTGTCGAGACCGCAGAGGGATCGATGGCCGGTTTGACCCGACGGATGGGCAAATTGGCAATCAGGGCTGTCATCCGCTGGTCATTTTCCAGGGTAAATTCCAGATGCTCCTGATCAAGCTCCACGTAGCGGGAGACGACTTCTAGAATTTCCTGCCGCATTTTTTCCACTACCTCTGGGGTCAGGTCGGCGCGGTCGTGGGCCAGCACGAACTGTAGCCGCTGCTTCACCGACTCGCGGCTGGTGGGGGTGCGGTTACGGTTAAAGAGTTTATCTAGAAGGTCACTTAACATCTGCATGGCACAGGATGGGAGACTTGACACCGTCGAGTAATCATTTTGAGGAACCCCGGAAAAAGCGCCGAATGCGGGTAAGTAGGTCATCGTGAGTAGCAGTTAAGTCCATCAGAGGAACTTCTTCGCCCAGCAAACGGCGAGCTACATTGCTAAAGGCGACCCCGGCCATGGATAGCTCTTGCTCTAGCACCAGAGGCTCACCCCGGTTGGAGGAAACAATGACCCGTTCATCGTCGGGGACGACTCCCAGCAGGGGCACCGCCAGAATATCCAGTACGTCTCGTACCGACATCATCTGTTCGTCTCGCACCATGGCGGGTTTGAGGCGGTTGATCAGTAGCCTGGTGTTCTTCACATCGTTGGCCTCCAGCAGGCCGATGACCCGGTCGGCGTCTCGCACGGCAGAGATTTCGGGGGTGGTGACGACGATGGCTTCTTTTGCGGGGGCGATGGCATTCTGAAAGCCCAGCTCAATCCCTGCCGGGCAGTCAATGATAATAATGTCGTTCTTGCCGCTGAGATCCTTCACCAGCTTCTTCATCTGCTCGGGGGTGATGGCCTCTTTATTGCGGTTTTGGGCCGCGGCCAGAAGAGCCAGGTTCGGCTGGCGCTTATCTTTCACCAGGGCTTTTTCGGCAGTACAATCGCCAGCCAAGACATCCAGCGCCGTATAAACAATGCGATTTTCTAAACCCAGGAGCAGATCCAGGTTGCGCAGGCCAAAGTCTGCATCGATTACCACAACCCTTTTCTTGCGTTGGGCCAGGGCCATGCCCAGGTTGGCGGAGCAGGTGGTTTTACCCACCCCACCCTTACCAGAAGTGACTACTAATACGCGTGTCATGGACAAACCCAACTTTTCAACGTCTCTGAGATTGATTTAAGCCCTGTCCAAGTCCAGAAGTGGAGTTTTACCCTGGGGAAAACTACAGATTTAGGACTGAACCTGGCATGGAGTAACCAGTCGGTCGATTACCCAGAACCTGAAGCACCAAATCAGAATAGCGGTTAGGGGCACCAATCGCACCATATTGAAAGAGAAATTTGGCATCTTCTAGGTCAGTTCCAACCCGCTGGATGGCTGTAGATGCTGCCGGGCAAAATCTTGGGCTGCTGCAATCCGAATTGCACCTTCGCCAACGTAGGCCACTTCTGGTAAGTAATTGGCAGGCGGTGTCTCTGGCGGACGGGCCACTAAATCAGCAATTCGCAGCTGAGTAGGCTGCAGTTGTAGAGCCATGATACGGCAGCTACGGTTCCCATCTAGCCCGGCGTGAGCCATACCCCGCAGCCTGCCCCACACAAAAATATCCCCCGAAGCCAGGAGAGCACTGCCCGGATTTGTGTCACCCATGATGATGATGGTGCCGGGATGACGAATGTCTACCCCAGAGCGGACAGTGGTATGTAGATAGAGCGGATTCGATAGCGCATAACTCGGTTCTGGAGGAGATTGTTCCAGATGCCTGACGGCTGCCATCTGGTCTACGGAATAACCAATGGTCACTGCTGCCAGGGCAGTCTGACGCCGACTGGTTACCACCCGCTTCAGCGTTAGCTCGTGCTCAGAGAATAGTTCGGCCAGGGCCTGTAATTGGCGAGCATCCAACAACCGATCTTGAGCCTGGAGATGAACTTCTGTATTGGTTTGCCAGAACCGTTCGCTGGTGTTAAGCCGCAGCCGAATCTGCTGCAGCCAGTCGTGCCAGGGTAGAGTAGGGGCGGCATCTTCCCCAGGGCGAATAACTTCGCTCGGTAGCACCAGATGAACGCATCCATTTTCGCTCTTGAGCTGGATGGGTTGGAGTTCATCGACGGAGGGCGGGTTTGCCGCTGGGTTTGCCGCTGGTTCGGTCACCGTGGAAGGTGAGAAGGAATCAGAAACCATAGAGAAGCGTTAGGCAACAACATCACCGTTGACCATGCCCTATTACACCACAGTTGCTGCAAAAATCTTCTGTCTATCCCCTTGCCGTTTCCCCGGGGGGAGTGGTTATGATGTTTAGAGCTTCACTACGGCGTTGGTGACTACCAACAATGTTTTACGATCTATGTTTTTCGTTAAAGGGAGCTGAGAGCGTCGGTGGCAGTAAACCGGGCATGTACCCGGAAACTTAAAATCGATCGCCACGGCACCCACCTGGTTCTTCCAGGTCGAAAGCTGAGGTAAGACGGCGCTGCGGTGAAGCAAATTATTTTCCCTCACTTTCGGGTGGGGGAAAATTGCTTTAAAGGGAAGATTTGGGATGCGCCTCCCCCCTGTGGAGGTTGCTTTCGCATTGATTGACGAATCCCTGAGTTCAGCCTTGATTCCGATTTTGGTTTCGTCGCGGGTAAATTTACGATATCGGACGTATTAGCGCTAACATTATTGCAAGGTTAATGAAGCGAATTGGGCGCAGCCGTTGATTACGGTCGACTTTCCAGCCAAAGTAGTAGAACTGGATAATGGGTTGACCATTATTCATCAGGAAATTGCGGCAACTCCGGTGGTCGTCGCTGACGTGTGGGTGCGGGCAGGCGCGATTACAGAACCCACAGAGTGGGCAGGCATGGCTCACTTTCTAGAGCACATGATTTTCAAGGGCACCGATCAGCTGGGTCCTGGCATCTTTGATTATGCCATTGAAACCCAGGGGGGCATGACCAACGCCGCCACCAGCCACGACTATGCCCATTTTTTTATGACCATTGCCGCCGATATGCTGCCCCAGACTCTGCCCTACCTGGCAGATCTGCTGCTGCATGCTGCAATTCCTGCGGATGAATTTGTGCGGGAGCGGCTGGTAGTGCTGGAAGAAATTCGCCAGGCCCAGGATGATCCCGACTGGCTGGGGTTTCAGGCTATGTCGGAGCTGGTGTTCCACGATCATCCCTATGCACGACCAGTCCTGGGCACCGCCACCATTTTGCAGCAGCGATCCCCGGAAGAAATGCGCTGTTTTCACCAGTCTCACTACCAGCCTCAAAACATGACGGTGGTGATTACCGGAGGCATTCCCCTGGAGCCCACCATTGAGCTGGTCAAGCAGTCCTTTAGGGGATTTCCCCGTCCGGCTTTCTGCCCTCCGGCAGATACAAAAACCTTACCCCGGCTGGGGGGAGTACATCGGGAAACCCTGCATCTACCCCGGCTGGAACAGGCTCGCCTGTCTATGGCCTGGCTGGGGCCCGGCATTGATCAGCTTGAAGATGCCTACGGCCTGGATTTGCTGTCTGCCCTGCTGGCCGAAGGTCGTTCCTCTCGGCTGGTACGAGAACTGCGGGAAGATCGTCAGCTGGTGCAGGACATTGCTGCCGGATTCTCCCTACAGCGGGAATGCAGCCTGTTTACGGTTCAAGCCTGGCTGTCGGCGGACCATATTGATCGGGTGGAGGCCATTATTTGCGATCGCATCACCGAACTTGCCGCCAAGCCCATTCCCGAGCCCGAACTCAACCGCGCCAAGCGGCTGCTCTGTAACGACTATGCCTTCTCCACCGAGGCCCCTGGTCAAATTGCCGGACTTTACGGCTACTACGGCACCATCGCTCATCCCGATTTATGTCTGACCTACGTCCCCATCATTCAGCAGTATGCCGAGGCTAAACTGCGCCAGGTTGCTCAGCACTATCTAACTCCCCTGCGGTATGTGTCTACCATCTTGCTACCTGACTCCAGCCCGGTCACGGTCGGGCCATCCCTGGTGTAAATGCTGAAAAATCCCCCATTGTGAGCTCTGCTGAGGCAGATCACCCCTCAAATTCAGGACATGGGATAGACTGGATGCGGTTTGTTTTCAGGGTTTCCAGGCTAACGCTTCTCCCGATGGATGCTTGCCCGATTGATATTTGCCCGATTGAAGTTCTCAAGGGAATAGACGCTTACCACTGTGACTGCCTCACTTCTCCACGCACCCCGGCTTCACCGCACTGTTCTGGAAAACGGTCTGACGATTCTGGTTTTAGAAAACCCCGTCGCAGATATCGTCTCGGCTCGACTGTTCATCCGTGCAGGCAAAGCCCAGGAAGCACCGGAGGCTGCCGGGTTAGCAAGCTTCCTGATGGGGCTGCTTACAAAAGGGACTCAAACCCTGTCATCTTTGGAAATTGCTGAGGCGGTAGAGTCCGTTGGGGCCAGCCTGGGCACCGATGCAGCGGCAGACTACAGCGTCATTAGTCTCAAGACCGTCTCCGCCGACTTTGGTCCCATTCTCAGCCTGGCTGCGTCCCTGCTGCGATCCCCCAGCTTTCCGGAACCGGAGATTGATTTAGAACAGCGACTCACCCTGCAGCAGATTCGCTCTATGCAGGAACAGCCCTTCACCGTCGCCTTTAACCAGCTGCGCCAGGATATGTATGGCGACCATCCCTACAGCCTGCCGGGGATTGGGACGGAAGCCACCGTCGCCACCTTTCATCGCCAGCAGCTGTTTGATTTCCATCAACAGTATTTTCGCCCCGACAATATGGTCGTAACCATTGTGGGGCGAATCACTCCGGTCGAGGCCGTGGCCCAGGTGGAGCAGGTGCTGGGAGATTGGACGGCTCCTGATATGGCGCTGCAAGGCGTTGTCTTTCCGGCGGTGCCGTCCACAGGCCATTGTTCCGTAGCCATTCAGGACACGAACCAGGCCATCGTTATGGTGGGATATCCTGCCGCTTCGGTAAAACATCCGGCCTATGCGGCTCTGAAATTACTCAACACCTATCTGGGCAACGGACTGTCCAGCCGCCTGTTCGTAGAGCTGCGGGAAAAACGGGGACTGGCCTACGATGTCTCGGCCTTTTACCCCACCCGGTTGGGGCAATCCCAGTTTGTGGCCTACATGGGCACCGCCCCCGAAAACGCCGCCACCGCCCTGGAAGGACTGCGATTTGAGGTGGAACGCCTGCGGGATACGCTGCTTTCTGAGGATGAGCTGCAGGCGGCTAAAAACAAGCTGCTGGGCCAGTACGCCCTGGGTAAGCAGACCAACGCTCAAATTGCCCAACTGCTGGGCTGGTACGAAATCCTCGGCCTGGGGGTTGAATTCGACCAGCATTTCCAGGAAATGACCACAGCAGTAACCGCTAAGGATGCCCAGGACATTGCCCAGGAGTTCTTCCATACGCCCTATATTTCCCTGCTGGGACCTGAGGCCGCCGTGATGCCCCTGGCAGCTGGCTAGTCTTAAAAGGATTGGAGCAGCTTCGAAAAAGTTTTAAGTTTTGTAAGATCTCCACAGCACCCTTTGCACCGCAGGAGATTTGCAGCTTAATGGAACGATTTAATTTCAGAGTATTTCGTCGGTTTTGGGCGATCGCAAAGTCCTACTGGTTTGGCGACGAAAAGTGGAAAGCCAGGGGATTGCTGCTGCTGCTGGTAATTCTGCTGCTGGGCTATACCGGCCTCAGCGTGGTGCTCAACAACAAGCGGGGCGTGTTGATTTCGGCCCTGTCCAGCAAAGATGAGGCCCGATTTTGGGAAACGGTGCTGATTTTCATCGGTGTGCTGGTGGCCTATGCCCCCCTTTTGGGAGGCTACGACTACCTGCAAAAGCGGGTTGGGGTAGAGTGGCGGCGGTGGCTCACCGGGCGCTTTGTGGATGACTATTTCAAAGATCGTTCCTTCTACGAGATTCAGCAGTTCAAAACTGACATTGACAACCCCGACCAGCGGATTGCGGAGGATGTGCGGAACTTCACCCAGGAATCCCTGGCGTTTGTGCTGGTAGTGGCCAGTTCGGTGTTGCAGGTAATCGCCTTTAGCGGCGTGCTGTGGGGGATTTCCAAAAACCTGGTAGGTTTTCTGGTGCTTTATGCTCTGCTGGGCACCCTGATCACCGTATTTATCTTTGGCAAACCCCTGGTGCGGCTGAACTTTGAGCAGTTGAAGAAAGAGGCCAACTTCCGGTTTAGCCTGGTGCGCATTCGAGAAAATGCTGAAGCCATTGCCTTCTACCGGGGAGAGGCCCAGGAATCGGCCCAGGTCCAGAATCGGTTCATGGAAGCCTTCGACAACTTTAAGCGGCTAATTTTTTGGGAGCTAAACCTGAATATTCTGACCAATGCCTATGAGTTTATTCCCTTTGTTTTGCCTGCTATTGTTGTGGCTCCTGCCGTATTTGCCGGAGATATCGAAGTGGGCAAGGTTACCGAAGCCCAGGGAGCCTTCGTGCGCGTGTTCTTTTCCCTCAACATTGTGGTAGCCAGATTTCAGTCTCTGACCTCTTTTGGTGCGGGAATTGATCGTTTGTTTGACTTTGCCCAGGCCCTCGACCATGTAGACCTTGAACAGGCCGAGGCCGCACAGGAGCAGGAGGAGCCTGCCACCATTACTGTGGAGCCTGCCGAACATATTGCGGTGAAAGACCTTACTCTGCAGACTCCCAACTACCAGCGCACTCTGGTGGAAAACCTGACCCTAGCACTACCGGAGCAGAAGGGCTTGTTGATTATTGGACCGAGTGGTTGCGGTAAAAGTTCCTTACTGCGGGCCATTGCGGGCCTGTGGAACTCCGGTAGCGGTACCTTAAAACGCCCATCGCTAGACCATATGCTGTTCTTACCCCAAAAGCCTTACATGATTATGGGTAGCCTGCGGGACCAACTGCTGTATCCCAATACTACCCAGAATGTAGACGACGTGGCCCTGAAGGAAGTTTTGAAGCAGGTTAATCTGGCGGACCTCGACGAGCGCTTCGGCGGTTTTGATGCCGTGGAAGATTGGGGTGACGTGCTGTCTCTGGGAGAACAGCAGCGCCTCACCTTCGCCCGCATTTTGCTAAACAAGCCAGACTTCGCCATCCTCGACGAAGCCACCAGCGCCCTGGATTTAGCCAACGAAGCCAAGCTCTACGACCATTTGCAACACACCGGCACGACCTTCATTAGCGTTGGCCACCGTGAGTCGCTTAACCAGTATCACCAGAGTGTGCTGGAGCTGGCCGAAGACCATAGTTGGCAGATCAAGTCCCCCAAACCGGTGGGTTAGAGGGTAGGCTCCAGGGTAAATCCCCAGTGCAATTTAAGATGACCCGACTGTAAGCCCTCGTCAGACTCCAGGCGATGCAAATTAATGCTGGTGCCAGCCTGACCCAGAGCGGCAATGGCAGCCGCATAGTCTGCAATATCCTGGTCAATGGCTTTGGTTAGTTCACCCAGGGTTAGAGGAGACGGCCAGGCTCGGGCATCCACCATCGCCACGACGGCATTCTGTGGCAGAGTCGGAGGTAGCGTGGGCAGCCGCCGCCCATTGGTTAAATCAAGCATCCATGACCACGAACTGCCCTCTAATGCAGTTTCCCCTGCCCCATCAGACAGCACGATAAACGGACGTAGGTGCAGATAACCTCGTTGCCAACCTCGCTTGGGTGATAACATGCGGCAGGCCATACCCCCCATCAGCTGCATCACCTGTTCTGAGCAATGGGCCAGATACCAACGCAACCGCAGCCATACGTCAGCCACCAGCGCTGGCTCATGAACAAACCTGTGATTCGATAACGCCTGCTCTCCCTGCACGAGGCTGGTGGCACCGTAGACCAGCTCTATACAGGTTAATTCCCGGTCTTGCCCATGGTCCTCTTGGGCGGCAGACAGTTTGGGCAAATGCTGCAGCATAATCTCGTAGGCACAGCTCGTTAAAAAGGCCTGCACCCAGGTTTCATCGGTAAATGTTAGCCAATCGCCCAAAATTCCCTGGGCACTAACGGACGGAGCATCCTCCAGCAAGCCAGCAAAGTCATCCAGGGTGAACCCCGCCGCTAAGGTTGAAGGGGAGCCAGTGGGATCAGAGCGGGTTTGAGCAGAAGATTCCGGCTGGGCCGTTGCCGCGGGCTCCTGACCACGACCAGGAGGACGTTCTCCCATATGGGCCAGGTAAAGGTGCAGATGTAGAACGCCATCTTCCCAAGCTTGAAAAGGACTCAAAGCTCGGGTAGACCAACCTGTACTCAGTAGTTGTGAGAGCTGAGGCCTGGTATGGCGAATGGCGTCGGTCAGATAGCCGAGCATCTGGGCAACCGCCATGGGTTGGTCATCCAGATCGTTCTCTACCAGCTTGACTTTTGTCGTTGCTGGCACCAATGCAGAGCTATCAGGTTCGGCCTGGGTGACCAGATCAAGGGCATGGCGGGTTTCTCCAATCTGGAGGCTGAGTACGGGCACCAGACGCACAACCCCCAGGGAAAACTGGTCATTGGTGGTGTAAACGCGCGATCTCACCCCCTCCAGCAGCCGCATCACTTCGTAGTGGCTACTGGCCAGAAGCCACAGCAGATGGGGAATCAACTCCGCCATGGGCACCGCCACTGGAGCTTTGTTCTGAGGCTGCGCTGCCCCTTCCTCCCGGTCTAAAGCATCCAGAAACTCGCCAATTTCTTCACTCACGTAGGTCGATAGGTTTTCAGGGGTCGGCTCCAGGTCGGCGGGCCATCCCCCCGTGGGCGACCTGAGTTGCAGCACAATACCGATGAGCTGCTTCAGAGCACGAATGACCGCAGCGGGCGGAACTTGCGGCTGGTAGGCCATCAACCCGGCATCGAGATGGTATACCGTCTCCTTCAAAAAGGCCGCTTTAGGACCCGATACAGGGGAGTTTACGGAGGTCGTCCAGGGGGAGGTGGCTGGCTCCACAGGTGCAATCATAGGGTCATTCTGCCCGATCTAGGGTTACAGGGTTTCACCTAGAGAATTCCTCCCCAGAGCCCAAGGCTAACATTGATGTTGCAAATCTATGAACTTACTGAGGCATCAGAGTTCAATCCTGTGGGATAGCCATCCCGGCTGTCCATGGGCAGGCAAGATGTCTGCCCCTGAAACCCTGGATACTATAAATTCCTCATTCCTTAGGGCAGTCTAAATCAATTAAGTTCCAAATTTTGAGTTTTGAGTTTTGAGTTGAGCGGTCAATTCAAAATTCAAAACTAAGAACTTAAAACTTTCTCATTCCTTAGAGTGTCCCGGTGAATTACCAGGCCACGTAGGGCAGTTTAGCCGCCGTTGCCTGAATGGCTTCTGCCTGGGCCACCAGCTGGCCACAGGCATCCCAGGTGCCGGCCATAAAGGCTTGACGCATTCCTTCGGGCATGGATACAGAGGCGGTAAATTTCCCATAGCAGACCTGTAGATTCTCCAGGTCAACGGTCACCGATAGGGATGGATCTTGCTCCAGGGCTGTCTGAAGCTGGTTGATTATCTCAGGCGTTGCCGTCAGACAGGGCACCCCAATGGCGACACAGTTACCAAAGAAAATTTCCGCAAAGCTCTCCCCAACCAGGGCCTGAATACCCCAGCGGGCAATCGCCTGGGGGGCATGTTCGCGGGACGACCCGCAGCCAAAATTACGATTCACCACCAGAATGGAGGCTCCCTGGTAATGGGGTTGGTCAAAGGCATGGTCACCCTCCAGGGCGGAGCGATCGTCCGCAAACACTTGCTCGCCCAGGCCATCGAAGGTAACGCACTTGAGAAATCGGGCCGGAATGATCCGGTCAGTATCGATGTCATTGCCCCTAAGGGGAATCCCCGTGCCAGAAACTTGCTTTACCTGCGACATCAATATGCCTCCTTTTGCGTGACCCTACTCTATGAGTTATATTCCCCAGGAATGGCGATGTCTTGCATTCTTAGGGAATGGCGATTTCCATAGTAGCTCTAGAATGTCGGCCCAGCTCCCAGGGTTCTAGCGTAGATAATACCTATGTTGTTTTGGGCTAGCCAGAACCCTGAGATCTTAATACTGTCGCCATACACTTTTTGCTATAGCAGGGTCGGCATCGACGCATCCTGGGCTGAATTCACCTTGTTGGTAATCCACACCGACTGGTAGGGCTGCAGAGTATAAACCTTATCGGCATCCCCAAACTGGTAGCCGCTGATTAAATCATGCCACTCGTCGGTTGCCACCAGGTTCAGGTCATTCAGCCGCAGTTCCTGGGGTTGGTCGCTCAGGTTGTGCACTGAGAAAATGCTCTGGTCGCGGGTCAGGCTTTGCCGCCAGAAGGCAAACAGCGCCGGGTTGAGCGGATGCAGCGTGTACTGAATGGCGTTGGGATGGAAGGCCGTCTGCTGCCGCCGGATTTTAATCAGCCGCTTTAGTTCAGCCAGCACCTGGGCATGGGGAGTGGTGGGGTCGGCCAGGGCTGCTTTTAGCGCTTCGTAGTCCCACTTATAGCGATTGATAGACCGATTAATGCCGGTTTGCTCAACCCCTTCGGCATGGCTGCGGGTCGCCAGCAGACTGTGAATGTAGAAAGCCGGAATCCCTTCCAGGGACATCATGATGGTCTGGGAGCAGATGAACCGCTGTACCTGCCATTCATCCTCCCCCTTAACGGTGCCCTTCATCGCATCGAACAGGGAGATGTTGATTTCATAGGGCGACTCGCTGCCGTCGGGGCGAGTGCGCATGCTGATTTTGCCCCCATGGCGTTTCATGGTGTCCAGCAGCTGCTGGTATTCATCATCGGTGAGTAGCCCCTCCGCCGGACGCATGCCGATGCCATCGTGGGAGGCGGTGAAGTTGAAGTAGGCGCAGCCAATGGGGGCCGGGGGCATACTCATCATCCAGGTCTTCAGGTGGTCTGACCGTCCCTGGAGGAGGGCATTCAGCAGCAGGGGGGGCAGGCTGAAGTTATAGATCATGTGAGCTTCGTTGCGGTTGCCGAAGTAGCTCAGGTTTTCCCGGTTCGGTACGTTGGTTTCGGTAATTAGAGCAATGCCGGGATCGATCAGCTGCAGCACTTCGCGGAACAGCCGCACCATGGCGTGGGTTTCTGGCAGGTGCATACAGTTGGTGCCTCGCTTTTTCCACAAAAAGCCCACCGCATCAAGCCGAATATACCGCGCCCCGGCCTGCACGTAGAAAAGAATGATTTTGATGTACTCCAGCAGCACATCGGGGTTTTCGAAATTAACATCAACCTGGTCGGCACTGAAGGTCGTCCACACATGCTTGGTGCCCTCGACCGTTTCTACGGGGGTCAGCAGGGGTGAACTGCGGGGCCGCACCACCTCCGACAGATTCTCCTGGGGGTCGGCAGTGATGAAATAATCGCGCCCCGGCTTCTGGTTGGTTTTGAACTGCTGGAACCATTCGTGCTGACTGGAAACATGATTTACCACCAGGTCCACCATGAGATTGAAGCGAGAGGCGATGCGCTTGATGTCTTCCCAGTCGCCCAGAGTTGGGTTTACTTGCAAATAGTCGATAATCGCGAAGCCATCATCGGAACTGTAGGGAAAAAAGGGCAGCACATGCACCCCGGTGATGGCATCTTCTAGATAAGTTTCCAAAAACTCGGCCAGAACCGATAAATGATGTCGGTCACCGCTGAAAATGCTGTCTCCGTAGGTAATCAGGAGTATATTATCGTGGTTCCACTTTTTCAAATTCTCTCGCCCTGAGGGACAGAGGGTGTCCTGAATCAGGCGGAAAATTTCATCGGTCAACCACTCAACCGTTTCTGGAGGATAAATTTTAGCTAGCAGGGGCTTAATACTATCAGACACTCGACTAAAAGATGGATGGGCTTGTTTACTTATAGAATAATTTTGAGGTTTTAGCTGACGCTTCTGGAGGGTTTGACGCCCCACGGGAGTGATTTTTGGATTATTTTTAGCAACAGTCATATTAGATGAAAGTCTCCTACACTACGGTTTTAAGATTAATTTTGGTGATGTTTTATGTCTCGGTTCAGTAGATACAAGCTGGATCAGGCTGAGAGCAAGCCAGTTTCATCGGTTGCAGGTTCAACCCTTTCTTCCCCCCTCTAAGCAGTAGAGAAAGCTGAAGGATGCACTGGATTTCAGGGCAGAGGCTAGATCGTAAAAACTTTCGAAGGCTGTTTCACCTATCGTAAGAATCTATATTGATATAGCCGTTATCAATCACTCGCTGAGCCAAGAGTTTCTGTAAAGAAGGGTTTTACAAAACTGCCTATGCCGTTGAGCGAAGAATCTTTTCTTATTGCCTGAAAAGATGGAAAGAGTTTTTTAGGTAGATGGAAGCGTAAAAATTGATAACTTATTTACGCCTGTGTGTCTTAACTATTTGATAGTCACACATCCCTCAGTAAGGAGGTAGAGACATGATAAAGAATTTATAGTTTTTTAGGGGGATGGGAAAATCTCTTTATATATCCTTAAGATGCCCAGCCCAGACGCCATGACAACACCCTGGGACATTGAGCAGACTCACTGACGCAGCTCTCAAGGAGTCATGCCAGCAGAACGGCGAGAAATGGCGGCAACAATCCTCAAAGGTAGACCTCTGGATTCCTCCGGCCTGCTCGAAATGAAGCCGAACCGCATCATCTTACGAGCTCTCGCCTGAGACACAGCTCAAGTCCTTGAATTGTCAAGGTTCTTTAAGGTCAGTGCTACTGCATTGAGGAAGCACCCCTGTAGAGCTACGTATAGGTTAAGCTAGCGAGATTTTTTGATCGAGCAAGTAGCGGTTGTGACAGTTTTAGGTGACCGGGTTCATCGGTCCATAGCCGAGCGCGGGCCCTCGGCCAGGTCCCTGGGCATGGGGAAAACAGGCGGCCAAATGAAGTTGGATAGTCATGAAAAATCGTCAGGTCCCTGGGCGTGGGGAAAACAGGGATCCTGACTGGTTGACGGCACGACGGTATGCCAGCATTTCAAAGCTCGATGACAAGCATCAGTAACGTTAATGGGGCGGATTTAATAGCTGGTTGGCCGTAAAGCTTTGATCTAACCGCAATAATGCCTGACGCTGGTCAATCACCAGCCACCCTTCGGTCTTAAATTCTTTGAGCAAACGGGTCACGGTAACCCGAGTGGTGCCAATGGCCGTAGCCAACTGGTGGTGAGTCAATCGCATGGGAATGCGAATACCGCTGGGTTCAACCTGGCCAAAATCCCGGGCCAGCATAATCAGAAAATATCTCAGGCGATCAGACACCAGCCGCTTACCAGAAAGGGCCAGCCAGGCTTCAGCCTGCTGCAGGCGCAGGGTCAAATTTCGGAAAATACCGGCCATTAATACCGGGGAAGATTCAATTTCTTGCAGCGGCAACGGCAAAATGTCGACATCTGTTAAAGCGGTCGCCCAGTAGGGCTCAACCGTCGTCAGGGACACTCCAATCGGCATCGAAGGCCCTGCCAGCCCCAGCAAGGTTTCGCTGCCATCTTGCTGAATCGTAAACAGTTGCACCACCCCCCGGCATACAACCACGATGTGATCTGGCTTCAGGGGAACTGCACTGCCCCCGCTGTAGGGCACCAAGTCGCGCTCTTTGTAGAGCTGCTCTAACAACTCAACGAAGGCGTAGTGACCTCGGGCCATCTGGGTAGCCAATGTGGAGGAAGGAATCGCAGACACTTGGAACACCTAGAGTTCGCCAAGGCAGGTTGCCGTTCAAGCATGGGGCAATGGTTGAATAACCGTTCTCCAACGATTGCTGAAAGGTCACAGAACAATCCTGTGTTTTGACGTAACAACTACCTATTGACTATGGTCGACGGCAAAAATTAAGCTTCTACCATCAAAAGGTTAAGGCGAGAGAAATACTGCGTTAAAGTTTGTAATCTACCCAACATTTAACCGGCTATACCCGAGCAACTCGGGCCATGGCGGATCATGGCTGAGAAACCATTCCGTACTCGCGAACATCGGTCACCCGTCCGGCGATGGCTGCCGCTGCCACCATGGCCGGGCTCATGAGCAGGGTTCGACCACTAGCCGACCCCTGCCGACCCTTGAAGTTGCGATTAGAAGACGAAGCGCTAATTTGACGCCCCTGGAGTTTATCGGGATTCATGGCCAGACACATGGAACACCCCGGTTGCCGCCACTCAAACCCGGCGGATTCAAAAACTTTGTCGAGGCCTTCTGCTTCAGCCTGTTGTTTGACCCGCTCCGATCCGGGTACCACAAAGGCTTTGATGCCAGCCGCTACGGTGCGCCCTTTGGCAACCGCCGCCGCTTCCCGTAAATCACTGATGCGGCCATTGGTACAGCTGCCGATGAAGCATACATCCACGAGGGTGCCTTTGATCGGCTTTCCGGGCATCAAGTCCATATAAGCGAAGGCTTCCTCAGCCAGAGGACGCTCACTTGGTTCTACCGACTCTAAGGTGGGAAGAGTCTCGTCAATGCCAATGCCCTGGCCTGGAGTAATGCCCCAGGTTACGGTCGGGGCAATGTCGGCGGCGTTGAACACCACGACATCGTCGTACTCAGCGTCGCTCTCGCTGCGCAGGGTTTGCCACCAAGCCACTGCCGCATCCCAAGCGGCACCTTTGGGGGCAAAATCACGCCCCTGCAGGTAGTCGTAGGTGGTTTGGTCGGGGTTGACATAGCCACAGCGCGCCCCTCCCTCAATGGACATATTGCAAAGGGTCATGCGCTCTTCCATAGACATTGCTTCGATAGCAGTGCCAGCATATTCGTAGGCGTAGCCAACTCCCCCCTTAACCCCCAGCTTGCGGATGATGTGGAGAATGACATCCTTAGCGTAGACGCCGGGTCGCAGGTCACCATTCACCTCAATCCGCCGCACTCTGAGCTTATTCAGGGCCAGGGTTTGGGACGCCAGCACATCTCGCACCTGGCTGGTGCCAATACCGAAGGCAATCGCGCCAAAGGCCCCATGGGTAGAGGTATGGCTATCCCCACAGGCAATGGTCATACCCGGTTGAGTCAGGCCCTGTTCGGGGGCTATGACGTGAACGATCCCCTGGCTACCAGAGCCAATGTTGTAAAACCGGACGCCGTAGTCCTGGCAGTTTTTTTCCAGGGCCTGGATCATCTCCTCGGCCAGGGAGTCCATGAACGGACGGGCCTGGCTTTCGGTGGGGACAATGTGGTCTACCGTGGCCACGGTGCGTTGGGGAAACATCACCTTTAGCCCCCGCTCCCGCAGCATGGCAAAGGCCTGGGGGCTGGTAACTTCATGAATCAGGTGTAAGCCAATAAAAAGCTGAGTTTGCCCCGAGGGCAGAGTCCCAACCTGATGCAAATCCCAAACTTTATCGAATAGTGTTCCCTTACTCATGGCAGACCCGTGCAGTGGCGTAAGAATGACTGCTTTAAAATTCAGCCAGTATGTTTGATTAAATCCAGGTCGAAAACGGTAGCTTGCTTCAGGGCAAAGCTCCAATCCTCGCCTGGGACAAGGTTTATCTTATCCCAAAGCCTTCACGGTGAGTAGAACGGTAAAACAGGGCTTACCGATGGGATAGGAGGCATGGAACCTTTTAGCCTTCTGCGGTGACCACGCCAAAAATGTTGTACACCTGTCGGCAACACCGCTTTAATCGTTCGCCAGCCACCCTATCGGGAATGGCCTCCCCCGTAAATGACCAGTGATCAATGGTAGACAGAGTCCAGCGCTTGCCGCGATGATCAAACCCGGCCACATCAAGACCAATCACCTGCCGTTGGTGACTGTCGGGGTCCTGGTAAAATCGAATTTGCACCAGCAGGCTACGACACTGAAATAATCGACTCACCCCAGGAAAATGGAAGCCAATATCAATGGAGTCGGGATCAATCAGTTCACGGGTTTCCTGGTCATTTGCCCAGGGTTTGAGGTCTACCCGTAAATCGGGAAACTCTCCTTTGAACAGCCCCACAATGGCGGCAATTTTGCTGGCAAATTCAATGCTGTTGGCCTGTTCCGCTGCGTTCACGCTGTACTCGTAAGAACTAGCTGAGCTTTTAGAATAGGATAACGTCTTATCTCCAACCGTTAATCTGGTAACGGGTTAGCACTTTCACCTGAAGAATGCACCTTTCGAGATAATGCACCGCAGATAGCGGAGACCAGGCTAAAGAGCCCCAAGTAAAGTGGACGTCCCTGGGGGGATAAACTCAGACTTAAGGGGTGACGACGGCCTGGCAGGTCTCTAGCAAACGCAGATCATTGTCGTTGATGTCGCTGATCAAGTGAAACCCTTCCAGACTCAGGGGTTCCAAAGAATCGGCATAGGGCGAGGCAATGGCGGTATCTGCCACCAGAGCAATGCTGTAGGGGTAAGTTTCCTGGGTATAGCTGTTAATCACCGTCATGGCCAGTTGCCCAGACTGCACCTGTCCTCGAAAGCAGTCAAAGGATGAACTGGGGTAATACAAGGCACCAAAAATCTGGTCTCCGGTATTCTCCAGGATGATGTAGCCCTGCCCCAACTGATCTCGCTGGGGAACCTGCCCAAACAGATAGCGACCAACCTCAGGAAATGCCGAAGGGCGCGCATCCATCTGCTGAGCCGGCATGGGGCGTTCAACAGTAGGCTCTCGATCGGCAGCCGTAGAGCGCTCATCTGCTTGAGCTTGGCCAAGGGGCAAAAGAGCCATGGCGATGGCTAACAGCACAGCCAAGCAAACTAAGGGGCGCTTAAGTCGCATGGCCAGAGCTAACCACATGGGTGTTTGACTTGATAGTGAAAACGCTGCCAACACAGACATACCCCCTTTCTGCTTTCAAATAACAGCAAGCCAGTAGCTCGCCCCTAGTTTTAATGTAATTGACTGAATGCGACCGGCTCAACGACAATGCGGAGTCCGTAACATCTCTTTGGAAACAACCCGCGTATCTCCCTAATATCAACGGTTCTTGACTTCAGACAACGTTCAAGCCGCCATTGAGAACCTCTGGGCTGCTGCTCCATAGAAGACTGCCCTGGGGACCGTTCGCTTCTTTCGCTTCTATAGTGGTTGTACGACAATTAGGGATGGGAAGGGAGATGCAAGTGACAGCTTAAAAATTGTCTGCTGCAGGGGTTCAGGCCAATGCTGTGATAGCCTTTGAGCAGTTGGCATAGCTCCACCGGATAAACTGGCTGGAACCCCGTAAACAGATTTGGGCAACCTTGATTGAGCAGTTCAAGCTAGGCTATGTATAGGTGACAACATCTGTAGTCTTTCAGGGGGATTGGGGAGACAGTATGGGGGGTTCCTCAACCAATTTCGAGGGCGATCGCGTGCCCCTTAAGCTGCTGTTTTTTATTGACAAACGGCCAGCTCTGGCTAAACAAGTACGCCAGGTCAAGCAGTATCTGAAGACGCTTGAAAATCAGTCTCAGTTTCAGCTGGAGGTAGTTGATATTGGCGAACAACCTTACCTCGCTGAGCACTATAAACTAGTAGCTAGTCCTGCCCTCATTAAGATTGCTCCCCCGCCGCAACAAATGATTGCTGGCAGCGATATTGTCGGTCAGCTCGAACGCTGGTGGCCCAAGTGGCAACAGGAATACCAGAGCTACCTGACCATGATCGAAACCCGAGATACGCCAAACGGTCAGGAGGCGGCAGGGTATTTTGATAAATTTGATGATCCGGTGTCCCATTCCGCCGAAATCATGAAGCTATCGGACGAAATTTTTCGGCTGAAGCAAACCAAGGATGAACTGGAAGCTCAACTGCAGTTCAAAGAGCGGATCATCGCCATGATGGCCCATGACCTCCGTAACCCATTAACAGCAGCTTCCATTGCCATTGAAACCCTGGAGATGGGTTACGACCCCAATCCCAGTCAGGGTCAGAAATCTAAACTAACTCCTGAGCTTACCGCCCAGCTGCTAAAGCATGCGAAAACGCAAATTCGCGCCATCAACCGTATGATTACTGACATCCTCAAAACTGCCCGAGGAGTCACCCTAGAACTGCAGCTTCACCCCCAGGAAATGGATCTCACCAAGCTGTGCTTTGAGGTAGTTGAGTTTTTGCAGCAGCGCCTGCAAGAAAAACAGCTCTCCCTGACCACCGAATTACCCAACGATTTACCCACGGTCTATGCCGACGGCAACCAGATTAAGCGGGTGTTGATCAACCTGTTAGACAATGCCATCAAGTACACCCCCGTTGGCGGCCAGGTCTCGGTGGTGGCGTTGCACCGTACCACTCAAAAAGTTCAGGTCATGGTGGCTGATACCGGTCCTGGCATTCCGCGGGAAAATCGAGACAAAATTTTTGAAGAGAGCTACCGCCTGCAGCGCGACAGCGCCCAGGAAGGCTACGGGCTGGGTCTAGCCCTCTGCCAGCGCATCATTCGGGCTCACTATGGTCAGATTTGGGTAGACTCGGTCTCGGGTGAGGGAAGTGCTTTTTACTTTACGCTGCCTGTATTTAGAGCCTGAAGAATGATGGCAAAATAAGGCATGGTTAAACGCAGGCGCTTCAACGTTCGCATCGGCCTCCGGTTCCCTCCCCTGGGGGTGAGAGGGCTATCGCGCTACTGGCATGGTGGCATCTGGAAAGACATCTGGCAGCATATGGGATCGCTAAATGTGCCTGCTATTGCCATGGAGGCCACCTTTCTCTGGAGCCTGGGCTTAACGGCGGGTAGTTTTGCCCTACTCCAGGGGAGTCAGCCCTGGGTTACCCTCCCCCCGGCTACCCTTACCCTGTGTTTTGCTGTCGCAGAGCTGTTGGGGCTGGAAGCAGAAGATTTGGGTCCCGGCCTGAGCCGCATCTGGGCAGGTCTGATTCTGGTAGTCGCCTGGCTATGTCTGGTGGGGGCGGTCGCGCGCCTGTCAAAGTTGACGGCCCGGATTTATCGCAGTTCATTGACCAAACGCCCCGGTTGGATGACGGGGATATACCACTGGTTTCTTACCATGTTGGTATTGACGGTGGCGACCCTAGCCCTCCACTGGCTCGGCCCAGACCACATTACCTCCGCCCCCGCCGTTGACCTGCGCCTCCATACGGCTGAAGGGAGCAGGGTTGCTCCCCAGTGGCAGGCAACTTTATGGAATATACTGCGATGGCCATTCACCCTGGTGGTTGCAGGAGCTAGTCTAGGTCTTTTTTACCGTCTGAGCCCCCAGCGCTGGCAGCGAGGTGCGCCGATTTGGCCTGGGGTGGGGTTAGGGCTGGGCCTCGCCGCTATCGGTTTGGGGCTGAGCCGCTGGGGCATTCATCAAATTACGGCTCAGGCCTATGCCTATGGGCTGCTACTGCTGCTGGCGGTGGTGCTGGTCACGCTACTGGGGTTAGCCCTGTTAATTCCTCTGGGCGCTCAATTCAACGTTAGCCTGGTTAATTTGCATCAGGTCTCTATGTCTGCCGTGTCAAGTCAGCCCCTGGCCGCCGCCCCGCCCCCGTCGTTTGAGGCCTTCAAAATCAATCGGGGACGGGGCGACCACAGCCGCGGCGAGTAGCCTATCGTATGCGCTGCAGGCTGCTCATAATCCCCAGACCAAAGCTCAGTAAAATCAAAACCCACAGCACAATACCCGGCAAAAAAGCCAGCAGGGCAACCCCTCGCAACACCCATACGACCAGGGTCAGGGTTAGCATCCCCAGGAATAACCGGGTCATAGGATGCAGACGATATCGACGATTAGCCATACAATAGCCTCCGTAGCAGCCATGCAGTAATTGTTGAGGGATGGGGCTAAAAGGATGCAAACGATACACAACAACCCATCGTGACATCATAGCGAATCTCTCAAAGCCATAGTTCCACCGGGGGGTGAGAGGCATTTTAGCGATGACTGACGGGTGTTCACAAACGCTTCATAAAGCTTAGGTAGGCCTCAGTATGAATTCAGAGGTTTGTTCTTAAAGTCCCCGTAATAATCGTAGTCATGGGTTCATATTTTCAAGACAGCTTGTTTAAGACTAGGGAAAAGCAACGAGTTTTCGTCAAGCTCCGTTGTTTTTATCCAGGTAATTACCCAATCAGGAGTGAGGAGCGATGGTTACCAACCTAGACCCTACCCAAGTTACTGGAGGTAAAAACTGTTTAGAGCACTTTTCACCAGCCGATCAAATTGCCCTGCTCCGGGGAGACATTGTCTTAACGCCCCTGGTTAGTCATGCTGGTGGTGGTGCCGTGATCGCTCATATGTTTGTGCCTCTTCAGAGGGGCTTAATCTGGCCTCAACTCACCAACTATCGCCGCTGGACGCAGTTTTTCCCGAATATTACCCACAGCGAAGTGCTAGAAACTATTAAGTCTGACAGCCAGCGGTACCGACGCCTTTACCAGGTGGGGTGTAAGGGGTTCATGAGGCTGACGGCTAAGGTGGAAATCTATCTGAAAGTTTTTGAAACCGCCTGCGACAGCATTCAGTTTAGATTTGAACAGGGCACTTTTTCCCATTTTGCCGCTGACCTGGAGCTCAAAGATCTGTCGAACGGCACGCTGCTGACCTATGCGGTGCAGGCCAACCCGACTATCCCCGTGCCGGCATTTCTGGTAGAACAGGGGATGAAGCTGGACCTGCCCGGCAACATGAAGCAGATGCGCGAGGTCCTCTGCCGCCAGTCCCGGTAAGGCGCACTTGGGTTTGATCCGCCCCGCCCTTCGGGGTCCCCTGCTCCGATATGGAGGCTAGCCGGAGCGCAACGATCTTAGCTGCGAAGTTATGGCACACTGCCGTTATTGAAAAGTGGCCAGCAACTCCTGGGCCGATTGTAGGGTGTCTGCTTCGGCAGCAGGTTTATCTTTGCGCCAGCGCAGAATGCGAGGAAATCTGACCGAAATGCCTGACTTGTGCCGGGTAGATTTGGCAATTCCCTCAAACCCAATTTCGAACACATGGCTGGGTTCTACGGAACGCACCGGCCCAAATCGGTCGATGGTGTGGCGACGAATCCACTTGTCAAGTTCGTCAATTTCTGCATTGTCCAGGCCAGAGTAGGCTTTGGCAAAGGGAACGAGATTCTCCCCATCCCACAGGGCGAAGGTATAGTCGGTGAACAGATTGGCCCGTTTGCCGCTACCGGCCTGGGCGTAAATCAGTACGGCATCCAGGGTCATGGGGTCAACTTTATACTTCCACCAGTAGCCCCGCTTGCGGCCCACCAGGTAAGGGCTGTCCAGGGCTTTAATCACCAGACCTTCAGCCCCCTCTTGCCGTGAGTTTTCCCGTAGGGTCGCCAGGTCTTCGAAGGATTCGACGGGGAGGGGAACAGACTGGTGCAGGTGGGGGGCTTCTTTGGTTTGTAGCAGTTCTGTGAGGAGGCGTTTGCGATCTCCCAGTGCTTTCCCCCGTATATCCTGCCCGTTATGCTCCAGCAGGTCATAGGCAATGAAGTGGACTGGGTTCTCCTCCATCACCTTTTTGGTCACCCGCTTACGCCCTAGGCGCTTCTGCAGATGGTTGAAGGTCAGAGGCATACCATCCTGCCAGCAGAGGATTTCCCCATCCAGCACCGTACCATTGGGGAGGGTATCCATCGCCGCCTCAATTTCGGGGAACTGATGGGTGACCAGGTCTTCCCCTCGGGACCAGATGAATACCTGATCCGCCCGTTTAATCACCTGGGCGCGAATGCCGTCCCACTTCCACTCCGCCAGCCAGCGGGAAACATCTTCGGTTTGAAACTTTTCTGCGTCGATGGGCGACGCCAGAAAGAACGGATAGGGTTGGCTGGGGGCATGTTCAGTCGCTGCCTGGCTGGTGAGCCGCTGGTAGAACTCCACGGTAGGCTCAAACTCTCCCATTAAGCGATGGGTTAGCACCGCTTCTGGCACCTCAACTGCCGCCGCCAGTCCTTTAATTACCAGCTTTTCAGAGGCTCCCACTCGAAAGGCCCCGGTCAGAATTTTATTAAGCACAAAAATTTCGTAATCATCCAGAGCCGACCACCAGGAAACGATCAGATCCTTGCGCTCCTCATCGCTTTCTACCCCTTTGACCATGGGGATAATGGTCTCCATCCACTGGTGCAGGGCAATATCGCCTTGAGGCTGGGAGGGCAGGGGCGTATCTCTCAGGAGCAGAGCGATCACCTCTGCGGAATCGCCCACATGGGAATAGCTATCCTTAAATAGCCATTCAGGAATATCGGAAATCTGCAGAAACACATCCCGCAGCATCCGCGATGTAACTATACGTTTGCGGGTTTTGCCCAGCAGCAGGTACAGCGCCCAGATCTGATCGGCGGGGTGCGCTTCGTTGAAGTAGGCGGTGAGGGCGCTCACCTTTTCATTGGTGGAGGTTGTGGCATCGACTTCCTGAAAAAGCCGGGTAAAACGTTTCATGAACTCAGAAAAACCCTCCTTCCGGCCAATATTCCATGCACCTCACCCTGTTTCCTTCCATAGGCCCTGGCGGCGGCCAACCCCGGTCATCAGCCTTTAGTGATTATCAGGAAGTTCTGACCTACCCTGAAGCGCACCCCAAAGTCCAGGTTTTCAACAGGCCATGGCTGTTGTTAAACACTGTCCCTATCAGCACTGCCCGCATCTACGGCAGAAGGGGCCTGAACCCCAGCCACATGAACAAGGGCATCCCCCTGGTTGACCAGAGGATTCTGACCATGACCAATGACTAGCCCATCCATAGGGCTGCGCACCTGCACAGGTTTGTCGCCAAAGGTGTCTGTAATAAAGCCTAACGGTTGTCGGTGCTTGACGACATCGCCCAGGTTAGCCGACCGATGCCAGATCCCCCCTCGGGAGGCCCGCACCCATCGGGTTTCCCTGGCTTCCAGGGTATCCAGGGGATGAGACAGGGCACTGGAGGCGTACATCCCCAGATAGGCCATGACCCGATAAATGCCATCCACGCCATGTTGTATCGCGGCTTCGTCAAACCGGAGGGCCTCTCCCGCTTCATAGACCAGGGTGGGAATGTTGCGTTTGGCGGCGGCCTGCCGTAGCGAGCCATCGCGAATGGAGGCGTGGATCATGACGGGGGCACCAAAGGCCCGGGCGACATCGTAGGTCACCGGATCTTCCAGGTCGGCCCGAATTTGCGGTAAGTTGACCCGGTGGATCGCCGCTGTGTGTAAGTCAATACCGTAGGTACACTGGCTGACCACCTCTTTCATGAACAATGCCGCTAACCGACTGGCCAGAGAACCACGGGTTGACCCTGGGAAAGACCGATTTAAATCACGCCGATCTGGCAGATACCGGGACTGTTCAAGCAGGCCAAAAATGTTGACCACGGGCACCGCAATCACCGAGCCGCTTAACCGATGGGGCTTTAAGACTTTGGTAACCCGCCGAATAATATCCACCCCATTCAATTCATCCCCATGGATTGCCGCACTCAGCCACAGGCGAGGACCGGGTTTCTTGCCGTTGATTACCGTCACTGGCAGAGACAGCATTGTGCCCGTGGTTAGACGAGCTGCGGGCAGATCTAGCTTTGCCCGCTTACCGGGGAGAACGGCTTCACCCCCGACGATGAGAGGGGCTGCGGGCAGGGCTGCGGCATTTAAACGCAGGTTATTTGCCGCAATACGCTTGAGGGAGTCTTTTGAGTTTTTCACCAATCCAGTCTCCCAATCTAAGGGAGGCTCAGTTTTTGGCTAATATAACGGATTCCCCTAATTTTTTTGTTCTGGGGTTGCAGTCATTTGTTGATTGCCCCCCTCAAAAGCCCCCTACGGCAACTGGCAACTGCCTGTGGACTGATGCATAAAGACTTGCCAAAGTGTGGTCCGGCGATACCTGATTATTCGGCGTTAGGCTCAGAGGAGCGATCCTCTAATCGCTCTGTTTCGGGGCACTCTTCGGCAAGAGGGAAATCAAACTCGCCTCTGGGAACTGCGGCCAGTCGCTGCATCACCGAGCCAATACTTTCTAAACGAATCATTTCCTCCCAGGAGCAAATTTCATCGTCTTCTTCAGTTTCGTAACGTAGGGTAACTAAATCTCCTTCAATATCTAAAATGCGGGCGCGTTCAATCCACCGCTGCTGGTCCCGCAGAAAAATCCACACTTCTCGACCGTCACAGCAAAGCTGGTAGATCTTTCGGTGTAGCATGAATCGCGTCTCCTACCGGATAACATCAACGCTCATTGTGCCGACCGGGGTTGGGGAAGAACCTGACTTCCTCAGCAAAGTCTGCCCGGTGCACTTGGGGCACAGTGTAGTACAGATTCTACCCCTATCCTAAGCACTCATCCTGGGAATGAGGGCAGCGACTGTTACCGTTCACGGTAGTTGATACCAATTCTCTGAATTGCGACGACATATCCTGCCCCCTGGCTCCCCTGCTCCGATGAGTAGTCCTGCCTCCCAGAACCGGTATGACGACCCTGACTTGAACCATGAGCCAGACCGGTTAACACAGACTACAACCCCTCATCCGGCCAACGGCAGAGGCAGGCGCTATAGTAAAACTCAATGCTTGACCAACCTTGCTTTGCCCATGCTCCTGCACCTCTGTACCTGGCCCGAAGTAGAAGCCTACTTAACAAAATCTTCCGGTCTGATTATTCCCATCGGCTCTACCGAGCAGCATGGCCCGACCGGGTTAATTGGTACCGATGCGATTTGTGCCGAGGTGGTGGCCAAAGGGGTCGGCGAAGCGGCAAATGCCCTGGTTGCTCCCACTATCAACGTCGGCATGGCGTTACACCACACCGCCTTTCCCGGCAGTATGAGCCTGCGTCCCAGCACCCTAATCGCGCTGATTCAGGACTATCTCAAGCCTTTAGCCCGCTACGGGTTCACCCGTTTCTTTTTTGTTAATGGCCACGGCGGCAACATCGCCACCCTCAAAGCAGCCTTTGCCGAAACCTACACTGCCCTGGCTGAGGCCCAAATTCCCCAGGCCAGTCAGGTCCGCTGTAAGGTGGCTAACTGGTTTATGGGCAAGTCGGTCTATACCCTGGCCAAAGAACTGTACGGAGACCAGGAAGGCTCCCACGCCACCCCCAGCGAAGTGGCCTTAACCCAGTATGCCTATCCAGACTATATCAAGCAGGCAGAACTAAATCCGCCGGTGGCTCCCGCTGGCCATTCTATTTACAGCCCGGCAGATTTCAGGGCCCACTATCCCGACGGGCGTATGGGCTCTAACCCGGCCCTGGCGACTCCAGAGCATGGCAGACAGTTCTATGAAGCGGCTGTCAAAGACCTCACCAACGACTACTTAAAGTTTCTGCAGTAATGACTAGGCAATAAGGTTAAGGAAAGGTAAATTCTAGGTTATGTCTAGATTGTCCTTGATTAAGAAAAGGTTATATTCAGGTTGTGAAAGTTACGGCCTTACTCAACCTTCGGCTTAGTTATGCCCTGGGGTCGTAGTCCAGACTGCATCAGGCTGGTGCTTCTGGGCTTCCCCTGGCTGTAATTAGCATGACTTTAATGCCTGCCATGGGCTGAGAGAGACCTAACTTTGCCAGGGAAATCTACCTCAACCTCAACCCTTAGGGCTTATCTGTTTATGAGCCTTAAATCGTTGGAATGGCCATGGCTGAGCAGACATTCAGCCTTTAAAGAGCCTGTTGTTTACCTGGTGATGATCTATGGGGCCTTGCCATCCTCGTGGCAGTAGCCTGGCTACAAACCGAGGTACCCGTAGATGACTTGATGCGAGATCCGGCTGCGATCGCAAGCCTGCCTCCCTACATTGGTTTTTTCTCAAACCTGGGGATTTTGCTTTGGTGTGCAGCGGCAACTCTATGCTTGTTTACGACCCTAATTCTGTGGAGAGCAAACCGGCAGCGCAGTCTAACTATCTTCCTGTTTTATAGCGGTTTGTGGACTCTTCTGCTCACTTTGAATGATCTGTATTTGCTGCACGAAACCGTTCTGCCCAAACTCCTGAGCGTGCCAGAGGAAGCCATTCTTGTTGCTTATGGCATCGCGTTCTGTACCTATTTAGTCAGGTTCCGACGCACCATATTCAGTACTCCCTCCTGGGGCTGGCTGGGGTTGGCTTTGGGCCTGTTCTTCGCGTCCTTGACTATAGACTTATGGCTGGCAGGGTTTATGAGTGGTCCTATTAAAGTATTTATCGAAGATGGGTTTAAAGCCTTCGGCATTGTCAGTTGGCTGGGGTATTTTTTGATGGTGTGCAGCTTCGCTGTCGATCGCATCGCAGCCCCCTACAAATCCTAGGGGCAGGATATCAACCTGGCTAGAAAGGGGCAACCCTTTCACCGGTCACGCCCTTCCTCCTCCAGCACCCGCTCTATTTGGTGCATCACCTGACGGATTTCGTAGGCATCCATGGCGTCGGGTTTTTCGTAGAGGTAAAGCTCTAAATCCAGATAGGCTTTAGAGAGTTCTCCCTGCTGGTAATAGATCAGCCCTCGATCTCGCCGTTCGGTCACGGCTTCAGGGTTGATCAACAAAATTCGTTCAATGGTGTCTATGGCTCTGGCCACATTCCGCTGCTGCAGATAAATCATTTTTAAGTTGGTCAGCATTCTTACTAAAAACGCCCTTGCAGAAATCGGCTCCAGGTGCTGTATGTTGAGCCTGGCACCATCGCCAAACATTTGTTTGAAGCGGTCGTTGCAGTCTTGGGTAAAGAGCACCTCTCCCCCATGGAAAGGGTCTACGAAGATGTCCATTTCATCTACCATGGGGCGAATTAAAAAATGCCCCGGCATACCAACCCCTACCATCGGAAAGTTGATCCGTTTAGCCAGTTCTAAATAGACCAACGACAGGGTGATGGGAATCCCCGTACGGCGAGTCAGCACTTCGTTGAGAAAGCTGTTACGGGGGTCATAGTAATTCTTATCGTTGCCCCGGAAGCCAAACTGATCAAACATAACATGGTTGAGCGTCCGGATAATTTTTAAGGGATAGGGTGCTTCAGGCAGTTGCTCACGCAGTACCTCTGCCATGTCATCTAAAATTGCCAGCTGAGCGGCTATATCTAGATTGGGGTACTCCTCCTGGGCCAGGTAACAAGCGGCTTTAGCCAGATCGATTTGGGCTTCAGGCTTTTGCAATTCTTGAACCAGCAACTCGCGGGGCAATGCAGAATCCATCATGGGTCATGTTTACGACTCGTTATAGTCTTGGCCACTGCCATAGGTCAAGACATCTAGCCAACGGTGGCTATAGTATCGCTGAACCGGCGGCAGTAGACCCAGGAGGGGGGCTAAGCCTCGGCCCAGGGGGGCCAAAAGGCTATAGATGGCCAGGCTGAGATAATGGCCAAACCATGACATTAAAGCCCCGACACCAACCTGGGGAATAAGTTGCGCCACCAGCCCAGGATGTTTAATCGATGTGACCAGTAGGGTTTTGGCCAGGGGAATAAACTGCACCACATCTTGCAGGAAAGGTTTAAGGGTGCGATCGCCCAGCCCGGCCATATCTTCAAAAATAGTAGCCAGCAGGTGGTTAATCTGCTGCTCTGGAACATTTTGGTCGACACCTACGCTCATCGATTTTTGAAAAAGCCAGGTGACCGATAAATTTGGTTGATAGGGCTGTAGCTGCGCCAGCGCCGTGGCTCCTAAACAATCGACTGCCAGGGCTTCGTCGAGCCCGTGAACGAGGCGGGGGAGATGGCGAATCATCGCCCCAAAGCCACCAAAACTTAAAGGAGACTGGTTGCCGCTGCTGTCACCCACGGCCAAAAGGCGACCCCAGGGATACTGCAGCGGACTCTGGCGATAACAGGGAAAGAAGCCAAATAGAGCCCGCTTGACCTGTAACTGATCCAGGCTGATTTGCTGGTATTCGGGTAGCAAACGCCAGTATTCTTCAAAAAAGTCGGTCAGGCTAATGCGCTCGGGCTGGGCATCCAGGTAGGTGAACATATAGGTGGTCCGTCCATCCCTGGCGGGAAAGGCCTCCCAGAAATACTGGCACTGGTGCTGAATGGGGGTAAACGACACGATTAAATCCCCGGTGTCGTTATGCTCGTAGCCCTGGGCGCAGGTGCCTACCACCAGGCAAACGCCATCGGGCTTCTGGCCATCCCTGGCCTGGCGAGCAATGGGCGAAAAATGCCCCATGGCATCAATCAGCAGCCGGGTATGGAAGGGCTGTCCGGCCTTGACCAGCACGCCGTTAGGATGCACCCAGGCGCCTTCAAAGACCGTCTGCTCGAAGAGTTTTCCACCGGAGTTCAAAAACTTATCCTTCAGCCGATGGAGTAACCCCACCGGGTCAACCCCTACGTTGAGCACATCTCGCACCCAAATCGGTTCCCCCGCCCCAAACTGCAGGCGAGCCGGGTTGTACTCTGACGCAATCACCTGCTCAGTCTCTTCTGGGGTCAACAAACCCAGGTCTGAAAGATGGGTCAGCTCACGGCGAGAAATGTTCCATTCCTGCTCTCGCCCCTTCAGTTCTCCCCGCTCGATCAGGGCTACCCGCCATCCTCGTTGCACCAGGGCCGCCCCCAGCAATATTCCCAGGGTGCCGCCGCTAATCACCACATCCCAATCCACCTCATCGAGGGGGTGGTCAGCCTCGGATACCACCGAGGGAACTGGTAAAGCTGCTTGCCGTAGCTGACTCCATTGCTGGTCTGCCAGGGTCAGACCCCTTAGCGGGTTGCCGGGTAGGCCAGATAGCATGTGCTCAGTCAGCGTCATGGAGGAGACCCCTTAGTGTGGCTTTTCTTGATCCTACAAACCTTTTGATGTTCCGATAAATAGCTAAAAGCTATATCTCATCCCTTGGAGACTGCACAACCTCAGGTCAACAGCTATGCCCACAGAACCAACGTTGCGCTCTAACCCATTTCATACCTATCGGGACCCTAAAACCGGGCGCTGGATTACGGTTTTTCCGGCAGCAACGGCGACTATTAACCCGCCGGTTGCCAATCCTCCGCAGCTAAAGCTACGGCCATCGTCCTGGCCCCAGCCGCAGGCCCAAAGCAAAAGCGCTTACCTAACAGCGTAGCGCTAGAGCCAGGCCACTAGAGTTGGATGCCCGCCCTGCCTTAGAATGAATGTAAAGTTTTGCGAAGGATTCAATTCTGGGTAAACCATGGGTCGCCGTCGTTTTGTTCTAGCAATAGCCAGTATTTGCCTGATATGGCTTGGAGGATTGATCGCCCCAGGTCCAGCCCTGGCCCTGGGAGGAGCGCAACTTCCCCTGGGTAGCCCCGCCCCTGACTTCACGTTGCCAACCAACTCCGGCGATGGAGATGTGTCCCTGGCAGATTTTAGAGGCCAGTGGGTAGTGCTGTACTTTTACCCCCAAGACTTTACCTCGGGCTGTACCCTAGAGGCCCAGCGGTTTCAGCGGGACATAGAAGACTATCGCCATCGCAACGCCCAAATTATTGGCATTAGCGCCGACAGCGTCGAGTCCCACGAAGAATTCTGCGATGCCGAAGGATTAGAGTTCCCCCTGCTGTCAGATCTTGATGGTTTAGTGAGCAAAGCCTACCGTTCCTGGTTAGGAGCCGCATCCCTACGTCATACCTATATCATTGACCCGGTCGGCAAGATCCAGGCCCGTTTTTTGGGGGTTCGCCCCGTCATCCACAGCCAGGAGGTTCTGGCAACTTTAGACGAATTACAACAGCCAACCGTTTCTTAAGGCCCAGTCGCCACGAGTGTTTATTTTTCGGGGCTTACCCCACCTAACGGGGGGTAGTACGCTACTGCCAATGGCCCCGATTGAACATTAGTTTTGCCCCGATCAAGATCAGTTTTTTTGAAAGTACTGATCTTTTTGCCTGCCGGAAGTCGCCAGAGGTTCTGCCAGACAGGGCTCCCGGCAGATCGAACCGGATGCCAAAACTTATTGAGATTATGTTGCAATAATCCTCTCAAGTGGGTATTTTATTAGAAGCAATCATCAATAAGTACAGCCAGTTTGCTGTCGCGATTGCTATCGACAACCCTTAGGAATATAGGTTTCGAGCCATCTCTATGGTTGCCATAAGGTGCTTGGAAAATGTCAGTCAAGGTTTGTGGCCCGTTCAGAATGGGGGGCTTCCGGCAAGACCAATGCTGAACGAGAGCAAGGTTTATACCAGGTCCGGCTCGCAATCTGTAGTTTTCTCGAAGGTCAACCTCTACCTTTGGGCTGGGAAGGGTTTACATGTACCAGGTCCAGCTCGGGATCTATAGCTTTCCCTGAAGCAAAACTTCACTTCTGGACCTGGACAAAGTTTAGAACCGCTTTCATTAAGCCCTGGGCTGAGCCATCCATGTCCCCCTGCTGCTGGTTGAATCCCATCATCTCGAACATACCTTCACCATGCAAAGTCTCGACTCTAGTTACCTCCCCGATCCGCCCGATGCCCATCTCCGTCCTACAGAGGTTGGCATTGACCAAATTTCTCGTTGGAATGTATATAACCGCCTGCAAGAGCTCGCAATTCCCTGTGACTGCCACTGCGGCGCTCCTCTCCAGGTGCAGATCACCACAGCGACTGACGCCATCCAACTCTGGAGCGTTGTTCAGCATCTCACCTCCTCAAAGCAGGTCACGGTAGACCACCTAGAACGCTGCTGGCAGCAGAGATATGGCCTATGAACCCATCTATAGAAGCCCTAACCACAAAAGCCCTAACCACACCAACTTCATTGTTTCCAGGACAGATCCTTAAGGGGCGCTATGTTGCCCCCTATCGATCCAGAAAAGGAAAGTTGAAAGGGCTGCAGCTGCAAACCGGCAAGATGACTTACTCCGTCAAATTGCCTAAGTACCTGCGTCCCTTGCTGGTGCGAGAACTAGAACCGAATACCTTTGTCCAGGTTTGGGCCTATCTGGAGGGCAACACCTGGCAGGGAGTGAATATCCTACCCCTGTCCCCGGAAGAAGCTGAAGAGCTGCAGCAGCAGTGGCAAGATGCTCCTCCCCTACCCATTTCAGTATCTCTAGAAGCAATCGCAGATTCTGCCCAGGCTAAGAAAGTGAAGTCTTCTGGCCCCAAACCGCAATGCATTCAGGTTTGTCGTAAGGGTAAATGCTTCAAGCAAGGCGGCAAGCACATTTGGAGCGTCTTGCAGGCTGAGGTTGAAACAAACCCAGAGCTGCAGCACATTTCTATTGAAGCAACCGGCTGCATGAAAGCCTGTAAGCAAGGCCCCAACCTGAAAGTGCTGCCCAAAGGCAAACTGCTAACCGGTATGACCCCGGAACAAGCCCTTGATGTTTTAGCGAACTGTCAATGACCGCTGAAGGTTTTGCCCCCCAGCGATGGGACCAGTGGTTGTTAGTCATTGCTTTTGTCGCCTTCTCAAGCTGAATTATTGGGCAAGTTTACGTGGCAACCTAACTCACCGGTGCCCGAATTTGGCAGGGTCATGACGCAGCCTGTGACTAACGTTTTATCCTCCGCTGTAGATGCCAGAAGCTGATGGCGACGACAACACCTGAAGGACCGCCGGTACACCATAACGAGTGCATCCCAGTTTTGCAGCCCTCACCCTAAATCCCTCTCCCAGAGCGGGAGAGGGACTTTGACTCCGGCTCCCCTTCTCCCATTTTGGGAGTAGGCCGAAGGACGCGCGAAGCAGGGGTTGGGGGATGAGGGCAGACTTGCAAAACTGGGATGCACCCCACCATAACAATCCTCCCCAGTCGCCAATGACACCGGGGAGGCATATTGCACTTAGTCCAGCCTATTCCAGATCGAGTCTGCGGTTCGCTTTCCGGCAGAACTCTATTTATGGGCTTGGATAAAGTTGAAATACCGGGCTATGCTTACCAGCTTAGTTTAAGACTGTCGCGGGTCAGGAAATGCTCCAGGTGATAGGTCCGCTCTTCTGTCTTCAGAAGTACCTGCTCTAGCAGATGACGAGTCCCTCTATCGCCCAAGCTCTCGGCCTGGGATGCCAGACGACGCAGCATCTCAGTAATGGACTGCTCTGCCTTCATATCGTGTTCGATCATCACACGGCAGCGGAATACATCGTCAGACTCTTGCTCGAAGCAGCACAGATCAGCCAGTTTACCAAAGGTGAGAGCCGGCACTCCCCCTAAACCATGCAAACGCTCGCCAATGTCATGGGCATGTTCCTGAACTTCTTCATAGCTCTCAGAAAAATAATCGTGGAGCATGTAGTACTCAGAACCTTCGACCACAAAATGATGCTTTTGATATTGCAAGTAAAGAGCCATGAAGCTGGCATAGACCGCCCCCAACCCTTCTACAATGGGCTCTGTGACCGTTTTTTCCAACAAAATTGGATTATCAGCAACCTCTCCATAGGATTGCAGAAGTGTTTCAGTAACTGGCATAGTCTTTCCCTCAATTGGCAACGGATGACATCACAAAGCGGTATGCGAATGCTAGGTATCCGAACTTACAGATGCACTGAAACTAAAGAACAGCGCAAACCACAGAAGCAGTCCGGCAACTCTTTGAGCTTACAACCTTTTTTAAGGTTTTGAGAAATATTTTTTGTCATTTTGAATACACAAATTAGTAACTGTTCAAAAACGATTAACCATACCGAAAATGATTTTCAATAGACAAAAATCGAATAACGAAAATGATTTTCGATAATTTTTATCTCCCCTGACACCATTGATCCCCATTACAACTACACGGCCCGAGATCAGTCCTTTTCAGGTGTCAGAAGACCTGAAGTCTCTGTTAAACCAGGAGGGTTTTCGACTAACCAGTCAACGCCAAAAAAATCTCCATCTTTTCGAGGATGAGAGTTGTGGACGTCATTGGAGCGCCAAAGGGATACACCATTCTCTCGCTGAGCAGGGAGAAAAAATCAGCTTTTCTGGGATGTGTAGAGCCCTGCATGGGTTGGTAAGCCTTGGGCTTTTGCAGGAAGTCGAGTTGGTCGAAGGCCGGCAGCTTTATGGACTCAGTACTCCCTTTGGAATGGGGATTCAATAACGTGGGATAGCCGTCTCGACTGTCCAAGCGCAGGCAGGATGCCTGCCCTACAAAAATTGGATGTTATAAAACCCTCATTCCTTTGCAAACCCCTACCATCATCTTGTTTGTGTGCGCTGCGGTGCGTTTAACGAATTTACCGACGAGCAAATTACTCCAGTCAGCGCCGGCGAAACTCTGCTACGGGGCTTTTCCCTGGTAAATTGCCAGTTTACGGTTTTGGGGGTGTGTCCTCGGTGTCAAGAAAACCTGTGCATGTCCGAGTGATTATGCCTACCGGGCAAAAAAATAGCTACCCGCAAATTCTGAGGGTAGCTATTTTCTAAGGTGTGGAACTTCCAGGCATCACCTTATTCAGTAGATCGCAAAGACCCCGTAGCCCACCCTGCGGGAAGCAAGCTACACCCCCAGCCCCTCTCCCAGGAGGGCGAGGGGAGCCAGAAGTGCTTCAAAGTCCCTCTCCCACATTGGGAGAGGGATTTAGGGTGAGGGCTGGATCTCGGCAAAAGAGCATGTTTGTGATCTACTGTTATTCGGTGAGTAGGCTCCGCAGCATCCAGGCGGTTTTCTCGTGGACCTGCATGCGCTGGGTTAACAGATCAGCTGTAGGTTCATCGTTGGCTTTCTCAACCACCGGGAACACTGAACGAGCGGTGCGGACTACGGCCTCCTGCCCTTCTACCAGTTGACGAATCATTTCTTTCGCGTTGGGCACCCCGTCGGCCTCGTCAATAGAAGAAAGTTTAGAGAACTCTTTGTAGGTGCCTGGGGCAGGAAACCCCAGGGCTCGAATGCGTTCGGCAATCATGTCTACCGCAAGCGACAGTTCGTTGTATTGTTGCTCGAACATCATGTGCAGGGTCTGAAACATGGGACCGGTCACATTCCAGTGAAAGTTATGGGTTTTGAGATACAGGGTGTAGGTATCGGCCAGAAGTTGGGAAAGTCCCTGGGCTATAGCTTTGCGAGCTTTCTCATCGATGCCCATATCAATGGGCATTACAGCCACTTCCGGAGCACTCTTTTTGTCCATTGTAAAAATCCTCAATGATTCACTTGGAGGGTGTCTTAACAGCTTCAACCCTCTGCTGCCGATCAATTCACCGTCTCAAGACGGATTTTAGACCTTGTCCAAGTCCAGAGGGGGAGTTTTGCCTGGGGGCAAGCTCCAGTCTTCGATCTGGTCTTGATATGGCTGGGGATTTCGTTACCCCTATATAAAAATCATAAGGTGGAACATTTAAGGGAACTCTTAAATCTTCTTAGAATTGCTGCCAGGCAGCCGTTATGAGCAGCAGGATAAATCTTGGCTATCGATACCTGCTATCAACAGAACCCTTTCTGGAACTGATCCCTGACCGTGATCGTTGCGAAGATCTCTCTGCCGACCGGCCCCTTTTGCGGAAGCTAAGCAAGAGATTGGCGGGCGGTCCAAGCCTGCCGTCTACAATTCTTTACATTGCCTTATTGAGAAGAGTTCTGATTTATGTTCCAATGACCTTATTGAGAAACAAGCTCAATAAGGTCATCTTGCTGGATGCCTTCACTGTTCTCCTCTCTCCGGGGGCAATCTCAGATTCACACTCAATGCCCCCGTTTTTCTTACTTCGGTCTTTCTATGTCTCACCTCATTCCATTGCCTCAGCAGCAACCCATGCAGACTGGTCCCGATGCCCTTTGGCTTAATGTCAGTCCGGGATTATACAAACTTGACCACAAGTTACTGAGGTGTCTGGCCCGCCATGGTCAGGTTTCTCACTGGGCCTATCGCCAAACTCCAGATGAACCGACTTCGTTAGATATTGCCCTGACTTTGCTGCACGACTTCCTCGAAAGCCAACATCGCCCCATGCATTTACTGGGACATGGTATGGGTGGCTTGTTGGGACTGCTGTATGCCCGTGCTTATCCTTTTCGCGTCAAGTCGTTAACGCTGCTCTCGGTGGGGGTTAATCCCATGGTTGACTGGCAGGCCCATTATTATGCCCAGCTAGAAAAGCTGCCCTGTAGTCGGCGTCAGATTTTGACCCAAATGGCCTACAGCCTGTTCGGATATCAGGCTAAGTCGCTGATTCAAACCTGGGTGGACTGCTTAGAACTTGACCTGACTCATTCCCCCTCTCCCCATTCCCTGCTCAAGCGAGTCAATCTGTTTCCAGGCGGTGTGCCGGTGCCGATGATGATCTGCGGTGGTAAGGACGATGCCATTATTGACCCGCATCAAATTTACGGTTGGCAACCCTGGCTTAAGCCCCAAGACCGCATCTGGATCTGCCCAGAAGGTCGCCATTTCTTTCATGCTACTTTTCCCGAGCAAGTAGCCAGCCAAATCCTTAGCTTCTGGCATACCCCAGCCTCGCCGACCCTAATCACCGCGAACCGCGAAGCCCTCGGCTAAGGTGATTTCTAAAGACGTTACCGAATTGTGTACGTTTCCGGTCAGGGGGCAGCAGCCGGGAGGACATTGACACAACTCCTCAAAAAGGTTTCACCCAGATGCTGCGCCCCCCAGCGGATATTCTTTGCTAAGAAATTTCCTAAGAAGTGAGGGTTTGATAACATCCCATGTTTGTAGGGCAGATATTTTGCCTGTGCTTGGGGAGGGTTCGGAATCTTGTGGGATAGGCATCCTGCCTGTCCCAGCTGAGCAGGCGAGACGCCTGCCCTACAGGGCTTACGGAAATCTTTATTAAGTTGTTTGTTCGTCTTTACACAAAAATCAGATCACTCTCGCGCTTGGACAGCCGAGACGGCTATTCCACGTTATTGCATCTCTATTCCTAGAATCTCTATTCCTAGAATCTCTATTCCTAGAATCTCTATTCCTAAATTACCTGAATTCCAAAAGAATTCCTCTCCCTCTCTCCCTCTCTCGCTCTCTCCCTCTCTCCCTCTCTCCCTCTCTCCCTCCCCCTCAACACGCCACATTTTTCAAAACCGTCATCGGCCCCAGGGATTTCAACAGCGCCAGCTGGTCCTGATTTTTCACTAACAGAGAACCGGCAAACCCAAGGGAATTCACCGGTATGGACTGGTAATGCTCCTGGCTACGGCAGACCAGTACCATCCACTCGCGGGTCATCAGCAAATTGTAAGGGAAGATACGGGGAGAATTCTGCAGGTTACAGCCCAGATGAATCAGCAGGTCTTGATAGGTTGTCAGTAATTGTGCTGCGGCTTCAGGAACCGTTGCCCAACTATCCTTTTGCAGGTGAGCAATGGCATGGCAAAACGGAAAGCGGGGATTGTGACTGATGCAGGTGGCGGGGGAGGCTTCCCCTACGGACTGGCATTCTAGCGACTCGATCACCTGGGCCAGGGGCAGCGGACTGCCGTCTGGACAGAGGGGCGGCGGCACCAGTTGCAGGTGCTTATGCCGCTGGCTGGCGCCAGCTAATCTTCCGCCGTTATAAAATGCCAGACCGTTGACTTCCACCATGCAGGCTGCCAGCGCCTGGAAGTCGGCCTTAGTGAGCCAGCTATCCTGGTCTTCGAAGTCGCGGGTTACGATCAGAACATGGTGATCTACCACGTTGTACTTGTTTAACAGGCACAGATGGCTGGAGGAAATATCGGCGACAAACAAATCTTCCTCGTAGGGGAGAAAGGGATTAAAATCCCTGCTGATTTGTTGTTTCTCTTGTTGAGCTTGTTTCGCCTCTTCTTTGCGCTTCAGATTGGCCAAAATTCTGACCAGAAAACGCATGCCCGCTTCTTCTAAAAATTCATACTGAGTATCAATCGGTTGTAGAGCACCACAATTCAGGGCGTGGCGGGTTTGGTGCTGAATTTTTTCCCACAGAGTACCTGGAGTCAGGCAAAGGTCAGAAAGATGAGCCATAGGTGAAGGGCAAGATAGCGAAAATGTCTTCGGATTCCATCCACCCGAACTCCAGACTGATGTCATGGGTCTAGCTTGGGATGGCAAACGGACCTAGTCGAACTCTAGCAAACCGCCGCGCCCTGGTTCAAAGGGGGGAGTGGGGATTGTGATATTCTTCATGTCATTTGTGCGTTGCCTGGGTCTTCTCTTTTGTCTCTTAAACACCACAGGCGTTACCCCTATTCGCCCATCCATCAGCGTCCCGACGACAACTGGCCAGGAGAGAAGCGCCTGGCGGTATACATTGCCCTAAACCTGGAGCATTTTGCCTTTGGTGAAGGCCTGGGGGCAGAACTGCCTCCGGGAGGCTGAACCCGAGGTGTTGAACTACGCCTGGCGGGACTACGGTAACCGGGTTGGGGTGTGGCGATTGCTAGAGTTGTTGGACCCACTCAGGTTGCCGGTAGCACTGCTGATGAATGCTTCTATCTATGATTATGGCCCGGAGGTGGTCGGGGCTGTTCGCGATCGCAACGATGAAATGGTCGCCCATGGCCGCACCAACGCCGAACGCCAGAGTGTTCTTTCCACAACTGAGGAAACGGCCCTAATTCAGGAAACCACTGAGCTTGAAGCTCTATTCCTAACCGCAACAAAAACGGGGAACGCCTGACGCATTCCCCACATTATGGGAGACAAACCCAAAACCTTGTAAATTACGCTAGTTACTCACGGGTTGCCTGAAAGCCCCCAGGTTGGCGATGCGCTCAGACTGCTGCTGAATTTGCACCGACAGAGAATCACACACTAACTCGCACAGCTCAAATACAAAGGAGTTGGCGATTTGATAGTACACACAAACTCCTTCTTGCTGGCGGTTAACGATGCCCGCTTGAGCCAGAATTTTAAGATGTTTGGATACGTTGGCCTGCCCTAAACCGGTAGCGTCAATAATTTCAGAGACATTTTTGCGTCCGGCTTTAAGGGTACAAACGATTTGCAGCCGACTGGACTCTGACAACACCTTAAAAAAGTCAGCAACCAGCTGCAGCGTTTCTGGGGAAAGCTTGACCAATAAGCAATTTCCATCGCTGGTTAATGTCTGAGGCAATTGACTGGTAGTTTGAGGAACCATAGGCCAAACTAAATGACAGATAAGCAAACAAAGATTAAATCTTTATTTTATTACTCCTAAGTAGTATAGCAGCTTGTCTATGGTTCATTGGGCTGGGATGGAGGATTTACCGACCTATCCTTTCACTCCGCTACTGGTTTCAGTAGGTACAATAAATCTCTGTAGCAAAACAAACACGAGAATGGCTGGCAAAACCGAGAGGATAGATCCCGCTGCCACCATGCGCCAATCGAGGGAAAAGCTGCCCGCCAGTCGGGCCACCCCCAGGGGCAACGTATATCGCTCTGGACGATCCAGCAAAATCAGGGGCCAGAGAAATTCGCCCCAGGTACCGATAAAGACAAAAATGCCCAGGGTCACCAGGGCAGGACGGGTCGCCGGAATCATCACGTGCCACCAGATGCCCAGGTCAGAGCAGCCATCCATGCGGGCGGCTTCTTCTAGCTCCTTAGGCACCCCCTGAAAGGCTTGCCGCATCAGAAAAATGCCGAAGGCCGAGGCCAGGTAGGGCAGAATCAACCCCAGATAGGTGTTTCGCAGCCCCAGGTTTACCGCCAGAATGTACAGGGGAATCATCACAATCTGAAAGGGAATCATGATGGTAGACACAATCAGGGCGAGAATGGCTTCCCGTCCTCGAAACGACAGCCGGGCCAGGGGATAGGCCGCCAGGGAGCAAATCACCAGATTTAGCACCACCGTCAGCACTGCCACGACGGAGCTGTTGAGAAAGTACTGCCCAAAGGGGTTAGTGCGCCAGACTTCGACGTAATTGGCCAGGGTCGGCGACTGAGGAATGAGTTGGGGCGGTGCCGCCAGCAGGTTTTCGTCAGGACCTTTAAGCGAAGTGCTGACCAACCAGAGCATGGGAAACACCATAACCAGGGCGATTACAATCAGCACCCCATATAACCCGACCGTTCGCCAGTGGGGCCATTGGGCGATGGTCTTGCCGATACCTGCCTGCATGGCGCTTACCCCAGGTTGAGGTTCTTCAATAGCCAGAACCCGGCGAAAGAGCCGCTCTCTGGGCTGGACTGAACCCCGATGAAATGGACCTGATCAGCTTTGCCTTTGGCAGTTTCAAAAGCCTGAGCCTCAGCCAACAGGCCAGGATTACTCAAATTAGCGAGAATCCAGCTTTCGGCGGCACCGGTTTCTAAGATCAGCCGAGGGGTTTTGCCGGTTTCGACACGCCAATAGCCCATTTCCAGCCCCGACATCCAGCCGGCAAGGGCCGTAGCCCTGGACGAAAAAATCAATAATCCGGGAACTGGGGTATCTGGCTCAACATCGGCCAACTCCAGGGGAAACGCTTCTCCAAAGTCAATATCCCACTCTGGCAAATCCTTAAATGCTGACACTTCCAGGGTGACAAACGCCCATTTCTGCCCCAGCAGGGCATCTGGCAGCGGTTTTGGCGTCGGGGGTGGGGCCGCCACCGACGGCGACGGAGTATTCTTATAACCCGGTTGGTTGGGGTAGAAAGATTCCTTGCGGTCATCCAGCCACCGCTGCAGCGCCAGGGTGCGGCGGCTTGCCTTCGCTGGAATACCGGCCTCATCACAGGCCCGCTGAATCATATTTTGCATCTGGTAGCGAAAGAAGCGGATACGACTGGGCTGTGTTCCAGCCTGCTCCATCGCCTCCTGAATCGCCTCTTTGAGGTTAATGGAATTCACTTCTGTATTAGGCAGAAACTTACTGTAGCGAAAGAGCTCATCCGGGTTGGCCTGGGTATCGACAATACCCTCGCAGAGCAATACTTCCCAGAGTTTTTTCTGGTTATCGTCCACCACCGGTCGAGAATAAAAATCGAGTTCCCAAACGCTACCCATATCAAAGTCAATTATTAGCAACTGCTGAAATGCGGCCTCAGTAGCAGGTCGAGCGCCGCTGAAGCGATAAAACCTACGCTGTTAGCCCGTTGGGCTGGAGACGTTCCCCACTTTGTGGAGTCACCAGATGTCATCAGCCTATCAGAGAACTCCCCTGCTGCTGCAAGCTGTAGGGGCAGGTCAGGCTTCGCTTTCCGCCAGAATTTTACCGACGTCTTTCACGCGGTCTTCGGCATTAGCAAATACAGCCTCTGGCTCCTTCAAGATTTCACCGGGATATTTTTCCAGCACCTTGGTGGATAAGGAAATGCGGTTGCGTTCAGAATCTAGCGCCACCACCACGGCTTTTACCGGTTGTCCCGGCTGAAACAGGCCGGATAGAGACTCTACATAATTTTTGCTGATCTGCTTGATGTGCAGCAGGCCGGTAATGCCGTCGAACTCTACAAATGCGCCAAAGGGTTTGAGGCTGGCTACTGTGCCCTCAATCAACTGGCCCAGTTCTAAGCGTCCCATAACTTCGTTGCGGGCGGCGATTCTTTCAGACATCACCAGCTTATTGTTGGCCTGGTTGACATCCAGAAAGCTGACGGTCAGGTGCTGACCCACCAAATCTTCCAGCGATTCGTAGCTGCGGCTGAGGTGAGATTTGGGGACAAAACCTCGCAGTCCTTCCACATCAACGGTAACGCCGCCTTTGTTGAAACCCGTCACCTTGGTATCAACGATAGTTCCTGCTGCAGCCATTTCAGCCAGCTTTTCCCACAGCTGCTTAAGCTGCAACTGCCGAATCGAAAGCAATACCTGGCCATCGGCATCCTGGTCACGAATAACCTGAAAGGTATACTCCACGCCCGGTTCTAAGATCTCTGCCAAGTTCGAGATTGGTTTAACGGCTGCCTCCCGGATGGGCATGAAAGCCGCTGACTTACCACCGATATCGATGGTGGCTCCGTCTGAGTCGTAATCAACGACAAATCCCTTAACGGTGCTGCCAACCCGAAAGTCAAAATCATGGGCTTCGAGGGCCTTGGCAAAATCATCGGCAGAAAAAGTCAAGCGAAATCCTCCCAGACGGCATTGATCTTGTCCAAGTCCAGAAGTGGAGTCGCATCTTCAAAACAATAGCTCTCAAGCTGAACTTGGTTTAGTTAGCTTCTTAATATAGCAACGCTAGGCGGTAGAGTGGGGCGAACGTGAGGAATCTTAGGGTGAAGTGGATGATTCGGTGAAGTGGGTGGGTCGGTGAGTAGATGAGGTTGATGGACACGCAAGGTGGGTGGTGGGAGTATCAAATTGTGAATAAAGTCCCCATCCCTACGCCCTACAACGTAGGAACTCCTTCTCTTGCTCCCTCCCTCTCTTGCTCCCTCCCTCTCTTGCTCCCTCCCTCTCTTGCTCCCTCCCTCTCTTGCTCCCTCCCTCTCTTGCTCCCTCCCTCTCTTGCTCCCTCCCTCTCTTGCTCCCTATCTAACCGAGCTTTTCTTTAAACAACTCCAACACATGCTGCCACGCATCCTTAGCCGCAGCAGGATGATAGCTGTCTCGATGATCGCAAAAGAAGCCGTGGGTGGCACCTTCGTACCGGAAAATTTTGTGGGGTACGTTGTGCTGAGTGAGGGCGGCTTCTATCTGGTCAACTTCGTAGGGGTCGATTAGGGGATCCTCGGTGCCGAAGAAGCCGTAAAGCGTGCCGGAGATGTCGCCCGTACGTTTGATGGTGGGGTCACCGCCGCCAGGAGTCATCGAGGTAATGCCAGCTCCGTAGAAGGAGGCCGTAGCTTTGACATCATCCAGGGTGGCGGCTAAGTAGACGACGTGACCGCCGAAGCAGAAGCCGATGGTACCAACGCCGGTTTTGGCGACATTGTCTTTGCCGTAGAGGTAGTTGATGGCCCCCTGCACATCGCTCAGGAGTTCGTCGGCTCTGGTACCGTTTTTATATTTACGGCCTAGTTCCAGATCTGCTTCTTCGTAGCCCACTTCAAAGCCCTGTACCTGCCGGTGGTAAATGTGGGGGGCGATCGCAACAAATCCGGCCCCGGCAATGCGTTCGGCCACTTCCCGAATGTGGCTATTGACGCCAAACACTTCCTGTACCACCACTACCCCGCCAAAGGTTCCCTCACGGGAGGGTTCAGCCAGGTAAGCGGGAATTTGCATGTCGTTGCTGGTGATCTCGACGGTCTCAGTGCGTACTAGAGATGCCATGGTGATTGCTCGTGATGCTGCCTGTATCTGCCACCTTTACCTTATCTCTGTCATCCCCGAAATTGTCAAAATTTATTGCGCTAGATAGACTGGCACACGGAATCGCTACAGTGTGTTTAAAATCTGTCCACAATGGAAGCCAGTTTCGGCCTTGAGCTGCACTCGGGGGTTGGGCACGTCTAAATGCGAGAGCAGAGATGAGCGCCAACAGCCCACGGTTTACTTCCGTGAGTCAAACCCACCAAATGATCTTTAACAGGGTTTAAATTAGCTGTACGACCATAGGTTCAGTCCAGCAGCTAAGGGGCGTCCTGAGTGACCGCGACAATGCCTGAACTGGACTGGTTTAGCCGGTGTATCTAATCTCCATTGTGTAACCGGCAGCAGCCTGGAGGTACTTAGGTGGTGCAGTTTCACATCCAGCCCGATAGCGAAATTCCCGCTTCGACACAACTCTATGACCAGATTTGGTTTGCGATCGCGTCCCGCCAGTATCCCCCCGGCTACCGATTGCCCAGCACCCGCCAGCTGGCCATGCAAACGGGGCTACACCGCAACACCATTAGCAAAGTTTATCGCCAGCTCGAAGACGCAGGGGTGGTCGAAGCCATGCCCGGTTCTGGTATTTACGTTCGAGAGCAAACTACCGCCGACAGTGCCCGCCCCCAGTCTTCTCTGTGGAACGAGTTCCCCCAGGCCCGCGATGTGGTCGAAAATGGCCTGGACGAACTCCTGCGCCAGGGATGCTCGTTAAACCAGGCGAGGGAGTTGTTTCTGGCAGAAATTGACTGGCGTCTACGCTGTAGCGCCCGCGTTCTGGTCACCGCTCCCAAGCAAGACATTGGGGCCGGCGAATTGATGGTGCGGGAGCTAGAAAGCGCCCTTCACATCCCGGTGCAGCTGGTCCCCCTGGAAGAGTTGGAGGATGTACTGGCCCAGACGCGCTCTGGCACCGTCGTCACCAGCCGATATTTTATTACGGAAGCAGAGGCTATTGCCGCGCCCAAATCTGTCAGAGTGATCCCGGTTGATATTTACGACTACAACAAAGAACTTGGTTTGCTGAAAGACCTCTCCTCTGGCACCTGCCTGGGCATGGTCAGCCTCAGTTCCGGTATTCTACGGGCGGCAGAAGTGATCAGCTACAGCCTGCGGGGCGACGATATTCTGGTCATGACCGCCCAAACCGACGATAACTATAAGCTCAGCGCTGTGGTGCGCAGCGCCCAAACCATTGTTGTGTTTGACGAAGCCAGTCTCCCTGCCGTCAAACAGGCCATTACCGAAGCCCGAGACGATCTCATTCGTCCCCCTCAGCTGGTGGTCTGCGAAAACTACATCGGTGCTAAATCCATCAACCTGCTCAAACGAGAACTGGGGTTAGATTAACCCCATAGTCTCTCCAATGCCCTGCTTTATACCAAGTCCAGCTCGAGATCTGTAGTTTTCTCTAAGCTAAAACTCCACTGCTGGCCTTGGGCAGGGTTTAGAAGGCTTCTCATCCCAAATCGAAATGCAAAAGCCCCTAACCAATGCCCAGAAAATCCCGAACGTAATTCAGGTAAGTATCTGGATCCTCTAGCATTGGAAAATGGCCGGTGCCCTTCACCAAAACGTAATCTACCTTGGCATTAAGCTCTGCAGCATTCTTTCCCAGATCCGCTGGCGTAATCTGGTCAAATTCTCCTGACACCAGTAAAGTCGGAACTTTTATTTGGCTGAACTCTAACGGCATTATCTCGGTGGCTTTTTGACTCACCGAGGTAAAAATTGTTCCCAGAGCTGTATCGTAATCAGCCTTCAAGAAGTCTTCCAGGAAAGCGACCTTCTCTGCCGTCGGAATTGGCTTACTTAAAAACCTGGCCATAAACAGACTTGGCACCAGGGGAATTTTACTCAACCACTTGGGGCGCATCGCGACGACATAGCCGCCAAATTGATAAAACGTCTCAAACGCCTTTTTGTCGTACTCAAAAATGCCGTTACAGGTCAAAATGGCCTTTTCTACCAGGTTAGGGTGGCGATTGAGAAAATATACCGCTACCGACGCCCCCATAGAATGGGCATTTAAGTTAACCCTTGAGAGCCCCAGAGCCTTCAGCAACTCCACCAGGTCATCGGCAAAGGTTTCTAGCTCATAGCCCCGTTCCTTCGCCTTTTCTTGCTGATTAGAGGCGACGGTAGAGCGGCCAAAACCCCGCATATCGTAAAGCAAGCAGTCAAAGTGGTCCGATAAAGCCCGGGCCGTACTTTCCCAATATCGGGCTGACCCAGCCCAACCGTGGATAAACACCATCACTGGCTTCTGGGAATCGGGGGTCCGCTCCTCTGTGCCGACCCATTCGTAATAATGACTAACCTGGTTAACCTCAACGTAAGGCATCGCTAGGCAGACTCAGGCTTGGGCATAGACGAAGGGTGAAGCAGTAAATCTGCCGTAGAGCGTTTCTCGACCATCTCCCGCGTAATCACACAACGTTTCATATCTTTGCGGGATGGTAGTTCATACATCACATCCAGCATCAGCTCTTCGATAATGCCCCGCAGTGCTCTGGCCCCGGTCTTGCGACGGTAGGCTTCTCTGGCAATGGCCCGCAGGGCTTCTGACTTGAACTCAAGCTGCACGTTGTCCATCCGCATCAGCTTCTGGAACTGCTTCACCAGAGCGTTCTTGGGCTCGGTCAGAATCGCCATCAGGGACTCTTCGTCGAGAGGATCCACTACTGATGTGGCCGGGATACGACCAATAAATTCAGGAATCAGGCCAAACTTCACCAGGTCGTCGGGCTCTAGATACCGCAGCACGTCCGCCGCCCGCTTTTCGCGGGAATTTTGACTATCGCCGGGCTGCACAAACCCAATGGATTTTTTACCAATGCGTTGTTCGACAATCTTTTCGAGCCCCACAAAGGCTCCACCGCAGATGAAGAGGATATTGCTGGTATCAATCTGAATACAGTCCTGGTAAGGATGCTTACGTCCACCCTGGGGAGGCACATTCGCCACTGTGCCTTCCAGCATTTTCAGCAGCGCCTGCTGTACCCCTTCTCCAGACACATCCCTGGTAATGGAAGGGTTTTCACTCTTGCGGGCAATTTTGTCAATTTCGTCGATGTAGATAATGCCCCGCTGGGCTTCTTCCACATCCAGGTCTGCCACCTGTAAAAGCCGCAGCAGGATATTCTCAACGTCTTCGCCCACATAGCCAGCTTCGGTCAGGGTAGTGGCGTCGGCTACGGCGAAGGGAACATCAAGAATCCGGGCCAGGGTCTGGGCCAGGAGGGTTTTACCACAGCCGGTAGGGCCAATCAGTAGAATGTTCGACTTCTGCAGCTCAACAATATCGTCGGGAGACTCTCCATCCAGATGTTGGAGGTAGCTCAGCCGTTTGTAATGGTTATAAACGGCTACCGAGAGTACCTTCTTCGCTTCATCCTGACCAATGACGTGGTCATCCAGGTAGTTTTTAATTTCCCGCGGCTTGGGGATATCGGTCAACGAAATTGCTGTGGCCGGACGCGACCGCTCGGGAGGACCCTCTCGTCGAGGCGCTGGCTGAGCCACAGCAGTACTTGAGTCGAACAACTCTTCGTCAAGAATTTCGTTGCAGAGGTCAACGCATTCGTCACAGATGTACACCCCCGGTCCTGCGATCAGCTTCCGCACCTGCTCTTGGGACTTGCCACAGAACGAGCATTTCAGATGGGAGTCGTACTTAGACATACTAATGACCCTAGTTAAGTACAGTCTCGGCAGGATGGGCTGACAAATCGTGCTGCTCGACGACGCTGTCAATCAATCCGTAATTCTTGGCTTCTGCTGCAGACATATAGAAATCACGCTCTGTGTCTGCTTCAATTCGCTCCATGGGCTGACCGGTGTGGAAGGCAATCAGCTCGTTCAGGCGATTCTTATGATAAAGAATTTCTTTTGCCTGAATTTCGATGTCTACCGCCTGCCCCTGAGCTCCCCCCAGAGGCTGGTGAATCATAATGCGGGAACTAGGCAGAGATAGCCGCTTACCCTTAGCACCAGCACAAAGCAGAAACGCCCCCATACTAGCAGCCAATCCAAAACAGATGGTGACGACATCGGGACGAATTTGTTGCATGGTGTCATAGATGGCCATACCTGCGGTAACTGAACCACCGGGGGAGTTGATGTAAATCTGAACATCCTTTTCGGGCTCTTCTGCGTCTAGATAGAGCAGCTGAGCGACCACCGAGTCTGCCACCTGACCATCAATGGGAGTGCCAAGGAAAATAATCCGCTCCCGCAGGAGTCGTGAATAGATGTCAAAAGCCCGCTCTCCTCGACCGGACTGCTCAACAACCATGGGCAACACACTACGAATCTGGCTTAGCTGGGAGGCAGAGTGACTCAAACTGGTGATAGACCGATCAGAACCGTTCGATGAAATCATAGTGAGTTTGTGAAGAAATTCAAGTACTTGGGCAAGCTCGACTACCTAGTGTAAAGAAATGATCCTCGTCTGCCCAGGGATACGGAGGCTTCTACTGCTCATTATGCCCCAAAGATAGGGTTCCATCGCCCTGTTTACGAATTAAACCTGGCCCAGGTCCAGCCGTAGAGTTTCACCTCAGGGAAAGTTCCCGGTTGCAAGTGGATTTAGTGTCGCTCCCATCCAAAAACCTGAGGGCATGTTAACGCCGGAGTAGGGGTAAGCCGGGGGGCAAAATAGGCCCACCACTCCCCCGCCCCCGGCCTGTCTAGGTCTGTTGTTACTCTTCTTCTGATTCTGAATCGCCCACTGCGGTGGTTTCAGCTTCAACCTCTACCGTCGCCTCTGCAGCAGGAGTCTCAGGCTCAGCAGTTTCGGCTTCAGAGGCATCCTCTTCTTGCTTCAGAGTTCCTTCGGGCACCAACTCCACCGTACTTTCTGACTCCAGCCAGTCCAGAATTTTTTCCTGCAGCAGCTCTTCGTGTAAGACTTCCCGTAAGCGGTCAGGATCAATCTGACTGGGGTCTTCGATGGCCTTCATCGTCTCGTCGATTTTGGTCTGCAGGGCTTCTTCTTCAACTTTGATGCCTTCTGTCTTGGCGACTTCTCCCAGGGCCAGGGTGCGGCGCAGGCGATCAACGGCATCGGGGCGGGTGCGATCGCGCATGGTCGCCACCATCTCCTGGGTCAAAATCTTGTTGATGTCGATGCCCTGGCGACTGAGCTGCATTAAGCTCTGGCTCAGCAGGTAGTCCACCTCTTTTTGAACCAGAGTTTCAGGGATTTCGGCCTCCAGATTTTCGACCAGGGCATCGAGCAGAGCACTCTGTACGTTAGCCTTTGTCTTATCTGCCGCTTCGTTCTGGTAGCGCTCTTCCAGGGAGCTTTTGAGTTCTTCGATGGTTTCAAACTCGCTGATCTCCTGGGCAAAATCGTCATCCAGGTCAGGCAGCTCTTTTTCTTTGATTTCTTTCAGGGTGATGGAGAAAACCGCTGGTTCACCGGCCAACTCTTCCTGGGAATAGTCTTCCGGGAAATCAACCTCAAGGTCCTTGGTTTCATCCAGATTCATGCCGGCAATGCCTTCCACAAATCCGGGAATGAACCTTCCCTCATCCAGCTCCACCTGAAAATCGGTGGCAGAACCGCCCTGAAACTCTTCCAATTCGCCAGCTTCGTTCTTGACCTTGCCGACGAAATCAACTACCACCACATCGCCCATCTGAGCTGGACGATCCTCAATCGGCACCAGGGTTGCCAGGTTGTTTTGGTACTGCTCCAGAGTTTTATCAAGCCGTTCAGGATCTGGCTTAATCTCCTCCGCCTGAACAGACAACCCCTTGTATTGCTTCAGGGTTACGCGGGGAGGGACATCCACCGCCGCCGAAATCGTCAGCGCCTCGCCTGGCTCATATTGAGTCACTAATTCCTCAAAAGGAGACTTAAGCTGGTAGTTACCGATGGCGTTAATTTCTTCTTGTTTGATCGCCTTATCGACGGCATTCTGCACCAGTTCCTCCAGTACAGCCACCTTAAACTGTTGAGCCCCCACCCTCTGCAGGAAAACCTGCCGGGGTACTTTCCCCTTCCGAAAGCCCGGAATATTGGCGGAGCGCATATACTTCCGCAAAACCTGATCGTAGGTTTTTTGAGACATCTCGGCAGGAATTTCAATTTCTAATCCCACCTGGCTGTCGGGCAATACTTCCTGGGTAACTTTCATGGGGTTTTAGCTATCTAAACGGCATTGGCGCGCTCCCCCAACTGGGCTGGAGAACTTTTGACGCAATTTATAAGCATACCCCAATCTCCCGGGTTTTGAAGGAGGGCCGATGCTATCTATTCTAGATGACCGAAAACCTTACCCCACCCGCCATTGAGGACTAACAACGGTCTCTCGTGGAGGGCTTTAAAGGGCTTGATTCCCGATTTCCTGGTTTTCAGGAATATCAGATTTTCTTAGTCTTTCCGTTTTGCTTAGGCTTTCCGCCCCGCTACCTTTCCGTTCCGCTAAAACAGAGGAGTTCAAATGTTAGTATCGGCTGATGAGCAGACATAATTTGAGGTAAAGCCGGTGTCGAACGGGTTGCGCGTTGCCATTTTAGGAGCTACAGGAGCGGTCGGAGTCGAAATTTTGACTCTACTGGAGGAGCGGGATTTTCCCATCAGCCAGCTCAAATTGTTGGCTTCGCCCCGGTCTGCTGGCACACAATTATCCTTTCGGGGACAGAAAATTGAAGTAGAGGCCATTAGCGAAGGAGCCTTCAACGACATTGACTTGGTGCTGGCCTCTGCTGGCGGTTCCGTCTCGAAAGAATGGTTACCTAAAGCCGTCGCCGCCGGTGCCGTCGCCATTGATAACTCCAGTGCTTACCGCATGGATCCAAATGTGCCCCTGGTAGTTCCCGAGGTGAACCCTGACGCAGCCCGAAACCATCAAGGCATGATCGCCAACCCCAACTGCACCACAATCTTAATGAGCCTCGCCATCTGGCCCTTGCATCAGGTCCAGCCGATCAGGCGGGTGGTCGTTTCCACTTATCAATCTGCAAGCGGTGCCGGGGCCCGGGCCATGGCAGAGGTGAAGCAACAGGCCAGGGCTATGCTGGCAGGAGAAACGCCCCAGACTGATGCGTTTCCGTATCCGTTGGCGTTTAATTTATTTCCCCATAACTCGGATCTGAACGAGGCCGGATACTGCCAGGAAGAAATGAAGATGGTCCACGAAACCCGAAAGATTTTTGGAGTTCCTGACCTAAGGTTAACGGCGACTTGTGTGAGGGTTCCCGTACTGCGTGCCCACTCAGAAGCGATTAACATAGAGTTTGATGCACCCTTCAGCCCTGCTCAAGCTAAAGCTTTGCTCGAAGCAGCCCCTGGCGTCACTGTGGTAGAAGACTGGAGCCGTAACTACTTCCCCATGCCTCTCGAGGCCAGTGGTCAGGATAACGTGCTGGTAGGGCGCATTCGCCGTGACATTTCCAATGATCACGCCCTGGAACTGTGGCTGAGTGGCGATCAAATTCGTAAGGGCGCGGCACTGAACGCGGTGCAAATTGCTGAACTGCTAACAACCAAGCAGTGGTTGCAGCCATCCGTAATCGCCTGAGGCCAGAGAATTGACGCCCTGCTTGGGTTCCTGCGCGAAGGCAGCCCTGAACCTAACAAAAACGACACCCCCCTGTTTGGCAAAGCTTTAGATTGAGCTAACGACCTGGAAACCTCGGCAGATGCCGCTATAATTCCAAAAAATGAGAATGCTTTCAAGCAAACCAGTCATGTAAGAGGACAGCAATCCGGGTGGTGAATTTCGGTAGAGTACTGACGGCCATGGTGACGCCATTTACCCCAGATGGTGCCGTCAACTATGCATTAGCAGAACAACTGGCAGATCATCTGGTAGACCACGGCAGTGATGGTCTGGTCGTTTGCGGCACCACAGGTGAGTCTCCCACGTTAACTTGGGATGAAGAATACCAACTCTACAAAGTGGTCAAGCAGGCAGTGGCCGGCAGAGCAAAAGTAATTGTGGGCACTGGCTCAAACTCTACCCACGAAGCCATCGAGGCTACTCGCAAAGCAGCCCAACTGGGCCTTGATGGTTCCCTACAGGTTGTCCCTTACTACAACAAGCCTCCCCAGGAGGGGATTTATCAGCACTTCGAGAAAATTGCAGCAGCCGTGCCCGATCTGCCGCTCATGCTGTACAACATTCCGGGGCGCACAGGCGTTAATATGTCTGTAGAAACCGTGTCCAAGCTCTCCCAGATTCCCAGTATTGTGGCTATCAAGGAGGCCAGCGGTAGCCTTGACCATGCCAGTCAGATTCGGCGCAATACCCCTGCCGACTTTAGCATCTACTCAGGGGATGACTCGTTGACACTGCCATTGCTTGCTGTTGGCGGTAGCGGTGTTGTCAGCGTAGCCAGCCATCTGGTAGGGGATCGTTTGCAGCAGATGGTACAGGCTTTTGAGTCAGGTCAAACCAGGACCGCAACCGATATCCATTTGGAGCTGCTGCCCCTGTTCAAGGTTTTGTTTTTGACCGCCAATCCAATTCCGGTCAAAGTCGCCCTAGAACTCCAGGGGTGGATGGTAGGATCGGTTAGACTGCCTTTGTGCTCAGCCGACGAACCGGTGAGGTCAGCCGTCAAAGATGTACTGCAGGATTTAGCAGGGGTTATCTCTTTTGGCAATTCCTCTTCCGGCTCTAATCAGGCGATTTCATCAACCGCAGCGAACATTAGTTCGTAAGAGGGGCGACGACATCGCAGAAAGCAGGTGACAATGCTGTTCACAGTAAAGCCGTCGCCTACAACGCCAGAGGTTTTACCGGAAACTTTTTACAACTGAATATTGTTTACAACTGAATATTGGTTACAACTTGATATCGTTAAAACCTATCGACCACCCGCGTTTTACGTTTTTCGGGCCTGGGATTGCTCAGGGTAAGTCACTGGTATCCGTTCTTTTTCTTTTATGCCGTTATCTCCATTCTTAAACTATTGTCCTTTACCTTTCCCCTCCTATCTCCTGCCTGCCGTGGAGCTTAAATGGGCTTTATTCGGCTAACTTTGGCACATTCCCAGCTGGGTCTTTGAGTTCAGACAGCCCAGATAGTTGCCTTTATGCAATTGCCACTCCTTAGCTACCGTCGCTTTTCAACTGTTCTGTTCAACATTTCTTTATTCACTGACGAGATCATTTATGACATCCAATTCTTCGACTGCCCCTCTAAAAATCATTCCCCTAGGGGGGCTGCATGAAATCGGCAAGAACACCTGTGTGTTCGAAATTAATGACGAGATCATGTTGCTAGATGCCGGCTTAGCCTTCCCTACCGACGGTATGCATGGCGTCAACATTGTTCTACCCGACGTTACCTACTTGCGGGAGAACCGACACAAAATCAAGGGCATGATTGTCACCCACGGTCATGAAGACCACATTGGCGGCATTGCCTTTCACCTGAAACAGTTCGATATTCCCGTAATCTACGGCCCTCGGCTGGCCATGGCCCTGCTGGAGGGCAAGCTAGAAGAAGCCGGTGTGGCTGATATGACGGAACTGCGAGCCGTTCGTCCGAGAGAAACCGTCCGGGTTGGTAACGCCTTTTTAGTGGAGTTTGTCCGCAATACCCACTCCATCGCCGACAGCTGCTCCGTCATCATCCATACTCCCGCCGGTATCGTGGTGCATACCGGAGACTTCAAGTTTGATCACACCCCTGTTGATGGCGAAACCTTTGATGTTCAGAAACTGGCGGAGTACGGAGAAAAGGGCGTACTCTGCTTGATTAGTGACTCCACAAATGCTGAAGTCCCTGGCCACACCCCTTCCGAGCGTTCCGTTTATCCTAACCTGGATCGGGAATTTGCCCAGGCAGAAGGGCGGTTAATTGTCACGACCTTTGCATCGTCTGTGCACCGGGTCAATATGATTTTGGAATTAGCACAGAAGCATAATCGTCGGGTGTTTGTCGTGGGCCGATCGATGCTTAATGTTATTGCCCACGCCAGGGAATTGGGGTATATCAAGTGTCCCGATAACCTCTTTCAGCCCCTGCGGTCTCTGAACCAGATACCCGACGAAAACGCCCTGATTCTCACCACAGGGTCCCAGGGAGAACCGATGGCGGCCTTGACTCGTATCGCCAACGGTTCCCACCGCCAGATCAAGGTGCAGCCGGGAGATACGGTGGTGTTCTCGGCCAATCCTATCCCCGGCAATACCATTGCCGTCGTCAACACCATCGATAAGCTTATGATGCTTGGGGCCAAGGTCGTTTACGGCAAGGCTAAAGGTATCCATGTCTCAGGCCATGGGTCTCAGGAAGACCACAAATTAATGCTGGCCCTGACCCGTCCCAAGTACTTCCTGCCCGTCCATGGTGAGCATCGCATGTTGGTTAAGCATGCCGAGACAGCCCAGAACATGGGCATTCCCGCTGACCATATGGTGATTGTGCAGAACGGGGATATTGTTGAGGTCGAAAGCGGTGGCATCCGCATCGCCGGGCAGGTGCCTTCCGGTATTGAGTTGGTTGACTCTTCGCGAGTCAGCGTTGTCGGTCGAGATATTCTTAAAGATCGCCAGCAGCTTGCCGAAGATGGAGTTGTGACAGTAGCCGCCGTGCTCGGTTCAGATGGACAGTTCCTGGCTCCGCCGACGGTAGATCTCAGGGGGGTGGCCCATTCTGTTAATTTAGAAAAGCTAGAGCGTGCCGTTGCCTCGACTCTGCAGCAGGTGCTCAATACTCACGGTTCAGAGCTCATTGTCGGCGCAGATCGGCACAACCCCACCATCGACTGGGACGGCCTCAAATCTCTCATGGAAAGAGATCTGCGCCGCCTGCTCAGACGCGAGCTCAACAAGCAGGATCCCTTGCTGGTATTGTTACTACAGGGGGCCAAAGCAGCCGCCAAAACACCCAGAGGTCGCGGTAAAACGGCAACCCCTGTGGGGTAATGCTGAGTCCCATCCCTGCCCACTGCGCTCAACCCAAGCCATCCTAAGGAATGAGGATTTTATAACATCCAATTTTTGTAGGGCAGGCATCCTGTCTGCTCTTGGACAGCCGAGACGGCTATCCCACGTTATTGCATCCCCATTCCTAAACAGGGAGGGGTTTACCTTGGCCAGGTTCGCCTTGAGCGCTGTAGTGCTACTTTAGGCAAGGCTACACTGCTGCCCTTGGACAAGGCTTACTCACCAACGGCAGCAACGGCTGTTACAAAAATCAATAGAAAAAACTACCGTTTTACGGAAGCTATGCTACAAAGATAGCCGATCTGTGCTACTGCTCTTGCTTGGCGCTATAATGCAACAAACAGGAGCGTCTGTACCCCCAGATTGGTACAGATCAGGTGAATTAAGTAGCTACAAGTCCTTAACGCTAAGTGCTTCTGTCAGAATTCCTGTTCCCATTGCCCGTTTTACCACACTGTAGGCACAGAGCAAGAATTCCCGGAAACGCAGTCATGTTAGGTGACCTGTATGGGCCTTTTAGGTTGGGCATCGTGGTCCTGTTGCGGTGTACTCGACTTGCAGACTCTTGCGTGCTGATTGCCCAATAGCTGGGGTGTGGTATCTGGAGTTGCCGATACTGTGGCAGGGTTACCCATCGCTGGCTGGGATATTAAGTTTTCTATCCGCCCTAGTGAGCGTTGTTTGAGGAATTTGAATGCCGAAGCAAATTGTTATTGCTGAGCAGCATCGAATTGCTGCTGTTTTTTCAGAAGATCAGATTCAAGAATTAATTGTTGCAACCGGAAGCCACCAGGTTAGTGATATTTACCTGGGAACGGTTGAAAATGTGTTGCCGGGCATTGATGCCGCCTTCGTTAATATTGGCGATAGCGAGCGCAACGGGTTTATGCATGTGACTGACTTAGGTCCCCTGCGTCTCAAGCGCTCTGCGGGGTCGATTACAGAGTTAGTTGCGCCCCAGCAGAAGGTGTTGGTTCAAATCATGAAAGAACCCACCGGTAATAAGGGACCTCGCCTGACCGGAAATATTACATTGCCCGGGCGTTATTTAGTACTTATGCCCTATGGTCGAGGCGTTAACCTGTCTCGCCGTATCCGTAACGAAAACGAGCGCAGCCGTCTGCGGGCGTTAGCCATTCTGATTAAACCTGCTGGCATGGGATTGCTGGTACGAACCGAAGCAGAAGGTATCAGCGAAAACGCCATCATTGAAGACCTGGAAACTCTGCAAAAACAGTGGGAAAGCATTCAGCAAGAGGCCTTGACAACCCGGGCCCCCAGCCTGCTGAACCGCGACGATGACTTTGTGCAACGAGTCCTCCGGGATGTTTATAGTGCCGACGTCAACCGCATTGTGACAGACACCAGTGCTGGCATGAAGCGAGTTAAACAGCATTTGTCGAACTGGAGCGGTGGGCAAATTCCGGTGGGTGTGCTGATTGACCACCATCGAGAACGCACTCCAATTCTCGAATATTTCCGCGTTAACGCCGCCATTCGCGAAGCCCTGAAGCCAAGGGTTGACCTACCCTCTGGGGGCTATGTCATTATCGAGCCAACAGAAGCCCTGACAGTAATTGACGTAAACTCCGGCTCTTTTACCCGCTCGGCTACCGCCCGGGAAACCGTGCTATGGACAAACTGCGAGGCCGCCACCGAAATTGCCCGCCAGTTGAGACTGCGCAACATTGCCGGGGTGATTATTGTTGATTTTATTGATATGGATTCCCGCCGGGACAAACTGCAGGTGCTAGAGCAGTTTAACAAAGCGCTCAAGGCGGACAAAGCCCGGCCCCAAATCTCTCAGCTATCCGAATTAGGGCTGGTGGAGCTGACCCGCAAACGCCAGGGGCAAAACATTTACGAATTGTTTGGTCGCCTCTGCCCGACCTGCGGGGGGTTAGGACACCTGGTTCATCTACCGGGAGATGCCGCTACCAACGAAGGCCCAGAAGTCGCCAGGTCCCTCGCTGCAACCGGATCTGCCAGTGCATCATTACCTACAACTCTACGGGATACTCCATCCGAAGGGCTGGAACCCCATCAAGATCTGCAGGAGCTTGAGCTAATAAATCATCCCAGCTACCAAGATAAGCTGGGCAAGGGAAGCAGCCGTCGCCGCCGTCGCCGGGACAACGTACCTACCCGTAGTAACGGTAAAGAAGCGCCGATTCCTAAGGACAGCAGCCCATCCCCCTCGTCCCGTGACTTTCCGATGCCAGCTCCCACTAGTTCTGGGGATGGCGAAGACGAAAAGTCGGTTTCTCGCTCCAGCCGCAGCCGGTCCAGTCGTACCGAGAAGCGTCAGTCGCCCCCTCCCCAGGTTATTACCGTTGAGATGACCCCAGACGAGCAGCGGGTCTATGCCGAAATGGGAATTTCTCCTTTAGTTTTATCGGACGCAGAAGCACAGGACGCTCGCAATAGTCTGATATCGGTCGTTTTACCCGGAGAGAAAAGCGCCGTGGCCGTCCAAGACGCAACCCCTGCCTCTTCTCCTACTACTGCGGTAAAAGCTGCGGTGGCTGATCCAGTCCCTAATGCCAACGCTACCCCTACCTTAACTGTTGCCGATCAGCCCCAGGCTGATCACAGTGAAACGACTGCGGCCTCAGTGGAAATGGAGGAATCTCAGGCTAATGGTGAAGAGACCAAGGTGCGTCGTCGTCGTCGCCGTCGTTCCTCTGCCTCTACAGATAACTCCGAAGAATAAACCTTATCCAAGTCCAGAAGGGGAGTTTTACCTTAGAGAAAACTGCAGATTTCGAGCTGGGCTTGGCATCAAGCAGAAACTTGAGTGGTGGGATTGAACTCTATGAAGGGTGATCCTCATAGCGTTGCTCTAGAGGTTGTCTATTCTCCTCGATGCTCCTTAGTGGCTGGCGTGGATGAGGTAGGACGGGGCGCTCTATTTGGGCCATTGGTGGCAGCAGCCGTGGCCCTTACTGAGCCTGGCAGTCAAGCATTAACTGCCCTTGGCGTCACAGATAGTAAGCGATTAACACCGCAACGGCGTGAACAACTGGTTGAGCCAATTCAGGCTATCGCGATTACCTGGGCGCTTGGGGTAGCCACAGTCCACGATATTGAGCGGGTGAATGTGCTACAAGCTACCTTCTTAGCCATGGATCGGGCCATCCGTCGCCTGTCTCAGACTCCCCAGCTGTGTTTAATTGACGGTAATCGCGAAGTCCCTCAGCTCCAACTGCCCCAACGGGCCGTAGTGCAGGGGGACCAAAAGTATGTCCAAATTGCTGCTGCCAGTATTCTGGCTAAGGTATGGCGAGATAACTTGATCGTTAGACTAGACAAACGCTATCCGGGGTACAGCCTGGCATCAAACAAAGGATACGGAAGCACTGCCCATCGCCTTGCCCTACAGACCTTTGGCCCTACTGCCCAGCACCGTCGATCCTTCAAGGGTTGCTCACCCGAGCAACAGAGCCTGTTTTAAGGTCAGGGGGCATCGCCGAGCTCTGGCAATGGGTTTGATGGCCACACCAGCGCCAAAGCCCTTGATAGCGCTACTCTCCCCGATCAGGTAGTACCAGGGGGCAGGTAGAACCACTATCCTGATGGGGAGGAATGAGCGCTACCACATGGGGGACGGGCCGAGGTATGTAACCTACTAACAACTCACCCTGGTAAGCCAGAGAAGTACTGGCCCCCGAGTCAAGCATAACGGCATCCCTTAACCCCGCCTGAGCTAGAATATTGCCCAGGGTCACAGAATCGACCAGGTCGTGAGAAACACCTACCACAGGTTGCCCGGCATGGTTAATACCCCAAAAAGCCCGATGGCGCCGGGCATCAAAATCGAAAAGGGTGCCAAAACTGCTCTTGGGTTGAGGAACTCCATCTCTGACCAACCAGGCCGCGGCGACAAAGGTATCGGTCACCTGCGGTAGAGCGCGCTGCACCCCTGCCAGGGTGTTATGACGATCAGGCTGAAATGGAATGAATTTAACTTCCTGGGGAGAAATGAGCACCAGGGGGCGGCCGTTGAGTCGAGGATTTTCGCTGGCGTTACCAGGCACAAATTGGCGAGAGCTCTGACTCAGAACCGGACCGATCATTACATTGGAATTCAGGTATTTGAGCGAGAAAAAGCCCCCATCAACCCCGGCATTCGCATTTGTCCCATCCAAAATCTCCTGTACCTGATAACGGCTATCAGCATGAATGGTGACTGGCCTTCCTCCAGAAATCAGGGAAATTGGCACATCCTCCAGGGTTAACTCAGTTATGCCCACGGGGGATGAGAAATCAAACCGGTTGGCAGCCATTCCCGGTGCTGGAGGACCACCCCAGGCAACATCTAGCAGGGATTCCAGATTAGATTGACCAAATCGTTCTATGGCCAGCAAAGATTCCGACGCTCCGGCGAACTGCTCATTCTCTAAACGCATCGTTAACGCCGCGACATAACCTGCATCGGCCACCGCCCGGGCAACCCGTTCATCGTAGTGCCCCGCCGGATAGGTAAAGTACTGGATCGATAGGCCCAACTCTTCCTCAAGTCGTCGCTTAGACTCCGTAACTTCGTAAAGCAAATCCTGGTCAGTCATTTGAGTTAAGTCAGGGGGATGGGTCACACTGTGGGAGGCAATCGTAACCAATGGGTCGGCTGCCATGGTTTTCAGCTGTTCCCAGGTGAGGGTAGAACGCCCAGCTACGTCCCCGTCTAGTTTGCCGGGAAAAACCGAGAAAACCGCCGGGGCCTGATACTGCTTCAACAGGGGATATACATGCTCAAAATGCCCTGCATAGCCATCATCAAAGGTCAGGAGGACCGGTTTGTTGGGGAGCGGTATGCCTGTACGCAAATGGCGAACGACCTGGTCTAAGCTGACCACCGTGAACCCATTTTCCTGGAGTAGTTGCAGGTCGGCCTCGAACTGTTCCGGCACGAGATCAAAAAACACCTCGGGTTCGGTCAGCACATCGTGGTACATCAGGATAGGGACTTTTGCCAGAGTAGCCCTAGAGTGGAGTTGCGGCCAAACTGCCGTATTAAATGTCTGCAGGAGATGGGGTTGGAGGGCTGCACTGACTACCCCGGCGACGCTCCCTCGAATTGGCAAAGCAGCAGCATCAGAGGGGTCTGCCTTACTCTCTAGAGCGTTAGAAATATTGGGGCGCGAACGACAAATAAGCTCATTGCTCACCGTCGTAGGAAATGACTCGACTGTAGGAGAGCCTTCATAGGCCATCAGCAAAGGTTCAATGGTGCGAGGTTGTATCAAAGATCCATTTGTTAAGGCACCTGTTAAGGCACCTGCCAGCGGTACGCTAGCACCTAATAAAAAAGCCCCAGAGCCAATCAACAATAGCCCCTTCACCATAGATCGCCGCGACTGATAGTACCGTTTTTTTTGGACATACTCTTTTATCCTTTCAGTCGCCTTCACTTGCCTGTACCAAATCTATGTTGGAAACCGTAGTGCTAACCTGCCCCCCACCCCCACTTCCTGACTTCAGGTTTTAAACTAGACCAGGTTTAGAAAGAACTTACTGTCCATAAAACCCACTACATATTACTGGGGAATACCCTAAATGCATGACATAGTTCACCTCAAAAACTGATTAAATTCGAGTTAAACCTTGGCCAAGTCCAGAAGTGGAGTTTTGCCCTAGAGAAACTTCAAGATCTCGAGCTGGATCTGGTACAAGTCCTACCCATTCAAGCCATGGAGATATACTGCTGAAGACTATTCCTTTGACAATTGTTATTAATTTGAAGCTACCACTGCAGGAGAACAGTCTTCTTTGCTGGCTATGGTTCAGATCATGACTGAGACTCAAGTTGGTTCAACAATCTCTGCATTTTCCTCATAGTTTCAAAAACGCTGTGCCCAAATCAAAGCCAATAGACTTAAACTAAACCTTGTCCCAGTCCAGACGTGGAGTTTTACCCTGAGAAAACTACAGATTTTGAACTGGACTTGTATAGATTAATTTTGACTCAGCTCAGTATCTATGCCAGTTACCATTGCTTACCTTGGCCCCGAAGGCACTTATACTCAACTGGCAGCGCTGACCTACAGCCTGCAACTTGAGCAAACAACCCATCAGACCATTGAACTGAAGGCCTTTCCAAGTATCCCTCGGGCGATGCAAGCAACTGCCCAGGGTGAAGCCACGGTCGCTATCGTTCCGGTCGAAAACTCGACTGAAGGGGGAGTCACGACCACTCTCGATACCCTGTGGCGACTGAGTCAACTCAAAATTCAGCAGGCCTTAGTCATGCCTATACGACATGGGTTGCTGTCTAAAGCCCAAAGTTTAGAAGAAATTACGGTGGTCTATTCCCATCCCCAGGCATTATCCCAGTGCCAGCTGTGGCTAGAAACTAACCTATCCCAGGCCAGCCTAATCCCTACTCGATCCACCACTGAGGCGTTACAACACCTTTCTGACCACGCTCACGTTGCCGCCATCTCCTCTGAATGGGCGGCTCAGCTCTATACGCTACCAATTCTTGCCCATAACATCAACGACAACACCGAAAATTGCACTAAGTTTTGGGTACTTGGGCTGCACCACAATCACTCAGGTGGATACACGTCCTTAGCGTTCAGCTTACCCACCAATACTCCTGGAGCACTGCTTAAGCCACTAGCAGTTTTTGCACACCATAGCATTAACCTGAGCCGCATTGAATCAAGGCCAACCAAACGTTCTCTAGGAGACTACCTGTTCTTTATTGACCTAGAGGCCAACGGAGAAGATCCCCATACATGCCAGGCCCTTAAGCAGATAGAAAACTGCACAGAAACTCTAATTAACTTCGGCAGCTATAGCCTGACCACCATTTCCGAAAATTTAAATCCTGTGATCGAGAAATATAAACAACTCAGCCCCTGAAAACTGGACTACTCTAAAACATCTTTTAGAGCCGTACGAGCCGCCAGATGATTACGGGTCGATGTTAAAATTTCCACTTCCCGCTCTAAACGCTCTCCCGTATCTTCCATCTCCAGTAGGGATTGTTGCTCTAGGGCAACTCCATAAAGGTTGCTGGCAACCCAGTAAGATAACTCCGTCGGCAGGTTCGGAATATTATCTGGAATATCGATATCCTGACTGGTCAATTTTGCAGAAAGCCTGACAACATCCCTCAGTAGACGGTCAACGTCAGTAGCCAAGGGCGTTAAATCTTGATCTGTCGGCTTATCCTCAACCCACTCGACCAAACCGACCCGATAGGGTTTTTCCCGAACATAACGGATGACTCTAAACCGTTGCTGGCCCAGGGTCAAAATTTTCATTCTATCGTCAGGTAAACGCTGGTAATGCAAAATCTCAGCGCAACAGCCGACTTGAGCGGGTTTACCGGTTGATGGATCAAGCATCAAAACTCCAAAGCGCCGGTCACTCTGGAGAATCGTATTCATCATGATCCGATAACGAAACTCGAAGATGTGGAGCGGAAGGTGCCGTCCGGGAAATAAAACTAGCTCGGGCAGGGGGAAAAGCGGTAATTCACGCACTGAAATAGACTCGGAGAATACCATTTTTGTCTCTTATGTAACCAAGTGTAAACAACCAATCCAAGAGCGGGCTGTAACACTTGTTAACATCTGTATTCATTCTAACCCATGTCTTGGGTGAAGTAACTCCTTACCAAGCAGTTCATAAAGACAAACTGCCGCGGCATCAGTGCTCGCGACAGCTGCGTTGAAAATCTATGACTGCCTGGTTAGAGATAGCATCTCCATAACCCAGAAGGCCTGAGTCTAAAGCTTGACTTCAATATCAACTCCCGCCGGGAGATCAAGCTTCATGAGAGCATCAATGGTCTTTGAAGAGGGCTGATAGATATCAATAATCCGACGATGGGTACGACTCTCAAAATGCTCACGAGAATCTTTATCTACGTGGGGGGATCTTAAAACACAGTAGATACGACGTTTAGTCGGTAAAGGAATAGGGCCAATTGCTGTAGCGTTAGTGCGGTTGGCAGTATCTACAATCTTTTCGCAGGAGGTATCAAGCAATCTGCGATCAAAAGCTTTGAGGCGAATACGAATTTTTTGCTGCTGTATAGTAGCCATTTAGTTTTAGCTCACCATTAAATTTTCAAGGTTCAAAACAGGAGCCGTAGCTCCAAAATCACCAGGCAGGAGTAGCCGAAGGGCTAAACTCCTGCCTTAAACGCGCTATCGAGAGAGACTACACAAGAATTTTGGACACCACACCGGCACCAACAGTCCGGCCACCCTCTCGAACAGCGAACCGCATTCCATCTTCGATGGCAACAGGATAGATGAGTTCCACGGTCATCTTGATGCGGTCACCAGGCATAACCATTTCAGCCGCACTGCCATCGTCGGCGGTAAAAGCAGCAATAGTGCCAGTCACATCCGTTGTGCGGATATAAAACTGAGGCTTGTAACCAGGAAAGAAAGGAGTGTGACGGCCGCCTTCTTCTTTCTTCAGGATGTAGACCTCAGACTCAAACTTGGTGTGGGGAGTAATAGAACCAGGCTTGGCAAGCACCATGCCCCGCTCGATGTCGTCTTTCTGTACACCACGAAGTAAAAGGCCCACGTTGTCACCAGCCATCCCCTCATCCAGGGTCTTCTGGAACATTTCTACCCCAGTCACCGTAGTCTTGCGGGTATCTTTAATGCCGACAAGCTCAACTTCCTCACCGACCTTAACCTTACCCCGCTCAATCCGGCCAGTGGCTACAGTCCCCCGGCCAGTGATAGAGAAGACGTCTTCAACCGCCATCAGGAAGGTTTTGTCTATATCCCGCTCAGGGGTAGGAATGTAGGCATCAACCTCATCCATCAGGGACAGTACTTTATCAACCCACTTGTCTTCACCACGATTAAGGCTGGGGTTGGCAGTCAAAGCTTCTACTGCCTTTAGAGCAGAGCCAGAAACCAGAGGGATATCATCGCCAGGGAACTCGTACTCATTGAGGAGTTCGCGAACTTCCAGCTCAACCAGTTCCAGCAATTCCTCATCATCTACCTGGTCTTCTTTATTCAAGAAAACTACCAGATAAGGAACGCCAACCTGGCGAGATAACAGAATGTGCTCCCGAGTTTGAGGCATAGGGCCATCAGCTGCGGAGCAGACTAGAATGGCACCGTCCATTTGAGCAGCCCCTGTGATCATATTCTTCACATAGTCTGCGTGGCCGGGACAGTCTACGTGAGCATAGTGGCGATTTGCGGTTTCATACTCAACGTGGGCCGTATTAATGGTGATACCCCGAGCTTTTTCCTCAGGAGCCGCGTCAATGTCTTCATAGTTACGCGCCTTAGCTCCACCAGTTGCCGCCAGAGCCATGGTGATTGCTGCCGTCAAAGTGGTTTTACCATGGTCAACGTGACCAATAGTACCAATATTGACGTGTGGTTTATTCCGTTCAAACTTTTCGCGTGCCATTTACGTTACGTGTCCTTTCTTTTCTAAGCGTTCCCACTGTTTTTAGAGATAATGGCCTCAGCCACATTCCGAGGAACCTCGCCATAATGGCTAAATTCCATGGAAAAAATACCCCGACCTTGCGTTTTAGAGCGGATGTCGGTCGCGTAACCAAACATTTCAGCGAGAGGAACGTGAGCGGTAACCTTGGCAATACCATCATCACTTCCCATGCCTTCTATATGGCCACGACGGGAGTTTAAGTCTCCCATAACGTCACCCAGAAAGTCTTCCGGCACTTCAACCTCGACCTTCATCATAGGCTCTAGAAGAACGGGAGACGCCTTCATGACGGCTTCTTTTATCGCCATTGACCCGGCAATTTTGAACGCCATCTCTGATGAGTCTACGTCATGATAAGACCCATCGACGAGAGTAGCCTTCAAATCGATCACGGGATACCCAGCTAGGATACCAGATTCACAGGCCTCTTTCATGCCTTCCTCGGCAGGGGAGATAAATTCTTTTGGAATTACTCCACCTACAATTTTAGACACAAATTCAAACCCGCTACCTGCCTCGCCAGGTGCTAATTCAACAACAACATGGCCATACTGGCCCTTGCCGCCACTCTGACGTACAAATCGACCTTCGGCAGTGGCAGCCTTCCGGATAGTCTCTCGGTAAGCTACCTGCGGTGCTCCAATATTCGCTTCAACCTTGAACTCGCGAAGCATTCTGTCAACCAGAATGTCCAGGTGAAGTTCTCCCATCCCGGCAATAACCGTTTGATTGGTCTCAGGATCGGTGCTGACGCGAAAGGTTGGATCTTCCTCAGACAGGGACTGCAAAGCTTTCGATAGCTTATCCATGTCTTGCTTGGTTTTTGGCTCAACGGCGACCGAAATAACCGGCTCGGGAATGTACAACGATTCCAGAATAATGGGTTCATCCGGATCGCAAATGGTATCCCCAGTAAAGGTATCTTTCAAGCCAATCGCGGCTCCAAGATCGCCAGCCCGCAACTCATCTACTTCGATGCGTTCATCCGCTTTAAGGACGATAAGTCGAGAAATACGTTCTTTCTTGTCTTTTGTCGCGTTGTAGATGTAGCTACCTTTTTTCAAGATTCCGGAGTACACCCGCAAAAAGGTCAAACGACCATAGGGGTCGGCCATAATCTTGAAGGCTAGAGCAGCCAGAGGAACATCATCATCTGCGGCTCGCTCCGCGGTTTCTCCGGTGGGTAACAGCCCCTTAATGGGAGGAACTTCTGTGGGAGCCGGAAGATAATCAACAACAGCATCGAGTAGTAGCTGAACTCCCCGATTTTTGAAGGCAGAACCGCACAACATAGGAACTATGGTTCCGGCAACGGTGCCTTTACGAAGTGCTGTTACAATCTCTTCTTCGGTAAAAGATTCCCCTTCGAGATATTTTTCGGTGAGGGCATCATCGGTTTCCGCCACCGCTTCAATCAGCTTGGCGCGATATTCCTGAGCCAGTTCAGCCACCTCTACAGGAATATCGGTGTCTTCCATATTTTGCCCCAGGTCGTCATGGTAGATGCGAGCCCGCATCTTGACAAGATCGACGACGCCCTGAAAATTATCTTCCGCACCGATCGGAATCTGGATGGCCACTGCATTGGCATTGAGCCGATCTCGAATTTGCTCATACACCTTAAAAAAGTTGGCCCCAGTGCGGTCCATCTTGTTGACAAAGGCAATGCGCGGCACTCGATATCGATTGGCTTGCCGCCAGACCGTTTCCGACTGGGGCTGTACCCCTCCCACCGAGCAAAAAACAGCAATCACACCGTCCAGCACTCGCATGGAACGCTCGACTTCAATCGTAAAGTCGACGTGGCCAGGGGTATCGATGATATTGACCTGATGATCACGCCAGTTTGTACTAATAGCCGCAGCCGTGATAGTGATGCCCCGCTCGCGCTCCTGATCCATCCAATCGGTAACTGCGGTGCCCTCGTGAACTTCCCCAATTTTATGGACGATGCCGGAGTAAAACAAAATTCGCTCCGTAGTGGTCGTTTTGCCGGCATCAATATGGGCGGCAATACCGATATTCCTGATGCGCTCTAACGGAATTGTCCGTGCCACAGTTACCTCCTGAACTCGCTCTGAGAACCTACGCTGCCGAAGATTCCAGCAATAATGTTAAAAGTCTAAACTCCTGCGATAGCGGTCGGCAAACATAACAACGGGTTCAATAACGATAATGGGCAAAGGCCTTATTCGCTTCTGCCATACGATGGGTTTCCTCTCGCTTCCGAACAGCCCCACCGGTTTCGTTAGCAGCATCCATGAGTTCGTTCGCCAGTTTAATGGCCATGGTCTTACCTGAACGCTGGCGAGAGAACTGGGTTAACCAACGAAGAGCTAGGGCCGTTCCCCGCTCGGGACGGACTTCCATCGGCACCTGGTAGGTTGCTCCTCCTACCCGACGAGCCTTAACCTCAACCAGAGGTGTCGTATTGCGTACGGCCTGCTCGAACACTTCAAGCGGCTCGCCCCCCGTGCGGTCCTGAATGATCTTGAGGGCATCGTAAACGAGCCTATCGGTCAAAGATTTCTTGCCGCTGGTCATGAGTCGGCGACTCATCATGGTGATCAAACGACTGTTGTAGACAGAATCAGGCGGTACTGGACGCTTTTGAGCGACAGAACGACGGGACATGACTATTTTTCCACTGATGAAACGTTAAGGGAGCAATTTGTAAATTCAGACGAATCTGAGCAAGATAGCTAATGCGGAGACTAACTTGAGCGCTAAGCCACCGGCAGGGGTCAAAGATGTTTTGAAGACCTGGCGACTATTCTTTAGGCCGCTTAGCCCCGTATTTAGAACGGCCCTGACGTCGGTCTTTCACGCCAGCGGTATCCAGGGTGCCTCGAATGATGTGATAGCGCACCCCGGGCAGGTCTTTTACCCTTCCGCCACGAATCATGACAACGGAGTGTTCTTGAAGATTATGGCCAATACCGGGAATATAAGCGGTTACCTCAAAACCAGAGGTCAAACGAACCCTGGCCACCTTACGCAGGGCTGAGTTCGGTTTTTTGGGAGTTGTGGTATAAACACGAGTACAGACCCCACGGCGTTGAGGACAGCTCTTTAACGCAGGGGATTTTGTTTTCTTCTCGGCTTTTTGGCGCTCACTCCGAATAAGTTGCTGAATCGTAGGCATAAATAGCTCTAGGCACTAAGGGTTTGACGTTGCTTTCAGTTTTCACAAGTTTCTAGATTAGCACCTTTGAAAAGGTTTAGTCAATTGCCCATTGGTGAAGTGGTGGAGGCACAAACCCAGGGAGGAGTAGAGTAGTCAGCCACTCTGAGCGCAATCGTCTGGGGGGAGATTGGGGGCCGCCCCGGCGCTTAGGGCGAAAGAGTTGCCGCAGCCGCAGGTCTGTTGGGCGTTGGGATTTAAAAATCGAAACCCTCCGCCCATCAGGTCTTCGGCATAGTCAATGGTCAGGTCTTGCAGATGGGGAATGGCTGCGTTAGGCAGCACCAGGGTAAAGCTGGCGAACTGGTAGGCTGTCTCTTCTTGGGGGTTAAAGGTATCTGCCAGGGTGAGCTGGTAAGTCCACTCAAGGCACCCTCCGGAAACGATGTTGAGCCGTACTAAAGGATGAGTCTGTTGTTTACTCAAGAGTCGCAGCAGTTCTTTCTCGGCGTTGGGGCGAAATTGAATCATGATGGAGATTGTTCAAGTTAACCAGATGGCACGGGGTCACTTTTGGGCGGGGCAGTCGCTGTTAGGGCTGGAGGTCCAAAAGGGGCCCTGGCAACCATAGTGCCAGACGACGGTTGTGGACAAATGGCCACCTACGCCTTGTCAGGGGCACTCAGGACGCGATGGCTGGGGCGACATCAAATTGAAAGCTCTGCCTACAGATGTCTGCAGACAGAGCAATGAATATGTATCTAAACCTTGCCCCGTATTACGGCTCCCTGAGGGAGCAGACCTCAACTCATTTCGGGGATCAGCGAACCGGATTTGGTCTAAAGCAGTTGTCCCATCTATTTGTCTTGATCCACTCGGGAGTAGTCATCCTGGAATCGAATGATGTCATCTTCGCCAAGATATTCCCCATTTTGCACCTCAATCAGGACCAGAGGGAGCACTCCCACATTTTCCAGGCGATGTTTGGTGCAGGATGGTACATAGGTAGATTGATTGGTTGACAGTAGGATTTCTTCATCGCCGCAAACAACTTTAGCGGTACCGGATACTACGATCCAGTGCTCGCTGCGATGGTGGTGCATTTGCAAACTTAGCCGATGACCGGGTTTGACCTCAATGCGCTTGATTTTGTACCCTCGACCTTCCTCGAGTACGGTGTAAGAACCCCAGGGCCGCAGGCCTGTTTCTGAGGCATCTTTGCTATTGGCTGAAGCTAAAGCAAGGGATGTTGGCTGAATGGTTTCTTCGATTTGAGGCATAGCGGAATGATCTCCTAAAACCTGGGGTGATATATGTCAGTCAAAATAAAAGTGAGATTAGATACAGAGAAAGCGCTGAGGCCAATAAAGTTCCTTAAGACAGCACTCCTCTCGTGATTAGCAATTGTCTGTGCTCATAGTAAGAAAGATATGAATTGAATTGCTACAACCTCCGACCAGTTTATCAATCTCCTCCAATGGGGCAAGTTGGTCGCCACGGGGGAGGCAAAAGACACATCATTTCTTTAAGTGGATAAAGGTCCCCTGAAATGGCTGGGCATCGCTCGGCATTAGTTTAGAAACAGCCCAATGCCATTATTCACCCGGGCAGCGCTGCGGGGGTTACGATTCAACAAACGCCCTCCTAAGTAGAGGCTGGCAGAACTCCCTCCATCTAGATTGAGGGCATGGATGCTGCCCAGCTGGGCCATGATTTGGGCTAATTCTGCCAGGGTTGGGCCTGGTCCGGTGGGGCTGTGGTGCACAGCGACCAGCAGTAGTTCGCCGGAGGGGAGAATGCCTACCGCACTGCGGGGAGCCGCTTGGGTAGCGAAGGCAGGGCTGAACTGCTCGGCCTCTGCGTTCAATACTAAAGATGAATTCTGGAGTAATAGAGGCCCGCCGCCGACAATATTCGCAAAAGGGGCCAGGTCTGAGGGCAATATTTCTGATTGAATTGTTACCCCAGTACCGGGCGGTAATGCCCTCGCAGCGGTTTCAAAGGAACGTAGGGCTAACAGGTAGCCTGCGGCAGGGATGGGAATAGATTGGTTGGAGGTTAAACGCTGTTGACTGACCACCCGGTCGTCTACAACTGTCACCAGGATTTCACGGTCTAGAATAGGGCGGTACTCTGCTCCCCAGGTTGAGGTATAAAGTCCAATCCCGGCTTGCACATAGCCGCTGTTCAAAGCCTGAATTGCAAACGACTCTCCATTTGTAGTTGTGAGGGTCTGTTGGAGGAAAAGACGCCTCATGACAGCTTCGCCACTCTGCTTCCACCCGATTACTCCGCGGCTGAGGATGGGACCGGAGATCCAGGTGTTATCAAAACGCACGGCACCGAGGGGATATTGGTTATTGCGGTTGAAGAAGCCGGCATTGATGGCCGCAGCGGCCTGCCACCGTTGGGCCATGTTCACCAGCGGACTGATGCCCGTAGCCTGGAGGGGATCAGTCCAGATGGGGCGGAGGTTGAGTTGACTTGCCCTCGGATCAACCTTGAGCCAGTACACCGGGAACTGCTTGCCACTCACAGAGACATACTGCTGCAGCCATCGCAAACCCGGTGCCCAGAGGATATTGCGGGGCTGCAGGAAGTCCTGTCGAAGTTCAACTACGACCTGGTTAGGGTGGTCGAGGGTAGATAGTACGGGACGAATGCCGGGGGGAATCTGGACAGTAAGAACCGTCTGGCTGGGCTGAGGATTAAGCTTGATGCCAGTTACGACCGTATCTGAAAATTCGGTGGGCAGGGTATTGATGACCTGGTTATCAGTAATCGCTGAAAGCACGAGGGTAAACTCGTTAATCCCTTCTGCAAGGCGAGTCAAAGTCGCTCCCGTGACGTCAAGCGTGAGGCGTTCTCCCCAGGGATGACGCTCGTGGCGAAGGGCCTGGAGCTGCGTGGGGGGGTGAGTCATCTGAAGGGTATTGCCCCGGGGGGTCAGTACCCAATTGTGCCGGGCGGCAATATCGCTGATATCCAGAAAGCGGTAGCCGCTATCGAGCCGGGCCCTGAGGTTGTCGGGAGGTTGACTGGGCGAGGCAAACCATCGCACTGGCTGAATTTGGAAGTCTTCTGTATTGAGGAATGTGGCACCAAACTGGTCAGTCAGGGCGTAGTCTGCGATCGCCATCTGGCCCTCTACCTGTATCCAGGGAATGGGAAGCACAGCCCCATTAACTGAAATCGCATTGCCCGCCTGGGCGCTGTTGATGGCAGCAAGCTGGGGCTGGCCGAAAGGCGGCTTCAGACCGGGTGAATTAACTTCACCGGCCCGAGATGGTTCTTCTAGGACTCCCCAGAGTGCCCCTATGAGCAAGAACGAACCTACTGTAAACACTGGTTGGCTGAAGCTTTCAACGGTTCGCAAACCTCGAAAGACAAAAGACGAGATTAAATTTTGCAGCATGATGTTACAACAGGCTGGGAGACAACTTGGTATAATCCACAATCCTCCGGGTTTAGCGCCCGTTCAATTGTCCGTAAATCATAAATTCTGCTGCGGGTTTTGACACAGGCCATGCCGCAACCTTGCAACTGCATTTGCTGACGGATAAATCCTCCAGTGACCGAGCAAGCTAACGTTTTGTCGGCCATGGGCTGATCGGGCGCAGGCCAGGTACTGGGCAAACCGGGAGTTCCCCCTCCCTCTGCTCAATATCCAGAGAGTGAAGTTAAGATGAAGATCGCTTTCAGGCCGTGTTTGGCCTTTATAGTCTTCACTCCCCCATCCGGTAGCCACCCTCGGTTTCAGTCTGTGTAATCTCAATCATCACAGCACTACTGGTTGGATCTGTGAAAAAGTCCAGAGAAGTTCTGATTGAGCCTCTCTTGGCAGCAAAAAATGGTTTACTACGGATCCAAAGGCAGCTCCCAGCTTTTGGGTTTGTATTTTTGCCCGACTCCGGCAACCCGTCATGCTTCAATTTTCCGTTCGTTATCAAGCTGTCCCATGGGAAATACGCCTGTGAATCAACGTCATCAGTCATCGCATCATAGCGAAAGCACCCTATCCCCCTACTGGGGACCAAAATGGTTGGTCGAAGAACGGGATGCCTGCGGCGTAGGCTTCCTGGCGGATCAGCATAATCGCCCCAGCCACGCACTGGTGGCCCAAGCCTTAGCGGCCCTTGATTGCATGGAACACCGGGGGGGCTGCTGTGCTGATCAAGACTCTGGCGATGGTGCCGGAGTGATGACGGCCATTCCCTGGCAAATTTTGAACCGGTGGGCGGCTGAGCGAGGACTGGCTGCCCTTACTCCGGAAAAAGTCGGGGTGGGTATGCTCTTTTTGCCCCATGATGCTGCCATTGCCGAGGTCATTCACCAGACCTTCGAGCAGATCGTTCAGGGTGAAGGTCTGAAGGTGCTGGGTTGGCGCTCAGTGCCAGTTAAACCCGAAGTGCTTGGTCCCCTGGCAAAGCAATATCAGCCCCTGATCGAGCAATTGATAGTAGAGTCTGCCCAGGATACCGGGGACGACCTGGAGCGGACACTGTACCTGATTCGGCGGCAAGTACTCCAGGCCATGGCGGCGCTACTGGCCGACCATGAAAGATTCACTCCCGAACAGATCCAGAAGCTAAAGGAGTTTTACGTCTGCTCATTCTCCTGTCGCACTATCGTCTACAAGGGGATGGTGCGGTCCCCGGTGCTGGCCTCTTTCTATGAAGACTTAAGGGATCCAGCCTACATCAGTTCATTTGCGGTATATCACCGTCGCTTTAGCACCAACACCATGCCCAAGTGGCCGTTAGCACACCCTATGCGGCTGCTGGGCCACAATGGAGAGATCAATACTCTGGTCGGCAATATCAACTGGATGGTGGCCCGCCAGGCTGACCTGCACCATGACATTTGGGGCGACCGTCTGGAACTCCTGAAGCCCATCGTCAACCCTGAAAACAGCGACTCCGCCAACCTTGATAACGTTATGGAGCTGCTGGTGCGATCTGGACGCACTCCTCAGGAAGTGCTGATGATGATGGTGCCTGAGGCGTACAACAACCAGCCCGACCTGGCCCAGTATCCAGAAATTGTGGACTTTTACGAGTATTACAGCGGCCTGCAGGAGCCCTGGGATGGTCCGGCGTTGATTGTGTTCAGCGACGGCAAACAGGTGGGCGCAACCCTCGACCGCAACGGCCTGCGCCCGGCCCGGTACGTGCTCACGAAGGATGGCCTGTTAATGGTGTCCTCCGAAGCTGGAGTGCTGGATGTTGCCCCCGAAGACATTGTCGAAAAGGGCCGGCTTGGCCCCGGCCAGATGGTGGCCGTTGACCTGGAAGGTCACGAAATTCTCAAAAACTGGACCATTAAACAGCGAATTGCCCAAAAACAGCCCTACGGCGAATGGCTGAAAGAACATCGGGTCAATCTGCAGCCCCAGCTCTTTAGCGAAGCTACGGTCTACGAAGCAGACGAGTTGCTGCGCCAGCAAAGCGCCTTTGGCTACACCGCCGAAGACGTCGATATGATCATTCAGGACATGGCGGCCCAGGGCAAAGAGCCTACCTACTGCATGGGCGACGACATCCCCCTGGCAGTGCTGTCGGATAAGCCTCACCTGCTGTACGACTACTTCAAGCAGCGGTTTGCCCAGGTTACTAACCCTGCTATTGATCCCCTGCGGGAGCGGCTGGTGATGTCCCTGGCGACGCAGCTGGGACCCCAGGGCAATTTGCTGATAGAAAACCCCCAGTTTGCTCGCCTGCTGCATCTTGAAAGCCCTGTTGTTAACGAAGTTGAGCTGGAGCAAATCCGCCAGGCCGGGTTTGAGACCCAAACCCTGTCTACCCTCTTCTCGATTACTGCCGGGCCTGATGGCTTGGAAAAAGCCGTACAGGCTCTTTGCGAAAGGGCTGATGCAGCCGTAAAGTCAGGCAAGTCTATCCTGGTGCTGAGCGATCGGGTAGATGGCCAGGGCAATGCCACTGCCCTCAGTGCCGAGAACAGCTATATCCCTCCCCTGCTGGCCATTGGGGCGGTGCACCACCACCTGATTCGCAACGGCCTGCGGATGCACGCCTCCCTGATTGTGGATACGGCCCAATGCTGGAGTACGCACCACTTTGCCTGTTTAATCGGCTATGGAGCCAGCGCCATCTGTCCTTACCTGGCGTTGGAATCAGTGCGCCACTGGTGGCAAGATAGCCGCACTCAAAAGCTGATGGAGAGTGGCAAGCTGCCGGTTTCTACCCTGACCGGCGCTCAAGATAACTACCGCAAGGCGGTGGAAGCTGGTCTGCTGAAGATTCTTTCTAAGATGGGAATTTCTCTCATTACCAGCTATCGGGGAGCCCAGATTTTCGAAGCGATTGGCATTGGCCCTGATTTGCTGGATTTAGCTTTTCGGGGCACAACCTCCCGCCTGGGTGGTTTGTCCTTGGCAGACCTGGCCCAGGAGACGGTGAGTTTCCACCAGCGAGCCTTTCCTGAACTCACCTCTAAGCGGCTGCAGCACATGGGCTTTGTGCAGTCTCGCCCCAACGGTGAGTACCACATGAACAATCCGGCCATGACCAAACTGCTGCATAAGGCGCTGAAAGACCGGCAGTACGACCACTACGAAGTCTACAAAGCCCAGCTGGAGAATCGGCCTCCTACAGCCCTGCGGGATCTGCTGGATCTGAACAGCGACCGGCAGCCGATTTCTGTGGATGAAGTGGAATCTGTCGAGTCCATCATGGAGCGGTTCTGTACCGGAGGTATGTCTCTGGGGGCGCTGTCGCGGGAGGCCCACGAGGTGCTGGCCATTGCCATGAATCGCATTGGCGGTAAGTCTAACTCTGGCGAGGGGGGCGAAGACCCGGTTCGCTTCAAGGTGCTGGCGGATGTGGATGAAGCGGGCAATTCTCCCACCTTCCCCCACCTACGCGGGCTGAAAAATGGTGACACCGCCAGTTCTGCCATCAAGCAGGTGGCCTCCGGACGGTTTGGGGTCACTCCCGAATACTTGATGCACGCCAAGCAAATCGAAATTAAGGTGGCCCAGGGGGCTAAGCCCGGTGAAGGGGGACAGCTGCCCGGTAAAAAGGTCAGCCCCTACATTGCTATGCTGCGCCGCTCAAAGCCTGGAGTGCCATTGATTTCGCCGCCGCCCCACCACGACATTTATTCCATTGAGGACCTGGCTCAGCTGATCTTTGACCTGCACCAGATCAATCCCAAGGCTGGGGTGTCCGTAAAGCTGGTGGCCGAGGTGGGGATTGGTACCGTCGCCGCCGGGGTGGCTAAGGCCAATGCAGATGTGATCCAGATTTCTGGTCACGACGGTGGCACCGGGGCCTCTCCCCTCAGCTCTATTAAGCATGCCGGGGTGTCCTGGGAACTGGGCCTGACGGAAGTGCATAAGGTGCTGATGGACAATCAGCTCCGCGATCGCGTCACCCTGCGGGTCGATGGCGGGTTCAAAACCGGCTGGGATGTGATCATGGGTGCCCTGATGGGGGCCGAAGAATTTGGCTTTGGCTCTATCGCTATGATTGCTGAAGGCTGCATTATGGCGCGGGTATGCCATACCAATAACTGCCCGGTTGGGGTCGCCACCCAGAAGGAAGAACTACGGAAGCGGTTTACGGGCGTTCCTGAGCATGTGGTGAACTTCTTCTTCTTTATTGCGGAAGAAGTGCGATCTCTGCTGGCCCGCCTGGGCTACCGTTCCCTGAACGAGATTGTAGGCCGGGCCGACATGCTCAAGCCCCGCGCAGGCGTGGCCCTGGCTAAGACCAGGGCTCTGGATGTATCCACGCTGATTAACCTGCCCGACGGGCGGGAAGACCGCAGCTGGCTCAACCATGAGGCAGTTCACAGCAACGGTCCTGTCCTGGATGACGAAATCCTGGCGGATGGGGATGTGCAGACTGCCATCCAGACCCAGGGAACGGTGAGCAAAACCTATTCGGTGGTAACGACCGACCGCACCATTGGCGCTCGGGTGGCTGGGGTGCTTGCCGAAAAATACGGTAACTCTGGTTTTGAAGGACAGCTGAACCTGACCTTTGAGGGCAGTGCCGGTCAGAGCTTCGGGGCCTTCAACCTGCCGGGGATGACCTTAACCCTGGTGGGGGAAGCCAACGACTATGTGGGCAAGGGCATGCACGGTGGCGAACTGGTGGTTAAGCCCCCGGTTGGTATCACCTATGATCCTGCCGAGAACGTGATTCTCGGCAATACCTGCCTCTATGGGTCTACCGGCGGCACCCTCTATGCCCAGGGCATCGCTGGAGAACGGTTTGCCGTGCGGAACTCGAAAGGGCAGGCCGTGATTGAAGGAGCCGGTGACCACTGCTGCGAATACATGACCGGAGGTGTCGTGGTGGCGCTGGGTCGCGTTGGCCGCAACGTCGGGGCCGGGATGACCGGTGGCCTGGCCTACATGCTGGACGAAGATGGCAGCTTCCCCACCAAGGTGAATCCCGAAATTGTCAAAGTGCAGCGGGTGATTACCCCAGCGGGCGAAGCTCAGCTGAAAGCGCTGATCGAAGCCCACGTCGCCCATACCGGCAGCCCGAAAGGGCAGCGCATTCTGGATGACTGGAGCGAATACCTGCCCAAGTTCTGGCAGGTGGTGCCCCCCTCTGAAGCGGAAACGCCCCAGGCCAATCCGGATGCGGTGGCGGCAGAGAAAGTGCTGAGTTCGGCTCAGTAGTACCAAATATCTGCGGCCAGGAGTCGGATTTCCTGCTGAAATCCGACTCCTTTTTCTTATTCACCTAAATTTAGCGGTTTAAGAATATGCCATCCCTTGAGAAAGTTACCCTCATCGCGGGTGCTCCATTCCCCTACAGTGGTCAATCGCCTGGCAATGCCCTTAAGCTTGGAGAGAATTATTTCCCTGGAACACCCCAACAGCGATCATGGACAAGCATGTTTCCTTTGGCCTGATGGTTTCAGCGGTGGTTTGGGTACAACAAAGGGAGGGCCACAACGGCCCTTTTACCCTAAGCTGTAAACCCTGGATGAAGGTTCCCCCCCGGCGGATGAATTTGGGAACTCTATCGGCTACAAATGTTCAAAGCTATTAAAGAGGTACTTTTATGCGTGTATGTGTTATCGGGACTGGCTATGTTGGCCTGGTAACGGGGGTATGTTTAGCCCATACCGGCCATGATGTGATGTGCGTTGACATTAACGAAGAGAAAGTTAAGCTGATGCAATCGGGTCAGTCTCCCATTTACGAGCCTGGCCTGGCCGAGTTGATGCGCTCCTCGATTAAATCTGAAAACCTCCGGTTTACCACTGATATTAAGCAGGGCGTCAACCATGGCGAAATTTTGTTCATTGCCGTGGGAACTCCGGCTTTACCCACCGGGGAAAGTGACACCCGCTATGTAGAAGCGGTAGCCCGGGGTATTGGGCAACACCTCGACAGCACTTATAAAGTTATTGTTAACAAGTCTACTGTGCCAATCGGTTCCGGCGACTGGGTGCGGATGATCGTACTGGAAGGGGTTGAAGAACGCCATCAGGTTCCCGTCACTACCGATGGTGAGCCCGCCGAAACGCTGCCGACGGTTTCTGTCGATTTTGATGTAGTCAGCAATCCCGAGTTCTTACGCGAGGGTTCTGCGGTGTACGACACCTTTAACCCCGACCGTATCGTGCTGGGCGGCAACAGTGAAAAAGCCATCGAAATGATGAAGACGCTGTATGCTCCCATTGTTGAGCGTAAGTTTGGGGAAGACCCAACTCTACCTGCGGTCCCTGTGGTGGTCACCGACCTGAATTCAGCTGAGATGGTGAAGTATGCATCCAATGCCTTTCTAGCTACCAAGATCAGCTTTATCAACGAAGTGGCCAATATTTGCGATCGCGTTGGTGCTGACGTTACTCAAGTTGCCCAGGGCATTGGCCTAGACTCTCGCATCGGTCCTAAGTTTCTGCAAGCTGGCATTGGCTGGGGGGGATCCTGCTTCCCCAAAGACGTCTCGGCCCTGATTCACACTGCCGATGACTATGGCTACTCGGCCCAGTTGTTGAAAGCGACTGTAGAAGTCAACCAGCGCCAGCGCCTGATGGCCCTCGAAAAGCTGCAGCAGACCCTCAAAATCCTTAAAGGTAAAACCATTGGTATTTTGGGCCTGACCTTTAAGCCCGACACCGATGACATGCGCGATGCCCCTTCTATGGTGCTGATTGAGCAACTTAACCGTCTCGGAGCCAAGGTGAAGGCCTACGACCCGATTGTATCCCAGAGCGGTCTACGCCATGGTCTGTCTGGGGTGGCGGTAGAAACTACCCCTGAGCAGCTGGCGATGGGATGCGATGCCCTAGTTCTGATTACCGACTGGCAGCAGTTCCAGACCCTTGACTATGCTAACCTGGCGCAGCTGATGAATAATCCGTTATTAATTGATGGTCGTAACTTCCTGAATCCGAAATCGTTGGAGGCCCAGGGCTTCCAGTACCAGGGTATTGGCCGGTAGTAGACCGTTGGCTCAATAGGTGAACCGTGGGTTACATTGCGATGGCCCACGGTTTCTTGTTGCTATGGATAGGCTAAAACACTCATTTTCTTATGATCCATCGCCTCAAGGCATGTCAGAATCTTTCTGAAGCTCAGGGAAGGAACCTACCACTGTGAAATTTGCCTTCATCATTGACCCCATCGAGTTGTTAGACCCCGGCCACGATACCAGTGTGGCCCTGATGGAAGCGGCTCAGGCTAAGGGGCATGAGGTGTGGATTACGGAGATGTCTGCCCTCAGCGTAGTCGGGGGCCGGGCCGCTGCCCTGATGCGCCAGGTAGAACTAACTCCTGTGCAGCTCATGGATGGCCATTGGGTAGCCGAAGAACTCTGGTACGAGGTGGACGATATGGAGCAGCGCTTTCTGGATGAGATGGATGCTGTGTTTATGCGAAAGGATCCTCCAGTGACCGTGCCCTACCTCTACGCCACCTATATTCTGGATTACATCGATACAGCTAAGACACGGGTGATTAACTCCCCAAAAGGCCTGCGAGCGGCTAATGAGAAAATGTATGCCCTCCAGTTTACTGAGGCCATTCCGGAAACCATCGTTAGCCAGAACAAAGCGGTGATTCGGAAGACAGTGGAGCGCTGGGGAGCGGCAGTATTAAAGCCTCTGGGCGGGAAGGCTGGAGAGGGGATTTTGTTTTTGGAGGGAAGCGATCGCAACTTCAACTCCATGATTGAAATCAGCACCCAGCAGGGCAGAGAGCCGGTCATGATTCAGACCTTCCTGCCTGCCGCAAAGGATGGCGATAAGCGCATCATTTTGTTGGATGGCGAGCCGATTGGAGCTGTGAACCGCATCCCCAGCGGCGGTGAGTTTCGCGGCAATATGGCGGTCGGGGGCCGGGTAGCAAAAGCTGATATTACCGAGCGGGAACTGGCCATTTGTCGCCAACTAGCCCCAACCTTAAAGCGAGATGGCCTGATCTTCGTCGGCATCGACGTTATCGGCGGCTACCTGACCGAAGTTAACGTTACCAGCCCCACCGGCATCCGCGAGATTGACCGGCTCAATCATGTACAGCTAGGGCACAAAGTGGTGGATTGGGTCGAGCACTCCTTTTAATGGCATCAGGCAACTATGCGCTGTGCCGTAAAGAGGCCATTCCCTCCCAGGGCCAGATAACTCACCTTTTCTGGCGCATCAAACACTTCAGAATTTCTACTCCCCCCACCCCTGCTCCCTATTCCCCCTGGGCACGTTAAGATAAAAAATTGCATCGTTCTAAAAAACCTTACAATCGAGCACCTATGTCTGCCCGTCAGTATCACATCACCACCTTTGGTTGCCAGATGAACAAAGCCGACTCTGAGCGCATGGCCGGCATTCTGGACGATATGGGCCTGACCTGGACAGACGATCCCTACCAGGCAGATGTCGTGCTGTACAACACCTGCACGATTCGGGACAACGCTGAGCAAAAGGTGTATTCCTATCTGGGCCGTCAGGCCAAGCGCAAGCATGAAAAGCCTGACCTCACCCTGGTGGTTGCCGGGTGCGTAGCGCAGCAAGAGGGCGAGGCGCTGCTACGACGGGTGCCGGAGTTAGATCTGGTCATGGGGCCCCAACACGCTAATCGCCTTCAAGATTTGCTGGAACAGGTGCTGGATGGCAACCAGGTAGTTGCCACCGAACCGGTGGACATTATGGAAGACATCACCAAGCCCCGGCGCGATAGCGACGTTACCGCCTGGGTAAACGTGATTTATGGCTGTAACGAGCGCTGTACCTATTGTGTGGTGCCCGGCGTCAGGGGGGTAGAACAGTCTCGCACTCCTGACGCCATCCGCGCAGAGATGGAAGCCCTGGGACGCCAAGGGTTTAAGGAAGTTACTTTGCTGGGCCAAAATATCGATGCCTACGGTCGGGATTTGCCCGGTTCCACTGCCGACGGACGGCACCAGCACACCTTTACGGACTTGCTTTATGTTGTGCACGATGTGCCCGGCATCGAGCGCATCCGGTTTGCCACCAGCCATCCCCGCTACTTTACCGAACGGTTGATTCGTGCCTGTGCCGAACTGCCTAAGGTGTGTGAGCATTTCCACATTCCCTTCCAATCTGGTGACAACGATGTGCTGAAGGCTATGGCGCGGGGCTACACCCACGAGAAGTACCGCCGCATCATCGATACCATTCGCCGCTACATGCCCGATGCTGCCATCAGTGCCGATGCTATCGTTGGGTTCCCCGGCGAAACCGAAGAACAGTTTCAGCGCACTCTGGATCTGGTGAACGACATTGCCTTCGACCAGCTCAATACGGCAGCTTATTCCCCCCGGCCCGGTACCCCCGCCGCCCTGTGGGAGCACCAGCTAGAGGACGAGGTCAAGGCCGACCGCCTGCAGCGCCTTAACCATCTGGTAGCGACTAAAGCCGCTGAGCGATCCCTGCGGTATCAACACCGGATAGAAGAAGTGTTGGTGGAAGCGGTCAATCCTAAAAACCCCACCCAGGTGATGGGACGCACCCGCGGCAATCGGCTGACCTTTTTCCCCGGCTCTCTTGATGAGATGAAGGGTAAATTTGTGCAGGTCAACATTACCCAAGTGCGTCCCTTTAGCTTGACGGGCGAGGTCCTGAAGGTATCAGAGCGTTCAGAGCTGAGCCGCCAGCCTGTCACGGTTTAAGCAGACTCCCACAGCGTGCCGTCAAACCTGCCAGTCATGGTGCAACGGCGTGATGCTCAGGGTCTGGGAGATTGGGGAACAGGGGGCGATATTGGTGGCGTTATAGCGGTTCTCAGTTCGCTGCGGTACACACTGGATCAGCTTAGGCTCCCCCCAGTCTCTGGTTGTTTCAGTTTCAACCTTTACCCCCTTGCCTCAAGAGGGCAGGGGAGATCGTTAAGATGGACTGCATTTACGTGAAATCTGCTGTGGCGGCAAAGCTCTTGACTACGATTTGTTCCACTGCAGCAATGGCATTCTGTTGACTGACCAAAGATTAAGCCGTTGCCCTAATAATCTCCAGGGTGACCGGTTTGCTATATCCCTAGCAGGTTCCGGAGATAAAACCATAGTTTCTACCGGAGCTTGCTGCCTTTGGACGAGAGAAGCGACTGCAGGGCTATCATCCCTCCCTGGGGAGCCTGCCCCGTGGCTGGAAATGTTGGTTAGGGCATCGGTAGCCAGGTCTAGCTTGACATTGGCTTCACCGATGGTCACGGTTTGGGTTACGGGGTCACCCAACTCTTCGCCGGAAAAGGTAACGGTATAGATACCGGGCTCAAGGGCCAGACTGTAGCCTCCGCTGACAAAATTTGTTGTGGCAATAGCTTTCCCATCAGACTGGCGAACCGCTTTGATGTTGATATCGCTGACTGCTTCGCCGATGGTGTAAAAGTCATCGTCAATAACAGAATCGTTGTAGATGACCCCGGTTAGAAAGACCTGATTGCCGGTTCCAGCAAAGTTTTGGGTAATCATGGTGGTGTTGTAGCCCTTGAAATCGCCAGTGAGCACCCCCAACCCGATTTCTTTATACTCCCCATTCATGAGATTGCGACGATGACGGGGGCTCTGGAACAGACCTTGGTGTTGAATTTCAATGGAATTGGCCACTTCAAGGCGACCTGTGGTGCCCTGCCAGGAAAGGTTTTCGCCCCAGGTGGAGGCCCCGATAAACCGATAGCCTGCATCGGTCATACGTTTGCCGGCGTCGCTGCCGTCATTGCCAGTGTGGGAAAACACATCGGTATCTAACATCCAACGGCTGTGGCTGCGGGATGCCTTAATTAAGGCTGATGCAAACGCTAGGGGTGGCTTAGTACCGGCATCTAGAGTGCCGGGGGGAAGGTTATCATTCAGACTTGACACGTGGGGGTTGGCCGCAACTTCATACTGAGGATTAGCCCTGGCCCGGTTAATCAGTTCTAGCAAATACTGCTCTTCTGCAGTGGGTTGAAGGATAACCATAAACGACTCCTGTGCGGGTCCGGTGTACGACGTGAACCCTGAGATAGTTCAAGTTATCCTGTAGACCTCTTTAGGTATCACCACGGTAGGGTGATGGCCTTTATCGGTATAAGAATGTACTGCGTGCGCTCTTGAGAATGACGGAAAAAAGGGCTGTGTGTTCCCAGATAGGGGCATGCTCTCGAACAATATACTACTAAATCGTTTAAATCGTTTTGTTGCGGTGCCACAGGGTAAGCCCCTGTAGAGACCGTTCTGCTGGCCCGGCTCCAAAGTAAGAAATGACTAATCCTAGAATGACGGCCAGAGGGGCAGCAATGGCAGATTGCCAAATGCCTGGAAAGCTGAGCCAACCCGTGCTCGACCCAACCGCCAGCACTACAGCAGCAGCAATGGTGCCGTAGAAAGCGCCATTGGCATTTGCCCTTGGGAATAATACACCCATCAGAAAAATTCCCAGTAACGGTCCCAAAAACAACGTTGTATATTTTATGAGAAAGGGCAGCAGGGCTTCCCCGGTAGATGCGACATACAAGGCCGAAAGAATACCCAAGATGCCCCAAATGACAATTAGCCCCTGGGCCACCTGCAACGAACGGGCCTCGGGGGGGGCTGGGCGGGTAAAGCGCTGGTAAAAATCTACTGTCATGCAAGTCGCCAGGGAATGTAAGGCCGAGTCTATGGATGACATCGCCGCTGCAAAAATAGCGGCTACCAAAAAGCCTGAAGCCCCAGCAGGAACCTGGTTCACAATAAAGTAGGGCAAAATCCCATCCGGAGCGGTATCTTCCGGCAAGCCGGGATTGATTTGGTAGAAACCAAAGAGCAGTACTCCCAATAGTAGGGTGGCAGCCACCCCCACAAAGCCTGAAAACCAGCCCAGCAAAATGGCTTTGCGGGCAGAGGGTTCATCCGCACAGGATACGTAGCGTTGCACCGACTGCTGGTTAGTCCCGGCCACGGCAAAGGCAAGCATGCCATAGGCCACCAGGGCCGTGGGCAGCGCCCGAATTGAATCTGGCTCCCAGGAGGGATTGAAGAGGGTCAGGCGTCCCCCTTCCCCAGCGGCCTGCCAAAGCTGCCCCAGACCACCGGGCACCCCTACAGCGGCGGCCCAGATGCCCGCCGCTAATCCGACAAAAATCATGGCGAACTGCAGTACGTCAGTCCACACGACGGCGGAAATTCCTCCGGCGGTGGTGTACACAACCGAGACCGCCCCCACCAGTAGAATGGCACCCCACAGGGGCAGGCCAGAGACGGTGGCCACGACCAGGGCAGCGGCGTAGAGCAGCCCCCCCAGGCGAGCAATTACAAACAACAAAAAACAGAGCGACCCCAGGGCACGGGTTTTGGTGTCGAACCGCTGCTCTAAATATTCGTAGGCGGTAGTCAGGTTAAGCCCTACAAAAAACGGTAGAAACAGGGCGATCACCAGCAGATAGCCGACCAGATCCCCAAGCTGTAGCTGTAGATACAGAAAACCATGGTTAAAGCCCTCTCCTGGTCCGCCCAACAGGGAGGCTGCCGAAAACGATGTGGCAATAATGGATAGCCCAATGGCCCACCAGGGTATTTGCCGCTCTCCCCGAAAATATTCATCGGTATTCGTTTGTTTGCGGCTGGCTCGAAAGCCAATGCCCAAAACCACCAGTCCGTAAATGGCGATAATGCCCCAGTCCAATACACTCATGCCAATCCCTCACACCTGAACGGTTGCCCGATGTTGCATCCACCCCACAAAGGTACCGCTGACCGCAAACATGAGGAGAGAATAAATTGCTGCAGGAATGGCCATAGCTGGAGTGTTCAAAAAGGTCGGGGCACTGGCAATAGCAATGGCCAGGGTACCGTTTTGGATGCCGACCTCGATGGTAATGGCGATGGCATCCTGACTGGTGAGTTTGGTGAAGGTTGCGATCGCATACCCCAGAGCCATGGTGATAGCCATTAAGGCAAAGGTGACCCACCCCACCTGCACAAAAAAGCTGCCCAGGTTAGCGCCTTCCTTAACCAGCAAGCCAACGATGATCAGCCCCAGGAAAAACAGAGAGAGCCACTTCACCCACTTTTCTACCTGCCGAGCCAGCCCAGGGGTCCGGGCATGGAGCACCATGCCAATGGATACCGGAATCAGGGTAATCACCGCAATCTGCAAAACCGTAGTTAAAACAGGCAGCTGTAGGCTTGTGCCTGCCCCCAAAAAGCTTTGCATAGCCAGATTTACTATGACCGGCGGAATGGTGAAGACGGTAAGGAAACTGCTGATAGCCGTCAGGGTAATGGAAAGGGCTACATTACCCCTGGCCAGGTAAGTCATCAAATTTGAGGTAGGACCACCCGGACAGGCCGCGATGATTACTAACCCGACAGCAAGCTCTGGGGTGAGAGGAAAAATTTTCGCCAGGATAAAACCCACTATCGGCAGCAGAATCAGTTGAGCCGCCAACCCCAAAATAACCGCCTTAGGTTCCGTCAAAATGCGTTTAAAGTCATCTAAAGTCAGCCCTAACCCCATGCCCAGCATGATGATGAATAGAGCCAGCGGCAGCAAAACAACAGTCAGAACGTTAGATTCCATCGGCGGCAGCGAAAAGACTTCACCGGTCGGAAGCCAGTTTACAGCATTGGCGCGGGTCAAGTGGGCAAATGCATCCCCTGCAACGGTTGGGTGACTGCAGCACAATTGCCCATGCCTACATGGCGGCAGAGCCCCATGGTTACCAACCGCTGGTCGCGATGGGGGCCAGGTTGGGCATACTGGTTGAAATTCCTACGATTGCCTGGAATCGAGACATGGCGGGGTGTTGATAATGTAAAGGGTAAAATTTCCCTGACGCTACAGTAGCTGTGGCAGTGTTGCCCCGATCCTATGGCCACTCAACCATCTGGCTGTTTGGCGTATTTACGAGCAAGATCCCCTGCTGCAGGTGGAACTTTTAGAGGCCATGCACACGGTTATTGCCCTTGCCCGTCAGGTGGCCGAAGCCCTACAGATGATGGACCAAATTGAGACTCCGACCTATGGCCACCTGGGGCCTGGCAGACCTCCTGGAGAAACCGGCCAATGACCCTACCGGACGGTTCTACCTGCCGCTGCTGAGCGATGGAGAAGCTAACCGGGGTAACCAGTTCAGCCAGGAGTTACCCGATCCCGAAGATTTGCAGAAGATGGGCACCTATGGGCGCTTTAATGCAGAACAGCTCGACCAGGCGGTGACCGCCCATCCCAATGCAAAAGTTTTTGCCTGTGGTCAGTGAAGGGAAGAATCTTGGCTATTAGTTTGAATCCCCTGGAAATCACCTCGTCAGACTACAAAATTCCTTAATTTTTTGGGCATGTGCGACATTCATTAACCATCATTCGGGGATATACCAAGTCCAGCTCGAAATCTGTAGTTTTCCCTAAGGAAAAAACTCCACTTCTGGACTTGGAAAAGGTTTAAATCAGGTTTAGTGCTACATATTTTATCTCTACATTAGGCTGGCAAGCGTTATTGCTCAAAAAAATGAAGACTTGTTGATTTAATAATGAATCAATTATGAAATCGCCAGCCCAGGGGCATTTTCAGGATTTTTCCCGCAATTTGAAAAATGATATTCTGAAGTAGAAAGGGTTGAATAAGCCGAGCTTTTTCCCAGCTCTGTCCAGGTTCCAAAGCCGAATGTTGCCTTCAGGGAAAATCACAGACCAATTTCGAGCTGGACTTAATAAACCTTATCCAAGTCTAGAAGTGTAGTTTTGCCTAAGGAAAAGCTATAGTTTTCGATCTGGCCTTGGTATATATGCTCTGGCTCCCTTTGAAAACTCACCAAATTTTGATGCTTCGTTTGATGCTTCGGGAGAAATTTTGGAATTTTTAACAGGTTTCACTGCCGGTTTGCTGCTGATTACCCTATCGGAACTGGGCGATAAAACTTTTTTCATTGGGGCTATTATGGCCATGCGCCATCCCCGCCGCTGGGTATTTATTGGCGTAACGACAGCCCTGTTTGCCATGACGGTGCTATCGGTCCTGCTGGGGCGGGTGGCGTCTCTATTACCCCAGCACTACGTCCAGTGGGGAGCCATCGCGCTGTTCCTGGGGTTTGGGTTTAAGCTGCTTTACGATGCCGTGCGCATGAAAAACTGCGGTAGTCTGGAAGGCGAGCAGGCTGAAGCTCTGGAAGCGGTCGAAAGTTGTCAGGGCGATGGGCTGGTCCATACCAGTCCCCAGTCCATCATGACGAAGACTTTTGCCCTGACCTTTGTAGCTGAGTGGGGCGATCGCACCCAGCTGGCCACCATTACCCTGGCGGCGGCAAATAATCCTTTCGGTGTAATTGGCGGGGCAACGTTAGGCCATGCGATTTGTGCTGCGATCGCGGTCATCTGCGGCAAATTCATCGCCGGGCGCATCTCCGAACGCTGGCTGACCCTGGCCGGTGGCATACTCTTCATCATCTTTGGTATTGTTACCGGCGTTGAAGCTATGCCGGGCTAATAGACCACGTCCAGCTCAAAATCTGTGTTTTCGCTAAGGAATGGGGATGCAATCACGTGGGATAGCCGTCTCGGCTGTCCAAGAGCAGGCATCCTGCCTGCCCGACAAAAATTGGATGTTATAAAATCCTCATTCCTAAGAAGGCTCCCCCTCGGGACTCGGATCAGGTTGGCTACCGTTTCTGTTAGTCAGATCTACCCATCGGAGTCGAGGAAGCAAGGGGGCAGGGGGCAAAATGGGTGTAGTCGCGATGCCAAGAATGGGGGTAAATCTCCCTTGTTAACCTTCAAGGAAGGAAAAAATAGCCCATTCTGTTTCTGTCCTGTGAAAGATAACGCACACTGTTTGACAGGTTAAGACATAAGCAGAATAGACAAGAGGAATGCTTATGGCTTACGAAACCATCGAAGCTCTGCCAGAAGATATCAAAGGTACACTGCCCCAACCAGCTCAACAAATCTACATGACAGCCTACAATAGTGCCTCATCTGACGGCATGAACGAAGACAATGCCCAAGAGGTCGCCTGGAACTCTGTTAAAAACGTCTTTGTGCAAAAAGATAACGGCGAGTGGGCCTACAAGGCTGAAACCTGGAGCCACGAAAATCCTGCAGGTACCATGCCCCATTCATAGACTAGACTGTAGGACCAGAGTTGAAATTCAAAACCGGGTGCTGAGCCAAAGGGTAGCCAAATTGGCGTAACTAAACCCTGGCCGAGTCCAGAAGTAGAGTTTTCCCTGAGAGAAAACTGTAGATTTCGAGCTGGCCTCGGTATATATCAGCGACCCGGTTTTCGTTTGACAGTCCCCGCCATATTGGGGGGGACCGCACTTTTTGGGGAACCCTGACTACAGGGGTTGCGCCCTAGGATTCCAGGCATAGTGATGCAAGCATAGTGATGCAAGCAAGTGATGCAACATGTATTGCTCCCTGGCCTCCTTGCTCCTCTGCCCCCTCGCTTGTGGATGCTGCAGAAATTTTTAGCGCTTTGGACTAGTGTTCAGTTAAGAAAATAATGGCGGGTAAACTCTTTGCAGAAACACCGTCTGACATGGATTTTGGCTTTAGCTCACCCGTCATTAAATCATTGGATAAAATCATTGGATAGACACTGGGTTCCCCTCCTTGCCCCCATGAGCGCTGGGAGAACAGGGACCACATCAGGCCGCTATTGGCAGTGTACCTTCCAGGAGAACGGCATTATAGAACTGCTGCAGTTGCCGAGTCGCTGCTGCCCAGCCCCATTTTTCGGCTTCGGCGACCGCATTTTGTCGCAGGGTTTCTCGTTCGCCGCTGGCCTGTAAAAGCTTTTGGGTTGCTTTAATTGCACCCAGGTCATCTTTTGGATCAAAAAGGTAACCATTCACGCCATCCGTAACGATGTCGGGAATGCCACCGGAATTTGCCGCCACCACCGGACAACCCGCCGCCATGGCCTCCAGCAAAACCAGGCCCAGGGTTTCAGTGCGGGATGGAAAGATAAATGCATCTGCCGAAGCGTAGGCTGATGCCAGATCTTCCCCAGCCAGATAGCCAACGAAGTTCGTGGGAGTGTCGGCAAAGTGAGCTTCTAGCTCAGCCCGGTAAGGACCGTCACCGACCAAAGCCAGGCGGGCATTGGGGATTGCTGCCAGCACCGGCTTGATGCGGTCAATTTCTTTTTCGGCAGATAGTCGACCAATGTAGAGCAGAAGCGGATCGTCTGGATTTCCCTCAGATAAGCGATGGCGCATTTCCCGTCGGGCTAGTTCAGGACGAAAAAGTTCGGTATCTACACCCCGCTGCCACACCTGAATGCGCTCGACCCCATGTTCTGAAAGCTCGGCCTGCATAGCAGTGGACGTAACCAGGTTGATGCGGGCCTGGTTGTGCATCGCCTTGATCAATTCCCACATTACTCCTTCCAACATGCCCAGACCGTAATGCTCTAGATATTTGGGCAGATGGGTGTGGTAGGAGGCGACCAGGGGAACATGCATCGCCTTGCTGTAGTAGATTCCGGCTAACCCCAGTACGGCCGGGTTGACGACATGCACCAGATCCGGCTGAAAGGCCTCCAGGGCTTCTCCAATGGAGGGACGAGGCAGGGCCAGCTTGAGTTCAGGGTACAGAGGCAGGGGAAAGCCCGAAACTCCATGGATTTTTGCTCCCCGGTATTCTGTCAATCCTCCCTCCGGGGAAAATACCAGCACCTGATTTCCCATGCGTTGAAGATGGTCGACCGTATGCTTGAGACGAGTAACGATGCCATCTACTTTTGGCAAAAAAGTCTCAGTAAAGAGAGCAATGCGCATGGCTTCACGAAACGGGGAATGGGGAACAGGGGGGAAGGAACGGGGAACAGTGAGGAGGGAACAGGGAACAGGGGGGAGGGAATAGGGAACAGGGGGGAGGGAACAGGGAACAGGGGGGAGGGAATAGGGAACAGGAGGGAGGGAACAGGGGGGAGGGAACAGGGAACAGGAGGGAGGGAACAGGGAACAGGAGGGAGGGAACAGGGAACAGGGGGGAGGGAACAGATTTCTAATTCCTATTCCCTATTCCCTAATCCCTAATCCCTATCCCTTACAGATCAGGAACGACGCCACTTAACCTTAGGCAGAATCTGCTCCTTATCGACGCGAGCTTTGTACTTCACGGCGAAGTTCAACAGGCTGTCGAGCAGGGAGTCAGACAGGTAGTGGGGCTGCAGACCCAGGTCAAGCAGGTTAGTGTTCTTGGCATTAAAATAGTGGTCTTCGGCCTCAACTCTGGGGTTATCCAGGTTTTGGATTTCGATATCAAGTCCCAGGGTGGTACCCGCTTTCTTCACCTGCATAGCCAGGTCGCCAACGCTGAACATTTCGGTGAATTGGTTGAAGACGCGAAACTCACCCTGGTCAGCGGGGTTGGCAATGGCAATCTCGACACAGCGCACGGTATCGCGAATGTCCAAAAAGGCGCGGGTTTGACCCCCCTTACCGTAGACCGTCAGGGGGTGACCCACTGCGGCCTGAATACAGAAGCGGTTGAGGGCAGTACCAAAAACACCGTCGTAATCAAGACGGTTAATCAGCAGCTCATCCATGCCGGTTTCTTCAGTCAGTACCCCATACACGACTCCCTGGTTCAGATCGGTGGCACGCAGACCCCAAATCTTACAGGCGAAGTGAATGTTGTGGGAATCGTGAACCTTGCTCAGGTGGTAGAAGGAACCCGGCTGCTTGGGGTAGGGCAGGGTATCTTTACGGCCATTGTGCTCAATGGTGATGTAGCCTTCTTCAATGTCGATGTTGGGGGTACCGTATTCGCCCATGGTGCCCAGCTTCACCAGATGACAGTCTGGGAAGTGATCCCGCAATACATACAGGAGATTGAGATTACCCAGTACGTTGTTGGCCTGGGTCAGTACAGCATGCTCCCGGTCAATCATCGAGAACGGGGCCGAGCGCTGTTCACCAAAGTGAACCACCGCATCAGGACCGAACTCAAGCATGGTTTTCTCTAGGAAGGGGTAGTCGTTGATATCCCCAACGTAGAGATCAATAGTCTTGCCAGTGAGGTCTTTCCACCGCTGCAGACGAGTTTGAATGGGGGCAATGGGGGTCAGCGTTTCGATACAAAGCTGATTATCCCAGTGCCGTCGCACCAGACTGTCTAGAATGCCGACTTCATAACCGCGATTTGACAGGTATAGGGCGGTTGCCCACCCGCAGTAACCGTCACCGCCAATAACTAAGACTTTCATACCAATGCTTTAATCTCGTTGCTGATACCAAGACAATCTACCAGGTTTAGTGAACCTGTAAACCATCGATCTTGAAATAAGCGTGAAGCTGGGCTGAATCGGGAGGTTGATGGAGGTGATGGAGGGGTGGCCTGGTGGCCTCCTACTGACTTGCCAACCTCAACAAAACAAACTGCGTCTCCCTTTCCGCATTAAAATTATTGTCACTCACTAAAATCAGGCTCTGACTGCCATCGGGCAACCGGGGGCCGAGGGTCATGCCTTCCAGGTTGTCGACTTCAATGCCGGTGTCGACGAAATCCAGCAGCAGCCGTTTGCGAATAGGGGCAACTCCCTCTAGATTTCCTTTCAGGCTGAGGATAGTGGAGGTATCCGTCGCGCCCCCCGTGGCCAGTTGGTAAAGGCGCACCCGAAAGCCGCGCAGGCCAAAGGCCCGTTCTAAAGCGAGAAAGTGCCCCCCCTGGTCAATCACCAGCAGTTCGCTGAGGCCGTTCAGCAGGGTGCCGGGAGGCTCCAAATCGAGGGGATAGAGGTGTTCGGCAATCAATGTAGATTGGTTCTGCCCAATTAAATAATGCAGAAAGCGGGTGTTCAAAGGTTGGGCCGGGTCTTCGTTATAGTCCTGCACCAGGGAAGACTCGGCGGCGGTGAACAGGCGAAAAGGCTCGATCATGCCCGCTGCGCCAGAGGGGGCGTTGATGGTGAGAGACTCCAGGCTAAGGTTGTCGCGAATGCCCATAGTAGGGGCGTTGGCATCGTCCGGCAAAAACCGATCGGGCACCCGGAAGGAAGTCACGATCTGGCCAGTGGTCCGGTCGAATTCCCCCACGAAGGGAGGGGCGTTTTTGCTGACATCCCCCTCGCTGCTGATCAGGAGGGTATGTCGGGGAGACAGCGCCAGACCTTCCGGATCAAGGGTGCCTTGCGGATAGGGATTACTCTCTGCATCTTTTAGAGGAATAACCCCAGTGAACGTGATATTTTCAAACCTGGGTTGTTGATTTTGATCCAGGGCAAAGTCCATCGAGAGGGTGTAGACCCGAGACGGGCCAAAGTTTCCCCGGTCATCTGACAGGGCATAGAATTGATCCTGCTCACGGTCGTAAGCAAGGGCCGAGATGCCGCCAATGGTGGTGTTTTGAAATTCCTGGGGGGTAAGCTGGTAGGTATCAAGGACCTGGGCATCCAGGGATAGAAACAGACGGTCTTCGGCCTGTACTTGAGGCAGGGCACAACCCGTCAGCCCCAGCAGGGCCAACCCCAGCAACAGAACCCGCTGTAAGTAAAGTAGATTCATGTGACCCTCCATCACTCCCCTACTCCCCAAACCTACCAGGTAAAGCGCAGCCCCTGCTCTTGCAGATAGCTCTGCACCGCTGGCATCTGGCCGGTAACCACAATTTGCGATGGGGCCAAATCGTAGGGCTTGCCGTAGCGCAGCAGCCAACCGGCAATGCTACCCGCCGCTGCTCCCACGCTCCATTCGCCATGGTGGACTCGGGTCATGCCGTTGACGATATGGCTACCGGCAATGCTTTTGCCCCCAATCAGCACATTGTCAACCCCCTGGGGAATGATGGCTTCGAGGGGAATGGGGAGGGGCCGGACCACAAACTGTTTGATGCTGGCCCCCGCCGCTTCGTAGGAAGGACGCCAGTCGCGGTAGCGGCAGCCGTGAATGTCAATGTCGTAATGGGTGAGGGCAATGGCGGTGGGGCTAAAGTCTCGTCCACCGGTCATATCTTCCCTGAGATCGGCTTCCACTATCATAAAGTTGTCCTGCCCGTAGGCCGGACGCCCCAAAATTCTCCGCCCTTCGCGAATGTAGGGATAAATGCTGAGGCCTGATTTGGTATACATGGGGGCATCTTCTCCCCTGAGAAATGTCAGAGGCAGCTTGCGGGTGGCCTGGGTTTCAATCAGCCAGTCAGCAAACATGAGGGCGTGAATTTCGGCGTAGTTGAGGGCTTCGGTAGACATGCCCCCCATCCAGTTCTGTTTCTGGCCTGAAAGGCGAATGTCTTCTTCGGTGTAGATCAGGGTCGGGTCCATGAAATGCCAGTCGTTGCCCTTGTTCCAGTTAATCAGCGACATTTCACCGGGGTAGGTGATGTTGACGCTGGCCCCTGGCCCCACCCGCTGGCTAACCATGCGCCGATAGTTAAACACGCTGCTGTCGTGAAAGAAGGGAAATCCTTCTAAATCAAACTCGCCCCGATGTTCTTCCTTGGTGAATGCGGGTTCGATAGCCTGCAGCTCTTTGTGGCTCGCGCCCTGGTCGTTGAGGGTAGCCAGTACGAAGGGGTAGGTAAAGGCCTGGGTGCAGTCAGGATTGGCCTTTGAAGCGGCATTGACTTCTCCGGTAAATGCCTGGGAGTCGGACCCCAACCAATGGGGAAAGTTGGCCCAGCCCACCAGTTCTCCTGTATCGGTAGCGTCGATGACAATCATGCGGCGGCCCGGCGGCGGCTGCAGCCGAATGGGAATTTTGTTGTAGTATTCGTCGTCAGACCAGCTGTACCACTGGTCAAGCTCCTGGGATAGCCGACCGGTGGGGACGTAGTTGGGATCTTCGGGAATGCGCTTGACGGCATAGACCGCTGTAACGTAGCGGCCTGTGGGGTCAAAGGCGGCCCCTTTAAATGCGGTGGAAGTAGACCAGCGGCTGTTAGGGGCGCTTTCTGCAGCCCGGCGCATCCACATTTCGGAGGCGGTGGCCCCGGCTCGGGGGGTGAAACATAAATCCCCCACCCAGCAATGGTTCACCTGATTAACCGTTACCTTAGGGGGCAGCCCCGTCCAGTCGGGCAGATAGACCGGCTGCTGACGAATCAAATCTTTGAACTGCACCCAACTGGGAGCCAGGTTGCCCTGCCAGCGCATGGCCATAGATTCATCAATGGCTGACACCCCCTGGGAGCTAATTTGCCCCCCCAGCCAGGGGGTCAGTTCAATGGTGCAGGTGGTTACCCCTGACTTCATAGCGTAAGATGCCGCTGCTACGCCCCCCAGGGTGCCACCGATGACCACTACTTCACATTCCCATACCTCTTCTGCCAGGGGCAGAGGGGCCAGGTTAGGCCGACCATTGGCCGATTGAATCTGGCGAATGCCGGTGGCGACCTCGGCCCGGTTCACAATTTGCCCCACGGGTCGCTGGGTAAACATGACCGGCTGGCGCAATACGCTGCCCACGGCCCGAAATGCCGTTAACAATAGCCCACTACCTACTAACATCACCAGCAGCAGCCCCGATAGACGGGTTGCCCTGCGTTGGGATCGTCTTCGATTTAAGGGCAAGGCACGATAACGACGGCGCTCCAACATGGACACGGGCAAACCAAAATGCGGTGCAATCGTCTGTGAGTGTAGCAATGAAACCGATGAACGGTTCAAGAAATCCGGGTTTTGCGAAAAGTATTCTTTGCCCCCCTGCCATTGGAGCATCTGTCGTAAAATCGCTTTGACCCTGGCGACGGTAAAACACATCCCCATCTGGGGGTGGCTCAACCTCCCTTGCGCTTCGGTCGCAGTTGGTAGTCACATGCAGCACAGCTATGGATATGTCTCGGTCAGTCCCTGCTTCAGTTCAATCGTCGGTCACGGTCGATGCTCCGTCCATCATTCAGCCTATTGGTGTGAAAGCCCTGTATGGGTTAACGCTAGTGGATGACTATCTATTGGCTGTAGACCCTTTTCGGGGCTACCTGCTGCGCATTGACCCTGAAACCGGCAACACCCAAATTTTGAATTCCCGAGAGGCCGAATCTTTTGAGGGAGCAACCGGGGTGGCCCACTGGCAGGGCAAGGTCTGGGTGGCTCGCGACCACGAGGTACTGGTGACCGGGCTAGACGATATTCAGCTGATGCCAGTGCTAACCCTGCCCTACCCGGCCAATGGGTTAGCCGTTTGGGACAAGACCCTCTACGTGAGCTGCAAAAAAGCGGGCTACATTTTTGTGTTCGATCGAGATTCGGGACAGCGCATTACCCAGTTTCCGGCTCCCGGCATAAGCATTGAAAACCTCTCGGTATGGGGCGACTACCTGTGGGTATGCGACCAGGTGGAACAGTCGGTCTACGGCCTGGACCGGGCCACGGGGGAAGTGCAGGTGAAAATGCTGACCCCGTTTACCACACCGACGGGTTTGGCGGTGCCGCCGGAGCTTACCCCCGATGGCGGTGCCCTGTGGGTGGCCTACACTAACGAGGAACCCTATGTGCGAGATAACCCCAACGGCGAAGTGCAATTTGAGCTGACCTTTCGCGATCGCACCCTGCTACACCGCCTCACCTTCCGCAACCAGCCTGACCAGGGCTACTGCCGCACCAACGGCTTTCTGGTGGAAATGACCTACGTAGAAGAACTCGACGCCCTGGAAGACGCCACCCAACTCCACAATGTAGAATGGCGCATTGCCTTTCCTACCAGTACCGACCGGCAGGTGGTGCGCTCCGTAGAGCCGGTGGGCTATCCCTACACCGAAATCAAGCAGAATGGGGAACGGGTCGCCAGCTACAAATTTGAAACCCTCTCTCCCCACGAGCGGCACATTTTTGGCTGGAAAGCCCTGGTAGAGGTCTACGGCATTAAGTACCAGCTCACCCCCCGCCAGGTAGAAAACGCACCACACCTGCCGGCGGAGTACGGGCCTCGCTACCTCATTGACGACGACGAACTGGCCATGGACACCCCCGTCATCCAGCGGGCCGCCAGGGAAAGTATCGGCAGCGAAACCAATCTGCTGCGCAAGGTGCTTAGCATTCGCAACTATGTGTACGACAAGCTCTCCTATGCCGTCACCCCTGCCATTGACCCTCCCGATGTAGTGCTGGAACGGGGGCGCGGCTCCTGCGGGGAATATGTGGGGTTGCTGCTGGCCCTGATGCGCCTTAACGGCATTGCCTGCCGCACCGTGGGGCGCTACAAATGCCCGGCCCAGGCCGACTACCAGGGCATTTACCTGGAACCTGACTTCAACCATGTATGGATTGAGTTCTTCATTCCCGGCTTTGGTTGGGTGCCTATGGAATCGAACCCCGACGATGTGGAAGATGGTGGCCCCTACCCCACGCGATTTTTCATGGGGTTGCCCTGGTGGCACGTGGAAATGGGCAAGGGCATTCCCTTTGAGAAGCTAATTCTGCCGGACCCCACGCTAGAGGTGCGGTTGGGAGACCTGGCAGTAAATCATATGCGGTTTAAGATTTTGGGGGAACTGGACCCGTAGGGAAGCAGGATTTAAACTTTGTCCAGGTCCAGCAGTGGAGTTTTGCCCCAGGGAAAGCTACAGTTTTCAAGCTGAACCTGGATAGTACAATTTTGGGATGCTTCGTGTTGAAGGTATCCCAGAATTGTAAGACTGCCCATCCAATGGGCAGGGCACGGCTCTACATTCCCCGAGATGAGCCTTAACCGTATGGGTTAATTCCGGAATTTTGCTGGGCATGCTTGAAGTATCAACTGATAGCATCGATGCCGATATGTGCCATGGTAGAAGCTTTGCCTGATTTGCAAAAAAAAAGGTCTGTAAAAGTTACCCTGAGCCGAGAACAATTGGCCAGCGAAATCAAGGCAGAATACGGCCTTGACCTCAACCAGTACTCGAAGCCCGAAATTATTCAAGAAGTCAACAACCTGCTCGACTTAATTGGGTTGATAGGCACTTTTTTGAAGTGGAGTATCTTTGCCTTTGTACTTAGCCTGGGGGTTGCGATCGCAATCTTCACCGGCCAAATTAGCTGGCTGCTGCTACCCCTGGTCGTCATTTATGCCCTGCTGCTGTCGCCCCTGGTAGGCCTAACCTTTGGGGCCTTACTGGTGGCCAAACGCATTCTGAGCCAGCTTTCTTCCATTCTGTGTTTGTGCCTGGGCATTGTCACCGCCATGGTCAGAGACTTGAAAATACTGGCCGACCGTTGCGCCGATAATAAGGCGATTCCATCCCTGCCAGTGCTGCTGAATGGTGCCATCCAGGTGGTTGTGCTGCCCATTATCGAAGAGACCCTGAAAGCCAAGCTCTGGCTCCTGTCTCTCCCCATTATCTGGATAGTGCGTTTTATATTTGGTCAGCTGACCCTGCAAATTCAGCTCATTGTAGAGCATGGACGCCGCCAGCTGGGACGCCAACTCAGGCGCTACCGCCAGCAGACCGAGGGTGCTTCTTCATCGGTTGCATCCCCTGCCGTTTCCTGCGAGGAAGGGGGCGATACTTCTGGCAAACCCGCTCAATATCCAGAAGCCCTCGCCCAACTGTCGCAAACGGTGGAAACCCTGCAGAGCCATGTCGATGACCTGGCTAAAACCATCAGCCGCCACATTGCTATGCCCTTTCGCTTTGGGTTCTTGCTCAGTATTATTGCGCTGTATGGCCCACTACTGCTGGTGTTTTATCTGACCCAGATTTAGCCTTGTTTGGGCAATGTCAATCGTCTACGGCACAGTTGGTTGCCCTTACCCCATGCCCCCAACCGCCATCAAGGCTATGATTGGAGAAGCCCAGGCTACCCAAGCGCTTAAGCATGACCAGCGAACCGGTTTCTATCTTCTTCTCCTACTCCAGAAAAGACGAAGCCCTGATGCAGGAGCTGGAGAGCCATTTGGAACCGCTGCGGCTGAGCCGCATGATCGAAAGCTGGCACGATGGCTGCATCACCCCAGGGGAAGAATGGGAACCGCAGATTAAAGAGAATCTGCAGAAAGCTCAGATTATTCTGCTGCTGATTACTGTCAACTTTATTAGCTCTGAATACTGCAATACCGTTGAACTCACCCAGGCCATCAAGCGCCACAAATCGGGAGAGGCCTGCGTTATTCCGCTAATTTTGAAACCCTGCATGTGGCAACCTATCCCGGTAGGCGGCATAACTCTTGGAGAGCTGCAGGCTTTACCCAAAAATGCCCAACCAGTTACTTTATGGTCTGACCGGGATGAAGCATTTGAAAACATTGCCCGCAGTTTACTCAAAAAAATTGAACAACTACGCCTGGCTCAAGAAAAAGCTGCAACCGCAGAGGCATATCAGGCGAACTTGCAGCGCTACAGGCAGGAGCTACTGTTTGCGGTCGCCGCTAAATATCCCCTGCCTCAAGCAGCTATTGCCTATCTGACTCAGCTTGAGCAACAGCTTAACCTAAAATCGTTTGACATTCTCGCTTTGCAGAAAACTATTCTAGAACCCGCAGAAGTCAGATACCAACACCATTTAGAAACCTTACAGGCCAAGCGTAGACAACAATCAGAAAACAAAAAAAGTCTCTTGCCAAAATCGGAGCAGGATCATCAGCCAAAATCTCCAGGCGATGAAGAAAACGTCCATAGCAAATTCTCTCAATGGCAACAGATAGAAGAGCCTGAAAATTTTGACATTAGCAGTAACAAGCGAACTAGATATACACCTCCTCCTGTAAAGGTTGTCCCAAAACAACCTGGCCAACCAAGTCCTAATCAACTCTTACATCCATCTACTGTTTCAAGTACAGAAAGAGGAGACGGACATATTCTAAGCAATGAAGGCATTCCTGTCCTCAGCCCTCTACAGCAAACCATTCCAATCCAATCTGATAGTGAGGAGGATTTGAGTTCTGAAATTTTTCTGGGAAATGTCTATGAAAAGTTGAAAAACTTTCTTGCCTTAAACGAATGGCAAAATGCCGACATAGAAACAGAAAGAAGAATACTGGAACTTGTGAATCGACAAAATTCAGAAATCCGAATTGGCGATATTAGTCAAATTCCCCTTAAGGATCTAAAGAATATTGATGCCTTATGGCTCAGGTACAGTAATGGAAGATTTGGGTTTAGCGTCCAAAAAAGGCTTTGGCTCGATTTTAGTACACCTATTAAATATGGCAAATCCTGGGAGCTTTTTGGTCAACTTTTAGGATGGCGGAGGCAAAAGGCATTAACCAAAAGAGGATTTGATTGGATTAAGCGAGGCGTTTCGCCCTTAAAAAGCTATGAGTGGATGGTCGTAGATGAATTACAATTCGATGTCTTTGCACCTGAAGGTCATTTGCCTGTAGGGCCATTCAAAATTGGTTCAATTCCACATTATCAGTTCTTGAGTCGTCTTAGTCTATAGTGCGCATACTCACAAACCCACCCGAGCATACCGATGCACACTCGAAAACTCCCAATCAGTAGGAGATTCCATCAACCCATGCTTCACCAGGTTGTAATGAATATACCCGCAATGGGTGACGTTGTTTGGTGACGAGGGTGAAGAAATAGCTGCGACCGGGCCGGTGGTGGCGGCGATAGTTGGGTATTGCGGGCCATGGAGTGTGCCGCTTTTAGGGTGCCAGGTTGGTGGTGAGGAATTTTGGTGTTAAGCGGTGCATTGCTGCGCGTGAGAGTGATCTGATTTTTGTGTAAGGGCCAACAAGCCGATCCATCAAGTTTTCCGCAAGCCTTGTAGGGCAGGCGTCTCGCCTGCTTAGCTGGGACAGGCAGGATGCCTATCCCACAAGATTCCGAACACTCCCCTGCGCGTAGGCAACGCCGCGCCTTGGGCGCTATACACCCCACTCAGATTTTACCTCTAAGCAGCTTTTCCTTGGTCGTACTTCAATAGAGCGTTCCTAAGACGGTCGGAGTATTTGTAGATATCACTTACGGAGTCAAGCTCTAGCTTTTCTTCTTCCTCTTTGTCGAATAGGCCAATTCGCTTTTTATTTTTGCTGTTAAAGTACAATCTGCATATTGGCTTCCAAGTGTTATTTTCTAGCAGGACATTGAAGTAAGACTTCGTATCCTTATGAGTCACACGATTCGCATCAGTGATTTGGGCGAGGATAGCGCGAACAATATGATATCCCTCTAGTTCCTCTGCTGTTGTTTCAACCCCATTAGTAACTTCCTCTATCTCTTCGGTTTCCTGATCTTCAGGGACGGATTCTTGCGAAGTAACACTTTCTGTTCCTTCTAATGCTGATTGAAGTCGAGTGTTGATTTGCTCGTTGATAAATTGCTTGAGGGAGCAACTAGAGCCATTTTTGTGGCTTCTTCCGTCTGTAGATTTTCCAGTTGCTTCACGGCTCTCGCGGCAAGGGCTGCTAGTTGATCGTAGAAATCCATTGTGATGACCAGAATGCTGATATAAGGTGAATCCAGACAAAGCCTCTACTCACACCTTCAGAGTGTTCCCGGATTTTCAGCAAGCTTTCTACAGATAAACTGTAAATTAATATTTCATTTTATTTCACTTGCACAGAAGGCTTAAAGGTTTGAGGATTTGGGTTACATGAATTGACAGAAATCTATCCTATTGATTTTTGTCACCCTTGGTTATATTCCCCAAGTAAAGCTGAACAAACTCTTCAGCAACCTCTCGATTCAAATCATTCAGCGCTTCAACAACATCTGCCACTGTTTCAGCAGTAGGATCTCGTTCCTCATGAAACCACTTGTATATGCAGACCGCTGCAAAACCTTCCCGCGAAAAAGTCGCCCTCACCGTTCGCGGCAGCACCCACAGCATCGAGCGAGTCATCCACGAACTTTGCCGGGTTGGCTTTGCCGAAGTGCGCCAGTGGAGCCGCCCCATTCCCACAGGCAAGGTCAACGAAGTGATGCGGGTGCTAACCCGGTGGGTGAGTGAACGATGCCCCTTGGCCTGAAGTTCGCACACCCGTTGGTTAGAAGCTAGTCTTTCGTGAAGTGCCCCAGCAGAGCTGGTCTATCACTTCCACTAGCTCTTCACTACGCGAGGCTGAGCTGATACAGGTAATACTGTTCATTGGTATAGGCCCGAACAAACTGGGACAGAAATTGTATCGATAAAGTAGTCTCTTGGCTGGTTGTTAGCGATGTGTCTAACTCCTTATTTAAGACCAAGATGATTTTTGCGGGCTGCTCCTCAACAGCCTCATTTTTACCCTCTAGAATGGTAATTGCCTGCCGCAGAGTTTCCTGTTGAGTCACAGAAACGCGTTCATCCTGAAACAGAGTAAAACTGCCATAGCTTTGCCGCTCAGGATAAAAAAGCTGACGCTTAAGATAGCCTGCAATGGGAGCCATCTGAGCATCTCGACTAGCAAGAATAAACTCATCCTTTAAGCCCTGCTCAATCATATAGTTAGCGGTCACACGACTAGCAGAATAAGGCTGCAGGAGTTCTCGCTCAATAATTGCAGCTATCCCGGCAATGACATGCACGAGTAGCAAGAGGATAAAAAGTTTTCTAAACAGCCGATTAACAAACTTTTGTGTCCTGGGAGGCAAGCTGAAAGGCCGGTTCTGATCAGCAAAGGCTTCTCCATCAGGATGATAATGAGCCAGCCAGAGACTTGTAAGTAGAGTGATAAAGAGTCCCCCCATGTGGCGGGGTGCCTCCAGTGGCTTGAGGTAGAACATAACAACCGTCATACTCAAGGTCGCAAGATTAAAGAAAACTAGAACCCAGGGCATTTGCCATAATTTGAGATTAATAACGATTAAAACTCCCAGAATAAATAGATCGGTGACCACTAAATCTATCCACCGTGATGAATTTGGAATCAGGTGAAAGTAGGCACCTGAAATCTTGCCGATGGCAACGAACAGCCGATGTAGGTCAAATCCGAACAAAAATTCTTGACCACCGTGGAGTCTACTATCTGCTGGAGGACTGATACAGTAAATAGCTAACGCAAAAGAGCTAACCACAGTCACCAGGCTTAAGGCAAGATCCCACCGGCGGAGATGATTCGCTAAATAGGCGCAGCGTTGAGTCCGGTCAAAAACGAATTCCAAAACCAGCATGAGTGCCAGGAAAACTGCCATCAACAGGCCATAGGCATGGGAGTTAGCCAGGAGTCCCAGAATGATGGCCAGCGGCCAGTAATAGTACTGACGTTTAGGAAAGAAAACACAAAATAAGCAGGCGAAAAAGAAGCCCAAAACATAGTTTCGGCTGATAATCAAATATTCGTAGAAGGGAAAATATCCAAATGTAATGAGAATTTTTTCTAATTTTCGAAATGGACTATATTGCCACAGGAGCACAATCGCACCAACACCCAAGCCCCAGTGAAACAGTTGCATACTGAGGAAATTTTGAGTCAGTTGATACAAACTAGATAGAGAGATGTACCAGAGAATAGGGTGGCCTTCATAACGTACCTTTTGCCAAAGGGCTATCCAAGATTCACTATCTCTAACAATGAGCCATGGATTAAACTCATCCCGCCATAGAGCATGTTGAATCAACAGGAGTAGCGTGATGAATACGAAAACACCGACAATAAATATCGGTGATCTGGCTAAAGATGAAATCCTTTTTGGGATACTAGCTGGCTGAGTCAAAAGCATATGGCACGCATTTACCGGGTTAACTCTGTAGATGCATCATGACATCCGAAGTTAATCATAATGGCAAAGCAGCCTGAGCCAAGGCCAGAAGCGGAGTTTTGCCTCAGAAAGAACTATCGTCCCAACCGGCCTGGTATATGTCCCCAACAGGTTCAAGGGGCATCTCTAGTAGCCCTACTGGATGAAAGGCACAAAAAAGGCGGCAACCCTGCCGCCTTAGATAGCATCACGCGAAAAATTAATGGCTACCCCAGGAAATCCATCGCGACGATCCGGCAGAGGGTTGGGTCGGGGGATGATGTTTGATCAAATCCAGCTTGGCTCCCCTTAACTCTGCACCATTCAGGTCAGTCTCTTCGATATAGGCGCTGTTGAGGTTAGCGTAGGTGAGGTTCGCACCGCTGATGGCGACGTTACAGAGTACTGCCCCGCGCAAATCAGCCTGCTCAAGCTCAGCAGAGCGCAGGTCAGCATCGGTCAAATCGGCCCCCACTAAACTAGCCCGGCTCAGCTCCGAGCCAATCAAGTTAACTGACCTGAGCCTGGCACCGCTGAGATCAATGGCCGTCAGGTCGGCATCGGCCAGGTTTGCGTTACAAAGGTTAGCCCGACTGAGATCCGCTCCGCTGAGGTCAGCTTCCGTTAAGTCAACTCCGCTGAAGTCCACCCCGCTGAGGCAAGCACCCCGTAGATCGGCCTTGTGCAGACAAATGTTGGAAAAGTTGCGTTCGCCCCGATTATATTCGTGTAGTAGCTCTTGTAGGTCCATGAGAGACCTCCTCCCCATGTGGCAATAAAAAGCCGGATAGTCAGAAAGAATGTAGTGGAGACTACATCTATTTTCCCTGATTCCCTGGCGTTCAGGGATGGAGATTTATATTACTCAATGGTTTCTGTCGCAATCGGTGATGGGGGAGATCCTGGTCTGATCAATTCTCGCCAGTAATGCTCGACCATTCCACGGGTTGCATCATCCATGGTGTATTGGTTCTGGCGATAGTCTTGGAGGGTAGCTAGATACTGCTCCATTGGGGGACGAGCCGTTTCAAAATTGGGTAGCTGAAGGTGGTGAAAGATTTTGTCTAGCTCAAGTAGGGGATTGGCCTGGAGATCTTCAAACCTCAGCTCAATACACTGATGGGGTGGCAACTTTGCCGTATCTTCGCGCCAAGATTTCATTAGCGCTGGGTAGCTTTCCAGAATCAGCTCATCAATGGGAAGTGCTTGGTAAGACTGTAGTGCTAGCTCCGGCAGCAGACGGTTGAAGTAATGGCGAGTCGAAACAAATACCCGGTAAGGGTCGCGATAAATATGTATAAACTTTGCCCCTGGCCAGATCTTCAGCAGGTGGCGAATATAGCCGGTATAAACAGGGTTTTTAATCAGCAGCGGACGATCTCCCTGATGGATGTAAACCTTCTGGAGTAGATGCTGATGGAGCCGTTGCCAGCGCTCCAGGTCGGCCTCGCTCAGTTCCCCAAGGACATCTCGCCGAAAGTGTGTCTCAAACCGGGCCGGAAAGTACAGCCCATGGTAGTAAGATTCTGCCCCCATGGTGGCCAACGGAATGGAATCTTCTTGTGGAGAGGTCGGGGTAACCGCTACGTTGTCCACAAAGCGGTCCTGGGGAAGGGCCTGCTCCAGCAGTGGCTCTAGCGCCCGGACTAGGCCGAGGATATCCCAGGGCATACCCGTTGCCAGGGGGGTGATGTAGCCGAACTGCCCCGATGCGGCCATAAGGTTGTGCAGATGGGTGGTGCCCGATCGCCAGTAACCGACGATGAAGATAGGGGCCGGCATAGACTTGTCTTGCCGATGGGTAAGGTCAAAAACCACTCGCTCTGCGGCTGAAAAGGGCCAGCGGGCGAGAGCGACGGTGAGAGCGATCGCAAATTGCGGCCACCGATTCAGGGCGATGGGGCCATTGGCAACTAGCAATTTCAGCAACGTATCAGGATTGCTCCCGCAGAGGGGATGAAAAAGGCTGGCCATAGTGCGATTTCCCTGATTTGAGGATTTGAGGGTAGTGAGCAGAACCCACTCTAGGAAGGATCATCCAATCCAGGGCTGGAGCGTGGTGTCGAGTCTGTGAGATCCACGGATTCAGTAACTCACTTAACGCACTCCTGCTTTGGTCCGCATAGCCTGAGTTGCCAGGGTTTTACCAAAATCCCAGGCGGCACCGGGAACTTTATGGGCATCGGCAACCACATCCATAACCGCTGCCACCATCCAGCGACGGTCGTCATCGGAGATAACCAGCGGCGGCAGAAACTTCACCACGTTCATACCGTAGCCGGCCACCTGAGACAGCACCCGGTGGCGGGTAAATAGAGGCACGGTAATAATTTGAGAAAACAAGCCTCGATTTGCCGTCTCCAGCATTTTCCAGGGTAGCTTCAAGGTCAGGCTTTTGGGCTCGCCAAATTCCAGGGCCAGCATCATACCCAGTCCACGCACCTCTTTGAGGAAATCGTACTGCGCAACTAGCGGTTGCAGATCAGCAACCAGTTGCTTCCCCATAGCGGCGGCATGGTCAATCCAACCTTCCGTCTCTAACACTTCCAGGGTGGCGAGACCGGCGGCCATAGCCAGATTATTTTTTCCGAAGGTGCTGCCATGGACAACGGCCCGATCCATCCGGTTGAAGACTTTGTCGAAAATCCAGGAGCGACAGGCTACAGCCCCGATAGGCACAAAGCCACCAGAAAGGGCCTTAGCCATGCAGATGATGTCTGGCTCCACGTCAAAATGCTCTACCGCCCACCATTTGCCGGTGCGTCCTAACCCCGTCTGTACTTCATCGGCGATGAAAAGACTGCCATACTTGCGGCACAGCGCAGCGGCTTCCTTCAGGTAATTCGCCTCAGGAATCCATACCCCATGACCCTGAACAGGCTCGGTGATGAAGGCCGCGACATCCTTGCGAGACAGCGCCCTGTCGAGAGCGCTAAGATCGCCGAAAGGCACCTCGATAAAGTCCGTCAAAAAGGGACCAAAGTCAGCCCGAAAGTGAGGATCTCCCGTGGCAGAGAGTGATCCCATGGTCAGGCCGTGATAGCCTCCCTTGCAGTAGACAATTTTAGACCTGCCGGTGGCGCAGCGACTGAACTTAAGAGCGGCTTCTACACTTTCAGTGCCGGAGTTGGCAAAGAATATTCTATCCAGTCCGGTCGGGGTTACCTGCAGCAACCGCTCTGCCAGCAACCCAGACAGTAGGGAAACATCCATCTGCACCAGGTTGGGCAGTTCGGCAGACAGCACATCCTGCAGAGTTTTAACGATGGTGGGATGATTGCGCCCCAGCGCAAAGACCCCAAACCCACTGAGTAAATCCAAATACTTATCGCCCCGGTCATCCCACAGATAAGGGCCACTGGCTTTGACGTAGTGGCGATCGAAACCGATGGTCTTAAGCACGCTGACCATCTGGGGGTTGAGGTACTGCTCGTGCAGAGCAAAATTATCGTTCTGCCGGTGTCGGAGTTGCTCCAGAATATTCATACCGCAGGTGATAGACAAGACCCAGCTAACTGGCTTCTTCAACCGTTGAGCCTTGCACTGCTGCACTTCCCTGTTCAGCAGTCGGAAGCTCCAAGCAGTAGCCCGCGCCGTAAACTGTCTTAATATACTTCGGATGCCTGGGATCAGGCTCCAACTTCGTCCTCAAATGACGTACATGAACTCGAATGGTTTCGATGTCGTCATTCGGTTCATAACCCCAAACCTCTTGCAAAATTTGGCTGGGGGATACAGTTTGCCCGTGACGCTGCAGCAAACAATGTAAAAGCTCAAACTCTAAATGAGTCAACTTAACCGTTCTATCGAACCAAATGGCCTCATAGCGCTCAGGGATTAACGTGAGAGGCCCGTAGTTCAAAATTTCAGCATGCTTTGCAGCCTGGGGAATGCGATCAGTACGGCGCAAAAGAGCCCGCACCCTGGCCAGCATTTCATCCAGCTCAAAAGGTTTTGTGAGGTAGTCATCTGCCCCAGCGTTAAACCCGTCTACCTTATCTTGGGTCTGTCCTAAAGCCGTTAGCATCAAAACGGGAATTTCTGCCGTCCTCCGATCCCGCCGTAACCGTTGGCAGACAGTCAGGCCATCCACCTTGGGTAGCATCAGGTCGAGCATAATTAAATCCGGCATTAGCTGAACGGCCAAAGCCTGACCCTTGATACCATCACCAGCTTGGTTTACGTCATAACCAGCCATTTCTAAGTTGACTGAAACTAACTCCGCAATGGCCGGGTCATCATCAATGACGAGTATACGAGGCATCACTCACTCAATCTAACGACTTAGAGGCTAAATTGGCCTGACTACATTTAATCAAACAAACGTTGACAAACACCGAAAACTCAACAACAGGCAGCTCACCTCATTAATATAAAGAGCTGTTTAGGAATAAAACATTTCCTATATATATCATAAGCAATGTTCTTAAATAGCAATGTTCTTAAATTTTCCTGTGGAATATTCTCGAAGTGAGGCTAGCTTAAGCTTTCCTTTAGAATTAGCCTGGAATTAGGCCCCATCCTTGCTACGAAGAAGGCTCTAGGGAAGCCATCAAAGGAATTTGCTGACGCACTGAGAACGATTGCTGAATACAGCCAATCAGTTCCTGAGAATACTCATCAGCCACCGGCAAGCAGTGCGTGCAAATATATTCGGTGTAATAACTCCCCAGGTAGGATTCGAACCTACGACCAATCGGTTAACAGCCGACCGCTCTACCGCTGAGCTACTGAGGAACGCGAAATTCATACTAGCGAGAAGTGTGTATTCTTGACAACCCTTTTTCAAGATTTCTTTTCTGCAGGCTCAAGACATGGACGATTGGGTAATCCACACCAGGTTGGGGTCTGCTAGCGAGGGAGTATTCCTATCCTCAGGATGACTAGCGCATCCCAAACCTGAGCTTATTCAACTTTTCCTGGGCTTCACTGTCTAAACCCCCCATTAAGGAGCGACTGGCTCGTCGGCTCTGCTTATAGGCTCGTCTCCGGCTCTGGCGATCAGTGAGTTGCACGTCACTGGCGAGTTGGTTCGCTGACATCCATTCGGCCCCATAGCCCACCACCGTGAGCTGATGGGCGCGGTCAGAGGTCGCCACAATAATGCGATTGTTCCGTCTGGAGCTATTCATCAACCGTGAGCAGATCTTCTCGATGTAGCTGTCTGCGGTCTGACCAAAGTCCGTATAGCAGATTGAGAGGTTATCTGTCACAAATTCCTGTGACGCCGGACTTCTCACAGAGTGGGCATCAAAAACCAGATAGGTGTCGTAGCTTTTACTGGCGCTGTAATTGATTAGAACCTCAGTGAGTTCCCGACGTGCATCCTCAAACCCGCTCTGCTGTATGACCTGCTTTAAGCTGGGCCAAGCGCCAATGATGTTATAGCCATCGACTAGCAGACGTGCGGTGCTTTTTCTTGCCCCCATACCGCAACCTCTGGCTACTAAACTTATAAAACTTAGTAATAAGTTAACATTACAGGCGATTTCTTGCCTGCTTATAGAGTACTATCCCCTAACGTTCAGGAATGAAGGGGCAGATTCTGTAAAGCTTTCTTTAGTCGCTCTGGGTCGCCCTCGTCCATGACTTTGCCGGATCGGAGCAGGAAAGCGCGATCGCAGTAATCTAACTCCACTAATCGGTGAGTCACCCACAGAGCCGTTAAACCCCGCTCTTTGACCAGATCCCGCACCCGCATCACCAGATCGATCTGGCTATCTGGATCCAGCAAAGCCGTTGGTTCGTCCAGCAGTAATACATGGCAGTGGCGGGCAATGGCCCCTGCGATCGCTACCCGTTGCTTTTGCCCGCCGCTCAGGGCATAGATGGGACGGCGTTTTAGATTGAGTAAATTAATCGCATCCAGGGCATCATCCACCCTGGCTCGAATTTCCGGCAGGGGCAGCTTTTCCTCCACCAGGCCAAAGGCTACATCGGCCCCCACCGTCGGCATTACCAATTGATGATCGGGATTTTGAAACACAAACCCCACCGGCTGTTCAATAAAGCATTCTCCCGACTGGGGCTTCAGCAACCCTGCCAAAATCCTCAGTAGAGTAGACTTGCCGCTGCCGTTGTCTCCCAGCAGCATGCAAAATTCCCCCGGCAATACCCGCAGAGAGCAACTCTGCAGCACCGGCTGCCCGGATGGCCATTGGAACTGCAAATCCTTTACCTCAATGGCGGCTTTGCCCTCTGCCCGAGACACGGTATTGTCCGACTGCAAATCGATACCCTCGCTACTGTTCACTGCTCAGGGCGAAAAACCCAGGGGGACGACCTGAAGCGGTAGCTGTGCTGGTTTTCTCAAACATCTGAACAGCCGCCAGTTCACTAGGCAGGACGTTGATCTTCTTATTGGGCTGCTGGTCACAGGTCAGTTCCATTAACTCAGAGCTACCATTCCGAATCGCATCCGAAATTGCTGCGTAAAGCTTTTCAGCCTCTTCCACCTCTTTCTTCTGGACAGAAAGGGGCAGCGCTGTATTCTTCAAAGTCAACTCAACTATAAACATATGTCGTCGTTGCTCTCTCGTAACTATCGTGGTTGACGGGCAAACATTTAGTTGCCGAATTCACTGTAGCAAGGGCTGTCCATTAATGATGGGAACACCTCTCATACAGCATCTTTTGTGTAAGCATAGGGCAGGATGTCAATCTTCCCCAGCATTGCCGATCTCAGCCTGGCGACCTAAGCACAAATACTCAGCCTTTGGGCCTCAAACTACTGAAATTAGAGGGCTGGGGATGAGATCTCGAAAAATACCCCCTATAATGATAGCCACGGTTAAGAATAGTAAACACCACTCATAATTCACGACATCCTTCTCATTTTTTATGCTTACTGGGATGTGGTGAACATGAGCTGTCGCCCTTATCTTCCGTATATATCTTTTATTGTCCTTAGTAAGTAAGGAGATTCGCGTATGACCATTGCAATGGGACGCGCGCAAGCCCAACGGGGATGGTTCGACGTCCTCGACGACTGGCTGAAGCGCGATCGCTTTGTCTTTATCGGCTGGTCCGGTCTGCTGCTGTTCCCCTGCGCCTACATGGCCGTTGGGGGCTGGCTCACCGGCACCACCTTCGTTACCTCCTGGTACACCCACGGTCTGGCCTCCAGCTACCTGGAAGGCGCTAACTTTTTGACCGTGGCCGTTTCCACTCCCGCCGACAGCATGGGTCACTCCCTGCTGCTGCTGTGGGGTCCCGAGGCCCAGGGCGACTTCGTCCGCTGGTGCCAGATTGGTGGTTTGTGGAGCTTCGTCGCCCTGCACGGTGCTTTCGGTCTGATTGGCTTCATGCTGCGTCAGTTCGAAGTCGCCCGACTGGTCGGCCTGCGTCCGTACAACGCCATCGCTTTTTCTGCTCCCATCGCGGTATTCGTCAGCGTCTTCCTGATGTACCCCCTGGGGCAGTCCAGCTGGTTCTTTGCCCCCAGCTTCGGCGTGGCGGCCATCTTCCGGTTCCTGCTGTTTTTCCAGGGCTTCCACAACTGGACGCTGAACCCCTTCCACATGATGGGTGTAGCCGGTGTTCTGGGTGGTGCCCTGCTCTGTGCGATTCACGGGGCCACCGTGGAGAACACGCTGTTCAAGGATGGTGAGAACGCCAACACCTTCCGGGCCTTCGAACCGACCCAGGCGGAAGAGACCTACTCTATGGTCACCGCTAACCGGTTCTGGTCTCAGATTTTCGGCATTGCCTTCTCCAACAAGCGCTGGCTGCACTTCTTCATGCTGTTTGTACCCGTCACCGGCCTGTGGATGAGTGCCGTTGGTGTTGTTGGATTAGGTCTGAACCTGCGGGCCTACGACTTTGTATCGCAGGAAATCCGTGCGGCAGAAGACCCCGAATTTGAGACCTTCTACACCAAGAACATTCTGCTGAACGAAGGTATCCGGGCTTGGATGGCACCGACCGACCAACCCCACGAGAAGTTTGTATTCCCCGAAGAGGTACTGCCACGTGGTAACGCTCTCTAGTAACTCCTTTATCGCGGGTCGCGACCAGGAATCCACGGGCTTCGCCTGGTGGGCTGGTAACGCCCGTCTGATTAACCTGTCTGGTAAACTGCTGGGCGCTCACGTCGCCCACGCTGGTTTGATTGTCTTCTGGGCCGGTGCGATGACTCTGTTTGAGGTCGCCCACTTTGTGCCCGATAAGCCCCTGTATGAGCAGGGCTTCATCCTGCTGCCTCACCTGGCTACCCTGGGCTGGGGCGTAGGCCCTGGGGGTGAAGTGATTAACACCTATCCTTACTTTGTGGTGGGTGTGCTTCACCTGATTTCTTCCGCCGTGCTCGGTCTTGGCGGTATCTATCACGCCGTGCGTGGTCCTGAAGTGCTGGAAGAGTATTCTTCCTTCTTCGGCTACGACTGGAAAGATAAGAACAAGATGACCAACATCATCGGCTTCCACCTGATCCTGCTGGGTTGCGGTGCGCTGCTGCTGGTGTTGAAAGCCTGTGTCTTCGGTGGCGTTTACGACACCTGGGCACCGGGCGGTGGCGACGTGCGCGTCATCACCAATCCCACCCTCAACCCTGCGACCATCTTCGGCTATCTGACCGCTTCTCCCTTTGGTGGCGAAGGCTGGATTGTTGGTGTCGACAACATGGAAGACATCATCGGTGGTCACATCTGGGTGGGCATCATCTGTATTGCTGGTGGCATCTGGCACATTCTGACCAAGCCCTTCGGTTGGGCTCGTCGGGCCTTCATCTGGTCTGGTGAAGCTTACCTCTCCTACAGCTTGGGTGCCCTGTCCCTGATGGGTTTGATCGCCTCCTGTATGGTGTGGTTCAACAACACCGCTTATCCTTCTGAGTTCTACGGCCCCACCAACGCCGAAGCGTCCCAGGCTCAGGCCATGACCTTCCTGGTACGCGACATGCGCCTGGGTGCCAACATCGGTGCTGCCCAAGGCCCCACCGGTCTGGGTAAGTACCTGATGCGCTCTCCTACCGGTGAAATCATCTTCGGTGGTGAGACCATGCGTTTCTGGGACTTCCAGGGTCCCTGGCTGGAGCCCCTGCGTGGCCCCAACGGCCTTGACCTGGACAAGCTGACCAACGACATTCAAGATTGGCAGGTGCGTCGGGCGGCTGAGTACATGACTCACGCTCCTAACGCTTCCATCAACTCTGTGGGTGGCGTTATCACCGAGATCAACTCTGTGAACTTCGTGAACCCCCGTCAGTGGTTGGCCGCGTCCCACTTCATCCTGGGCTTCTTCTTCCTGGTAGGTCACCTGTGGCATGCCGGTCGCGCCCGCGCGGCTGAGGCAGGCTTTGAAAAAGGTATCGACCGCGAAACCGAGCCCGTACTGGCTATGGGCGATCTCGACTAATTGTTGGGATTGGTTCTGTAGAATCAGTGAATGAAACGAAAGCTCCTGCCCCAGGGCGGGAGCTTTTTTGCTGGGGCAGAAATTTTCTCTTGGATATTGATGCAGGTCTGCACAGCCGCAGCCAATTTCCTTAGAAGATTGCCTGGGAAAATATCTTGTCTGTTATTGCCGCGGAGATAGGAGTCCAATCAGTATCAATCCTTAAAGAATGGATTCCCGGATTCACTGGACATGACGGACAAGAGCCTTTTGGAGAACAAAATGATTGTTCATAAGCGTGGCCTAACTCAGCGGGCTGCAGTAATATCTCTCGGCAACAGTTGGTCTGGTGCCTGTTTGGAGAATGCTGGAAAAACACCTTTTTAGAGACTTCAAACACGGTATGCCAAGAGTTAGCCGCCGAGCAGGACAAACCATTCGCGAATTAGCTCTTAAGAGACGAACAAAGGCGGTTGTTTCTTTTAAACCAAGTCCAGCTGGAAATCTGGAGTTTTCTCTACGGCAAAACTCCACTTCTGGATTTGAAAAGGTTTAAAACAAAATACTTCCCCTGGCTGCAACTCTGGTGTAAATTATGAGAAAATTGTGACAAGTATTTAAGCAAATCTGGTTTAGGAGGTCACACCCCATGGATTGGCGAGTTGTTGTTGTATTACTTCCAATTATCGTGGCTGGGAGCTGGGCGATTTTCAACATTGGTCGGGCTGCGCTGGGGCAACTTCAGGCATTCCTGAACCGCGAAGCGTAAGCTTAGTTTGACTCGCTCTCTTTCCGTTTTGATATTGCTTTAGGCTAGTACCTGTAATGTTTAGGGCTAGCCTGAAGTCTTTGAGATAAATGGGCACTTCAGGATCCGCAGGATCTATCCTCTGGCCAAAAGGGCATCTTAGAATTTGAGTTGGCTTAGTTGGGGCATGATTTGCTGAAAGGCTATGCCCCTGTGGCTGACAGCTTCTTTTTGCTCTTCAGACATTTCTGCGAAAGATTGGCCCAGCTCAGGGACATAAAAAATCGGGTCATAACCAAAGCCGCCATTACCCCTGGGTGCCAGAAGAATCTCACCGCGACAGATGCCCTGGGTTTCTAGAGCAACCGCGCCATCCGGCTGGGCTATGGCAATGGCACAGACGAATTGGGCGGCTCTATTTTTTGTATTGTTGAGTTCATGGAGCAGGCGATTAATTCTGGCCTGGTCTGTTTCGGCGTAACGGGCTGAATAAATACCGGGGGCTCCCCCTAGAGCATCAACCTCTAGGCCAGAATCATCGGCAATAGCCCATTTGCCGGTAGCTTTAGCCACCTCGGAAGCCTTGATCCGAGCATTTTCTAAGAAAGTGGTGCCAGTTTCGTCGATTTCCAGATGGGCTGGTTTAAGTTCTAAATCCCAAGTGAGTTCGCCTAGATGAGCCTGCATTTCCTTCAGTTTGCCTGGGTTGCCAGTAGCAACGACGATGGTTGACATAACAAGGAACTCGATTAAGGGATAGGACGACGCTACGAGTTTGGTGCGCAAGTAACCAAGCTCTGTACAACAAAACGCATGGCTTCCATCATGCCAAAACGGGCTGACAGTCTCAAGCAATTGTTGATCTAACGGTGAGTCTCTCGCCGCCGAGCATTCCAAAAGCTGTCCTCAAGGCTTGTAAGATGGGCTCATTCATTCTTTGCTTGCTTTGCCCCATCTGCTGGTATCTGCAGGTGTTCTCCCGTTTTCTTTGACCTCTCGCTGCCTTGATCTTTGTCTCAATGGCTTACTACATTGCTCCGCGATTTCTCGAAAAGCTTGCTGTCCACATCACAAAAAACTTTCTTCCCCTCCCAGACGTGCGTATTCCCCTCATTCTGGGAGTTCACGGTCGTAAGGGAGAGGGCAAGACGTTCCAGTGCGAACTGGTGTACGAGCGGATGGGCATTGAGGTGGTGCACATTTCTGGGGGAGAACTGGAAAGCCCCGACGCAGGAGACCCGGCTCGGTTAATTCGTCTGCGCTATCGCGAGGCAGCGGAACTGGTGCGGGTGCGAGGCAAAATGGCGGTGTTGATGATCAACGACATTGACGCCGGAGCCGGGCGGTTTGATGCGATGACCCAGTACACCGTCAATACTCAGCTGGTGAACAACACCCTGATGAACATTGCCGATAACCCGACAAATGTTCAACTTCCCGGCAGTTACGACGAAAATGAAATTCGGCGGGTACCCATTATCCTCACGGGCAATGACCTGTCTACGTTGTATGCTCCCCTGATTCGGGATGGCCGCATGGAAAAGTTTTATTGGGAACCCGACCGCGAAGACCGTATTGGCATCGTCAGCGGTATTTTTGAACCCGATGGGCTGTCTCACCAACATATCGTGCAATTGGTAGATGCTTTTTCGGACCAGTCGATTGATTTCTTTGGGGCGGTGCGATCTCAAATCTATAACGAACAGGTGCGCGACTTCATCTTCCAGGTCGGGCTAGAAAATGTATCCCGAAATGTGGTCAATACCCTGACCCCGCCCCAGTTTCGCAAGCCTGACTTCAGCCTGTCCCATTTAATAGAAGTGGGCTATCGCCTGGTGCGAGAGCAGCGCCGGGTTACTGACAGCAAACTTGCCACTGAGTATAATCGTGCTCTGCAACAAACCGTTGCCACCCATGACCCAGCCGTTGCCCAAGCCGACTACTACCGCGCCTACGAGGGGGCTAACGATCAAACCAGCAAGGCCAACCATCAAGCTAGTAAGGCCAACAGTCATAACAGCAGTGCTAACGGTGCCGCGGCTCCCGCAACCCCATCCCCTCCGAACTCCTCTATTTCGCCTTCTGCCCTACCCCCAGATACCCTTAAACAACTTCAGTCCCTGATCAACCAGGGCTATCGGGTCGGCCTGGAGCATGTCGACCAGCGACGTTTCCAAACCAACACCTGGAAAAGCTGCCCGCCTATTCACAGTGCCGATCCCCAGGAGGCTACCAAAGCCCTGGAGCAATGCTTGGGTCAGTACTCTAACGAATATGTGCGCCTGATTGGTATTGACCCGAATACCAGGCAGCGGGTCATGGAGCAAATTATTCAGCGACCGTAGTTCACCCCATGCTATTCCTCTTGGGGAAAACCTTATCTTGGATGGGTTGTATACCAAGTCCAGCTCGAAATCTGGAGTTTTCCCCTAGGCAAACCTTTACTTCTGGACTTGGACCAGGTTTATACCAAGTCCAGCTCGAAATCTGGAGTTTTCCCTCAGGCAAAACTCCACTTCTGGACTTGGACCAGGTTTAGATACGTTTTATTCCCTCAGCTTTGATGAACCGGTGTGATCGGACACAGGGCATAAAGGCTGACGGTAAAGGTGGTGCCCTGATGTTCGGCACTGCTGACGTGTATGTGCCCGTTATGTAAATCTAGACATTTTTTGACCAGCGTTAGCCCGAGTCCGGTGCCGGGGATATTGCCCACATTTCCGGCTCGGTGAAAGGGTTGAAAGAGGCGTTCTTGATCGGATGCAGGAATCCCAATGCCAGCATCCGTCACTTGAAAGGTAACGCCGCCTTCGGTACAGGTGATGTTGAGGAAAACCGTAGAATTTTTGGGAGAATATTTGATGGCATTGGACAACAGGTTGTTGAGAATATGCCACAGCAGTTTCGCATCCAGGAAAAACTCCCGATTGTCACCCTGCACCCTCATGTGGATATTGTGGGAAGCCCCAATGGAAAACTGAATTTCTTCAACTAAGCGATGGCAAAACTCTTCGACATTGAGGGGTTGGGGATTAAACTTAATTTCGCTGCAATCGGTACGAGCAATAGAGAGGGTGTCGTTCATTAAGTCATTCATCACCCGCACTGAATGCTCAATCATCCCCAGGTATTCAGCTTTGCGTTCCGGAGTCATCCGGGGATCATTTAGCTGTAGCAGTTGCGCAGACGACAAAATTGAGGTCAATGGGTTGCGAAATTCATGGATTACCATCGACCAAAATCTAGACTTGAGTTCAGTGAGTTCTCGCTCCTTTTCCAGGGCAACCCGAATGGCGGCTTCTGCAATACGCCGTCTGAGGGCAACTTCGATGGCGGCATGGAGATCGCGCTCATCAAAGGGTTTGACGATGTACCCAAACGGTTCTGTAACCTTGGCCCGTTGTAGGGTCTCGTCATCTGCGTAGGCGGTCAGAAAGACTACCGGAATATCCAGGTCGGTATGGATTTGCTCAGCGGTTTGAATGCCGTCTAATTGGCCCTTGAGTTGAATGTCCATTAACACCAGATCAGGCAGCGTCAACTGAGCCTGGCGCAGGGCTTCTTCTCCAGAGGCGACAGACCCGACAACCTGATACCCTAGTTTTTTCAGACGCTTCTCAATATCGCGGGCCACAATCCGCTCGTCTTCAACAATTAGAATTGCCTCGCTAGTCATACTACAAGTCCTCTGCTGGACTGCTTTGCTCAGTAAACATCACAGTAAAAGTGGTGCCACCATTAGTTTCCAGGTCAACTGAGCCCTCTAACTGTTCAGTAAAGATACACACGAGTTCTAAACCGAGGGTATCGGTTTCTCGAAAATCAATGTCATCAGGAAAACCAATGCCATTATCACTAACAGTTAGCAAGTATTGTAAGCCATTCTGGTGAGGCTGTAGTGAAACCTGGACCTGGCACCCTTCTGCTTGGGGTTCAGGAAAGGCATGTTTAAGGGAGTTGGAAACTAGCTCATGAATGATTAGCCCACAGGGAATAGCGGTATCAATATTTAGGTAAATGTCATCCGCTTTGATCTGTAAGTCGACATCGCCAGCGCGAGCAATGTAGGAAGGGCATAACCCTGCCGTTAAATCGTGAATGTAGTCTTCCATGTGGACGCGCAGCAGATCCTTCGACTTGTAGAGTTTTTCGTGGATGAGCGCCATGGAACGAATGCGATTTTGACTATCTTTGAACAGCGACAAAATCGCTTCGTCCTGAATGAAATCTGACTGCAATCTCAGCACACTGGAAATGATTTGCAGATTGTTTTTTACCCGATGATGAATTTCCTTTAGCAGCGATTCTTTCTCTTTTAGGGAGGCTTTAAGCTGTGCTTCAATTTGCTGCCGCCGCTGAATTTCTGCCTCAGACTGTTGGTAGAGTTCCGACTGCTGAATCGCAATGGCAATGTGAGTCGCCAGTTGATTGAGCAGATCAACCTCGTAGCTACGCCAGTTGCGGGGGGCCGAGCAGTGATAGGCACACAGCAGTCCCCAGAGGTTGTTCTCCTGAATAATTGGCACCACCAGGCTGGCCCTGACATCAAATAGCACCAGAATATCAATATGGCATTGAGACAGCCCGGCGGTATAGATGTCATCGACGACCTGGGTGCGTCCTGCTTTGTAAGATTGGGCATAGTTTTGCCCGAAACAGGTGTCTTTAATGGTGCTGTTGAGGGCTGGCCTCCAGCCCTCAGCGAGGGACTCTACCACCACCGTACCGCTCATGTCGGGAGCAAACTGGTAAATCAGTACCCGGTCACAGTTCAGGAACTGACGCACCTCATTGACTGCCGTTTGCAGGATGGTATCGACGTTTAAGGATTGGCGAATATGGAGTGCCATCGCCGACATCAGCCGACTACATTTCAGTTGCTGGCGGAGTACGTCAAATTCTCTTTCTTCTGTAGGTTGAGGTCCGCTAGGGGCTAACTGGTGGCGAACAAAATCCTGCACCGAATGGGCTATCTCCAGGTGGGCATGAACAATGTGGTCTAAATCAAGGGTGTACAGAAAGCTGGTGGGCGATGCCGTGCCAAGAATTTGGCCCTGGGCATCTTCTACCAAAACTCGCTGTATCTGCCGTTGTTGCATAATCCAGTGGGCAGCCAGAGCCGATTCTTCCTGGGCAAGGATCAGCGGCGGGTGCTGCATGACGGCCCGAGCTTCAATTTGGTTTAAATCGAGCCCTAGCCGCTGTAGTTGAATAATGTCTCGGGACAGTAGCAAACCTATCGGGGTCTTGTCTTCCAGATGGTCCCACAGCACAATGACGTCGGTAGGCTGGTTGAGCAAATGTTGGGCCAGGGTTTGCACCGATTCTTGGGCAGGAGCCCCCAGCAGGAAGTGCTGCATCGTTTGCCCGACGGTTCTATCTTTCAGGAGTGCATCGATATAGAAGGTGCCCCGCAGCCGTTCCGGAGTAACGACACCCAGAAGCTGGTTCTGGCCATCAACCACAGGCAAACGCTGCAGGTGATTGTGGCGCATTTGTTCGAGGGTATCAAAGGGGTCGGCGTCAGGGGTCAACGGATAGGTGATGGAAACCGGCTTCATGACCGTGCTAATGGGAACTGTAGAGTTCCCCCGACCGGCAACAATCTCGCGCAGGGCATCGGCTTCGGTGAACTGACCCAGAAGTTTTTCATTCTCGACTATCCACACCGCCCCGGCCCGAGCTTGAAGCGCCAGCACGGTATCCAGGGAGAGCTCGAGCCCTGGTAAATTACAACTGCTTTGAGCTTCGCCTAGGGTGGCAATGACCTCCGCCAATGGCGTATCTATGGCCATAGTCAAAGGCCTGGTATCCAGAGCGGACTCTAGATCAAGGCAAACGGTAGTTGAGTCTTGGGTGGACATAAATTTAGACTCTCGCTGAGGCGGTGCCTACAGACCAGTGTTCTGATAGGTTGATTTAGAATAGCATTCCGGACTGAGCCTAATGGGCAGGGCTGAAAGGCGCTATCTACTAAGCATAGGGCCTGACCAGGTCGATTTACTCGGTAGGAAAACTTAAGGTAATTCACCGGTCCGCTACACCATTACAAGACCGATCACCAAATCACGAATACCTGCGAAAACCGGCAAAGGATATTTGCTGCAAACAACAAAAAAAAATCCCACTCAAGGGATGAGTGGGACCTGATTCATCACAGAACTTCTAAACGGGGGTCAATTCCGGGCTGTAGGTTCCTTGGGAGACCTCTTTGACCCGACACAGCACTTCCCGTAACCGTGGCCCTTCGACCACTTCCTCCTCTAGCAGCTGACCGGCCAGGGTTTCCAGCAGATCACGGTTCTCCGTCAAAACGGCCAGGGCTTTTTGGTGGCCTGCGTCTACCAGGGCTTTGACTTCTTCGTCAATAGCCTGGGAAGTTTGTTCACTGAGGGGGCGACGGGCATTGGGCATGCCGTTTTCCAAAAAGGCATTTTTCTGTCCTCTTTCGTAGGCCAGGGGGCCAAGTACCTTGCTCATGCCGTAGGTGGTTACCATTTGCTCGGCCAGATCGGTTGCCCGCTGCAGGTCGTTAGATGCCCCGGTGGTAATGCTGCCAAAGATCAGTTCTTCGGCGGCGCGGCCTCCCAGCAGGGTAGCGATTTGGCCCTTTAGCTCAGCCTCATCCCGCAGGAAGCGATCTTCGGTGGGTAGCTGCAGGGTGTAGCCCAGGGCCGCCATGCCTCGGGGGACAATGGAAATTTTTTCCACCTGGTCGGTACCCGGCATGGTAGCTCCCACCAGGGCATGTCCCACCTCGTGGTAAGCCACGATTTTCTTTTCTTTGTCGTTGAGGACCCGGCTCTTTTTCTCCAGACCGGCTACCACTCGCTCCAGGGCTTCACTGAAGTCTTCCTGCTCAACGTTGGAATGGTTGCGGCGGGCGGCCAGCAGGGCAGCTTCGTTGACCAGGTTGGCCAGGTCCGCTCCAGAAAAACCGGGGGTACGGGTGGCAATGACTTTCAGATCCACCGAGTCGGATAGTTTGACATCTGTTGCGTGGATGTTGAGGATGGCTTCGCGCCCTTTCAAGTCAGGTCGATCTACCAGTACCTGACGATCAAAACGGCCTGGACGCAGCAGGGCAGGGTCCAGGGTTTCTGGCCGGTTCGTGGCGGCCAGAACAATGACCGTGGTTTCTCCGGCATTGAAGCCATCCATTTCCGTCAAAAGCTGATTCAGGGTTTGTTCTCGCTCGTCGTTACCGCCGTAGAAGCCGCCGGAGGAGCGGGATTTGCCAATAGCATCTAGCTCGTCGATGAAGATGATGCAGGGAGCCTGTTTCTTCGCTTGCTCAAACAGATCTCGCACCCGCGATGAACCAACCCCGACAAACAGTTCCACGAATTCAGAACCGGAAATGCTGAAGAAGGGCACTCCTGCTTCCCCGGCTACGGCCTTGGCCAGCAGGGTCTTACCCGTTCCCGGCGGCCCCACCAACAGTAACCCTTTAGGAATTTTGGCCCCCAGATCGGTAAACCGTTTGGGTGTCTTGAGGAAGTCTACGACTTCGACCAGTTCTAGCTTGGCCTCCTCGACTCCGGCCACATCATTAAAGGTGACCTTGTCGGCCTCTCCTTCGACATACACCTTGGCTTTGCTCTTACCAATGGACAGGGCTCCTGGGGCACCGCCGCCACCCCGAGCAATAAAGAAGCGCCACACTGCCACAAAGATCAGAGGCGGAATCACCCAGCCCAGCAAGCCCGTGAACCACTGGCCCCGCGGCGGCGGGATGGCTCCGAACTCGACCCCGTTATCCTCTAAGACCTGGGGCAACTGTAAGTCAAAAATGGGCGTAGTGGTATAAACCTCGCCCGGCTGTCCGTTCTCGTCTTTAACCTGGTAGCGAATTTCGTCTTGCCCGACCGAAGCTCGCAGCACTTCCTGGTCTTGAACCCGGTGTAAGAACATGCTGTAGGGTTCTTTAGGCATCTGGGGACCAAACAGGTCCGGTAGCAGCAGGTTTAGCAGTAAAAAACCCGTGGCGACAAGGAACCCAATATTGAGGATTTGTCGTGAACGAGGGGGTTGGGGATCTTTATTTACAGGCATATCGGCAATCAATAAATCAGCTTTGGTGGAGATGTCGAAGTCGTCCTAGGGTTGATCTCTAGTTATGGCTACTCAGGATTGACATCAACGGTGGTGTGGGCCGTACTAAAGTTTGCAGAAGTGGGACCAGTACGCTTACTGGTGAGCATTTGCATAAAAATCTGCGATAACTCTGCTACCAGAAACGAGGCCACTACCGCATCGTCAATCCACCCTACGATGGGGATGAAGTCGGGGGAAATATCGATGGGGCTAATCAAGTACAGCAGCGTAGCCCCCACCAGCACCCAGCGGTATTTGGGGTGCTTAATGGTTTTTTGATACCAGTCGTAAAAAGACTGTACGGGTTGGTTCATGGGAAGAGATCCTGCACATCTCCTTCATGGTGACATGGGGGGTAGGGCTGGGTGGTGGCGAGATAGCCGTCTGGGGGAGGGGAAACTTCCGTATTATTCCACCTACTAACAGCACCTCCTACCCACCGGGCGCAATGAGGCTAATACGCAGGTCGCTGGTAAAGGTGTGAAACAGCGTCAGGGTGAGGCTACGGTCTGCAATGGGGCCTGCTAACCCACTGGGACGGGCGAGACTAGTGCTGCGCCAAATCCCATGTCTGGGCGACCTCCTGGGCTAAAAGCTGATAGGCCAGGGCTCCAACCGAACTGGGGACATATTCGTTTACGGGGATCTGGTGGGCGAAGGCTTCTGCGATCGCAACGTTCTCCGGAATCGCCGTATTCAGTAGCCTATAGTCTGCTGCCTGTTCTCCCTTCATCAACTGCTCTACAGATTCACGGCTGATAACCAGCCGGGGTTTGTAGCGGGTTCTCAGGACATCAATGGGCAGGCTGGGTCTTTCCTCCCGAATCAGCTCAACGGCTTCTCGGAGACCCTTTAAGCTGGCTGGTTCCGTCAGGGTTGGCAACAGCAGGCGGTCGGCATTCCAGATGGCCTGTAGGGTGGGTGCACCCAGGCTGGGAGGGCAGTCCATCAAACAAATCTGAAACCCCTTCAGGCGGCTAAGTTGGGGGCGCAACTGGTTGTCTTCCGACGACAGCTGAAAGGTGCCAATATCGCCCGGAATCAGGTAAAGCCGATCGACCTCAGTCAGCAGCGGCTGGCCTCTACCCTCCATCCAGTCCAGGATATTGGGGGTGGCCTTATCCATCCCAAAGCTGTCGCTCAGGGTGCGCTGGCCGTCGAGGTCAATCATCACGGTTTTGAACCCGGCTACCGCCAGTTCTGCTCCCAGGTTTTGAGCAGTTGAGGACTTACCGGTGCCCCCTTTGAGATTCCAGATTGCAACTTTAAGCATACAAGCAGCCGTTTGGGACCAACATCAGAGAGAGGAATCCAGCAAAATCATCCTTCAGCAGCTTAAGGGCGATTTGGGGCGATTGGCTACTGCAGGGGCAGAACAAAATGCTGGGAAGGGAATTGTTTCAATGGAACACTCTCAGGGAAATAAATAGCGCCCTTCAGAGATACTGCGGTTTTGCTCCAGGCTCAGCTGCATTTCGATGAGATGAGCCAAATTGGCACTGAGGTCATTGGCCCGCTTTTGGGCGGTCACCTTGCGGTGTAAAGCTGCTCTGGCCAAATCTTCCCGATGGTTGACCAGGGCGACTTGGGCCACCCGGTGCCAGGTCGTCACGTCGGCCTGGGCCTGTTGCTGGGCCTGCACCATGGAGCGATAGGCGGTAGCGATGTCGTCTGTGGCCTTTTGCAACAGGGCCATGGCCTGTTCTGGGGAGCGCTCTTGGGCTGTTCGCTCCGCCAGACGGCGAAAGCCGGGCAGGTCAACCAGGTCTGGGCGAAACCCAAAGCTTGCGAGTTGGGCACTTTCGTTGCGACCGGTTTTGCACCAGGTGGCAAAGTGCTCGCAGTTGTTAAAGAACAGGTCATACCGTTGTTCTCCCAACCGGCTTGCCGCCCGCTTAACGACCACATCGGCTACGTAGCAGATGTCGTGAGCAACCGATTGTACTGGTTTACCCCAGCTAAACTGGTCGTAGCTGGTACGGGTAATGGTGGCCAGGTCACCGGCCTTGCTGTAATGAATCACCGACTGGTCACCGCAATCGATGCCGTGATGCTGGTAAGCGGTTGGGATTCCCACCATCTCCCGCATGACGTAGATTTGGTCTCCTCTAGCCAAGGATCTTGCCTCCAGATCGCTCCAAGCTTAAGGGGATTGCTCCCCCGGTGGGGATATGGGTTGCTCGAAGTGGGTTTCGGTAGCAGGGTGGGGTGAATCAGCAGGGTCGGGATTATTGGACTTTCGATGGCTTGCGAGTAAGTCTCTCAAGGGATCTCGTTTGACTTCGTCGGTGTTGATCTGAATGTTCGGACCTGACCGGGCCAGACGAATAATCATGCCATCGGTAACGGGGGCTTCGGCAATGCGATGACCATCCAGGTAAGTGCCGTTAGTGCCCAGGTTTTTAACTCCCCAGCCTGAAGCGGTTCGGTGCAACTCCACATGGTGGCGGGAGACAACTGCACTATAGAGCACTACATCATTATCGGTAGAGCGACCGACTCGAACAACCGTCTCCTGTTCAAACTTCCAGCTTTGAACAGGGGTTTTGTGCAGTGGATGAAGCAACGAAAGGGTAATCACATTACTTATTCAAACTCTAGCTGACATCAAGCCCACATACAGGCCAGTAAGCCTGGCAATTTCAATGATAGAAGAGTCTGTCATTCTAGCGGCCTGAATTGCCAAGACCTGCAGCCCCTCTCTATCTTCCAGAATTTCCAATGGCAACACAGTTATTCTACGGCTTCGTTGACGGTTGCACCCAGGCCAGCAGCGGCTTGCTGATCTAGTAGCCACCATAATTCTCCTTGGGGGCGAATTAAGCGGGCGGGATAGGCCAGATCATCGCCGTCCTGGGCAAAAATGTGGCTCAGGGCCTCTTGCTTATTGGCCCCCGCCGCTAAAAAGACCACCATCTGACTGTGGTTGATCAGGGGAACCGTAAAGGTGATACGGGGATCGGTTTGCTTGGTTCCCACAGTAACCCAGCGATCCCGTACCAATAAGGCTGGGGTATGGGGGAACAGAGAAGCGGTATGGCCATCGTCTCCTGCACCCAATAAGATCAGGTCAAAGACTGGCACCCCCTCGGCAGACAACGCCTGGAGTTGAGTAAAGGTCTCTTGCAGGATGCTTTCGTATCGCTCCGCTGAGGCCGAGGGACTGGCCTCGGCGGTGGGGGTGATGAAAATATGCTCCGGCGGGATAGCAACCTTGTCTAGCCAGGCCTGTTTTGCCATACCCGCATTGCTATCAGGATGGTCAACCCCGACATAGCGCTCATCTGCCCAAAAAATGTAGAGTTTCGACCAGGGTAAATCTTGCTGAGCTAAGGCTGCGTACAGGGGTTTAGGGGTGCTGCCACCGGCCAGGGCCAGGGTACAGTAACCGTGGTCAGCGACCGATTGCTGGACGCGATCGCACACCAGGCCAAGGGCACGCTGCACCAGTGCAGCCTTATCAGCCAGAATCTCAATGGTCGGAGCAGTCATGGATGGGGCTACCTATCGAACGAACTGATTTCAACATGAGTACCCGCAGCCTAGCCCAGTCTGCGCCGATTTTCTCGCTCCTTAAACATTAATTATGAAGCCAGAGTCAACTTCTCTGCGCAGCTTTCTCCGGTAAGAAAAAATCCCTGGTAGACAGACCAGGGATTTTATATAGGGTGCATCTACCAATTTATTTTTCGTTCAGCGATAGACCCATCAGGACGAATTTCGCCAGATTCTCAAAATATCTTCCCACGGGCCACACTGGTGCCCTGACCAGAACTTTGTTGAGACGTCTTCCAGGGGCCGGCCCCCATCCGCTATAATTAGCGATTGTGCAATAGCGTAGCGTCAATACCGTTGGAGAAAGCAAATGGGCCGCAAGTGTGATTTGACCGGGAAAAAAGCAAACAATGCTTTCGCCATTTCCCACTCTCACCGTCGTACAAAGCGTTTACAGGAAGCTAACCTGCAGACCAAGCGGGTTTGGTGGCCCCAGGGTAAGCGTTGGGTAAAGCTACGTCTTTCCACAAAAGCAATTAAAACCCTGCACCATAAAGGCATCGATGCCATGGCTAAAGAAGCGGGCATTGACCTCAGCAAGTATTAAGCTGCCAGTATTTAACCTTGCCCAAGTTCAGCAGTGGGGTTTTGCCTTAGGGAAAACTCCAGGTTTCGAGCTGGACCTGGTTTAAGCTACAAACATGAATTAGAAGGGCGTGGCCTCTCAATGGGAACGCCTGCTAAACCATCAGGGCACCTAGGTTGGTTCCTTTACCCAGCTGTCAGCCACTGGCAATGTTGGGGCTGACAGTCCCACAGAGGTGATGCTTCAACCCCTGAATCACGACAATGCTGCGACGGCCTAATCTGGGTAGCCTGACTCTGATTCGAGAGCATGCGCAGCCTGCCGCAGCGGCAGAACGTCCTGAGCTATCCCTGGAACAGCTGCCCGGCACCTGGCTCGGTCAGGCTATCACGGTGTTTCCCGATGGGCAGCCGGGGCAAGCGATGGTAACCCAGCCCACGCTGCGGTTGGTTGCCCCCAATACCCTCGGCGATATGACTCACGCGGCACCCTGGCCAGCCTGACGCTGGTGATCGAGCACCGGTAAAACTAGCTACCGCGAACGCGATAGCCAATGTCTCGCCGAAAGTACATATTTTCGAAGCAAACTTTCTCGGTGGCTTGATAGGCTCGAGCAATGGCCTTTTCAAAGTCATCTCCCAAGCCGGTAATCCCCAGGATGCGTCCTCCACTGGCAAGGATCCGATCGTCCTTGCGCTGAGTTCCGCCATGAAACACCAGGGCGTCATCGGCAGCCGCCTCTTCCAGGCCAAAAATTTCCATGCCCTTGGGGTAAGCGCCAGGATAGCCCTCGGCAGCAATGACCACACAGGCTGCGGCCCCCGGCTTCCACTCAAAGGGGGGCAGTCTTTCTAGCTGTCCTTCAATGCAGGCCAGCAGGATCTGATCCAGGGGTGTCTCCAGCAGCGGCAGCACTGCCTGGGTTTCAGGGTCACCAAAGCGGCAGTTAAACTCAACCACCTGCGGGTCGCCGGAGGGGCTAATCATCAGTCCAGCGTAAAGGACACCCCGATAGTCAATACCTCGCTGTTGTAGAGCCGCAATGGTGGGCTCTAGAATTTCCTGCTGAATGCGCTCCATCAGTTCTGGGGTGACCACAGGGGTTGGGGCGTAGGCCCCCATGCCGCCAGTATTGGGGCCGGTATCTCCCTCGCCGATAGGCTTGTGGTCCTGGGCTGGCAACAGAGGGCGAATGGTTTTTCCGTCAGTTACAGCCAGTACCGAGGTCTCCTGACCCGCCATGAATTCTTCAATCACAACGCTATTTCCCGCCGCCCCAAATTTGCCGCTAAAGACCTCTTCCACGGCAGTCACTGCATCTTCTAATCGGTGGGCCACGGTCACGCCTTTGCCGGCCGCCAGTCCATCCGCCTTAACCACAATCGGCGCTCCCTGCTGTTTCAGGTAGGCCAGAGCTGCATCAGCCTCCTGAAAGGTGCGAGAACCGGCTGTGGGAATCTGAGCTTCTGCCATGAGGGTTTTAGACCAGGCTTTACTGGCCTCAATCTGAGCGCCAGCCTGGTTCGGGCCAAATACTTTTAACCCCTGGGCTGTCAGATAGTCGGTAATGCCATCCGCCAGAGGCTGCTCTGGCCCTACAACGACCAGGCTAAAGTTGTTGACCAGGGCAAAGCGCCCAATGCCCTCGAAATCGTCGAGGGTCAGGGCCAAATTTCGCGCCCCCGGCAGGGTGGCCGTGCCCCCATTACCCGGTACACAAACCACCTCTTGAACATTTGGGGAACGCAGCAATGCCCAAGCCAGAGTATGTTCTCGAGCGCCACTACCAATCACTAGAGCTTTTACAGCCATGGTCTACCTGTAGGCATTAGCGCCCATCATTCTCCCATGTCGATACCCCGATAAACGGGACAGCTCAAATAAAAACCCAAACTGGTTAGAACTACAGCCCTAACGCCAGGTGGTCATTTTTATGCCCGGTTGCTACATTGAACAGGTCTTTAAATTTTGTTAAGCTGATTGGACTTTTGTCTAACTGCTTGAATTCTCTCACTTGTCTGATAGGTACGTTGTCTGGTTGCAGTTGTCCGTTTCTTTCACAGTTCCTGGGGGATGAGGTGATCCATGGCTCCATCGACCATTTTTTGCGACTTTGACGGGCCCATCGTAGATGTTTCTGAGCGCTACTACGCTACTTACCGCCAGGCGCTGACCCAGGTTGGAGCAGCGGCTACCAACCCAGGCACAGATCTTCGGTGGCTGTCAAAATCTCAGTTCTGGACGTTTAAGCAAAACCGCATTCCAGACCGCCAAATTGCCCATTGGTCCGGGCTAGAGGGCGTAGCCATTGATCAATTTTTGGCCGCCGTCAGTCGCATTGTGAACCACAATAGTTTACTCCACTACGATCGGCTGCAGCCTAAAGCCTGGGAAGGACTTTCAATTTTGGGGCAATGTGGGATTCGAGTGGTGCTGGTAACCCTGCGTCCTCCCCAGCAGGTCATTGAGTTCCTACAGCGCCACGACCTGGAATGGGCCATTGCCGATTTGTTTGGTATGGATTTAATTGAATCAGCCTATAAAAATCAGGCGAATCATAAAATCGAGCGTCTGCAGGCGGCTATTGCAGGGCAGCAACGCCACGGCTATAACTTAAGCCACACCTGGATGATTGGTGACACCGAGGCCGATATTATGGCCGGTCAAACCCTCGGGGTCGAAACTATTGCAGTTACCTGCGGTATCCGCAGCGGCAACTATCTGCAATCCTTTCGTCCCACGGCTCTGATTCCAGACCTGTGGACGGCCGCTCAACGTCTGCAGCAGCGTGTGACTCTCAGGCAACTGTTCTGAGTTGGTTATGGTTCCGTCCCGTGGCGATCCCACCAGCGATTGAGGGGATAGTATAGGGCGGGAGCCCACAGGCTGCTGAGAATTGCGGAACTCAGGGCAACTCGCTGGTGGTAAAGCCAAATTTTGGATAGGGTTGGATATAGAGAATCAGCTGAAAAGAGATAATCCAGGCTGATTTGCAACGCCAAGACGGTTTCGGCAATCACAGCCATGGCAAAAACAATCAGAGCGACGGAGATAATGTCTTCCTGTAGATAGCGTTGTTTTTGTAATCGGGCCGTCAGCACCCCTACCACAATCAAACTGAGGGTGTGGGTTGGATGGGGAGCGGTCATGGCATCTTGCAAAAGCCCTAGCACCAGCCCCGCTAAAGCTCCCTGCCACATAGTTCGTTTGACGCTCCAGGCGACCACCCAGATCAGTAACCAGTGAGGCCCTACTCCCAACAGTTCCATGCCGGGAATGCGGCTGGGTAGAAGCATCAAGCAAACCAGTACCGACGCTACGGTGACTCCAGTGTTGACGACTAGAGGATGACGTAAGCCAGACTGCTTTCGGGATGGTGTGCCAACGGTCATGGCCCCACCCCATCGGATTCTTCATCAGCTTCTAATTGTTCGGGAATGGTTGGAATATCGACTGATTCCAGCGGTTCGAAAGGATGAATGACAACCCACTCTAAAACAGATAAGGGGGCCGAAAGTTGAATAGTAGCTTCGGGGGCGGGGCTTTTCGTCAGGTCGATGGACTCTACCCTACCCACCGCAATATCTTTAGGGAAAAGGCGACTGTAGGATGAGGTCACAACCACATCCCCAGCCTTAACATCAGGGAATTTGTCAAAAAATTCCATGACCACCCGGTTGTTGGTCTGGCCCCGGATCACCCCCATGGCTCGGCTGCGACTCACCTTAGCCCCGACCCGACTGGTCGGGTCGGTAATTATCAGCACTCTGGAGGTGTTAGGAGAAACCGCTACCACCCGGCCTACCAGACCTCCAGGCCCGGTTACGGTATAACCCGGTGTGATCCCATCCCGACTGCCTCGATTCAGCACAATATGTTGCCACCAGTGATCGGCACTGCGGCCAATGACGGCAGCGGTTGCCACCGATTCTGGCAGCGTATCTTGATAAGACGCCAACTCTTGCAGAACCTGGTTTTGATTTTCCAGCTCAACAATCCGTTGCTGCAGTTCCAGAATGTAACTGCTTTCAAACTGCTGCTCTCGGCTCAGCCCCGACTGTAGAGGTCGGGTCAGCCAGTGGTAGGCCTCATAGAGAACAGCGCCATCGTTATACCGCAAAAACCAGGCAGAGGAAATGGCCAGAGTAACCATTCCCACCTTTAGGGCGTGCCTTGTCCACCAGCGACGAAGCGCAAACATATGTGGAGAAAATCAGGTGTGCGTTGATAAGGTTATAGGCTCGACCGACCGCTGAAAACCCGACCCATTTGACTAAAGTTTTCGAGTACCCGACCAGTACCTAAAACAACACAGCTCAGAGGATCTGCGGCTACATGAACCAGAATCCCGGTCTCATGGCTAATCAGCGTATCCAGGCCCTTCAGCAGGGCTCCCCCTCCTGCTAACATAATGCCCCGGTCGATAATATCCGCCGCTAATTCCGGAGGAGTTCTTTCCAGGGTACGCTTAACCGCTTCAACAATGACAGACAGGGGTTCAGCCATACTTTCTCGAATTTCGGCACTTTTGACGGTGACCGTGCGGGGCAGACCTGACAACAGGTGTAGACCACGCACATCCATGCTGATTTCGTTGTCATCGGAGCTGGGGTAGGCCGAGCCAATGTTGATCTTAATTTCTTCCGCAGTCCTTTCACCAATAACCAGGTTATGAACCTTTTTCAAATAGCTGGAAATAGATTCGCTGAGCTCATCTCCTGCTACTCGGACAGATTCACTAAGCACTGTGCCCTGCAAACTCAGGACGGCGACTTCGGTAGTACCGCCACCGATGTCGACAATCATATTGCCGGTGGGTTCAGCGACGGGCAATCCTGCACCAATGGCGGCAGCCACGGGCTCATCAATTAAGAAGACAGTGCGTGCCCCGGCCTGCTGAGCTGCATCCATTACGGCCCGTCGTTCAACGCCAGTGACTCCGCTGGGAATACCGATCACAATGCGCGGTGAAACTAAAGTGCGCCCCTCGTGGACCTGGCGAATGAAATGTTTCAACATCAATTCGGCGGTATCGAAGTCGGCGATAACCCCGTCTCGCAAAGGTCGTAAAGCCATCACGTTGCCGGGAGTACGGCCTAGCATTCGCTTGGCCTCTTCGCCAACGGCTAGTGGCTTTTTCTCGGTCTGGTCCATAGCGACCACAGAGGGTTCCTGCAAGACCACCCCCTTGCCTGAAACGTAAACCAGGGTATTGGCTGTGCCCAGATCAATACCCATGTCGCGCGAAAATCTATCAAATAAAGCCACAGGCGCAAACTCCCAGTAGGAGACCAGAACGAATTGCAGAACAACGGTAGATGATTCTATTACGTTTCGTGAAAAACATCTAGTAGACGTTTTTTTACTGCTATGCAAAAAAATGCTTGTGTTGAAAGACTCAGAATAATTTAGCTTAACCAGAGGTGCATCGATACTAGCACTATTAAAGACCGGTCTTTAGAAGCCGGTCTAACTGCACCTTGGCAACTACCGTCTTGGCAGGAATCGCGGAGGGATCCAGGCAAGGAGGGTTAAACGTTGTCGGACGTCTGGTTGGCCTGACAGCGTTGGAATTCGGTACCCCTTATCTGATACAACCATCATGGGGTACCAAGTTAGGGCCTCAATTTCATGCAAACATTCTCGCGGTCGGTATTAAACTGAATAGAGCTGAAACGGTAGTGATCTGGTTTTCCAATGACTGTGAATGTGGTGACCCTGGTTGGACGTGTTGGCGTCGACCCTGATGTGAAATATTTTGAATCAGGTAGCGTGGTCTGCAATCTAACCTTAGCTGTGCGGCGGCGCTCCAGCCGAGATGACAAACCGGATTGGTTCAACCTGGAATTATGGGGGCGCAATGCAGAAATTGCCGCCAACTACGTCCGCAAAGGCAGCTTAATCGGCGTAAGTGGTTCTCTAAAGTTTGATAGCTGGCAAGATCGAGCGACAGGAGCCTCACGCTCCAAGCCGGTGATTAGAGTAGATCGCCTGGATTTACTGGGCTCTCGTCGGGACAACGAGGCTCCCATGGGTTATAGCGACGATGAGTTTTAGCGATTTGTTCCCGCTACAACATGTTTTTCCCGCAGTAAAGACGGTTGCCGCTCTGCTGCCTTGGCGGCATCGCTAAATCTATTGACATTAGTTTTTTTTCGCCTTGTGGTAGAACAGGTTTCTTGATCCCTTATCAAGGCATTATCTTTTACCCCTATAATCCCAAGTCAATATGACTCGGGCTATTGGTTTTGTGAAGATTAGACATAAACCCAGTCTGACTTGAAATTTCTAGTTTTCCTTCGGCAAAACTCTGCGTCTAGACTTTGATAGGGTTTCGTTATGAGTCATTCCATCCCCCAAACTAGTGGACCGGTATTTCGCTACAGAGTTTTGCTGGTCGATCATGAAGTTTCGGTGCGCGACGTCTTGCAGGTTTGCTTAGATGACCTGGGAGGATGGGATGTACAGGGAGCTTTGACCCTGTGGCAGGGGATTGAAATCCTTGATGGAATGCCGCCAGATATCATTTTGTTAGATGCTCCTTATATTGAGGTTTGCGCAGAAGATCTGGTCGAGCAGCTTCGAGCAAAATTATGGCTGAGGTCGGTTCCGATTGTTTTTATTACTGCAAAAGCCAATTGGTTCTCTAAGCAGCAACTTCGGAGTTTGGGGGTCGCTGGTGCTTTACCCAAACCTTTTGATCCCCTAACCCTGCCAGACCAAATTCGGGCGCTCCTGTCCGGTTCTAAGGCGGTTAAAACTACTTTTAATTTGAAGACGGAATATTAACTGCGCACCTTGCAGCCAGACTAGCTCTTGGACAGCCGAGACGGCTATCCCACGTTATTGAATCCCCATTCCCAACTATGCCTGAAACCTGATACCCGGTACCTGGCTCCTCGGCAATGGTTGCCTTATTGCTGTCAGCCGGTACTAGGACATTTAGGCCAGGGGCAGGCTACTGTAGTAATCTGGCAGGCCGTTAGCTTGTGGCCTGCCGGGGCGTTTGTGGAAGATTGGATTGTGGATGAGCTATGGCATTACTTTGCATCAGCAATGGCCACGGAGAAGACAGCATTGCGGTGCAGATTCTGCAGGAGTTGAGACGGTTACCCCAGCGCCCGGAACTGGCGGCTATGCCCATTGTCGGAGAGGGAGGAATTTTTCAAAAAGCCGGTATTGCCCTGGTAGGCCCAGCCCAAACCTTACCGTCTGGCGGATTTATCTATATGGATCAACGTCAGGCCATGAAAGACCTGAGGAGCGGATTGTTGCCGCTGACCCGACAGCAACTGGCGACGGTGCGGCAATGGGCGCAAAACGGTGGCGATATTCTGGCTGTGGGCGATATCGTGCCCCTCTCCTTTGCCTGGTGGAGTGGGGCCAACTACAGCTTTATCGGTACGGCCAAATCTGAATATTGGTTGCGCAATGAAGCCGGTCCATTGCCCCAGCGACCCTGGTATGAAGGTTGGTCGGGTTCCGTCTATTTACCCTGGGAGCGGTGGCTGATGAGCCATCCCAGATGTCAGGCCGTATTTGTGCGGGATCAATTGACGGCAGAGCATCTGCAGCGGTGGCGCATCCCAGCCCGGTATGAGGGTAACCCTATGATGGATGGCCTGGAGGCCGCGACGGATAAACTGGCGCAGCTAGCGGCGATCGCACCTTCCCCTGCCCCCTCTCTAACCATTGCCTTACTGCCAGGCTCCCGCGCCCCAGAGGTGTTTGACAACTGGCAACTGCTGCTGAAGGCGTTCCCTTCCCTGCAACAACAGTTTCCTCACCGGCACATTCGGCTTTTGGCGGCCATCGCCCCCAGCCTCAACCTGGCAGTTTTTAAAGATCCGCTGATGGCATCCGAGTGGACGCCTGTGCCCCACCGCTACCCTACCTTTAGCCGGGATAATGTGACTTTGACCCTGACCCAGGATGCCTTTCCAGAATGTCTGCACCTGGCGGATTGCGCCATTGCCACCGCCGGTACAGCCACCGAGCAGATGGTGGGTCTGGGTAAGCCGGTGTTTACCTTCCCCGGCAGGGGGCCTCAGTTTACCCGCGCTTTTGCCGCAACCCAGTCTCGCCTGTTAGGGCCATCGGTGATGCTGGTGTCTGACCCTGAGATCGTAGGAGAGGCAATGCAGCATTGCCTGCAAGATAGCCAGCGGCTCCAGCGGATTGCGGAAAATGGCCGCCACCGCATGGGGCACCCTGGGGGGGCAAAAGGCATCGCCACGGTGCTGCACAAACTTTACTCTGCTGGCACAGTCAGGGGCTGAATACGGGCCGGGTCGCCATAGCGATAGTCTCCCTCCTGCATGCGAACTTTGGTGGCCATGGCCGGAGGAACCCCGGCTGCCCCCCAGTGCGCCTGAATGGCCTGGAGCAAAAAATCTTGCTGCACCCGCAGGTCGCTAATGGCCCAGCCCCGGTTGATGATAGCGAACCATACCGGCCCTTTTTCAGCCGTGGGAAGCATGCCGGCCAGGGCACTTACTTCTGCCAGGCTACCGGTTTTGACCGCAGATTTTGAGGGAATACGGCGGTCAATCAGGGTGCCTACATCTTCGCCAGCAACCGGCAGCACGTCGGAGACTGAAAATCCCTGGGACTCTAGCTTGTGCTGCAGGCTAGAGAGTAGGGCCACTGCCGCCCGAGCCGACATCTGATTTTCCATCCCCAGCCCTGAACCGTTCACCAGGCTCAGGGCACCGGGGGGCATGTCAGCCCCGGCTGAGGCTTTGGTCACAACGGCCTGGGGGCCTCCGGTCAGGTTGGCCACCATATCGGCCATGACGTTGTTGCTGTAAATGTTCATGGCTTTGAGGAGGGCTACCAGCGGTAAAGATTGGTGGCTCAGGATCCAGGTTGAAGCTTGACTTGCCACGCTGGGATCAGCCAGCCTTGCGGTGCCATCAATTTGAATATTAGGCTGAGGCGTGCCAACAGGGAGGTTTTCGTAAGCTTCCCAGACTTCGCCAGTCCAGGTTTTGGTGGACATCACCTGCTTCAATGCGGCGACCGAATCGGCAGGATCTTCCTCAAAATTCATGGTGAAGTCACCCAGCACCAGAATCTCGCCGACGACCTGGCGCAACCCCAGAGACTGCAGTTTGTTTGCCAGAGCGATGCCTTCCTCCCACACAAACAGCGGGTCGCCGCCCCCCTGGATAATCAAATCCCCATACAGCACGCCATTATCCACGGTGCCGCTAATGCCGATGCGAGTTTCAAAGTGGTGATCCAGGGGCCAGGTTTCTACCGCAGCCAGGGACGTAGCCAGTTTGGTTAGCGATGCCGCCGACATCAACACTTCCCCCTGGTGAGATCCTACGGCGCTATTGCCGACTTGAATCCAAATTCCCTGCCCCGGTCTGGCCCAGCCCTGTCTTTCCAGGTTTGTTAAATACTGGTCGAGAATTTTCTCCAGTTCTGGATCTCGATTTAAGCCAGCAATCCAGGGAGATTCCCACCGGGCTTGCAGTTCTGTGGCCTGGAAACTTGAAGTCTGTAAAAGTTCAGGATCGTCTATGCCAAACAGCACCGACAGAAAGCCAACCGGTAGCGCTAGTAGCGGCAAAACGAACGTGCGCATAGCCATGTCTCAATGCTCTGATTGCCCAGGGCAGGTTATGGACGGTTCAACCGATAACGATACACTAGATCTTTAGATTTGACAGAGGTTTATGGCCCAATCTGATCCCAACAGTGTGCTGCGTAAGCTGCCCATTGCAGCCGGTATTATTGGCGGTTCGGCACTGCTGTTAAATCGGCTGCTGACCCCTGCGTTGACTGACTTTCAGGCCCGGTCTGACGTTATGGGGGTGATTTTGAGTGCCCTGTTGATTCTGACCGGCTTGCTCTGGCAACGTATTCAACCGGTACCTCCAGAGGCGGTCATTTTGGCAGGGGAAGAAGGGCTGGAATTCGCCGAGGACTTGCCCGAGAGTGTCGTGACTGAGCTGGCCTGGGCCTCTCATTTGCTGCTCACCAATACCGTAACCCGGTCGGTGGTGGCCTACAAGCAGGGGCAAGTACTGATGCGACGGGGGGTTCTCGGGCCTAATGCCGAGGTCAAACCCGGTCCCATTCTGCAGCGGGTGCTAGACAAGGGTAAAGCGGTTTACCTGGTTGATCTCAAGGTGTATCCCGGTCGGGTGGAGTTTGACTATCTCCCCCCCAATACCCAGGGTGTAATTTGCCAACCCATGGGCGCGCAGGGGGCGTTAATTCTGGCTGCCAATGCCCCCCGCAGCTATACCAAGCAGGATGAAGCCTGGGTGGAAGGCATCGCCGATAAAATTGGTAATACTCTGGATTCTCTGCCGGTTTGTTGAGGAATCGGTTTCTGCTGGGGGTTGCTGCTCGGAGCAGGGGGCCAGGGGGCTAAGGGGGCTAGGGGATACAGGGTACAGGCGGGGCTAAAGCATGGGTATGGGTGGGAGGGACTGGCTTGCTGGCAGCGATGTCTGAGTATCGGGATGTATACCAGAATATTCCCCAGGGCGAAATGCCGCCCCATAATAGACGGCAATGGCTGTCATAAACTTCAGGACCTATCATGACTGGCAATATTCGTTTACTGGTGCTCGATATTGACGGAACCATAGCGGGACAGTCGAACCAGATTTCTCTACGGGTGCGGGAGGCCATTCGCCAGGTGCAGCAAAGGGGAATCGAGGTTGCGATCGCAACCGGTCGCATGTACCAATCGGCCCTGCGGTTTCACCAGGCCCTCGGCTCCACCCTGCCGCTAATGGCCTATCAGGGAGCCTATATCAAACATCCCCAGAGCCAAACGCTTCATCGTCACACCCCCCTGCCCCGACAGCTGGCCCTGGAGATTCTGGCGTTTCTGGCTCCCCTAGAAGCCCAGCAAGAGCTGTCCATTCACCTATACATTGACGACCAGCTGCATGTGCGAGCCATCATCGACGATACCGAGGCCTACGCCGAGCGTTCCGGCATTCGCCCCGTTGCCGCCGGAGACTTAACCCAGTTATTGGAGCGAAATACCGCCATCGAAACCACCAAGCTGCTGACCCTGAGTAACAACATTCCATTGCTCAGTGACCTTCTAGACAAACTCAGCCATCGCTATCCCGACACCGACCTGTACTTGACCCGGTCGGTGGAATACTTTGTGGAGGCCACCCATCCTCAGGCCAATAAGGGGGAAGCGGTGCGCTACCTGGCGGAAGAGTTGCTAGACCTCAAGCCCGACCAGGTGATGACCGTCGGCGATAACTTTAACGACTTGGAAATGTTGCGCTATGCCGGCCTTGGCGTGGCTATGGGTGATGCCCCTGCTGCCGTCAAGCAGGCGGCGGATTGGGTTGCCCCTGGGGTGGAGCAGGATGGGGTAGCGGTTGCCCTAGAGCAGTTTTTACTATGACCCGGTCATACAGTTCCGATAGGGTAACCACTTGATAACCCTGGTCAGCTAAAGTCCGCAGTAAGTCTGGCAAGGCTTTGGCGGTCTGGCGGCAGCGGTCTACGGATCCCCCATGCATGACAAAAATCGCACCGGGGAAAATGAACCGCGACAGATACCAGGCCGTTAGGGTGGGATCATCCAGATGTCGAAAAGTATCAAAGGGGATCATAGATGCCAGCGCCATCAGAGACTCGTAGCCGGGCAACAGACGCACCTGCTCCAGCATCGAGCGGTTATACAGCCCCCGTCCCGGTCGATACCAGCGCAGCGGCTGCTGAATTGCATCGGTAATAATGTCGTGGGCCTCTCGAAAGTGGCGCTCAAACTCCACCGGCTGCAAAATGGCCGGCGTAGTGTCGGTGGTGCCGTGGTTGGCAATTTCGTGCCCCGCCGCCAAAATTTCCTGCAAGATGGTGCTCCCTGGCGTCAGGTGATCGGTAATCACAAAAAACGTCGCCCTGGCCGGGGACTCAGTGGTGAGATTGTGCCTGGCAATGGCCTGTAAAATTAGCCGAGTCGAGCGATCATCCTGATCCCCGGGGGTGGGAATATCGTCAATGCTCAGGGCCACAAGCTTTTCTTCAGTGGGCACATAAAACAATGCATCGGGGAAAAGCCTGGCGACCTGGATCAGTAGTTGCCGCTGGGGAGGAGCCATAACTTCATGTCTATCAGCTCTTGATGGACTGTTTTGATGTCCATCTTAATGACGGTAGTCTACCCCGTTCTAGATGTAAGCCGAAACATCTTCACCACATTCATCGGCCAGGTAGCACAAGGCCCGAAACCGCAACTCGATCAACTCGTTGTAAAGCGGATTGAGCTTACATAGCGGTGGGAAGTGAGCCACCAGTTTGCCAAACACAAAGATGTCGCGCTCAAACGGGCACTGAGCCGGAATTAACCGGGCTACCCGGCGGGCTCGCTTGGGGGTTTCAATTTTTTGAGCCAAAATCCACTTTCTCAGGGGCTTTAGCAGGTCTGGCCGCCCCCAGGAGGCAGATACTTTGGCCAACAAATTTATGTTGAGAGTAGCGAAGGGTTTCATCGTTAACCTCGTGCCTCGATGGTCTGTGGCGATTAGCTTAAGCTCTGTTCTAAAAACTGGGGTCGAATTTGCTATGGAAGCGAAGGGTGCAGTAGCGCGCTAGATATTCAAGCGGTATGTCTAACCTAGAAGCTCTGCCAGGGCATCGGGTAAAGCCTTCAAAAAGACCTGGCGATCCCCGCTGAAGCTCTGTTAAAGAATACCCAACCCTCCTTTCAAAACCACCAGCTATACCAAGTCCAGATCGAAATATGTCGCCTGGCCGCAGGCAAAACTCCACTTATGGCCTTGGACAGGATATTTAAAATCTTGGCAAGCAAACATTGCGCCCGTTGGCATGGCAGGACGCTTTCGTAACTATCACAAACCTAACCCGCAGCCAAAGTTCAATTCCCAAGACCCTGTTCAGCGGGGAATGAAAAGAACCTTTACAATAAACAGCCAGAAGACCTACCTCCCCTAACCATGTCCGACGAGCAATTTAGCCTGTTCTCTGCCGCAGAGACGGCCCCTGCCCCAGCCGATATCGACTTTGACAGCATCCCCACGAGTAGCTCGGTGCCTATCCCCAGGGGGATTTATGAATCTTTAGAGCAACTCGCCAGCCACTGCAGCAATTGTCAGCGCTGCGGCCTGGCCCAGGGGCGCACCCATGTAGTGGTCAGTCGCGGCAACCCCAAAGCTGACCTTCTAATCATTGGGGAAGGCCCTGGACAGCAAGAGGATGAGCAGGGATTGCCCTTTGTGGGGAGATCGGGGCAATTGCTCGACAAAATTTTGGCCTCGGTGCGGCTCGACACCGAGAAGGACGTTTACATTTGCAACATCGTTAAGTGCCGTCCACCGGGTAATCGGGTGCCATCAGCCGACGAAATGGCCGCCTGTCAGGGCTATCTACTAGAGCAAATTCGCATGGTTAACCCCAAGGTGATCCTGCTAACCGGAGCTACTGCCGTCAGAGGTATCACTGGTGAAAAGAAAGGTATTACCAAAATTCGGGGCCAGTGGATTGAATGGGAGGGTCGCCTCTGTATGCCAATCTTTCATCCGGCCTATCTCTTGCGGAACCCCTCTCGGGAAAAGGGCAGCCCCAAATGGCTTATGTGGCAGGATATTCAGACTGTTAAGGCAAAACTGGAAGAATTGCAGCAGTAGCAACAGCGCCCCAATGCTGACGCCACTCTGTTGCGAATGGCAGTAGATATACCAAGTCCAGCTCGAAATTTGGAGTTTTCCCTGATGGAAAACTCTACTTCTGGACCTGGACAAGGTTTAAGACAGAATCATGCCATTTATCTCCAGACATCGAGCACAATGCATACTCTCCATCCTGCAAGACCGGGGATATGGTTTTAAGCAGCATCCTTAAGTCACGCTGCCCCTCAGGCCAGGGAGAGCGGTCTGACATGCGAAAATTTGTCCCGATTCAGAGATATCTACTTTGTCTGGCGCTGCCAAAAATCGAGTTCCTGGCGAATCTGGTGTCGTTCTTCAGGAGAAGCATAGCGTAGTTGATGACGCAGTTCGCCGATGACTTGCCGCCGTTGGGTATGCTGTAATCGTTTTTCCATGGTAAATCTCAAACTGTAGCCATATATACAGTTTATGATTGGTTTTGTTAGAAGCAGCCTTTAGCAACAAAACTTTTGCTCCCCTCCCGTCATCGGGGTTCTCCGCTAAAAACTGGCACAACCAAGATCAAACCCTCCCATGTTGAGTTAAGTTTATGCCTGTTAGTTAGGCAGCACACCATGGGTTTTAAGCGTTTTTTAACCGGCATCTGTTTAGGCTTAATCTTGAGCCTGGCAATCGCTTGCTCAGAACAGGTTTTCCGATCTGAACCAGTGGTTACCCCACCCCAAGAAACGGCTGCATCCATCGAACCAGTTACCGCTCGCGAAGGTTCGGCCCCGGCAGCAGCTCTGACGACAGAACTACCAGCCGAAACGCAGGCCATCGTCGACAAGGAGGCAGGAGGAATGGCCAGCCCTCCCCGTAAAGATGTGCGCCTGGTGGTCATTAGCGATTTGAACAGCGCCTATGGTTCCACTGATTATGATCCTGAAATTGACAAAGCCATACAGCTCTTGCCCTTCTGGCAGCCTGACCTGGTGGTTTGCAGTGGCGACATGGTGGCCGGTCAAGATTTGACCTTAACGACCAGCCAGCTGGATGCCATGTGGCAGTCGTTTGATCAGCACGTCGCCGCCCCCCTGAGAGACCAGGGCATTCCCTACGGCTTCACCATGGGCAATCACGATGCCTCAAGCGCCACTGGAATGAACAACGCCTTTTTGTTCCAGCAAGAACGCGATCAGGCAAGCAGCTACTGGAACGACCCCAGCCATGATCCGGGTATTGAGTTTATCGATCGATCCGACTTCCCCTTCTTCTATACCTTTCAGTCCAACGACATCTTTTTCATGGTCTGGGATGGCTCTTCCAGCCGCATTCCGGAGGAAAAACTGGCCTGGGTGGAAACCTCCCTCGCTAGCGAGGCGGCTCAACGAGCCAGGGCCAGAATTTTGTTAGGGCATCTTCCCCTCTATTCTGTTGCGGTAGGTCGCAACCAGCCCGGCGAGGTGATGGACAATGCCGACCAGCTTCGGGCCATGCTAGAGGGCTACAACGTTCATACCTACATTAGCGGCCATCACCATGCCTACTACCCCGGTCATCGAGGCAAACTGCAGTTATTGCATACGGGACTTCTTGGATCCGGCCCACGGCCCCTGATTGACAGCGATCTCCCACCCCGGAAAGCGCTAACAGTAGTCGATATCGACTTTGAAGATCTAGACCTCACTACCTACACCACTTACGATATGCAAACTTTGAGACCCATCGAGGTTGAGGAACTCCCCAGATTTATAACCGGGCACAATGGCATTGTCCTAAGACGAGATGTGGAATATGAAGACCTGTCTGCAGAAGAGAAGTCCCTCTGCGAGCAACGACTAGGGCAAGCGCTCTGTGTAGGGCAATTGCAATTTCCCTGGCCCAGAACCTATGCAGCTTAGACTCTTCTAAAGAGTAGTCTACTCACTCGCTGAAGCAGACTCGAGGTCTTCCGCTAACGTAGGAGATGCACGCTTGCTTACCCCATCATCACCTCTACCTGGCTGTTGCTCTATGCCCAGTATGACAACGAGACAAAGGCCAATGCTATTAAGGAATGAGTTCAGTAGGGGTTAGCCTGAGGGCGGGACTTCAGCAGTGAGTTGGGCAATGTTCCTCTCCCTCAAGACACTGTAGAAAAAGCATCCCAAGCCGTTAGATCTGTTTAACCATCGTGGTCGTGCTAAACCATGTCCAAGGTCAAAAGTGGAGTTTTGCCTGAGGGAAAACTACAGATGTCGAGCTGGACCGGGGATATAAAGGCAAACCACTAGATATTGCCATCAGTGGTTTGGACGCTGGTAGGATGAGTCGCAGCGTAACCAAGTTCCACGAGTCTAAAGGGTCTGTCGACGGAGAGAGATTAAGTTTCGGAACCTTAGGGGTGAAGAATGTGTGCTAATCTACCTTTATAGGTAGGGCACTTGTGTCCAAATTTTGCTGTCTAATCAAAAATAAACGCCTGGAGGAGGTGGCTCAACGGCGTTTCCTAGCTGAATAAGCTTGATGGGCAACTTCAAAGAACCATCAACATTGAACTTTTGTCAGTTCTTGTCACTGTAGTCAACAAAGGAGAAAGAAGCGATTCCATATGACTCAAGTTGTTGTAGGTGAAAACGAAGGTATTGAATCCGCACTGCGCCGGTTTAAGCGACAGGTTTCTAAAGCAGGCATTTTCTCAGAAGTGAAGCGCCGCCGCCACTTCGAAACTCCTCAAGAAAAGCGCAAGCGTAAAGCTGTTGCCCGTCGTAAGAAGCGGTACCGTTAAACGCCGCCACCAAATTCTGATCGCTTTGGCACACCTCACTAGCTGAGCTGATCCAAGGCTAAAAATAAGCCGGGGATGCCTTGTGTTGTCATCTCTGGCTTTTTGTTTTTAAACCAAGTCCAGCTTGACATCTGGAGTTTTGCCTGAGAGAAAACTCCACTGCTGGACCTGGACAAGGTTTAATGGCTGCCCGAGTACTCCGTTGGCTCAAAAACTCGTCTGCAAAATCGAGCATGACTGTGGTCAGTCATTCTTTCTTCAAACTTAAAATTTATTTACAATGAAACAGTAGTCAGTTGGTCTCCCTTGATCTTATGGTGCTTCAGCCAGAACAGCGCTCCAAACTAGACCCTTCAGACGACAGTTTGTTCTACGACGTGCCCCGCCTCGTTACCCATGTCGACGAGGGATTCATTCAACGGCTCACAGATCTGTACCGCGAGCGACTGCAGCCGAACAGCCGTATTTTTGATATGATGAGCAGTTGGGTTTCTCACCTGCCCCCAGAGACAGCATTTGAGTGGGTCGAAGGTCACGGTATGAACGCTGAAGAACTGGCCAAGAATCCTCGCCTTGACCACTTCTTTGTGCAAAATCTGAACGAAAATGCCAAACTTCCCCTGGCCGATCAGTCATTTGATGCTGTACTTAATACAGTTTCGGTGCAATATTTACAGGAGCCAGAAACTATATTTGCTGAAATCTATCGAATTCTGAAGCCGGGTGGTATCGCTATAATTAGCTTCTCAAACCGCATGTTTTACCAAAAAGCCATTGCCATCTGGCGAGATGCAAGCGAAAAGCAGCGAGTTGAATTGGTAAAGCGCTACTTCCAGTCAGTACCTGGTTTTAGCACCCCAGAAGTAGTGAGTCTGCCTCCCAATATTCCCACCATATTACAACTTCTGGGAATGCCTGGAGGGGACCCATTCTATGCAGTGATAGCAGAACGCATGGAACTCTTAGTCTGACTGGATCTGGCTTGTTTTTAGCTTTCATCTCAACCTGCTTGCGATTGGCGTTCGGCTTCAAGGACTGGTTGACTGACAAAACTTCTCAACCCAATCCCTGAAAGCCCACCCTCCGGGAAGCAAGCTACACCCCAGCCCTCTCCCGAGGGGAGAGGGAACTGAGAGGATCGATCGGCTCCCCTCGCCTTCTGGGAGAGGGGTTGGGGGTGAGGGCGTACAACTTTTGTCAGTCAATGAGCTTCAAGGGTCGCCAAATTGATGCAGCTATTTACCAAACAGCAGCTGAGCGCGGGCGTCTATAGCCTTTAGATTCTCACCCAAATCCCGTTTGATATGTCGTTCAATCAAACCCGCAGGCATGGCCCGTGGTGGTAAGACGAGAAGGTCATAGCTGAGTTGAGTGCCGGAGTTTTGGCCACCAGCTAAAGGTTCCAGTAACCAACGTCCCTCAAACTGACGAAAGTCTCCTTCTACCATAGAAAACTTCAGCTCTTTAGGAAATACCTCAAGCATATCGAGGACAACACGAGCGCAAACCTTGACATTGAGAAAGCATTGAGCTCCTACCTGTACAAGGCGAATACCACCCTCTGGGTGTGAAACTCGATAGCTTTCAGTAAGGTTAGGAATAAAGTCTGCCAGGTGGTCATAGTCTGTCAGGATTTGCCAGATCTGTTCCCCAGGAAAGGGGATATGGGTGGTCGCAACAATTCTGCGCTGACGCCCGGTTAATTTTTCAGTGGTGATATTGATTCCAGACTCCTGTAAATCAATACCAACTTCCTCATCGGGGGATGCGGCAGCTTCAGTTTCTGCCAGGGAACCTCCCAGCAGGTCATTCACCCCCTGAGCGCGATAGGAGTGTTGATTGTGTACTCCAGCCATGGCAAAACCCTAATCCTGACAAACCGTGCTCAATAAGTTTTGTCTAAGCATAGAATACCAGCGATTACTATTACTCAGCGCAAGGATGACTACATTTTGCAGTTCCACCACCTGTCGGCAACTCTACCGTGAAGCAGGTTTGCCAGAGCCCCTTTGCCGATGGTTTGCTGCGCACTGAAATATTACCGCCCAGTTGCTCCACCAGTCCTTTTACAAGGGCCAAGCCAGTACCAGTCCCGGGAATAGCATTTTTTGTAGCGTTCTGTCCTCGCCGAAACTTATCAAAAATATGGGGAAGCTCTTCGGCCTGGATCTCTGCTCCCACATTGGTCACACAAATCTGAACAACCTGCTCAGCTGGCGCCTGGTCTAACAGGGTTACTGTTGTAGCACTATGGACAACGGAATATTTGCGAGCATTAGTGAGCAGTTCTTGCATTATCCGGTCCAAATGATCTCCCGAAGTATTCACCATGACTGGGCAGTCGGGCAGCTCTAACTCAAGGCTTAGCTGCGATCGCGTAAAGTGATCTCGCTCGCGGTCTGTCAATTGGGCTAAATGCGAGACTAAATCGATAGCGTCTGAAGCTGCGGTGGGTTGCTGAACATTTACCGACTGTAGCATCAGCAAATCGTTGACCAGGTTCGTTTCCCGCGAGCACTGTTGCTCCAAAATCTCCAGATACCTAGCCGCCCGTTCCGGCGTCAAATCTGGCCGTCGCAGCATCCGAATAGCCAACATCATGCTGGTTAAGGGAGTCCGCAACTCATGGTTCAGCGTACTGAGAAAATCTTCTTTAAGGTAGTTCAGGTAGTTGATTTGCTCATTACAGCGTTGGGTTTGGTGCTGCAGGTCATGCTGATGTAATGCCATTGCTAGCAGGCTAGCGACTTCCATCTCCTGGCTCTTGTCCAGCCGTTGAGGGGGATGGCTAGACCGGTGTAGTAGCACCAACACGGCATCCATGTCCGGAGCCGATGTGATGGACAGCGTTTGGTAGGTCTGGATCTGCTCTAACCAGGCTAGGTGCTGATCTTCTTCTGCCAAAAGAGTTTCCAGACCTTCCTGCCAGGTTAAGTGGTTGGCTGCTGCCGATGGCTCAATGTCACGATGAAGTAGGCTGCATGCAATTCGACACTGCAATTCTTCTTGATGATGGCGCGACTTTGCCGACAGCATCCGCGACTGAACAGGGGCATGAGGTCGCCAAAAATTGTAGTACAAAGTGTGGCTAACGCGGTGGAATCTCAAGATGAGGCAACCATCGGGCGCTAACTGTGTGCCGAGCACCTCCGTGAGTCGGGGTAATGCGTCTGGAGCATTAAGGGTGGCGGCAATTGTCTGCACTAGCTGAGAAGCAATCGATTGGCTCCCTGCTGCATGTCGCTGATGATGCCGGGGCATTCCTTCAGCCAGTCGGGCCGGAAACAAAACTGGAGCGTTTTTAGAAGCCATAACCAAAGTTCAGAAACGTAAGCGTATCAGCTTGATGGAATGCCCTCACCTTTCTAAAAGAACCAACTTGGCAGCTTCTAGAACCGAGAACGGGTAGAGTGTTGCAGCACTCTTGCCAGATGGGATTAAGTCTAGTTCATGCGATCCACCTGGTGGGCGCTCTAGGGACTTCACTGGCTTTAAAGCCCTGTCTTTGGTCTAAGCCTATCTATTCCTTAGATGCACTGTATCCGTAGATTCGCCAATTTTCCTTCAGCAAAATCTGCGATAATTTCCGCAATTTCCATAGGGGCAGTGAGGACAGTTTCCGATATGGGTGCCAGAATTGGAAAAGGCTAACGGTTGGATCCCTTTAAAAACAGGGATTTTCGGCGTGGATGCCGTGAATCAAGACCATGACTTGGAATGACAGAATACAGAGCTTCAGAGTATTTCGCATGGAAGAGTTGGTTAGCCCAGACCGTAGATTGTTCAGTAGCTCTGGTATAACTTTAGGGAGGACATGAGTATTAGCTCAGTCCCATCAAGAGAATCTACCCCAGCATCCAGGGCTTTCGGATCTGACTTGGTTGCCAGCATGGGTGCTCAAGGATTTTTCTATGGGGTTCAAACCTTGTCCAAGTCCAGAAGTGGAGTTTTGCCTGAGAGAAAACTACCGATCTCGAGCTGGACTTGGTGTAAGCTCCCCTGAACTAAAAAATGTCACATTATAACGATTAGTCTCTGGTTAATGGGTTATGACGCAGTCTATTCAGCAAGTTTCACCCGTGATTGGTACTGTCAAAGGCCCAGGGGAAACTGGAAACCAATACGTATTCATTACTGCCAATAATCGCCAGGTCAAGACCGGGGAGTTTGTTTACTACACCGTTGACTTTGACGATACTCCCGCAGCGCAAATTCTGGGCAAAATCTCGGAGCGGCGGCTAATAGACCATTTACCTGACCGCCTGTTTGTGGAGACTGAAATTGATCCAGAGGCCATCGCAGCCTTAGTAGGATTTGCTTACCCTAATCCCGAAATTTACGAGGTGACAGTAGACGTTATCGGCTATTTTCATCCGGCGCTGGGTTTTATAAATCCTCGTATAGCACCAGACCCTGGTGCAAAAGTGTGCCTGGCTGATGATGACACCCTGCGTCAGATTATTAATAAAAAACAGCCTCAGTCGATCGGTTCTGCCCATATTGGGTCGTTACTCCTGCGACCCGGTGGCCGTGTTCCCGTTGCGCTAGATGTGAAAGAACTCGTCAGCACCCATATGGCAATTTTGGCAGGTACCGGGTCTGGTAAATCCTATACGGCTGGGGTGCTCATTGAAGAACTGCTAAGCCCTTACAATAGGGCGGCGGTGCTCATCTTTGATCCCCATGGTGAGTACGGTACTCTCTCTGATATGCGGGGAAACCAAAGCTTTAGCGATGCCGATGGTTATAGCCCAGAAGTCAAAATTCTAGCCCCTGACGATATCCGCATTCGCATGTCATCGCTCGATTACTATGACATCCTGACGCTGCTGCCCAACATGAGTGATCGGCAGCAGGCAATTCTTAATAAAGCGTTCAGTCTGTTGGGTAAGCACAAGTTTGGAGAATATCGTTGGGATGTACAGGATCTGATTTCAGCCTGCTATGAAGCCGACCGCACAACTGACGATGAAGGCAACGAAAAGACTGGTTCCTCGGCTCCGGCTCTAGAATGGAAACTCGGTAAGCTAGAAAGCTCTGATTATTTTCACCGGATGCACCACTTAGCGCCCAAGGACTTATTCAGGCCGGGCCAGGTGACCGTATTACAGATGAATGAAATTAGCCAGGAAGAACAGCAGGTTATTTGTGCAGCGGTACTGCGTCAGAGTTATCAGGCCCGTATGAATACTGCCAAAGAGAAAGTCAGCGAAGATGACGAAAACTTCCTCCCCTATCCTGTATTTATTTTAATTGAAGAATCTCATCGCTTTGCTCCGGCCCATGAGCCTTCGCGCTGTAAGCAAATCCTGCGCACCATCCTTAGCGAAGGGCGTAAGTTTGGTATGGGAGTTGGACTGATTACTCAGCGCCCCGGTAAGCTCGATTCGGATGTATTGTCCCAGTGTATGAGTCAGTTTCTCATGCGTATCGTGAATCCGGTTGATCAAGAAAGCCTCAAATACGGGGTAGAAGCTGCCGGGAGAGATCTTCTGAAAGAACTTCCGGCTCTCACCAAAGGACAGGTCATTGTATCCGGAGCTTGTGTGAACACTCCGGTTCTCTGCCAAGTACGAAAACGTCTCACCAAGCATGGAGGTGAAACGATGAATGCTCCAGAAGAATGGATGGGTTACTTCCAGGCTCACCGCCAGCAAACTCGCACCATTGAAAAAGCCCCAGTGGCATCACCGGAGCGTAAGTCAGAAAAGTTTCGCGGAGTAAGTATTGAATGACAGCTAAACTTTGGCCAAGTCCAGAAGTGGAGTTTTTCCTTAGAGAAAACTCCAGATGTCGAGCTGGACTTGGTATATTTAAGCAACCAATACCCAACTATTGGAATCCTTTCACTTGCAATGATGTGGGATTAAGACAGTTGCGCCCGTCAACACGGATGGGCGTACAAGGACAATGGGTTCGGGGTTGAAGGTGCCATAAACTGCAGAACCTTCCCGCAAAAACTCAGGGTTACTCACAACGCCAAAGTCAACGGAGTTTGGACTCGTAGTACCCTCACGAATTGGGGCCAACTCCTGTTGCTGCTCGGCAACGCCTTCAAGCACAATCATTCTGACTCAATCGCTAGATTCAATTGGCACAATCGATTTGTTATAGTTTCCTTTATTTAGAAGAACTCACAACTGGGGATGTAACCGAGTCACCCAAACGGGTTCTGAAGTCCTCGATCATGGTTACCAACCCTTCCTTAAGAGGTACTGTAGGTTCCCAACCTAACCACTCTTTAGCTCGAGTAATATCGGGCTTGCGCCGGGTAGGATCGTCTTTCGGTAATGGCTTGAACTGAAGGGGTACATCAGGATTGATCATGCTCTGAATCGTTTCAGCCAGTTGCAAGATGGTGTATTCACCAGGGTTTCCGAGATTGACAGGGCCAGTATGGTCACTGTTCATCAAGCGAATTAGGCCCTCGACCAGATCAGCGACGTAGCAAAAGCTGCGGGTTTGGGAACCATCGCCATAGACCGTCAGAGGCACGCCCTGAAGAGCCTGAGCAACAAAGTTGCTGACCACTCGGCCATCATTTTCAAGCATTCTAGGCCCATAGGTATTGAAGATACGGGCAACACGAATATCAACATCGTTCTGGCGATGGTAGTCGAAGGCTAGGGTTTCAGCTACCCGTTTACCTTCGTCATAACAGCTACGAATACCAATAGGGTTGACATGACCACGATACTCCTCTGGTTGAGGATGTACCTGGGGATCGCCATATACTTCCGAGGTTGAGGCTAAGAGAAAACGCGCTTTGATACGTTTAGCCAGACCCAGCATATTCAAGGTGCCCATGACATTGGTCTTAATGGTCTTAACCGGATTGTATTGGTAATGGACAGGAGAAGCCGGACAGGCCAAATGATAGATTTGATCAACCTCGAGCCGAATGGGTTCGGTGATGTCGTGGCGAATTAGTTCAAAATTAGGATTTGAAAACCACTTTTGAATATTGGCTTTAGTGCCAGTGAAGAAATTGTCAAGGCAGATAACATCGTGATTTTCTGCCATCATACGATCAATAAGATGTGAGCCAATAAAACCAGCTCCACCAGTAACTAGAATACGCATAATTTCCTATTTACCTGTTTCTTTTGATAATTGCCCTGAAAGGCGATAAACATATGAGTCATTTTACATGGTCAGGGGTGACCAGTGGAGGCATCCCTGACACTCTGGCATCCTGATGCAACCTGGGTAGCTGAACTTTGTATTAAAAGACTCACAGAACACTTTAGACGAACGAATATAAACCTTGTCCAAGTCTAGAAGTGGAGTTTTCTCTAAGGCAAAACTCCACTTCTGGACTTGGTTGATTTTGAAAGTAGTGGTAGGTATCACAACAGACCTGATCCAGGTTTAGGAGTTAAGCTGTGCTTTAGGTAAAACTACTGACTTCGGGGAGGAATTTGGTATAAAAATAACCAGTTAAATACCTGGATTAGTGCGAAAAATATTTCCTTTAACCAGGCTTACTCGTGCTATGGTCACGTTTTATCCTGGTGAAGCTTTTGGAGACGCTCTTAATCAAAAGCTCTTTAACAACGCGATAGTAAAAAACGCTGTTGCCAATCAGATAACGAGACCAGAGACGCCTTGGTTCTGTCAAAAGTCGACTTAACCATTCAAAACCGTTATCAGTAAGCCATTGAGGCCCACGTCTTACTGATCCAGTATAAAAGTCAAGGCAAGCACCTAGGGGAAGGAATACGCATGCATTAATCTTGCTGTAGTTGTCAAGAATCCATCGCTCTTGGAGAGGCATGCCAAAACCTACATAAAGGAGATCTGGTTGAAACTCATTGATCTTTTGAATTACCAGATCATTCTCTTCCCCGTCTTTAGAGAAGTAACCATGATGACCTTGTATCTCTAAATTTGGAGCGACTTTTTTTAATTTTTCAATCGCTTTTTCTACAACACCTGGCTTGCCAGCCAAAAGATATATAGAAACGTCGTTATTTTCGCATTTCTTAGCTAGGTTCTCAATATAGTCAGGGCAGGTCATCCGATGCTCTGAATTTACGTGATAGCCATTTAATTTGGCAGCCAACAAGACGCCAAACCCATCACAGAAAACCAAGTCTGAACGATTGATGAAGTTGCGGAACCAATCAAGATCATAAGCAAAATTCATCGCCCGGATATTGACATTACTTATAATTACCTTTTTTTTGTCTTGGGCAAACTGAACTGCCTGATCTATTAATTCGCAACATGTAATTTTGTGGAATTTAACTCCCAGCACTTCAATGGTTGCTTTTTCTTCCGCACTGATCAACATGGTGGATTCCAATAACTACCCATAAAATTGACTGGCCCGAAAACCATAAATTACTTCATTTATTTGCGATGAAATGACGTTGAAAATGTGGTTTATGGGTGGGCTTTTTTAAGATTGGCTAGACTTACTTCTAATGCGAATAACGTCCGGGGAAAACTAGTCGTTTTTAACTTAAGTCAACCCAAAATTTTTTCGAACTAAGTTTTGCACCTTTATTTAAGGAAAACATTTCAGATAAGGACTGTGGAGGTTTATAGCGAATCTCACTCGAATGACATACACCTCAAAAATCCCCCCTACCCCCCCTTAATCAGGGGGGGTAGGTTGAAGCTTAAGCCTCATTCAGAAAGCGGGGGGATTCTATGCTAATCAAGTTTGTACCTCATTGAACTGAGAACCGCTATATATGCAGTGCTATCGACAACTAAAGCTGGCAATCTAATAAGCACCCGATTTTGCGAGCACGACTCCAATAGTCTTGAAAAGAATTTGCAAGTCTAGCCAGATTGACCAGCTGGTAATGTAAGTCAAATCCAATTGGTATGCCTCTTCAAAATCGACAATGTCTGAACGTCCTGAAATTTGCCAGAGCCCAGTAATTCCCGGTAGGACTTCTTGCCGGATATGATGATGTCGGTCAAATTTTTCTACGTCTCTTAAAGGTAGTGGTCGGGGGCCTACTAAGCTCATCTCACCTCTTATGACATTAAACAATTGAGGTATTTCATCTAAGCTGTACTGCCGCAAATATTTGCCTACACGAGTGATTCGTGGGTCGTCTTTGATTTTGAACAAAACACCATCTTTAGTTTCATTCTTGGCTTCTAGCTCTTTTTGCAACTTGTCAGCATTGAGAACCATAGTGCGGAATTTCCACACCTGAAAGGGCTCGTTCTTTAAGCCAATTCGAGTTTGTTTATAGAAAATTGGTCCGGGCGAGTCAAGGTATATCAGTAGAGCTATAAGCAGATAAATGGGAGACGCTAGAATGACGGTTATACTGGCGATAAAAATATCAAAAACACGCTTCGTCCAGAACTCTAAGCCAGAAAATATTGCTGGTGTACAAGACAGGCAAAGTTTACCGCCTACCTCAGAGTAGAAAATTGTACTTGGAGGAGGAAGTTCCTCACTGGGTAAAATACGTACTGTGAATCCTTCTGCTTGAAAACGATTACATAAAAACAACCGATTCTCGATGGCTTTCCAGTCTAAAAAAACTTCGATGGCTCCCCGTTGATGAAGTTTTTCGAAAGTCGCGTCTCGCTCCCGTAAATCAAGAGCTTGTGCGCCATCTGTCCCTATAATGCAATAGTGACCAGCGGCTTTAATAGCAGCAGTTGCTGAGGCAAGTTTGTCTGTATCGGCAATTAAAAAAACTGGATATATCCCTATCCCCAGTTTTCGTACTGCTTTGGTAATGATATCGACGACGAATCTACCTAGACAAATTAATAGTAAAGATAATAAAGAAAAGCCGGAGAAGAACTGATAGGTCATCGGCCAAGAAGCTATGGGAAAAGCACTCAGCAGACCTAGGCTCAAGACCATAGCTAAACTAACAGCCTTGATGAGACCAAGATAATCTCTACGGTGATGACCACTTTGGTAAAACCCTGCGGAGCTAAAAATACTATAAGTTGCTCCCAGAATAGGTAGCACCTCTCGCAGGGGTATCGCCAAGTTGCCTGGTTCAAAGTTGCTCGTAAGTAAAGCTTGACTAATAATCCAGGCCGAAGTGATAGCTATAGTGTCTGATGCCAGCAAACAAGTGATTCTCAGCCAAACGAATCTAGAACCTTTACGAAAAGAATTCGGCTTTTGGGACTGCCTAAGGTCATTCTTTGGCTTGACCTTGGCCGCAGGTACCGAATCCAAGTTGGTTACCATGTTAATTACTCGCTCCTTATTCATAATTATTACTGTATTGGCCTGATAGTTTTTTTGTCGAGGTAGGAATTTCTCGCAACTTCTAACAGGTGCAGAAACTGCCGACAAACCTTGCCCTGTCTCCCACTAGTTCACTCCTTCGCTACTACATGACCTTAATGATCAGGATATATCCTATTGGAAAGGCCAGGCTAAAGCTTAAAAGAGGAATAATGGTTTATTAAAAAGCGGTCAATGAGCCAGAATCATCCGCAGCACCTCGCCTCAATGGGTGGAGGAAGGCAAGTACAGTTGCCTGGGAATAATGGCGCTTAAAAAATAAATGATTCAGTTAGCCAGCCCAATGATGCTTCTTTAGTGACCAATCAAGAAATCTCCAAGACACGTTAATCAAAGCTATTTAACGTCTCAGCCTGCGGGTAATTGACCCTGCCCAAGGCCAGAAGTAAAGTTTTCCTTCGAAGAAAACTATAGATTTCGATCTGGACTCGGTAAATAGGGCTGATTGACAATTCGTTATTGAACATAACTGTAGAAACAGCACTAAACCATAGCGTCCCGTCAATTCACCTTATTCGCAATTCTAAGGGAATCACCCTGAAAGGCGTATTAAGTCTTCTACTTCTTTATTTCTCCTTTACAGATGAACATCCTTCTAACAATCTTTATACAGGGAAGGAAGCGGTAAAGGTGGTTTGACCGCAGGGCTGGTTTTGCGTGCCTTACGATTGCTTTGCAAGAGGGCGTAAAGCCCAGAAAAACGAAGCTCTACTGCTGGATGTCTTAACTCAGATACATCTCTAGAGTAGAGCTTTAGGTCTTGGGCACGTCGTTGGGTGAGTGCTGTTTTAGATCAAGCAGCTCAAATCGTTAGTTTTTTGACTAAACAGCAAATTCTCGCGGTAGTCTACTGGGCAGTCAATTACAGCTGGAACATCATCTTCCAGAGCTGTTTTGAGGGTGGGGACAAAATCTTCGGTAGACTCAATCCGATAGCCCTTGAGGCCCATACTTTCGGCCAGCTTGACAAAGTCAGGGTTGGAAAAATGAATATAGGCTGGCTCACCATAATGGTTCATCTGTTTCCATTCGATCAGCCCATAGCCGCCGTCGTTAAAGATGACGGTCACGAAGGGGGCACCTACCCGCAGGGCGGTTTCCAGCTCCTGGCAGTTCATCATAAATCCGCCATCCCCCGTAGCGGCTACCACTTTGCGGTTGGGGTGGACCAATTTAGCCGCCATCGCCCCTGGAATCGCAATTCCCATGGCGGCGAATCCGTTGGAAATCAGGCAGGTGTTGGGACGCAGGCAGTGGTAGTTGCGGGCGATCCACATTTTGTGCGCGCCCACGTCCGAAATCAAAATGTCTTCAGGAGCGAGCACCTGGCGCAGATCGTAAATGAGCTTCTGGGGCTTAATCGGAAAGCCGTAGTCGTCTGCGTACTGGTTGTAATCAGCACGAATTTCTTCTCGCAGCTTGACGTTAGCGGGTTCGGGGCGGCCCTGGCGCTTGACTCGCTTGAGAATTTCTTCTAAAGAATCTGAAATATCCCCAATTACCTCAACCTTGGGGATGTAGCTGCTGTCAATTTCAGCATGGGTCATGTTGATGTGGAGAATGGGCAGCTTCCCATCCGGATTCCAGCGTTTGGGAGAGTATTCAACCAGGTCATAGCCTACAGCAATGATTAGGTCGGCCTGCTCCATCGCACAGCTAATATAGTCGCGCTGTTGCAAGCCAAAGGTCCATAGGGCGAGGGGATGGGTGTAAGGAATTACTCCTTTACCCATGAAGGTGTTGGCCACAGGGATATTAAGCTGAGTGGCAAATTCCGTCAGGGCTTCGCTTGCCTGCGCCCGAATCGCCCCGTTACCGACCAAAATCATGGGGTTAGTGGCTTTAGAAATCGCAACCGCTGCCTGCTGGATACTCTGCATAGAGGCATAGGTTTTTTCCTGGCTATCTTTTCTCAGTGCAACCCCACTAACCTCCATTTCGGCAATGTTTTCGGGTAAGTCGATGTGGACAGCCCCTGGTTTTTCCGACTGGGCTAATTTGAAGGCTTTACGGACTATTTCAGGGGTAATACTGGGCCTGACGATCTGAGCATTCCATTTGGTTACCGGCGAAAACATGGCCACCAGGTCCAAGTATTGGTGGGATTCGATATGCATGCGGTCAGTGCCCACCTGACCAGTAATCGCTACCAGGGGAGCCCGGTCCAGGGTGGCGTCGGCCACACCGGTCATTAAATTAGTCGCTCCTGGCCCTAGGGTAGATAGGCAAACCCCAGCTTTACCGGTGAGGCGACCGTATACATCCGCCATAAAAGCCGCTCCTTGCTCATGGCGGGTGGTAATGAATTGAATTGATGACCGCTTTAATGCCTGTAAAAGCTGAAGATTTTCTTCTCCAGGTAAGCCGAAAATGTACTCAACGCCTTCATTTTCGAGACATTGGACCAGTAATTCCGCTGTGTTCATAACCCCTCTTTTGTTTTGTGTGTGTTTTTCCTGATGGTAGGAACTCATTGAACCCAAACCGTCTTGATATTGACGAACTCGTGTATTCCCTGAATACCAAGCTCTCGGCCATAGCCTGACCGCTTAATCCCCCCAAAGGGCAGTCGCGGGTCAGACTTGACTAAACTGTTAATAAAGACTGCCCCGGCTTCCAATTCGTTGATCATGCGTTCCTGCTCATCGGGATCTTGACTCCAGCCGCTGGCCCCTAATCCTAATGGAGTTGAATTGGCAATTTTAATCGCTTCATCCAGGCTGGCAACTCTAAATACCAGGGCGACAGGGCCAAAGAATTCTTCCTGGTCGGCGGGGGTGCCGGGGGGAATCTGGGTCAGAATTGTAGGGGGGAAGAAGTTACCTGCCTGGAGTTCCTCTGGCAGCTGGGCTTTGAGGGCGGCGACATCGCCACCGATCAGGGCGGTGGCTCCTTGATCAAGGCAGGTCTGCACCTGGGCGGCCAGTTCTTCGCAGATGGATGGGGTGGCCAGGGGACCCACCGTGACCCCTTCAGCCATGGGGTCCCCGACTTTAAGGGCGGCAAATTGTTCCCTTAAACCCGCTTCAAACCGGTCGGCGATGGACTCTGCCACAATGAACCGTTTGGCCGCAATACAGCTCTGGCCGTTGTTAATCATGCGGGCGGTGGCGGCGGTTTTGATCGCCGCTTCCACATCGGCACTGGCCATGACCACGAAGGGATCTGTACCCCCCAGTTCCAGGACAGTCTTTTTAATCTGTCTGCCACAGGCGGAGGCCAAACTGGCCCCTGCCGGTTCGCTACCGGTGAGGGCAGCGGCTTTAATGCGGTCGTCTGCCACCAGGTCGGCAATGCGGGAGGCTCCAATTAACAGGGTTTGAAAGGCCCCATCGGGGAGTCCTGCCTTTTGAAACACCTCTTCAATGGCCAGGGCGCACTGGGGCACGTTAGAGGCATGTTTGAGCAGGCCCACATTTCCCGCCATGAGGGCCGGGGCGGCAAAGCGGAATACCTGCCAGAAGGGAAAGTTCCAGGGCATGACCGCCAGGATAGCTCCCAGGGGCTGGTAGCGTACGAAGCTACGGTTGGCGTCGGTGGTTGCTGGTGCATCCGCCAGGAAGGAGGCGGCGTTGTCGGCATAGAACCGGCAAACCCAGGCGCATTTTTCTACTTCTGCGATCGCAGACCCCAGCGTCTTGCCCATTTCCAGGGTCATCATCTGACCATAGGCCTGCTTGTTGTCTTCCAGCACCTGGGCCGCACCATGGAGCCAGGTCGCTCGCTGGGCAAAGGTAGTGGTTTTGTAGGTTTCAAAGGTAGCCGCAGCCTTAGTCAGCTTTTGCTCTAGCTCACTATCGCTCAGGGCCGCAAATTCTTGAATGGTTTCTCCCGTCGCCGGGTTAATACTGGCAATTCCCATAATTCGACCTCCTGTGTCGGTTGGAGAGGTCGGCGGCCACCTACTAAGCTGGACCAGAGCGCAAACAATCAAGACAAAAACTGGCGTCAGCGGGCTCAACAACTCAAGGCATTAAACTCGTTGCACCGGCCTCAACTGCTCGCAAGGAACATTTCAGTGTTTGGCGGTCAACCCCTAAATTGGTATCTCCCTTTACTGTGCCAATCAAAAACTAAACTTCCTAGATGATCGTATACTGCTTAAACAAAAGATAGTGTTATGTAACGCTGACGCATTTAACCCTGACAACAGGGTCGCTGCTATCTCCACAATCCTTTGTTCGTTAGGGGATGACAGATATTCAGGGGGACGCTACCTGATAGAACCAGGGGCAACTTTGGCCCGTATCCTCTGATACTTAAGATTTCAAGTCAAGGAATCCTCATACTAGGGGTTGTTTAGTTCCCGAAGGCTGCGCCTATGGCAGAGGACAGCCAGCCGTGGAGAACTTCCCTACAGCCGCCCTAGATGGCGTGCCCCTGAGCAAGATATTGGTTTGATGGAATAGATTAATGTAAACCCGGCTCAATCTGATTGAGGGGGATAAAGCATTCATTTGGCAGCAAGACCGGTTTATCGCCAAAAATTAGCTTGCCCCTATGGGTTTTGGTGCTAATAGCAATGCCGATAGGGCGTTGTAAGTCTTCAGGATGAACCTCGTAGTAAGTCCGATAAATTTGACGAGCCGATTTCAATAGAGCTGGATCCAGCATTGGTGGAAAGTTGCCAAGCTCTGGATTCGGCAACGATGAATGATTAGGCGGAATAGACGGACTGGAAGACGGGGGTTGCTGTAGACCTTGCACGACTCACCTGTGACTCAACTAGACAGACTTTAATCGATCCACCCCAGTGCGGCAAACCCTTAACTTTTGTTAAGCAAGCGCCTTCAGTAAGGCATCGCCCATTGCTTTACAGCCCACCAGGGTCATCCCTTCTGACATGATATCTCCGGTTCGGTATCCCTGATCTAAAACTGTACTAACCGCCTGCTCAATTCGTTCTGCCGCAACGGGTTGGTCCAAAGCATAGCGCAACATCATGGCGGCGCTCAGTACCTGGGCCAGGGGATTGGCCTGATCCTGCCCGGCAATGTCGGGGGCAGAACCGTGAACAGGTTCATAGACCCCAGGCCCATCGGCCCCCAGGCTGGCGGAGGGCAACATGCCGATGCTGCCGGTCAGCATGGCGGCGGCGTCAGAGAGAATATCGCCAAAAAGGTTGCCGGTGACGATGGTGTCAAACTGCTTGGGCCAGCGGATCAGCTGCATGGCGGCATTATCGACATACAGGTGGCTGAGGGCGACATCCGGGTAATCCGCAGCAAGGGCGGTGATGCGATCGCGCCACAGCTGCGACACTTCCAGCACATTGGCCTTATCCACCGAGCAGAGTTGCCCCCGCCGCTTCTGGGCGGTTTCGAAGGCGACTCTGCCGATGCGGTCAATCTCTTCCACCGTATAGGCCATGGTGTTGACCCCCCGCTTCTGGCCCGTCTCGGTCTCAAAGACTCCTTTAGGCTCTCCGAAATAAATGCCGCCAGTCAGTTCCCGCACCACCATAATGTCTACTCCATCGACGACTTCCCGCTTCAGGGAAGATGCTTCCACCAGCTGGGGCAGAATTGTGGCTGGACGCAGGTTGGCGAACAGCTCAAGACCGGCTCTCAATCCCAGCAGCCCCGTTTCAGGACGCTGGTGACGGGGTAGGGTGTCCCACTTGTAGCCGCCAATCGCCGCCAGCAGGACGGCATCGCTGCCTTTACAGGCTTTCAGCGTCTCATCAGGCAGGGGATAACCTGTTTCATCGATGGCGGCACCGCCAATCAGCGCCTCCTGAAACTCAAATGCCAGGGCCATCTGTTGCCCTACGGCCTTGAGCACGTCTACTGTAACCGCCATAATTTCTGGACCAATGCCGTCTCCGGGCAGTAGCGTAATGCGGAAGGTGGAAGTCATAGGGCAGATGAATGGAGGTAATTGACGGGCAGACTAAACCCAGTTCAAGATTGGTCGTCGCCCTCTAGGCAACAGTCCCCTTTTGACCTTGAATCAGGACTTATCCAAAGAAAAATCATACCCCAGGGAATCATCGCTTCACAGCACTATGACGCAATACATATATCTGCATGGGTTTGCTTCCAGCCCTCAGTCCCAAAAAGCCCAGGCGTTTAAGCAGCAGTTTGACCAGTTGGGATTGCCGCTGCAGATTCCAGACCTGAACCAGGGAGACTTTTCCCGCCTTTCCCTCAGCCGCCAGATTCGCCAGGTTCAGGAGGTAATGTCTCAGAGCAACGAACCTTGGGTGCTGATGGGCTCCAGCTTTGGTGGGCTCACCGCCGCCTGGATGGCCGAGCAACCGGCTCAGCAGGACAAGGTAGAAGCCCTGGTCCTACTGGCCCCAGCCTTTCAGTTCCTGGCCCAGTGGCTACCCCGATTAGGACCGGACCAGCTCGCCGCCTGGCAGAGGGAAGGCACGCTTGCCGTTTTCCACTACAGCGAGCAACGGAACTTGCCGCTTTACTACGACTTTGTGAAAGATGCCCAGCAGTACCCGGATGACTCCCTCAAGCAAGTGGTCCCCACCCTGCTCATTCACGGTATACGCGACGACGTGATTTCCATAGAAGCCAGCCGCGCCTATGCTGCCACCCGCCCCTGGGTCACCCTGGTAGAAGTGGATAGCGACCACGCCCTGGTGGATGTGCAGGATGAAATCTGGCAGCACGTTCAGGCGTTCCTAGACTTATGATTTCTAGTCCCACTCCCAGCAGTGCTTAAAGACTCATTCAGGATCCTCTAAGCTGCACAGCAGATGATTTCTTTCAGTACGATCCACTCAAGGAGAAATCATCATGCAACCCAAGACTCAGGGAGTTTACAAAGTCAGGGCGATGAATGGGATAGTCAAAGAAGGCGAGATCGCTCCCCTTCACCAAAAACCTGTTCAGGACGATATCGAAAACCTCACTCCCAGCGAACTCGCAGCCTTCTACGGGTTCGAGCGCCATCAACGAGTCACTTTTTGTCCTCTTATTTAGCGCTCGTCCATCTTCCGTCACAGCTAAAGGGATCCGAATGGTTTTCAACTTTTTTGGCTATCCCGGACTTATGGATAAGATGGCGGCAAAATGCTCTCTTGTGGGTTACGGCTGGCAGCAAGTCGGTCTGCCTGAAGCCCAATTCTTCTGCAGCCTAACCCACGCTACAGCTTTTGATTGGGAGAGAAAGAGAGAAAGTAAAGACCGTTTACACTTCTCGTCTTCAGGTCGTCATATCTCTTCTTCTTGCTCTCTTTCTCTCTCGCTCTCTCGCTCCCCTTTCTCCACAGCCGTTTCAAATCCCGCAACCCCTATGCCACAATTGGCCCATCCCCTTACCCTAAAGGTAACAGCGGTGGAGTCGTCTTCAAGTAGCGGGCATAATCTGGCGGCGGAGTCTCTGTCGCCCCAGCAGTTGAGCAACATCAAAGCTCAGCTGGACTTGGTGCTGCTGGCTCTAGAGTCCTTAACCGGAATAGGGTCAGAGGCCATGCTGGCGGCGGCAGAAAGTCTAAACTTGTCGGACCTGCTCAGTGACCGGGTCAACCTGTGGCGACTGCGGCAGGCGAGTCCTCTTCGCAAGGGGCAGGGACGCAAAAAGCTAGATGTGGAGGAGGCCCGTGCCCTGGTGCTGATCAGCTGCCATTTGGCGGCGAATCACCGGGACACCATTCGTAAAGCTGTCGCCCTCCTGGAGAAAGCCCTGGCCGATAAGCGCCCGCCCCATCGAGTCGCCCTGTTGGGGGACTACCTCGATGCCTTCAGCAACGCCTACCAGGAGCGCATGGAAGCCGACACCACCTCCAACCCCGATGATCACGACACCCTGGCCCAGAAGCTGCTGGTCGATCTGCTGTTCTACAGCGGTCAGGGGGGAACGCGAAAGCTCTGGATGGCGCTAATTGATCGGTCTCTCTAGCCGCAGTGGGATTGCTATGACCCCAATCGCATCTATCATCACTCGCGAATATTCCTCCGGCAGCTGTACTCTACGGATTACAGGACAGCTTTCGCCTCTGAGCCAGGTGGCGGATAAGTCGGTGATGGTGCGATCTCGCTTTAACCTCCAACTGCTGCCCGAGGATGAACTGGATGAACCGATTCAATCTTCTCCTTCCGGTACAGCTCCTTCTCCTCGCCTGGAACTTTCCGGGAAAGCGGAGCAGTTTTCCGCCTTGGCGGCTATGGTCAATCACTATGTTCAGGGGCAAATTACTCCGGCTAAGACGACCAGATCATCAACCGTCGTAGGAGAAACCCCAGGCGGAATTACCCTCCAGCCTTTAGGGCTAACCCGCCACCGCTTAATCCTGTCTCCTGACCTTCGTCCGAGTCAAGAAAGCAACGTCGAACTTTCTGCCCTGGAGCTAGCCGATCTGGCAGATGTGCTGGAGCAGGCTGATAGTAATCTCTACCTACCCACCGAGGCAGATCTGCCCAGAAGGCGGTCCTCCAGGCTAAAACTGCCCATTTGGATTGGTTCCGCTGCTGCCGTCGGCATTGCGGCCATCCTGGGCAGCCAGTGGTTGCCTCTGCAAACGCCCCTGACCAACCTTCCTACCGCCACCAGCGAAGGCGACATTGCCCTTGAAGACAACCAGGAGCTAGAAAGCCTGTCCCGCTCACCAGTCCAGGAACCGGCAGGGACGCCCCCACCGGAAACAGCAGAATCCCTGGATGACCCAATTCCCGACACCGCTGAGGAGCAACGACCCGCAGCAGTTCCCGAAACAGCCGTAGAATCTGTTCCCCCTGTGGATCGACCTGGACCGGATACTCCCTCCAGCCCTGCTCCCTCTCGGCCAGAATCGGTGGAGTCTCCTACAGGTGTGAGGACTCCTACACCCGAATCTCGCGCCGTTCCTCCCAGACCACAACTGCGAACAGAACCTGTAACTCCAGAGACCGCCACCTCAGGGCAAGATCAACGTCCTGCTGCCGCTGGCGATAGCAGCGAGCCTTTACCGGCTCCGTCAGCTTCTCGAAGCGAGGGAGCCGGTGAAGCAGAGGTTTTTGCGGAACCTGCTCCACAGCCTGAAAGCCTAAGCTTGCCGGAACCGTCTGGAAATGAAATCGCGGGAGCTGCCCCCGAACAGCAAGCTGCAGACCAACCAGCGGCTACAGCCAACGCTCCCCTACCCTGGCAGGAGCAGCTCAGGCAGCAGATTCAGCAAAACTGGACCCCCCTACCTAATCAGTCCGAATCTCTGCAGTATCGGTTGACGATTGACCAGGAGGGACGCCTTCAGTCCATTATCCCGCTGTCGGCGCGATCTCAGCAGCAACAAGAAACACTCAACCTGCCTCCAACGGGTGAACCTGTTCCCCAATTTCCAGCCGGGGCAGCATCGGTTGTCGAAATTCAGTTTTTGCCGTCGGGGGAGGTTGTCATTACGCCCATAACATCCCCCAACCCTGATGCTCAGGAGTGAGAGCGCCGTCGCTCAGCCTCGACCTTATTCTGCCGCTTCCGCAGGGTTGACATGGCTTTATCCACCGGAAAGCCCGCTACGGGAATGACCTGATGTTTCCGGTCTGCCTCTAGCTGCTTCAGTTCGGTGTAGTCCACCCAGTGGATGCAGTCTACGGGGCAGGTATCGATAGCTTCCTGAATCACCTCTTCAGTATCGCCATCTTGCCGATACACTCGGGACCGACCATAGTCAGGCTCAATGTAAAAGGTATTACGGGCAACGTGGGCGCAGTGCTTGCAGCCAATGCAGGTGACCTCATCCACATACACGCCTTGCTGGCGCAGCTGACCGCCCAACTCAGGTTCAAAGCCGGTACGAATGTCTTGCTGACGCAGCTGCCCGCCCAGTTCAGGCTCCAGGCCAGTGGGCTGGTTGCTGTTTTGCGGTTCAAAATCGGACATGGTACTCGTGGTGAACTTCAGGAGTGAACTTCGGGAGGGGGAATACAACAGAAGGGGCCAGAAGCCCCTTCTTGAGAAAGCGAATTAAAGGTCAATGTCACTGACATAAGGCTGGTGGGCGGTGCCCACCCTACGGCAGAGCAAGGCTTTCAGCAATTTGCAGGGGTTGGTTTCAGCTTAATTCAGTGACATTTAATTAAAGGTTGGGATTAGCCGTTCCAGCGCTGGACTACCAGCCGCACAGAACCATCTTCTCTAATCTGCTCTTCAGCCAGCTGGAACCCCTGCTGGGTTGCCTGGGTCAGCACCGTGTTGTAGGCGTATCGCTGGGTTACCTGACGCAGGAAGCCTTCAACCGTAAGGGGCTGTTGCCAGTACTGCAGGTCAGCTAACAGCTCGTATTCTTTGGTTTCTGGATTTAGACGGAAGCCAATGTCGTAGCCGTTGTCCTGAGGGATAACCACCTCAGCTTGCTCGGTTTGTCCTCGATAGCCCCGGATTTCACAAGGGCCAGACTTCCAGGCAGCACCAAGATCGGTCAGAGCGCCTTTAAGGGCATCTAAATTGCGAATTTTGGTTTTGATTTGGCTAAAGTGTGACATTTCTCGTGAATTACCTAGAGACTAAAGGACTTGGGAGTTAAAACCGTTACCACTGGCTGTAAGACACCTGGGATGACGCTTGTTCAGCGACAGATTCATGATTGGGCTGAGCGTAGTACTCAGCCGTGGTTTGCTGGGAAACGACATGGCCAAGCTGCTCTTCAATGGCGGCAGTAACCTCCGCACAGGAAGAACCCACAATGCCAGTCACCATTTCTTTCACGCGACCGTCGGGGTAAATGATGAACTCTAACGTTTCCATAAATCGCTTACCTCTTGATCCCGCAGAAGCTTTCCACGGGCTTCACTACCCACTTAACTGATGTTAAAGTCTGTAGAACTAAACTAACTTAATCCTACTAAGCATTTCGCAAATAACCCACCTCGTGTTCATTATGAAAGTCAATACCCTGTATTGAGCTGTATTGATTAGTGAGTCATTGCTTGCATTAGATGTAGTTTCGCGTAACTTTCAGGGCGCGTCAAGGCAACTTTCGTTACATAAAGTCACGTTTTTTAACGGAAAAATCAATCCTGAGGACTACATCCCTAGACAGAGACCCCACGGCAATTCAGGGGTTTGGGTCGGGAAAGCCGGGTTGGACGCTTGAGCTGAAGCAGTAAATTTATTTAAAGCGGGGCTGTCTTTCTCCGCTGGATCCAACCCATGACTAAGGGCAAACCTGAGACTGGTTCTGCCTAAACCAACGGCAGCGCCCCAGGTCTTCGTAGGATAATTAAAATTAGTTTATTAGTCGTTATTACCGGCGGGCGGGAACCCAAATGGAAGCGCTACACAGCACTGCAGATACCTGAAGTTTGGTGTTGGATTAACAACGAGATTCGGGTCTATGGCTTGAACAAAAACGAAGGCAGGTCTGACCAGGTTGCTCAAAGTCCCTGGTTCCCGGCTTTGGATATACAAACACTAGCCATCGCCTCTACCCAAGAAGTTAGAGCTGATGCTGTTCAAGCCTTCTTAGATCAGGTCTTGTTCAATCCATTTTTCAATTTCAATCAACCAAACTGCTTTTTCGCTGCTTCGTAAGTTGCTTCACTAATCTGGTTTAAGCCCTGCTCCTGGGCAAATTTTTCGATCTTTTTGCGAGCAGCAGGGCGCACAAAAAAAGGAATCTCTTTCAAGCGAGCTTCCGCTTCAGGGGTCCATTCCATGGGGGGCTCCTAAAAGTCTTTTACGTTCGATCTGAGTAGCATCATACTTCCAATAAAAAAGCGCCCCCGCAGGGGACGCTTTCTTTATTTATGGACTAATACCAATTCGTTATGAAGGTGAGCCTAATATTTTCACGCTCTCTGAACCAGAAGTCTTGCTAGACAAGGAGTTTATCTTCCGAGTGATTGCATTATTAAGCGCAGCTTCACATTTAATTGGTATAAG